>Ga0315274_10000003_pt1 | contig 651920 bp, 723 predicted proteins | sample YL17G02_20_MG_FD_203700 | JGI IMG/M metagenome (GOLD analysis project Ga0315274, IMG submission 203700) | Sediment microbial communities from Yellowstone Lake, YNP, Wyoming, USA - YL17G02_20 | ecosystem: Environmental > Aquatic > Freshwater > Lake > Sediment | place: USA: Wyoming | collected... | reverse complement strand
TTTTGTTTTCAAAATTCATCATAAAAACAAGGGAATCGTTATACAAAGTATAGTTTATTCCATTCCAGTTGAATTTAAGTTCATTCAAATTTGAATCAGAAATTGAAAAATTAATATTTATTGAAGTATTTGTTGTTACAGTCGCATTTGAAGGAGTAGGATATGTAAAATTAATCTGTGGATTGTTATTGATGTCTATTGTTCTTACTTCTGTTGTATTATAATTTCCAGCAGTGTCTTTTGCAGATGCAGAATAAGTGTAAGTGCCTGTAACAATTTTCCCTGTTGGACCTGATTGATTTACCTGCAAATACCACTGAGTTTGATTGAATTTCATTAAATTAGAAGCATAAAGTTCATAGATTTCTAAATTTGAAAGTGAATAATTATAGACACGAACTTCATCTATTGAGCCGTTATATGGATAATTTGTTGTTTTATCATAAAGTCCTATAAGGATATCATTTGTCCCAGAGGTCATGCCATTGACAATAGCATCCACAGTACCGCTTGCCCATTCTACTCCATCTACATAAATTTTACCTGCAGTTCCGTCTATTGTTCCTGCAACATGATGCCACATACTGTTTGTAGGATACACAGGATTATGTGAAGCAGTATTTACTGAATTTGTTGCACCACCACCCCTTAAGTAGATACCATTACCGTTATTAAAGAATATTTCCCATTGGGTATTAACAGGCGCCTTTGAAACAATGAAGCCGTTATGTACAAAGTTGTTTGAATAAACCCAAGCACTCATTGTCATTTTTCCACCTGCTTGAATTGAGATTGGTGCAGTGGAAATATAATCATTCATCCCATCAAAAGTCATAGCATTTCCGTATCTTCCTACAGTTGTATTCAACTTAGGACAACTTATTCCTGTACAGTTTCCATTATTTCTATATTTAGAAACATCGACAAAATAAGTTGAATTTTCTCCCAACTCGCTTTTATTTTCAAAATTCATCATCAAGAGAAGAGAATCATTATACAATGTGTAATTTGTCCCATTCCAGTTGAATTTGACTTCATTCAAATTAGATTCGGGAATTGAAACATTAATATTTATTGAGGTGTTTGTTGTTGATGTTTGATTATCGGGTGTAGGGAATATGAAATTTATGTTTGGGTTATTATTGATATTTATTGTCCTTACTTCTGTCATGTTTTCATTTCCAGCAATGTCTTTTACTGATGCAGAATAAGTGTAAGTCCCACTTAGGAATTTTCCAGTTGAATTACTCTGATTTACCTGTAAATACCACTGAGTTGTGTTATATTTCATTAAGTTGCTTACATAAAGTTCATAGACTTCATCAGATGATAAACTTCTGTTATAAATACGGACTTCGTCTATTGAGCCGTTCCAGTATCTTGCGGGATTAACAGTTTCTATGTTTCCAATTAAAAATTGCGTCATTCCAGTATAGTTTATGCTACTACTAACTGCAGTTAAATTTTGGTTCTTTAATATACCATCAACATAAATAGAAACTGCTGAACCATTATAAGTTCCGATAACATGGTGCCAGACATTATCTCTATAATTATAGTTTGAGGGATTAGCTAACTGTATCATACTGGTGCCATTTCCTGCAGAAAATGTAAATCCAGCAATTGAATCAGCTCCAAGCCAATAACCAATATATCCTGTATTTCCATAACCTGCAATAAATTGAGTAGATTTGCTGTCTCCTGTCTTTGCCCATGCGCTTATAGTAACGTAATTAGGTCTTAATGTCTGGCTATTAGTTCCATTAATTAAATCATTCACCCCATCAAAAGTCATTGCATTTCCATATCTTCCTGCTGTTGTATTTAATTTAGGACAATTTGTTCCTAAACAGAATCCATTATTTGCGTATTTAGAAACATCGACAAAATAAGTTGAATTTTCTCCTAATTCACTTTTGTTTTCAAAATTCATCATAAAAACAAGGGAATCGTTATACAAAGTATAGTTTATTCCATTCCAGTTGAATTTAAGTTCATTCAAATTTGAATCAGAAATTGAAAAATTAATATTTATTGAAGTGTTTGTTGTTGATGTTTGATTAGTAGGTGTTGGATTAGTAAAGTTTATGCTTGGATTATTATTAATAGTTATTGTCCTTACTTCTGTCATGTTTTCGTTCCCAGCAGAGTCTTTTACAGATGCAGAATAAGGGTAAGTGCCAGTGACAATTTTTCCTGTTGGACCCGATTGATTTACTTGTAAATACCATTGAGTTTGATTGAATTTCATTAAGTTGGAAGCATAGAGTTCATAGACTTCTAAATTTGAAAGCGAATAATTATAGATACGAACTTCGTCTATTGTTCCATTGAAATAACCACCAGCATACCAAGATTCCTTCCCTATAGTTAAAGGTTGATTTGCATCATTAGTTAATGCAGGAGCACTTACAGTATTTTTAAGGACACCATTTACATATATCAATACATTTGTACCATTCCACACTCCCACTAAATGGTTCCAAGAATTAATAGATATTGAAGTAAAAGAACCTATAGCTTGATAACATGAACTTGGGCTGCAAACTACAAATTTTGGACTCCCCCCAGATGAGGCTTCTAAATCCAAAATATATCCCTGATAGTTTCCTCCATATTTTGTGACAATCGCTGAACCCCAGTCAGTGCCTATTAAACTATTTGGCTTTATCCATGCCTGAACTGAAATTGCATTTGTTGGGTTTAAGTAAGAAGCATTTCCTGCACTAATAGAATCATCCACTCCATCAAAAGTCATTGCATTTCCATATCTTCCAGATGTATTCAATTTAGGACAATTTGTTCCTAAACAGAATCCATTATTTGCGTATTTAGAAACATCGACAAAATAAGTTGAATTTTCTCCTAATTCGCTTTTGTTTTCAAAATTATATATCATAATAAGGGAATTATTGTAAATAGTATAGTTTGTTCCATTCCAATTCCATTTGACTTCATTCAGATTAGATTCAGAAATTGAAACATTTATCAAAACAGAAATATTTGTTGTTGAGGTTGCATTTTCAGGAGTAGGATATGTGAAATTAATCTGTGGATTGTTATTGATGTCGATTGTCCTTACTTCTGTCCTGTTTTCATTTCCAGCAGTGTCCTTTGCTGATGCAGAATAAGTGTAAGTGCCCGTGAAAATTTTTCCTGTTGGACCTGATTGGTTCACAGTTAAATACCATTGGGTTTGATTGAACTTCATTAAGTTAGAAGCATAGAGTTCATAGATTTCATTTGCAGTAAGAGAACGATTATAGATACGAACTTCATCGATGGAGCCGTTAAAATAAGCTGCATTACTCAAAGTTCCTATTTGTAAATTGTTGGATGTTGTAGTTATAGTCCCAGCCTTATTAGTTGTATTTACTACGATTCCGTCTACATAAACATTTACTACAGAACCATTATAAGTCCCGACTATATGATGCCAGTTATTAAGTGATGGTTGCGTAAAAGTGTATGATTGCTGTCCACCTATAAACAAAACAAATTTTAAAGCTCCTCCTCCTGCTAACTCATCAAAGAATCCATATGCACCACCTTTATAAGCAATGGCACTATCTTGAGTATTAGATTTCCTATAATACCATGCCTCAACAGTAATAGTATTCATAATGTTCAAACTAGCTGAGCTAGAAATATTCACATAATCATTCACCCCATCAAAAGTCATTGCATTTCCATATCTTCCTGCAGTTGTATTTAATTTAGGACATGCTATTCCTGTACAGCTTCCATTATTTGCATATTTAGAAACATCGACAAAATAAGTTGAATTTTCTCCAAGAACAGAATTGTTTTCAAAATTCATCATCAAAACAAGAGAATCATTGTACAATGTGTAATTTGTTGAATTCCAGTTCCAAGTGATTTCATTCAAGATTGAATTAGAAATTGAAACAATTGAAACATTTATCAAAACAGAAGTGTTTGTTGTTGAAGTTGCATTATCTGGAGTCGGAGGAGAGATAAAAAAAACATTTAAGGTAGAAAGTGAATTAAGATGATATACAAAATCATCAACAGTATCAATTATCCAAAAGTCAGTTATAGGTCCTCCCCCAGTAACATTTGTAGTCATACTAAAAGGAGAACCCAAACCAAAAGATGCTGTAGAAAATCCGTCAGGTATATTTCCTCCTGTCCTGTTGACATGATAGACAAAGAGATCACTAGCATCAGTTATCCAAAAATCAGAATTATTGGTTGTTATTCCATAAGGACTTGTTGAACCAATTGCAGAAGTTGAAAACCCATCTGTAATGTTTCCTCCCGTTCTATTGATATGATATACAAAAAAATCATTAGGATCAATAATCCAAAAATCAGAATTATTGGTTGTTATACTCCATGGAGTATTTGCACCCAAGGGTAATGTTGAAAATCCACCTGTTAAATTTGTTCCTGTTCTACTAGTATGATATACAAATTCATCATTATAATCAATAATCCAAAAATCAGAATTATTGGTTGCTATTTCCATGGGTAAATCTGAACCTATTGCAGAAGTTGAAAACCCATCTGTAATGTTTCCTCCCGTTCTATTAACATGATAAACAAATTTATCTGTTTGATCAACAATCCAAAAATCACTTCCATTTGTTGTAATTCCATAAGGATCTGCTGCTCCAATAGCAGATGTTGAAAATCCATCAGTTTTATTATAATAAGTTGGATCAACAATATAATCCAACTGCAAATTTCCTCCAACAACTCTCAAATCAAAAGTGTCTTGAATCCCTTGAAGATTTGTAAGATAAACTTTATTATATTCATTTGAAACTATATTAGCAAATTCAGCGATTTTTTCTTTTTTATCTTTTTCATAAACTTCTATTGTCGGCTCTCCAGAAATAACTCTCGGGTATATTGTAATATCATTTGTAGGTGTAAGATTTTTTTCAAAAGTAACTCTTACATAATCATTAGCTGGAATTGTTTCGCTCCATATATCATCTAACTTCTTAACTTGTTCATAAATATCTGAAATAAATTGTCTATCTGAATCCAGATGTTCTGCTTTGGTTATTTCTATGATAATATCAAATGTCTGGTTGCTTAAATGAGGAGTGAGCCATTCAATATAATCATAAATTCCATTTCCATCTATATCTTGTATTAATGTAGGAATTATATATGATTGATTTTCTTCCCAGTAAATTTTTATCTTTGAAGAATCCTTAACATTAAAACTTTCAGGAAGATTTGTAAAAGACAAAACATCTTTGTAATGAATTGTCTCAGGACCGACAATTTGGACAATTTTTTTATTACTCATTTCTTGTTCTATTGCATAGGGTGCAGGAGTCTCATATTCAACTTCATAATTTGCAGTTTTATCATCAATTTGTATTTCAACTTTTTTATTTTCATCTTCAATTTGCTGTTCAGCAGTTACTTTTCCAGTAATTGTTCCTAAAATTTTTTCAAATAATCTTGCTAAAAATCCCCTATTACTTGTTCCCATTACTGCTCCTGTTATTGATACACTTGCCGGAGTTTCTTCATTATTTTTTATCTGCTTTACACTGATGTTTTCTGCTTCTTTAGGAATGATTATTGTAAGATTTCCTGTTGTTTCTGGATTTATTTCTTTTTTCCATTTTACTCTCTGATTAAGAACTGCCTTGTACTGAATTGTGTTAATGCTTGCATTTTGCGGAGTTACATTAGTTATAATTGTCTCATTTGATGTTATATTTTCTAGACTTGTAATATTTGTTTCTGGAGAAGTTATATCAGTTGTTTCATTTATTGTAATATCTTCAGGAAAAGTTATATTGGTTGTTTCGTTTATTGTAATGTTTTCGGGAGAAGTTATATCAGTTTCATTAGATACTTGAGTTTGGTTTTGGTTTAATATTTCAATTGGGGATGTTTCATTTGAGATTGTTGAATTTTCATCAATAACAAAACCTGTAAGATGAAATTCACTTGATAAAAAACTTCTTGTGCTCTGAAAAGATTCTAAAAACTTTTTTTCATTTAATACAACAAAAAAAGAAGCTAACAAGATAACACCGATAAGAATAGGAATTAATACATTAATCTTATTTTTTTCTTCATATTTTCCGAGATATTCTGATGTTACCCTACCATTAATTTTCTTAGAACGATAAATGTAAGGGCCATAAGTTTTTCCTCCTCTCTTTATATATTTCTTATACGCCATTCGCCCCCTTTATTATATTTTTTTGAGGTAGGGTAATTATTTAAATGTTGTCAAACGAGTGTAAATTCAATACCAAATAGTCCAATTAATTTCTCTGCAGAAGTTAATTTTATATGTTTTAAGCCTTATCTTCCTGTAACAATTTCCAAAGCAGCTTATTCAATTTTCTTACGCATTTTCACTCTTATTGACAACGCAATTATTACGATTGAAACAATTATCATAGCAGTTATCAGAGTAAACATAACAAAACCAAGAAAATCCTGTGCAGTTGTCTGGAGTACTTCAAAGTGTGCACTTGATAATGCTGTTCCCCCAGGATAAACAAATTTAAGTTCGATTATATATTTTCCAATAGGAAGAACTCCTGTTTCAAAATTACGATAAAAATCAATTTTATCTTCAACAAGAATTGTTTCGCTCTTTGTCAGATAAACATTTCCATTATAATCTTTAACAACATAATCTAAAGTTACATCTAATCTTTCCTTGTCTCCCATAGGAATTAAACTGATTTTTGTTTTTAGGGGTTTTCCTTGTGAAATTTTATAATCTCTGTTCAAAACCATAATGTTCAAGTCAAATAAAAGATTCTTTTCTTTTACATCTAAATTAACAAGAACTTTATATTTCCCAACCAATATTTCTCCAATAAAAACTCCAATTTCTGAGGCAACAAAAACCACTTCCAAATTTCTTGTTTCTCCTGGGACGAGTGTCAGCGAAGCATTTCTTATAATAATCATATCACTTAGATTATTTTGGGAGATAGTTAATGTCTGAGTTGTATTTCCATTGTTAGTTATTCTTATTATTTGCTTGCTACTTGTGTTAATAGCCATTTTCAGATTTATTTGTGCGGGAATAATAACCATTTCAGGAACAAGTGTAATATTTGTAACATTTGAAACAGGGGGAGTTATTCCTCCACCAGGAGGAGGAGTTCCAGTACCGCTAAGTGTACAAATTCCGCTACTGCAATAATATCCGGAACTACAAACACCGCAATTAATAATTCCCCCACAACCATCTTGCCAAGAATCACAATTAGCTCCTGTTCCAGAACAAGTAAGAGGTATACAACCGAAAGGACTAGAACCTCCTGTTTGAATATAAGGATTGGGACTAATAACGATATTATCCCCAATAGGGTCTACTGAAATACTATCTGCTTTTACAAATGATAAAACAAAAACAACAAGCAGAAAAATTATCAACCACCTCATAGAAAATATAAGAACACAAGCCTTAAAAAATCTTTATTTCTTGAAGGAAAATGGCCATTATGAAAAAAAAAGGATTTAGAAATACTATATTAGCAACTGCCTTGCTTGCCTTTTTAGCGGGAGGAATAAAAGCTAATTCAGAAGAGATAAAAATTGAAAAAAAGACACAACCATTTTCATTAGAAACTAGTCTAAGCATGGACAATTTAGGAGAAAATATACCTAATGCTGACTTAAACGTTTCTGGGGAATATGTGTTCAATTCAGGATATAAAATTCTTGGAGATTTAAGAATAGAAAATGGATTGCCGACAAAAGCAGTTCTTGCAACAGGGCACCCAAATATGTATCTCGGAGCAAAATGGGAAAATCTCTCGGGAGAAACAACTTTGCTTAAAGATGCAAACCTTTTCAAAGTCGAGTCTGGAATAAGAGATATTGCCAATTTCTTGGATATGTCTTCTTTTATAGCATATACTTCAATTCCAAATATGAAAACAAGATGGGGAACTTATAAAAATGATTCAGGAGAAGATGTTGAGGATTATTACGATACTCCATTCGAACTTTATACTTTTGGTGTTGATGGAATTGCAAAGCCAAAATTTGAATTAAAAAATTCTACAATCTCTCCATGGCTTTCAGGAAAGATAATTTTGAATGGTGCTTTAGCGCAAAACACAGAAGACATTGACGATACTTATGATGATTCTTCTTTTGCATGGGCTTTTAATCACTTTGATGTTGGATTGGGAGTAGATTTCTCAACAAAAAATTTTGAATTTGGATTGGAAAACCATTGGGAAGGAAACTACAATTCTTTTATGTCAGGAACAAAACATAAAGCAAAGATTGGTTTTCATGATAAGGAAAACTTTTTGACATATTCTTTCACAGCAAATCCTCAATTCAATTTTCTTGATTGGCCTGCTAACTTGGACTTGCAGTCAGACTTAGATTTTAGATTTCATTTCACTCCAGAATTATATATAAAAGGAACATTGAATATGAATCATTCTACTGCAGAAAATCCAAATCTAATCGCAGCTTTAGGTTATTTAGACAAAAACGGAACAAATATTGAATTATTTTGTAATCTAAAAAGCAAAATGGTTGGAATCACTCTTTCCAGCAGAAATCTTGGAAATAAATTAGAAAGATATTCCAAAGAACCTTTTGCAGAAATTGCTTTTTCGCCCAGAAACTTATCTTCTCAAGCACCCTGGGATGGAACAAACCTGGTGGGAGATGTTGCTACAATACATGGAATATATGGAGAAGATGTTTCTGATGTTGTAAATTACATAAAAAGCAGAACTAATGATTACAGTTCTGTTATGTCTGAAGTATCAAAATACGCTTCTTATTTTCGGTGGAAAGAAGACGACCATGACGGAACATTTACTGCTGAACAAGAACATGATTTAGGATATGGGGTATGCAAAGATACAAATGGGAAACTTCTTCCAACAGTTATCAATGGAGTTTTAGGAAGCAAAGGATATCAAAGTTGGGGAAAAGTACTTTTCGGCCCCTATGTAGGACACGCTATAACAATAATAAAAAAACCAAACAAAAGATATGATGTAATAAATTATGATGATGTTCATTTCTTAGATGCAGAAACAGAAAGAGAGGCCATAGACAAAGTTTATCCAGGAGCATATGCTTACGATGGTGGAAAATATTCAGAAACTTCTCAGAGAGTTATAAATGCTTTAGAGGAAAGTGTCTGGAAATAAGATTATTTCCATCTTCCTGTTTCTAACACCATTCCTTTGCTCCAATACTGCATAAACTTAATTTCATCTGATTTTCATTTTAAACTGTCAAATCTGTTTCGACATTTCCTTTTATACATTGCATTACAGTCTCAAATCCTGAATTGGGTGCAATATAAACATAACAGCTATTGCCTCCAACTTTATCACAATGTTGCAAATCAGACATACCATAAGGTCTTCCTGAAAGAGTAGTACATGCTGAAGTAGTGTAATATTGAAAAGTGTCGTCAGTTGCTGACTGATAAATTCCCATAGGAGACCAAATCCAAGTGCAATCAGCATCTGTATATCCTGCAGGAGCATAGTCTGTACTAAGACATTTTGTTGAGGCATTATTACTTCTTATATAATATGTTGTTGTAAGATGTATTCCCCCCACTAAATAACTCCCAGAAATATTTACATCCCCCGCTACATCTAACTTACTTGTCGGGCTCGCCGTCCCAATTCCAATTTTTCCATTTGCGTCCATATACATTCCCCCTGTTGCACTTGAATTTAATAATTGTAGAATATCTACAACCCCATTATTTGAAATACTGAATGAAAAATTAGTGATAAGTCCTGTTCTTGAAAAAACTAAATTCTTTGTTGTATCTGGTGTATTTATGTGTAAAACTCCTACTGGACTACTTGTCCCGATGCCAACATTACCCGATTCAAAAATTGCAGCATAATTTGTAGCTGCGTTTGCAGATTTTACCCATAATCCAATATTAATTTTTCCTGAACCTGCAGCATCTAATACATCAATTCTCTGCCCAATATTAGTACATGCAAAACAGCCAGGATTACTTGGATTAAAGGTTATATTAAGTGTTGGAATAGTATGCGCACTTGCAGTTGTTATTGTAAGAGGAGAAGTCGGGCTCGTTGTCCCAATTCCAACATTTCCTGCAGAGGTTATCCTCATTCTTTCAGTATTATTAGGAGAAAAAACTATTGCTCCACCATTACTTCCCCATACTCCAAAATTATTTGTTATTATGTTAAATACCGCTGTACTTGTGTCAGTACGAGACATATTTATACTCTGGTCTAAAAAAGAAATAAAGTTTTGAGAAGAACCTGTGTTCGAGAGTCTTAAATGTTCGGCATTATTTATTCCTTGCACATCTAAAACTGTACTTGGACTTGTTGTTCCTATTCCGACTTTTTTCGTTGTATCAAATAAAACAGTATCTCCATTGGAATTCACTGCCCAGCTTGTTGTGTTCTGTGTTATATTTGTAAGAGTTGTCCAACGTCCTATTGCATGCCATTTTATTCCTGTCGACATTGAATCTCCAGGGTAAAGGGTGGAGATGTAATAACTAAATTGGGTAGTGGTTACTGTATGGGTATAATATGTCACAGGGTAACTTCCTTGTCCTGAAGACCATGTGATAGATGTAGTTGTATCAATAAACGGTACTGGAAATGTTTGATTTTGACTTGCTGAATGATACCATGTTACTGTCGCTGGTGCTGGTTGATTAACTGTAGTTGAAGAAATAGACCCTGCCCAAATCCCAATACCCCATTGTATCATTGTTCCATCAGCAAACTTTACATAATATCCATTTGAATTATTTCCTGATTCAATTATCCCGCTTCCGCCAGTTCCCCCAGTAGGCCAAGCACCCCTGCAGTCTCCATTCAAACAGATTTGTGTGGAAACTAATTTACTAGATGTCACATTTTCTGTAATATTCACACTTCCTACAACATTCAATCTATAACCAGAAACAGACAATCCTGCTCCAAAATTTCCTATTCCCGCAGTTATATTATAAATTCCCATTACAAGATTTGTATCTATATCAACTCCAGAAAGAGTGACATTTTTCGCTCTGAAAGCATAAGGCACTTGTGCTATCTTCGAAGCATTAATTAAAATTGAATTTCTGTAATAACAAAGCCAGTATTGGTCAGAGTAATTTAAATTAGTGTTTGCTAAATAATAGGAAATTACCCCTCTTGAATCTGTTGTCAAGGTAGAAGAATTTGTATAAACAACATTATTACAATTTGCCGAGGTTGAAATATTAAAAGTAAAACTGAATGTTCCTGTAAGAATGCTGTCATTATTAGAAGAATTTGTTACCTGTATGTTCAAATGCAAACTGTCTTCAACAGAAGCAGAAAGAACAAAACTTATAACAAAAATAGATATGATAATTAATAAAAAACCTAACCCCTTTTTCATACTAAAATAAGACAGAATATATTTATAAATATATCAATAAGAAATTTTAAATATGCTAATTCTGTTGGTTTATTGTTAATAAAACAATGAACCTGTAGCTCAGCTTGGTTAGAGCACTGCTCTTATATGAGTACAATTCGTTAGGATTGCACCGAGTTTAGATTGTCTAAGAAAGGCAGGGGTCCACGGTTCAAATCCGTGCAGGTTCATTTATTCAATTTAGTAAAATGAAAAAACTTTATAGAAGCAAAAAAGATAGAATCCTCGCAGGAGTTTGTGGGGGTATTGCAGAATATGCAAAGATAGATTCAACGCTCGTAAGGCTCATTTGGGCGATTTCAGTTTTGTGGGGTGGTTTTGGAATTCTTGCTTACATAATCGCATGGATTGTAATTCCAGAAAATTAAAGCTTTAAAAACTATTTTTTTCTTTTATATGCATATTGCCCCATTAGTCTAGAGGCCAAGGATTCAGCCCTTTCAACGAGCAAGTTCGCGGAGTAATCCATATGCGAGCGGGCTTGGGAGACAGGCTGCGACCCGGGTTCGAATCCCGGATGGGGCATTTAAATAGGACATATTCGTAAATGAAGAAATGAAAAATATCTGGGAAAGAAAAGATTGGAAAAAGTCTGATCATAATTGGAAATGGTTAGTTCTTATTTTATTAGCTTTAAATTTTGTAATGACATTTTCCTTAGTATTATGGATTATGTTTGGAGTAAGATGAAAATGAAGGATATTAAAATGAAAATAATCCTCTTTCTATAACTCAATGTTTGGGCAGGACATTTCACAAATTCAACACTCACCTCTTTAAATTTCTCAACTCTTCTTTTTAATCAATATAAATAGTTCAATTAAAACTAGGATAGCAATTAAGCCAACAATTCCTAAGATTAAGGGTAAATAAGTATTAAATAAATTTCCTTTACTTGCAATTTTAAAACTAGCAGCAACTTCTTGATTTAATTCATTATAATCACTCAGATTAAGATAAATTTTATATATGCCTGCTTCTGTACTCTCAGGAATACTAATGGAGTCCATAAATGATGCTTGGGTTTCAATTGCTTTCAAAACTTTAAGATATGCAATCTCTTGCCCATTTTTGTCTTTAATTGAATATTCTATTCTCAAATCTTTTCTTATATCATTTTCAGGCCATTTAACTTCTGTTTCAAAATAAACTTTTTCTCCAGCCTGAACCTCAGAATATTTCTCAGGAATATTTATTGTAACAGTCATGGCAGACAACAAATTCACAAATAACATTAAAGCAAACAAAATTATAATTATATTTATCACTCCTTTCATTTTTTCTCTTTAGTATATTTCATTTTATATATTTAAATTCTTTCTATTAGTTGAATAAGTTAAAAGATAAATCTGAAAGGAAAATCCCATTTTAATAAATTTCCCATTACCTCTTTGATTAGTTTTTATTTGAGTTCTCTAAATATTCCTTGATTATAACGCTCGTTTCCTATCTTAACAACCGAGGCATTTATTTTCACAGGAATTCTTTTATTATTTTTCGTCAAAACTTCTGTTAAAACTGATTTAATTTTGCCTTCTACTTGTTTTTTAAATCCGATCATTGTCTCTTTTATCTTATCTTTTGGATGAAGCTCATCAGCTTTCATAGAAAGAAGTTTATCTCTTGAATATCCCATAAGTTTTTCAGCAGCTTTATTACAGTCTACCAGCTGTCTTGTTCCAATATCTGCAATAAAAATTGCATCAATAGTATTTTCAAATAAGGTTCTATACTTTTGCTCCATTTTTTCTCTTAGTTTTAATTCTTTTTCTTTCTTAATAATTACTTTTTCTTTTCCTTCAAAAAAAGAACGTATTATCAGCATAGTCATAATTATCATTATCATGATTCCGATAGAAATTCCAAAATTAAGATAAATTATTTGTTGAGATTCTTTAATTATATCCCTATGAAGACCAAAATTTAGATCTTTTTCAATACCGGCCCAATTTTGGTACAATGCAGATAATTCTTCCTTGTAATCTTGATAAGTTTTACAAACTATAAGTGAATAAGCTGTTTCAATATCTCCTTTTTGCATTGCATCAAAAGCTCTAGTTTCTAAATCAACCAATGCAAGATTAACTTCATCCAGCCGTTTCAAATCTACTTCAATTTCATTCTTTATTTCTTGAGGTCTTTCGCTTTGTTCCAAAAGCATTTTAGCATCATGTTTTAAAATGTTGTCTAGCTTAGTTCCTATTTCATCGTATTTTGTCTTATATTCCTTAACTTTATCCAACTCGTTTTTTTGTGCATGAAGTAATGCAGCATGAGCTGCTCCAGTTAACATAGCATTATAACCAATTACCTGTTCAACCATAACTTCCAAGGGTGCTTCAACATTTTGTATTTGTCTAGTATTTTCAAGAATATCACTTTGCAACTTGTGAGTAATTGCCACCTGAGCAAAAATCAAGATAATGATTGATAAAAACCCAATCAAAATTTTCTTTTCAGTTTTCATCTTTTACCTCCTTTTTGAATATATTTTTTGTGATATAGCCTACTAAATCAAATTTTAAAAGCTCATCAGCTCCTTTCTCAGCTATCACACATCCCATAATATTGGGAACATAGGCATGGGCGCCAAAAACTTCATCTCCCATATAATTTGTGTATTCAAAAACAGTTTCATTATGTTGCTCCACAAAATCATTTTTGCCGGATTTCCTTAAATTATCTAAACAAGCTTTCGCCCCATCACTTTTAACTTCCTGAATTAATATTCCGTTTTTATTATTTCCATCAATAAATTTAGAACTACTTAAAAGCAATCCAGTTTCATCTATAAGATAAATTTCTTCGCTGCTTTCCAATGTTTCTTTCATTAGAGCGCTTATCTTTTCTAGTTCTATATCAAAAGCTATTCTTCCTATTATTTTACTTTTGTCTGTATTATCATAAATTGGCCCTATAATAGCATAATAATCTCCTTTTCTTAATGGGTCATAATACCTCGTAAACATAATATCTTGTCTCTTTGCAAGATAATAAGGGTGCTGACTATAATCTGTCCCAGGAAGGTCTATGTCCCCGGTAGATACAATTCCCTCAGAATTCATTAAGCTTATTCCAGGAATCGTATCTTTAAGTTCATTTATTCTATTTTTTGCTGCACTTATTTTCAATTCATCACTTGGGTACAAAATAGCTTCCTTAAAGACATTCGTTGAAGCAATAATAAATAATTCCTCTTTTTGAGATTCAAGAAACAGATTAATTTGCGAGGCTTTTTCATTTGCTAATAATTGCAGGTTTTTTTCATTGGCTTTTATTACAGATTCTTTTTGGTAATTTATTAACAAAAAAAACAGAATAACGAATATGAAAACAAAGATACAAGAGAAAGTTATTACTGTTTTTTTATATTTCATATTAAATTTTTCTCCTTTTTTTATATCCATATTTCCTTTTTCTCTTCAATTTATAAATTATTATAAAAATAATGATTAGTATTATTACTCCCCCGCCTATTGCTAAAAATAAAACCCAATTATTCTCGTTCTTTAAAGATTCTACTCCGCCTACTAAAAACTCCTGCTTAAATTCATCTGTGACATTATTACCATAAACTGTAGTTAAGATTAAAGTGTATTTTCCATCAGACAAGTTAAGAGTTTCAAAATTCTTTCTTACAATTTGTTCTGTAGTTACAACAACATTTCCTTTTTCACTATAAACTTCTGTTCCAGATGAATTTAAAATCCTGTAGGTTAAATTAACAGGAGTAGGAACGCTTCCAAAACTTTCAAATCTAATTACTGCAGATAATTCATTTGAATTTTTAATTGCAGCATCTTCTAATTCCAATTTTATATCAAATAATTGTTTTGCATAATTTCTTGAAACTTCTCCAGTTGCTCTTGTTTGACAATTTCTTATTTCTTCTGGTTTGCCAATAAAATTCCCGCAATTGTTTATTTTCTTGCATGTTCTTGTTTGGTTTCCATTTATACAAGAACTCCAATTACCACACCCCCAGTCAAAATTTGTATTATAAATACATCCACCAATACCCCTCCCACTTTCTTCACCCGAAGGAGTTTCAGAAGGTGTTACTATTGAAAATGAGACCACGCCACTAGTAGCATCGCCAGTAATGCCTGGATTGAGTTTTAAAAAAATAAATACAGAAATTACAATTATAATCCCCATACTTATCAATAAAAAAATATGTTTGTTCCTCATTTTCTAAGATTAATCCTTAAATAATGTTCAATTTTAGTTATCAAATAACTAGAATCTTCTGGTAGAAACCCCTCTTCAATCATTCTAAGCTTCATCTCAGAAATCCCTAATGTTTTTGCAAACTTATCTCTGCTAATATGTTTCCTTCTTCGAGTCATCAAAATTCTCCAATGAAAATGATCTACAAGATTATCTTTATCAGTAATTTTTCTCAAACCAGACTCATTAAGGTTATGAACTTTATCATTTTTTAATTTAATTCTTTGAGATTGGTTTTCCCGAGGGAAATCTTCTCTAGAAAGATTAGATTTTTGTTTCACATAGCCTCTCCCATTCTCCTTCCTATCTTCTCCCATCCCCTGATGCTGAATTCTTTTATGGTTGAAAAGTTTATATAAAAAAGTAGGCATGGTTGGTATCCCTATTTTCTCCTTCTTAGTATATTGATGGATTCCCACAACCATAAAAAGAGCCAAGATAGTAATAATAAATATAAATGGGCTAAAGAAATTCTTGACTTTGCCTCCAAAATCCGAAATAGCTGCCCCTGTAATAAACCCCCCAATTATTTTTGATTCATTAAAATCTTTAGGATTTTCAACTTCAACGGGTTTTGTAGAAGAATTAGGTAAACTAGCAGAACCTGCTGAACCAGAGGAATCAGCTGAATCCCAACTTGAACTTCCACTATTAGGAATCTCTCTCATTGTAAAAGAAAGTTTATTACCCTCAACACTATTCCCGGCATAATCAACACACTTAACTTTCCAATAATGTGGCTTAGGAGCTAAATTAAGATTTTTTATTATAAAACTATTTAATTTATTATTTAAAATACTTGAATCATATTCTTCTCTTTCCCATCCATCAGACAAATTTATATAAAGTTCACAATACCTTAACCCATAATCATCTTTTGGCGTATATGTAAAATTAATAGTATCATTATAATTTATTACTCCATTAGGTTCATGCAAAGAAATACTCGGATTTTCTTTATCGATGTTAAAAGAAATTTCACTAGTTGAAGATTGGCCATAAGAATCATGACATTCGATATAATATGTATACCTTTTAGTATCAAGCCCTTCTAATTTTTTAAAATGAAGAATCCCTTCTGAAGAATCTAACCCATCCATTTTTTCAAAATCTTCATCAATATCCGAGTATCTACATGTTGCATTTTTATTTGTTCTAAATGAAATCTCTGGAGATTCAGTTGAGATATATCCCTCAGGCCAAAGATTAGATATTGTTAAAGGAATAATTTTCCTAAAACTAAAGCTCTCGTTTACAATACCATAAGAATCATGACATTCAACATAAATCTCATATGCTTTTTCATCTTTAGTATCCAATATTACTAAATGATTAAATCCATTACTACTGCTCATTGGTAAGTAATCTAAACTAAAATCTAAAGAATATTTACATGTTGCATTTCTACTAGTTATTACTTCTAATGTAACTGAATCCCCCATTACATCTTCTTCAGGAGAATAAGAAACAATTTCAAGAGGGATTACCTTGATAGGATTATAAAAAGATTTAGAAAAGCCATCAGGAGCACTAACTGTAAAAATAAAGCTATAATTTCCTTCTTCTAAAGGAGATTTTATATTTTCAAAATAATCAGATAACCCAAAACGAAAAGAAATATTCTCAGAAAAATTTACATTAGTATTAAAGACCTTGCCATTTAATGAAGCATTTAATTCAAGTTCTAATAGAAAAGAAGATTTATTTTCTATAAAATCAAATGTTCCTGCCCCCCTGATTGTTTCATTGGGACCATAAGTATTGCCATCTAATATAAAATTAACATCTATAGCAAACATCAATGGCAAAGAAAATAACACTAACAAACCAACTGCAAGAAATTTTATCAAACTATTCATTTTCATACTCCTCAAATTTAATTTTTAGTCTCCCAGTATATTCTCCTTTTTTTGCATTTTCAGGAACAGTCATCCGAACTCCAAGATCCTGGTCTTCATCAGGATACATAATAAAATTATTATCAGAGACCATAACCCAGTCCTTTAATTTTCCAAAGGCAGTTATATGAACAAGCTTGGTTGTATTTCTATTTCTTAAAATCATAGTTTTTTTAACCGCTCCAAGTGGGGGAGCTCTTCCAAATTCAAGCAATTTAGTAGTTACATCAAATCCCACAGTTTCTCCAACAGTTAAATGCATTTTAGAAATAAATACTTCTTCACTATCATATGATAAAATTATAATTGTAAGAATAACACTAAAAACAACTAGGCAAATCAAAAGTCCAATCCTCCAGTACTTTAAATTAATTCTAACCATTTTCATTAATTAAATCTGTAGAATTCAAAATTCCTGACTTGTTTGCAGGAATAATTCCAAAATTAACCTTTCCTCCCCCAACAGGCACACTTCCATTATAAACTGGAACTTCCACTTCAGCATTAAAATAATTCCAACTAAGAATAGTAATAACTACAGAAAAGCCTATTAAGGCCATTGAAATAAAAACAAAAACCAATAATCTTTTATTTTTAGTGTCCATTTTCAAACATCCTCGCTTTTAATTTCACTTTTCTTTTTCTAACATAAAAATATCCCCCAAGAACTATAACTAAAAATAAAGAATATCCTAATTCAACTCCTGAAATTAATTCTTCATCATCCACACTAATTTTAATTTCTTTATTTGTGATTTTATCTGCATAATAAAGTGTTATGTTTGCTAAGTAAACCCCAGATTCAAGGTCTGTTGCATCAAAAAGGCCCGTAATTGTTTTCTTTTCCCAAGCACCAATATTTGTGCTTGGTGTTTGAATTTTACTAATAAAATTATTATTTTCATAACTAATGATTATGTCTGCATAAACTCCAGAAATCAAATCATTCCATTTATTTTCAATTTTAATATTAAAAGGATTTATTTCTCCTCTTTTGAATTTTTTGTTATACTCAATAATCTCAACAAATAAAACACCAATCTTAAACTCTTTTTCATCTCTTGCAATCTTCCCACCATAATCAATTTCAACAACAGCCCTGTAAACTCCTTCTTTTTTTATTTTTCCTTGAACAATAATTTCCTCTTTTGAAGCTCTTGCAATAAACATTTCTTTAATTGGAATAGAGTCTACTAACTCTTTATCAGGGCCATAAATTTTAACTTCTCCCTTAACATCATATAATGGCTCTTCTCCTAAATTCTCAGCTATAATTTTAAAATCAATATCTTTTCCAACACCTGAATCTAAAACTTCTAAATTAACTTCTAAATATTTTCCAGGGTAGGGCACTTTAAAAATAATAGGAACCATCACTGCAGTAACGCCCATAATTCCCTTAGAATCTATAGGAACTTCGGTTACACTTAAAAAAACCTTATTTTCCCCAGGCTTTTCCATTTTTTCTGGAAGATTAAGATAAACAATTAATGTATCATCAGTTAAATTACTAACCTTTGCGTATTGTTTTAATTCTCCTTGAAGAGAAATATCAAGTTTTGTTCCTTCTTGAATATTTCTAATCTTAAATTCAACTTGGGTTTCTAAATTAGGCTCAAAATTAAGAATAACTTTCCCTGGAGCGACTCCCACAGCTAAAATATTTTCAGAAAAAATTAATATAAAAATCAAAATAAAACTAATAAATATCCCCTTCCTAAAGTTTTTTAATTTATTTTTTTTAAATTCCATTTTAAATAGCACGAATAAGTGCAGTTATTGTAGCTGAACTCCCCCCTGTTTTAGTTGCATCTGAAGGAATAGTTAATTTAAAATAAATTTTAATTTCGTCTGTTAAATCTTCATTATAAAAAACATCACAAATTCTTGCCCCATCTTCTGTTGTATTTACTTCAGTAAATTCAGTATTGGAAGCATTAATACAGGATGAAACAGAATCTATTACTTTCCATTTAAATGAAGAATTTGTTCCTCCAATAAAGTCGGAGGCATTAATATCACTCTTTAAATTAAGTGTCACATTTTCTTCACCAATATTTTCTAAAACAAAAAAATCATTAGTAGGAGTCCATGAACCATTAATAACCTGATTAGATTCTGAATCTAATATAGCATAATCTGCTCCAGAATTTACCATTCCATTACCCCAGCTAACTGAAAAACTAGTAAAACTTACCTCTGCCGCTGAAATAAATACAAAATTTAGAATAATTAATGCCGTGGTAAGTGCCACTATAAATTTCAACTTTTTGTTTATTTCAAACAAGAAGTTATTTCTCCCTATTGTTTTTCCTTGAATATTCATTTGTATAATCTCGGCTAGTTTCTTCTTTTAGAATAAAAAATAAAAAATAAAAAATATATTAACCTAGGCCAATTAAAGTGCTGTAGCAATTGCAGTTATTGTGGCAGTAGCCGATAGATCTGTTGCATCATATGGAATCCCTAATTCAAAGTCAATGTCAATTGAATCTTTGGCATCATTTGCATAAAATCTGCTGCAAACAGTTGAGCCTGTTGTAGTATTTACTTGTTCGTAAATGTATGTTGCATTTGCTGCCTCACAACTATCTTCTCCAGTATGATTAGTGACCATCCATTTAAATGTAGGACTGGTTCCTCCAATAAATTGTGCAGCAGTCGCGCTACTATTCAACACCAAAGAGACATCTGTTCCAGCAATATTTTGAAGAACTAATTGTCCAAAAACGGGAGCCCAATCTCCTCCTGTTACACTTCCACTCCCATTAGATTGCAAGATTGCCCCATCTGATGCAGGAGTTCCCTCTCCAAAATCAAGAGCAGCAGTTGTAAAACTTACTTCTGTTGCAGAAGTTATTTCCACATCAACAGTACCTGTTCCTTCTGCCATTACAAATGTGGCTCCAAAAAGAGACAATACCATAGCAAATACAGCCAAGCAAATTAAGCTTTTTCCAGATATATTTTTCATTTTTCACCTCCTTTCATACCGATTAGAATTAAAAATATCTTATTCATTTTTTTCTCAAATGTCCAGTTATCTTTTTTCTATAAATTTTATAAGAAAGAAAGCAAATAACGAAGACAGCAATTGTGATAATCGCAATTAATGTAAACATACTCATATTTACGAGAGAAGAGAAAACTCCGGTATCTTTTATCTCAAATTCCTGTCTGAATATATCGCTAATATTTTTATTATAAAGAGTAGTTAATGTAAGAGTATATTTACCTGGTTTTAGATTCAGATTTTCAAAATTCTTTCTTACAATTTGTTCTGTAGTTACAACAACGTTTCCTTTTTCACTATAAACTTCTATTCCTGATGAATCTAAAATCTTGTAGGTTAAATTAACAGGAGTAGGAACACTTCCAAAACTTGCAAACCGAATTACAGAAGTCAATTCACTTGAATTTTTAATTGTGGCGCTATCTAATTCAAATTTTATATCAAATAATTGAGTAGGACTCTGGGTTTTGTTCTCAATTTTCACACATTTTCCTTTTTCAAGTTTATATCCTGGAGCACATCCTCCACCCATGCTAGATGAGGTAGATGTGGATGAAGGGGGAATAATAACACTAATATTGAATGTTACAGCTGAATAATTTTCATTTCCAGCACTGTCATTCACCCATATTGTAACATTGTGCTGTCCCAAAGCCCATATAATTGTCGTTATGTTCGTTGAACAGTTTGCTAGAGTTACATTAATTGAATAAGAATCATTTGAATACCAACAATAGGCTAAATTTGCATCTGAAACAGTGTAATTAACGTCAATTCCACTATCTGTAGAATTTGTATTGTTTATCGGATAAGTAATATTCATTAATGGGAAGGTTGTATCAACAGTAAAATAAATATCAGAATGATTTTCATTTCCATATGTATCATTCACCCAAATTGTGACGTTGTGCTGCCCTTCACTCCAAGTAACAGTAGTTATGTTTGTTATGCAATCTGGAAGACTTACATTTATTGTATTGCTGTCATTGCTATACCAGCAAGAAATATATCCATTTTCTACAGTATAATTTATGTTTAATTCTGCATTTGTTGTGTTAGTTCCATTTGTTGGTGTTATTATTTGAATGTTTGGAGCTATTGTATCAACAAAAAATGTTACAGCTGAATAATTTTCGTTCCCAACACTGTCATTCGCCCATATTGTGACATCGTGTTGTCCTTCACTCCAAGTCATTGTTGTAATATTAGTTCCACAATCAGTAAGAGAAGTATTAACTAAATAAGTATCATTTGAATACCAGCAATAACCTAACCCAATAGTATCAGATGCAGTGTAATTTATATCTAAATTAACATCTGATGAATTGCTGTTATTTATTGGGAAAGTAATATTTATTAAAGGAAGAATTGTATCCAAAATAAATGTAAAATTTCCTTTATTTCCCCAAGCACTCTCATTTCCCAAACCATTCCAATAATAAGTGCCGTCATCAACATATGGGAAAGAAAAATTATAATAAAAAGTTGATGAGTTTGAATTATCTCCAGTTAAGTTTAAAATTGGGGAGGATAATACTTCCTCTCCTATTGCATTCCAGAGAAAAAATTGCAAAGAATTAAGATCTGTCCAATTGATAATAAATGTTTGATTTGGATTATTTGTTATTGTATTATTTATTGGGGAAGTTAGAATTATATTTGAGGTTGAAGAATAAAAAGTCCCTACTCCTGCATCATACAAACTTGCTATTTCTTCGGCAGACAAACTCCTATTCCATATCGCAACTTCATCCATAGTTGCAGTTGCTCCTATTGGATAAACAGACCAACCTAACAAATCCAAACCCCCACTTGGATAAAATGTATTTGCTGATGCTGTTCCAGAAGAAGACAATGTCCCATTAATATATACTTTAGTGTCAGTTCCATTATAAACAGCAACTATATGATACCATATTCCAAGAGAAATTGGTTGGCTTCCTGTTACTACCTCAACTTCCCAATTAGCAATTGCTTTATCTACTGCAATAGACAAATTTTGAAGAATTGCAATAAAAAATCCAGGGGGATTAATATGTCCTACTATAAGGGGAGCACAGTTCCCCTCATTACACCAAACAAAATCTGGAACTCCAGTTACATTAATCCAAAAAGAAATAGTCCCAGCAGATAATCCATCTAATCCGTCAAATATTGTATTTTGCAAACAATTACTTCCAGCTTCAAGTGTATTATTAATAGCATTATATTGTTTTCCATTAGTAACCCAAGTTGGACTTGTAACTAAACTCATATTTAAAATACCAAAAACATTTTCAGCAGTAGTCGTTCCTGCCCCTTCGTCCATTGAATAATAAGCCACAAGAGAATTATTGAATGTTGAATTCCAAGTTGCTGATGAAATAAAATTAAACATTCCAATCAATAGAATTGCAAGAAAAAAAAGTAAAATTGTTTTTTTATTCATTTTCCCTTCCTTTTTTAGTCCAAATATAAACCTTAGCCATTCCAATTTTTCTTATTGAAATTTTATTTGCACCTTCAAGCTTTGCAAGTGCAGTTCTTACTGAAGATCTATTCAAATTCGCCTTCTCAACAATATCAGTAATTGTTAATCCATCAGAATTTTTTTTTAAAATAGAAACAATTTTATTTAAAGCCTTATCACCAATTTTATCCATATTATCATTACCAATATTGTTAATAACAATATCTTCTCAAATATATAATTTGCCTTGAAAATTGAACCCTTTTAGAGAATTTTAATTTAATATTTAAAGAAAAAGTAAAAATACAGAAAGTAACCTTTTAAATATAAAATATGGAATAATTATATCGATATATAACATCTAAGTTTTTATATAATAATTTTTTATAATAGGCATGGCTATTGAAAACGATAACTTTTCCAGAATTAGTGGAACTGCGCTATTGTGCCTTGAAGCCAGGGCTAAATTTACTGATTTGCCATATGTAAAAGAAATGTTTAATTATGTTTATAGGAAAACTGAATATTGTAGTTCATTACTCTTTGATAAAATAATGAAAAATCCCTCTTCTCGAAAAAGGATTTCTACTTTGGAAACCAGCTATGTTGCAATTAACGAAATATTAATGAATTTAAATCATCCGGTTATTGAAATTGCTGCCGGGCTTTCTCCGAGAGGGCTGGAATTTTCAGATAAAGTTCCTTACATGGAAACAGACCTTCCTGATATGATTTCATTAAAGAAAGAAATTGCCGGAAAAATAAAACCAAGAAGCAGCCATTATTTTGCATCTCTAAACATCATTGACAAAGAAAGTTTTTATTATTTTTTTAAGAATCTTCCTCCAGATTTTGATGGGAAACCTGTTGCAGTAGTCTCTGAAGGATTAATGATGTATTTTTCTGAACGGGAAAAAGTTCAGATGAGAGACAATTTGGCGGGCTTGTCTAAAATACACAATAATGCTGTGTACTGGGTTACAACAGATTTTTCTGCCAGAGATACATTTCAGGATGATATTCTGATTGACACTGTGATGAAAAATGTAGAGAAATCAACAAAAAGAAAATTAAACAGATTTTCCAGCGATGCAGATGTAAGGAAGTTTTTAAATTCTGCAAGCTTAAAGGGAAAAGTTTTTTCAATTGAGCACATAGCAGATAAGCTCAGCTGCCTGGATAAGCTGGATATCCCCAAAGACGAGCTCAGAGATATTCTGCATCTCTCACGTCCGTGGGTAATACAAAAAATTTAAATCCAAGAAAAAATTCTTATATGCATGAAGGTGACTGTTAAAAACAGGAGAGGTGAGGATATTGTTGTTCTGGCAGATGTTTCTGAAAAAAACAAAGGGCTGGCTTTTATTTTGCATGGAATGGGAAGGAATAAGGAAGACCCGTGTGTTGTTGCAGTAACAGAATCTTTTAAAAATAAGGGATATAGTGCCGTGAGATTTGATTCAACAAATACATTCGGAGAAAGCTTTGGAAAATATGAAGACTGCACATTTACTGGATTTTATCAAGATTTTGAAGATGTGGTGAACTGGGCAAAAAATCAAAAATGGTACCAGGAGCCTTTTGTTGCTGCAGGACACAGTATGGGGGCGTCATGCGCTGTTCTTTTTTCCGAAAAATATCCCTGGAAAATAAAAGGACTGGCTGCAATTTCCATGATTGTCTCAGGAAAGCTATATTTTGAAGGTTATCCTGCAGAGTTCCTGGAAAATTGGAAGAAAACCGGCTTTTATGAATGGACAGAAGAAGGAGTTTCAAAAAAAATCAAATGGGCCTTTGTTGAAGATGCACTGAAATATGATTATCTCGAAGGAATTGAAAATCTTAAATTTCCGGTATTGTTTTTGGCAGGAGAAGAGGATCCTGAATCGTCTGTTAAAAATCAGGAGCTTTTTTGCAGCCATATTCCAAATAATGCGGAATTAATTGTTATAAAAAATGCCCCACACATTATCAAAGACAGAGTACATCTGGATGAAATAAAAAATATTTTTAGTAATTGGGTAGATTTAATCTAAACTCTTCCTTGAAAATTGAACTTTTTTCAGAAAATTTTGTTTAATAATTAAAGAAAAAATAAAAATATGATAATTTAAATACAAATTCACTTTTATATAGATATGTGGGTCTCAAAATTAGTTTTAGATGGTAAGAGTGCCTTATTTGGGGGCATTGCAAAAAAATTGTCTATGAATTTTACCGGATATCCTTTTTCTGTTTATAAAAAAAATGATAACATTACTGTATCATTCATCGGATATACTTTTGCAAAGCAGGAGAAAATAGAAGAACTGAAAAAATTACTTAAAAAATCAAAGAGAGTATTGAATTTTGAAGAATCAAACGGGTTTTTTATTGGAAGAATACAGGAAAGTCTGGAGGTAGCTCCAATGTATGAAGAAAATCTTATACATATTGAACCTGTTTTAATTAAAGAAAATGGAACAGAAAAATGGGTAATTGGAAGCTGGAAAAGAGAAGGTCTAATAAATTTTACAGATGTCATAGAAAAAAAACTCAATGGAAAATTAATAAGTATCACAAATAAAAAAATAAAAGATTTCTCAATGACTTCTGTAAATCCCCAACTAACAGATAATCAAAGAAATGCGATGAATCTCGCAATAATGAATGGCTATTACTTATATCCAAGAAAAACCAATCTTAAAAAACTTTCAAAAATGCTCGGATGCTGTTATTCAACCTACCAGTCTCATCTGAGAAAAGCAGAATTAAAAATGATTCCTTTTGCTTTTAACAGAAGATTCTAAAAAATCTTCCTAAAACTCATAATTAAGTAACTAAAGGCACAGGAGATAAATTAGGAGAATTAGGGGTCGGAAGAACTAATCTTGGAACAAAAGCGAGTAATATTTCTCCTAATGCTTCTCCATTACTGTTGTCAGAAAAATTTATTTCTGTCATAAAAAAGGCAGATTTTCCCATTTTGGAAGCCTTATTCAATTTCATATAGCCATAAAATTGGTGGGGATTAATTGGTCTTTTGAATTTTAATTCTCTGATACTAACAATAAAAGAATCGAGCAATTGTCTTTCTCTTGCGAATTCATCAAAAGACAAAGAATCAAATTTCATCAGTTCTTCAACTCTTCCGTCAATTCCATGCGCAAAGAAAGTATAAGCTAATTGATTATAACAAATAATTGCCTCAACAGCATTAAAATGACCTGTACCCTTTACGTAAAATGAAGCAGGAATTTCAAATTCTCCGTTTATTTCAGGATAATGAAAATTTGCAGACTTGAGATACCTACATTGAGGGAAATAGATTTCAAGTACCTTTTCCATTAGAAGGTCAATACCCATATACATTAAAGTAAGAGAAAGTATAAAATAAATTGCTCGATATATATCGAGACAAAAAAGTAAAAGTTTACGATATTAATGATTAAATGTTTTGATTTGAAACAATTTAATCAAATAAGTGATAATTATGAAACTATAAATTTTAATATAATAATCAATTATTTGATATAGATTAGAAAAAGAGGTGTAATATGTGGCTCACAAAAAATGAAAAAGGGGTTCTAAAACTACTTGTAGCTAATGCAAAATTATCAGACACCTCTATAGCCAAAGAACTTAATATTTCAAGTCAGGCAGTAGGGAGAATCAGAGAAAGATTAGAGGAAGATATAATCCAAAAGTATACTGTTAACTTAGATTCAAAGATGTTAGGGGTTAATATAATTGCAATAATTAAAATGATGTTTAAGAATGTAGAAAATGAAGATATTAAAGAAATAGAGAAAGAAATTATAAACTTACCTGAAGTTCTTTTGTTCTTAAAGACGATGTCTGGAGACGAAGAGCATATAATAATGATGGGATTTAAAGATATGGAAGAGCTGGAAAGATTCTCAAATGAAAAGAAAAAAAATCGTAAGTATTATAATCATTGTATTATAAAAGAAATAATTCCATTACCTTTAAATTGTATATTAAAGAGTTCTTATATCAATCTTTATAATAAAATGATTGACCTTTGCGGAATAAAACATGCAGAAATAAATATTAATTAAGATAATCTGATAATATTCTTTGTAACATAACAAATAATAAACCTATTTTTTTATATACTTTCATTTTTAAATTATTATATGGAAATGAATGAAAATACATTAAAAAAGATAATATTCAAACTTGTTAGAAACATTGAATTAAGTGAAGAAGAGAATAATATTGTGGAAGATGTTGTAAATGAAAAGTTAGAGTGAAATACTTCTCCTCTACAAGTTTAACTCTTTAACATTAATCTTTTTACATAATCTAAATCTTCCTGAGAATCTATGTCCAAAGAAGACTCGTAATGCCTTGTTTCAATTATCTTCAAGTCAATATCCAAGTAATCTGCAGCCATCTTTTCAAGTTCATTTATACTCAACTTTTTGCTTTTCAGAAAACGAGAAGTAACAAAATATCTTATTAGTTTAGAAAAGATTTCCATAAAAGGTATTTCTTTTCTTAAATCTCTTATAAGATTTTTTTTCACAGAAGGGCTCGATAATTTTCTGTTTTTGTAGAGCATATCTCCAATTCTGTTTAATTTATTTAAATCGAGTTTTGCCGGATTTCCCAAAAAAACATTAGCCCACCTGTAATTTCCTTCTTTAAGGGAAAAATATTTACGGTCCTGCATCTCATGTCCCATAAGATACCTTTGTTCTATAATTGAAACGAATAATCCATTATCATGCTTTGAGCAATCGGCAATAAACTCATCTATGTGTTCGCTTTTTATTAGAGGAATATCACAACTTAAAAAAATAGCATCTCCTTCTGAGTTGGATTCTGAATATCCTCTCATCGCATTATTAATAAGACTACCGCAACAGTCGATAATAGAACAATTCTCCAATTTTCCTTCCAGTTTAGATTTTATTCCAACAATAAAAATTCCATTAACATATTCTGAATCTCTACAAGCGTCGATAATATATTGAATTATTGGTTGGCCATTAATCTTAAATAGCGATTTATAATCTTCTTCTTCAATAAAATAATGTTCTTTAGAATATGCTCTGTTTAATACCGCTCTTTGTTTTTCAATTTCATCCTTTGAATGGACATCTTTTCCTGCAAGAATTATAGCATTCATAGTAGCAATCACTTTTAGGAGTTTATTTAAATTTATATCTTCAGAAAAATAACTTTCTTTTTATTTCTTAAAATTAAAAAATTTCATTTCTCCTTAATCTTCTCAACCACATAAGAATAAACTTCTGCATTTTTCCAGGCATCTTTATTTATTCTGGCTTTAATACTCAAACTTTCCAAAAAGTCAATCTTGTCTGGAAGGTCTTCCCAAACTTGAGGAAGAAAAGTAGCAGAACTAAATCCTTTCTTTAACACTATTCCCATATCTTTGTTAATTTTTTTTAAAAGCTCTTTTTCATTTTTAAACGAAATTTTTTCTGGAACAGATAATACAGAAATTTCTATTTTAACTTCAGAAAGTTCGCTTTTTTTCAATTGAGGAAACCTATAATCATCAAAAGCAGCATGAAGTGCATTTTCAATAACATCTTTATACAATTCCTGGCGGGGAGATAAACTTCCGATACATCCCCTTAACACCCTGTGTTCTGTCAGAGTTACAAAGCTCGCTTTCTTTTCAGAATATTTTTCTTTAATTTCCTTGCTTATTTCCAGTTTTTCACCATTAAGCTCGCTTTCAATTGCGCTTCTTGCTAACTTTAAAAGTTTTTCATATTTTCTTGTCATATATTCCCGATGTGAACATACTTTAAATATTTCTTCCCGATTTTTTCTGCACGTTTCAAAGTTTCTAATGGAGTAACTTGTTTATTCAGCATTTTATACATTGGAAAAAATCTTGAAATATGCCATGGAATATTTTTGTCAACAGAAGCAATAAATTTTGCTATCTTTTCAAATTCTTTTTCAGAATCATTCAATCCAGGAATAATCAAAGTAGTTAATTCTACATGAATTCCTTCTTCATGCGCCATTTTTATTGTCTCCAAAACCGGTTTCAATTTTCCTCCGCAATATTTTTCATAAAATTTCTCGCTGAAAGATTTCAAATCAATATTCATCGCATCAACATAATTTTTTATATAATCAAAAGACTCTCTGCTAAAGTACCCATTAGTAACTAAAACATTCTTTAGTTTTTTCTTTTTTGCAAGCTTTGCAATGTCCTTTACAAACTCAATAAAAATAGCTGGTTCATTGTAAGTATAAGAAATACTATCACATTTTGTTTCAATTGCTTTTCTAACTATCTCGCTTGGAGAAATTTCTTTCCCAAAAATAATTCCTTGCTTTGATACTTGGCTTATATCAAAGTTCTGGCAGAAATCGCATTTGAAATTGCATCCAACAGTTCCTATAGAAAAACTTTTTGTTCCTGGAAGAAAATGATACAATGGCTTTTTTTCAATTGGGTCTACGTTCATTGCAGCAACTTTTCCATAAACCAAAAGATAAAGCTTGTTCTTAATATTTTTCCTAACCCCACAAATTCCTGTTTCCCCATCAGAAATCAGACATTTATGACTGCATGCAAGACATCTGATTTTATTTTTCTCTCTTTCATACAATTCTGCTAATTTCATTTTAGTTAAATACTTGCAAAAGAAATTTCTGAATCCGCCATCTTCTTATAAAAATTATAATCCGGCATTTTTTCCTGCGGAGTAATTAATATTTTTCCTAATCCCTCCCAAAGAAAAAACCATCCTGCTGGTTGAACTAATGTAATTAAAAGATGAACTGGAAAAGATAAGTCCTGCTTCCCAAAGAAAATAGCAGATACAATCATCATAATTGAGCCTAACACAATCCAAAAAGCTCCTTCAACTTTTATCCCGCTTATTTCTTTCTTTTTCTTTTGAAAATGCTTATTAAAATGTTCCTTAAGTCTTTTTTTTATTTTTATTTCCTCAAGCGGATTTCTTTTATTCTTAGGAACAAAAAGCCTCAATTTTATTTTGTCATTTTTTTCGACAGATGCTTTTTTGCATTCAAGCAAAAAATCTCCTGATAAAGCCTTGTGAGTATAAGGACGAGGATCAAAATTAGAAAAGATATCATTATAAGAATCTAGCACTAAAGGAATTCCTGCTCCTGATTCAAGATATTTTTTTAAATTCCCCTTTTTCATACAGGAAAATATATTCGCTAATTTATAAGATTATCGAAATAGCAAAACCTATAAAGCCAAATTTCATAACTTTTTCATGTGGTATCCACAAAAAAAGGAAGAATTAGAAAGAGAATTGGATATGTTCTTAGTTAAAAAAACAGGCATAAAACCCAAAAGAATTAATGGCCTGATTGTTCCTCACGCAGGATATGAATTCAGTGGGAAAGTTGCCGGACAAGCTTTTTCGCTAATTAAAAATAATAAAATGATCAAAGCAATTGTTATAGGCCCTTCGCATTATCTTGCATTGTCGGGAGCTTTAACTTCCAATCAAAAACAATGGGAAACTTCTCTTGGAGATATTAAATTATTCAATATCAATTTCAAAACCGCTAAAATAGAACAGGAGCATTCTATAGATAACCAAATTCCTTTTTTGCAAAAATTAGGAATTAAAGAAATAATGCCTTTAATGATTGGAGAAATAACAAACGAACAGGCAGAAGAAATTGCGGAAAAATTATCAAAAATTCCTGCATTGTATGTTTTCTCAACGGATCTGAGTCATTTTTTTCCTTATGAAAAAGCGCAAAAAAAAGACAGAGAAACAATAAAACTCATTGAAGATTTAGATTTGCAGAATTTTTTTAAGATTGACGCTTGTGGATTTTATCCTCTGCTCGTGATGATGCATTTATGCAAATTAAAAAAACTAAAACCAAAATTAGTTGAATACAAAAATTCCGGAGACATCACAGAAGAAAAAGAGAGTGTTGTGGGATACGCTTCCTTTTTTTTCTAACTCTCCAAATCCTTAACCATATATGTATTCTCAAGATTATAACCTAATTTTCTATAATACTCCCTAACACCAATACCAGAAATAACAGAAATTCTTTTCATTTTTTCTTTCTTGGCGATTTTTTCTGCTTCTTTCATTAACATTCTTCCAAACCCCTTGTGCTGGCTCGCTTCTGAACTTTTCTTTCCTAGTTCCAGCGATTGTCCATAAATATGAAGTTCTCTGATTATTGCCTTATCTTTTGTAATTCTCAATCTCAACAAGCCAAACAAAATATCATCTTTATTCACAATTTCCAAGAAATATTCCTTTCCTCCGGAGGCAGAATATTTTGTTATTTTAAGCTCTAAATTTAAATCAAGTTTCTCTTTATTAAAACCAACCTCTCTGAATCTTATCTCATGAATTTTACTCTTTTCATCTCTCAATTTCTTTTCGACATCTTTTCTTAAATCAATTCTTGTTGTTCCAGAAATAAGATATTCTGGAGGAATTTCTCTCATAATTCTCATAACTCTGCAATACCTTGGAACAATTTTCAGCATTTCTGTTAAAAGTTTTTCAATTTGTTCCTTGCTGTATGGTTTGTAATTTTTCTTCCAGTATTCTTCTTCTAATTTTGCTCCCCTAATAACTTGGCAAGGATAAATTTTCAATTGGTCTGGCTTGAATTTATCATCTAAAAAAAGTTTTTTGAAAAGTTGCAAATCTTTTCTCATATCGCTTCCTAAAAGTCCAGGCATAATATGATATCCTACTTTAAAACCAGCATCTTTCAAACTTTTTGTTGAGGCAACGACATCTTTAACACTGTGTCCTCTTTTAACCAGTTTGTAAATATTATCATCAGGCATTTGAACTCCCAATTCAACTCTCGTGACTCCGAAATCTCTCATTCTGTCGATATACTGAATGCATTCGTCTGGGCGAGTTTCCACGCAAAGAGCAACACATCTATGCTCTGCTGTTTCATTTAGTTTTTGAGATTCTTCGAGTGTTTCAGAATTTTTTTCATTCAGAGCATCATAACATTTTTTTATGAAATCATATTGAAACTTTTTTTCATATTCTAAGAAAGTTCCACCCATAATTATCAATTCTATCTTGTCTGTAGGATGATGCATAACTTGGAATGCTTTTATTCTCGCTTTAACTTGTTCGTAAGCATCATAATTTACTTCTGCAGCCCTCATAACAACAGGAGATTTTGGAGTATAACTCTGGGGAACATTCAAACTTGGGCAATACAAGCAAGTTCCGTGTTTGCATGCTTTTGGGGGCAGCATAACTGCCACGGGAACAATGCCTGAAATGCTCTTTGTCGGCTTTCTTACTTCGTTTTTCAATGGCTGTAACATATGTCTTTCATTGCAAAAATGCTTTTAAATTGTTTACTCTTTTCGATAAAATGGAAGGAAAAAAAGAATCTGAAAAAATGCCTTTTTGGTTAATTCCTCCAGTTGAATATTCTATGATTTCTACATTAGACGATTATATAGATGTAATTTTAAGTCATGTGGGGGAAGAAGGAGGGAAAAAAACTTTCTATAGTTATATGACGGGATTTAGGAACTATAAACACACCCAGAAAAATGTTCAGTTAAGAAAAATATTTGCTGGATTTTTTGAATCTTTTGAAGAATTAAAAGAAAAATTAAAGGAGGGGGGATTAGAAAAAACAGCTGACTCAATTGAGATGCAAACTCCTGACGAAAGCGGTTTTGGATTGATTCTATATCAAAGAGCACAGGGGGCTCGGGGAGATTTTGCAACATATAGATTACTTCAAAGAGAGACGTTATTAAACATAATAAAATCTGATTGGAGAGAATGCCTGGAGAGAAAATGAAACCTCTAAAAATCGGCATTATCGGAGGCAGTGGATTGGAAAATCCAGAAATTCTTGAAAATTATAAAGAAATAGAAGTAGATACTCCTTTCGGAAAACCTTCTTCAAAATTAATCTGTGGGAATTTATTCGGAATAGATATAGTCATTATTTCACGGCATGGAAAAAAGCATGAAATTCCCCCAACACATGTAAATAATCGTGCAAACATTTTCGCATTAAAATATGAAGGCTGCAAAAAAATTATCGCGACAACTGCAGTTGGCTCACTAAAAGAGGAAATAAAAAGAGGTGATTTTGTTATTTTAGATCAATTCATAGATTTCACTCGCCATAGAGATGTAACTTTCTTTGATAAATTTGAATTCGGAGCAATGCATTTTCCAATGGCAAAGCCATTTTCTGAAAATTTAAGAAAAAAACTAATTGAAGTTTGTGAAGAACTTGGATTTCCATATCATAAAAAAGGAACAGTAATAACCATTGAGGGTCCAAGATTTTCTACTATTGCAGAAAGCAATTTATTTCGGCAATGGGGGGCAGATATAATTAATATGTCAATTGCTCCAGAAGCTATTCTTGCCAATGAAGCAGAAATTGAATACGCTGCAGTTGCAATGTCAACAGATTATGATTGCTGGAAAGAAGGAGAAGAATCTGTTTCATGGGAAATGATAAAAGAAATTATGAAAGACAACTCAGAAAGAATGAAAAAAATTCTTATGAAGTTAATTGAATCCTTTTCAAAAGAACAGGAAATTCTTAAATTAAAAAACAATATAAGAACAATTCCTGATTTTCCAAAGCCAGGAATTATGTTTAGAGATATCACTACCTTATTAAAGGACAAAGAAAGTTTCAAAAAGTTAATAGATATGCTCTATGAGAGATATAAAGAGTATAATATAGACATTGTAGCAGGAATTGAATCAAGAGGATTTATAATTGCAGGAATTCTCGCTGAAAAGCTCAATTCAGGATTGGTTTTAATTCGAAAACCTGGAAAGCTTCCTGCAGAAACTATCTCAGAGAATTATGAATTAGAATATGGAACAGACAGAATAGAAATTCACAAAGACGCAATTTCAAAGGGGCAGAAAGTTCTCTTGATAGATGATTTGATTGCAACAGGGGGAACAGCTCTAGCATCCTGCAAACTTATTGAAAAGCTTGAAGGAAAGGTTGTTGAATGCTGCTTCACCATAGAGCTGCCTGATTTGAAAGGCAGAGAAAAACTCTCAAAATATCCTGTTTTTTCTCTGATAAAGTTTGAGGGGGAGTGATTTCACGAATTAACCTCAAAAATTTATTGGGTGAAGTCAAGAGTAGAGTAACTTTGCGAGGCTACATTTAATCCAAAACGAGCAGGGTTACGAGGAGAATAAAGAATAATTTAATTTTATAAACTTCTTTTTCTTGTTTAATTATATGACTCAGCGAAAAGTTTGGAATAATATCGCAGAAGAATGGTATGAATTCAAGATAAATCCTTCAGAAAAAGTTCTCGATTTCTTAAAGGGGAAAAAAGGAAAAATCTTGGATTTGGGAGGAGGAGCAGGCAGGCATTTAGTCAAGATTAAAGATGGAAAAATGTATCTTGTTGACTTTTCAAAAAACATGATTAAACTTGCAAAAAAGAGAGCAAAAGAAAAGAAAATAGAAGCAGAATTTAGTGTTGCTGATTTGATAAAACTTCCCTTCAAAAACAATTTTTTTGATTCTGCTATTGCGATTGCTGTTTTTCACTGCATAAAAGGAGAAGAGAATAGAGAAAAGGCAGTAAGAGAACTTTTTAGAGTTTTAAAGCCAAAAGCAAAAGTACTAATTGCTGTATGGAACAAAAATTCAAAAAAATTCAGGAATGCAAAAAAAGAGAGATATGTCAAATGGAGAGAAAAAGGAGAAAGGTATTATTATTTATTTGATTCAAAAGAAATTTACAATCTATTCAAAAAAGTTGGATTTAAAATAATTTCGGAATATAATCCAGAAAGAAATATTATTTTTGTGGCTCAGAAATCTACTTCTTCCTCATAATATTCAGCATATCAAAAAAAGATTTCTTTTCAAAATCAACAATTCTTTTGTCTTTCAAATCAATGTTTGCTTTTATCATTCCAAATCCAGAAACAAAAATCGTGCCTAAAAGCAAATCTTTTCCTTTAATATTTTGCAGAGAAAAAATCATTTTCTGAATTTTATTATTTATTTTTTTGAATTCCATTTCCCTTGAAATGATTTTTTCAATCTCATTGAAATCAAAATTTTCTTTCAAGGAAACTTTTTCCAAAAACTTCTCATCAATTCTCTCTAAAGGGACTAACTTTACTTCATTTTCAAGTTCAAAGCTGAAAGTTTTTTTGTTTTCTGGAACAAAAAAATCAAAATGATACTGATTTCTTGTCTCTTTATTTTCCATGTCAATAACAAAAAAACCAGAACACAAATAAGAATCTTTATTTTCTTTTACAAATGTCTTATACTCTGAAGAATCTTTCAGTTTTTCCAGCAAAAATTGCGAGTTCATTATGAAAATTCTCCGTCCGCAACTTCTGTTGCTTTCAGCGTCGTAGCTGAATTTTTATTTGTGCTGAACGTTAGTTCTGTCATTTCCTTTCTGAAATTTCTTTTCCAATCTTCTTAATAAATTCTTCTATTTTCATAGATTCTATCTTCTGACTTCCCTTAATTCTTACAGCAAGAGTCTTCTCTTTTTCTTCTCTGTCTCCTGCAACAATTATGTAAGGAACTCTCATGATTTCTGCGTCTTTCACTTTTGAAGGAACAGTCGTCTGTCTAAAATCAGCATCAATTCTCAAATTAGGAATTTCATTCCCTAATTTCTTTATGACTTCTTTTGCATAATCAACATTCCTGTCTGTAAAGCTCAAAACTCTCACTTGTACTGGAGCAAGCCACACAGGAAATCTGCCATTCAGATGTTCAATCAATACTCCAATAAACCTTTCCAAAGAACCCATAACTGTTCTATGAAGCATTATTGGACGCTTTCTTTTATTATCTTTATCAACGTATTCAAGTTCAAATCTCTCTGGCATAGAAAAGTCTAATTGTATAGTTCCTCCCTGCCATTCTCTGCCTAAAGAATCTTTCATGTGAAAATCAATCTTCGGTCCGTAAAAAGCTCCGTCTCCCTTATTTATTTTGTAAATCATTTTTCTTTTTTTCAGAACCTTTTCAAGAATTTTTTCTGCCTTATCCCATATTTTGTCGCTTCCTATTCTCTTTTCCGGCCTTGTAGAAAATTCAACTCTATAAGGAAGATTAAATTTTTTATAGTAAAAATCAATTAATTCAATAATCTTTACTATTTCCTCTTCAATCTGTTCTTCTGTACAAAAAATATGTGCATCATCTTGTGTGAATTGTATCACACGAAACAATCCACCTAATACCCCAGAAAGCTCTTGTCTATGAACAATCCCAAGTTCAGCAACTCTCAATGGAAGTTCCTTATAACTCTTAGGACGATTTTTATAAACAAGCATTCCTCCAGGGCAATTCATCGGTTTGACTGCAAAGGTTCTTTTTTCGTAATCTGTCAAGAAAATATTTTCCCTGTACTTCTCCCAATGTCCTGAAATCTGCCAAAGTCTCTTGTCTAAAATTTGTGGAGTAGAAATTTCCTGATACCCTGCTTTCCTATGTACCTCTCTCCAAAAATTAATCAGTTCATTTCTTATTATCAAACCATAATTATGCCAAAAAACCATACCTGGAGCTGTTTCGCTGAAAGAAAATAAATCCATCTGCTGTCCGATAATCCTATGGTCATTCTCTTTTAATTTTGAAGAATCCAGTTTTGTTTTTGAAATCTCATTCAATAATTGCTTAGCATTATATTCTTTCTCTTGTTTTCCAGCGCTTTCTATTCTTATTTCTCTACTCAACTCTGAAAGTGGATGTCCTTTAACTTTCAATTCAAATTCCTTGTAATATCCAAAAGGCGCTTTAACGACATTAAAGCTTTTTTTCAGCTCTCTTTCTGCTTCATTTAAAACCTTAGTTGCTAATTCTGGAGCAGCCAATTCGCTTGAAAGATGAGCATAAGGATAAAGAACAATTTTTTCCGCCTTTACTTGCTTGGCAACATCCTTCACATTTTTAACAAGTTCCTCTACAATCCTTTTTGAATCCTTGTCTGATTTTTCAACCGCAGTCAAAACAACTAATGCTTCTTCAACTGTTTTTCCTTCTTTTTCCTTTTCTGAAAGAGCTTCAACATTTTTTAGTGCTTTTTTCAATGGCTTAAATTTTATGTAATCAGTATGCAACAATAAAATTTTCATAAATAGAATAGATACAGAAAGTTTATAAAATTAACACATCTCACAAAAAACTATAGAAAAGTTTAAAAGATATTTTCTGTGTGGCATTTTATGATGAAAAAATATATTTTAGCAGGAGCAATTGCAGCGTTTTTCGCAACTGCAAATGTAGCTCATGCTCCAACCGTAAACAGACATTATTCCCATCCATTTAAAGAAAAAGTAATTCCAGCAGAAAGCGTCTTAGAAAAATATGCAAAAGAGAATGACGAAAATATCAGAAAATTATTAAAAAAGATAGATGATTTGAAACATTACAGAACAGACAGTTTTGATGAGGATTCGCTACAACTTCTTGTAGCAAGATTAATGATGGGGGAAACAGAAGATTATCCTAACACAGACAAGATAGCTGTTGCATTTACTGCTCTGAATCGTGCAAGGAAATATAATTCTTCTCTTAAAACAGAAGCCTTAAGACCATATCAATATTCTTGTTTTAATCAAGGCACAGATAGTAATATTTTTTTAAAAATCCCATTAGAACATAATGAAAGAGATTTTCTTATAAATTTGCAATTAGCTAAAGATTTTTTGGATGGAAAATATCGCGATCCTACGAGAGGCGCAACTCATTATTATAACCCCGACAAAGTTAAAGGAACGCCAAATTGGATAAAGCATATGATTTTTTTAGGAAGAATAGGAGATCATTTATATTACAAAGAAAAAAATTAATTTTTTAATAAAAATTTATTAATTGTTGATTTTGCCCATTTCTTGTTTTTCTGATGTTCCTTTAAGAAAGCATTTATTTTATCAATTAAAATTTGTTTCAATTCGCTCGTTAAAAGTTTTCCAGATTGGTAATCATTATGAATCCTTTTTAGTTTTTCGTCGCTTGGTTCAAAGAAAAATTTGAGATACTGATAAGAAACATCTTTTTCTGGATTGCCCCCATGCTTTCTGTGTTCTTCTATTGTTGCCTGTCCTCCTGAGAATGCATATTTCTTTATTTTATTCTCGACTTCTTTTTCTGTGTCTGACAGGAAAATTTGGTTGCCTTCTGAAGAACTCATTTTAACTCCTCCCGTTAAAGAAGGAACAAATTTCGCATGCAAAGCAGCTGGTTTTTCAAAATCAAAATCTTTGTCAGTTGCGATGTCTCTAGTAAGCCTTATGAATGGATCTTGGTCAATCCCAACAGGAACAACAGACATATGTTTTCCTCTCATAAATTGCGGAAATAAAATATGTGCTGCCTGCATAGCAGGATAAAAACTCCAGCCAATGTTATTTTCTGGTTTTAAGCCAAAAACCGCTTTCGCTTCTGAGTAGGTTATTCTTTTTGCGGTTTTTGCAGCATATTTGTAGATATTTGTGTAAACAAAGTCTTCAAAAATAAACGTTTTTCCAGGCTTAAATCCCAAAGCAATCAAATCTAAAATATTATCTTCTGAAAATTTTATTGCGTCATTAAAACTCAATTTGTCTTTAACATAAAATTTTTCATCATCTGAAATAGGAATAAAAACTTCACAGTTGAATCTTTCCTGAAGACTTTTCGCAACTAAAAATGGAACTAAATGCCCAAGATGCATTTTTTCGCTTGGTCCTCTTCCTGTAATCACAGAAACTTTTTTTCCTTTTTCATGCGCTTCAAGCCATTTGTCAAAATCACGATGCGAAAAATAAATTCCTCTCCTAAGCAAAGGATGACATTTCTCAATCTTTTTTTGTATCTTTTCTGAAATTGGACTTGTTCCAAACTCTTTGATCAGTTTTTCATAATCGACATCTCCTTCAACTTCCCAAGGGGTCATCATGCTCTTTTTCATTCTCTCTTAAAGATGTTTTTATTTTTAAACATTGTCTAAATATTTATAAAGAATAATTTGCTATTTTTTTAAAGGGAAATAAAATGAAAAGAGGAGTAATTATACTAATTTTGATTATCTGTCTGAGCTCTTTTATTTCAGCAGATATAATTTTCACGCAGCAGACAAAGTCAGTATACAATTTAGGGGATACTGTGCATGTTCCTGTAACAATAAAGACATTAACAGACGTCAATGGTTTATTCCAAATGGACTTAATCTGTAACGGAACAGCTATAAATTTCTATAAAAATGGGGTAAATCTTATTTCTGGAGAGGAAAAAAATTTTGATTCTTCTCTTGTTCTAATAAAAGGCATTATCGGAAGTAATAAAGGAGCATGCAAAATAAAGGCTATACTTGGAATGGATTACGCATTAAGCAATGATTTCAAGATTTCAGATTCATTAAGCATATCCGGAAGTTTAACAAAAAAAGAATTTGATTCTGGAGAGAGTATTTCAGTAACAGGAAAAGTCACAAGAGAAACAGGGGAAAATTCCAATGGTTTTATTGACGCAAGCTTACTAACAAATAACGTAAATCAAAATATAACACAATTTGGGACAATAAACTTAGGAACTTTTTCAACGAATATTTCACTGCCTTCTACTCTAAAGGCGGGAAATTACATACTTCGATTAAGGGCTTATGAAAAAAATAGTGACGGCATAATAACAAACAATGGTTTTGCAGATTATAATATTTCTGTAAGACAGGTTCCTACAAATCTTGAGCTGATAATGGAAGATAAGTATGTCATGCCTGGAACTTCTATAAAAGTTAAAATCATTCTTCATGACCAGACAGGAGAATCAATAAACTCAATGGCTTTTATAACAATAAAAGACCAAAATGACAAAATTCTTGAACAGGATGAAATCCAGACAAATCAATTCCTTGAATATCCAATAAGAACTAATGAACCTCCTGCACAATGGAAAGTTTTTGGTGTTTCAAATCAATTAACAGCAGAAGATGAATTCCAAATAAAAGTAAATGAAAATGTAGATATCCAAGTAGTAAATAAAACTATTTTGATAACAAACATTGGGAATGTTCAATACAATAAAACATTATTGGTTAATGTTGGAGGCACCCCCTTAAATATACCTGTTAGGTTATCTGTAGGAGAAAGCAAAAAATATATTTTAAGTGCTCCAGATGGAGAGTACAAAGTAGATGTAAAAACGGGTGCTGAAGAAGTCAGCAATACAATGAGTTTAACTGGCGGAGCAGTGGGTGTGAAAGAAGTACATATCGGGCACTATACTGTTTTGGCTTGGATTTTAATGATTTTAATTCTTGGATTTATTGCTTTCACTATTTTCAGAAAAATATATAAAAAACCATTCTTTGGACATATAACATCTAAAAAAAAAGACAAAAAGGAAATGCCAATGCTAAGAGACAATTCAATAATGAGAACGACAAATAAAGCAGAGCTTTCTCTTTCAATAAAAGGAGAAAAGCAGGAAGCGAGTGTAATCTGCCTTAAAATAAAAAATCTCAGAGAAATGAAATCAAGGAAAGGAAGTCCTGCAGAGTCTATACAAAAAGCAATGGATTTGGCAGAAGAAAACAAAGCAGTCAGTTATGAAAATCAAGATTATCTCTTCTTTATATTTGCTCCTACAAAGACAAGAACATTCAAAAACGAAAAAACCGCGCTGGAAATAGCAGAAAAAATACAGGGACTTCTAACAGAACATAATAAAATGTTCAATCAGAAAATGGAATTCGGAATTTCATTAAATTATGGAACTATTGTTGCTAAGCTCGAAAATGGAATTTTCAAATTCATGAGCATGGGAACATTGATAACCTTTGCAAAGAAAATAGCTTCTCTTTCAAGGGGAGAAGTATTGCTTGGAGAAAAAATGAACGACTTGCTAAGACTAAACATAAGAACAGAGAAGCATGTAAGAGAAGGAGTTTCTGTTTTTAGTGTAAAGGAAATTAAGAGGGAAAATGAGGAAGCAAAGAAGTTCATTGAGGGTTTTATGAAAAGGATGGAAAAGAAATAATTATTTATATAATTCTAAAATACTATTCACAATTGCCCGCTTAACTTCCGGATGTTTTCTTTCAAATTCATCTTCAAAAGTTTTAATTTTATCTTTTTTTGCTTTTGATTTTTTAAATTTAAGATTTTTAAGTTTAGCATAAAGCAAAATTTCTTCGTCTAAAAATAAATAAAGGGGTTTTATGATGTTTCCTTGAACTGGCAAGTCTCTTTTTAATTCAGAAACATTTCCTTCAATCAGCGTTTTAATAACATTCTCTGCTTCTGAATCAATAGAGGAATCAATTGCAATCTTATTTGTTTTTTTATTTGGAAGTTTAACAAATTTAATCCCTGCTTTTTCAGAAAACATCTTTAAAACATCTTCTAAGACAACTCCTTTAAAGTCGTTAGCCCCTTTATAACCAACAATATCTCCTCTTTTAATCATATTAAATTTTCTTATTGTATACAAAACTTTCTTCTGAAAATAATTTATGAAACATCTCTTGCAGAGTTTTCTTTTATTGGTAAATTCATATACTGGTTTTGTTTCACATAGTTTGCACATACTATTTATTAGAAAAAATCATATAAAAACTATTTGGATTTTTTAATTGTTTTTTTATCTGGCTTTTTGCCTGCTTTGCTTTCCTTTTCTCCTTTAATCTTAGAGATAAAATTTGAAATAAAGAAACCAACCTTGAAGATATCTAAAACAATTCCTAAAACTAATAAGCCCGCCCCAATAATTAATATCTTAATTGAAACAAAATGTGCCTGTGAGAAAAATATTCCAAGAAATTTAAAAATCATTTTGTCTGAGAATAAAGACAAAAGGGAATCTAACTTGATGAATGGAAGGCTGGAGACTATCGCTAAACTTCCTGAAAGAATAAACGCGTTAGTTTTTTTCTCAACTAAAAGAAACACTAAAATAAACAAAATAAAAGAAGCTAATAAAGAAAAATACAATTTGCCTGTCCAAAAATCATACGCTTTTTGTGAAATTAAAAACATAGGAACAGAAGACTTTCTAAAACAATCAATAAAATTACAATCATATTCTGTATAATAAATACTATGAATAGTATCTTTTATTCCTTCTTCAATAATGGCATCTTCTCCCTGAAGAGCGACACTGCAGGGAATATCAAAAGTGTATCCTTGATAGTTAAGAACATAATTAGAATAATTCTTGCAATAAATTTGAATTAGTGGATAATTTTGTCTTATGGCTTCTGTTACATTTATTTCTTTTAAAAAATCCTTGGCAATTACTGCTGACTCTTTCTGAAGAGTTTCATAATTGAGCGAAAGACTCAAAGTCCATAGGAGACTTAATGATAAAAGAGAAAGAAAAAAGAAAACTGCTACAAAAACTAATAAAACACCCCTTATCGCTCCCATAACAAAAATAGGGTAAATAGGTTTATAAAATTACCCTACATCTTTCTTAAAAGTTCAATTCGCTTTTCAATTGATGGATGCGTATTTCCTAATTCCTTGAATGGATTTGCAAAGAACAATGGAGCAATAGCTTTTGTAATTTTCTTGTCAGGAGCATTTTGATATTTTATTTTCTCCAGCGCGCCTATAAGTCCTGGAGGATATCTTGTAAATTTAACAGCGCTTGCATCAGCAGAAAATTCTCTTTTTCTTGATATTGCCAATTGGACAAAGTAAACAAATATCGGAGCGAGAATTGCAAGAATAACTCCAATGAGCATGAAAATTGCGTTTCCTTTATTATCATCTCTGTCATTGCTTCTAAACCACAAGCTTCTCAAAAATATCTCAGAGATTATAGAAATTATTCCTACCATAACAGCAACTAGAGTCATATATCTTATATCATAACTTCCGATATGTCCAAGTTCATGTGCAATAACTCCTTCAAGTTCTCTTCTGTCTAATTTCTCCAAAGCGCCTTCTGTAACACAAATAACGGATTTTCTTGGATTTCTGCCAGATGCAAATGCATTTATCTGCTTAGAAGGCATTACATAAAGTTTGGGCATTGGCAAACCACTCGCTATTGTCAGAGATTCAACAACATCATAATACAATTTATTATTTTCTCTCTTAACTTCCTTGGCATTGACACTAAAAAGCGCGATTTTGTCTGAATTGTAATAAGTAATTAACAAATAAAAAATAGAAACAATTATAGAAAGAATTAAAATTCCAAAAAAGGCGTCAGGAGTATAAGCAAAAGATATTACATATCCGAACAGAATAATCACTATAAAAATTACAAACATAAGGAAAAAGGTTTTCCATTTGTTCCTAGAAATTTCATCCCTAAAATCTATTCTTGTTTTTTCCACAAAATATGAAATGAGAAATAGTTTTTAAAATTTAGTATTAGAATTCAATCATTGGCTTTTCTCTTTCTGCCTTAGCTATCTGCAAATATTCTCTTGGCTTCTTGCCATAAAGCCCTGCAAAAAACACACCAGGGAACGTTTTGCATAAATCATTGTAATTGAGAATGCTATCGTTGTAATATTGCCTTGAATATGCAATCTTGTCTTCTGTTGTTGTCAACTCTCTTTGAAGTTCAAGAAAATTCTCATTTGCTTTCAAGTTTGGATAATTTTCTGCAAGAGCAAAAATTGTTTTCAATGCAGATTCAAGCTGATTATTTGCCTTGACTTTCTTTTCAATTCCTTCTGCAGAAACAAGTGCCTTTCTTGCATCAGTCACTGCTTTTATCGCAGTCTTTTCATGCTTCATATATCCTTTAACGCTTTCTACAAGATTTGGAATCAAGTCTGCTCTCCTCTTCAATTGAACATCTATTTGGCTCAAAGAATTATCAATTCTGTTTCCTAATATAGCAAACCTGTTGAAATAGCTGAAAAAGACTACGACTATTAATGCTAAAACACCTATTCCTAACCAAACTAATAAATCCAATGCCATACGCTAAATAGAAAAATTAGATTTATAAAGTTTGTCTAATAAGAATAAATATGATTAAAATAAACAAAGAGAAGTGTATAGGGTGTGGACTTTGTCCTTCTATTTGTGGTGAGGTTTTTGCTATGGGAAGCGACGGCAAGGCAAAAGTCAAAGTGCAGAAAAAAATTCCGTGTGTTAAAGACGCAATTGAATCCTGTCCTGTAAGCGCTATTAGTGAATAAAAATATTTATTAACTATATTCCTTTTTTACTTTGATGAACGGAAAAAAAGAGGAAAGAAAAATAGATTTTATAAAATGGTTTTCTGAATTAAATAAAAACTCTGGTGCTGTTGCAGGGGGAAAGGGTGCAAATCTTGCAGAAATTTATAATATAAAAATAAATGTTCCTCCCGGTTTTGTTATTACAGCGCAGGCATATGATTACTTCATAGAAAAAGCAGGAATTAAAGAGAAAATACAAAGTCTTTTATCAAAAATAGATTACGAAAATACAAAACAATTAGATGATACAACAAAAGAGATTAGAGATTTAATTGTTAAAGCAGAAATTCCTAAGGACATGCAGGAAGAAATTTTAGAATCATATGAGCTTCTTGACACAAACAGCATGAGAAATGTAAAAGGAACTATTCTTGAGATTTTAAAAAGTTCCGAGCCAATTTTCGTCGCAGTCCGTTCAAGTGCAACAACAGAAGATTTAGCTGATGCGAGTTTTGCTGGACAGCAGGAAAGTTTCCTGAATGTAAAAGGAAAATCAGAGTTGCTCATTAACATAAAAAAATGCTTCGCTTCTTTATTTACTCCAAGAGCAGCATATTATCGTCATAAAAAAGGTTTTGAACACATAAAAGCAAGTTTGGCAGTAGTAATTCAAAGAATGGTGGATTCTGACAAATCGGGAGTAATATTTTCAAGAGATCCTACAAACCAAAGCGAAAATATAATCTTGGAGGCTGTTTTTGGTTTAGGAGAGGGAATTGTTTCTGGGAGAATCACTCCGGATAAATATGTGCTTTCAAGAGAATTGGATATATTAGATAAAAAAATTGCCGATAAAAAAATTGCAATGACAAGAAATGCTGCTGGGGGCCAAGAGATAGTAAAATTAAAAGAAGAAAAATCAAGGCAGCAGGTTTTGAAAGAATATGAAATAAAAAAGTTAGCGGAAACTTCTCTGAGATTAGAACATCATTACAAAAAACCTCAGGATATAGAATTTGCAATTGAGGGGGAAGAAATTTTTATAGTTCAGACAAGAGCAGTAACAACAATCGGAAAAAGAATTGAAGAAGGAAAAGTAGAAGGAGAAATAATTCTAACAGGATTAGGCGCTTCTCCTGGAATCGCTTCTGGAAAAATAAAAATAGTTAGAGATTTGACTGATTTAGAAAAAATAAAACAGGGAGACATTTTAGTAACAAGAATGACAAATCCTGACATGGTTGTAAGCATGCAGAAATCTGCTGCAATAGTTACTGATGAGGGCGGTTTGACAGCTCATGCTGCAATAGTCTCAAGAGAAATGGGCATACCAGCAGTAGTTGGAACAAGAGAAGCAACTATAAAATTAAAAGAGGGAGAAATAATAACTGTAGACGGCTCTTCTGGAAAAATTTACAAAGGAAAAGTTTCAGAAACAAAACAAAAAGATGTTCTTTCTGTGACTGCAAAAACAAGAACAAAAATCAAAGTCATGGTAGATATGCCAACCTTTGCAGAAAGGGCTTCTCGTTCAGGGATAAGGCAAGTCGGTTTGACAAGAATAGAAGGAATAATTGCTGAGTCAGGAAAACATCCAAATTATTTTTTGAAAAACAACCAAATACAGGATTATGAAGATATAATCTTTAAAGGAGTTTCTGGAATAGCTAAATTTTTTGATGAACTTTGGATTAGGACTTCTGACATAAGAAGCGATGAATTCCAGAATCTTGAAGGCTCTCCGGGAATTGTAGAATTAAATCCTATGCTGGGAATGCATGGAATAAGATATGGAATAAAAAATTCAAAAATATTAAAAGCGGAATTAAAAGCATTAAAAAGAGTTTCTGCAACAGGTAAGAAGATAGGAATAATGATGCCACAGATAATTTCTGTTGAAGAAGTCGAGAAAGTTAAAGAATTTTTAAAAGAAATAAATTTCTCAGAGGTTAAATTGGGAATAATGGTAGAAACTCCTGCTGCTGTTCAGTTAATAAAAGAACTCTGTGAAACAGGAATAAAATTTATCTCTTTCGGAACAAATGACTTAACTCAGTATATTCTTGCGGTTGATAGGGGAAATGAAGAAGTTCAGAATCTCTATAATGAAATGCATCCTGCTGTTTTGTATCAGTTAGAATTTGTTATAAGAGTATGCAAAAGAAATAATGTAGAAACAAGTATCTGTGGACAAGCGGGGAGCAAAAAAGAAATGGTAAAGTTTTTGGTGGAAAAAGGAATTGACAGTATTAGTGTAAATGCAGACATGGCAAAAGAGATATCTGATTATATCGCAGAAATAGAAAAACAAATTGGAGAAGAGCCTAGGCAGTATCAGAAAAAAGAAATAGAAGAATTTGTCAAACCTCAGACAATAGTTCCTGAAGAATTTGCAGAAGAAGAGGAGTTCCCTGTGATAAAGGGAGCAGAAAACGAAGATTTGGAAGAAGATTCCGATGAAATAGAAACAGAGGAAGATAATTATGAAACATCGGAAGAAAGCAGTGAAGAAAAAAATGTTGATGATATAGAAAAAGAAATTAAAGAAGAGATAAAAGAGGCTGAAGAAGATGAGAGAACTTATGAAGAAGAGGATATAGAAAACTTGAAAGAGAATGAAGAAGAATCTCCTGAAGAATCAGAAGATGATGAAGATGAAGTTTTAGACATCTTTTAATAAACTACAAAATTTTATAAACAAAAAAATACTGAATATCATATGATAAAAAGAGAGGTAGTAGAAAAAAAAGAAAGGATAACTAATCCTCAAGAGGGTGTTAAAATGGAAAAAGTTCTGGTAGAAAATTTTGTTTCTCTTCAGCAGGTTATGACAAATCTGGCTGTGAAATTTGACAACTTATCAAGCCAAATATCCAAACTGCTGGAATTATTTGAAATATCTGCAAAAGCCCTTGCTGAAAAAGGAACACTTGGAGAAGAAAAAACAGATAAGAAAGCTGTAGAAAAGTTAGATAATCTTCTTGAACAAAATAAAATAATTGCGAAGGGAATAGCTCTTCTTCACGAGAGAAATTCCCCACAACCACAATATACCTTAGCCCCGCAAAGCATGAGACCTATTCAATCAATGCCGCAACAAAGGCCCCCTTATGAGTTTCCTAAAAATTCAAAAATAAGGAAATGAGTGTAATGGAAGAAACATTTTCGCAAAATTTTAAAAGAGTTTTCTTATTGGCATTTACAAAAGAATTGATAAGACATTCTGCAAAAAGAGATATCATCAAATTGCAGAATATAATTGAATCACAAGAAAGAAAGAGAAAAGAAAAAGTTAAGTCTGAACCCTTTAAAACACTAATAAGAGAAATAAAAGAAACAGAAATTCCTGTTCAAGAAAGACTGGAAAAACCAATTGAAATGCCTATTATAAGAAAGCCGATTTTTGTAGAAATTAAACCAAGACCAATTGTAAGACAATTTACAAAACCTATTGTAAGACGTCCTTTATTTATACCAGAGCCGAAATTGCCTTCTCATCTGGAATATTTAAAACCAATTCCTACTGCAGGAGTGGAGATAGATTTATTCAAACTAAATCCATTAATAAAAGACGCCGCAGTAAGGATTATTGAAACAAATCCAGACGAGCGTGTAACTGTAAGCGGAACAATGGGAACAAAACCAACAGATATAATCTTAAATAAAGAAGATATTGACAGAGTAATAAATAAATTTTCTGAGGTTTCAAAAATACCGGCAAATGAAGGAATCTACAGGGTTGTTGTGGGGAATTTAATTCTTTCCGCAATTATATCAGAAACAATAGGTTCGAAATTTATTATAAAAAAGATGATAGTCAATCCAAATTCTGAAAGACCACAGCAAAAATATCCTACCCTTCCTTTTCAGAATAATAATTTAAGATAAAGATAAATTCGCTTGGCATTTATCAGAAGTATCCCAAATGTTATAATGGTCTCCTGTTTTTATCTCAGTTGTAAAACTGAACCCTATATGGCTGTTTGGATATCCGGGAGTATCAACAGGCAACATCCATCTTACAATCATCCAGCATTTTGTTTCTGTACTCCCCCCAGAAAAACTAACAAAGTCTCCAACCAATCCAGTCATGTCTTTGGGCAAGTCGGAGCTTGCAAAATACATTCCACTCACCCACACGTCTCCGACAGTTCCAGAATTAACTGCAGTTACTGTAATACAATTTCCTGATTGGCACATTTGTCCAATATCACAACCCCCGCAATTTTCATTATTTCCGCAGTTATTTACCTTATTCCCACATTCTATACCAGCACAAGTTACTTCTTTTGGATTGGCTGGACAGGGTCCAGGAGGAACACAAACATGATTAATACAGCTACCTGCACCACAACTTCCACATTCTTGTCCGCATATGGGGTCTGTCCCACATTGCCACTCAGCAGGACACTGAGGAATACATATTGGACTTGTATCATCAACACCAGGAGCAGTACCTCCAGAAACTAAATTATAAGTGTCAGTAATGTCTCCAACGCTTTCAGTTCCTTCAATTGTTTTAAAAACAGGAGCAACTGAAACACTAGCAACCTGAGTAGGTGCTAATTGAGTTGGATGAATAGAAAATATTTTACTTTCTTGTTCTCCAAGATTAGAATCTCTTGTTATAGTTTCTGAAGTTTTTCCATCAGAAAGAATAAATTTAATTTTTACGAGCTCTCCTTTTCCTTCTTTCATAACATCAACACTAATATTTCCTGCCTGTTCATAGGCATTTTTTATGTTTAAATTAACTGTAAATTTTCCAAGACCAATTTCTTTTGAGCCTGAACTAAGAACACTTCTAACAACAACCCAAACCACTCCCACAGCCACAAGAGATATAAGAATTATAATTAAAGTAACAACAATTGTTGAAAGCCCTTTTTTCCTACCTTTCATTCAATTAATTAGAAATTGAAATTTAAAAACCTAACTAAGCTTTATTTCTGGTGTTTGCTGCAAACATTCTGTTGCAATCATGTGAAGAGTAACATTTCCAAAATAAACGGGGACACCATTTGGATCACACAATACTGCTTGTTGCATCAAATATGCAATTGTAGCATATTTTCCATAATCAATTCCTTTATTTTGTTCCGCAACCACAAAACCATTTATAGCCGGTTTTACCAAGAAAACAAATGCAAAAAGCCCCAACAGAACAACGATAGTCAAAGTTAAAACCAATACAAGAGTTTTTCTTTCTCCCTTTTTCATCTTTTAATAAAGAGTATTCAATTTAAAAACATTTTGTTATATTTATAAATAAAAGAGTTTTTTTATAGAAATGAATGACAAAATAACAGAAGAAAAAATAAAGAAATACAGAAATTTAACAGAAAAAGCGCTAGAAATAGCAAAGAAGAAAATCTCAAGAGGCAGGGAAAAAGAGGCAAAAGAAATAATAGAAATGGTTTCAAATTATTTATCTGATTCAGAATATTTCGAGAAAAAAGGAGATTTGGTAAATGTCTTTGCTGCGATTAACTATGCTCATGGCTGGCTTGATGCAGGAGCAAGGCTAAAAATTTTTAATGTGAAAGACAATAAACTTTTCACTGTTTAAACCAAAACCCTTAAAATCTTATTCTTCCTGATAAAATAATGAGAGCTAGTAAAAAGAGAATGATAGTCTTAAGCCTCGGAGGAAGTCTTATAATTCCGGATGATGTTCATGTTAAATTTCTCAAGGAATTTAAAAAGATAATTCTAAAGAACACAAACAGATACAAATTTGTGATTGTCTGTGGGGGAGGAAGCATTGCAAGAAAATATATTTCTGCATTAAGAGATTCTGGAATAAATGATAAATTGCAGAGTCTTTCAGGAATTTCGGCTACAAGAATGAATGCAAGATTTATGAACTATTTTTTTAACATAAATCCAAAACAGGGAATTCCTCATACAATGGAGATTCTTAAAAAATATATAAGAAAACAAGATGTTGTGTTTTGTGGGGCATTGGAATATAAACCAAATCAGACTTCTGATTCAACAGCAGCAGGAATAGCAAAAAAACTCAATGCAATTTTTGTAAATTTGAGCAATGTTGCAGGGCTATATAATAAAAATCCAGAAAAAAATAAAGATGCTAAATTTATTCCGAAGATATCATGGAATGATTTCTACAAAATGGCCCATAGAGAAAAATTTAAGCCAGGACAGCATTTTATCTTAGACCAAAGCGCCTCTGCGATTATCATGAAAAACAGAATAAAAACGTATCTTCTTGGAAAGAATCTTAAAGAATTCGCGAACTTTCTTAAAAACAAAAAGTTTAAAGGGACAATAATAGGAGAAAATTAATTAATGATATGGAAGGGAAAGTAATAATACAGGAAAATAATTTTGACAGGGCCAGAAAATTAATACAGGAAAATTCTGGTAAGAGGATTATTTTTTCCTCTGAAGATGAAGAAACAAGCAGAAAAATATTGGAAAAGGAAAACATAGAAATTCTTCTTTTAAATCAGTCAGGAAGAAAAGATTCTCATAAACAAAGAAACTCTGGATTTAATCATGTGATGGCAAAAATGGCAAAGAAAAAAGGAATTGTCATAGGAATAAATTTAGATGAGATAATAAAATCAAGCGAAAAAGAAAAAGCAGCAATTATTGCAAGAGTGAAGCAGAATATAAGAATATGCAATAAAAATAAACTAAAAATGAAATTTATATACAAAAATCAGAAAAGAAATATTTTTGATTTGAAATCCCTTGGATTGGTTTTAGGTATGCCAACATTTATAATAAAAGATTTATAAAAACCTTTTTTAATATACATTCTTTAAGATTACAATGAATGAAGACAAACTAATAGAATCTTTAAGTCCAAATGAAAGAAAGATACTTCCTTATCTGAAAGAAAAAGATATAGAAGAAATATGCAGACAATCCAAATTAGACAGGACTTCTGTGCTAAGGGCTTTGGAATATCTAAGTAATAAAAACATAATAACTCTATCTCATAGCAAAAAAAAGATAGTTGAAATAGGAATTAATGGGGCGTTATACAGGAAAAGGGGACTGCCAGAGCGAAGATTATTGAATTTAATGAATGAAAAAAGAATTTTGAAATTAGAAGAAGCGCAGAAACAAAGTTCCCTGTCAGATGATGAATTCAAGGCTTCTATTGGAGTTTTAAAAAAGAAGGCATTAATAGAAGTGAAAAATGGAAAAATAGTTCTAACAGAAAGAAAAGAAGAGATATCAAAAAAAAGTTTAGAGGAGAAGTTTATAGAATCTCTTCCTCTTGCTTACAATTCACTAAATCCAGAGCAGTTATATGCCTTAAAATCATTAGAGAATAGGAAAAGCATAATTCAAATAAAAGAAGAAGAAATAATAGGAATCCACATAACTCCTCTTGGAGAAGAAATAATTAGAAGTGAGAAAAAAACAGGAGATCTCATTGAAGCAATAACCCCCAAACTCATTGAAAAAGAATCTTCTTGGAAAGGAAAAAAATTCAGGAGATATGATGTCGTTTCCCAGCTTCCGGCAATAAACGGAGGAAAAAGGCATTTCATAAACCAGGCAACAGATTACGCAAGAAAAATTTGGACAGAAATGGGTTTCAAAGAAATGAGTGGAAATTTATTGCAGAGTTCTTTTTGGAATTTTGATGCTCTTTTCACTGCACAAGATCACCCAGTCAGAGAAATGCAGGATACCTTTTTCGTAAACAAAAAAACAGAACTTCCAGATAAGAAATTAGTAAAAGCTGTAAAAGAGAGTCATGAAAAGGGAGCAGATAAAAGCAAAGGATGGCAATATAATTGGAATGAGGAAGAAGCAAAAAGGCTTGTTTTGCGAACGCATACAACTTGCCTATCCGCACAAACTCTTTCAGAATTAAACAAAAAAGATATTCCTGCAAAATTCTTTGCAATAGGAAAATGTTTCAGAAATGAAACAGTAGACTGGAGTCATGGTTTTGAATTCAATCAAACAGAAGGAATTGTTGTTTCAAAAAATTTAAATTTCAGACATTTGCTTGGCTATTTGAAAGAATTCTTCAAAAAAATGGGATTTGAAAAAATTCGTTTCCGTCCTTCTTATTTCCCATACACAGAGCCAAGCGTTGAAATAGATGTGTTTCACCCAGAGAAAAAAATATGGCTAGAATTAGGGGGAGCAGGCATATTCAGGCCAGAAGTAGTAATTCCTCTTCTTGGAGAAAATATTACTGTATTAGCTTGGGGTCCTGGCTTTGACAGAATGATAATGGATTATTATAACATAAAAGATTTAAGAGAAATGTACAAGAACGATTTATCTCAACTAAGAAAAATGAAATTTTGGATGAAATAACAAAATGGCTTCAGTAACATTCCCCCGAAAACAATTTGAAAAAGAAATAGGAAAGTTAGATGAAAAAATGCAGAATAAAATTTCTATGTTTGGAACTCCATTAGAAAAATTTGATAACACTGAAATAGAAATAGAAGTTTTTCCTAATCGTCCAGATTTGCTTTCTTATCATGGATTTAAGAGAGCGTTTCTAGCATTTTTAGGAAAACAAAAAGGTCTGAAAGAGTACAAATTAAACAAACCAGAAAAAGATTATGAAGTTATAATAGACAATTCTGTAAAAGAAGTTCGTCCTTATACTGCATGCGCGATTGTTAAAGGACTCAAATTCAATGATGATAAGATAAAAGAAATAGTTGATATTCAGGAAAAACTGCATTTGACAATCGGCAGAAAGAGAAAGAAAGTTGCGATAGGAATCTATCCTTTAGAAAAAATAAAACTTCCAATAACTTTCAAAGCTTTAGAGCCAGACAAGATAAAATTTATTCCTCTTGAATCAGACAGAGAAATGTCTGGTTTACAAATACTGCAAAGGCACCCAACAGGAAGAGAGTATGCACACCTACTCGCTGGAAAGCAGAAATTTCCTATATTCATAGATGCTAATGATAACATTCTAAGCATGCCCCCTATTATAAATTCTCAATTAACAGGAAAAATAACAAATGAAACTGTAGATGTTTTTGTTGAATGCTCTGGATTTGATTTTGAGATATTGAACAGATGTTTGAATATAATTGTAACAAATTTAGCAGAGATGGGAGGAAAAATTTACCAAATGGAACTCAAATATAAAGATAAAAGGATAACTCCAAATTTTTCAGTAGAAAAAATGAAGATAAGTCTTCAAAACACAAACAATCTTCTGGGGTTAAATTTAAGTGAAAAACAACTAAAAGGATTAATTGAAAAAATGGGTTACAACTACAACAAAGGAATTGTAGAAATAGCTCCTTGGAGAGTTGATATCTTGCATGAAGTAGATTTGATAGAAGATATAGCAATAGCATACGGTTATGAAAATTTCATCCCTGAAATTCCGAAGATAGCAACAATTGGGAAAGAAAACGAAAAAGAAATATTCAAAAGAAAAATAGCAGAAATTCTTGTGGGATTAAACATTTTAGAAGTCTCAAATTATCATCTTACAAATAAAGAAGAACAATTTAAAAAAATGGGCGTTCAGGAAGAAAATTCAATAAAGATAGAAAATTCCAAAACAGATTATACAATTTTAAGAAAAGACTTATCATCTTATCTATTAAAAAATCTTTCAGAAAATGTTGATTCTGAATACCCACAAAGAATATTTGAAATAGGAAAAGTTTTCAATTCAATAAATGAAGAAGAAAATTTAGCATTGGCAGTCTCTCCTGCAAATTTCACAGAGTTAAGACAGATTATAGAATATCTTTCAAAAATGCTTAATGTTGAAATAAAAATAACAGAAGCAGAAAAGGTTCCTAATTATTTCATTGATGGCAGAACTGCAGAGATAAAATTTGAAAATAAGCATATTGGATTTTTAGGTGAGATTCATCCAAAGATTTTAAAGAACTGTAGAATAAAAATGCCTGTGTCCATTTTCGAAATCAATTTAGAGGAAGTATTTAGGAAGTTAAAATGAGCTTAGAAGATAATATTCAAAGGATAAGAAATTTTCTTTTAGATAGATATAAGAATAATTTGGCTGCTATTCTTATTTTTGGTTCGGCAAATACAAATCATTTTGTAGGGGGGAAATCAGATATCGACCATATGATATTCTTGAAGACATTAGGGGGAATAGATACAAGTGAGGAAATCAAATTATTATTCGATAAATTAAAATCAGAAAATTTTGCTTCACAATATTTCAATAGCTTGAAAGGAGTTAAAGATTATATAAAGAAAAGAAAAAGTTTCAGTACTTATATAACAATAGTAAGCAAAGATGGTTCAAGAACAGTTTATACTACTCCTGAATTTGAAAGAACAAGAGAGTATTTAAGAAAACATCCTTTTACAAGAAAAGAAATCCAAGAACAAATACAAGAAAAAGATAAATTTGAATTAGACGGGTATTTTAGAGAAATAAATGATTACAATTTAACAAAGGCATTAATGTCGCACTTAAGAAGAAAGTTACAGGTCATTAATTATTTCAAAACAGGAAAATTAGTTTTTGATTATGAGAGTTGCTTAAAGGGTATTAGTTTAGTTAAAAACGAAAGAGAAGAATTAGAGAGGTTATATAATCTCTACCAAAAAAGAAAAAGTTTATCCAAAAAAGATGTAAAATATTATGGAGGTTTAGCACAAAAATTTACTGAGAGAATTATTCAATAAATTAATAATCATCCGAAATAACCTTTTCCGTTATCTTCTAACTTATTATCCCAGTTCTTTTTTATCACATCAACAATTTCAAGAAATTCTTTTTTAATATTCTGCCACATAGAAGAATATTCTTTAATTGATTTCGCTTCTTTTTCTTCAGAATATTCTATATCTAACTCAATTAAGTCAATGTTTACTTTTGCTATTTTTTTGTATAGCTCTATCAGTTTTTCTCTATCTTTCATTCCAAGAGTTTTGGTTATCGCAAAAACGAACATAGGAGCATCAGTTGGGGTGAGAATAGATTCTATAAATCTTAGATAATTAAAGAACTTGTCTGTTACATACCTTCTAACTTCCCTAAGAACAAAATCTGTTTCTGATTCTGCTGCCTTTTCTATCTGAAAATCCTCGTTTAATTGTTCAAAAGAAGGCAAATCATACTTTATCTGCAAGATTCTATAAGCTTCTTTCAAATGTGTTAAATCAAACTTTTCAGACATGTCTTTACTTCAAACAGGAACTTTATAAAGTTATTTCTTAAAATATCCTTTTGGAGAGATTAGAAGTCTTATTATAAACCCAATAATTATTACTTCCATGGTTATAGTTATAATTTTAGAGAATAAAAGAAATCTTGAAATAATCAAAAGGTCTATAGGTACCCAAAGAAACTGCATAATGAAAAATCCTATTCCACCCCATCTTTTTCTAAGAATAAGTCCTATTAAAAAAGAGATTTCTAACAGCGAAAAAAAGATTAACAGAAAAGCAAGAATCTTTGCAACATATATCGGAGGTTGCTGTGTATGTCTTATAACAAGATTAAACCAAAAATCATTTGGATCCTCTGCCAATTCTTTTTTAAAAAGATTAAAAGTTAATTTAGATAAATTGAAGTTGAATAGAATTAAAAGAACACCAAAAAAATATCTAAGAAAATCATCAGCAGATTTGTAAATTGTTATAATAATTACTTCTTTTCTTATAAGACTACTATTCATAATATTATTACTTATTATTGAATTTAAAAAATAAATTGTTCATAAAAATATAATTTTTAAAAGGCTATTATATATTATAATTAATGCCTCAATAGCTCAGTTGGTAAGAGCGCGACATTGGTAATGTCGAGGTCCTGAGTTCAATTCTCAGTTGAGGCTTATTAAAATCATTCAGAATTAGTATATAAAAACTTCTTATCTCTTCTTCTTAACCACTTTCATGATGACTAAAACTAAAAGGGTTATCAAAAATGCAACAGAAACAAATCCAAAAATCATTGACATAACTTGAAAAAGATTTACAAGAATTTCATTCTGCAAAAATCTGTACAAAACAAAAGATACAAGAGACAAAGCGACAAACAATAATAAATTACTAATAACTACCTTAATTTTCTTTTTCATATCTCCTTTTCTAGAAGAAACTCTCCTAGAAACTTTTCTTTTTGTTCTCCTCACTGTCCTCTTTTTTCTAGCCATCTTAATAATACATAATAGAAACTATAGTTTATAAATATTATGTTGTCTTACCTGTTTGGTTTCCTTGCCAGTCCATTTCTACTGCTTGTCCTGTGATTGTTTTCATATTTCCAAAAATATTTCCAAGCCAAGAAAAATAAATTTTGAATATTTTTCCTAAATCAGATATACTATTCATAGAAATTTCTTTTCCTTTGAATACAATATTAAAACTAAAAAAAGAAAACAGAACTAAAGCTATTAAAAAAATAGAAAGAAGTTTATGTTTTATTCTTTTAAATCCAAACAAAAACCAAATTGCAGCTATAAGAATTGCAATAACAAAAAATACCACACTCAATGCCATATTTAATAAAATAAAAGGAGATATAAAAATATTTCTATTAAAATAGCCCCACCAGGATTCGAACCTGGGTCACCGGCTCTCTCTGTTTCTCTGAAATGAGAGAGTGAACGAATCACTCTTGAACTCCAGAGGCCGATATACTTGACCGCTGTACTATGGGGCTATAGAAAATAATATAATTTAGAGTATTAAAAGATTATCTAACCCACCGAACAATAGTTTTAAATATATTAGAACATTAACTGAAACATGGCAGAAAAAGAAATTGGTAAAGTGTCTACTTATTTCTCGCATGTTGAAGTAGCTGCAATAAAGCTTTCTGGAAAGTTAAAGGTTGGAGATAAAATCCGTTTCGCGGGGCATACGACAAATTTCGAACAAAAAGTCAAAAGTATGCAGATAGAAAATAAAAAAGTAACAGAGGCGAAAAAAGGGGACCATATAGGCATAAAGATTGAAGAAAAAGTAAGGCCTAACGACAGAGTTTTCCTTGTTGAATAAAATGAGACATAAATCTCACAGAAAGATTCACAGAAAACTAAGAAAGCATACTCCAGAAGGCGTTGAAAAAGCAAAGAAAATCTTTTCTTTCAAATATCCAAAATTATTTATCTTGATTATTTTGATTCTTTTGGCATACTATCTTTTTTCGCAGCCATTTATTTCAGAATGGATTGAAATATTTAATAAATTAGGGCACCTTGGTGTTTTTATTTCTGGATTTTTAACTTCCCTTGGTTTCACTGCTCCTTTTGGAATTGGTTTGTTAAGCAAAATAAATCCTTCGAGTATATTACTTGCTACTGTAATTGGGGGATTGGGAGCAACAATTGCAGATTTGCTGATATTTAGGTCAATTAAATTATCTTTCACAGATGAATTTAAAAGATTGGAAAAAACAAAACTGATTCAGGAAATAGAACACATTGTAAAGAAAAACAAATTTGTATTAGTAAGACATTATCTGCTCTATATTTTTGCTGGAATTGTTTTAGCTACCCCTCTTCCCGATGAATTAGGAGTTTCGATGCTTGCAGGATTGACAACAATTAAGCCACTAAAACTTGCATTGATTGGGTTTATACTTCATAGTTCTGCTATATTTCTTATTCTTTCTTTTTTGTAACAAGAATGCCCCCGCCGTTAATTGAACCTTAAGTTAAGGTTATTTTTAAATTTGCTTTTTTATTTCTTTGACTAATTTGTCTGCATCTTCATTGCCTATTGCAATAATGTAGAATAAATTTGGACCTTTTATCATTATTGTTTTTGCCCCACTAGCGTATGAATCAAGAGTATATGCGTTAGGTCTATTTTTTGGATTTGTTGGGTCTTTAAGAAATTTAATCATATCTCTCACAGATTGAATCTGCAAAGTTACATCAGGTCCTATTTTATAGTTAAGCAAAGATTGTGCTTCTATAAATGACATCGATTTTATTTCTTCTATTTCAGAAAATTTAATTTTGACGGGATAATAAACAATACTCTTCTTTCCCCCAAAAACCATTACAAAGAAAAGAATAACAAATATTCCTATTGAAATATATAAAGGAATAGTAAGTCCTATTTTGCCAAAAATTACTGCGGCAATTCCAGCAATGAAACCGATTAAAGCAACTATAGCTATTTTTCCTTTTTTAAAAGGCAAATTGAAAATAACTCCATCTTTTTCAATTGAACAAACTGGCAATTGTTTCCTGGAGAATTTTTCTGTTTGGAGCAAAGCCTTCATTACAAATCTTCTTAAAATTAAAAAATAAACTGCAAAAACTCCCACCAATACATAAAATTGAACAGAAAAAATTAATCCTTTATTTATTCCAGGAATAATAATGTAATAAATTGCTCCCGCAATAAAAGCCAAAAACATTAAAATTCCTAAAATAGAATTTTTTACTGAGCTGTATCTAAAAAATAATGCTATAGCCGATGCTCCTTGAGAGATTATATTCTTTTTCCTTAAATCTTGCATATTTTCTTCTTTTATTTTGAGGCTTTCAGTCATCCAATATAATGAAGCTTCAATTAACAATATAAGAAAGAGGGAAATAAATATCCAGATAATTACTGATTTTGTAACAATCCCTGTAGATAACGTAGCAAAAAAAATCATTATTAAAAAGAAGAGCGTTACAAAACATAATAATAATCCAGATAAGAATTGTATTGTTCTAATCCCCGACTTCATTATGATGTATTGCTTTTTTACTTTAAAAATGTAATCTTGAACTTTAAGTTAAATGCCCCCGCCGAGATTTGAACTCGGGTCGCCACCGTTCTCTAAGTGCTGGTTTTCCAGCGCTTCGAAGTTTTTTGACTTCTCAAAGAGAGATTGCATTTAGATGCTAGATCTATGCTCTCATCGAGATTAAATCACCTCTCCTCATTTCGAATTTTGAGAGGGTGGAATCCTTGGCCTCTAGACTACAGGGGCATATTATTTTTATATGTCTTTGGTTTAAAAGAGTTTCTTATTTTATCATACCTCTAAATGTTATTACCATAATTCTTATAAACAACTAATCCAAAATTGTCTGGCATGACAAAGGTTAGTTTCAAGGACAGCGCAATTTATGCAACAAGAGGACTTTTCGGAGCAATCTCCACTGAAAGAAATATCAAAATACAGTTATTTATAGGAGCAATCATAATTTCTATTGCAGTCTTATTGGGAATTTCAAAAGTTTATTTGATAACGATAATAATCTTAGTTTTCCTCGTAGTTATCCTTGAAATGTTTAATCGTGGATTTGAAAAGCTAATCGATTTAATTTCTCCGGAATACAACAAAGAAGCAGGAAAAATTAAAGACGCGATGGCAGGAGTAGTATTAGCAACTTTTGCATTAGCAATGATAGTCAGTTTTTTAGTTCTTTATCAGCCTCTTCTAACTTTTTTCAAGATTATATCCGAACATGCCACTTCTCTTACATTAATGATTGTGAATATACTTCTGAGTTCCATTATTCTTTTGGCATATTATATAAAAAAGATTAATCATAAATCATCCAAACATCAAAGATAAAATTTATAATTTATAAAAAATAAGGATTAAAAAGACTATTTCCTTGTATATATTATGGGAGGGAAAATAATTCTTGTATTTAATGTAGGAAGTTCAAGCATAAAATACAGTTTATTTGAAAATTCTAATTTAATAAAATCTGAAAATTATGAAGAATTAAAGACAGAGGGGGACTATAAAAAATCCGTAGAAAAAATATTCCAAAATCTAAATGAAAGAAAAATTGATTTAATTGTGCATAGGGTAGTTCATGGCGGAAGTTTAAAAAAAGCTCATAAGATAGATAAAGAAGTAAAAAAGAAAATAAAAAAATTCTCTGAATTTGCTCCATTGCATAATCCAAAAGAATTGATGGTAATCCAGTTATGTGAACATTATAAAAAGCCGCAATATGCTGTCTTTGATACCTTATTTTTTTCAGATATTCCTGAAGTCGCCAAGATTTATGCGATACCAAAAGAGATAACAGAAAAATATAAAATAAGAAGATATGGATTTCATGGTTTATCTCATAAATCTGTTTCAAGAGGGTTAAAAGGAAAAACAATAACATGTCATTTGGGTTCTGGTGTGAGTATATCTGCAATGATTGATGGAAAACCTATTGATACAAGCATGGGTTTTACTACTTCGGAGGGTTTGATGATGGGAACTCGTTCAGGAACAATAGATCCCGGAATAATTTTCTTTTTAGAAAAAGAGGGATATAACACAAAAAATTTATTGACAGAAAAATCAGGATTAAAGGGAGTTTGTGGATATAGTGATTTTAGGAAAATACGATCAAGAATGAAAAAAAATAAAGAATGCAAACTCGCTTATGATTTGTTTGTATACCAGATAATAAAAACAATCGGCTCTTACATCGCTGTTCTTAATGGTTTGGATAATTTAGTTTTCACTGCAAAAATTGGGGAGAATGTTGCAAAATTAAGACAAGAAGTCTGCAATCATCTTTCTTTTCTTGGAGTTAAATTAGACCAAAGAAAAAATAAATTAAATTCAGAGGTTATTTCATCAGGAAAATCTAAGGTTAAAGTTTTTGTGAGAAAGACTAATGAGGAAAAAATGGCGGTTGAAGAAATTCTGAAAATTTATAAAACTAAAACACTATAAAAAGATATGAAAATACCAGTAGAAATTTCAGCTAGGCATGTTCATTTATCACAGAGAGATTTTGAAAAGTTATTCGGAAAAAATAAAAGACTTACTTTCTCAAAAAAATTATCGCAAGAAGGAGAATTTGCGTCTGAAGAAAAAATAACCTTAATTAATTCAGATAAGAAGATAGAAAATGTCAGAGTTCTTGGTCCATTCAGAAAAAATTCACAAGTTGAAATATCTCTAACAGATGCTTATAATTTAAAGTTAAATCCTCTTCCAAAGATAAAAGTTTCAGGAGATGTATCAAATACGATAAATATTTTAGCGAAAGGTTCAAATTCATCAATAAAGATTCCTTGCATAATTGCTAAAAGGCATTTGCATTGTTCTGTAAATGAATCTAAAAGATTAAGATTGAAAAACAATCAAGAAATATCTGTAAAAATTAAGGGAACAAGAGAAACAACCTTCCATAATATTGTTGTAAGAGTCTCTGAACACTATAAACTATCCCTTCATTTGGATACTGATGAGGGAAATTCTGCAGGAATTACTGGAAAAACCTTCGGAGAAATTGTTAAATAAAAATCAATAATCATTTATGATGATTATGACGTCTCTTTTCTATAACTTCTTTTATTTTGAAAGACAAAAAGAACAAAGATAACATTGCTGCTGCGAAAAACAAAAATATGAATTTAAATGGAAGGAAGATTAAAATTAATGAAGGAACAGCATATGCAATAAGCCTGCTAACTTCCAGATTAGTGTTATAAGGTCCGTAGAAATGGAGTTCTTCTTTTCCTTTCATTAAATCAAAGAAATATGCTTCTACAGTGGATTCCAGCATCGCCATACCAACACTTGCCAAGACAAGTATGCCAAGAATTGTATAGATATTACTTAGACCAAAAATTGTGGGAACCCCGCTTACAAAAAAACAGGCAAGAACAGAAGCAAAAAGAATAAAGAAGCCTATTTTGAATAACTTCTTGAATCCTATTTTTCCAGCTAATTTAGCAAAGAGATAAGTAAAAAACATCATTGGAACTGCAATTGCAAATAAAAAATAACCAACCCATTCTATAGGAAGCCCTTTTTCAATTATATACATTGGAATAAAAAGATAAATCAAACCCCACCAAAAAGGAATTCCTCCACCAATAATATAGGAAAGAACTCTGTTTTTATTTCTAAAAAACTCAATAAAATTTTTATACATATTCCTGTCAATTTTCTTCTTCAAATTAGGGTCTTGTATCTTTGAAACTTTAAACGAAATTAAAGCAAGAATTATAAACATTGCAGAAATGACAAAAATAAAACTTATACCTAAAAATTCTGAGAGAAGTCCTGCAAGCAAAGGTCCAATAACCCATGCTACATTCATTAAAGTATACATCACGCCCTCATTTCTGGATAATTCTGTTTCCCTGGACTTGTCTCTTATTATTATCCCAAAACTTGTTATTTTCAAAGTGGTTAATATAGTGCTCACAATCGCTAGAACAGCAAATATATACGGATTACTATTTATTGCGAATATTAGATAGATAATTGCATATAATGCAAGAGATAAAGAATACAAATTAGATTTATTTCTTTTCTCAATAAAAGGCACAAAGAAAAAAAAGGCAAAAAAGGCTATTATTGTAAGAAATGCGGAAAAAAATCCTACCCAAGCCATATTTCCGAGAAATTTTTCCATATATACTGCCCAAATAGTATCAACAAATGCAGCAGCAAAAGCAGTTAAAAAGCCGACAATCGCCAATCTTGCAATTCTTGTAAGAATTATATTTCCCTGATTTTTTCGAACCAATACACCCATTTTATTTAATCAATAAACAGAATAAGCTTTAAATCCTTTTCTTAATTTCTGCAAATATTTATATACAACAAACAAACAATTTCTAAATGGATGATTTGACAAAAAAGAGTATTGAATCTAGAATTGATTTAATCGTCAGAGATTTTAATTATAGAAACAGAAAAGAACAACATCCAGAAGAATGTCCATGCAATAGTTTAGGAAAATGTCATGAAATAGAAGATTTGAATTGTTTTTTCTGTTATTGCCCTTGGTATGATAACAAAACTCCAGAAGGAGGATGCAAAATAGGAAATCCATTAGGAACAGGAAAATGGTTTAAGAGAGAAGGACACGCTATAAGTGATGAAGTTTGGGACTGCTCTGATTGTGTTTATCCTCACCAAGAAAAAACAGTGAGAGAAACACTAAGAAAATTATTTGATGGAAGATTAAATGTTTGAGATGGAAATACAAGAAAAAATAAAAAATGTAATGGAAATGCTGATAGAGAAATATCCAAGCCATGAAAAAACAACATTAAACAGAATGCGAAACAAACCTGACGCATTTAAAATTTTAATTTCCTGCCTGTTAAGCTTAAGAACGCAAGATAAAAACACAGAGAAAGCATCAAATAGATTATTTGCAATTGCAACAACTCCTGAAAGCATTCTTTCTCTTTCAGATAACGAATTAGAAAATCTAATTTTTTCTTCTGGGCATTACAAGAAGAAAGCAAGAACATTAAAGCATGTGTCAAAAGTTTTATTGGAAGAATTCAATGGAAAAGTTCCTGAGACAAAAGAAGAATTAATGTCTATAAAAGGGATAGGTCCAAAAACAGCTAATATTGTCCTGGCATTTGCTTTTGGAAAAGCCGTGTTGCCCATAGACACGCATTGTCACAGAATTCCAAATCGGCTTGGCTGGATTAACACAACTCGCCCAGAAAGCACAGAAATAGAATTATCTCAACTTCTCCCAAGAGAATATTGGAAAGATTTCAATGCAATTTTTGTGCAATTCGGACAGACAATTTGCAAGCCGATTTCTCCTCTTTGTTCTCAATGTTCAATAGAAAAACTTTGCCCAAAAATAGGTGTTTCTAAGCATAGATAGAAAAGCTTAAAAACCCCAAATTACTCACTAATTGGTGAGGTATTAGTGATTAATGGGGGAAATAAAGATATCAATTTCTAAAGAAATGGATGATATTATTCAGGAATTATCAGATTCATTAGGAATTAAGAAAACCGAGTTTGTTAAGAGTCTTGTTATAGAAAATCTAAAAGAAATTAAATTAAAACGTAAAAATGAAAAGAAATAATCTCTTAATAATAATTGTCTTAGTACTTTTAATTACTTTTAATTTTATTTCTGCAATACCTCAAACAATAAGTATTCAGGGAAAATTAACTAATTCTTCTAATAATGCTTTAAGCGGAACTTATAACATGATATTCAAAATTTATAATGTTTCAACAGGAGGAAGCGCGCTTTATTCAGCAAGCCAATCACTTAATACAGACTCTAATGGAATTTATAATGCTATTCTTAATGATATAAATTTAACATTCACAGAGCAATATTTTTTAGGAATTCAGGTAGAGAGCGATGCTGAGATGTCTCCTAGAATAAACTTAACTTCTTCTCCATATGCATTCAGGGCAAATAATAGCGATTACTGGAATAACTTAAATGCTACTAATTCAACACAATTTGAAAATAATAATGGACTTTTGCATCTTGTAGAAAGCTGGTTTGAAAGCAAATGGAATTCTTTATTCAGAAACTGGAATAATCAGGATTTGAATATCACAAGCAATGTAAGTTTCAAGAATATTTCTTCTTCTGGAGTTTTATCTGTTCCACAGATTTGCCTGGACGGAGACTGCAGAAGTACCTGGCCCACTGGAACCGGAGGAAGCGGTATAATTGCATCAGGAAATAATTCGAATGGATATTATATTCAATTTGCTGATGGAACGATGATGCAATGGGGAAATACTACATTTTCAGTTTCAACATTACAAAATTCAAATATTGGAACTTATGGATGGAGTTATTATCTTAGTACCACAGCTCCAATCACATTTCCTGTTGCATTTACATCAAACCCGAATGTAGTTTCAAGCACAACCGCATGGACAAGTTCAGTTGGAAGTATTACTACCACTGGTTTTAATGTTAACTTGCAGAATGATGGCAGTTCAACTTCTCAATTGAATTGGTATGCAATCGGGCGTTGGACAACTCTTACAAATATAACACAGAACACAACGAGCTGGGCTGTAAATGCTAATGGAAATGTTGTGTTGTTTGATACTACCAAAAATGTCGGCATTGGGACAACAAGTCCTTCAAATAAATTAGAAGTTATAGGAAACACAAATATAACAGGAAATTTAACATTAGGAATAGGGAAGATAATGTATAATTCCACAACAGGAAGTTATTATTACAACAATGGGACTTCTTGGTACGCTTTTGGAACAGGAGCAAGTTCAGGAACAGGTTTATCAAATTATTCCAACTTTTCCAATTATTCATACTATTGGGGGAACAGCATTAATTCAACAAACTCAACGCAAATAGGAGTTACCAATGGAGTTTTAAGTGTACTTGAAAGCTGGCTTACAACTTTTTGGAACTCTTTATTTAGAAATTGGAATAACCAAAATCTCAATACTACAAACTCTCCCACTTTTGTTAATTTAACTTTAACAGGAAATCTTTCTGTTGCAGGAGGAGGATATATTAGTTATAATTCTACAGGAAGCCAATATATCTATTATAATGGAAGTGCCTGGCTTCCATTTGGAAGCGGAAGTGGAAGTTCTTCAAATGGAATAGTTGCATCAGGAAATAATTCAAATGGATATTATATTCAATTTGCTGATGGGACGATGATACAAAGGGGTTCAATAGATATTGCAATGAATACTGGAACAGGGAGTGGAGCTATATTTTTTCCTGTTGCTTTTATCCCTGCAGGCGTTATTTCATCAATTAAACAATATAGTATTTCATTTGCACAAATAGCACAGCATGGAGATTATAATGCTGGAACGACAGCATTTGGATTAGGCAGTGGAAATGAATCTTATATTAATTTATTAGCAAAATCTGATTTAACAAGTTCTTTTACTGTTACTGTTGCTTGGCAGGCAATAGGACGTTGGACAGCAGTTCCAGCAATAAATTCATCAATATATATTGGAATTCCTTATGGTGCAATCATGGCATTCAATTCTGCGAGCTGTCCTGCTGGCTGGATTATTGCAGACGGGACAAGTGGTACGCCTGACTTAAGAGGGATTTTTATAAGAGGAGCAGGAACAAGCGGAGTTTTGAAGTGGGCTAATGGAACTTATATGAATGCAGGTTTTGGAACATATGGGAATGATAGTTTTCAGGGACACTGGCATCAAGTAAGAGAAAGTTCGGGAGTAGCGCAATTATGGGGAGCAGGAGCAACACCATCAGGTTATACAGTTAATATTGGTGCAAATGTAAATACTGCAAATCCGATGATAGCGCAAAGCATTATTACAGACAGCATAAACGGAGTTCCTCGTAACGGAAGCGAAACTTCCCCAGCTTATTATGTATTAACATACTGCATGAAAACAGCAGGAGACAGTCAGGCAAGCAATTCAATATGGGCAACGAGTGGAAATACAATTATTGTAAATAATCAAAGCAATAATTTGAGTTTGCAAAATACCTCAACAATATATTATGCTCCAAATGCAAGTGAACCGAGCCTGGGAACGCCACATCCGCATGAATATCAAATAAATGACTCTGTTCAGTATCCAATAGGAACTATGGTAATTGATTTATCATCACAAGTTCCAGTAGGAACAACTCAGGTATATGTTACTGGAATATTTCAATCTGCAACTCTAAATGCAGAAGTTAAAATAAAATCAACATCTGGAATTATTGCCTGTCATAGTTATTTGCAAGGATTAACAAGTGTTGCTACATTAAGTGGTATTGTAAGACTTGATGCAAATAGAAAGTTTAATGTAACGGTTATAACCGCTACTGTAACAATGTATGAGTTTCAGATGCATGAGTACTGGATATAGGAAGATGGAATTTAAAATGAAAAACAAATGTGAAAATGAAAAATGAGAAAGATAATATTTGTATTTGTTCTTCTGGGGATTTTTTTAATTTCTTTATCATGTCTAAGTGCTTTTCAATCGAACAGTTCTAATTACAAAGTTGATTCCATTATTTCAGCAGGGGCAAATAACTTAAGTTCTGATAATTATAAATCAGAAGTTATTTCTGGAGTGATAACAGGAAATATAAGTTCTTCTTCTTATAAACAATCTGTCGGATTTATCTCAATTATTGCTGAACAGGAAGTTCCTTCTAATGTAACTGCCCCAATAACAGGAGCCATTATAACAGGGGGTGGCGGGGCAACAATAACAACTCCAAGTTTTATATTAAATAAAGATTTAATTAAAGTTTTAATAAAACAGGGAGAAAGTTACAGAGAAATTATAGAAATAAAAAATACAGGAACTGCTGTTTTAAACATAAGCTTAAGCCCTGATGAGAGCATTAGGAAATTTATGGTTATAAGTGAAGAAAAATTTTCTTTAAATCAAGGAGAATCAAAGAGCGTTTTTATTGATATTTTCTCAAAAGAAGAAGAAACCCCAAACATTCATGCGGGGAAGATAATAGTAAAAGATGAGAAAACAGGAGAAACAAAAATAATTAATGTTATTATAGAAATAAAAGAGAAAAAACCCCTGTTTGATATGATAGTTGATTTGCTTTCCAAAGAAGTAAACCCAAGAAGCAATGTAAAAGCAAAAATTAAAATAACAAATTTAGGAGATTTAGAGCATATAGATGTTTCAATTTATTCTGCTATTAAAAATTTTAATGGAGATATTCTATCTTTTAAAGAAGAGAATATCGCAATTGATAAAGAACTTGAAATTACAAGAAGTTTAAGAGTGCCTCAAGGCGCTTCTCCTGGAATTTACATTTTTTATTCTAAGGTATCTTACGGGAACATCACTGCTTCAAGCACAGACACTTTTGAAGTAGTTGAAGGAAAATTGATAGAACCATACTTCTTTATAATTTCTGGGGGAGTCATCACTTTATTAATCATTTTATTAATCATTTTAATTTCAAGAAAGAAAAATCCTGTATACGAAAAAGAAATGAAAAAAATGCTGAGAGAAATTAAAAGAAAAGAATATTCAATGAAACTAGAGAAAAAGAGGGAATACGCCAGAAAGAAAAAGATTGAAATTAAAAGAGGAAAAAAATATTTAAGAAAATTAAAAAAAGAATATGAAAAAAAGGTAAGAGCTCAAAATAAAATAGCGAAAAAACATTTATCAAAATCATTTAAGAGAAGAAAGAAAACCAAATCAAAAGTTAAAGCAATAAAGTCGGGTTTAAGTGATAAACAAAGAATAAGAAAATACAAAATAGAAGAAAAACAAAGAAAGAAAATGTTAAAACAAATAAGAAATCATAAATAGAAAATTCATACAAAACCTTTAAAAATCAAATTTTTCTATTCCCTTTATGAAAAGAAGCTCAAGAAGATGGAAGAAGAAAAGACAGATGAGATGGAAGTGGCAAAGAAAGCGACTTAGAAAGGAAAAGCACAAAAGAAAGCTAAGAAAAGAGAGAGCTAAGTAAAAATATTATATTTGTTTTCTGTAGTATCATAATCTTTATAAGTTTAGATTGAAAATATTTATTATGGTGAGCAGTATATGGACTGAAAAGTATCGTCCTTCTAAGTTTCCTGAACTTGTTGGACAGGATAATTCAGTGAAAAGAGTTGAAGCATTGACAAATTCTATGAATATTCCTCACATGCTTTTTGCTGGCCCTGCAGGAACAGGGAAATCAACCTTAGCACTAATTGTAGTAAAAGAGTTATATAAAGAAAACTGGAAAGAGAATTACTTGGAATTGAACGCTTCTGATGAAAGAGGAATAAATGTAATAAGAGAAAAAGTCAAGAATTTCGCAAGAACAAAATCTCTTGGAAATATTCCTTTCAAAATTATTTTTCTTGATGAAGCAGATGCTCTCACTCCAGAAGCTCAGCAGGCACTTAGAAGAACAATGGAAAATTATTCAACCACTTGCAGATTTATTTTATCATGCAACTATTCCAGCAAGATTATTGACCCAATTCAATCGAGATGTGCTATTTTCAAATTCAAACTATTGGAAAAAAAAGATATTGAAAAAGTCATTATGAAAATTGTAGAAAAGGAAAATATGACAATAAAACCAGAAGCAATTGAAATATTATATGAAGGATGTGAAGGAGATTGCAGAAGGTGTATAAATATTTTGCAATCAACTGCTTCTATTTCGCCTTCAATAACTCCTGAACTTATCGCTACAATAATCTCAAATACAAAACCAAGAGACATAAAAGTTGTTTTAGATTATGCTCTTTCAGGTGACTTTCAGAAATCAAAAGAAAAATTATTAGATATAATGCTAAAGGAAAGCATTTCTGGGCAGGATGTTATTAAAGCAATTCAAAAAGAAATTTGGAATCTTCCTGTCGAACCTACAATAAAAGTTAAGCTAACAGAAAAAACAGGGGAAACTGAATTCAGAATTGTTGAAGGAAGTGATCCATTCATTCAGTTGCAGTCTTTGCTTGCAAGTTTTGTCCTTGCTGGCTTGGGAAAAGAATAAAAATTTTAAGGGGGAATAAAAATGAAGCCTTGTTTTTACAAAGTTAGAAGGATATGTCCAGTAAATAATTGTTACATAGAATATGGAAATAATGGTAAATGCCCTAAAGATTTAGGTTATAAAGAAGATGAAATACCTGATATTACTCCTGGTGGAATAGAATATATTTTAAAACAGAACCCCAAAAATTAAAATAAAATGATCTGGACAGAAAAATATCGCCCAAAAAAACTAGAAGAAATAAAAGGACAGGATAGTGCTGTCATAAGCGTAAAAGAATTTCTGAAAAATTTTGGAAAAAAGAAAAATGCCCTGCTCCTTTACGGCCCTCCAGGCACAGGCAAAACAAGTCTGGCTTATGCGTTTGCAAATGAAACAAATTCTGAAATTTTTGAATTGAATGCTAGTGATTTGAGAAATAAAGAAAAATTAAAAGAAATTCTTCGTCCTGCCGTGGAACAAAAATCATTAGTAAAACAAAATAAAATAATTTTAGTTGATGAAGTTGATGGAATATCTGAATCTGATTATGGGGGGCTTTCAGAATTGTTAAGCATAATAGATCTTTCTTCCTACCCAATAATTATAACTGCAAATGATATATGGAACAAAAAGTTTAGTCAATTGAGGAAGAAGTGTGAAATCCTTCAATTAAAGGAAATAAATTACAATGTTATAAAAGATAGTATCTTAGAAATATCAAAAAAAGAGCAACTTTCGATAGATGACGATTTCATAACTGAACTGGCAGTAAAGGCAAAGGGCGACTTAAGAGCCGCAATAAACGATTTGCAGACATTGTCCAAATTAAAAGATTATTTTTCTGTAATTCTTGATGAAAGAAACAAAGAAACAGACATATTCAATTCATTAAGAAGAATTTTCAAAGAAAAACCAACAAATGATATGATTAATATTTTTGACTCTGTAAATATGTCAATAGATGATATAATTTTGTGGTTGGAGGAAAACATTCCTGCAGAATATAGCGGAGAGGAATTAGCAAGAGCATATGACTTATTAAGCAAGACAGATGTTTTCAAGGGAAGAATATACAAACAGCAATATTGGAGATTTCTCGTTTATGAAAATATTTTCTTAAGCTATGGAATTTCTTCTTCAAAGAAGAACGCAAAAATAGGATTTACAAGTTACAGAAAACCTTCAAGAATACTGCAAATCTGGCTCAACAACCAGAAAACAATGCAAAAAAAATCTATCTGCAAAAAATATTCCCAGCATGTTCATGTAAGTCACAAAAGAGCAATGTCTGAATTTCCTGTAATAAAACAAATAATAAAATCCAATCCAGAAATACAAAAAGAATTGAAATTAGAAGAGGACGAAATAGATTATCTTAAAATTTAATCTTGGTGTCTTAAATATTTTTTCAGTGATTCTGCTTTGTCTGTTTTTTCCCAAGTAAATCCTTCTTCTTCTCTTCCAAAATGCCCATATGCAGCTGTTTTCTTGTAAATAGGTTTTAACAAATCGAGTTGCTCTATTATTGCTCTCGGTCTCATATCAAAATTCTCATTAATAATTTTTGCAATATCATCATCAGGAATCGCTCCTGTTCCAAAACTATCTACAGCAACAGAAACAGGTTTAGCAACTCCAATTGCATAAGCTATCTGGATTTCACATCTTCTCGCTAATCCAGAAGCAACAATATTTTTCGCTATATATCTTGCCATATAAGCTCCGCTTCTGTCTACTTTGCTTGGATCCTTTCCTGAAAATGCTCCTCCGCCATGCCTTCCAACTCCCCCATAAGTATCAACAATTATTTTTCTTCCTGTAACTCCTGTATCTCCTTCTGGTCCTCCAATAACAAATCTTCCTGTAGCATTAATGTGTATTTTTGTGTTATCATCCATCATAGAACCGCAAACTGGTTTTATGACCTTTTCAAAAATCTGTTTTCTTAATTCTTCTTCGGAAATCTCTTCTTTATGCTGTTGCGCAATAACAATCGCGTCTATTCTAAGAGGTTTATCGTCTTTATATTCAACAGTAACCTGTGATTTTCCGTCAGGACCCAAGAAATTTATTGAACCGTTTTTTCTAACTTCAGATAATTTCTTAGTTAATTTATGAGCAAGAATTATTGGTAGGGGCATTAATTCAGGAGTCTCATCACATGCATAACCATACATCATACCCTGATCTCCTGCTCCCTGCTCTTTATTTTCTCTTTCTGTAACTCCCTGGCTTATATCCGAACTTTGTCCATGAACAGAAATCCAAACTCCCGCATCTTCTGCGTCAATTCCAAATTTGGGGTCTGTATATCCTATTTCTTTTAAGACTCTTCTTACAATACTTTGAATGTCCGCAAATCCTCTTGTAGTTACTTCTCCAGCAACATGCACGCTTCCTGTTGTAACAAGAGTTTCAACAGCGACTCTTGAATAGGGATCCTGCACAATTAGATTATCAAGAATTGCATCAGAAATCTGGTCGCATATTTTGTCAGGATGTCCTTCTGTAACAGATTCAGAAGTTATCAATTTCTTTTTTTCTAATGACATTTTTGATAAAAAAGAAATCAGTATATAAATTTAATTAAGGAATAAAATATATTTTAACTTTATACAACCTGAAAATCAACACGCAATCTTATTTTGTAAGGAGCTAACTCACCAGCCTTTTTTATTCTTAAAATTTTTATTTTCTTTCGGTATTTCTTTGCTTCTTTCTTGATTTTCTCAACAACAGCATCAATTTCATCAATTCTGCAAAAATCATAATAATAGATTCTGGTTTCTTTTTTGCTCAATTTAAATGCTTCTTTCAAAAAGGTTTCTTTTAACTGTGGGCGGGGCATGACAATAACACCCAATTTTTGTTTTAATTTTTCGGGAAGTTTTTTTGCATCTCCATTAACTAATTCAATTTTATCCTTGACTTTGTTCAGTTTTATATTCAATTCAGCATATTTGTTAGCCTCCCTATTTATTTCATTGGAAAAAATCTTCTTTGCTTTTGATAATTTAGCTATAACAATGCTGTATGGAGCAACTCCTGCAAACATGACCAAAACAGTTTCTCCTTTCTTTATTTTGGATGCAATTTCTTTTCTCTCATTGCTCAATCTTGGAGAAAAATAGGTCTTGTCTATATTAAATCTGAAAACACAGCCATTTTCTCTGTACAAAACTTCCTTTGTGTTTTCTCCTGCAATATAATTAGTAGATAATTTTCTAAGCCTTCCTTTTATCTTTTCTTTCTTCTCCAAAACAGTTCTAACGCCTTTCTGTTCTTTTAAAAGCTTTTCTGCAAATTTCTTTTTATTTTTCAAAGAAAAATTTTCCGGAAATCTAACAACAACAATATTTCCAAAATTATCATACGACTTCATAACAAAAATAACAAAAAAGAATTATTAAACCTTATCTTCTTCTCGCTTGTCTTTCAGATTCTCTTTCCTGTACACGTTCTTCTCTCTGTACTTCTGCCTTTGAACGGATTACCTCTACGCCTAATCCTCTCAAAAACTTTCTAAATGGTTTATTAAAAATTAAGATTAATACAGATGCGATAAAAACTACTCCCATTACAAGTCCTCCGCCTCTCAACAAGACATTAAAGCCTTGGTCTACCCAAAGCATAATTAATTTGTAAATCAAGAACCCAGACCATAAAAACCACAAAGCAACTTCAAGGACTAATTTCCCCGCACTCATACCTCTAATCTTCTCATGAGATACAAGCATTGCAGAAGTGAAAATCATGATAACAAAAGGCATTATGCTTCCTATTGTCAATCCTAATGCAGTATAAGAAGTAAGCATTACAAAAACTTCTTCTGGAGTTATGTATGCTGTTGCCAAGAAACTGACTATTAATCCTAAGAAAAACTGAAGAGCTCCATAAGGAGGAAAACCGACAAATGCAAGAACACTAGTTATAAGCATTGTCACAGTTATGAAAACCAGCCATTTCGCAATATTTATATCGAGATTTCCACCACTCCATTTAGCAAAGAAATCAGAAATAAAATTTGTTTCTGTCTGATGTCCTGTAATACTTGCATTAACAGCATTTCCGGTATTTACAAGAGGCAATAAAAATGCAAGAGCCAAAAATACAAATACTAAAATAAAAACAGATACTTTGCTGTTAAAGAAAAAAAACTTTTTTCTCCTCTTCGAAGAATTAACCTTTTTCTTACTCCCCTTTTTCTTCATGACTAGAAAAGAACTCTCTTATTTATAAATCTTTTTGTAATTAAAAAGAATAAACAAATTTATAAAAACAAATTTCTTATATTCTCTATGAAAAAGAGCATATTATTAGTATTTCTTTTATTCAGTGCAATCCGCTTTGTAAGTGCACAGGGGTTAGGTGAATTATTAAATAACATTGACCAATCAACAATTTTATTATTTGCTATATTCATACTCTCTTTTTCCCTTTTGTTTTTTGCTCTTAATAAAGCATTCAAGAAACAAAATACCGCAATTTCTGGAATAATCTCTGTAGTAATTGCTTTTCTTATAGTTTATGGAATAAACAAAAGTGGATTTAATGTAGAAGGTTCTCTTTCTAATATTGGAATCTCTGCAGAAGCATTAGGAGTAATAGTTCCTATAATAATCGTAGCTGGAATTATTTTCTTAATTATTAGACTCGCCAAAGATTCTCTGCTTGTTTTGGGGGGGTTATTCATACTTGCGAGTTTTTTTGTTTATGCAAAATTAATTTTAATAGTAATAGGGGCTGGTTTGATAGTTGCAAGAATGTTTATTAAAAAAGGTGTGTGGGAACGTAAGAAAAAAGGTTATAATGATAAGGGTGCTGGAATTTAAAACCACTTATCTAATCCACGTTGTTTGTTTTTTTCTGTAATATCTCTAAGTCTTTCCAATTGCTTTTGAACTCTGTCATCTGAAAAATCATGCTCACTAACAAGTATTTGCCTTATTTTCTTTTCATTGATTTTTCCAAATTTAAAAAAATTACTTGAAACATTTGGCTTGTGGAAAAGTTCAAAAATTTCTCTCCAGTCAAATCTGTCTTCTTTTGATAAACTCATAATTTGCTCTTCCAGACTCTTAAAAATCAGAACAGGCTGTTTGTATCGTTTAACAATTTGTAATGCTTTTTTCTGTCCAATTCCAGGAATTCCTTTCGGATTATAATCTGTTCCAACAAGAATCCCCAAACAAATCAATTGGTCTAAATTTATTTCCAAAGAATTAAAAACATTTTCCAATTCAATAATTTCTGGCTTGACTTCTATCCAACCACTAATTGTTTTTCTTTTTTTTGCTAATGTTAAATTTCTGATTAATTTTGGAGCCCCAAAAAGAAGACTGTCATAATCCTGACTAGCAGCAGCAAAGATTCCCTGTCTTTTAGCCAAGTGAGCTGCCTGTGCTTCTCCTTCTCCAGGCGCCTGAATAACTCCAATTCCCATTGCATCTAAAAGTTCCTTGCTTTCTCTAATCATTTCATCATTCAGCCTGATAAGTTGGCTGCTGTATCTTTTCATTGCTTCCAAATCTTCTTCGCTCTTCGCTGTTTCATATCTATCTCTTGCTAAGTCTCTTCCTTCTTCTCTTTTCCTGAATGTTTTAAACTTGCTTTCTGGGGGTATGCCATCAAAAACATATACTAATTTGATTCCACTTTCAAGCAAAGCAATATTTCTGTAAAAAATTCCAGAAAGGTGACTTGTAACTCTTTTCTTCCTGTCCATTAAAGGAGTTCCGTCAACTTGCCTTATGCTCGACAAAAATTGATACAACGTATTGAAAGCATCAATACAGATCGTTTTTCCTTTTAAATCAGAAATTTCAATTTCTTTTCTTGGTATAATTTCACGTATGTTTAAACCCATAATTTAGAGAATGTGTTTAAATATAAATAGTTAATGTTTTAAAAATCGACAGATTTGACAGCTTCTTCCAGGCTCCTTCCAGAAGTTCTGTTTAGAACAGTCTGTTCTCTTCTATGTTTTTCTAATCTTTTTTTAGCACTAGAATATATCCCTTTAACAACAACAGAAATTCTTTCATCATTACATTCATTTAAAGGAGCGAATTGATTTTTCCCTACCCTCAATCCATTATAACCAAGAACATCTCTTAAAAACTCTCTTTTTCTTTGTATATCTTGATAAATTCCATTAATATTTACCATTCTTCCTTCTATATATTCCACAATTCTCTTGTCAAAATGAAGCCTGTCTTCTGTATAGCTTTTCATAAAAAACCCATGAAAAAAAGGTATTTAAGGCTTATGGAATGCTTAGTTTTAAATAAGAAAACTCTCTTTTATATACAAATGAAAACAGAATTTATCTCGATAGATTATGACTACTTTGACTTTGAAGGCAGAAATTATGCAAAGGTAATCGGCAGAGATTCAAAGGGCAAAAGAATCTGTATTATTGATTCTTGTGACGTTTATTTTTGGGCTGTTCTGAAAGAGAAATTAAAACAAAAAGAAATAGATAAATTAATAGAGAAAATAAGTAGGATAAAACTAGATGTAAAGGGAAGACAAACAAAAGTTGAAAAAGTTGAACTTCATGAAAAAAACTTTTTAGGAAAGAAAGTAAATGCATTAAAAATTTTCGCTACAAATTACAAGGATTTGCATGATATCGCAGATAAACTTGGAATGCCAGAAATAGAAAAAAGAAGAGGTTATGATATTGGTTTTATAAGTCATTATATCATTGAAAAAAAATTAAATCCTTTAACATGGTATGAAATTTCTGGAGATGTAATAGATAATACTACAGAATTTAACGGAATTGCAAGTTCGCTTGATGTTGATTTATGTATAAAAGTTGAATCTCTTGTTCCAATAAAAAAAGAAGGATTTTCTCCAAAAGTTCTTGCATTTGACATTGAAGCAGATGAATTCAAAATAGGGGAAGGTGAAATTTTAATGATATCTTTCGTGTCAGAGGGGTTCAAAAAAGTAATAACTTGGAAAAAATGCGAAGATAAAAAAATTCCTTATTTAGAATGTGTAAAAGATGAAGCAGAATTGCTAAAAAGATTTGCAGAGATTGTAAAAAAAATATCTCCTGATTTTATTACGGGATATTTTTCAGACGGATTTGATTTGCCATATCTAAAAGCGCGTGCAGATAAAAATAGAGTAAGATTAAATATTGGAATTGATGGAAGCCAAATAAAATTTTCAAGAGGAATAATGACAACAGGAAAGATAAATGGAATTGTTCATATAGACTTGCTGAGATTTATACAGACTGCTTATTCTCAATACATGTCTTCAGAAACTCTTTCTTTAAATGAGGTTGCAAATGAGTTTTTAGGAGAGTCAAAAAAAGACTTTGAATTCAAACATTCTTCTAAGATAAATGGAGACGAATGGGAGAAATATTTTGAATATAATTTGCATGATTCAGTTTTAACTTACAAACTTTTCGAAAAAATATGGCCTGATTTATTTGAATTTTCAAGAATAATGCAGGAGCCGGTTTTTGATGTTTCAAGAAATGGTATGTCAACAAATGTGGAAGATTATATTATTCACAATTTAAAAAAATTTGATGAAATTCCTGAAAAGCGCCCGACTTACGATGAGATTGGAGAGAGAAGAAAAAGGGGGAAATACGAAGGAGCATTTGTTCTTGAACCGAAAGCTGGATTGTATGAAAATTTATCTGCTTTTGATTTTACTTCCAGTTATGGAAGTGTTATTGTAACATATAATTTATCAAAATCCACATTCTTAGAAATGCCAGAAAAAGAATCATACAGTATAGAACTTGCAAATAAAAGAGTATATTTCTCAAAAATTTCTGGATTTTTTCCGCAAATGCTAAAAGAAATTATAGAAAAAAGAAGACAATACAAAGGAGAATTAAAGAAAAAACCAGATGCAATTAAAAAGGCGAGGAGCAACGCATTCAAGCTTTTAGCAAATGCAAGTTATGGATATCTTGGATTTTTTGGAGCAAGATACTACAGCGAAGAATCTGCAGCAGCAACAGCGGCATTTGCAAGAAATGCTATAAGGGAAGCAATAGAGAAAACGAACAAAGCAGGCTTTTCTGTTATTTACGCTGATACAGATGGATTCGCATTCACACTAAACAAGAATTCAAAACAAAAAACCCTTGAATTTCTAAAGAAGTTAAATTCAGAGCTTCCTGGCATAATGGAATTAGAGTTGGAAGATTTTTACAAGAGAGGACTATGGGTTACTACTAGAACAGGAGAGTTTGGTGCAAAAAAGAAATATGCTTTGATAACTGAAGATGGAAAAATAAAAATAAGGGGTTTTGAAACAGTTCGTAGAGATTGGTGTGTTCTTGCAAGAGAAATACAGAATAATGTTTTGTTGATGATATTAAAAGAGGGAAATGAAAACAAGGCATTAGAATACATAAAGAAAATTGTAAAAGAAGTTAAAGAAAGAAAAATAGATTTGAAAAAAATGATTATTAGAACTCAGTTAAAAAAGCCATTAAGTGAATACAAATCTATAACTCCTCATGTAGTTGCTGCACAAAAGATGCAAAAAAGAGAAATCCCTTTCAGTGCTGGGAGTTTAATAGAATATTATATTGCAGAAACAAAAGAGAGCAAAACAAAATTAATAAGAGATAAAGTAAAACTCGTTGATGAAAAAGGAGAGTATAATATTGAATATTATTTGAAACACCAGATACTTCCTGCCATTGAAAATATTCTTCAGGTATTCAATGTTGATATCAATTTAATTCTGGATGGAAAAAAGCAGAAAACATTAATGGAATTTTAAAATGAAAAGAAATTACGAACCCAAACCTCTTTTTCTTGAAAGAATGAAAGAACTTCTTGGAAAAGATTTTGATTCCTATATGGATATTCTGAAAAAAGAACCGGTTCGTTCTCTACGTTGTAATACGCTAAAAATCTCGATTGAAGATTTGAAAAAAAGATTGGAAAGCAAGGGCTGGAAAATAAAACAGCCATTTAAGGATTTTCCTGAGATAATGATTGTAGAAAATGAACTCGCTCCAGGAGAATTTGGAAGAGCATTAGAACACCTTTTAGGATATTACTACATTCAAGAAATTGCAAGCATGTTGCCGGTTTTAGTTTTAAATCCAAAGGAAAATGAAAAAGTTCTTGACCTTTGTGCCTCTCCAGGAAGCAAGACAACGCAAATTGTAGCAAGAATGAACAATAGAGGATTGTTAATTGCAAATGAAGTAAAATTTGGAAGAATAAAAATTCTTTCTGCAAATACAGAAAGATGCGGAGTTATGAACATGTTAATAACAAAAAGAGATGGAATTGCTTTATGCAAAAGATTCAAAGAAGAGAATTTTTTGTTTGATAAAATACTCTTGGATGCGCCTTGTTCAGGAGAAGGAACAATAAGAAGCACACCAAAAACCTTGGAAATGTGGAACATAAAAACAATTGAAAATCTTTCGAAATTACAAAAATCTATGATTGCTTCTGCGATAGAAATCTTAAAGCCAAATGGAGAATTAGTTTATTCTACTTGTACTCACGCCCCAGAAGAAAATGAAGAAGTCGTTGATTTTGCTTTAAAGAATTTCAAGATTAAAATAGAAAAAATAAATCTTCCAATAAAGACAAGACAAGGAATTACTGCTTGGAAAGAAAAAGAATATTCAGAAGATGTTAAATTTTCGTGCAGGATTTATCCTCAAGATGCAAATACAGAGGGTTTTTTCATTGCAAAAATAAAAAAATTAGGAGAGAGAAAATGATTCCCTTAAAATTTTTCAGTGAAAGCGAAAAAGAAAAGATATTGAAACAACTTAAACAGCAGTTCGGAATAAAAGAAATTCCTTGGACACTCGCAAGATTAGGAAAAGAGAGGATTATTTTATTCTCAGGAGATATTTCTGGCAGAGAAGTGTTAAATTTAGATAGAGTTGCACATATAGAAGGAATTGGTTTGTATTTTGCAAAAGAACAAGTGGATGGAATAAGGCTGAGCATCGAAGGAAGCCAATTGTTAAAAGAACAAATTACAAAAAATATTTTTGAATTAGATGAGAAACAGGCAGAACAATGGATGTTAGGACAGGAGTTAAACATAAAGACAGACAAAAAAGGATTTTTTGTTATGAAATTTAATGATGATTTTTTAGGAACAGGAAAAGTTTCTGAAAATAGAATTACAAACTTTGTTCCTAAATCAAGAAGGCTTAAAAGCAGGGAAAATTAAACATAAAAATGACACCTGAAGAAAAACAAAAAGCACTGAAAGCAGGAGAAATTGCAAAACAAGTTAGAGAATTTGCAAAATCAATTGTAAAACCAAATGTAAAACTTTTGGAAATAGCAGAAAAAATAGAAAATAAAATAATAAATCTTGGTGGAATGCCGGCATTTCCTGTAAATCTGAGCATAAATGAAATTGCAGCCCATTACACTCCTTCTTATAACGATGTTTCAGTGGCAAGCGGATTATTGAAAATTGATTTTGGAGTTAGTGTTGATGGTTTTGTAGCTGATACTGCTTTTTCATTCGACTTGGAAAACAGCAAAGAAAACAAAAAACTAATAGAAGCAAGTGGGGCCGCATTAAATAACGCAATTCAAAAAATAAAATCTGGAATTTCCCTTGGAGAAATAGGAAAAACAATTCAGGAAACAATTGAAAGCGAAGGCTTTTCTCCTATTATTAATCTCTCTGGACACGAAATGAAAGAATATGATTTGCATGCAGGCTTGATGATACCCAATGTAGATAACAAAATGCCAGAAAAAATAACAAATGGTTTGTATGCAATTGAGCCTTTCGCAACTACTGGAAGCGGAAGAGTTGTTGAAGGAAAACCTTCGGGAATTTATTTATTAATAAATGATAAAAATGTAAGGAGCAATGAAGCAAGAAAAATTCTTAATTTCATAATTGAAAAATATAAAACACTTCCATTTTGCTCCAGATGGATTGTAAAAAAATTCGGAATTAAATCTCTTTTTGCATTGAGGCAATTAGAAGATAATGAAAATCTTCATCAATATCCACAATTAATAGAAATTTCCCATAATAAGGTAAGCCAGGCAGAGCATACAGTATTCATAGATAACAAAACAATTGTTACAACAGGATAAATCAACAGGATTTAATTGCTCTTCTTAATTTCTTTGAACATCTTGGGCAATAACTATAACATAATCCCTTGCAATTATCTGTAAATTTATTATACAAATTTCTCATAAGAAGATTATATCTAATCCATCTTTCAGGCTCTTCGCTAGTTTTTATGGCTTTACACTCTCCGCACATTGTTAAAAGTTCTAATTTCATTCTAGGATTATTCATATTGCACTATTACAGATTTTAAAAATTCTATAGCATAACTATCTTTCAAAGTAGGTATAATCTCTTTTGCTAATCTCAAATAAAAATTTCTTATATTATGAATTTTCTCGCCAACAACAACTTCATATGGATTTCGAATATGATTAGATACCACCAATGAAATTTCCATATCAGTTAATTTTTCTAACGCCATTTTATATCAGATGAGCAACTCTCATTCTTCTCTTTTCAATCAATTGTCTCTGAAGAGAATTATTATTCAAATGTTCTGGGCAATAACCATAAGTTATATGTTCTGCTGCATCTACTTCTTGCTGATAATTTGGATGTTCTTTACCAATCCATTTTCCATCAATCATTATTCTTTCACATTCTGATTCAGAACACATTCTCAATAAATCTGTCATTCTAATTATCCTAAATAAGTATTATCCATTGGAATTGCTGCTTTCGCAGACTTTAAATAAGTTTCCTCTATTTTCCTATACAAATCTATTGTTGATTTGTTAACACTTGGCTTTACTTTTTTCAGTGCGTCGATAAAATTTTTCTTTTTTACCTGTTTAGAATTAATATCCTCTCTCAAAGCAAAATAAGCGGCTTCTCTTACAACAGCTTCCAAATCTGCTCCAGTATAACCATTAGTTTCTTTTGCAAACTCTTTCAAAAATTCTTCTTTCTCTTTCTCATTAAATAATTTTTTCCCTTCGCCCAAAGGCATTTTTTGTGTATGAATTTTTAAAACTTGTAGTCTTCCTTCTTCTTCAGGGGCATTCACAAGCAAAATTTTGTCAAATCTTCCTGGTCTTAGTAATGCAGTATCAAGCATATCTGGACGGTTAGTAGCTCCAATAACAAGAACATCATTCAGATCTTCTAATCCATCCATCTCTGCTAAAAGCTGATTCAAAACTCTCTCTGTAACTTTTGTTCCCTGTTCCATTCCTCTTCTTCCTGCTAAAGCATCAATTTCATCGAAGAAAACAACACAGGGAGCAACTTGTCTCGCTCTTTCAAAAACTTTTCTCATTCCTTCTTCACTTTTTCCAACCCACATGCTAAGCAATGAAGGTCCTTTAACTTGTATAAAATTTGCTTCTGATTCTTTTGCAACTGCCTTAGCCAAAAGTGTTTTTCCTGTTCCAGGAGGTCCATATAGCAAAACTCCTCTTGAGGGACGTATTCCCATTCTTTCAAAACTCTCAGCATATTTCATTGGCCATTCAACTGCTTCCTGCAGTTCTTTTTTAACTTCATCCAACCCACCAACATCTTTCCATTCTATATTCGGAGTTTCTACAAGAACCTCTCTCATTGCACTAGGACGAACTGTTTTCAAAGCATCAGTAAAGTCTTCATGTTTGACAATTAATTTTTCTAATATCTCTTGTGGTATTTTTTCTTCTCCATCAAGCCTCATCTGAGGAAGTATTTTTCTCAAGACCCCAATAGCAGCTTCTTTTGTTAAAGCCTCTAAATCTGCTCCAACAAAACCATGGGTAATAGATGAAAGTTCCTCGAGATTTACTTTCTTGTCTAAAGGCATATTTCTTGTGTGAATTTTAAGAATTGTTAATCTTCCTTCTTTTCCAGGAACAGATATTTCTAATTCCCTGTCAAACCTTCCTGGTCTTCGCAAAGCAGGGTCTATTGCATTTGGACGATTGGTAGCTCCAATGACTACTACTTTCCCTCTGCTCTTCAATCCATCCATCAGGCTCAATAATTGGCTTACAACTCTTCTTTCAACTTCTCCTGTAACTTCTTCTCTCTTAGGAGCAATTGCGTCAATCTCATCTATAAAAATAATTGCTGGTGCTGTTTTTTCTGCTTCCTCAAATAGGTCTCTAATTTTTTTCTCACTTTCTCCATAGAATTTTGACATTATCTCTGGACCATTAAGCAAGATGAAATTTGCTTCTGTTTCATTTGCAACTGCCTTAGCTAAAAGTGTTTTTCCTGTTCCTGGAGGCCCATGTAATAAAATCCCTTTTGGGGGTTCTATTCCTAATCTCTCAAAAATTTCAGGATGCTTTAATGGAATTTCTACAAGCTCTCTGATTTTTTTAATCTCTTCGCTTAAACCCCCGATATCTTCGTAAGTAATTTCTGGAATTCTCTCATCACTTAATTCAACTGCTTTCGGATTAAGTGCTACTTCTGTATTCTCTGTGATTATAACTGGTTGACTTGGATTTGTGTTCACCACCAAAAACTTAATTTGGGTTACTCCTCCCCCAAGTTGTCCAAAACCCATTCCTCCTAAAATATCTCCTAAATTTCCAAAAATATCATCCATGTCTCCAAATTCTTCTGACATTATGTCTCTTCTTCTCTGAACTCCACCCAGATGGATAATATCTCCCTTAAGAACTGCTCTTCCAAGAAGTCCTCTTCTCAATCCTTCTGGATCTGCCTGAACCATTATTCCTTTTTGTGCAGGCGCAATCATAACTTTCTTTGCTTCTTTAACTTCTGCTTTTATTATTGTTACAATATCTCCTATTCCTGTTTTTGCATTTTTTCTCAGAATTCCGTCTATTCTTATTATCCCTTCTCCAACATCTGCAGGATAAGCCCTGTCTGCAATCGCAACTGTTTCTCTGTTTCCCTTAATGACAATTACATCTCCTCTTCTTATCTCTAATTCTCTCATTATTTCTGAGTCAATTCTGGCGATTCCTTTATACGCATCATCTTGCAATGCTTCCATAACTCTCAACTGAATTGGTTTTTTTGCCATATTATTCCTCTCCTTTTTCTTCAAGTTTATTAAAATCTAAACTTAATTTCCCCATATCTTCAAAACATAATCTCACCATATCATTCATTATTTTTTCCTGCTCTCTCATGAATAAAACAATCTCTTTTGGAATTGAAACAGCATAACTATTTCCTACTAATCTCATTTTCACATGAAACTCTTTATTTTTAAGATTTACGAATTTATCATACTCTGCTTCATCAGCAGGGTGAATTATTTTTTCATTGCATTTAGGACAAATCATTGCTCTGAATAAAAAACCATTTTTTACTATTTGTGCTTTCTGCATTTTAGAATTGCATTTTCTGCATAAAATCGTGTTGTCGAATATATCTGTCATTTTTTTGTTAATATAAAGCCGCATCACCTAAAAGAAGACGCGGCTGGTTGAAAGGGGTATGGTATGTGTACTGTGTACACATCTTGTATACACAAGAAAGATATACTATTTAAATATTTTGGTAATAAAATATATATTTGAAATATTCAATTGCGTCACACATTTTAAAAATCCTCCTTTCTAACTATTCTGATGAAGTCAAAAGAGGTTAAACAAAAAATAAAAAATGGTTTCAAGAAATTTTGGTTTTTATTGTGGAAAGATAATAGCATAAGGGGATGGTTATTTTCTGTTTTGTTCTTGTTTGTCTTTATAAAATTTATATTTTTTCCTATACTAAATTTAGCAACAGGAACTGCTCTTCCTTTGGCAATTGTGGAATCATGCAGCATGTATCACCAAGGAAACATCTTATCTAATTTTAATGATTGGTTTGATAGACACCAAGTAAAATATGAAGAAGTAAGCATATTAAAAAACGAATTCCAGAAATTTATCTTCACGAAAGGATTCAGCAAAGGGGATATCCTTTTTTTAGTCGGAGCAAATCCCGATAAATTAAAAATTGGAGATATAATTGCTTTCAAATCCGGAAATAGAAACACGCCAGTAATTCACAGAATAATACAAATAAAAGAAGAAAATGGAATAAGAACTTTTACGACAATGGGAGACAATAATGCAAAAACTTTAATCTCAAGTAATAATCCTGGGGGAGTTGATGAAACAAACATAAAAGAAGAGCAGATAGTCGGAAAGGCTGCTTTCAGATTAGCTCCAAGTTTAGGCTGGATAAAATTAATATTTTTTGAGGGTTCAAAGCCTGTTTCAGAAAGAGGCTTTTGTAAAGAGAACTAATAGGAGGTATTAGGAACCTTTGTCCTATTTGTCAAATACCATATCAATAGGAGATGTTAAGAACCTTGGTTCTTATTTGCAGAGAAAATTAGGAAGGTTTTTAAATAAAGTATCTTAAAATTAAGAAGCAAAACAGAGGTAAAAATTAAGATGGAATTTTGTCCGAAGTGTGGTGCAGTTTTAATTCAGAAGAACAGCAAAGAGAAATGTCCTAGATGTAATTATTCTTCAAAAGGAAAAATGAAAATAATTTCTTCTGAAAAAATAGATGAAAAGAAAGAAGAAATTGAAGTCATAAAAAAAGACATGGAAACTTTTCCTATAGTTTTGGAAAAATGCAAGAAATGTGGGAATGACAAAGCATATTTCTGGACAGTGCAAACACGTTCTGGAGACGAAGCAGAAACAAAGTTTTTCAGATGCACGAAGTGTGAGTTTACCTGGCGTGAATATAGGTAGTGGCCCCGATGGGATTTGAACCCACGACACCCGGATTAAGAGTCCGGTGCTCTAACCAGGCTGAGCTACGGAGCCATAATTCAGTAAATAATTGTTGATTTAAAAATATATTTAATTCTCCCAAAACTTTATATATGTTCTAAAATATATATTGATATGACAAACGTCGTAAAAAGAGGCGGAAGAACACAAAAGTTCAGCCCTTCTAAAGTAAAAAGTGCTGTGATGGGAGCTTTGAGAGAAGCTAAAGTTCCAAAAGCTAAGAGAGCTAAGATTGTTAGGGAAGTTACAGGCCCTGTAATCAGAGCTTGCAAGAAAAGAAAGACTGTGAAAGCAAGTGCAATAAGAAGTTTAATTGTTGCAAGGCTTAGAAAGAAGTCAAAAGAAGGCGTAGCTGCTTGGATTAAGTATGAAAGAAAGCACAGAAAAGGCGCAAAAAGAAGGACTGGAAAAAAGAGAGTAGTTCATCACAAAAGAAAAAGAAGAAGATAATTATCTCCTCTTAAAAAACTCTATTTGGCGAAATCGTTTCATAACTTTTGTATAGCTTGTCTTATCTACCAATACTTTTGATTTGTCACTGCTCAAAAGCCTGAAATCATATTTACTGACAGAAAATTTTAATTTGCTTTTTCCAGGATATTTTTTCCACCTTTTTTCACTCTTTAATTTGTATTGTAATACCATTTCAAAATAAAAATAAGGAAATATTTAAACTTTCATATTTCCAAATAAAAAAGAAAAATCAATTCGGGGTAGTGCGTTAAGAATTACTTGACAAGTCGCTGAATGTTTTCAATCGCGTCTGCAACTTCTCTTCCTTTCTTTGTTAGTTGTATCACCTTTATTCTACCCCTTTTTTCAAAAGAAACTAACTTCAAATCTTCCAAGGTCTGTAAAATCTTCACTGCATGGCTGTAAGTGCAATCCACTTCCTTAGCCAGAATACTACCATACCTCATTCTTGTGTTCTTCTTCAAAGATACCAGCATTAAAGCAGGCTTTCTCCTGAAAAAGATGTCAAAGTTGTCTTTCATTTTACGTATTTTTAATGTATATATTCAGATAGTAGTGTCCTTTTAAATCTTTTGTATCAAGCATATTGGATAACGTTTATTAACTAAAATCACTGATAAATTTCGTGGAAAAAAAGACAAAAATTCTTGCTGTTGGAGACATTCATGGAGATACGGGGTTAGTAAGGCGATTGGCTGAAAAAGCTAAAAAAGAGAATGTAGATTTGGTTATTTTAGCAGGAGATTTAACTTTTGCAGAGCAGTCAGTAAAAAACCTAATTGGTCCTTTTATAAAAGCAAAAAAACAAGTGCTATTAATACCAGGAAACCACGAGTCAATGGCGACTGCAGACTTTTTGGCAGAAATGTATCCAAATACAAAGAACATTCATGGTTATTCTTTTATAAAAGACGATTTAGGAATATTTGGAGCAGGCGCAGGAGACATAGGAATAAATCAAATCAAAGATTCAGAAATATTCGCTTTGTTAAAAAAAGGGCATGAAAATGTGAAAGATTTAAAGAAAAAAATAATGGTTACCCACATGCATCCAAAAGGAAGCAAGGCGGAATTCTCTGGTTTTGCAGGAAGCAGTGCAGTAAGAAAAGCAGTAAAAGAATTCAAACCAGATGTTCTCATTTCTGCGCACATTCATGAAGCTGGTGGATTAGAAGAATATTCGGGAAAAACAAAAATAATTAATGTTTCAAGAAAAGAAAAAATCTTCGAAATTTAATTCTAACCAAAAAACCTATAAATACTTCATTAAGTATGCTTAATTATGCGAAAAAAGAAGCAAAAACCAGCTGAACAGAAGATAGCAGAAGAATATTTCCCAGTTAATGAAAGAGATGTGAAGTATGCAATAGAAAAGCAATACAAACCATTAGAAACAGAGTTTACTCAAATTTCGCAGCCAAAAGAAAAGAAAAAGAAAATCACAAGCGTAAAAAAATCATTCAAAAAACCTAAATCTTCGAAACCCTTAAAAGAATACAAAATCCCTAAAATAAGTCTGAAAAAAGATGGCTATGAGTTAATTGTAACAGAAAAACCTCAGGCAGCAATGAAAATTGCAGATGCATTAGGAAAGTCTGAAAAAAGAAATCTTCATGGAATTCCTTATTATGAAGTAATCAGAGACAAAGTTAAAATAGTTGTTGCATGCGCTGTCGGGCATTTATTCACATTAAGTCAAAATCAAAAAGGTTCTGGATATCCTGTTTTTGATATAAGTTGGATGCCGAATTACACAATAAAAAAAGCAGATTTTACAAAAAAATATTACGATACTCTGTTAAGCTTGGCAAAAAACGCAGGAAGCATTACAGTGGCAACAGATTATGATATTGAAGGAGAAGTTATAGGACTGAATGTTGTTAGATTTATTTGCTCTCAGAAAGACGCAAACAGAATGAAATTTTCCACATTAACAAAGCCGGAATTAAATCAAGCTTATGAAACAAAATCTTCAAACATAAATTGGGGACAGGCAATTGCAGGAGAAACAAGACATTATCTCGATTGGTTTTATGGTATTAATCTCTCAAGAGCTTTGATGAATTCAATAAGAGAAGCAGGAAGATTCAAGATAATGTCAATAGGAAGAGTTCAGGGTCCTTCATTAAACCTAATCGTTGAGCGAGAAAGAAAAATTCAATCCTTTAAACCTCAAACTTACTGGCAAGTTTTTATAACAGTAAAAAATTCGCATGAAATTGAATTAAAATATAACAAAGATATTTTCAACAAAAAAGAATTAGAACAATTCAATAATTTAATAGGAAAAGCAGCAATTGCTTCAACAACCAAAAAAGAAGAACTTCTTCCTCCAAATCCTCCATTCAATTTAACTGCCTTACAAATGGAAGCTTATCGGCTTTTTGGCATGACTCCTGCAAGAACTCTTCAAGTAGCACAATCTCTTTATTTAGCCGGATTAATTTCCTACCCAAGAACCTCTTCTCAAAAACTTCCAGATTCAATAAATTACAAAGAAATTTTAACAAAATTAGCAAGACAATATCATGCTGAAAATTTTATAAAAAGAAATAAGCCAATAGAAGGGAAAAAATCAGACCCCGCCCATCCATCAATCTATCCAACAGGAGAAACTCAAAATTTGTCTGGAGAAGAAGAAAAAATTTACAATTTAATTGCCAAGAGATTTTTATGTTTGTTCTGTGAAGACGCAATTATAGACAACAAGACAATAATCGCAAAATACAACAGTCTTACCTTTTCAACAAAAGGTTCTGAAATAAGAAAAAAATCGTGGTTAGAAATTTATCCTTACAAGATAAAAGAAACAGAACTTCCTGATTTAGATGAAGAAGTTAAAATAATTGATTTAAGAACAGAAGAAAAAGAAACTCAGCCTCCAAAAAGATATTCTCCTGCTTCAATTGTCTCTGAATTAGAAAAAAGAAATTTAGGAACAAAAGCAACAAGAGCTTCTATAATTGAAACTCTTTACGACAGGGGTTATATCAAAGAAAGAAGCATTGAAGCAACTGTTTTAGGAATTTCTTTAATAACAACTTTAGAAAAATACTCTCCAATAATAATTGATGAGAAACTCACAAGAAAATTCGAAAAAGAAATGGATTCTATTTTGGAATCTAAAAAGAATTTTGAAGAGAAAGAAAAAAGGGTTGTTGAAGAAGCAAAAGAAACAATAAGAAATATTTCTCTGGATTTTGAAAAGAACAAGGGAGAAATAGGAAAAGAATTAGTCTCTGCAGAAAATGAAATACAAAAACAAAACAAGGAAGAAAATAAATTAACTCTTTGTCCTATCTGCAAAAAAGGAACACTTGCAATAACTTATTCAAAAAAGAACAGGAGACATTTTGTAGCATGTGATGCATATCCAGAATGCAGAAATACATATTCTCTTCCCCCTAATAGCTTAATAAAAAAATCAGACAAGGTTTGTGAAGAATGTGGTTTTCCAATGTTAACCAGCATAAGAAAAGCAAAGCGTCCTTGGGAATTCTGCTTCAACAAAAATTGTCCAAAAAACAAAAAGAGGCTTGAAGAATATAGAGAGAAACAGAATAAGGAAAATTCTGAGCTATCTTAACTCAATAACTTTTTTAAACTCCCCTTCATTTTATCTTCTATGGCTAAGTTACAAAAATCTGTTCAAATAACTTTAATCATTGTTGCTGCAGTAATTGTATTAGCAATTATCGGAATAATTTATTTTAGTTCTACTTCAACTGCAAATACAATTCAAGTTAATGGACAGGCAACAGCAAAAGTTGCCCCTGACTTAATAACAGTTTATTTCAATGTTGATACAAAAGGAACAACTTCTAAGTTAGCAGAAGATGCAAATTCTGCAATTGTAAGTAAGCTAAAAGATAATGTTGTTGTTTTGGGATTCAAAGAAAACGATTTAACAACAGATAATTATAACATCTATCCTGAATATGATTACAGCAATGGACAAAAGCTTACAGGATATAGAGCAACACATTCATTAAAAATACAGGTTTCATCAGAACAGAAAGATAAAGTAAGTTCTTTAATCGATGCTGGAACAAATGCAGGAGCAGGAATAAGTTACATTAATTTTGAGCTTTCTCCAGCATTGCAACAACAAGCAAAAACACAGGCAATAAAAAATGCCTCTGAAGATGCAAGAGTAAAGGCAGAAGCACTTGCTACTGGCTTCAGTAAAAAATTAGGAAGATTGGTTTCTGTTTCTCTCGATCAGTTTGATTATTATCCATGGCCGATTTATGCATCTTCTTCAAGTGGAACAGCAGGAGGAGCAGAAGCAAAGCGGGCAGTAACAGATATAAATCCTTCAAATCAGGAAGTTAGCGCAAGTGTCACAGCAGTTTACAAATTAAGTTAGAACCATTCCTGCAATCTTTTTTGAGTTTTAATTTGATTTAGCAATCTGCTTTTTTTTAGGATATTTTCACAGTCATAATTGTATTTTATTTTCCCAATTTTTCTTATACTTTCCAATGTTTCATTCAAATCCCTGAATTTAATTGCTCCTTTTGCAATTGCTTTTCTTACACTTTCTCTAACAACCCAGACTCCAAGAGCCGCCCAATAGCTCGGAGTTTCTATCCTTATTGCTAAAACAGTTGCCTGCTTCTTTATACTGTTAAGATATTCTATAATAGGCAAGCGAGAAGCATAATAACCTCCTGTTGTGCTCGTTGCATAAGTTTTTCTTCCAAAATAATCTTCAAAATCAGTAGAAGCCTTGATTTCGCTAGAAGGATTCCAACTGCTTCCAGGCAGATATAATTCAAACAATTCATAACTCCATATTTCAGGAAGTAGCGCAATAAGATAACAGTTTCCTAAAAACTCTCCAAAGAATAATTCATAATCTTCAATAACTTTATTTTCTCTGACTCTTTTCAAAAGAAATTTCCCTATTGAATCATCTGTTGCAGTTATGCTCCATCTCGTAGGAACAAGTCTTTTATTTTTCTTCAATCCTAAAACTCCAACACTCAAAATCTTGCTTAAAGTGTATTCTGTAAAATTGTTCTTGTATAAAATCTCCATACCTTCTACAGATTTTATTTCATCATTCATAACTTTATCAACTTGTCTGTGAATTTTTACATTTCCTGTTATTTTTGCTTTTTTAAGAGACGCTCTCATTCCATGCGGAGTTAAAACTTTGTCTGTATTTCTTCCTATGTTTAATCTGTGTTTTAATTCTATTTCCACATCAACCGGCTTAGAAGCAACAGCAATTTCCTGCGCCATCTGCACAAAATTCTTATTTGTTCTTGAATCATAAACATTAGATTGAAATCTGGAATTCAGCAAACTGTCTCTCAGTTTTAAAACATCTCTAATCTCAAAATTGTTATTCGCCCAATATTTTGCATCATCATAAACCCAAGCATCTTCATCTCTTTCAAGAGGAGATAAAATTCCCACATTAACTAAAGGATATTTCAGCTTGCTTCCAATAAAAACACTCGGGGGAGAATTGCTGTCTAACTTTGAGATATTCAGATTCTTATATTTAAAACCCAATTCACTTATCTTTCTTATTACTTCAAATTTTATATCTGACATAAAATATTAATGATATTGAAGTTTATATCTTTGTATAATTACTAATTAGTTGCTCATTTCATTCGCAAATTATATAATAGTTAATTTGAAGAAATGCATTTTATCACTAACAATTTACCATAAAAATCGCGTAAGCACAAATTTGGGGGTTGGGTGGGTGGGATATTATATCCATCCCTTTTTGTATATTCCGTCATTCCTAATTTCAAAAATAATTTCTTTTTGTGGCAGACTTCTATGTTTTAAAAGAAAAGCTTTTCTTTTTCCTTTTTCATTTTTCAATTCAATTATGCATTTGCTCCAATATTGAAATAAATCCCCTCCAACAATATTTACTTCTCTTTCAATTCCTTTTTTCCAATCTTCTTCTGTCTGGAATCCGCTATAAACCTGATTAGTTATAATTATTGGAATATTTTGTTTCTTTGAAATCTCCGCAAGTATTTTCATTTGCTTTGCAACTTCTCGATTAATTTTCCTGACATTTTCATCTCCTTCTTTTCTTGCGTCTCCTAACTCCAATCTGTAAAGCATTGCCATCCCATCAACAATAATTAAAGCTATTTGCTCTTTTTTCAATTTATCATTCAAATTCATAAAAAATTTTTGCTGTTCTTCAAAACTTGATGGTGTGATAAGCAGAATATTTTTTAAAATATTTTCATAACTTTCTCCAACAATCTGTTTTACTCTGTCTGTAGAAAACCCCCCTTCTGTATCAATGAAAATAATCTTATTTCCTTTCTTTGCCTGGCTGCAAGTTGTAAGAATAGCGAAATTTGTTTTTCCGCTGCCAGGAGGTCCTGCAATCATACTTATTATTCCTTTTTCATAGCCCCCATAAAGCCATTTGTTAAAATCATAACTGCCAGTGGAAATTCTTTCAACAACCATTGATAGAAAGGGGTAAAATTATATTTAAGGATTTATATAATGGCTGGAATTTACTCAAATTTACGAATTGCTTGATTATAGAAAAATCTTGAACGAGTTTTTCTTGAGGTTTTGAACTTTTCTTTTCTAGGGATTTTTTTTATTATAAGGTAAAATGTTATTATAATTGCAACAAATATTCCAATAATTGTTCCAGTATAGATTACAGAACTAATTAGGGTGTTTACACATTTTCTGTTTTCACAAGCATATTGGCATAATTCTATAGTCTTCCATGTTCCATCTTCAGCGCATAATTGAAGTTCATTATTAAGGCATCTTTTGTCAGAAGGATTGCATATGACTGTTGCAGGTTCTTTAATTAAAATTACAAAAGTTGAAAAGCCGGGAGACATTGCAAGAAAATAATAATATCGCGAATCATTTTTTATTGAAAAAGGAGTCAAAGCCTGCCAAGTAGCATTTTCAGAAGGTATCCTGTAAAGCACAACATCATTATAAGAATAATTCTGCTCTGCAAGCCATGTCATATTTACCTTAAATTCTATTGTAACATTATTTAAATCAGCATTATCTATTGTTGTTTTTATACTAAAAGCCCGGTAAAATAAACCAAAAGGCATTTGGGCAATAGCCAATCCAAGTTTTTGTATATTTGAGACAGTTAAAGAAGCATTGTAAATTTGTTTTTTGGAATCAATTATTATTTTTCTTGCTCCAACATACTGGTTAGTTATTTCAATTGTTGTGGGTTGCCCTGGAGAAATTGAGGGGATTATGTTTGTTTGATTCATAGTTATGGGAAGAGAAGAACCTCCCGAAGAGGGGGAAGTCGCGTTTTCAATTGCTGCCTGTTCTGTAACATTAGATGACCTGTTGTAAATACCAATAACACCCAAATCTCCAACAAAATAGACAAGTTTACTGCCTGAATCATAAGTAACACCATAAAGGGCTGTTGTTCCTACCCAGTTTCCAGAATCTGTTGCCCTTAAGTCTTCTGTTGTGTTTGATGTTCTGTTATAAACTCCAAATATGCCAGAATTACCAACAAGATAAACGAGCTTGTTGTTTGAATCATAAGCAACATCATTAAGAGTTGTTGTTCCCACCCAATTATCAGTATCTGTTGCATTCAGATTTTCTGTTGTGTTTGATGTTCTGTTATAAACTCCGAAAAATTCAGAATAACCTTCAGAGTAACCAACTAAATAAATAAGCTTGTCGTTTGAATCATAAGCAACACCATAAAGAGCTGTTGTTCCTATCCAATTATCAGTATCTGTTGCATTCAGATTTTCTGTTACATTAGAAGTAGTATTATAAACCCCAAATATCCCACTACCTCCAACAAGATAAACCAGTTTGTCGTTTGAATCATAAGTCAAATCTTCAATATAATCAAACCCTATCCATTCTGCAGAAGAACTTGTTGCATTCAGATTTTCTGTTGTGTTTGAAGTTCTGTTATAAACTCCAAACAATCCGCCAGCCCCCCCAAAAAAAACAAGTTTATTGTTTGAATCATAAGTTACACTATTAAGTTGATTAGTTCCTATCCAATCGCCATTATCTACTGCTCTTAAATCTTCTGTTGTGTTTGATGTAACATTATAAACTCCAAATATGCTAACACTAGTACTCTGGTAACCACCAACAAAATAAACAAGCTTGTTATTTGAGTCATAAGCAACATCATAAAGAACATTGTATGCTCCTGGAACTAAAAAATTTCCAGAATCTGTTTCTCTTAAATTCTCTTTGGTATTAGATATCCTGTTGTAAGCTCCAAGAATTCCATTCCCTCCAGAAAAATAAACACGCTTGTCATCTGAATCATAAACAACACCATTAAGAGTCTCAAATCTAACCCAGTCATTTATTAAATCTTGTGTTATATTTGAAGTTCTGTTATAAACCCCAAACACCCCATATTCACCAGCAAAATAAACCAGTTTGTTGTTTGAATCATAAGCAACATCATAAAGAAATTTAACTCCTATCCAGTCTCCTGAATCTGTTTTATTCAGACTTTCTGTTATATTAGATGTCCTGTTGTAAGCTCCAAATAAGCCAACATTCCCAGAAAAATAAACGAGCTTGTTGTTTGAGTCATAAGTAACACTCTCAAAAACTGCATTTGCTCCTACCCAGTCTCCTGTATCTGTTCCTCTTAAATCCTCGGTTGTATTGGATGTCCTGTTGTAAGCTCCAAATACCCCATTCTCTCCCACTAAATAAACGAGCTTATTGTTTGAATCATAAGCAACACCGTAAAGGGCCGGGCTTCCCATCCAATTTCCTGTATCTGTTGCATTTAGATTTTCTGTTACATTAGAAGTAGTATTATAAACCCCGAATATATTGGGATAACCAGCAAGGTAAACAAGATTATTGTTTGAGTCATAAGTAATATCATAAATAGAACCAAGAACTCCTAACCAGTTTCCGGAATCTGTTTCTCTTAAATCCTCAGTTGTATTGGATGTCCTGTTGTAAGCTCCAAAAACCCCACTGCTCCCACCTAAATAAACAAGTTTGTTATTTGAATTATAAGTGATACTATAAAGGCCTGCTGTCCCTATCCAGCCTCCTGTATCTACTTCCCTTAAGTCTTCTGTTGTGTTTGATGTTCTGTTATAAACTCCAAATACTCCAGCATCACCAACAAAATAAACGAGCTTGTTGTTTGAATCATAAGCAACACTATTAAGATAAGCAAAGGTAGTTCCTATCCAATCTCCTGTATCTACTTCCCTTAAGTCTTCTGTTGTATTGGATGTTTTGTTGTAAACTCCAAAAACCCCATTACCACCAACAAAATAAACAACCCCCTCATCAGGAGAATAAATTAAATCATAAATTGTTACAGTATTTCCTACCCATGAGCGTGAAGTAGTTTCAACAGAAGCTCCTCTTCCTATATCCAAACTTAATACAGGATAAATATAAACTATAACAAAAATAATCACTGCAAAAACAAGCAAGACTAATATCAGAACTTCATTTTTCCCACCTTTTTTCATAAAAGAACTAATATATTAATCTTTAAAAGTTTACTTCATCTTCTTAAATTCCGCATCCAATTTGTCCAAATCTTTTCCTATTTGCGCAACAGCGTCATCGATTGCTTTCTTTGCAGTCTTGCCTTTTGTCTTGACTAAAAGAAGGGGTTTTTTAGTAGGATGTTCTCTTCTCCATGCTGTAAAAGTTACGCTTGTATCTTTATTCAAATAAACTCTCAAAATCTCTGCAATTGTAAGACTTTCAATTTCAAGTTCAATTTCATCTTTGCTTGATTTAAGAACATTAATTTCCATAATAAGAATTCTAAAAGTAGATTTATAAAAGTTGTGATTTCTTACTTTTCATTATCATCAAAAAAATCTTCCTCAACTTCATCTAAAAACTTTTCATCATCCTGACTTCTTTCTTCTTCCCAACTGTCTATTGGTTTTTTAGTTTCTTCCTGTCTTTTTTTCATTTCTTTTAAATCTGCAATTTTCAGATGACTTGCTGAATCCCTGTCAAAAGCAAGCCTCCTTAGATGTTCCTTTGTTTTTGTCTCAAAAACTCCAGAAGCTCCTTGCTTTTTCAAGCTAACTCCAAGATAATTTTCCACCTTGCTTATAATCTTGTAATCATTATTCGGCAAAATCCCCTGTTCAAGCATTCTCACTGTTGCCTCGCTCTCGTTTATTCCTTTAGCAAATTGCTCTCTTGTAATTTTCTTATTTCTTCTTATCCTCTGAATAGTCCAGTGAAAATTATCAATCAAATCAGAAGGTTGTTTAGCTAATCTTTCCTTAAGATTTTTATCAACCAATTCTCTCAAAGATATCTCTCTTCCAACCATTAATTTTCCTCTGTTCACTCCGCTTAGCATATCTCGCACTGATTTCTGCTTTTGAGAGTCTGCAAGCTGGTCTGTAGTTGGCTTCTTTATAACAGGAAACTTCTCTATGGCATTACAATCACTGCAAATCTTAACAACCCCCTTATTAGATATAGCGTCATATAACCTCACTCTCTCCCCAGAAACTCCGCATCTAAAACATTCGTTCATGAAGAAGGGGAGTTATATCTCTTTTTTAATATTTCTGTGCTAAAATATATCATCTAAATAAGATACTTTTCAATGTCATTAACGCTCTTGGGGTCTATAATAATAAACTTTTCATTAACAAGAATAGTGGGGGATTTTTCTATATTATATTTATTTAATAAATTATGGATTAAAGTACTATTAAGATTAATATCAAATGAATAAATTATCAGGTTGTTACTATTTATCGAATATAAATTGGTAAGCATTTTTCCTACTTCCTCACTTCTGCTCAAATCTTTATTAAGGTTAGAATAAAAAAATAAGATAGTATTGGTATTAAAGTCACAATTTTTAATTTTTGAGTTAACAAATTCTAAATGTTCTAATTCAATTAGTGAATAAAATTCTTTTCTTAACAAAACCTGTGCATCACCTTTTCCAAATTTCTTTTCTAAATCATTCATAATCGTCCCTTGAAAAGCTAAATCATTAGAAATATTTTTAAAAGATTCATTAAAACATATGGGTTTATCAAAAAAAGAATAATCTAGTTTATCTTCGAATATTCTATAAGCAAGAGCTGTTTGTTGAATTGATATTCTTTGAAATTCAAAATAAGAAATTGAATAAGTAATTCCAAGAACTAATAGAAAAAGAACTGTTCCTATTATTATTGAAAGGATATACCTTTTCTTTTCAAATTCTCTTTTTTCCATGTTAATTGATAGAATAAAAAATTTATAAGTTTATCGCCATTTTATTTTTTTTGTGAATAAAGCATAAAACAGGGAAACGACCCACCAAAATCCGAATAAAAATGGAAAAAGAAGGAAAAATAGGGCAAGATTAAAAATTACACTCAAAGGAATTCTTACTTTCTTTGAAGCATATAATAAATAAAGTCCAAGCAAGACTACAAATATAAAAACGAATATCAATACTGGATTGCTAATTGTCAAGAATAAGAACCTTTCAATAACATATGCATCTATTTTAAAAATTCCTGAAAAATTAAAATTGATACTCTGCAAAAACAAAAGTTCCTGATGAATATTAAACATTATTTTGATAGTATAGTATAATATCATAAATACAGAGAAGAAAATGCTGACAAGAGCTATTGGAATTATAAACATCCCCATATCCCCATATTTTGGGCTTATTATTTTCCTGTATTTTATTAGATTTTTAACTAATCCAAAATACCATCTTCTTCTTTGAAATAATAATTCTTTAAATTTTGAAGGGGTGACTGTATATGCAATGGCCTCTTGACAGTTTTCTACAGTAAACCCATTAAATTGCACTTTTAGAGACATTTCTAAATCTTCTGTTATATTTCCCTCTTCATATCCTCCATATTTATCAAAAAAAGATTTCCTATAAGCAGAAAAAGCTCCGGGTGCATTATATATTGAATTAACTGCAGCAAAAGCCTTCCTTAAAAATAATCCAGACAGATATTCAATATCTTGAACTCTTTGGAAAATGGTTTTTGGTTTTTCTGTAACCATAGAAGGAACAACACACATAACTTTCTCATTCTTAAAATAACGCACCATTTTTTTCATGGCATCTTTCTCAACTCTTGTATCAGCATCCATAGTGAATATTATTGGAGTTTTCGCCTTTTCTATGCCAAAGTTCAATGCACTTCCTTTTCCGTTGTTTTCTTTATGAAAAACTTTAACTTTATGATTTTCAAATTTTTTTGCAATTTTAAGAGTATCATCTTTAGAACCATCATCTATAACAAAAACCTGAAAATTAGGGTAATCTGAAGCAATTATTGATTCTATTGTCTTAGCAATTGTTTTTTCTTCATTATATGCAGGAATGATTACAGTTACTTCTGGAAGTTCATCATCAGTAAATAAAGATCTTACATTCTTTTTATCTTTGAAAAAACTTAAAACATAAAAAGTTACTGAAACCAGTCCTATATACACTGAAAGATAGGTTACTATTGTTATAAGTTCCAATTTAATTTCCCCCTAAAGTTTTTAGATTATTATTTTCCTGAAAAGTAAAGTAATCATAAAAGTCATCACTGAGAGAAAGTTCCTGTGTATGCCCCATTTTTTTCTTTTTTACCAACCCTAAATCTGCAAATTTCTTTATGTGATCATATCCTTTATTTCCCCTTATTTTTATAATTACAGATTGTTTAATGGGTTGTTTGAAAGCAATAATCCCCAGTGTTTCCTGTTCTGCTTTTGAAAACTCGCTTCTTCCCCCAGCAACCTTGTTTATAATTCCATGATACTGAAAACGAACATCCATTTTCCACATTTTATTTTTTTCAATGATTTCAATTGCAGAATCTTGCTCATCATATTTCTCCTGCAACTTTTCAATAAGTTCCTGAATAATTATCGGATTTAAATCTGTAAGAGAAATAAGTTCGCTCATATTAAGAAATCTCCCGCATATAAAAAAAACTGCTTCAAGTTTCTTCATATCTTCTTTCTCTCTTGCTTCATCTATTTCCTCTATTGTTTTGCTGTTAGTCATAGAAATAAAAGAATAACTAATATTTTAAAGGTTATCAAATTAAGAAATGTGTTCTCGCTATTGAATCTTGTATCTCAAAATTGCTCCAATCCCTGAAAGATTGTTGAACTGCTCCCCTTCTGTTGTTTCTGTGGAAACTATTTCTATATTAGAGCCTATATTTTCAGCTAATTCTATAAGTTCTTTAGAAATTTTCTTGTCAAATTGTTTAGACACAATCAACATTTCAACAGCCCCATATTGCAGAGCCTTTCTGATATCTTTTTCTTTATAATAAGCCAAATCTGGTTTTTCTCCTAGTGTTTCAAAGAATTTCTCCAAAATTTTTTTCTCATAAACAATCTCCTGTCCTACCAATATATCTCTCGATTTTTGAACCAGTTCTTTCAGTCCAGATTCGTCGCTGTCTCCTATATCTACTCTTCCAATAATTTTGTCTCTAAGTTTTGTTACCATATATTCTTCGTCAATAAATTCATCTTTTGTGGGAATAGGTCCTCCAATTAAAATCCCTTTTAATTTGGGCATTTCAAAAAATATCTTTTTCATTTCTTCTGCAATTCTTTTGTAAAAATCTCTTGTAAGTCCTTCTGTTATTCTATGAAATCTTTGTGAACTTTGCCCTCCTGCCCTGACTTTGCTTGGAACTCCCGAAGTCATTTTCTGCAGAACTTCTATTCTCTTTCCCTCAAGCATTCCAATTGTAGCTTCTTTTCTGTCCATGACAAGCAATCCAAAAATTTCAGAAACTTCCAGCATAATTTTTAATGGTTCAAGAACAAAATCTTTATCGCATCTGTATAATCTTGTCTTTAATGGCTGTGGGGGTTCAATATCCCATAATTGCAAATCGCTTTGTCCTTCCACTTTAGAAACATTTCCGCAAAAGAGAGCGAGTCCGTTTTCAGGAGTTTTTCTCACTCCCTTCAGATATCTAACAATTTTTTCAAGCGCATCAATAACATTGTTTCTTGTTGTAGTGGATTTGATATTTTTTGCAGTGGATTTTTCTGCTTCTAATTGTCTCTGCACAGAATTAACATCATATCCTTCAGCAATGTAAACTGTTATGAACTCTGTATGTCTTCCTTTATGACTCTCCAGTTCTTTCAGCTTTTCCTCAAGTTCATTTTTAGTTAACTTAACCATATAGAAAAAAGACGAATATAATTTATAAAATTACGTATTAAAGAAGTTAGCAAAGATTAAGCTTGAACAAACTCCTTAAATCAGAATAAAGAAACTGTCTTTCTTTTCCATCAACAGTCATAGAATAACTCATGCAGTTTGTCCAGTTTAATTCTCCTACAAAGTAATTTCCTTTTGAATCTCTGACAAGCATACAAGAATCATGAAATAACTGGTTCATTAATTTTCTTTTTCCAACATTATCCTTTGGTAATGGAATTTCTTCTGAACTAGTCAGAAATTTCATAAGATCATTGCAATCAATTGTAATCATAAGAAAAAAGATAAAAACATCGTTTAAAAATATTTAGTTATAGAAATTCAACCTTGAATTTTCCTTCTTTAATCTGGCTTTTAGACAGATTAGTGTTGCTACTTGTTGCTACTCTTATTTCAACAGCGTTTGTAACAGCTCTTAAATCGTTCAAAACTTCTTTCAGTATCTCTTTTTCTTTTTTGTCAATTGTAAGGCTAATCTTAGAATTCATTGATTTCTTAGCAAGAGATTTTTCCTGTCTTACTTTTGCGATTATTGTTAGCAACAAATTATATTTTTCATTATCATTTTTCTTTTTTTCTATCTTCAATTCTTCTGGCCATTCACTGATATGAATGCTTTTTATTTTTTCTTTATCTCTGAAATATTTCTGATAAATTTCTTCTGTTATAAAAGGAGTGAATGGGGCCATTAATTTCAAAATTGTAAATAAACAATTATAAAGAGTATAAAATGCAGATTCTTTTTCTTCTTTTGTTCCATTGTAAACTCTGTTCTTTATTATTTCGAGATAATTATCGCAAAAAACATTCCAGAAAAAGCTGTCTGCTTCTGATTTAGCTCTTGAATATTCATATTTTTCAAACGCTTCTGTGCATTTGTCAATAAGTCCATTCAGCATAACTAAAAACATTCTGTCAGTATCAACTAAATCTACTTTTCTTGGTTTGTAATTTTTAAGATTCATAAAAATGAAATTTGTTGCATTTGTTAATTTTGTAATAAATTTCTTTCCTGTAATAACGTCTTTTTCCTGATAATCAAAATCCTCTCCTAATTTAGAAGATGCTGCCCAGTATCTCAGGGCATCTGCCCCATAATTTTTCACAATATCTTGTGGTTGAATTGTGTTTCCTTTGCTCTTTGACATTTTCTCCCCTTTCAGCGTAACAATTCCAGAAATAACAACATCTTTCCATGGATTTTTATTGAAATGCAGATTGCTTTTTACAACTGTATTGAAAAGCCAGAAACTTATTATTTCGTGTGCCTGCGGCCTTAAAGACATTGGAAAGGCTTTTTCCTGATTTGCTTTATCCAAAAGTCTAGTTGATATAATTGGAGACATTGAAGAAGTAAACCAAGTATCTAAAACATCTTTCTCTGCTATGAAATCCTTGCATCCACATTTGCATTTTTTATTTGGCTTGTCAACTAATGGGTCTACAGGCAAATCTTTTTCATCTGCAATAACAATTTCTCCGCATTTTTTGCAATACCAAACAGGGAAAGGAATTCCGAAATATCTCTGCCTTGATATAAGCCAGTCCCATTGCAGTCCTTTAATCCAATTATCATACCTCACTTCCATAAATTGAGGATACCAATTCAATTTCTCTCCCCATTTTATCATTTCTTTTTTCAAATCGAGATATTTAACAAACCATTGTTTGCTTCTTACAAATTCTATTTCCACACCACAACGTTCATGAACATTAACAGTGTGAGTAATTTTCTTTTGATTCTTCAACAACCCATGCTTCTTCAAATCTTCAATAATTGTTTTCCTCGCGTCTTTTATTGTCATTCCTTTATACTTTCCTGCGAGTTCTGTCATCTTTCCTTCTCTGTTTATTGCTTCTTTTATCGGAAGATTGTAGGCTTTCTGCCATTCCATATCTGTCTGGTCTCCAAAAGTGCAACACATAACAATTCCTGTTCCTTTTTCTTTGTCAACTCTTGCATCTTCCATTACTGGAACTTCAAAATTAAACAGAGGAACCTTCGCCATTTTTCCTTTCAGTTTTTTGTGTCTTGAATCAGAAGGATGATAAAAAACAGCAACACAAGCAGGCAGTAATTCTGGACGTGTAGTAGCAATTACTAAATCTTTTCCTTCTACTTTAAATAAAACATCATTGAAAGTTGTTTCTATTTCCTTGTCTTGTGCTTCTACTTGTGAGATTCCTGTCTGGCATTCAGGGCACCACATTGCAGGCGCGTCTTTTCTGTAAACTCTTCCTTTCTTGTACAAATCAAGAAAACTCCACTGGCTTATTTTTCTTGAATGCTCATTTATAGTTGAATAGCCCATCTCCCAATCGCAGCTTATTCCAATATTTTTCCAATCCTGAATAAATAAAGGAAGCTCTTTTTTCAGATAATTTAAACAAAGTTTTATGAACGCGTCTCTTGACGTGTCTCTGGAACGAACATGTTCCTCTTTTTCAATAAGTCTTTCTGTTGCAACACCATTATTATCTACCCCAAATGGATAAAATATATTATTCCCCCTCATTCTCTTGAATCTTACAATAAAATCCTGCTGAGAATATGAACAAGCATGTCCTATGTGCATTCTTCCTGAAACAGTTGGGGGAGGAGTATCTATTGAATAAATTTTCTTTTTGCTTTTAGGATCAAAAGAATATATCTTTTCCTTTTCCCAGAAAGTTCTCCATTTTTCTTCAATCTTATTAAAATCATTAAGATGTTCTGCCATTATTTAATTATGAACAAGAAACTTTTAAAACTTCTTATCAGCAAAATTTTTATACCCTTATTTCATTAAAAAGAGATGGCTGATAATAGTGTAAATATGCCTTCTGGTTTCGGAGGATTAGTAAAGTTCAAGGAAGAATACGAAAGTAAATTCAATTTAAAACCAATGCATATAGTTATATTTGTAATTCTAATTATTGTGTTTAGAATTGCACTCCATTTCTTTATAAAATAAAATGTTTCCAAATCTAGATCCTAAGAAAATGCAGGCTGTTATGAAACAGCTCGGTATGAGTCAGGAAGAAATTCCTGCTTCCAAGGTTATAATTGAAAAAGAAGACGGAAATAAATTAATAATTAAAAATCCGCAGGTAGCAATGATAAAAATAAAGGGACAGGAATCTTTTCAGATAACAGGAGATATTTCAGAAGAAGAAAACAAATTTTCTGAGAAAGATATTGAAGTTGTAATGCAAAAAACTAATTGCACTAGAAAGAAAGCAGAAGAAGTGTTAGAAGAAACAGGTGATTTAGCAGAGGCTATATTAAAATTAAGTGAATAATTCTTCAGAGATATATAAGATTAATTGCAGATAAATATAAAAAGACTTGAACCCTATGAATTTATACTTCTAAAGGGGTTGAAAGTTTGTAATGGAAGATATAATTCAAGAGAAAATCAGTGCAGACCATTTGCTTTATGTTAGTTTGAAATATACAAAGACTTGTGATGTAATTATGAATTTGATTCTAAGATGGAAAAGAATGATTGAAACAAGCATAGAAAAAATATTAGAACATGCAAAAAAGAAAAAAAAGATTTCTTCTGTATCTACAAATCCTGTTGGAATGATAGAGCAGATAAGAACTTTGTTCAAAAAAGATAAAGAATTTCTTGAAGTAATTGATTTATACGAAATGTTCAGGAAAATAAAAGAACTAAGAACAGAAAGAATTGGAGAATTCAGAAAAAATGTTACATTAAAAGTATTTTATCAGGGAAAAGAAATAGATGTCAATTTGGAAAAACTAAAGGAATATGCAGAGATGTTAGAAAAATTTATAAGCAAAGTAAAGCAATTTCTTCTATCGTAGGATTAGTTTCTACACTATAAAATGAAAAAAATGATTGTTATAACCTCTGGAAAAGGGGGGGTTGGAAAGACTACAACAGCAATAAATTTAGGTGCTGCTATGAATTATTTTGGGAAAGATGTTCTTGTAATTGATGGAAATCTCACAACTCCCAATATAGGAATTCACTTAAATTCTCCAGAAGTCCCTATAAATCTTAATCATGTTCTTCTTGGAAAGGCAGATGCTTTTGAGGCGGTTTATGAACATGAGTCAGGAATAAAGATTATGCCTTCTTCTTTATCAATACGGGATTTAAAGAGAATAAAGCCAGACAGCATAAAAAACTTCAAGGAAGATTTCAAAAAGATTTCTGAGTATATTATCGTTGACAGTGCAGCAGGATTGGGTGCTGAGGCTCTTTCTTTAATTCAGATGGCAGATGAACTGATTATTGTTACAAATCCTGAAATGCCTGCAATAACTGATGCCTTGAAAGCAATAAAAATAGCAGAACAAATGAAAAGGCCAATTTTAGGAGTAATAGTCACAAGGGTAAAAAGAAAAGATTTTGAAATGCAACCAGAAACAGTAAGGGAAATGTTAGAAGTTCCTATTTTAGGAATGGTACCTGAAGACGTCTGCGTTCAAAAGTCTCTAAATATGAAAGATGCGGTTGTTCATACCCATCCAAAAAGCAAGGCTGCAAGAGCATATAAGGAAATTGCTGCAAAACTTTTAGAAGTTCCGTATGATTCAGACAAAGACAGAGAAAAAATAGTTGAAAGAATTCTTAGGAAATTTGGATTAATAAAAAAGAAATAATTATCTAACCTTACTTCCTACTTCAATATCACTTTCTGGAGCAAGCAGAATAACTTTATCTTCTTCCCCATTAACAGCAGCCAAAATCATCCCCTGACTTTCAATTCCTTTTAATTTTCTTGGAGCAAGATTTGTAAAGAGAATAATTTTCTTTCCTTTTAATTCATCTTTAGAATAATGATTTTTCAAACCAGCGCAAACAATTCGTTTTCCAATTTTATTCCCTAAATCAACTGTCAATTTGTAAAGATTATCTGCTCCTTCAATATCTTCTACTTTTATTATTTTCCCAACTCTCAAATCCAATTTTTCCCAGTCTGAAAAATTAATTATTTCCATAGTTATATCTTTTTAAACAAAATCTCTGCTCTTTTAATTTTTCCTGAAAATTGCAAAGCAATTTTCTCGCTTGTTTCTGGAATAAATGGAAATAACAATTTTCCTATTTCTTTTATGCTTTCGACTAATTCATACAAAACTTTCTTGTCATGTGTTTCCCATGGCTTTTTTTCCTGAACATATTCGTTGCAAATGTCAATAAAAGCAAAAATCTCATTTAATGCCCTATCAATCTTGTATTCTTCAAAATAATTTTCAATTTCTTTTAATTTCAATTTTTTAATCAGTTTATTTTCTCCCTTTTCTGTTCCATGCTTTTCTACCAAAGCAGCAACTCTTGAAATTAAATTTCCTAATTTATTCGCAAGTTCATTGTTGTGTCTTTCTATTAAAATTTCTTCTGAATAATCTGAATCTTCAAAAACAGAGCATCTCAAAAGAGAATACCGAACAGAATCTGCGCCATATTTTTTAATTAACTCTAAAGGATTTATCACATTTCCCAAACTCTTGCTTATTTTTTGTCCTTCAATATTTAAGTAACTATGAACAAGAAGTTTTTTCGGCAATTCATATCCTGCAGAAAGTAGAATAGCTGGCCAGATAACAGAATGAAACCAGTTAATTCCTTTTCCAACAATATGCAAATCAGCAGGCCAATTTCCATTTGAAGCAGAAATGTAATTTACAAGGGCATCAAACCAGACATAAACCTTAAATTTTTTATCAATTGGAGAATCAATCCCCCAATCTAAATTAGTTCTTGAAACGCACAAATCTTTCAATCCTTCTTCTTTTAATCTTGACAAAATCTCTTTTTTTCTTGTTTCAGGAACAATGTAATTTTTAATTAATTTCTCAATCCTGTCTTTGTATTTTGAAAGCTTGAAAAAATAAGCTTCTTCTGAAATAACTATTGGTTTTTTGTTATGCTCTGGACATTTTCCACCAACCAAATCTTTTTCAGTCACAAAATACTCGCATCCTTCACAATACAATCCTTCATAGCTTCCCTTGTAAATTTCTCCTTTTTCGTACACTTTCTTAAAAATTTGCTGAACAACTTTCTTGTGTCTTTCTTCTGTCGTTCTTATAAAATCATCATTGCTTATATTCAGCTTCTTGCATAATTCAATAAATGTTTTAGAATTTTCATCAACGAATTTTTTAGTTGAAATTCCTTTCTCCTTTGCAGCGATTACATTTTTCTGTGCATTTTCATCTGTTCCTGTCAGGAAAAAAACTTTCTCTCCTTTTTGTCTGTGCCATCTTGCTATAGCATCAGCTAAGACTTTCTCATATGCATGCCCTATATGCGGTTTTGCATTGACATAATCAATTGCAGTCGTTATGTAAAATTTTTTATTTGCCATACAAAACTTATAGAAAAAGAATATAAAAAACTAACTACTTCATAACGAGTCTTACAAGCCCCTCTTCTTCTTTTATTCTTTCAAATTGTGGCTTGATTGTACCATGAAATATAACTCCTGCTTCATGTTCAGGAATTTGAAGAATATTAACTAAAACCTTAATGTAATAATCGTCGCTTAAGTCTCTTCCTTTATGGATTCCATAAACAACAGCTGTTTCAGAATGGTCATATTCTTCTTTAATTTTTGCTAAAAGTGCCTCTGCTTGCTTTGGATATTTTTCTGCAAACCATGTAACTGCCTTTTCATAACCAAATTTTTTCTTCTTTTTTTCTGTTGAGATTGATACAATAGTAGGAGTTCTTTCTGGAAGAGGTTTTCCTGCTTTTAATAATAAGTAAGTAAACTTTGCATCTTGCTTTTCCCTGCCAGTAAGGGTTGCACCATAACTCGCTATAATTCTCCCTAGTCTTGAGCAAGCTACAGCTTCTTCTAAAATAGCTCTAAAATCTAATGCGTCTACATTTACTTCTTCTTTCTTCTTTCTTGCCATTCGCTTTTAAAGATGTTAAAATATATAAGGATTATTATAGTGAAATATATCAAGCGCCATTAGTTAACCGGTAGAATGAAACCTTCCCAAGGTTTAGAACCGGGTTCAATTCCCGGATGGCGCATATTTTTCCTACCAAAATTATTTAAACAGAATTTTACATATCATCTTATAGCTTACTAAAATGTTCAAAAAGAGAGAATGCAATAAATGCGGAAGGAAAATAGATGAAAAATATAGCTTTTGCCCTTATTGTGGAAATAGGTTTGATTCCAATGAAGAAGATAATGATGATTTTGGAATGTTAGGAAAAAATGATTTCATACCTTCTACAAATGAAATAAAGCTTCCAATGGGACTTAATGCCATATTTAATTCAGTTATGAGAAATTTGAGTAAAGAATTCGACGAACAATTGAATAAAAATTATTTCCAAACAGATGAAAAACAGCCAAAAAAGACTAAAAGAGAGGGAGTCAGTATAAGCATTTCTACTTTTGGGAACGGTCCTCCGAAAATAAAAGTAACGCAACTGGGGGAAAAACCAGAATTAGAAGTTAGAGAAGAAATAAAAGAAAAGATTAAACAAAACACCTTTACAAAAGAAAAAATAAAGAAATTTGCAGGCTTGAAAAGAGAAGAACCTAAAACAAGCATCAGAAGATTATCAAACAAGATGATATATGAAATTGAAATGCCGGGAGTTAAATCTCTTGATGACATTTCAATAATAAAACTAGAAAATAGCATAGAAATAAAGGCACTTGCAAAAAGCAAAGCTTACATAAAAACAATTCCAATAAATCTTCCAATAACTGATTATAATCTTTCAGAAGGAAAATTAATTCTTGAACTGGAAATAAAAAATTAAAATAAATAAAACAATATGAGGAATTTGCATATAGGAATTATACTCGATGGGAATAGGAGATTCGCAAAAAAACTCATGAAACAGCCTTGGAAAGGACATGAAGAGGGGGCAAAAAGAGTTGAACAACTTCTGGATTGGTGTAAGGAATTAAACATAAAACAATTAACCTTGTATTGCTTTTCTTTGGAAAATTTTAAAAGAACAAAAGAAGAAGTTGATTTTCTTATGAAATTATTCAAAAAAGAATTTGAAAGATTAGAGAAAGATGAAAGAATAAAAGAGAATAAAGTGAAAATAAGATTCATAGGACAAAAACAATTGTTGGATAAAGAGCTTCAAGAACTAATGAAAAGAATAGAAGAAAAGACAAAAGAGCATGGCAATTACATTCTGAATTTTGCAGTTGCATATAGTGGAAGGCAGGAAATATTATCTGCAATAAAAAAATTAATAAAAAATAAGAAAGAAATTAATGAAGAAAATTTTAAGGAATGTTTATTATTAAAAGACGAACCAGATTTAATAATAAGAACAGGGGGAGAAAAAAGAACAAGCAATTTTCTTCCTTGGCAGTCAATTTATAGTGAGTGGATATTTTCAGACAAGATGTGGCCAGAAATGACAAAAAAAGATTTAGAAGAAGCAATAATTGAATTTAACAATCGGCAGAGAAGATTTGGAAAGTGAGCCTGCAAGGATTTGAACCTTGGACCCCTGCCTTCCTGAATTCTGAAAGATTTCAGTAATTGGAACATTTGTTCCAAGTTTATCAGAGCAGTGCTCTAAAACCAAGCTGAGCTACAGGCTCACATATATTCAGATAAAAAGTTATTTAAAAACTTTGTTAATCTCGCAAATCTCAATATTTAAAAATTCCATTTTCTTAGTTTATTCATGAAAAAAAGGGGCTTAGGTATTCACATTCATCTAACAAATCGTTGGCTTTATACTTTTATTGTTCTTGGAATTTTAGCAATTATCGGTGTTGGAGTTTATGCTTATGGAACATCAACCCCTTCAACATTTGGACATTCTTCTGGAGAAATTGTAGAGGCTGATCCACAGGTTGGAATCTTAACTAATGGAAAATGGTGTACCTCTGATGGTTCGGCTGTTAATTGTAATAGTAATGCTCCTACTACTCTTGCAGGAGTTAGAATCTATAAAGTGACTAATTCATACTGCACGACATCTGGATTGACTGATAGCGCAACATGTTGGACTAGATGGTCTGGAAACAAAGCATATGATTGTTCGGGAAATTTAAATCAAGCTAGTCAAATACAATGTCCTAATCAACCAATAGGTTATCTTCTTGCATAAGTCTTTACAAATCTTTAAAAACCAATTTTCTCTCTATTTTTATGATTCAATTAAATAAAGGGAAATTGACGGTCAAGAAACCGTAGGTGTCTTACCAATGGCACATGGAATGTATCATTATATGAAAGAAGCCTGGAAAAAGCCAGACAAAGAAACATTAAGAAAGCGAATGACAGAATGGAGAAAAGGAGAAGTTTTCACAAGAGTTGACAAACCATTAAGATTAGATAAAGCAAGAGCTCTCGGTTATCAGGACAAGAAAGGAGTTGTTATAATAAGAGCAAGAATAAAGAGGGGAGGGCACAAAAGAAGCCGTCCAAACAAAGGAAGAAGAAGCAAGAGAATGCATACGAGAAAGAATCTCAAGATGAATTATAAATGGATTGCAGAACAAAGAACACAGAGAAAGTACAAAAATCTCGAAGTGCTTAATTCTTACATAATAGGAAAAGACGGGATGAATTATTTCTATGAAATCATATTAGTTGATCCTTCTAGAAAAGAAATACAAAATGACAAAAAATTGAATTGGGTTTCTGAGAATAAAAAGAGAGCAATGAGAGGACTTACATCTTCTGCTAAAAAATCAAGAGGACTTAGACATCGTTCGAAAAGAAAGAAAGGAAAGAACATAAGAAAAAGCATGTCTAAGTAAAATCTTAAAAACTTCTATTTCTTTTTGATTTGATGAGGTATAAAAAATTAGCAGAATTATATGAATCTCTTTCTTCAACAACAAAAAGATTAGAAAAAATAAAAATTCTTTCTGAATTTTTAAAAGACTTGGATAAATCTGAAAGAGAAGTTATTTATTTATTGCTCGGAAATATCTACCCAGAATATGACAAGAAAAAAATAGGAATAAGCACTCAGCTTGCAATAAAAGCAATTTCAAAGGCAACAGGAACAGAAAAAGACAAAGTCATTAAAGAGTGGAAGTCCCTTGGTGATTTGGGAAAAGTTGCAGAAAAACTTACAAAAAACAAGAGACAGCATACCTTAGAGAGCCATGTTTTAACAACAGAAAAAGTTTTGGAGAATTTAAGAAAGCTTCCTACGCTGGAAGGAAAAGGAACAATAGATAAAAAAATCGCACTTATAACAGAACTGTTAACTTCTGCTTCTCCTGTTGAATCTCTTTATTTAGTTAGAACATTGATGGAAGACTTGAGAATTGGAATACAGGTAAGCACAATAAGAGAAGCAATGGCACATGCTTTTTTCAAAGATGATAAAGATGCTGCTAAAAAAGTTCAGGAAGCAATTGATAAGTCAAACGATTTGGCTGCTATTTTTGATATTGTAAAAAGCGGGAAAACAGGAGAGTTAGGAAAAGTTAAATTAGAAATTGGAAAACCAATAAAAGTCATGCTTGCGCAAAAAGCAAAAACAATAAAAGAGGGTTTTGAGGCTGTTGGAAAGCCGGCAGCAGTAGAATACAAGTATGATGGATTTAGATTGCTAATTCATAAAAAGGGCGATAAAATAATTCTCTTCACAAGAAGATTGGAAAATGTAACAAAACAATTTCCAGAAGTTGTCGATTATGTTAAAAAATATGTAAAGGCAGATTCTGCTATTCTTGATTCAGAAGCAGTAGGCTACGATAAGAAAACAAAAGCATACAAACCCTTCCAGAGCATAAGCCAGAGAATAAGAAGAAAATACGACATTGAAAAACTGCAGGAAGAACTTCCTGTTGAAGTAAATGTTTTTGACGTTTTGTATTACGACGGAAAATCCCTCCTTAATGAACCGTTCAGAAAAAGAACAGAATTAATTAAAAAGATAATTTCTAGTCATCCCTTAAAAATAATTCATGCAAAGCAGATAATAACTGGTGATGAGAAAAAGGCAGAAGAATTCTATAAACATGCACTTAGGGATAATCAAGAAGGAGTTATGATGAAAAATTTAGATTCTATTTACAACCCAGGAAGCAGAGTAGGACATATGTTAAAAATCAAGCCAGAAGAAAGAGATTTGGATTTGGTTATTACGGGTGGAGAATATGGAACAGGCAAGCGTTCTGGTTGGATTTCCAGTTTTATACTTTCATGCAAAGATAAAGATAAATATTTGGAAATAGGAAAAGTTGGAACAGGATTTAAAGAGAAAATAGAAGAAGGAGTTTCTTTTCATGAACTTACAGAAAAAATAAAACCTCTAATCACAGAAGAAAAAGGAAAAAGTGTAAAAATAAAACCTAAAATAGTTGTATCTGTTACATACCAAGAAATACAAAAATCTCCTACATATTCTTCTGGCTTCGCATTGAGATTTCCTCGTTTCACTGCTTTGCGTCCTGACAAGTCTCCTTCAGATATAACTTCCCTAAAAGAAGTTGAAGCAGATTTTGAAAAACAGAAAAGAAACTGGAGATATGGATAAAATAACCTTTATAAAGCATTTTTTCTACATATTATCATGAGTTCAGGAAGTAATTACAAGATACAAAACATAGTCGCTACTGCTTCTCTTGGCAAGCCGGTTCCACTAACAAAATTAGCAAGAACACAGCCAAATACAGAATACAATCCAGAAACTTTTCCGGGTTTAGTTTTAAGAGTTAAAGAACCCAAATCAGCTGTTCTTGTTTTCTCATCAGGAAATCTTGTTTGCACAGGAACAAAGTCAATTGCACAGGTAAGGCAAGTTATCGACGCTGTTATAAAGCAATTAAGAAAAATAAATGTCAAAATTACAACAAAGCCAAAGATAACTGTCCAGAATATTGTCGCATCAGGAACAATAAGCTTGAAATTAAATCTTAATTTTTTGGCTCTTGAAATGGAAAACACAGAATACGAACCAGAACAATTTCCAGGTTTGGTTTACAAACTCATAGAACCAAATGCAACTTTCTTATTGTTCAGCAATGGAAAATTAGTTTGCACTGGAACAAAGAATAAAGAGCAATTAGAAAACAGCATGACACAACTTCTGAAAAATGTTAAGGAAGCTCTTAAAAATTACGAGAAATAAATAGTTTTAAAAAATCTTTATTCTTAATTTATCCATGAAAAAAGGGGCTATAATTTTTGTATTATTAGTATTAAGCATTTCCTATATAAGTGCTATTGTTAGTTTTCCTGCAAGTAATGTCTCTGTTAAAATTGGGGGGACTGATAGAACTCTACAATATGCTATAGATAACTCACTTTTAAAGGGTTCATACACTTATGCTCTTTCTGCTTCAATAGCAATAGGACAACACGATGCAAGTCAGGTTTGGGTTTCTGTAGAAAATGGGGAAATGACTCTTCTTCAAGCTATGCAATCTTATAAATTATGTCCTAAATCGGGCAATCCAATAACTTACGCAAATCCTGCACCAAATCCGGGGCATTATGCAACTGAGGTCAAATATTCTGCAACACAAAGTGTACAGGATGTAATTAATACAGGAATATTTTGTGGATGCGCTCCTGGAGCTACAAAATCATGTATTGGTAGTAGTGCTGAATGCACTTATTCTACTGTAACTTGTACTACCTTGGGAAATTGGCCATTTTGTTACAAAGCAAGAGGAACTGCTTGTAATACTGCTGATGATTGGCATACATGCGATGGAAGTGGGAACTGTCAGGGGTGGAGTGGAACAGGATGCTATAACAATAATCCAAATAGTTGTCCTTTTGGGGATAATGGGGGTACTGGAGGTACGAGTGCTAGTTATACATATTGCAATCAAGAAGATAGCAATGGGTTAAAATATCAAGCAAGTTATTATAGTGATCTTTCAAAAGATCCGCTTGCAAGTTATACTGGCTGGACTCCTTGGTACGCAGCAGCCGTATGTCATGGACTTTTTGCAACTTGTTGCAGTCCTTATGGATGTGACTTCTGTAACAATCAAGATTTCTCCTGGAAAATGAAACCAAGAGTATAATTTTTTAAATCTTAATTATCTCTTTTTTATAAAAGGCAAGGAAGTTATTATAAAATATGAAAGGATAACAAATCCAAAAACAAACAAAAACCAAGTTAAATAATAGGGCAAAAATGTGATTGGAATGCCTATACAGGTTATATGAACACAATTAATGCCTTGATTTGATGGAACAAAAAATAATGTTAATAAAAAAAGTATAGAAACTTCAGCTAGACTTACCAACAGAGTTTTATAATTTCTTTTTACTTTTAGTATTGATAAAGCTACGATAGATAGGGGGACTATTACTAAATGTTGCAGATTTCCAAGTTTTAATATAAATGATTGACTAGGAAAAATATCTACAGATTTTATTCCTAATATCGTATGTCCCAAGAGAATTAAACATATAAAATCAAAAATCCATAACAAATCTGTTAGAGCAAGAATTGTTACTTGACTTAAGATGATATAAGGACTTTTCTTTATTAGTCCAATTATTATTATCGGAATTGCAATATAACATGTCCAAAGAAGAGCAATGTAATATTTGGATGTAATAGGTTCAACGAACATGAAAAAATACGCCAAGGAGATTACTAAAATAATTAAATACCATATCCACTTTTTTTCTTTCATAACATAAAGAATTCTTAAAGCTATAAAAATATTTTCTATTTTCTTATATAGAAATTAATATAAAGAAAACCCCTCTTTTTTAATTATGGCTGAAAGCGAAAAGAACAAAACAGAGGATTTGATAATTGAAGCTAAGAAATTCTTTGATTTTTACAAGAAAGAAGTAGGAAGAAGTGTAAGAAAAGGAAGTAATGTTGTCGCTCTTGACTTCATGAAACTCACAGAATTTTCAAATAAACTACCTGATGAGATTCTCTCAAACCCAGAAGAAACCTTAAGATTGATTGAATTAGGTATAGAAGAGTCTGGTTTAATAAAAAATGCACGTGTAAGATTAGTAAATATTCCAAAAAGCCAGGAAATAAAAGTAAGAAATATTCGTTCAAAAAATTTAAATGAAATGATTATAATTGAGGGTATAATAAGGCAGGCAAGCGATGTGCGTCCGCAGGTAGTTAATGCAAAATTTGAATGTCCAAGCTGTGGAACAGTTATGTCTGTTTTACAAATAGAGAAAAAATTTCGTGAGCCCCCCAGATGTTCTTGTGGAAGGAGGGGGGGATTCAAATTAATAAGCAAAGAAATGGTTGACACCCAAAGACTTGTAGTAGAAGAATCTCCCGAATCTCTTTCAGGAGGAGAACAGTCAAAGAGAATAAACATTTTTGTTAAAGAAGATTTAGTAGAACCAAAAATGGAAGAAAAAACCACCCCGGGAAGCAGAATAAAAGTCATAGGGGTTTTGAAAGAAGTTCCTATTCCTTTGCACTCTGGAGGTTTGTCAACAAGATTTGAATTAGCAATTGAAGCAAATAATGTAATTCCTCTTGAAGAAACTTTTGAAGAATTAGACATAACCGATGAAGATGAAAAACAAATTCTTGAATTATCAGAAGACCCAATGGTTTTTGAAAACTTAGCAAGAAGCATCACACCAAGCATTTGGGGTTATGAAGAGATAAAAAAATCTCTTGTATTACAATTATTCAGTGGGGTTCAAAAAGTTCATGCAGACGGACAAAAAAGCAGAGGAGACATTCATATTTTGCTTATCGGAGATCCTGGAGTAGCTAAATCTGTTACATTAGGTTTTATGGCTAACATTTCTCCAAAAGGAAGATATGTTGTAGGAAAATCTACATCAGGAGCAGGATTAACAGCAACAGTTGTAAGAGATGAATATCTGAGGGGTTGGAGTTTGGAAGCGGGAGCAATGGTATTAGCAAATAAAGGACTTGTTTGTATTGATGAATTAGAAAAAATGGATCCTAATGACAGAAGCGCAATGCACGAAGCAATGGAGCAGCAGACAATAACAGTAAGCAAAGCAAATGTTCAGGCAACATTGCGTGCAGAGACAAGTGTTTTAGCAGCAGCAAATCCTAAATTCGGAAGATTCGATCCAAATCAGCCAATTGCTCAGCAAATTGACCTTCCTCCCACTCTAATTAACAGATTTGATATTATCTTCACATTGAGGGATATTCCAGACAGGCAAAAAGATGAAAAAATTGCCGACCATGTTTTACATGAACATCAAAGAGAAGGAGAGAGTATGTTAATCCCAAGGGAACTTTTCAGAAAATATATTGCATACGCAAAACAAAGAATAAAACCAGAATTGTCAAATGAAGCAGTGGAAGAAATAAAAAAATTCTATGTTGAACTTAGAAATCAACCAGTTGCAATAGAAAGTGGATTGCGTCCAATTCCAATTTCAGCACGACAATTGCAGGCATTGATAAGAATGTCGGAAGCTTCTGCAAAAATGAGATTAAGCAAAAAAGTAACAAGAGAAGACTCTAAAAGAGCAATAGACATTATGAAATATTATTTGATGCAGGTAGGTTATGATTATGAATCAAAGACTTTTGATATAGACAGAATTTCTGGGAAATTTTCAAGTTCCCAAAGAGGAAAAATTATGAATGTCAGAGATATAATAATTGATTTGGAAAATAAAATAGGAAAAATGATTCCAATAGAAGAAATTGAAAAAGAGTTAGAAGGAAAGATGAGCAAAGATGAAATTGATGAGGCAATGAACAAATTGAGTAGTTCAGGAGATATCTTCAGCCCAAGAAAAGGTTATGTTAGCAGAACGAGTTAGAATATAATTTTTGTGCATAAATCTTTAAAAATCTGCTTTTATTTTTTATTCAATGGCTGAGCAGTTTAAGAGGAATATCGCGTATAAATTCAGAATAGGGGATTTGCTTATTGGAAAGCCGATATTTGACAACGAAAGATTTTCTTTTTTAGAATTAGGGGACAAGAAAATTATTAGAGTAAATATAATTGGGAACATAATTGATAAGTATGAAAGTGAAGGAGAGAGGAAGTATATCTTTTTTACATTAGATGATGGAAGTGGACAGATAAAGCTGAAATGTTTTGCAGAAGACGCAAATAGATTCAGAACTGTTCTTCAGGGACAAACAGTTTTGGTTATAGGAAGTTTGAGGAATTTCAATAACGAAACATACATTTCTCCTGAGATTATAAGGGAACAGGATACAAAATATCTTCTTGTAAGAAAAATGGAAATAGAAAAAGAGAAAAGTAAAAATGTTAAACCCCTAGCAAGGGAGCAGATAATTGCAGTAAAAGATAAAATTTTAAGCATAATAAAAGACGCTGAAAAAAGCGGCGGAATTGAAATGGATATGATAATTATGGATTTGAGAGAAATGTCTCCCGAAATAATAAACCAGGAAATCAAAAAACTTCTTGAAGAGGGAATTATCTTTGAACCTCGTCCAGGAAAGATTAGATGGCTCGGTTAAACTTATAAACCAATTTCTTCTCTAATTTTTATGACAGAGCAAAATTATGAACAATTGCTAAATGAAGCCTATAAGAAAATAAAGAAAGTTGAAGGTTCTAGCGAGAGATTTGAAATTCCAAGAGTAGAAGGACATTTCGAAGGAAAAAAGACAATTATTACAAACTTTTTCCAAATTGCATCTTACATAAGAAGAAATCCTGAACATTTCCAAAAATTCATGCTTAAGGAATTAGCAACATCAGGACAGAAAGAAGGTGAGCGTTTAATGCTTAATAACAAAATCCCTTCTGAAAAGATAAACCAAAAAATAGAGCAATATGTAAAAGAATTTGTTCTCTGTAGAGAGTGTGGAAAGCCAGATACAGAGCTTGTTAAGCAAGACAGATTTTCATTCATTCATTGTTTGGCTTGCGGAGCAAAGCATTCTGTACGAAGCAAGATTTAAATTATTTATAATTTCTTACTTGTTCTATCATCCTTTTTGCTTGTCTTCTTTCTATTTCTCCTTTTCTCGCTCTTTGCTTTGCAGAAATTGAATTTATTATCTCTACTTTTTCTTTTACAACTAGTTTTCTTATCTTTTTCTTTTCTCTGTACTTAACTAACTTAGGTCTTTTTAATTTAACAATTCTTATTTCTCTTACTCTTTTTTTTCTTTCTGGTTTATATCTTCTCTTTCTCATTAATAACCTCAATAATACTAAAAAAAGAATAATTGCTATAGAAAGAGCAGGTAAAAAATAAATTATCTTTCTTGACATAATCACAGAATCATCTTTAACAACTTCAAAAGAATCTTTTGCACTAATTATTTTATCTGGGTTATAAGTTATTTGAACAAATATTCTATATATTCCAAAATCCAAATCCTCTGGAAGATTAAAATTAATTTTAAATTCCTCCCTTTCTTCAATAGTTTTTGTCTCTTTTTGCTGACTGATTAACTTATTGTTTTCGTCAATTATCAAATATTCAAAAAGAATATCCATACCAGCTTCGCCAGTTAATTTTATATTAAATTCAATATTACTTCCCTTGAGAACCCATTTAGACTGAAGAGGAACATTCACAGTCAAAACCGCAGAAATATAATTAAGTAAAAAAATAGCAAATATAAATCCTACAAGTAATAAAAAACTTCTTTTTCTCATCCCCTTATTCATAAACTTTCGAGGCAAATCCAACTTAAAAATCTAACGACATTGTACCAATTTCCCTCATAAATCCCTCATCTAAACATTTAAAAGCCAGATTTATTTCTAAACACTATACAGATTCATAGAATTTGTTAATTATATAAACTCAAAAGCAAAGGAGGTAAAATGGTACAAGCTTATTGTGTGAAGTGCAAAGACAAAGTAGAGATGAAAGATGGAAAAGAGACTAAGACTGTAAGAGGCACTAGGATGATGAAAGGCAAATGCCCTAAATGTGGAACTACTGTCTGCAGAATGATGGGCAAGAAATAGGTTTATTAATTCTTTTATTTTTCTTTTTTTATGTTTTTTATTAAAGTTATAAGTTCGTACAGAGATGTGGTAGCTATATGCGATTCTGATTTAATTGGAAAAAAGTTTGAAAGCGGAAAATTTCAATTGGATGTTAAAGAGTCTTTTTACAAAGGAGAAGAAGTTGATGAAGAAGAATTAAATCGTATTATTAAAAAAATGTCTGCGGAAGATGCGACATTTAACATTGTTGGAGAAAAATCTATTAATGTTGCATTAAAGACAGGAATAGTGGTAGAAGAAGGAATAAGGGAAATTCAAGGCGTGCCGTTCGCTTTAGTTTTGTTGTGACTAATTATCTTTATAAACAAGATTTCAATTTAATACTCATGCCAGAAGAATTTGAAGACATTGAAGAAGGAGAAGAAAGCAATGAAAATGGAGAACAACAGATAATAAGCCGTGCCCCATTACCAAGAGGAGAAGAAATAATCGGAGTTGTAGAACAAAGACTTGGAGGAAACAAGATGTTTGTAGCTTGTCTTGATGGGAAAACGCGAAATTGTCGTGTCCCTGGCAGACTAAAAAGAAAACTCTGGCTTCGTCCTGGAGACGTTGTTATAGTTGAGCCTTGGGAACTTAACAAGGACAAAGGAGACATAATTCTAAAATACAAGCCAAATCAAGTAGAATGGCTCAAAAAGAAAGGATATCTTAAAACAGAAAAATCTGAGTTTTAAAATGAAAAGATTTTCATCGGAGGCAACGAGAGTTTACACGAGCATAACCTCAAAAATGATAACAAGTGAGGGCTCGAGCAAAGAAAATCGCTTGAGGGCGGGCGATTTCATGAGTATAATCCATAAAACGAGTGGAGTCGGGAGATATAAAAACCGTAGGTGTTTAAAATGAGCATATTAATTTCTGAGGACATTTCCAAAGTAATAAAGAACAAAAAAAGACTTGAAAGATTACTAAATGTAAAGATAACAATTAAAGGCGAGCGATTTCACGGAAGTAAGGACAGTGATATGCAAGTGAAGTTGGGAGTAGAAGAAATTTCTGTAGAAGGCATTCCAGAAGATGAATATATCGCAGAAAAAGTCATTGACGCGATAAATTTTGGATTTCCTATTTCAGTCGCATTATTGATAAAAGAAGAGGACTTTCTTTTTGAAATTTTAAATATAAAAAAATATACACACAGAAAAGATTTTGAGACAATAAGGGCGAGAATCATAGGGAAAGCGGGAAAAACTCTGAAAACTCTAAACAACTTAACAAAATGTTATTTTGAGTTGAAGGACAATGATGTTGGAATAATCGGCTCTGCGGAGCTGATAAAAAATGCACAGGACGCTGTCATTTTTCTGATTCAGGGAAGCAAACAGGCAAATGTTTACTCTTTCCTTGAAAAGCATCAAGTTAAGCCTGTTCTTGATTTAGGGCTTAAAGAGAAAAAGAAGAAATAAATCCGAGCGTCCTGGAGAGGACTCGAACCTCTGACATCATGGTTAACAGCCATGCGCTCTACCAACTGAGCTACCAGGACATAACCAACCAAAATTTTTTTGATATTTAAAGTTATTCTTTAATGTTTTTTAAAGAAATATTCCCTAATTAAATCTGCCCTGTATCAACAAACTTTCTCATTAACTTCTCTACAACAACCTGCATAGCAAAACCTTTTCTGCTACACATCTTTGCAAATTCATCATAGGTTTTCCTGTCTATATTGCATTTCATCTCTCTTTTCTGTGCTTCTGGAGGATATGTTCCCATAACAAGAAAACAGCAGGATAATTTATAAATGTTTTTAACACTAATTTTATAAATCTCTTTCTCTTCTATATATTATGGATTTAGACAAGGCAATTCAGGGAAGGCATTCTGTTAGAAAATTCTTAGATAAAAAACCCAATTGGAGAAAAATTATTGAATGTATTGATGCTGCAAGATATGCTCCAATGGCAGGAAACAATTACACATTAAAATTTATTATGGTGGATGATGAAGAGAAAATAGAGAAGATTGCAGAAGCGGCACAGCAACCATTCATAAACCAAACAAAGTTTGTTGTAATCGCATGCAGTAATCCTTCAAGAACAATAAATGAATATGGAAAAAATGGAGAAGCTTGGACTAGACAGCAAGCAGGAGCAGCAATACAAAATTTCTTATTAAAAATAGAAGAAGCCGGCTTAGCAACTTGTTGGGTTGGTTATTTTGTAGAAGAACATATAAAAAGATTATTAAAAATCCCAGCAGAATGGAATGTAGAAGCTGTGTTTCCAATAGGATATGAATATTCAAAATCAAAAGTAAGAAAAGCAAAGATAGATTTAGACAGAATATTATATTTTAATTATTACGATAACAAAAAGATGAAAAACCTTAAAAAAGTGGATTAAATTTTTCTTACTTACTTTCTTTTCTTTCCAAAGATTCTCGTTAAAATTAAATAAGAAGTTATTATTATTGCTACACTAATGATTGCAATCATTAGAGTATAGATAATAACTGATTGTGGGGCTGTTTTTATGCATTTTCCATCTTCACAGCCAAACTTGCACTTTTCTGTTATAAGCCAAGTAGAATTTCCCAAGCACAATTGAGTTTGTTCGCTGTAGCATCTCAGAACTCCTGGCTGGCAATCATATTTTCCGAAAAATACAACAAATGTTGAAAATCCTGGAGAGAAAGCAGAATAATGATAATAATTATCATCTTGATTCTTCAAGGTTGTTAACAGGATGTTCCAATTTGCACTTGAATTCTCTTTTCTATAAAGTCTGATATCTGAAGAAGTTCCGTTATTTTGAGAAAGCCATGTCTTGTTAACTTTGAAGTCAATTGTTACGTTTGCTATCTTCTCTTTAGTAATTCCTTTTGCAGTTATATTGAATGCTTGATATAATTTCCCAGAAGCAACTCCTATCTCTTCATTTATATTCGGAATATCCAATTTTGTTACACTAAATGAAGCTCCTGAAACCGTCTCTAAAACTTCTATAATTATCTTTACTAAATCTAACTGCGAGTTATTGATTAATATCTCAGTAGGAGTACTTGGATTGAATGTTTGAGTAGTAGGAAGACTTCCTCCTCCACTTGGAGTTCCACCAGGAGTTTCATTTTCACCTCCGGTAGTTTGAGAAGCAAGAAGCATTAAAGGGAGATAATCATAATTTAACCCATCTAAATTATAAGCAGAATCACAAATTCCGTCGCTGTTTGCATCTGCACATGTACTTGCTAATTGCGAAAATCCTGTATTATTTGGATATCCCCAAAAATTTCCTCCAATATTAGCCCCTCCAACAATATTTGTTCCAAGAGTTAAGGTTGTGTTAAAGAAATTAGTCATATTTGTGTTATTACGATAATTAATTGTATTGTTAAAGTAATTATTATAGATTAAATTATATGATGAAGCAACCTGAAAGTATAAACCATACATCAAATTATTTTCTATGTGAGAATCTTTTATTGTTATATAAGAAATTGAGGCTGTTCTAAAATGTATTCCAGAAAGATTGTTTCCATTTGCAGTTATGTTTGTTAAAACAGTGCCGTTTGAATATGTTAAAGATATTCCTGCATAAACAGTATTATTATTGGTTATTACGTTTGTAAGAGTATTGTTATAGCCAGAAAGGGTTATTCCGTCATACCTATTATTGTTTGTTACTATATTCGTAAAAACAGAATTGTTACAGCCACCTACAACTAAACCATATCTAACAGCATTGTTGTTTGAAGTGAGATTTGTTACAATCGTGTTCAGGCATTGGTATAGATATGTACCATCGTAGTTATTATTTGTTATTGCATTTGTGATTATTGTATTATTAGAATAATAGATACTTATACCATCATTATTGGACATGCCATTACTCGAAATTATATTGGTTAATGTGATATTATTAGAATACTGCAAATAAATCCCCCCATGACTAGAAGAAAAATTTGAAATGTTTACGCTATCCAAAAGGTACATATAAACGCCATTATTATTCAATGAATCAGAGCCATTTATTGTCACATTATTTATATTAGAATAACTCGCATTGCAGAGAATGAGTTCTGAGAGGGTTTTATTTTGAATTACTGCGGGATAATTATAATATTCTATTGCCCTGTCTCCTGAGCCAATATTATTTGTAAAATTATTATTGCAACCCAAACGGGTTGGTACATAGGGGTATGAGATAGAAAAATACAAATCCATGTAACCATTCTCTTTTAATATAGAATTAATAACTGTGTTATTAAAAACGGAATAAAAATATGCCCCAAAATATATTCCATATTGAGTATTATTATTTAGGGTGGCATTTGTTATGAAAGTATGATTGGAAGAGGGAATATATATTCCATATTGAGTATTATTATTTGCTGTTATATTTATCAAATTGTTATTATTAGAGGTGTCTAGTCTTATTCCATGCTGACTGTTGTAATTTGATGTTATATTTCTTAAGGTATTATTATAAGAGTTAATCAGATAAATACCGCCATAATTCTGAGAAGAGTTTATATTGGAAAAATTCGCATTATCTGAAGATAATATAAAAAAAGTATTAGTTCGGTTTATATCCGAACCTATTATTGTCACATTATTAATATTTGAATAACTTGCATTACAGAGAATGAGTTCTGAGAGGGTTTTATTTTGAATTACTACAGCATAATTGTAATATTCTATCGCTCTTCCTCCAGAGCCGTTTATATTTGTAAAATTATTATTGCAGGCGGATTTAGAACCCCCGCTAAAAGAAATATCATAAAGTTTATTTTCTTGTACAGTTATATTAGAAAAACTATTATTAGCTGAAGTAGTAGAAGAATAATCGAGATATATTCCAGATTGAACATTATAATTTGCGGTTATATTTGTAAAGATATTATTATTGTTGGTATTCATTAAGTATATCCCATAATTAGCATTACTATTTGCTGTTGTATTTATTACACGATTATTGTTGGAATTTCTTAAAAATATTCCATAATTAGTATTATTATTCGATATTATATTAGACAAATTATTACTATTAGAACTGGAATCTAAATGTACTCCAGAAATATAATAATTTGATACGCCACCTACAGTTATATTTGTTAGAGTATTATATGAAGAGGAAACTAGATATATTGCCCATTGATTGTTATAATTTAAATTATTTATTGTCGTTATATTTCTTAGAGTATTATATGAAGAAGAAGTTAGATATATTCCATATGAAGAAATGCTGGAAAATCCTGTATTATTGTTTGTAACGATATTTGTTAAATTATTATTGTTAGAAGAAGACAAATACACTCCACTTATATCATTATTCGTAGTTATATTTGTTAAGGTGTTGTTGTTGGAAGAGGATAAATAAAGTCCATAATAAAATTGAGAAATATTGCAATTTTTTATTATATTATTATTACTTCCTCCGTTAGAATTATTTAAATAAATACCAAAATTTGTATTATTATTGTTATTAGGTCCCTGAATAAAAGTTGAATGATTCTGGCAATCAAAAGTTAGATTATCTTTTCCCCCGAAATCAATGCAAGTTCCATTTGTAATTGTTGCAATTGAACTATTCAAAAGAATTATATCTCCTGTACTGGCAACATTAATTTCAGCACTACAATTAGTACAATTATAACATGTTCTGGTTGTAGAACTTATAAAAGGAATAACTGCAAATATTAATACAAAAAAAAGCAATACAAAAATTTCCCCCCTTTTCTTCATAAACTATTAAACAAAAACTCCTATAAAAATATTGTTAAAAAAAAGAAAAGAAGGACTGAAATTTCTCTCAGTCCAAAATAATTTTATCTCCAAACTTCTATTCCCAAATCAGAGATTTCTCTGCTAACCGGTGCATTTGGATGTTCATCAAGGCTCTTACCTAAGACATATGGTGACTTAACTCCTGTCATTATGGTAATAACCCTAACTTTTCCAGTAAACTCTTTGCTAATTCTAGCTCCAATGATTACTTGCGCATCTGGACTTAAATTTTCAGATACAATTCTCCCTATTAAATCGAACTCTTCCAACTTCAAGTCAGGACCACAGGTTATATGTATCAAAGCTCCAGTTGCTCCCTTATAATCCACATCAAGTAGAGGATGAGTAAGTGCTTGCTGAACAGCTTCCATAACTTTATTCTGTGTGTCTGCTTCTCCAATACCAATAACAGCAACACCGCCGTCTTTCATTATAGCAGAAACGTCTGCATAATCTAGGTTGATTAAGCTTGGCAATGTAATTGTTTCAACAATACCCTTAACCATTGTGCTTACAAGCTCATTAGCAACAGCAAAAGCCTGTTCAATAGGCAACTGCCCTGCAATGTCAACAAGTCTGTTATTGTCAAGAACAATTGTAGTATCAGTAACCTCTCTTAATTCCTGCAATCCGAATTCAGCCTTGTCTATTCTTGCTCTTTCAGATTCAAAAGGCATTGTAACAACACCAATAACTACTGCCCCTGATTCTTTAGCAATCTGAGAAATTACTGGAGCAGCTCCTGTTCCTGTACCACCACCTTCTCCGGCAATGACAAAAACCATGTCTGCACCGCCTACTGCCTTCTTCAGTTCAGCCAAAGCTTCTTTTGCAGCCTCTCTTCCTGTCTGTGGCCTTCCACCTGCTCCTAATCCTCTTGTTAATTCCTTTCCAATAAGAATTTTCTCATCAGACTTAGAAACACTCAAGTGAAGAGCATCTGTGTTAGTTGCATAGACAGTAGCGCCATTGATTCCTTTGTTAAAGAGCCATGTTACTGCATTACATCCCATACCTCCAACTCCAACAACTTTAATGTTAGCTTTTCCAGCCCTTAATTCATCAAAGTTAATGCTATGAGTTCCTGCGTTATCAATCGCTTCTTTTGCAAAATCTAATACCATCTTTTTATTTCCTCCTTTCATTACTGTCAAGCTTCCTGCGAGGCAGGAATGAGCTAAAGATTTCCAAATTCAAATGGAGCATCTTTTGCTTTGAAATGTACGAAAAGTTTAAATATTTCGTACATTTCTGTTTATTGTGAAGAAAAAGAGCTGCCTCATAGACAAATGTTAATTTATTCTACATGACGTTTAAATTAATATTAAGAAAATGAGGCACTTCTTGTTTAAAAATATTTTTATATTGTAGAATTATTTTATTTTAGCAATTTTTCCAGTTTTTTTATCTTGCTCCAGCTCTTTTCTAGTTTTTTGTTTGATTCCTCGACGACAATTTTCAAAAATTCTTCGCTGACTAAAATTTTATTTTCATTGATTATAGGAAATTCTAATCTGTCTGTTCCGTTCAATTCTACATTAAATCCGTTTTTCATTCCAATTATTCCTGACTTTTTCCACCCAGCAAGTTTCGCCTTGTTATAAATTATCTCTGCCTGTTCCAATCTCTTGCAGGAAACATGAAGTATACAAGGTTCAAGCTTGAATTTTATCTTCTTCCCTATTTTTAATGCAGAATTCAAGTCTTCCTTCAACTGCTTCAAAAAAATCTTATTATGATAAACTGAAATGAACAAATTTTCACCCTTTTTGTCCTGTTCTATCATTAAAATCACTCTTCCTGAACAAGAAGAAGTTGAATAATAATCCTCAAGGGAATTTATTTTATTGCACAATTCTGAAATTTTCTCGTCCCATTCGCTTTTATGTGATTTATCTGTTTTTGAAAGAACGTCTTTCTTCCGCTTGTCAAATTTATCCATACCAAAAAGAGAATTAGTTAATTTAAAAATCTTAATTAAAATCAAAATCCATTCTTTCTTCCTGAGTATAATAAGGAGATTTCCTATTTTCCCGAATACCGGAAGAAAGCTTCCTTCTTAAATCTTCGAATCTTTCCTCACTAATTGATTTTCCTTTATTTAACAATAATCTGTCTGTTGCTCGGTCATAAATAGGAACTTCTGCCATATAACTGTTTCCAATTTTTCTCATCACTTCGCTTAAATTTGTAATAGTCTCTGTTTTAAAAGAAGTAATAACCTTCGGCTCTTTCAATTTTCTTTCTTTTACCTTATCCATTCTATAATAAATATTCAACAATTTATAATTATTGTGATTATTCTTTCTCTAAAATTTTCGCGCCGATTCCTCCTTCAGTGCACAATCTCACAAACTCTTCTGCATCATTCCTATTTCCCACTATACTTCCATAGTGAATTGGTATTGCTAATAAAGGTTTTATTAATTTAGCAGCTTCTGCAGCTTCTTCTGCAGTCATTGTAAATCTACCTCCAACAGGAAAAAGAGCAATAAACTTCTTATCCGGCTGTTTATGTCCTGTTAATCTCTGCATTTCAGGAATAAAATCTGTATCACCCGCATGGTATATAACCAAATCATTCATTTTAATTATATAACCCACCCATCCTTCTTCTTTAGGATGAAAAGATTTATCGATGTTGTATGCTGGAAATGTAGAAATTTTAATATCCCCAAAAGTCAGTTCTTGATTTGGTTCAACAATTTGGATATCGATAGGAATTTCAAACCGTGTTATCTTGCTTTGAGAATCTGCAGTGAGAAGGATTTTCGTCCCTTCCTTTATTATATTCTTCATATCAGCCACACTACAATGGTCATAATGGCTATGAGTTATTAATATCATGTCTGCCTTTTCTGAATTTTCTTTTATGTTAAAAGGGTCTATATAAATAACTTTATGATTCTTAATTAAGAAACCGGCATGTCCAAGCCACCTAATTTCAACTTCTCCAATGTTCATATAATAAGAAGTAAAAAACCACTTTAAAAGTTTTTGGTTCCTCTTCAAAAAATTTTAGATTGAATGACAGTGAAGTCTTAAAGATTTTTGTTATTCAGTTCACAAAAAGAACTAATAAATTACTAATTAAAAGAAAGAAATTTCTTTTTGCCAAAAAATTTTAATTTTAACTTATCCTTCAAGAGGAACTTATAAGCCAAAAGTCCGCCAGCAACTAAAACTAAGAGTATTACAAAAGCTACCCCAAGCTTGCTTTTGAAGATTGGTCCAACTATAGCGCTACCTACAAAGCTAAAGAAGCCTTTCTTTGTTGGAGTTGTTGTGCTTGCAGTAGTCACAGGCACAGGAGTAACGGGCTCAGTTGTTGTTATTCCTCCAATACAAGATTGTGTTCTCACAGGAGGAGGCTCTGCAACAGTAGTACATGTGCTTGTATCTGTACAAGTCTCTGTCTGTATTCCATCTACACACTCTCCCCACGCACATTCCCAACTAGGCGCACAACTCTGCGGAATCGTCTCCGGCGGAGTAGTTGTAGTATTTGTAGTAGTTATATGACTCTGACACAATACAAGAGTATCGTAATCATTTGCTGTCTTTTGTGAAAGAACTATATTAATTTGGCTACATGCATTATTTGCTAATCTATAGAAAGCTTGAAGGAATTCGACTGAGAAAGCGACTGAAGTGGAATTTGTAAAAGTCATAACCCCCTCTGTATAACTAACCCATGCGGTAAGAGTATGCTGTCCTTGATTGAAAGTTCTGTTAAACTCTCCGGTATATGTTTCATTGCCGGTTTCGTTAAAGAACCATACTGTAACATTTTGATTGGTTGAAATCTTGATAAGCACAGATTCATTATTGTATATAATAGCCTGGGGAGAAGCTATACTGATAGGTAAAGATACAGGAGGATAATAACTCACATTTACTTCTGAAAGCACTGGAGATTCATTTCCGGAAAGAATCTGCATCTCTGCTTTATATTGGAAATACTGCCCGGCAAGATTATTCTGCGGAGAGACAAAATTTTTTCCAGTACAAGCAGCATCATTGCAGGCTCTCACATAAAATATTATTGAGTTATTTAAAGGGTCTTCTGTATAATTGCTTGAGGAATGCATTATAGAAGTGGGAACAAAATCAGTCCAAAACACATTTTGCCCTGCATCAAAAACATCACTTGTATAACTTCCGGTTGTTTGTGAAGATTGTAGAACGATATTCCCTGAAATCAGAAGGGTGTGATAAAAAACACCAGAAAATTCAAAAGAAGGTATCGGGACTCCTGTTGTAGCATTAACAACATTAGTAACATATCCTGTAAAAGTCAATCGTGAATATAAAAGAAATATTCCCACAGCTACTAAAAGAATTAATAAGAATATCAACCCCCGATTTGCGCTTTTTTTCTCCATCTCTTTTTAACCTCTAATATAAAATAAAAAACTCTTATTTAAATATTTATCTGTTGGCGATTTGGTATTATCTGACTATATTTGCTTTAAATCTCTCCAAATCTTTTTTCATGAATTTTCCTCCAGAAGCTTTCACATGTCCTCCTGCTGTCGCATTTTCTAAATCCTTCACAGCATGTTTTAATAGAGCATTAATGTCGACTTCCCCACTTTGATTCCTTGCAGAAATTTTTACATAATCTTTTTCGTCTTTAATATCAGATACAAAAACAAATGTCTTGTCTTTTTGCTTCATTGACAACAAAGTCATAACAATTGAAGATATGTCCAAATTAGGAGTTCCATAATAGAAATACAAATCTTTTCCTGAAAAAAATTCCGCCTCTTTCATATATTTTCTCATGTAATCCTGAACTTCATCTTCGACAAGATGTTTATATTTCCTCAATTCTTCTAATCCATCTTTTAAAATTAAATCGTAAACTGTTTTTTCTTTTCCTTTAAAATAAATAAGTCCAGAAGAAATCAATACAGAAAGTTCTCCTAGTGTAGAATCATGAATATTACTCTTTGTTACTTTGGGATAGGCTCTTTTAATAAATTCAAAATTTTGATCTTTTGTGTAAGAAAATTCTGAAACCATTGTAGCGCAAACCAGAGGTTTCCATCTGTCGAGATTGATTCTCTCACTTCCAATTTTATATAATGTAAAAGCAGTACAATCTGAGGTTTCTGTTTTTATTACATTTTTTCCCGAACTATTCGAGGGATGATGATCAACTAAAAATGCATCAAATCTTTCATTAAATGCTTCAAAACCCTCATAATCAGAACTATCATTTAAATCCAAGAGATAAACTTTGTCTATTCTGTTTCTCTTTAATTCTTCTGCCATTTTGCCGAACATTCTTTTTCCATAATTAACAAAATTGAATAACTTCGCTTCAATTCCTCTCTGTTTCAAAATTTCAGTAATTAGAACTGCAGAAGCAATTCCATCCAAATCAGTATGAGAAACAACAGCTACATTATCCCTTTCATTTATTGAGTCTAAAAATCCAAAAAAATATTCTTTATTTCCGCTTAATAACTTCATTTTATCTCCTTCAGCTTCTCAATGCTTCTCGCAATCTGAAACATTTTCTGTTCCTGAAACTTCTCGCATATTATTTGAATTCCAACAGGAATTTCTTCAATGTTCCCTGCAGGAATGCTTATTGCACAGTCTCCTGAGAGATTTATTGGAGAAGTAAGCGCATCGTACTGGAACATTTCTTGAATAGAAATCTTTTCTCCTATTCTATGAGGAAGTCTGGGAACAGTAGGACAAATAATGCAGTCAAATTTTTTAAAAGCCTTTTTGAATTCTTCTTCAATTAATTTTCTTGCCTTCAATGCAAGATAATAATATCTTCCTGCGTGTTCTGCCTTGCTGATTTCGCTTCCGCCGATTATCCTTCTTAAAACTTCGCCTCCGCAAACTTCTTCTATTCTTTTTCCATATCTCCTTCCGTCAAATTTTCTAGTTGCAGAAAAAAATTCAACATAAACAATCGGAAAATAAGTGGCTATAGCAAAATCAATATAATTCAGTTTTATTTTTTCGGTTTTCCATTTATACTTTTTTGCGGCTTCTTCAATTTTTTTATCAATTAAATTTTGTATCCTTGAATCATTTATTTTGAAATCTAAAATTCCTATTTTCAAATTCTTCGGAATTTTTTCTATTTCTTTCAGATTAATTTTGCTCCCGACACTAATAGTATCTCTCTCATCCCTTCCAGTAATAATATCAAAAAACAAGGCAGCATCAGAAACATTCTTACTTATGGGTCCTATTTGATCGAGACTCATTGACATATCTATCAATCCATATCTGCTTACAGATGCATAGCTCGGCTTGACTCCAACAACTCCACAATGGCTTGCAGGAACTCTTATACTTCCGCCAGTATCGCTTCCTAAAGCCATATCACAAAAACCAGCAGACACAGACGCACAACTTCCACTTGAACTTCCTCCTGCAACAAACCCTAATGCTCTTGGATTGTTTGTTGCTCCATAAGCAGAAGTTTCTCCGCTCCAACCACACGCGAACTCATCCATGTTCGCCATTCCAATAATCAAACCATCTTCTTCCCTTATTTTCCTAATTACACTTGCATCATAACTACTTTCATAATCCTCAAGGGTTTTGCTTCCGCAGTTTGCAATCATTCCTAAAACATTTATGTTAGATTTAACAGCAATAATTTTTCCTGCAAGTTTGCCCTTTTTTGTTTTAGCATCAATTCTCTTTGCCTCTTCCAACGCGTGAGGATTCAGATGAAGAAACGCATTTATCTTATTTCCTTTCTTGTCATTTTTTTCTATTTCATTCAAATATGATTTAAGTTTCTCAACAGTTGTTACCACTTTTTTTTCTCCGCTACTATGAAATCTTTATTTTTTTCAGGAGCGTTCTTGAACATTATTTCCCTTAAAAAACTATTATCTTGTTCTCTTCCCTCTCTTCTCTCAAATTCCTTTCTCTCAATTAAATTTTCTTCTATTTTCCCGTCAATCTTTGAAAGCTTTGCAGAAAAAGAATTCAATATTGTATCTACTTGCTTTCTTATTTCTTCTTTTTCTTTTTCAGACAATTTGTGGAATAAAAAATCCATAAGAATTTGAAGAATAAAGGATATAAAAAGTTAATTAAGCAGTTAACTTCACTTCATTCTTGCGATGCTCTCTAATCTCATCTTCTGTAGGCATTAGCATTACTCCAAATACTAAAGGGAATAATTCATCGTGCTTCATTCCATCTTGATAAACATCTGCAAATTTCCCTGCATATTATTTAACTTTTATTAAGATATACTATATACTTACGGCGTCAATCTATCCCTGTCTCTTGGAAACATTGTTGCTTCCTTTATATTATTCAATCCGCAAATCATTTGTGTCAGTCTTTCTAAACCGATGCTCCAGCCAGCATGAGGCGGAGCTCCGTATCTAAATGAGTCAACATAATCTTTGAAGTTCTTTGGGTTTAGTCCTTTGGCTTTCAGCCTTTCGATTAATAATTCGGGAATATGAATTCTTTGCCCTCCAGAAGAAATCTCAACTCCAAGATAAAGCGCATCAAAACCTTCGCTGTATTTTGAATTGACTTTTTCATCCTTAGGCATAATGTAAAAAGGCTTTATTGATGAAGGCCAAGAGTGTGTAAAGACAATATCTCCTTTGTACATTGCACAAAGTTTTCTCTCTTGTTCTGGTGTGAAATCTTCTCCTATTTTCCCGCCTGCTTTTTTTATCGCTTCTTCATAACTTAAATAAACTCCTTTTGGAATTTTCAAATCTTTCACATCAAGTAATTTCAGTTCTTCCTTACAATTTTCTAAAACCCTCTTAACAATATACTTTACAACTTCCTCCAGTTCTTTCATAATTCCCATTTGATTCTTGAATGCGACTTCAATGTCCATCTGCCTTATCTCATTAATATGTCTTGGAGTGTTGTGTTTCTCTGCTCTCCAAACAGGAGTTATCATAAAAGTTTTTTCCATTGAGCATGCAATCATTTGTTTGTATAATTGCGGGCTTTGGGCAAGGTATGCTTTTTTCTCAAAATACTGAACAGAAAATAACTCTGTTCCCCCTTCGCTTGCAGCACTTATAACACAAGGTGGCTGCATTTCCAAAAACCCCCTCTTGTAAAAATGTTCTCTGAATGCATTCGAAATTTCATTCTGAATTTTGAAAATTGCTTGAGTTCTTTTTCTATGAAAATCCAAGAATCTAAAATCCAATCTCTTTGGAAGTTCTGTTTTTGACAATTCAGAGATGTCAATAGGCAAATCTTCTGCTCTGCTTAATACAATTATATCCTTAGGAACAATTTCTTTTCCTCCAGGAGCTTGTTTTGATTCTTTAAGCTCTCCTTTAACATAAACAACACTTTCTCTCGAAATTTTATTCATTGTTTCAAAAACACCAACATCAGTTTTTCCTTCAGAAGCAGTTATTTGTATTTCTCCAGTTGAATCTTTCACAACAAGAAATTTTATTTTTCCAAGAGATCTGATATTCTTTACCCAGCCAGCTATTTCTACATTTTTAGTTTTTTTCTTGAAAACATCTTCAATTAAAATTCGATTTTCAAATATTAACATCTTAGTATTAAGTTATTTACTTATTTAAAAGTTTTTTTATTATCTCTGCTGCCTCTCTCCCACTTATTCCCTTCACTTCTTTCATTACAATTCCCATATAAGCATTCTCAGAGAGTCCTGGTTTTGATTTAATTATCTTCATAATTTTTTCTTCAACATTAACTATGCCTTGTTTCTTGAATGCAACTGCCTTTCCTATTTCCTCTCCTCTTACAATTTTTTCAAAAATAGATTTAATATGTTCCTTAAAGATTTTTTTGTCTCTCAATTTCTCAACAACAAAAATTATAACATCCTTATTTAATATTTTTTCAACTTCTTTTGTTGTTTTCTTTTCATGACTTGCAATTTCTTTTGGATACACCAGCAGAATTTTTGCAATCAAATTTGGCTCATTTAAAACATTTAGTAATTCCTTGAATTCTTCAATTTTATTTTGCTTAAATAACAATTGAATCATTTCATTGTTTAATCCTATTTTCTCAAATTCCTTCTCAACATCTTCTCTCAACTGTGGAAGATCTTTCTTGACTTCATTAATTAAATCCCTTGATATTTTCAGCAACGGCAAATCTGTTTCAGGATACATTCTCGCTGCTCCTGACAAAGGCCTTAGAAATTCAGTGTCGCCGTTTGGAAGAGCATTTCTTACTTCTTTGTAGATATATTTTCCTGTTCTCAACAAAAGCAATTGTCTGTTGATTTCATTGTCAATTGTTCTTGTCATCATGCTTGGCTCTTGAAATCCTTTAATCTCTACTCTGTTTCCTCCCCTAATTGAAAGATTAATATCCTGTCTTATTGTTCCTATTCCCCTCTTAACTTTGCAGCTCCTCAAAACTTTTCCAATATACATTGCAACTTCCTTCACATGCTCTGCACTTTTCATATCGGGAGCAGTTGCAATCTCAATTAGCGGAATTCCTAATCTGTCCAGTCTAAAAATATTCGATTCTTTTTTTCTCTCTATGATTCTGGCTGCATCTTCTTCAAAGCAAATGCTCTCTATCTCAACTCTACCCGATTTAGTTACTATCCATCCACCTCTTGCGATTAAAACGCTTCTCTGAAACCCAGAAGTATTGCTTCCGTCAACAACAGTCTTTCTCATTATTTGTGTTATGGGAAAAATTTTCGCGTTAAGAAAAATTGCAATCTGCAATGCAATTTTTAATGCATTTTCATTTATTTCATAAGGAGGCATTTCATCCAATTCAACTAAACAGGTGGTATCATATCCTTCATAGACAAAAGTTTTCTCTTTTTCAGCTTCGTGCTTTGCAGCAACATCTACTTCTCCGCTTTCTCCTGCAACAACATGCAACTTTCTCTTAACAACAAAATCCGGCTCATCCTGTCTTAATACAGAAGGACAATTGCAGAATAATTTTTTTGTGTCCAACTGCTGATGAACTTCTAATCCTGCCTTAAATCCTAATGATTCATAATCTATCTTTCCAAATTCTTCTGGCATAAAATAGAAAGAGAAATGAAGTTTATTAAAATTTACTTTAGATACCTTCTGGAACTATCTTTTATTTTACTTAGATTTGCTGGATGAATATTATCTGGATTAGCTCCAAAATAACTTGCGACATTTTGCAATAAAGAAATATATTCTGGAGAATACACAAAAGATTCTACTTCAGGAAGATAGGTTTGTCTTCCTTGGCTATTAACTTCTCCTAGTTTTAATCTTACAGGATTTAAAAGAATATTATCTGCGGTTATAATTCTATTTGTTTCTATAACTGTTGCTTTTTTCTTGTTAATTAATTTGCTAAAAGTATGATTTCTTTTTCCTCTTCTAGGAACTTCTCCAATACCTAATATTTCATAATTTATTTTCTTTTCTAAAGAACTTTCAGGGTCTTCTTTGCTTAAAAAATATAATATCTTAGAAAATTCATTATATCCTTTAATAGCAGATGAACCAGATATAATTTCATCTATACCTATAATTGACATCTTTTCACCATGATAATGAGCTTGTATAAAATTAGAGAACCATTTATCTATTATCTGCTCCCTATTAATAAATCTGCTAGAATTTGGAGGATATTCCACATTTTCTAAAGGAAAATGCCTATCAATTATAGCAAGAATATCTATTAAAGGAACAGAACCAATTAAAGGTGCAAATATATAATCTGGGCTCTTGCTATGAAGAATATCTGATACTTTTTTCATACTTTTCATAAAAGATTCAAACTCTTCACGAGTATATTGCTCCATTCCCCTTATACCAATTCCTCCACTTAAAAGCTTTTCCATCGTTTCTCCTCTTTAGTTACAACAAGTTACATTATCCTAACAATCTCACCATTTTTATCTAACTCAATAAAATGGTTAACAATTCCCTTCCCATAATCAGAACACTGATTTTCAGTCAGATTGTCTTCTTCACTTCTTGGAACATGCACTAAATCAATTGCATAATTTCCACAAATGCCTAAACATTGAGAATTAATTTCTCCTGTAAAATTTTTGAAGTTATCAAAGGCACAGGCTATTGCAGCCTTTTGCCATATGACATAACCGGGAGTTTCTTTTGGATTTCCATGCTTTACATAAATTCCTTTTTCATCTTTTATCCAGTTATCTTCACTACCTCCGACAACAAATCTTACAAAAATCCAACTAATTAATATTAACAATAAAACAATTCCTATTATTATATAACTCTTTTTTATTTTCATTGTTCTAATCTATTGTTCAACTCGCCAGAAAAATTCTCCAACATTTTTTCTTTTACAATTTTTTTATTCTTTCTCCATTCTTCATGTCCAAGCACCCATCCAAGCTTAACAAAGGCGGTTTCAGCTAACATGTCTTCCAGATAAATAACCCCTGTACTAAAAATCTCTCTTCCAGAAGAATAAACAAACGGATCAACTCTTCCATTTATGCATTGAGAAACAGCACAAACAACTATTCCTTTATTTTGAACTTCTTTTAATTTCCTTATCCAAGAGTTTCTAGAACTGGTTGCAACCTGCCCTATACCAACTACTTCCAAAACAATTCCTTTATACTTATTTTTTAGGTAATAGTCAAGTATGTCTGGATTCTGCCCAGGGTAAAACTTTACTAAAGCAACTTTCTCTTCAAAAACAGTATCTGCCTCAACCTTGTTTTTGTTTCTCCTTTTATAATCTGAAATTACTTCAATCTTTTCAGGAAAAATTTTTGCAATTGGTTTGCCATTAATAACCTTAAATGCGTCTCTTCTTGATGTATGTAATTTCCTTGTCTTTGCCCCTGGAAGCGCATAACAATAATCGTCATTGGTAGAAGCATGTCCGACTAAAATAACTTCTGCAATATCTGAGATTGCTGCTAAAGCACTGCATTGTAAGTTTAAATTCGCATCTGAACTTGCTCTGTCTATACTTCTTTGGCTATAAGTTAACACAACTGGTTTGTTCAGATTTCTCAAAAAAAAACTCAAAGCAGATGAAGTGTAATGTAAAGTGTCTGTTCCATGTGTGATTATTATGCCACTGATATTTCTGTCATTTAACAATTTAACAGAAGTTTTCGCAAGTTTCTGCCAGTCTTTATAATCCATGTCTTCAGACCATTTCATGAATGGAACTTCAACTTTTACAACATTAACTTTATCAAATAATTCAGGATAGAACTTAAACAATCCTTCTGGAGAAGTCAGGGGATGAACTCCTCCTGTTCTTGGATCATAACTTGAAGCAATAGTTCCTCCTGTAATAATAATAGCAATATTCTTTTTTTCTGGATTTTGCTTTATCTCAAATCCAACTGGTTTCTTTTCTTTTTCTTTTCTCAAGACAACAATTTTTAATATATCTTTTTTATTAAATCCTATATTATATCCAGAATCCAATTTTAAGAGAACAATTCCTTTTTCTGTTTCAGGCACTTCAAGCAATATTCCCTCATAAATTAATTTTGTTAAATGTATCTCAATATAATCTCCTGGAACAGCATCAGTTTTCTCCATCAAAGAATAAGATAGGAAATCTATAAAAAACTATCTTTTAATTCATAGAAGCAACTTTCTCTAATTGATTGAAGTGAGTTAATGTTCCTTTTCTTATGTCTCTTTGAACTTGTTTAGCATTCTTGTAGTTAGCCATAACACTCCCGTCTAAAAAAATAGATGGATTAATTATCAAATCTTTTTCCATACATCTAATAAAACCCTCTCTATATCCATGACAATAAATTCTTCCATTGCTTGCAACATCTCCGCCTAAACGAGTTATGTCCACTCCACAACTCTGGCAATAAACCAGAATTGCTTTTCTATTGAATAATCCAAACATAAAAAGCAATACAAAAAATCTTTTTTAAAGATTTATATTATAAATTATTCATTAATTTAATAAATCCCTTTTTCTTCTCTAAATCATGGTTAAAATAGGATTGGAAATTCATGGTTATATTAATACAGAAGAGAAACTTTTTTGTTCCTGCAAAGCGATTCATGGTTTGAAATTTGCAAAATCAAACACAAATATATGCCCTATATGCACAGCTCAGCCAGGAGCTAAGCCAATGCTTCCAAATAAAGTCGCAGTAGACAAAGCAATTGAAATTGCCCTTATTCTTGGTTGCAAAATAAACCCCAAACTTATTTGGCAAAGAAAACATTATGATTGGCCTGATTTGCCTAAAGGATATCAGAATACTATTTCTGGAGCACATGCAACTCCTATCGGAGAAAATGGGAAATTCTTAGATATTAAAATAAAAGAAGCGCATATCGAAGAAGACCCTGCTGCATGGAATCCAAAGACAGGAGAAATAGATTACAACAGAAGTGGTTTGCCCTTAATAGAAATTGTAACACAACCAGATTTTTCTTCATCGCAGGAAGTTATTGATTGGATTAAGCAATTAATCATGACTCTTTCCTATATAAAAGCCTTAGACAAAAATGCAGGAATAAAAGCAGATGTAAACATTTCATTGCCAGAATTAAAAGGAGAAAGAGTTGAGATAAAAAATATTAATTCTCTAACAAATATAAAAAACGCAATTGAATATGAAATAAAAAGGCAAAAATCGGGGGAAGTTGCAAAAGTTCAGGAAACAAGAATGTTTGATGAAGCCAAAGGAATAACGATAAAAATGAGAAGCAAAGAGCAGGCAGAAGATTATAGATTTATAACAGAACCAGATTTGCCTGTTATTATTTTTGAAAAATCAAGAATAGAAAAATTAAATTCTTCTCTTCCAGAAACTCCACAGGAAAAACTCAAAAAATTAATAAAAAAATACAACATAGAAAAAAAATCTGCAGAAGTTCTGACCAAAAAATTGGAGATTGCAGAATTTTTTGAGAACATTGTGGATAAGGTAAATCCAAAACTCGCTGTTCAATGGACAACTATAGAATTATTGAGAATTTTAAATTACGCTAAAAAAGAATTGGATGAAGTTGATATCAAAGAGGAACATTTTATTGAACTCTTAAAATTAGTTGAAAATAAAAAAATAACAGAATTAAAAGCAAAAGAAATCTTAAACAAATTTATTCCGAAATCTTTTTCTCCGACAAAAGAGGCAGAAAAACATTCTAAGATTTCTTCTGAAGATGAATTGGAAAGTGTCTGCAAACAAATTATAAAAGAAAATCCAAATGCTGTCAAAGATTACAAATCAGGGATAAAAGAGTCTTTGAATTTTCTTATTGGTAAAGTCATGCAAAAAACATCTAAGCGTGCTGACTTCAAAACAACACGTGAAATTTTAGAAAGATTGTTGAGATAATTAGTCTTTAATATATGAAAGAATCCATAAGAATAATATTAAACAAACAATAATTAAGGCATGTACTTTAAGGCTATAAAGTACATTAAAGATAGGATTAGTAAATCTTCTACCTGCAAGAATTGTAATAATCATAGAAGAAGATGCTCCTATTAATGATGAAAAGATAATGGTAAGAATATCTTTTAAATTAATCATCTCTATAGATGTAAACTCTACTTTTTATTAATTATTATACTAAAAAAAGAAGTGATAAATTTCCTCTGGGTTGGGCGGGTGGGTTATGAGCCCGCGAGGATTCGAACCCCGATTAACCGGTTTCTTGCGAATTATCACCTTCACCGAAGCCGGTTGTGCTATCCATTACACCACGGACCCGATTTTCAGACGATATTTAGGTTTTTAAGGTTAGTGAATTCTATACCTCTCCTAAGAAATATTTAAGAATTAAGGAGATTTTTATTCTATTATGGAATTAAAGAGGCACCACAAAATAATTATAGGAAGTGTCAGTTCTTTGTTAATTCTCTTTATGTTAGTCACTAGCGTATTCACTTATCTCGTTTTTATAAAACAAACTGCTGCTGATTCTGTTTTAGACAAAAAAATAGACTCTCTTCAGTCAGATACTCAAGGAAAATTAAATCAGTTAACAGAAACAGTTATCAAAGCAGAAAATGAGCTGAAAACTCTCGGCTCACAAATAGGTTCAATAGACCAAGAAATGACTAATCTAAAAGCGTCCACAAGTGCTGATTTTTCTGGAGTTATAGAAGATGCAATAAAATCGGTTGTTACAATAAGGACAGAGATTTCTCAGGCTTCTGGTTTTATAATTGCTAATAATGGTTATGTTGTAACAAATGCACATGTGGTGGAAGGTGCAAGAGCAGCAGGAATAATAACCTACGATGGGAAATTACATTCTGTCTCTTTGGTAGGAACCAATGATATAATGGACATAGTTTTATTGAAGATAGATGATACAGGTTACAACCCAATAGCATTAGCAACTTCAAATAGTATACAAGTAGGAGAAAAAGTAATCGCAATAGGAAATCCTCTTGGATTGCAGTTTTCTGTTTCAGAAGGAATAATCTCCGCAATGCATAGAGAAGGAGCAAACGGAATAAAAGCTTACATCCAAACAGATGCTGCTCTCAATCCAGGAAACTCTGGTGGCCCTCTGATAGATATTAATGGAAAAGTAGTTGGAATAAATAATTATAAAATAGGCGGCAGTGAAAATATTGGATTTGCTCTTGAATCAGATTATATAAAAACCGCTGTGAATGATATATCCCTAGAAGCATTAGGAAAAAATTTAATATAAATATTTAAACAAAATTCAATTAATAGATTTATGAAAAAATCCGAAGAAGGAATTACAGCAAAGAAAGAAGAGAATTTCTCAGAATGGTACACTCAGATAGTCCAGAAAGCAGAACTCGCTGATTACACGGCTGTATCTGGTTGTATTGTATTTCGCCCTGCTGCTTGGCAAATATGGGAAAAAATAAGAGATGAAATTGACAAGAGACTAAAAAAAATGAATGTAAAAAATGTAAATTTTCCTTTATTGATTCCAGAACACTTGCTTTCAAAAGAGCAGGAACATGTGAAAGGATTTTCTCCTGAAGTTGCGTGGGTTACAGAAGTAGGAAACACAAAACTTTCAGAAAGGCTTGCAATTCGTCCTACAAGCGAAGCAATAATGTATGATTCTTTTTCGAAATGGATTAGAAGCTGGAGAGACTTGCCATTAAAATATAATCAATGGAGCAATGTTGTTCGGTGGGAGTTTAAGCACCCTATTCCTTTTTTCAGAACAAGGGAATTTATTTTTAACGAAGGACACACTGTATTCGCGACAAAAAAAGAAGCAGAAGCAGAATCAATGCCGATTATTAATATGTACAAAGAAATTCTTGAAAAGTTTTTGGCTATTCCGGGATTAATCGGAAAGAAGACAGACAAAGAAAAATTTGCAGGAGCAGAATACACAATGACAATAGAAAGTTATCTTCCAAACGGAAAAGCTATACAGGGGCCGGATTTTCATCATGATGGACAGAATTTTGCTAAAGCCTATCATATAAAATTCTTGAATAAAGATGGAAAAGAAGAATATGCGTGGCAAAATACTTTCGCCATATCAACAAGAATGCTTGGGGTGATGATTGCTCTTCATTCAGATAACAAAGGTTTGGTTTTACCTCCAAAAGTCGCTCCGAATAAATTAGTAATCGTTCCGGTACGATTTGAAAGTGATAAAGAAGTTCTGAAGAAATCAAAAGAACTTTTCAAAACTCTTTCAAAGTACGAACCTATTTTAGATGACAGATTAGAAGTAACTCCTGGATTCAAATTCAACGAATGGGAATTAAAAGGAATTCCTTTGCGTTTGGAAATAGGTCCAAATGATTTGAAGAAAAAAGAAGTTGTGATAGTAAGGAGAGACAGCGGGAAAAAAGAGTTTGTTAAAATTAAGGATATTAAAAAAGAAATTGAAAAATTGCTGGAAGAAATTCAAAATGACTTATTCAAAAAGGCTGAAAACTTGTTAAATAAAAATTTAGACAAAGCAGAAACCTTTGAAGACGCAAAAAAGAAAATCAAAGAGCAGAAATTAGTTCTTGTTCCACTTAAAAATTCTGTCAAGGTAGAAGATATTCTAAAGGAAAAATTAGCAGGAGTTAAAACTCTCAACATGCCAATAAGCCAGCCTTCAATAAAAGGCAAGAAGTGTATTATTTCCAAAGAACAGGCAGACTATTGGGTGTATATAGGTCGAAGTTATTGAAAGTAACAAATAGTTTAATTAATAGCAGCTTTCAATGGCTGAGATAAGGAGTTATTAATTTATATTAATTTCCACAGCGCATACTAACGAATAGGAAGAATTTTCTTTTTTCAAAGAGCTATTGATAATCTATAGAGTTAAGTTCGTCTTCCAGCTTCAAAGTAACTTCTAATAACTGGCTTAACTCTTTTTCTACAAGTTCTTTTTCCATGCGCTCCCTTTTTTCCGCCATTTTATTTTATTTTGGCTCAACATTCAGAATTCTTCTTGTCCCAAGTCTTATCAGAAATCAACCCAATTTCAACCCAGGACAAAATCTCTGAATTAAATTGAGGGTTTAATTGGAGTGTAGACTATGCCACAGAGTCTATTCATACTCTTCCAAGACGCGTGACTTAATCCCATCCTCATAAAACAAGAAATAAAGAATGCTTTTTATATTTTTCTATAATTCAGTTGTTTGCTTATAGCGAACAAGAGTGAACGCTAGTGAGCTCTTTAGTGAATTAGACTGAACTTTAATGAGGTCTACTATTTTTTATTTATAAAGAACTATTTCCATCTTCCTATTTTCATAAGTTTGGATTATTACTGCATATTTTATCTAATGTTTATTTTAATTAGATTCTTATTCTGACTGGTAATCTTATTTTTCATATTATCCTATCTTTACTGCTACCCACTGCAATGTTTGACTAACTCCGCTTGACTGTCTTATTTGATAATTTAATCCACTCACTTGGCTTGCCATATTTGTTGCAGTAGCAAGATTAACTACTCTCATAGCATTATTTGCTACCATGACTAAATCTACTATATGATAACCACTTGGACTATCTGAACCTGAAATATATGATGAAACTATCCACATTTGTCCATTTGTTCCACTTGCTGTAAATGCTGTATAAAATGTCGCTGTTACCGCTCCTGCTTGAGAACCTGTAAAAGTATTATATGTTCCTGAAGTAGTAGTTCCAGTTATGTTTGTATTTCCATTAACATTTAATTTATGTGTTGGACTCGTTGTCCCGATGCCGACATTACCACCATTAGGATTAATCAATAAATCACGATTTACAGAATAATTTGTTGGTGCTCTTGATTGTATCCATGCAGGATAACCACCCCCATTATAAACTCCCATGTCTAATTCTACTCCTGCCCAAGTATGGTCGTAATAGCCAATTCTAAATAATGCAGTATTTGTAGAGCCGGAAGTTGCAGGAAGTGCCATACTTGAACTCGGAGTTCCAATATCTAAAAGTGCAGCAGGTGCAGTTGTTCCGATGCCGACGTTATGAGAAAATGCATCAAACGCCATTATTGAATCCCAACCCGTACCAACATAATAAACATCTATTGTTAAGGCATCAGTCCCGCTTACTGAGCTTCTAAAGCCATACCAATCAGTCTTTATATCCCCGCTTCCAGGAGCGTCATTGGGGATAGAACTTATATGAAGTTTTGCACTTGGACTCGCTGTTCCTATTCCTACATTCAAGCTCGTGTTCTGAACAAAAACATTATCTCCGCTCGCTCCCCATATCGTATTGCTTACAGGGGTGTCTTCTGCTGTTTTCACGCAGTATATTGTTGCATAATATGCAGGACGAGTTTCTACTCCTGTTCTTGGAACTCCGTTTGTGCCATCTGATTGATAATTTTCTGTTCGTCCTATATATGTGTTTAGTGTATTTCCAACAGCAGTTTGTGCAGTTCTATAATTAGATCCTCCAGTATCCATAACCCCTTGAACAAGATGTAAATGTCCCTGAAAACTATCATTTCCATATGTTCCAAATCCTGCTGAAAAGTTCGTTCCATTCGCCATTTTCAAAACTCCGCTTGTTCCACTGCCTCTAATAAATATTCCTCTTAAATCTGGCGTGCCAGAAGTTCCATCTGCCAAAGTCCAGCCAGTAGGACAACTTGCTTGATTAAATGCCATAATTGCTCCTGCAGGAACACCACTTCCCCCACTTGTTCCAGATGTATTCAAATCAGTAAAAGAGAAACATGAAGTTGCATTGCAAAGATAATTTCCTCCGACAGATATATTCCCAGTTATATTTACATTTCCTGCAACATTCAATCTATATCCAGAAACCGATAATCCTGCTCCAAAATCCCCTATTCCCGCTGTGATATTATAAATTCCCATTACAAGATTTGTATCTATATCAACTCCGCTAAGAGTAACATTTTTCGCTCTGAAAGTATAAGGAACTCTCGCTGCTTTTACGGTGTCTTTAAGAATTCCGTCTCTGTAATAGCAAAACCAATATTGTTCATCGAACGCCAGATTAACATTTTCTAAATTGTAAGAGACAATTCCTCTTGAATCTGTTGTTTTTGTTGTTGTATTTGAATAAAGCACAGGAGTACAGCTTGCTGAATTGGAAATATTTATTGTAAAGGCAAAAGTTCCTGTGATTACATTTCCAGAGGCATCAACAGTTTGAATTTGTATGGGGATATTATTTCCTACGCTTTCTGCTGAGATAAAAGACAGCGCAACTAAAAAACAGAACACAACAACCCCTTTTTTCATCAATTCAATAAAATAAGAAACTTTTTATATTTTGTCTAATAACGATATCTATGAAAAGAGGCTGGATTCTTGTAATTTTAATTGTAATACAAATTTCAGTAATCAGTGCAGATTCTTTCACTATTATTTGGGGCTCTTCAGGAGAAGAATTAACAATAGGGGGAACAGGAATATCTGCTGGTTTTGGAGGAGCTGTAACTCCCCCAGTAACTCCTCCAGTAACTCCACCACCAAGCGGTGGAGCTGGAATTCCGCCATTAACAATACAGCAAGGTTTCTCTTCAGATAAAAATCTTTTAGTTATAGGAGTAAAAAAAGGAATACAAAAACAAGAACAAGTAACAATAACAAACAATGAAACAAATGATTTGGAGATTAATATATCTATAACAGATTTGGGAAATTTTATTTTTCCGAGCGAGAAAAGTTTTATTTTAAAACCAAGAGAAAGTAAAAGCATTATTTTTAATATATATGTCTCTGAAAGTGAAAGCAGAAAAGTTTTAACCGGAAAAATTGATTTTATAAGTAAAAGTTTAATCAAGTCTGTAAATGTAATTCTTGAAATACAGGAAAAAGTCCCGTTATTTGATATAAAAACAGATTTATTAAGAAAGGTTTTAATTCCTGGACAAAGAGCAATTGCTGACATAAAAATTTTGAATCTTGGAGATTTAAGAAATATAGATGTGGAATTAGAAAGTCTTATCTTAGATAAAAGTGATAACATATATGATTCAAAAAAAGAGACTTTTGCTATAAATGATTCTGTAGAAAAACAGATTGTTCTGAAAGTTCCAAAAAATATTGAATTAGGAGATTACTTTTTTTCTGCCGAAGTTTCTTATAAAAATATAAGCGCCAAGAGTTATGATTCTTTCAAGATAATAAAAAGTGTAATTGATTTGGATGTTCTCACATTTTGGATTATTTTCACAATAATATTAACATTAATTATGTTGGTATTAACCATATTAATAAGCAAAGTTAGAAAAATAAATTATACTTAAATTAATTTCTCAATGTTCTCTCTGAATCTTTCCAAATCTTCTACTTTCATCTGGCTTCCAACAGCATTCTCATGTCCTCCGCCAGTTGCGCCATCTAATCCTTTTATTGCTTTCAAGATTGTTTCTCTTATTTTTTTACCCCTCACAGAAATGTTTGCTTTAATTCCTTGAATATAAGCTACAACAATTACTTTATCAGGAAAAAAATAACTAAGTTCATTTGATAAATCTGCACTTATACTCAAATCTCCCCCATACTGAAAAAACAAAAGTTTATTTTCGCTTGCAAGCGCCTTCGCTTTCTCCAGCAATTTTTGATATTTCTTGTAAATTTGTTTGAATCTTAAATGCATTTCATGATTTTTTCCTGTTTCTTCCAGAACCTCATATGGGCTTCTTACTATTGTAAGAAATTTAATCATTTTCACAACATTAGTAATTCTATCTTTAAGAGCAAATCCAAACATTTTCACAATTTTTCCAATTTGCGATTTATAAAAAACATCAAATGCATCTTTTGATTTTATTGCCAAGTCTGGGTAGAGTTTAAGAAATTCAGAATAAAAATCAGGAATATACCTGTCAAATACACATCCGACAACGCCAAGCCATAAATCTTCTTTTTTCTCTGTAATTTTATAGCAAAGGTAAGTAACTGGTTCATTTTTTTTAAATCTGTTTAAAGAAGTATTATAATAATAAACAAAATCCGGAACTTCTACTTGGACATCATGATGGTCAATCCATACAATCGGGATATTAAAATTCTTAACCTCATCAAAGAATTCTTTTGAGACAATCGGCTTATCGAGAATGAAAATATAATCAGCATTTAATTCATTTACTCTCCTGAAATATTCCGCGGTCATTTCTGGAAAAGATTTTATCGGAATTCCTTTTCCTCTCCTAATATATCTCTGCAACAAAAGAAAAGAGCATAATCCATCAGGATCATTGTCAAAAAAGAAAATCGGATTTTGTGCTTTCTCTAGATGCTCTTTTATCTCTTTAACCTGTTTTTTAGTTAACATTTTAAACGGGTTAGTGGAAATCTTTGATTTACTCTTATTTGTTTTTTAGTTAACATATCAATTCCTGATTCCTGCAAAAATCAAAGGCAGAGCAATTGTAGCATCGCAAAAAACATCAACAAATTCTGCATCTTTATTCATTTTTCCCCAGGATATTCCTTCTTTCAACGGCGCTCCGCTGCTACCTCCTGGTTCTGTTCTGTCTGTTGTTATCTGAATTCCATAATCTGCTCCTTTTGAAAACTGGAGAGACTGTTGAATGAAGTTTTTTGGCAATCCTCCTCCAACATATATAATTCCTCTTTTCTCTGCTGTCCATGCAATGTCAATTATTTCTTTCATATCTTCAAAAACATCTATGCTTGTCTTTCCTTTTCCTTCAGCGATTCTTCCCCACATCATCAAACCAATTCCAGAGTCTGCAATTCCAGGACAAAATATTGGAATTTTTTTTACATAACATTTTTTTAATATACCTTCTTTAGGAGCAAGCTCGCCGATTTTCCATAACAGTTCTTTGACAGTCTTGCATTTCACAAATTCAGAAAAGTTTTTCTCAAAAAAATCTTCTAATTTCTCATATACACTATTTTTCATAAAAACATTGTAAATCCTATCAATTCCTTCATTGTTCAATTGCTTATCATCCGCAAACTCCTCTCCAAGATAATGGTTTTCTCCAATAGATTCTATTAAATCATGTGTCAAATTCGCCCCTGTTGTTACAAAAACGTCTGTATCATCCAGCAAATCCATTATAATCTGCTTCATTCCAGCAGGAACCATTGCTCCGGCAATTCCTAAAAATACAGTACATTTTTTGTCATCAAACATTTTCCTCATTATTTTGCCTGCTTTTCCTACTTTCCCTGCCCCAAAACCTGCATTTTCCATGTTTCTGATTAGCTCAGAAACTTTCATGTTTTTTTCAGTTTTAATATGCCTTATTGGTTCCATATTACTATCTTCTTGACTTCATTTAAAAATATATCCTTTCATATTTAACTTGGCACTTTATTCTGTAAAAAATACATTGCACAATAAAAATCTTTTTAAATGGTGAGTTTATAGAAATACAATGAATAAATGGTTTGAGATTTTACTTGGATTGATTTTTCTAAACGGAGCAGTCTTTGTCTGGTGGACTAATTTCTGGAACTTTGGAGAAGCTGCATTGAGCTTTTTTAAGGGGGGGATAGTCTGGATGGTAATCTTGATAGGATTTGTCTTGATTATGCTTGGAATCAGCGACCTTAAAGATTAATCACTTAAGTAATGTCATTAGCATGGCTTCTATAATTCCTGCGATAATCAGAAGAGGAATTATTATTAATAAAAAAACTCTTAGAGAATTTCCTAAATAATTCTTAAAAGATTTTATCTTATCTTTCTGAAAGATAAACATTCCGGTTCTTAGTCCCAAACCAAGCGAAATAAAAACAGCAGGCAGTTCAAAAATGCCATGAGGCAAGATTCTCCATAAACTAAAAAGTCCATTGCTATTTACACTAATTGAGGAAACAAAACCCAGCATATATCCATTTGCTATTGCATCAAAAAGAGGAAAAATTCCTAAAAATATGCCAAGAACTATATTCAAAAATGTGCTTTGTATATTATTATAGATTATGAAACCCGCTAAGTCCAACTGAGACATATCTTGGGTTTTTGCCAGAAGTTCTCTTATAAATTTCATAATCTCGTCATAGAGAAATTCGGGAGTAGGGATAAAAAAACCAATTAATAGAAACAATAGAAAGATAACAGATATAAGATAAATAAATTTTTTGGATTCTTTTATATATTTCCAGCTTTCTTTATATTCCTTAATAACACTAAAACTCTTCTGATTTGCACGTCTTTTTCTTTTCATATTAGCTAAATAACTTACTTATATATTTTGTTTTGTTCTTATATTTTTTCCTTAAATAAAACCCGTAAATCAGTCCTATTAAAAATCCCCCAAGATGAGCAGTATTTCCAACAGGAACATTCCCTAAAATAGAAACAAACCACAAAATAAAAAGCATTGCAGGAGCAGCATATTTCATCTTAACAGGAATTGGAATAAACATCATATAAACTGGAAGATTGGGTGTCAATACCATCAGCAGTCCGATAAGCCCAAAAATCGCTCCAGATGCTCCTACTGCATAGACATTTTCAGATGGAAAAAACAAGCTTACCAATACAAAAAGTATTCCGGCAAACAAACCTGCAAGCAGATAAAAAGAAAGAAATCTTTTCTTGCCTATTAGCCTCTCAACTAAATTTCCTACAAACAATAAAGAAAACATATTCACAAACAAGTGAAAAAATCCAGCGTGCATGAACATGCTTGTTAAAAAAGTCCAAAGATAAAAATTAGTGATTACATTTGAAGGTTTAAGGGCAATATAATTCAAAAAATCTGCATTAACAGATATAAGAATACTAAATAAAATGAAACAGATTACATTTATAATAATCAGCAAAAGATTTATATTAAAATTGAATAATCCTTTTCTTTTTTGAATTCTGTAAAGTTCAGTCATTATGCAAAACTCCTGTTTTGTATTTGTGGCAAATTTTCTGTCGTTCGGCTTTGACGAACGAACGGCTGATTTCCTGTCTGCAGTATTTGCTCATCTTCTTTTTTTCTTTTTTGTTATTTTCTTCCTGTTTTCTTTTTTCTTGGTAAGTTTCTTTTTAGAAATCTTAGCTTTTGCAATTTTTTTCATTTTATTTGCTTCTTTATTTTTTGCCTTTTTCCTTTCATCAGCAGCCTTTTTTCTTATCTCTTTTTTTATTTTCTCTTCTTTTTTCACTTCTCTGGCTCTGCTTTTTCCCAGTTTTTCTTTTTCCTTATTCAACTCTTCATCAACCAATCCCAATTCTTTTTTTAATTTATCAAGTTCTTTGTTGTATTCTTTTATTACTGAAGTATTGTCTTTTCTGGAAAGAATGTTCCCGCATTCGGGGCATGTAAAATTATATATCAATGCATTTTCCTCATTGAATTCAATGTGGCATCTCTCGCAGACATAAAACTCTTTTGTTTCTCTGCTTTTTATTTGATGATGTATTTGGTCCATCTTTTTTATTAAATTCGCTTTCAGAAATTCCAAGCATTTCATAACCTCTATTTTCCAGAAATAAGTATACCATCCTTTTCTTTTATCTTTTTTTCTTATAAAAGAAACTAATCCATGGTCTGAAATTTTATACAAAATATTTCTCGTCTGATTAATTGTAAGATTTAATTTTTTTGCGATTATAAATTCATTCACATATTTTTTTCCATCTAGCAGACTTACGATTTCTTCTGCTTGTTTTCCCGCAATCAAAACCATAATCTCTTCAAGAAGTTTTTTGAGCATTGGATTATTAAAAAAAAGTTAAATAAATACCTTTCGGTTTCATTCTACGAAAACGATTGGGGAAAAATCTTTTTAATTTTTCACCTTCGGTTTTATCAGGAGAAATAAACATTTTTAAACCTGTATTGTATTTTATATACATTAAAATATACTAACAAAAAAGAGATGGCATTGTTCAGAAAAAAAGAAAAAACACAGGAAATTCCGAGGTTGCCAGAACTTCCTAGACTGCCGGAACTTCCAGAGTTTTCGGAAACAGAAGATTTCTCCAATGAAGAAATTCCGCAACTTCCAAGTTTTCCAAATGGTTCTCTTGGAAATAAATTTTCACAAAATACTATAAAAGAAGCAGTGACTGGGAAAAAAGAGGTAGAAGAGGTTGAAGCAAATGAATTTGCAGAAGAAGAAGGAGAGGGAATGCGAAGGATGCAGAGGCCTCTTGTAAGAGAGGGCGCAGAAAGAGAATTTTATCCAAAAATTGAACAGAAGATGAGAGAAGCAGAACCAATTTTTGTAAGGATGGACAAATTCGAAGAGGGTTCCAAAACATTTGAAGAGGTAAGGAAGAAAGTAACAGAAATAGAGAAAATGTTTGGTGATATAAAAAAGATTAAAGAAAAGGAAGAGAAGGAGTTAGAATTCTGGGAAGAAGAAATTAGAAATATAAAAGAAAAGGTTGGGAAAATAGACAAAAATATTTTTTCAAAGCTAGAATAAGAACATGAAAAAAGTTTCAAGAAAAAAAGAAGTTATGGAAGTAAAACAAGAAAATCCTGTTTATCTTAAATTGGGATATGATGAATCTATTAAATCAAAAAAAGATCTTCTATTTTCTGAGCTTTCCCTTTTGACTATATTAAAGATAATAAAAAGATACAATCTGCTAAGAACAGAAGAATTAAGAATAAAATCTGAAGTGTATAAGACAATGAAAGAATTAGATATATCAATGAAAAAAACCAAATCTGTTTTTCCTTTTTTAAAAATTCCTGAGAGAGCAAGGAGACAGGAAATAAAAAAAATAGAATATACAGAAGAAATAAAGCCAATAAGAGAAGTTTATGACGAGGATTTAGAATCTCAGCTTAGAGACATTCAGGAAAGATTAAAATCTATGGGCAGATAATCAAACAGGGGCAACAAACAATTTTTAAAATCCTTGTTCTTAGTTTTTTAATGATAGAAAGAAAAGAATTAATCAGAAAATATCTTGATTTTTTTATTTCAAGAGAGCATAGAGAAATTCCAAATTCAAGTTTAATACCAGAAAACGATCCGATAGTTCTTTTTACAACAGCGGGCATGCACCCTCTTGTTCCTTATCTTCTCGGACAAAAACATCCTCTTGGAAAAAGATTATGCGGCATTCAAAAATGTATAAGAACAGGAGATATAGAAGAAGTGGGAGATGAAACACATCTAACTTTTTTTGAAATGCTTGGAAATTGGAGTTTAGGGGATTATTGGAAAAAAGAAGCAATCTCTTACTCGTTTGAATTTCTTACAGAAATATTAAGAATTCCTGTAGAAAAATTAGCAGTTTCTTGTTTCGTCGGAGACAAAGATGCCCCAAAAGATGACGTATCTGCTAAAATTTGGATTTCTCTTGGGGTGCCAAAAGAAAGAATAAGATTTCTGCCAAAAAAAGATAACTGGTGGGGCCCTGTAGGAAAAACAGGAATCTGTGGCCCAGATACAGAAATGTTTTATTTCACAGGAGAGAGTCCAACACCAAAAAAATTTGATGCAAAAAATAAAAATTGGGTGGAAATTGGGAATAATGTTTTAATGCAGTATGTAAAAGAAAACAACGGAAAATATCAAGAAAGCAGACAAAAAAATGTTGATTTCGGCGGGGGGGTAGAAAGAATAGTTTTAGCCTTGAGTGGATTAAAAGATATTTATCTGACAGAATTCTTTATTCCAATAATAAAATCCATAGAAAAAATCTCCGGAAGAAAATATGGAGAAGATAAAGAAACAACAAAAGCCATGAGGATTATTGCAGACCATGTTAAGGCTTCTGTATTTATAATAGCAGATGGGATAACTCCCAGCAACACCGAAAGAGGCTATGTGTTAAGAAGATTGATAAGAAGGGCAACAAGATATGGAAAAGAATTAAGCATGAAAGATTTTACTTCAAAAGTAGCCATTCCTGTATTGGAAATATATGATGATTATTCCCATTTGCAGAAAAAAAGACAATTAATTCTAAATGAACTTGAAAGAGAGGAAAAGAAATTTCGGCAGACACTTGAAAAAGGAATAAATCAATTTAAAAAATTTGTTTTAAACAAAAAGTTATCTGGGAAAGAAGCTTTCCTTTTATATCAAAGTTATGGCTTCCCTATAGAAATGATAGAAGAAGAGTGCAAAAAAAATAAAATAAGCTTCAGTAAAAAAGAATTTGAAAAAGAACAGGAAAGGCATCAGGAACTTTCAAGAACAGCAACAAGAGGGAAATTTAAATCAGGACTTGCTGATAGTTCAGAGCAAACAACAAAACTCCACACTGCAGCTCATTTGCTTCTGTCCGCTTTAAGAATTGTTTTAAAAGATAATAGTATAATACAAAGAGGAAGCAATATAACTCCAGAAAGATTAAGATTAGATTATTCTTTTAACAGAGCATTAACTGATAAGGAAATAAAAGAAATAGAAAATTTAGTCAACAGCGAGATTAAAAAAACACAAAAAGTTATAAGAGAAGAAATGTCACCTCAGGAAGCAAAAAAGAAAGATTTCAGTGGAATATTTGATTCAAAATACGGGGAAAAAGTTTCTGTTTACACAATAGGAAATTTCTCAAAAGAAATTTGTGCTGGTCCTCATGTTCAAAATACTTCTAAGATTGGACATTTCAAAATCATCAAAGAAGAATCTTCTTCTGCGGGCGTGAGGAGAATTAAAGCAATTGTTGATTAAAAAACATATTCATTAGGATTAATTAGTCCGTATTTCTGTTTTAAATTTTTGAATTGTAAATACTGAAGAGGATTTATTGTCCCATAAGTCCTCATGTCATTTCTGATATTAATCAAAAGCTTAGCATCTCTGTATTCGTATAAATTATTTCCTAAAGAAATTCCTTCTGAAATATTAGTAATCTTTGGAGATGAAATTAATTTCCTTACTGTTCCGAAATATTCTGTTCTGTCATCACTTATTATAGAAGGTCCTGTAGTTTCAATAAAACAATATTCTTCAACATTGCCTTTTTCTTTCGGACATTTTATTCCAACTGCTTCGTGATTCTCTAAATTATAATAAAGAGAAGAAGTTCCATATCCAATTTCTCTAAGCAGAAATACCATCAATTCTGATTTTTCGCTGCAAATTCCTTTCATATCATAAAGAACTTCATAAGGATATCTCTGATATTCTACGGCGATATTTCCAATCTTAAGAGTCTTGTTAGAATTTCCAAATGAGATATTTTGAACTAAACTTATAGCAATTCTAGCCTGGTCTGTTTTATCTTTTGCTAATTTTTCTATTTCTATCACAAGGGGCAATAATAATTCTCTTTGTTCCTTTTGATTTATCATTTTAAGTTTAAAATCAAGAAGCGTGGGATTCTCGCTTGAATCAACATATCTGGGAAGTTCAGAGAGATAATCAACCATTTTTTTATAAACAACAAAATTAATTTGTCTTTTTTTTCCTCTTAAGACATAATTTAAAGTAATATTTTTTGGATCTATTTGATATGAGGATATGCACTTATCTCCTTCAATTTTTAAATCTGCGCAACCACAAACAGATGCTTTTTCTGTTAAGACCCCTTTTGAACAAAAATAAGGATTTATTTTGGAACATTCGTTATAAGAAGTTCCGTCATTGCAAACTGCAGGCTTATTAAAAAATAACAAATAAAAAAAGACAATTAAAATAAAGACAGAAAGAAAAATCAAACCTACAATAACCCCCCTCTTCATTAATTAAAATTGTAAGTATAATATATAAATTTACTCCAAATAAATAGCGGGCTTCATTGATTTGGTCTTTTTTGATTTTCCTTGCGGGTCGTATTTTTCTTTATCGCTGACAGAAAAAACAGAAACATCAAGATTTGTTTTCTTGCTTATAACAGAAATTGCTTCTTCGTATATTTTCTTTTCATTTGGAATAGTATAAACAAAAACCTTTTTCTTTTCTCCGACAATTTTCAAAACATTGTTTATATCATTAATTAAATTATCAATTGCTTTTTCCTGCTTCTCAAGATTCTCATCAATTTTCTTCTCATCTGCAATAGGCCAGCTTTCCAAACTAATGAATGTTTTGTTTCCTAATTTATGCCACAATTCTTCTGTGATGTGTGGAGTGAAAGGATGTAAAAGTTTCAGAGAATTTTCTAAAACAAATTTGCTTGTTTCTTCAGGGAGAGAGTCGAATAAACTTCGAATATTAATAATTGCTAAATTATAATCAAAATTTTCAATTTGTTTAGTTACAATTTTAATTGTCTTGTTCAGTCTGCTTTCTGTTTTTGCATCTGCTTTTCCAATTTTGACATTTTCAAAATAATCTGCAATTTTTCTGATAAATTTAAAGCTCCCTTCAACACCTTCGTCATTCCATTCCATTTGCTTGTCAGGAGAAGAAACGCTCATCAAAAATAATCTTGCCGTATCAATTCCGTATTTATTGGAGATGTCTGTCTGATAAACAACATTTCCTGCACTCTTGCTCATTTTTCCCCCGTCTTTGTATACAATTCCCTGGTTGAACAATTTTGCAAAAGGCTCATCAAATTTCAAAAATCCCAAATCTTTCAATGCTTTCACAAAAAATCTCGCATACATTAAATGCATTACTGCATGCTCTGCTCCACCAATATACTGATTAACAGGCATCCAGTAATCAACCTTTTTCCTGTCAAAAGGTTGTTTTTTATTTTTATTATCGCAGAATCTCAAAAAATACCAACTGCTATCTACAAATCCTCCCATTGTATCTGTTTCTCTGATTGCAAGACTTTTACATTTAGGACATTTAACATTCAAAAATTCTTTGCTGTTTGCGAGAGGATTTCCTGAAATCTTAAAATCAATTTTCTCAGGCAATAAAACAGGCAAATCTTTTTCATTAACAGGAACAACCCCGCATTTCTTGCAATAAATCATGGGTATTGGAGTTCCCCAATATCTCTGCCTAGAAATCATCCAGTCTCTAATTTTATAATTAACATTTCTCTTCCCCAATTTATTTTTCTCGATATAATCTGAAATTTCTTTTATTGCTTCTTTGCTATTCATTCCATTGAATTTTCCAGAATTAACAAGAATGCCTTCTCCAACATAAGATTTATTTTTTATTTTGTCTTTTCCTTTAATCACTTCTTTAATCGGCAATTTGTATTTTTTAGCAAACTGAAAATCTCTTTCATCATGGGATGGAACAGCCATAATCATCCCTGAGGCGTAATCTGCAACAACAAAATTTCCAACATAAACAGGAACTTTTCTTTTTGTAAGAGGATTTATTGCATAACTTCCTGTAAAAACTCCTTCCTTTTCTAATTTGTCAATATCTTCCTGCTTAACAGATTTTATTTTGTTCAGAAATTTTTCAACTTCTTTTTTTTGCTTGTTTGTTACTAACTCAAAAAGTTTGTGATGTTGTGCTGAAACAACCATAAAGGTAACACCATAAATTGTATCTGGGCGTGTTGTAAAGATTTTCCATTTCTTTCCGTTAATTTCAAAATTAATTTCTATTCCATGACTTTTTCCAATCCAGTTTCTCTGCATTGTTTTTATTCTTTCTGGCCATTGAATTTTATCCAAATCCTTAATTAATCTGTCCGCATATTTTGTAATTCGGAAAAACCACTGTTCCAGCTCTTTCTTAACAACTTCGTTTCCGCATCTCCAGCACTTTCCTCCTTCTGCTTCTTCATTCGCTAATACTGACTGACATGTCTTACACCAGTTAACAGGAGCTTTTTTTCTGTATGCCAATCCTTTTTCATAAAGTTTCAAAAAGAAATACTGATTCCACTTGTAATAATCTGGCTCATGGCTCGCAAGTGTTCTGCTCCAATCATAGCTGCTTCCCAATGCTTTTTGATATTCCATTATTTTTTTAATTGCAGCTTCTGCATATTTTTTCGGATGTGTTCCTTCTTTTTTCGCTGCTGTTTCTGCAGGCAAACCAAAAGAATCGTAACCCATTGGGTAAAGAACATTCCAATCTTGAAGCCTCTTGAATCTCGCATAAACATCTCCTATTGTATAATTTCTAACATGCCCCATATGCAAAAAAGAAGCAGAGGGATAAGGATACATTTCAAGAACATAATATTTTTTCTTTTTGCTCTTCTCATCAACTTTGAAAATCTTCGCATCTTCCCATTTCTTCTGCCATTTTTTCTCTATTTCATTAAAATTAACTTCCATTATACAAAACTCCTGTTTTGTACTTTGGTTGAATTTCCTGTTCTACCATTAAGATAAATCGTTTAACTTGTTTAAATTGTTTTTGATTTCATATAAGACACATTTTTAAATATTATTCTCTACTGTTATAGTAATGGATAAAATAGAATCTTATCTTGTAGGAGAATCTGTTGTAAGCGTTGACTCAAATGCATTTTCTTTATATAAAAAAAGCAGTTTCGGCGAACCAAGAGAAGGCAAGATTCAGTATTCTCTGGCAGAAGCATTATTCCTTCTCGAAAAAGGAAAGATGGACATATTCTGGAAAATAAAAAAATTATCCAAGGAAGAATTTATTGAAAAATGCAGAAAAATAGACAAGAAAATTCAGATAAAATATCCCGTATTCAGGGATTTGAGAGAAAGGGGATATGTTATAAAAACTGCATTAAAATTCGGAGCAGATTTCAGAGTTTATGAAAAAGGAGCAAAGCCAGGAGATAAGCATGCAAAATGGATTGTATTTACAGAACACGAATCCAATAGATTAACATGGCACGAATTCTCAGCGAAAAACAGAGTTGCACATTCAACAAAAAAGAATTTGCTCTTGGCAATTGTTGACGAAGAAGGAGACATAAGTTATTACGAAGTGAGATGGTTAAAACCGTAATGAATAAACAAAAACATTTTTAAACAAAATAAACCTATTTTAAACATGTTAAATAAGAGGGGACAGGGGTTGCAAATCAGCACAATTATTTTGATAGTTTTAGGACTCGCTGTTTTGGTTCTATTGGTTTTTGGATTTGTGGTTGGATGGCAAAAAATTCTTCCTTGGATTTCTTCTAATAACGTCGAGACTATAGTTAGTCAGTGCCAAGCTTCATGCGGCACAAATGATGTTTATGGATTTTGTAGTTTGAATAAAACATTAAAGGCAGATGATTTACCAAATAAACAAGTGACTGCTAATTGCAGTTATTTTTCAACTACTGACACTTTCGCAAAATATAATATAGCTAAGTGTCCTAATTTGTGTCCTACTGCATAAATTTATTCTTTTTTAAAATGAGTGATTATGATTTTCCTCAGAGAAGAAACAAGAGAAAAGATAAAAAAAGGGAAAAGAAAAAACATCCATACAAAAAAGGCGGGATTCAAAGGAGTATAAGATTCTCATCAACAAAATAGTTTTATAAATTCTCGTTGTTAATATCTTTTATGTACGAGGTGATTTTTTTATGGTCGCTTGCTTTAATATATATTATCTTTGCGGTAATACAGGATATCAAGACAAGAGAAATTGCTAACTGGCTCAGTTTCTCTTTGATAATATTCGCTTTAGGATTCAGATTTTTTTATTCTCTATTTCAAAACCAAGATTTTTCCTTTTTTTATAATGGACTTATCGGATTAGGAATTTTCTTTGCTATAGGAAATATATTATATTATGGGAGAGTTTTTGCAGGAGGAGATGCTAAATTAATGATTGCCCTAGGTACGATTCTTCCATTTTCTTCAGAGATATTTTCGAACTTTAATATTTTCTTCAATTTTGTGCTGATTTTTCTGTCTGTTGGATTTGTTTATGTTTTAGTTTCAAGTGCTATGCTCTGCGTAAAACATTTCAAGCCTTTCAAAAAAGAATTTTCAAAACAATTAAAGAAAAATAAAAGACTTATGCTTGCTTTGATATTCTTCAGCATAATTGTTCTGGCTTTGGGATTTTTGGAGAAGATGTTTTTCATTTTGGGGGTTCTGATATTCTTTTCTTCCTATCTATATCTCTATTCAAAAGCAGTTGATGAAGCATGCATGATTAAAAGAATAAAAACAAAAGATTTGAGAGAGGGAGATTGGCTTTATTCTAATTTAAAAATAGGAAAAAGAATGATAAAGGCAAAATGGGAAGGAGTTAGTAAGAAAGATATAAAGCAAATAATGAAAAAATACAAAGAAGTAAAGATACGGCAAGGAATTGCTTTTTCCCCTGTGTTTTTGATTAGTTTTATTATATTTATTATACTCAATCTTCTGGGTGTGAATCTATGGAATCCTTTTGGGTAACCAGAAATTTTTTATCTTTTCTACTTTAGATTTCTTATGAACGATTTCTTTTTTCTTATCTAATTCCTCTTTTACTTTCTCAAGTTCTTCTATCTTTACAGGTTTCCTTTCTGAGTTAAAATTCTCTTTGTTATAAACTGGAAGGATATTTATTATTTCATGTCCAAAAAGTCTTGAATTTGAAATTTCAATAGATTTTGGAGAAAATTTTTCTTTTATTTTCTTAGAAACCTTTTTTGAAAGATTTAAAGCTTGTTTTGAAATTTTGTTTGTATGTTTTTTTGGAATTATTATAAAATGTCCTTTTGATATAGGATTTATTTCCAAAACAGCAATTGCATCTTTATTCTCACCTATTCTTATAGATTTAATTTTATCTGAAGCAATAGAACAAAAAACACATTCATCTTCTTTTGGTTCTTCAGTGTTTTCTTCTTTTATAAGTTTATTTTTTTCCAGAAATTTTTCAAGTTGTTCTGGATTCATTGACTCAACTTGCTGTCTTGCATTTGCTGCCTGCCCCAAAGGAAAATTAGATTCTATATGGGAAACAAGTTTCTGTTTTATTTCTTCTGCTTCAGGTTCTGATAACATCTTAAAGGAAAATAACGAATATTTTTATATTTAACCCAATACTCGTCTCATATCTATAACTTGGAGTGAACTAACTTCTTCTATCTTATTAAGAAATCTTTCTAAACTTTCAAGTTCTAATTCCTCTGGCCATGCAAAAAAGGCAATTAATGCTTTTAAGCCAAACGCGATAGGCTCTTCTTCAAATTTGCAATTTTTCCCTCCCATTCTCTCAATTATTACTCTCGCATTTTTCTTCAATCTTTCTAAATCCACTTCTGGAGAAGTAGGCATAATTCTTATTTTTACTCCAGCAATACCCATATTCTAATCTAACGTATTTGGTTTATAATGGTTTCTATTTATATAAAAATACTTAAAAACACTTAGCTCCTGTTTCATAAATGCCAGATAATTATGAGAGGATATTAAATAAAATTTCTAAAATATCTAATCTAGATAAAGGAGAAATAGAAAGAAGGGTAGAAGCTAAAAGAGCAAAACTTTCTGGATTGATAAGTAAAGAGGGTGCTGCTCAGGTAATTGCTGCCGAATTAGGAATTTCTTTTGATAATGAAAAATTGAAAATAGAAGAACTCCTGCCAGGTATGAGAAAAGTGAATACACTTGGAAAAGTAGTAAACGTCTTCCAGCCAAGAAGTTTCAAGACAAAAAAAGGAGATGAGGGGAAAGTTGCAAACTTATTTATTGCAGATGACACTTCGAACATAAAAGTTGTTTTGTGGGATACAAATCATATAAGTTTGATTGAAAACGGAAAAATTGCAGAGGGAGTTGTTATAGAAATTTCAAATGCCAGCATGAGAGACAATGAACTTCATCTTGGAAGCTTTTCAGAATTAAAAGTAACAAACCAATCTATTGAAGATGCAAAAATTGAAAAAAATTTCAGGGAGAAAAAAATTTCCGAATTAAAAAATTCAGATAATGTAAAAATCAGGGCATTTATTGTCCAGTCTTTTGAACCAAAGTTTTTTTATGTCTGTCCAAACTGCAAGAAAAAGGCAACTCAAGAAGGAAATATTTTCACATGTGCAGAACACGGGAAAGTCATTGCAGACAAGAGAGCTTTATTAAATGTAATTCTTGATGACGGGACAGAAACAATAAGAACAGTTGCATTTCAGGATAATCTCGCTGGTATTGGCTTGACTGACTTGGAAAATTTGGAAGAATTAATAATTCAAAGAGAAAGGATTATAGGAAAAGAAATGCTTTTTTATGGAACAGTAAGGAATAACAAAGTTTTCAACACCCCAGAATTTATTATAGAAAAAGTAGAGGAAATAAATCCGGATTTGCTGATTAAAGAACTTGAAATGAATTAGTCTATTTTTCAAGTTCTGCAACGATTTTCTTACAAAAATACGTTGGAAGAATTAGAGAATTAATCTGTCCTTTGTCCATCTCTAAATGGAATCTTTTCTTGAAGGAGTATTCCTCTTAAATTTCTTAATTACGATGTTTCTATTTCTTTGCTATCTATAGATATAATAAATTAACTTATTTTATAAATAATATTGTTTTTTAGAAGATATGTTTTTCAGAACACATTTCATAATAGCCCTGTTTTTTGTTTTGATTTTTTTTCAATATGTAGAAAACCCCATTGTTTTTTTACCTATTGTTTTTCTTGCTACAATTATTCCCGATATAGATAACAGATTTTCAAGAATAGGACACTATAAAGTTTTCAGAATTTTCAATTTTTTTGTAAAACATAGAGGAATAACGCACAGTTTTACTTTTCTTGCAATTACCTCTATTTTAATTTTTTTGTCTTTTAGAGAAATTTTAATTCCTTTTAGCTTTGCCTATTCTCTGCATTTACTTTTAGATAGCCTTACTATTCATGGAATAATGCCTTTTTATCCTTTAAAGTTTAGAATAAAGGGAAAACTGAAAACAGGTGGAGTTATAGAGACAATTTTATTTGCCCTTTTTCTTCTAATTGATTTATTTTTGATATTTTCCAAGATATATCTGATAGCCAAATAATCTTTATAAAGTCAGTATAGGTTGTTTTTCTATGGCTGTTAAAAAAGATGAAGAAGACGAGAACATTGAAGAAGATGAAGAAGAAGTTAAGAAGCCTGTTTCTAAGGATGGAAAAGAACCTCAATTAACTGATTTGCCTGGAATTGGACCGGCAGTTGCTGCGAAATTAGAAGCAGCAGGAATTTATGATATGATGTCTTTGGCTGTGATGAGCCCTACTGATTTGGGAGAGCTTGCAGGAGTTGGAGCAGCAGTAGCAAGAAAAATAATTCAGGCATCGAGAAAAATGCTTGATTTGGGGCTTATGGATGGAATGGAATTTGCAGAGAGAAGAGCGAATATTTCTTATATTACAACAGGAAGTAAGAGTTTTGATAGCCTTCTTGGGGGAAGAGGGGTTCAAGCAAGAGCTATTACAGAAGCATTCGGAGCTTTTGGAAGCGGAAAAACGCAATTAGGCTTGATGCTTGCTGTTAATGTACAGTTGCCTACTGAAAAAGGAGGGGCAAACGGAAAATGCGTTTTTATTGATACAGAAGGAACCTTTCGTCCAAGCAGGATAAAACAAATTGCAGAAGGAATTGGAGCAAATGCAGAAAAAGTTTTGAAGAATATTTTTGTTGCGAGAGCATTTAATTCTGACCATCAGATTTTGCTTCTGGACAAAATTTCTGAGATGATAAAAAATGGCGAACCGATAAAACTTTTGATTATTGATTCTCTTACAGCACATTTCAGGGCAGAGTTTGCCGGAAGAGGACAATTAGCAGACAGACAACAAAAACTGAATAAATATATGCACAACTTGATGAAATTAGCAGAACAACATAATCTTGCTGTTTATGTTACTAATCAGGTAATGGCAAATCCTGCACAAATGTTTGGAGACCCAACAACAGCTATTGGCGGGCATATTGTAGGACATGCCTCAACATACAGAATTTATTTGAGAAAAGGAAAAAAAGATTCTCGTGTCGCAAAGTTAATTGATTCTCCTGATTTGCCAGATAACGAAATAGTTTTCTTTGTTACAGAAAAAGGAATTATTGATGAATAATTTTTAAATTTAAAAATCTTCTCAACAGAGAAAATTTATATAGTATTTTCTGTTAAATATTTCTATATAAAAAGAGGGCTATGGAAGGGAAAAAGGAGTTGATGAGAAAAGAGTATTTCTTATTAGGGGTTTCTGTAATTTCATTAATACTATTAATTTCAGTTGTGAGTGCAGCAATAAGTGTAATTTCTCCGGCAAATAACACCAAGAATAAAGGATATATCGCATTCAATGTAACTTACATCAATGATTCAGACTTTACTGATGCTACTAATGCAAGTTTCTATTATAACTTAAGTGGAACATGGCAATTAATAGGAAATGTTAGTACCTGTACAAAAGCTGTTGCTGGTGCTGTTGCTTCCTGTAATGCAAGCTTGAATGTTTCTACACTAGTTCAAGGTAGATACAGTATTAATGTAACCTTAGCTAATCTTACTAATTTTGGAGCTGCTTATGGTGCGAATGTTACAACCTACAATGTAACCTTTGATTACACTCCCCCGAGTATAAATATAACCTTTCCAACTAATAACTCAAACTTTTCAAGTTTGACTATAGAAATTAATTACTCCAGAAGTGATAATTTGGGGCTTGGTGCTTGTTGGTTTTCAAATAATTCTGGACAAAGCAACAATACTTTAGCAAATTGTGTTAACATAACAGGAAAAACTTGGCTTGCTGGATTTAACAACATAACTATCTGGGTTAATGATACAGTAGGAAATCAAAATTATTCTTCTGTAAGTTTCTTTTTGGATAATGTAAAGCCCAATATATCCATAATCTTTCCAGCTAATAACAGTAACACTTCAAATACTCAGTTGAATATTAATTATACGAGAAGTGATAATAGAGGAATAACAAATTGTTGGTTTTCCAATAATTCAGGACAGAGTAACAACAGCTTAGGAACAAACTGCGTTAATATTACAGGGAAAACTTGGCTTGCTGGATTTAACAATATAACAATTTGGGTTAATGATACTGTAGGAAACCAAAATTATTCTTCTGTAAGTTTCTTTTTAGATAATGTAAAACCAAATATATCAATAATCTTCCCAGCGAACAATACTAATTCTACTAATAATAATCTTAATGTGAATTACACTATCGAGGATAATAGGGGGATAATAAACTGTTGGTATTCTAATGATACTTATCTCAAAAATACTACTCTCGCAGATTGTATTAATATAACAGATGTAACTTGGAGTCTTGGTTTTCATAATATAACAGTATGGGTTAATGATTCTGCAGGAAATGTAAACTCTTCTTCAGTAAGTTTTAATATGAGCATGCCAGACACAACTTTCCCAACAGCCACCTTTTCCTGCTCTCCATCAATAATTAATAGGGGGGGTACAGTTACATGCAGCTGCGAGCCTTCAGATTTAGAATCGGGAATAAATACTTCTGTCACTGTTTATCAAACAAATCCTTCAACAAGTGAAATGGGAATTCTTACAGTCTATTGTTATTTTGCAGATTTAGCAGGAAACGCAAATAACCTTTCTACAACTTATTTTGTTTTTGACCAGGGCGGAGGAGGAATACTAAAACCCAAGTCAATTCCATCTACATCTGATACTTCTACGGAAGTCATAGAGAAATCAGAATCATGGACAAGGATAATGCCAAACATTCCAGAAATAATGAAAGATTTTGATAAAGAGATGGGTATAAAACAAATTCAAATTGAAGTCACGGGCGAAGCAAAAAATGTTCAAATGACAGTCACAGGATATGGTTCAAAACCCGCAGAACTTTCTGCTTCAAAAGATGAGGCCTACAAATATCTGCATATAGAAACTAAAAACTTAACAGAAAAATTAAGCAAAGCAACAATAGATATACAAGTCAAAAAATCGTGGATTTCAGAAAATAATCTTGATAAAAAAGACATAGCTTTATTCAAATTTAATGAAACTTCTGACAAATGGAAAGAACTTCCAACAACATTCAAAGAAGAAGACAGCACTTATGATTATTATAACATAGAACTAAAGAGTTTCAGTTATTTTGCAATTGCTTCAAAAGAAGTTAAAGAGAAAAAATGGGTTATTTTAATTTGGATTACAATTTTAGTATTAACAATGGTTGTTCTTTTCTTTTTTATTATAAGAAAAAATAAGATAAAAAAGATTATTACTTTCTTCACTAATTTAAAGAGGAAAATAAAAAGATTTTAATATTCTGTTCTTTCTAAGTTTAAGTGGAAGAAAATTGGTTTATTGGTGATTTGCATATTCATTCTCGATTTTCAAGAGCATGTAGTATTAATCTAAGTTTTGAAAACCTTGTCAAATGGGCAAAGATAAAAGGGCTTGATTTGTTAGGAACAGGAGATTTCACGCATCCATTATGGCTTAAAGAAATAAAAGAAAAATTAACAGAAAAAAACGGATTTTATTATTACAATGATTTTCCTTTTGTTATAACTGGAGAAATCTCTTTGATTTATACTCAAAATAAGGGAAGAAGGATACATCTTGTTATTTTAGTTCCCAATTTAGAAATTGCAGACAAAATAAATTCTTACTTAGATACAAAAGGCAGAAGAGATTATGACGGAAGACCAATCTTTAGCATTTCTGGAGAGGAATTTGTTAAACAAATGATGAATATCTCTTCTGACATTGAGATTATTCCTGCTCATGCTTGGACTCCTTGGTTTGGTATTTTTGGGAGTGCGTCTGGATTTGACAGTTTGAAAGAGTGTTTTAAAGAGCAAATAGAGAATATACATGCGATAGAAACCGGAATGTCTTCTGATCCAGAAATGAACTGGAGAATAAAAGAATTAGAAGACAAAGCGATAATAAGTTTTTCTGATGCGCATAGTTTCTGGCCATTCAGATTAGGAAGAGAAGCAACTATTTTCAATAAGACAGATTCTTATTCTGAAATCATCAGACAAATCAGAAACAAAACTTTTATTGCCACAATAGAAACAGATCCCGCATATGGAAAATATCATTATGACGGACACAGGAATTGTAATTTTTCCTGCAGTCCTGAAAAAAGCAAAGAATTAAACGGGATTTGTCCTGTCTGCAAAAAACCCTTAACAATAGGGGTTGATAACCGAGTTGAACAATTAGCCAATCATGAAAAAGGACATAAGATAGACAGTGCAAAACCTTTCTATAAACTCCTTCCCCTTCATGAAGTTCTTGCATTAGCATTAGGCAGTCCTCTTGAAAGCAAGGCTGTTTGGAATATTTATAATTCTTTGATTCATGAATTCAAAAATGAATTCGAAATTCTTCTAAAGGTTACAAAAGAAGAATTCACCAAGAAAAATGTAGATGATAAAATAATTGAATTGATTATTAGAAATAGGGATGAAAAAATAAAAGTTTCTCCAGGATATGATGGGGAATATGGAAAGGCGACGTTGGGAGAAAAACAAATTACACTTACTTAACAGCAAACTCGATTCCTACTTTCTTGGATTCCTTCTCTGCATTATCTATCAAACCCATCATCTTTTTATCTGCAACTTTAATATCTTCTGATTCCAACTCCAATCTATATCTTCCTGCTGAGATGTATTTAATGTTTATTCCTTTAAAGATTTCCAGAATTTTTTTTATTAAAGTTACTCCATTGGGTTTTACTGTTGTGAGATGTATCTCCTTTTTCAGAATTGCTTTTTTCTTTTTTTGTATATTTAAAATATCTAAAATTTTTTGGGAATTTTCTTTTCCAACTATCTTTTCAAGATTCTCTGAATTTGTTTTAGCATCTTCCAAAAAAGAATATAATTTTCCCCGACTTAAAATTTCTTTAACTGCTTCTTCGACTTTTTCTCCTAAAACACTTTTTAATATGCTTACGTAACTTTTTTCTTGTTTGTCTTGTTCTATTACTTCTTTTCTTTCTTTCTGATTTACTCTTCTTAATGACAAATCAACATTTCCTTGTGAAGAAATTCTTAATACCTTGCAAACTATCTTTTTCTTTGGAACTACATAGTCTCTTAAATTTCTTATTCTTCCGGGAGCAATCTCGCTCATTACTATACTTCCTTCGACTCCCAATCCCACTCCATCTTTTGAGGCGATATCGCGAAATCGCTCGCCATCTCCACCTATTTTTACAAACACGACAGTTCCAACTATTCTGTCAACTGTGCATAATACTGTATCTCCAACTTCTAAGTTTTCCATATTTTAAGAAAAAATGCGGGGGTTTTAAATCTTTACTAATTCAATTTCCAAACTCTTTTTCAGACAATCCAGAAACTCTTTTTCTTTTTCCTGTTTTAACATACAACCTGCTGCAGATTCGTGTCCTCCGACATCTCCGCCTATTTTTTCTATTATTGAACTCAATACTTCTCTGATATTTCTCCCGCTTTTTCCGACGCTCCTTGCAGATACTTTTATCTTATCTTCATAATAAGCCATTGTAGTTATTATTGTTCCTTCTTCATAAAGGCAAGAATTTGAAAGAATGCTCGCGATTGTTCCGATTATGGTGTCTTTTATTTTTTCTTTAGCATTTATTATTATAAAACCATTTCCTTCTATCTTCTCTGATTCAGAAACAAATTTTAATCCAGAAATAATAAACTGTTTGTATTTTGTGTGCATTAACTCTGCTCTCTTTTTTGCCTTTGCCAATTCCATGCAGAACTGCACTGCTGTTTCACTTTCTCCTAATCTGGAACATGCATTTATTATTGCGCTTAATTCTCTCGCGTCTTCAAGTTTGTTAAAGAATTTTATCAAAAAGATATCTCCTATTATTTCTCTATTTTTTACTTTTGGATTTTTGAGAACTATAGAAGTAACTAATTTAGACATTTCTTCTTCATTCAGCTCTATCAAACTTTTATATTTTCCATTTGGAGGATTTAATCCTACCTCCCGAAGTAGCTCAGTAACTCCTTGAGGATTTCCTGTTATGCCTGGAATATATGGGTCTGAACAGTATTCCAATGTTCTGTTTAAAGGGCGAGTGGAAGGATAAATCAGCAAGCCCCTTTTTCTTTTTACTTCTCCGTCATTGATTATTGAATTGTTCAGTTTGTCTATGCTTTTTTCCATACAATCTCCAATCATGCCGAGTATTGCAAGCTTTGCGAACTCTTTGGTTTCTTCGCTTAAATGTTTGCAGAAAAGATAAACTAAACTTGAACTGCTGATTTCTTCTTTCCCGTTTAACTGAGGATTTATTATATTTAACTTTTCTGGAATGTCTTGAAAAATCTGATGGTGGTCTATTATGAAAATATTTTCCAAATCCATCTTAGAGAGATAATTTAAACTTCCTGAAGCTAAATCAAGAAAGATTACAACTTTATCTTTGGGCAATTTAAGAATTGTTTCCTCTTCTAATCTGGGAACAATTTTCAGTGAGAATTTTTTATCTAATTTCCTTAGAGTTTGTATCAATATTGTAGCAGAAGTTATTCCGTCTGTGTCAAAATGACTCACAATGAATATATCTTTATTAGAAATAGCGTCCATAAATTTATTTGCAACTGATTCAATATCTAATTCAAGATTTTTAGATTTCAATCTCTTTTCTTTAACCTCTTTTTCCATTTTTATAAAAAATTATTTATTTAGCGAGATACTTTTTAAGTCTTCTAAGTTTTGCTGATATTCTTTCTCTGTCTCTCATCGCTCTCTTGTCTTTTTTATTCTTAGCAAAATGTTTTTGTAATCTCTCAAGTTTTTCCTGAATGTTTTTCTCGTCAGGATTAATATATTTGCTTCCTAGTACTTCAGATATTTTTCCGAATTCTTTTGAATGAATTCCTTCTTTTCTTAATGTTTCTCCGATTTTTTCACTAGTTAAGCCTTTGTCAGCTAATTCTAAAACCATTTTTTCGAATTCTTCTTTAGATATTTTCTTTGCTTTTTTGCTGTTTTCTGTCATTATGCAAAATCTCCTGTTTTGTATTTGTGGCAAATTTCCTGTTTGCTCATTTTTTCTTCTGTTTTTTCTGGCATTTTAGTTAATCGTAGTTTAGTCTTTTAAACCTTACTGTAAGTGAAAGTTATTTAAATTCAGTTTTATTTTTTATTGCATGGGAGAAGTGATAGGAATTCTAAGTCTAAAAGGAGGCGTAGGAAAAACTTCCAGCGTTATGTCTCTTGGCAGTGCAATTTCTTATTTTAATAAAAAAGTTCTTTTAATAGATGGAAATTTCTCTGCTCCAAACTTGGGATTATATTTGAATATGCTCGAGCCCAAAGTTACTATACAGGATGTTTTAAAAAGAAAGACAAAAATCAAATCAGCCATACAATCTTTAGATTTTTTTGATATAATCTTTGCTTCTCTTTCTGATAAAAATATAACAAATCCATTAAAATTAAAAGAAAAAATAAAACCCTTAAAAGAAGATTATGACTTTATACTTATTGATTCTTCTCCCTCTCTAAATGACGAAACTCTTGCAGTCATGCTCGCATCAGACAAGCTTCTTGTCGTAACAACTCCAGACTATCCCACTTTGAGAATTACTATGAAAGCTGTCAACATGGCTAAATTAAGAGGAACTCCAATTATTGGACTTATTGTAAATAAATCTTATAACAAAAAATTCGAAATGCCAATAGAAGAAGTAGAGAGAATATCGGGAGTACCTGTTATGGCTATTATTCCTCATGACATAAATGCTCTTAAAGCTGTTTCTGAATTCAGTCCTTTAACAAGTTACAAGCCAAGGTCAGATGGCAGTATAGAATACAAAAAACTTGCAGCAATATTAATTGGTGAAAAATACAATCCATTTCGATTTAAAAATTTGTTCAAATTTTCTCCAAAAAAACAGGACATAAACAGGGATACATACTATGAAAGTGTGTTTAGATAGCCCCACCAGGATTCGAACCTGGGTCCCAGCCTATCTCCCGAGCTCGCTCGATGTTGTTGAGGCGGAACCTCGCGAACTCGCTCGACCAAAGGGCTAGATACTTGACCGCTGTACTATGGGGCTCCAAAAGAGATAACTATTCTTGATTTTTAAAATTAGTGTTCTTTATAACGCCCTCTTTTCTCAACTGCTTTCAATCTCTCCAGAACCTTTGAAGATTCATTGTAAGATTCATAGCCTTGCAAAATTTGTTCAAATAAAATTTCCCAATGATTGAAATGTTTTGCTTCTAATGCTTGTTTCAATAAATGCAAGTCAACTGCCTTGTCTTCAATTTTTTTGCTGATATAACCTAAACCAAAATCAACAAAATAAATTTTTTCATCTTTCATAATCATATTGCTTGTTGTTAAATCTCCATGAATTATATCTGAATTATGAAGTTTGGCAATTTCCTCTCCAATTTGCTTACAGATTTCTTTTTGTTCCTCTAATAAAAAATCATCAAGATTTTCAGAAAGTTTTTTTCCATCAATAAAAGGCATTTCTATTTTATTAAATTCTTTTAATGGAAATGGGTCAGGAGCATTAATTATTTTAGAGGCTTTTTCAAGAAGTTTTTTTTCTGCTTTTGTTCTTTGTTTTCTGATTTTTTCATCTATTTCTTTAATTCTGTAAGATTTTTTTATTCTGTCTTTTGTTACTAAATTTCCAGAAAGAATTATTTTTGCCTCTGCTCCTTGCTGCAATAATTTTTGTTCCATCTTATTGTGAAAGCCCTTTTTTCATATCTAAAATAATATCATTTCCAATCTTATTTAATCTTTTTTGTCCTTCTTGAAACCTTTCTATTAATTCATCTTTCTTCCATTTGTTTTTCTCTTTCATTTCTGAAAGTTCATTAAAAAATTGCTTTTCAATTCTAACAAAGTGTGTTATTTTTTGTGAAAAATTTTTTAATTCTCTCGTATGAAAATATAATGGACTTGACATCACAAGAAAATTTTGTCTGTTCTTTTTTAACTCATCAATTATTTTCCCAATTTCTTTATTATTTTTTGAGGCTTCTACTTTTCCTGTAATTTGGTTATATAATTTTTTATTCTGTTCAATTGTCTCGGTAATCTTTTCAAAATATTCCAGTTTTTTCTGGAAGATTAAACTTCTTTTATTATATTGTGTGCTTATTTGATGACTGATTCTCGGACTGATAAGCGTACCTACTAAAATACCAAGTAACATAATCGCTGCAGTTAAATAGGGAGTGAAATCCATAAAAAGACTGTTGATTATAAGGATTTAAAGATTTTGGTTAAAATTATTTAACAAATGGTAAAGATTATGAAGAAAACTTCTATTGTCCATTTTTATATACTGAGAATTTCCTCTTGCTCTTGAAAAAGTTTTCATAAATCTTAGATAATAGGCAGGATTGTTTTTTGGGGGCTCAAGCCCTTTGCTCCAATCCCATTCGCCTTCCTGTATATCATTAACTATTATATTATAATTTTCCAATTTTCTGTTTTCCTGTTTTGCTAAATTTTTTGCCATTGACAGAGCTTTTTCAAACACCATAGGGGAAGTAATCGCTGAGCCTATTGAGACATAGGTTCCATTTTCCAAATTAGAGATTGTATTAGCAAATTTTAAAAAATCTATGTATGCTGCCTCCCCAATTGCTGCGCCATCACATTCAGGATGTGTGTAAATAATATCACATCCAATTTGCGGGCATATACTTGCAGGAATCTTTAATGAAAAAGCATTTCCAAGAACACTTATCTCTTTATGCTTATGTGGAATTTGTTCTCCCTTTAATTTTTCTTCAGAGATTAATCTTCCTACAGCATTTCCATATCCTTCAAGACAATGTTCCTTTATCGCTCTATTAATGTATTTTCCTGTTTCTTCCCATAAACCAAATTGTCCTTCCTCAAGATATTTCCTGACATCTTCTTCTGTTTTTCCTTGATAAGCCAACTCCCAATCGTGAATTGAAACAGCACCATTTCCTAATATATGCTGGACATATCCTCTCTTCATTAATTCTATTAAAATTTCTGACAATCCATTTTTTATCAAATGTGCTCCAAAAGAAAAAATAACAGGAGCATTTTTTTCTCTTGATTCTTTTATTAGAGACGCTATTTTCTCTAATCTTGAAAATTCTTCTTCTGAAACCTGTGGTAGAGGGGAATCTGGGTTGATTATTATTGATAAATCACTTTTGGATTCTCTTTCTAAAAGAGGTTTAATATTTAATTTATTTCTGTTGAATAGTTCATATCGCATCTGCTTTTTTAATGAGAATTATTTATAAGGTTTTATGAGATTAAAATCTCATCTTCTTTCCGAATTTCTTTGCGAATTTCTGCAGTTGCTTCTGACTTAATCCCTGTGACAAGTCTCCTGTTCCTGATTTTAGCATATCATTGAGAAGTTTATATTGCTTTAGCAATCCTCTAACGTCGCTGGTATGAACTCCTGCTCCTTTTGCAACTCTCGATATCCTTGAAGTCTGTTTTTCCAGAATTTCGGGATTTGTTTTTTCTTCAGGGGTCATTGATTTTATAATGTGTTCCCATTTCGCTACTTTTGCTTCTTGATTCTCAAGTATGCCTTCTGGAATTTTCGCATTAATATTTGACAATCCTGGAATCATAGATTTTATTTTGTCAAATCCTCCAAGAGAACCCATAGACTTAACTTGTTCTATAACATCATCCAAAGTTAATTTTCCTTCTTCAATACTTTTCTGAATTTTTTTCTGGCTTTTTTCCTCTGTCACTGATTTTATTTTTTCCATTAACGTTTCCAAATCTCCCATCCCAAGAAGTCTTGAGAGGAACGATTTTGGATTGAATTCTTCTATATCATTTATTTTCTCCCCTGTTCCTATAAAATAAACTCCTGAATGAGTTTCTGCACATGCAGTTAATGCGCCCCCCGCTTTTGCAGTTGAATCCATTCTCGTTATTATAACTCCAGAAACATTAATAGCATCTTTGAATTGCTGTGATTGCACTTTTGCTGCTTGCCCAATATCTGCAGGAATTATAAGAATTCTTTCTGTTGGTTTTGCTTCTTTATCTATCAATTTTATTTCCTTAATTAATTCTTCGTCTAATGTGTGTCTTCCTGCTGTATCCACAATGATTAAATTATAATCTTTCAGTTGCTTTTCATATTTTTTCCAAATCTTAAGAGGATTTTTTTCAGAAGTATCTATAAAATAATTCAGTTTGTGCTTTTCTGCAAGTTGTTTTAATTGCTCTTGTGCTGCTGGACGATGAGTATCCAAACCAATGAGTGCAACTCTGAAACCTCTTTTAGAAAAATAATTTCCAAGTTTTGCTGTTGTTGTTGTCTTGCCACTGCCATAAAGCCCGAGCAGGAGAATTACATTTCTTCCAGAAGTTAATTTTAATTGCTTGTACTCCCCCAGAATAGCCAATAATTCGTCGTGAAGGATTTTTATCATATGCTCTTTTTTTTCTACACCCTTAATTCTTTCATCTAACGCTCCTTTTCTTATCTTGTCACTTAATTCTTTAACCAAAGCAACATTAACATCTGCTTCAATCAATGCTCTTTGCAACTCTCTTACTATAGAATCAACTAAATCTTTGTCAAGAAAAAGAGCATTTGCTATTCTGTCTGTAGCCTTTCTTATTATCTCGCCAAGCTTCTCAAGCATAAAAGAAGAAGTAAATTAATAGTTAATAAAGTTGTGGTTAGAAGGGAAAAGTTTTTAAGTGAAAATTTTATTAATAATGAATTATGAAGGAAGTGTGGGGGCAATCATTGTCAATAGATCTTAGAGGATGCGATAATTCTCTTCTGACTAATCCAGAAAAACTAAAAGAATTTTCCAAAGAGATTTGTAAAGAAATTGATATGGTTCCATTCGGAGAGCCGATGGTTCATAGATTTGGAGAAGGAAGCTTGGAAGGATATTCAATGATACAATTTATAATGACTTCTTCTATAACTGTTCATTTGGATGAAGTTAAGAACAGAGCATTCATTGATATTTTCAGCTGCAAAAAATTTGATGTCAAGAGGGCGAAAAATTTCTGCAAGAAATTTTTCATGGCGGAAAAAATCAGAGCTAAGAATTTGTACAGGTATTAATCAATAAATCTTTAGCAATCATTTTCGTGTAATCTCATTATATCAATGTCCCAATAATCTTTTCCTTGTAATCTTGAAAAGTATTGCATTGGAATTTCTAATGTTAACATTAGTCCTTGGCTTTTTAGGTTCTGAATATCATAATAAGATAATTCATCTTCGCTTATCTTTATTTTATTGGAGATATACTCTACATCTTTTCTTGTTTTCTTCCACGCAGTTATTAGTCTTTTTAAAAGATTCATTTTACAACCCTAATCTTTTGATAAATTTTTCTTTATCAAAAACTTCAATCTTATCGTAAGTTTGTCCTGTTCCTAAATATAGAATTGGTTTTTTTGTCACATACCCCACAGAGAGAGCTGTTCCGCCTTTCTCATCAATATCTGCTTTTGTTAAAACAATTCCGTCAATTCCAATTGCCCAGTCAAAACTTCTCACTTGTTCTATTGCATCGTTTCCAGTGATACTCTCTCCGACAAATAGTTTTTTATCGGGCTTGCAAACTCTTACTATTTTTTCCATCTCTCTAAGGAGATTTTTCTGGGTGTGCATTCTTCCTGCTGTGTCAATAAGGACGCAATTGATAAAATTCTTCTTTGCATAATTTATCGCATCAAAACCTACGCTAGCAGGATCGCTTCCATACTCATGAGAAATTACTTTCACTCCAATCTTGCTTCCATGCTCTTTCAGCTGTTCTATTGACGCTGCTCTGAATGTATCCCCCGCAGCCATTATGCAGGAAATTCCTCTAGCCTTCAAATTCTCTGCAATTTTTGCAATTGTGGTTGTTTTTCCGCTTCCATTTATACCACAAAACAAGATTACATAAGGTTCTCTCGATTGATCTGAATTTTTTTCTTTTATTTGTTCTGCTAAATTAGGAGGAGCAATTAAAATCTCTCTGATTATTTCCTTGAACGCTTCTTTTACTTCTGATTCTATTTCTTTTTTCAAAAATTCTTTCCCAATTATTTTCTCTTTTAAATCCTGCACTATTTTTTCTGCAACTTCCAAAGCAACATTATTCTCAAGAAGAAGCATTTCAAGCTCTTCTTGATAGATTTCAAATTCATTTTCAGAAATTTTTATCTTGCTTATTTTCTCGCCTATCCTCTGAAAAAAGCCTTTTCCTTCTTTCTCCTTTTCTTCTGGCTCTTCTAATTTTACTTTTACTACTTTTTTGACTTTCTTTCTTTTCTCCAAGCGATTTTTATCGCTAACTTCTTTTTCTGTCGCCTTTTTTGTCAGACTTTTAGTCCAACTTTCTATTTTTTCTTTTAAAAACTTAAACATGTTATCTTAAACTTAATCAGATTTATAATGTTTTCTTAGCGAATATAAATTTTTATAAAGAATAGTAAATAGATACAACTATGAAAGGGGTGTTAGTAATAATAGACGGAATGGCTGATTTGCCGAATAAGCAATTAGGAGACAGGACTCCTTTAGAAGCAGCAAATATGCCTAATGCTGATTTTTTGGCTGCAAGAGGAGAGCTTGGATATATGTATCCTGTCAAGCCAGGCTTTATCCCTGAAAGCGACGAAGCAGTTGTTTCTATTTTTGGGAACGAATTAATCTCAAGCACAAGAGGACAATTAGAAGCAAGAGGAACAGATATAAAATTAGTAAGGGGAGATTTAGCCTTGAGAGCAAATTTTGCTACAATTGATTCTTACAAATCGGGAAATATTATAGACAGGAGAGCAGGAAGGACTTTGACAACAGGAGAAGCAGAAGCTCTTGCAAGAACATTAAACAGCCATATAAAACTTGCTCGCCCATTTATCTTCAAGCCCACAGTTGGACATCGGGGAGTTTTAGTTTTCAAAGGGGGTTTCTCAGATAACATTTCTGGAAATGACACACAATATTTTGGAGGACAAATCAAAGTTTCTAACAAAATAATAAAATGCAAACCATTAGATGACGAAGAAAATTCACAATATACTGCAAACATTGTAAATGAATTTTTAGAAAAGGCTTTTGATATTTTAAATAATCATCCCGTAAATGAAGACAGGAAAAAAAGAGGAGAATTACCTGCAAATTTCCTTCTTGTCAGAGGAGCAGGAATAGAAGCACCAAAACTAAAATTATATCGAAGATGGATTTCTGCTGCATATATGCCATTGGAAAAGGGGTTTTCAGTTGCTTCTGGAATGAAAACTTTTTCTTTTGGTTATCCAAAATTAAAAAAAATGGATGTATACGCAAATTTGCGTGACGGTTTATCCAAAGCATGCAAATTTTCAAATTGGGTTTTGTGGAGAAACAGGAAGACTGCAGACTATGCTTATATTCACATAAAAGAACCTGATGTTCCTGGACATGATAACAAGCCAGCAGAAAAAAAAGAGATGCTGGAATATATTGACAAGACTTTGTTTAATTTTCTGAGAAAATTTGCTCCTCCAAATAAAATTAAAGTTGTTATAACAGCAGACCATTCAACTCCCTGCAAGCTTAAATCTCATTCAGCAGACCCTGTTCCTGTCCTTTTTTACAATCATTCGATACCTAAAGAAAAAAAGTTCTGTGAAAGCGAAGCAAGAAAAGGAAAACTAGGCAGAATTCTTGGAAAAGAGCTTTTAGGGAAGGTTGGGTTTTTGAAATAGCAAATAGCATATAACAATCATTAAAAATTGAACTCTATTATTTTTATTATCAAATGATAACTTATAATGACATTTACGAAGCAGCGCGAAAAGAACGCTATTCTGAACAGTTGCAACCGCTGCCGAAGAATTTCATAAGTGAAGTTTCTGATTATTTAAGAGAGAAAAGAGATATTGCTTCAAAAGACAACGATGTTTTTTCAGATGTTATTATTAAAACAAAGAAACAGTTGGAAAATGCGATAACTCTTTTTAAGGAATTAATTTTGAGAAGAAAAAAGAAAATTCTGAGCTTGGTTTTAGTTGCTGCTGAGACAGGAATTTCAAAGCAGGATTTTGAAAACATGCTTCCTTTTGAAAAAACTCTTTTTGAGGATTTGATGAAGAACATTGATTTGTCAGAAAAAAGACTGAATGATATTCTGAATGGAAACCAAGAAGAGCAGAAAAACGAACTCGTTGTCTTCAAGGAACATGTTGACGAATTTGTTGGCTTGACTGGGGAGAAAATGGGAAGTTACGAAAAAGGGCAGATTGTAAACATGCCTAAAGAAATTGCAAAGATACTAATTGATTCTGGAAAAGCCGAATTAGCGGGGGAATAGTTAATAAGAAATCTTTTAAACCATTATTCTTTCCTCTTATTAGCGCCTCTATAGCTCAGTGGTAGAGCGGCTGCCTTGTAAGCAGTAGGTCGGGGGTTCAAATCCCTCTGGAGGCTTTTGCATAGCAAAAGACTACATACTAAATTGGAGAACAATTTCAGCTTGGAGGCTTACTTCCCCTTAATCTCAAGAACTCTAATTTCACAAAGAGACAAAGGATAAATCTTTTTAAGTTTCTGACTTAAAGGTCTTTGTATCTGATTCTTTAATACTTCATCAAACAATTCCTCTGCTGATTTGTCTTTAACATAATTGATTAATTCTTCTTTTGCTTTTACTCTCAAAGCATTCCTGACTGCCCTTGAAACTTTTCTTCTCGTTATTAAGAAAGGTTTTATTATTATTTCAGCATCTTGGCATGCTGTCTGAAAAGAATCTTCAACATAATTAGTTCCTTTTCTTATCATTCTTCTTAGAAAATAGGGCATGAGAACAATTTTCTTCGGAGATGCAACAGCTTCGTTGTTTTCTATTTTTACTTTCAATGTTAGCATCATGCTCTTTCCTTTAAGCATTCTCGTCAAATCGTATTTCAAAAATCTTCCTTCTAATTCTGAAAGTTCATAAGCTTGCATTTGTGTCTGCTTGCTTATTAAAGGCATTTCAACATCAAAAAATTTCTTTTTTCTTTTTGCGACTGCCATTATGCAAAACTCCCGTTTTGTATTTGCGCTGAAACTTCTGTTTCTGTCATTATGCAAAATCTCCTGATTTTGTATCTATGTAAAATTTCCTGTTTTTCATTTTTACTCCTGTACTACTTTACCTGCCCTTTGTCCTTTTCTTTGATATTTAGATTTTCCGCATGTTATACATGTGTACATAATATTTGTTTTTTTGGTTGTTTTTGATTTTCTCTTGAACTTTGATACTGCTGGCTTGTTCCATCTTCCACGATTACCAATACCTCTATTTCTACCTCTTAATCTCGCTCTCTCTTTCGACCCCCTTTTTAATGCCCCCCTTTTTGCTCCTGTAGAAACTAGTTTTATCTTCTGTTCTGTTTTCTTTTTACAATACGGACAATATCTGTTAGTTGTCTTTGGTTTTTTCATTCTAATTAGAAAAGAAAAATTGGGTTTTTAAAGTTAATCAATAGTTACTATCCTGTCTTATTTGAAGTCATATTCTTAAATAAATCTATAATCGCGGGAGGAATTATTGGTTGCTTTGTAATAACCATTAACCCTATCCAGAATATTAAAAGAACTGCAACAGCAATAATTATTGTTTTGGGGTTTGTTCCTTTTCCTTTTGTTCTTGCTCTAAAACTATAACCGCATTGAATGCAATATGCATCTCCAGCATGAATTAAAGCGCCACACCTCGGACAATATTTTTTATTTTTAGGCATATCAGTATATGTTTTTCTAATTTATAAATTTAATTTAAATTATAATGGCCCTGCGAGGAATTGAACCTCGGTCTCGTCCATCTTGATGTTTACATCACTACCTTAAAGGAAGTTGATTGTCAAGAAACCTTGGTTTCTTACAACGTCAAGGACGCATCTTAGCCACTGGACTACAAGGCCTTTAAACATTTATTCCATGGTAAGAAATGTTTAAAAAGTTTCTTTCTTAATTCAATATATGAAAAAGAGTGGGCAATATAGAAAAAATAGTTTTGGAATGCTTTGGTTTTTATTAAATTTAATTTTTGGATTATATTTTCTGAACCTCGGATTAAAGTTTGTTACTCTTTCATTTATCTCTGATTCAATCAATAATATCTTAATGATTATTGGGGGGGCATTGCTGATAATTTGCGGATTTATGTCTATGAGAAAAAGCTCTTCTATGCAAACAATGAGATAATTCTTAATAAGATTTATATACATATTTTCCATTATTTTCCTATGTATAATAAAAGGGGGCAGGTGACAATTTTTATTATAATTGCGATAATAATTGTTGGAGTTGTAGCGGGTTTTTTTCTTCTTAGAGGAAACATAGGAATAACAAAAGTTCCTACAAGCATACAGCCGGTTTACAACAGTTTTTTATCCTGCTTAGAAGATAAAACTAAAACAGGAATTGATATTTTAGAAAGCCAGGGAGGTTATATTCAGTTGCCTGCATTTGAACTGGGAAGCAGGTATATGCCTTTTTCATCTCAGCTGAATTTTTTAGGAAATCCAATTCCTTATTGGTATTATGTTTCTGGAAATAATGTGCAAAAAGAGCAAATTCCTTCTCAACAAGATATGGAAAAAAATCTGGGAGACTTTATCAATGAAAAAATAAGAGAATGCAATTATGAAAATTATTACAATGAAGGTTTTGAAATAATTCAGGAAGAACCCAAAGCAAGTGTAAGCATAAAAAATGATAATGTTGCTGTTAGATTAAGCATGAATATGAAGATAAGCAAGGGAGAAGATACTGCTCTGATTGGAACGCATCAATTGAGTGTGAAATCGAATCTCGGTGCTCTTTACAATTCAGCAAAAACAATCTATCAAAAAGAGCAGAAAGAATTGTTTTTAGAAAACTACGGAATTGACAATATGAGATTGTATGCTCCTGTTGACGGAGTTGAAATTTCCTGTTCTCCAAAAACATGGAATGCTAACAAAGTGTTCAGTGATTTGCAGGAAGCAATTGAAGTTAATACTCTCGCTCTCACCACAAAAAGCCCTTCAACAAAAGAAGGAAAATATTTTTTTGTTAATGCAAACATAAATGGAGAAGCTAGATTCCTAACCTCAAGAAATTGGAGCAATAGTTTTGAAGTCCTGCCTTCTCAGGAAGAGCTTTTAATTGCAAGCCCTGTTGGAAATCAGCCAGGCTTGGGAGTTTTGGGATTTTGTTATGTTCCTTATCATTTTGTCTACAACATCAAATACCCTGTTTTGGTTCAGATTTACAATAAAGATGAAATATTCCAGTTCCCTCTTGCTGTTGTAATTCAGGGAAACAAACCAAGACAAGCTTTGAATTCTACTGCAACAGCAATAAGCGCTAATCTATGTCCATACAAAAACACTGCTGTAACAGTAAAAACCTATGATACAAATCTCAATCCTGTAGAATCTCAAATCTCCTACGAATGTTTTGGAGAAACTTGCAGCATTGGAAGCACTTCTTCAGGAACTTTGACAGAGCAATTCCCTCAGTGCGTGAATGGTTTTGTAATAGCAAAGGCAGACGGATTTGGTGAATCAAGATACCAATATTCTACTACTCAGGGAGGAAGCGTCAGTGTCGTAATGAATAAATTATACGACTTGAATGTCGCATTGAAATTAAATGGGGCAGACTACAGTGGAAAAGCAATGCTCTACTTTAATTCTGAAGAAGATTCAAGGGCAATTTCTTATCCTGAACAGAAGAAAGTTAAATTAAGAGAAGGCCAGTATGAAATTCAGGTTTATATTTACAAAGATTCTTCAATACAGTTAAAGGAAACAGCTTATCAGCAGTGCTTGGATGTTCCTGCAGGCATTGGTGGATTACTGGGAATAAACAAGAAAAATTGTTTTGATGTAAAAATCCCTGCTCAAATATTATCAAGTGTTCTCGCAGGCGGGGGAAAACAGGATTATTATATCTTAGAAGATGAATTAAAAAGTTCAGGAACAATAGAAATAAAGGCAGATGCATTTACGACTCCAACAACAGCAGAACAACTTCAAAATAATTATTTAGTATTCGAAAATAGTGGATTGGAGGTTAGTCTTATATGAGATTAAATAAAAAAATTCTTTCAGAAATATTTTTATTAATGATAATTATTGCATTTTCAAATTTTTTCTCTGCTTATATGGAGACGAATTTTCAGGCTTTTCAATTCGGTTCAGGAACAACAACGAATTTCAGCAAAGAAATGTGCCAGCAAGGACAGGATTTTTTAATTCAGATTAGTCCTTTCGGATGCACACCTGCTGTTGTAAGAAGTGATTTGCTTGAAGAAAGTGATGTTCCTGTATACTGCCAGTTGGGAGCCACCAAGATAAATCCATTAATAGAAGTTCAGGCAATAGATAGTATTTCTTTTTCTGGAACTTATTCTCCGCAAGTCTCTGGGGTCGGATTTCATCCTGCAAAATCTGCACTTGGAGTACAAGGCCAGTTGAACACTCCTGTTTTAAGCAACATAGGATATGTGGTTATTGTTCTGAAAAAACAGGCAAATATTTCTTCAATGCCAGACTATGTAGCAGGAAATCTGAGTGCTAAAATAAAATACAACATAAACAACGCATTTGGAATAGGAAAAGCATTATTCTATCTTCCAGAAATTTCTTCTGATGAAGATTTCCAAAATCAAAAAGATAGTTATAGTTTCTGGAGTGGAAGAGGATATTTAAGAGCAGATAATATAGAATCTGATTCAGCCCAAATTTCTCTTTATACAGATACGGGAAAACTTTCAAGTGTTAATCTCAAAAAAGGAGAAACTTCTCAGAGCATTTATCTTCCTGGTTTTGAATGTCAGGCAGGATTAAAATTAAAATTAGAAAGCTTGGACAACGCAGATACAAGAGCTAAGTTAAGGGTAAATGCAGAAATTGTTGAAGTTGCTAAAAATGAAAAATTTTTAGATAACAAATGTCAGATTACGAATCTGCAACCCAATGGAATTGTTCAGAGAGTAGGATTGAGATGCCAGGAAGACACAGGATCAAAGAATTTTGATTTGACAATAAGCCCCAGATTAATTTTAAGCATCAATGGAAAAAATACAGAAGTTTCATTGGGACAGAAGCTGTATGAAAGCGGAGATAAGGGAATTTATTTAGGATATATAGGAGCAGAGAAAGATTCCAAAGAAGCAAAAGATTTGTTTGTATATTTAATTTCTAAGCCTCAGAAAAAAGATAATTTAACTGAAGAGGAAATTTCTTCTGTAACTTCTCTTGTTAGAGATTTAACAGGCGCAGGGCAAAAATCAACAGGAATTATAGAAAAGGTTACAGAAGCGTTGAATGTTTTCGCTGGGCTAAGCATTAGTCTTGGCAGGGCTATTGGAAGAGGAGAAATACTTTACAGAATAAATTTCAATGATAAAAATCAGAAATTTTTCGGGGGCGAAGTTTCAATAGTTAATTTCGCAGGAGCACAGGACAAGGAACTTGCTGATAATGTAAAAGAGCAATATGAAAATGCAAAAAAAGATTATGAGACTATAGTAAAGGAATTTGCTTCAGAGGCATATAAAACAGGAACAACGACTTTTGGAGAAGAAGCATTGTACAAAGAAATAATGCTCGCATGGGACGCAAGTCAAAAGAAAACTGTTTCTGACTTATGCAAGGAGTTTGTTCAGGCTTATCCGCATTCAAGTAAAATAATAAAAGAATGCAGTGATTCTTACAAATTATCAAATCAGGAAGTTGGAGAGGTTTATGTTACAATAAACAAGCAAATCAAGAAAATATCTTTTGATGGAATTTATGAACCAAGCTTTGAGGATTATGGAGCAAGAGTAATGGTTAGCGCTCCTTCAAACGGGGGCAATTTCGATTTGAGAAAATCAGAATTAGTTTCAGGAACAGGATTCTCTCTTCAGCTTGTTTCCTTGGATGAAAATTCTGCAAGAGTTCAGATTAGTGCTAAAACAGACGCAGGAACAAAAACAGAAGTGGTTAATTTAGTCAAAGGCACAACAAATGATTTTGAAAAAGGATATTCTTTTACTCTTACAAAAATAAATTTGAAGAGGGTTGCAAAAGTTTCTGTTACTCCAAATATAGATAATTCAGGGACTCAAACAAATTTTAGTTTCAAAATAGGAATTGAAAAAAGTGCAATCAAATTAGCCCCTGAGCAAACAAAAGAAATAATAAAAAAATTAAATGGGTGGATAAACACATGGAATAATATTTCAGAAGTTTTGGGAAAAGGTGTTGAAGGACTTAAAACGGCCTGCATTGTTACGAGTGTCACATTAGTTGCTAAGAATTTTATAGAAAATGTGGATGGAATGGGAATTGCAAGACAGTCTGTTATGAGAGGAACTAATGGATGGTTTGAAAAATGTGCTCAAATGGTTGCAGCAAAAACCTCTGCTTCACAGGAAAAATGTTTCTTAGATAATGCAGATAAGATAGACAAAGATGTAGCAGAAATGGGAAAAATAATCAGTGAACAGAATGTCAATCAAAAGAAATTAGCAGAAGGAATCACATCAACACAATTCTTATCAGAAAATATTGTAAATACAAGCGCACTAATGAAAAAATATTCAGAACAGCAGATTCCTTATCTCCAGCAGAATCTTCCTGATAGCGCTCTTGTTGGTCCTAATGGAGAAAAAATAGACAAAGCGAAAATCTTAGATATTCTTTCTTACGATAACTGGAACAAAGGGCAATATTCTCTTGAGCAATTGAAAGAGATTGAACTTTACACAAACGTTTTGAAGGATACAAGCGCAAATCCTGAATTTCCTGAATTGCGGGAAGCTGCAAAAGCAAGATTATATTCTGTTTTGTCTGATATTCAAACAAATTCAGAGACTTATCTCAGATTGAAACAGGCAGAAGAGGCAGCTAAAAATAATGGTCTTAGTGGGATGACTTTTAAACCATACACAGATCAAACCAGAAAGCAGGAAGTTTATGATGGATCAGTTGCATCTCAAAGCTTAGGAGAAATCCCAAAAGGCGAATTAGTACAGGGAATTAGTTATGGCAACAAAGCAGGATATAAAGAATATTTGGTTACATTAAAAGACCAAGGAAATAACGCATACACTATAAAAGATGTTTACACTGCTAGTGGAGCTAAAATTAGTGAAGATGAGAGCAATTCAGTAAAAGCTGCATATTCTTATTTCCAAAAATATGACTCCTCTTCTTATAATAATCCATATCAAAATGCACAGATAAAATATTATGAAACAGAGCCATACAAAGGAATGCCTGCAATTGTTCCTTTTGATTTGAAGAATGGATGGTATGCGGCAACAAAACCAATTCTTCCTTCAGGAGGAAATATTCAGCCTTATGACGCATCTGGAAGATTGAATAGTTTCTGGCTTTGTAATGTCGGAGCAAATAAATTAGAAGAATTCCAAACAGTTGGAGATGATACCTGCCAAATGATTAATTTAGGAACAGGACAGCCTTATAATGTTTTCCCAGGAATAACCGATACAAAAGAAGTGACTAATTTAGTAAAAAAAGGACAGGGAGCTATTGAACAGGCTTCAGGGGTTTCAGAATCACAGAGAAAGGGTTCTATTACAATAGCTGGACAGAAAATACAAGTTGGCTCTCCAGCAGTAGACATTCCCCAGTTCCAATGCCAGGATTTCATGTCTCCAAAAGATTGCTTATTGTTATTCAATGTCTGCGACCCAGTGATTTGTTCATCAAGCAGATGTAATCTTGGAGGAGCCTACCCTGTGAGAGATGTTGTCCAGTCAGGAATAATTGGAAGCATTGCTTTATGTCTGCCAAATGCACAACAAGGAATTTTAATACCTGTTTGTTTAACAGGAATAAAAGCAGGCATAGATGGATTCCTTTCTGTATTAACAGCTACAAAAGATTGCTTGCAGGAAAGTCTTGATACAGGAAAGAATGTGGGAGTTTGTGATGAGATATTCAGTGTTTACATGTGCGATTTCTTCTGGAAACAGGCGCTTCCATTTGCAGATATGATTATACCAAAGATTGTTGGAACTGCCTTAGGACAAAATACCCAGGGGGGAGGAGAATATCTCGGAGCTTCAAGCGCATGGAGTATGGCAGAAAAATCAGTCAATTATTTCACAAATTATTATGCAGCAAATGCAAAACAGGCATTCGTAGCAAGAACAACAGAAACAATTCAGGGAGAATTTTGTAAGTTATTCATATCTGGAGTTGTTCCATCTGGAGGAGATTTCTTAAATACTTTAACAGCTGCAGATTCACCTTCACAATTCACAGGAAGATTTGAAGAAATTCCTTTCACAAGTGTAACTGTTCCGCCTACATCGCATTATAAAGTATTTTTCCACATATTTGCAGGAAAAGATTCAGGAGCTTATTATCAGGTTTATTTGAGAGGAGCTTCTGGAAGTTCATACTACCAAGACACTTCTTCAAATTACAATGTTGCTTCTGGTTATATTGCTGTTGGTGGATACGCTTCTGAGACAAAAGACTTCATAGCAACATCTGGGTATAGGGAATTATGCATAAGTGTGAACGGGCAGGAAGAATGCGGGTTCCAGGAAGTTTCAACATCTTTCGCACTTAATTATGTTAAAGATGAATATTTGGCAAGTCAGGCAACTGAAAAAGACATTAAAACAGAAAGCAATTGTATTTCTGGAAGTGCGAGCGCATATAGTTTGTTAAGCGGAAACATTCAATCTGCTGCAGAAGAAATGATTAATCCTGCTATTTACGACCAAGGAATAACGAGAATTTGCGCGACAGCCAATCCAGGACAAGGAACAGATACAGCAGTATTAGACAATCCAAGATGGGTCGATGTTGGTTATTGTGACAACAGCAAGATTAGATGCTGGCTTGATACTGAAAGTGTTAAAGATGTCATAAAGACAACAACAGTAGAAGGAGCAGCATTAAAAGAAGTAACAGGAAGTTATTTAGAAGTATTAAGAAATCAGGGTGGATATTTAAGCAAAGATGAAGTTTCATCTGCAGTGCAGAAAATAGAAAAAGAAAAAGATAATTCTACGAAAATAAAAATGATTAATGAGATATTTGAAAAAGTATTCTGGAGCAGTGAAAAAGCACTTCTATTAAATTTGAGGGCAGATAGTTATGCAGGAATTTTAAAAGAATTACTGAAAGCAGTTAAACCTGCAGCTATTTCCGAAGAAACACAACTCAGAATAATGTGTGAAGGATTAGTTAAAGAAGGAATTTTCAAAAGTTATGACGAATGTATAAAAAATAAAGGAATTCCTCCTAAAGGAGTTGTTACTCCAACTGTAACTCCAGAAGAGAAACCAGCAGTAACTCCTCCAGAAAAAGAATTGACTAAAGAAGAAATTTTGAAATTAACTGATGCTCGTCAAAGAGTGTTGGCTGCAGCTAAGGCATTAAACGGAACAATAGTACCGGGAGAAAAAATTACAATAGGTGGGAGAACATTAGAACCTATAAACAAAGATTGTTTTACTTCCACTTATTATGGTGTTTATCTCGATTACGCGGAAGTCAATAAGAAGTGTGTTGCTTCTGATTCAGCAGGAACTAAGTATACTATTAAAGGTAGTGATGGGAAGCAATATACAATTACTATAGGAAACAAGACTGAAGGAGGAGATGGAGAATGGCTTGCTCCTGGAAGTTATTGTCAAACTAAGGAAAAGAAATTAGATGACCTTCAGCCAGGGGATTTGATACTCTATGTTTGGAGTGAAAAATATGACCATACTGCTATATTTATAGAATGGAAAGACAAACCAAATCACCTTGCAATATTATTTGATTGGAATGGGGCAGCTCAAGGAAATCCTTGGGGGATTGCAGAAGGACAAAAAGATAAAAACGGAAAAGCCTGTACCAAAGAAGATATTTATATTAATAAAGATAAAAATCCAATACCTTTCTGCGCTATCTATAGATATTATCCAGTTGATTTGAGCGATAATATTCATCCAGTTTATGTTTATCAAAATCCTTATATCTTTTCAGATACTCAGAAAGAGAGTATAAAGCAAGAAGCTCCTGTTAGTTCTACAGCTCCGAAAGAAACAACGATATCCTCTACAACGCCAGTAAGTACGACAGTTGGTGAAAAGATTTACAGGGCAGCTATAGATTTTGTAAATAGTGGTTCTACAGATAATGCTGCTAGATTTGTGGCTCGTTCACTGATTAATGCTGGAGTAGGGGGGATAAGTGTTTCAGGAACTGTTTCATCAACTATTCCTTCTGATGTTGCGTCTATTGCTTCAATAATTGATAAAAACAGCGGTTTTTCTGAAATAAATATAGATAATTCTAAAGTAGGAGATATTGTTTTACTAGGAAAAGAATGTAAAGAACCTTATTCTATTGGAATCATAGGACTTATCTCAGATAGTGATAAAAGCATTCATGTTTATACTAATTTAAATAATAAAGTTACAATAGAGAAAATTCCATATGTCTCTACAATTGAGAAAGGAATATACATCTACAAAGCTTACAGATATACTGCAGACACTAAAGAGACTGTTAGTTTAAGATTTAAATGGAATTTAGATAGCGCCATTGCTGAAATTGATAGACTTCTCAAACTTCCTAATAGAAATAAGGGTGGGACTTATATAGACAATAAGATATTCGCAGACCAATTGATATTCGATGGACTTTTGACAGAGAAAGAATGTGGAGATGCCAGATATTATGCTCCTATTATTGGAACAGGACAAAAAAGAATGGATTGGTTTAAGACCCTATTACAAAATAAAAAAGCAAGTTCTGTAAGTGGCAGTGCGCATTAATTCTAAAGCTTTTTATATTCCCAAAAAGTCATAACTTTATTATTCACATACTCTGCGGGAGTGCCGGAGTGGTCAAACGGGACAGGCTTAGGACCTGTTAGCTTAGTGCTTGCATAGGTTCGAATCCTATCTCCCGCATTTTATGAATAGGAGATGTTAAGAACCTTGGTTCTTATCTCTTAACAACTTCTTTTTCTTTTATCTTGTCTTCGAGTTTAAGCTTTTCTATCAATTCTTTATACCTGTTTCTTATTGTTACCTCTGTTATTCCAGCAATGTCTGCAACTTCTCTTTGTGTTTTTTTCTCATCGTTCATTAGTGCTGCAACATACAAAGCAGCAGCAGCAATTCCTGCAGGACCTCTTCCCGATGTCAACTCAACTTTCTCTGCATTCTTTAATACATTAAGAGCATCATTCTGAGTTCTTGGAGATAACTTCAAAACAGAGGAAAACCTCGAAATGTAATCCTTCGGAGAACTCTGCTTTACTTTAATTCCTAATTTTCTTATTATGAATCTGTAAGTTCTTCCTATTTCTTTTCTTTCTACATCAGAAGCCGTGGCCATTTCATCTAAAGTTCTTGGAATATTGTAGCTTCTGCATGCAGCATACAAGCAAGCAGCAATAACAGATTCCATGCTCCTCCCTCTTACAAGTCCTCTTTGAAGAACATAATTGTAAATTCTTGATGCTTCATCTCTCACAACATTCGGCAAGTTCAAATAAGATGCAATAACCCTCAATTCTGCCATTGCTAATCTTAAATTTCTTTCAATAGAAGTTGAAACTCTTTCCTGCCATTTTTTTAATCTTAAGAATTTTCTTGTTTGTCCTGGTTCTAACTTATAAATATCAGAAATCTCTCCCACGTTTGTTGTTAAGCCTTTATCAAATTTCTGCATGCTTATGGGAGCTCCGCCCCTTCCTTTTTTCTCGTCTTTATCAAACTTTCCCTGCAAATCCATACCATTATCAGCCATCTTTTCTTCGATAACTAAACCGCAGTCATTGCAGATTATCTCTCCAAGATGAGAATCATATGTTAAATTTATGCTGCCACATTCAGGACATTTTTTTACAAAATTCATTTTGAGGATATTTAGACAAGCTTTATAAATCTTTCCTATATATAAACATTTCTCTTTTTATAGTTATGATATAATAGTGAAAGTTCGATAAAATCACTTTATAAGAATTCCGTTAATTGTTCCTTCCTGAGTAGGGCGGTTTGTTACTTTAACTTTTCCGGCTTCTGTTTCTATTATTGTTCCTTTTGTTATAATATTTTGTCTTGCCAAGAATCTGTTTGAAGGAGTCTCAAGAACATTTTTTATTTCTAATTTTTTAGTTTTTCCTTTATCTTGTATATTTACAAACTTGGCTCCAAACAAGAATACTTTTATGTTAGCCCCCCTTGTTCTTTTGACTTTTCTTTTTTCTGCTCCAAGTTTTACTGTTCTTTTTTGCCCTGCTAACTCATACAATTTCTTTTTTCTGTTTCTGATATATCTTCCGCCAGAGACTTTTCTTCCTTTATTCATATTAAGAAACAATAAAATTGATTTAAATATCTTTCGTGTAAATTTCTTGCGAAATATTTATAAACGAACTTTGGTGAATTAAATTATGGTTAGTGGTATCGAGAGACCCTTGGATTTACTGAACAACTCAAAAGGAAAAGAAGTTTTAGTTTATTTGAAGGGAGATAAGCAATTTGTAGGAACTCTCTTAGCATTTGATATCCACATTAATTTGGTATTGGATAACATAAAGGAAATGCAAAATGGAGAAGTAAAGAGAAATCTTGGACTTACATTTTTAAGAGGGGATACGATAATTTGCATTTCTCCTGCATCAACTGCTTTGAAGAAGTAGAACTTAATTTTTCTTAAAAGTTAGCATTTAACAAATTATATAAATGTTTTTTTACTTGTATGTCTATGATTAAAGTAATTTTTTTGGGAACTTCAGATGCTATTCCAAGCGCAGAAAGAAATCATACTTCTATATTACTGGAATACAAGAATGAATCAATACTTGTAGATTGTGGAGAAGGAACGCAGAGACAGTTCAGAAAAGCGAAATTAAATCTAAACAGGATAACAAAAATTCTTATTACACACTGGCACGGAGACCATGTCCTCGGGCTTCCAGGACTTTTGCAGACATTAGCTTTCAGTGATTATAATAAAACTCTCAATATCTATGGACCAAGAGGAACAAAAGAGTTTATGAAAATCCTTTTGAAAACTTTTGCTTTTCAGGGGAAGTATAAAATAAATGTTGAAGAGGTTGAAAATAAATTTTTTGAGAATGAGGAATTTTATCTGGAAGCAGAGAAAATGACACATGGAATTCCGTGCAATGCTTATATCTTTGTCAAGAAAGGAAGATTAAGAATAGACAAGAAAAAATTAGAAAAGACAAAGCTTAAAGGTCCAATTCTCAAGAAATTGAAAGAGGGAAAAGATGTTGTTTACAATGAAAAAAAATATTTCGCTAAAAATCTGACTTATGAAGAGCTTGGGAAAAAAGTTTCTTTTGTTTTTGATACTTCTTTTAACAAAAACATTGTTCCTTTTGTAAAGAATTCTGATTTGCTTGTGTGCGAGTCTACTTTTGGAGCAGAATTAGAAGACAGAGCAGAAGAATATAAACATTTGAATGTAAAGCGCACTGCAGAGATAGCAAAGAAATCCAAATCAAAGAAGCTGGTTCTTACTCATATAAGCCAAAGATATAGCAAAAATCCGAAAAAGATTTTAGATGCTGCGAAAAAGATTTTCAAGAATTCTTTTTTAGTTAGGGATTTGGACGAGATTGAAGTGAAATAGAAAGATATAGAAAGATTTTAAATACAATTTTATCTTCTTTTAATTAAGCCCTGGTAGCTCAGCCTGGATAGAGCAACTGCCTTCTAAGCAGTAGGTCGCAGGTTCAAATCCTGTCCGGGGCGCTTAATATGAAAAAGGGTGTTGAGAATTTGAAATTTCCTCTGAAAGGCAAGTATGTAGCAATGCTTGCGCCAAGTTTTGTTGTTGATTTTTCTTATCCCAAAATACTTTCTCAGCTTAAAAGTTTAGGATTTGATAAAATTGTTGAACTGACTTTTGGAGCAAAGATGATTAACAGAGATTATCATAAAAAGCTGAAAAATTCTAAAAGATTAGTTATCTCGAGCGTTTGTCCGGGAATTGTTGAGACAATACAAGAAAAATTTCCACAATACAAGAAAAATTTAATACAAATTGATAGTCCGATGATTGCAACAGCAAAGATCTGTAGAAAAACTTATCCTTCTCACAAAATTGTTTTTATTGCTCCCTGCAACTTCAAGAAAATAGAAGTGCAGAGTTCAAGATATGTTGATTATGTAATAGATTATAAGAAGCTTAATGAATTGTTGAAGAAGCTCAAGGGAAGACAAAAAAATTCTTTCTTTTTTGATAAATTCTACAACGATTATACAAAGATTTATCCTCTTCCAGGAGGCTTGTCAAAAACAGTGCATGTTAAAGGAATTCTGAAAAAAGAGCAAGTTATGGTAATTGACGGAATGAATGAAGTTGCTAAATTTTTGAACAATCCGAATAAGAAGATAAAATTTCTTGATGTAACTTTCTGTAAGGGGGGATGTATTGGTGGGTCTTGTATAATTTCTAATTTGAATTTAAATTTGAGAAAGAAGAAAGTCTTGGATTATATGAAAATAGCAGAGAAAGAAGAAATTCCTGAGAATAGAAAAGGCATTATAAAAGAAGCAAAAGGAATTTCTTTCAAATCAGAATTTGTGAATAAATAATTTTATATATGTTCTATTTTTAGTTTGATTATACGCGGATTCAAAACTTTTGAGTTTTGGTCAGCAACATTCCATAAATGGAACATTGCGGAGGTGGCACAGTGGCTACTGCATTCGCCTGCAGACTAAAAAAAGCAGAAAGCGAATATTCGTGGGTTCGATTCCCACCCTCCGCTTTGAAGGATTGAAAAGCGGTTAGCAAAAACTTTAGTTTTTAGCCTCCGCTTGAGCGAAGCGAAAGTGGTTAGCCCAAATATAGCTAAATATAGATTTGGAGCCTCCGCTCTTATTTTTACAGAACTAACAAAAAATTTCTAATTCATTAAGAAATAAACTTATACCCCACTAAGCTTCTCTTTTATACCCTTGACTTTGTTCATTCTTTTATCAAGAGATTCATCTTTTTGTTGCAACTTCTTTTTCCTCTCAATTAATTCTGCTTCTTGAGTATCTAGTCTTGCTATTCTTCTTTGGTATCTCAACTTCTCAACTTTCTTGCCAACTTCTTCAGCATTCTTTACAATATCGTCTATTCTTTTAATCTCAGACCTTAGAGAAGCTTTTTCTTTTCTTATTCTGCTTAATTCTCTATCTAAATCAAGAACAGCCTCTTTTACTAATTCAGGTCCCTCACTCCCATTTTTCATCGGCTTACTTTTTCTTACTGGCTTTTCTTCTTCATCAACCTCATCAATCATCTCTTGTGCGTCTTCTTCCATTTTCTTTTAAATATATAGTTTAATGTATTTATAAAGTTTTTTTCTTAAGGCTTTGGGATACTTCCTTTATTCTTTCTTTTCCTCTTTCATATGCGTTTTGACTTATATATCCTTTTTCATACGCTTCATTTAATGAAGCAAGTTGCATTTTGAATTTTCTACTAACTTTTTCTGCTTCTGCTGTTTTCATACTTCCTTCTTTAATCCTATCTTCTACTTTCCTAATCTTTTCTTCCATCTCTTTTAGTCTATTTGCAGAAATCATTGATGTCTGCGGTTTCTCTCTGCTAGCTCTTTCAGGTTCTGAAATGTTTCTTTCTATTTGTTTAGTAACTCCCGATGTAAATTTATAGAAATCTAAAATTGATAAAAATAAAAATAAAGAGAAAATTACTAAGGCTGAATCATAAAAAGTAGAGACCCATATTCCTAACTCGTCCATTATACCAAATGTCCTTAAAGTTATCATGCATATGTCTGCCATTATAAAATATATGAAAGTTATTTTTAATCTTTCTATAACTTTGGATTTGATTTCAAATAAAAGGAATAGTGTTACTAACCCTAACGAAATAGATATTAGTCTCGAACTTATTGATATTATGTTTGCATCAATCGCCATTTTTATTTTTCCCCTACAATGTCCATTACATCCAGTCTTTTAATTATGTCTCCTGCTTGTCCTCTTTTTATTACGCTAAAATAAAGCACTATAGTGCCAATTATAACAACTAAGGTAATTATTAATATATATATTTTTGCCACTTGTGGAGAGACTACATCAAAAGTATCACTCGCACTTGCTATTTTCCCGTCAGAAGTAACAGCTGTTACATACAACACATATTTTTCATATTCTATTCCTCTTGGTATAGTCAATCTTTTTACCCATCCGGTTTGCGTTTCTATAGAAACAGTTTCTTTTTCTTCCAGTATTTTAATTCCTTTTTCACTTTTTATTAAGTAATTTATAGTTATATCGCTCCTTCTATTTTCTGGGCCAAGATTAAAGAGGCTTATTTTTGCCAAGACTCTATTGCCTGGAGAGATTTTTACATATTCTTCAAGAACTTCTACATTCACGTCCAATAAAGCCCCCTCTGTACCAACACCTATCAAAACTAAAGATTCTTCTTCATTGCCACTGCCATCTTTAAAAATTAATCTTCCAATATAAATATCGGGGGCAGTTCCTTCCCTTATCACAAAATCCAAACTAATTTTTTTGGATTCATTAGCCTTTAAACTAAAGTTATTTTCTTTTGTAACTAAGAAATCCTGCAGATTTTTATTGTCTAAAGTTATATCTAAATCTTTTTTCAAATTATTTTTTATTGTAATTTCTTTAGTTACAACTTTTCCAGGAGTTAAGGAAAGTTTAATCTCGGTTGGCTCTACGCTAAAAGTTTTGGGCTTTGGAAATAAATAGCCAATGATTCCTCCTCCACCACCTCCACCCCCACCAGATATAATTGTTACTCCCCCTCCCCCTATAGGAATTTCTTCTGCTGAAAAATTTCCTAAAAAGCCAGTCACATTGAATTTTAAAACACCCCCAGAATAACTTTCGTTTTTGCAGATAATAGAAGGGCATGGATCTCCATCTATCAATACTCTTGGGTTTGAGAAACCCAAACCATAAAGCCATAATGTAGCTGGTTTGTTAAAATTAGGGAGGCTGGTAGAATTCAATTTAATGCTGTTAGAAGAAATTTCTATAGTTGAATTGATATCTAATTGACTATCACTAAAATTTTCATCTGCAGTCATATTTATCTTTTGATTGAAAAGAATTTTTCCGTAACTTATGTCTTCTAATATAATATCGCTTAAATTTTGTATTTCTTCATAAGTCAAAATGGAAAAGTTTGTAGAACTCCCTTTTTGACTCCCTTTCCATTTGTCATGAATTATTGTAAATATTGTAGAATTTATAAAAAAACTTACATTTGCTGCACTCTCTCCAATGCTGTTATTTGCATATAAAAAAAGCTTATGGCTTCCTTCTGTTGCATTGAAAAAAAGAGGTGAAGTTATTGTGACATTATCTCCTGAATCCAAACTGTACCAAATTCTTTCTGTTCCTCCTCCTATAGAATAATTTAAGGGAATAGAACTATTAACAAAATAAGTTCCATTTTTAGGAGAAATTAAAGATATTACCGGAGCAAAGACAATAGTTATATTCATCCCGAAATATTGTAAGGGTTTTCCTGTTATTTCTCCTGTGCTCTTTATAGTTATCGCACTTATACCTGCAGTTAATAGTAACAAAACCAAAAAAACAAAACCCCACCTCATGAATTAAAAAGCAGATATAGATATTTAAATTTTCCTGAGATTATCTTCTTCTTACGATACGCTCAAAGTTTGAAAGAGTCAAGAAGAAATTTATCTTCTTCTTTTTTTATGCGATTTTCCTTTCATAACTTTTCTCAATGTAAAGATTATTATCAAAAGAACTGTTATTCCTGCTGCAAGATACAATACAACAGTTTTATTCCATCCAGTAGTTTCTGGGAGAACCACGACATTAAAACTCTGCCCAATTGCAGTGCCAAAGCCAAATTCCCCACTCGCACTATCTTTTATTTCTGAAAAGTCTATTCTTACACTATAAATTTGCCCTGGCTTTGCATCTTTTGGAACACTTGCTTCAAGATTTACACTTCTCTTTTCTCCTAAGGGAATTGTATAAATCTTACTCAAATCAGTTATCTTTAAAACTTCAGAACCACTTGTTATATCTGCTTTTATTTTAATGTCTGAATTTCCTGCATGTAAAATTATTGAAAAGTTTCTGCTCTCCCCAAGAGAGAGTTTCATAGAATTTCCACTCCAGTAAAAAGAACCAACTGCAAAAGCAGCGATATTGCTGATACAAAATAAAACAATCAATGCAACCAAAACTTCTTTTTTAATCATAATTAATCTAGTTTTTTCCATTTTATATTTTTATCGTCCATACACTTTCATTTTTATTTGAATATGCCTGGCTTGAAAGTTCATTTCCAGCAAACCTTAAACAAAAGTATAAGGTTTCTTGTCCAATTTTATCGTCATTAATAGTGTAATTTCCTTTTGTCAAATTTGCTCCTGTAATGTTCGTGTAGAGGCCAGAATTCATTTTTGTTCCTCCACACTCTGTACATGCTGCTCCAGTACATGATGAAGTACCATTATCCCAGTGTACAGAGAAATTTCCTGCCCATAATGCTTGTGTATTTGTAACTTCACCTCTTAGATTCGTTGCATTGATACTTATGTTTGATGTACTTAATCCAATTGGCTGGTTTCCTGTATTATTCAATTCAAGAGGGTCATTATTTGATGTTTGATTTGTTGCGCCTGGTCCCAGAACTAACCAAGTTAAATTAGCAGGACTTATGTCAAATCCGGTTACTAACCCCAATGTAAAGTTTGCTGTATTATTATACGCAACATTAGTATTATTATCCAATATAGAAGCAACTATATTCCAGACTCCAGCTCCGTCAAACCACCACATTGTTACATTACATGTGTAGTTTACATAATTCGTTGAAGATTGATACCTCATACAAGTACCATTTTCTCTTGTTATCTCATTTGTCATTGTTATATTTACTTTTGCTGTACTGTCATTGAAATATTGCGAGCCAGCACCATGATAAGCTGTAAAATTAATTATTATTCCTGTAGGAGCTGGGCCAGGATTTGGTGAGATGCTTAATAAAGTCTGGTTGTAAACAGCTGTTATTAAAGGAGCACCTATCGTGATATTTAATCCAACATTTTTACCGAGATAACCAGTAATCTTTCCAAAAAATCCAGTGAGATATCCAAGAGCAATCACAGCCAAAATTAACAGGAATATAAAAACAAATATCGGAATATTCTTACCTCCTGCAACCTGTTTCCCCTTTTTCATTCTTAAGTAAACTCCTTTGTATTTTTAAACATTTCTTTTCTTTTTATTGATTGTTCGAATATATATTGTTCTTATGTTTCTCTGGTCTCTGTTCAATAATTTCGCAATCTCGCTGTATTTAATTTCTTTCCCTCTCAGATATGAAATAATTGATTCAAATATTGTTAATCCATTATCTTTGAATATTGAAACAGGTATTAAAATTGCTTCTTTATTTTCGGTAAAAATTTCTTCCTGTTTCTCTTTTGCCTTCTTGTAACTCGTCCAGATTGTTCTTTCATTTCTGTGAAGTTCTTTTGCAATCTCACTGTAATTCATATTCAGATTTTCTTTCATGTATTTGCTTATGGCTTCCAATCCTCCAAGTTCTTTAGAGAAAATTGTTATTGGAATTGTTGTTTCTTTTTCTGATTTTATGATGTCTAAAATTTCTTTTTCTTCTACATCATATCTGTCTTTTAATTTGCCAATAATTACTTGTAACAACTCCTCTTTATTCAGAGAATATTCTTTCTTTAATTCATCTGCAATTATGTTCAGTGCATCAAGGAGTTTATCATCTTGTAGTTTTGTTTTCTTTCTCTTTTTTCTCGCAGGAATAAATGCAACTAAAAGCATTTTGATAGTCCATGTTCCTTCCTGCAATGTAGAGTAAGGTTGCCCTGAAATTTCATTTCCGATAATTCTCAAACAGAAATATAACTGCTCTTGTCCTGTTCCATCTTCTTTTGTATAATTTCCTTTTGGCAGAGTTGAATTGCTGACATTTACATATAGTCCTCTGCTTAAATTTCCTGTATTTCCATTACATTCCACACATGCTCCATTAGTACATACTCCCCCTGTAACAGTCGAGACAGAAAAATTATTAGCCCATAATCTAAATGCGCTATTTATCTCTCCGATGAGATTTGTTGCATTAATTGAAATGTTAGAAGTTCCTCCTGTTCCATTTCCAAATTGCTGGTTTCCTGTGTTATTTACTATAATGGGGTCATTGCTGGATGTTTGATTTCTTGAGCCCGGCATAAAAACAGGCCAATTTAAAACACTAGGAGAAATTTCAAAGCCCGTTGTCAGACCTATTTGGAAAACCGCCGAATTATTTTGAGCAAAGAGAGTTGTATTATCTAATATAGAAGCAGTTATATTCCAAGTTCCGGCTCCGTCAAACCACCACATTGTTACATTACAAGTATAATTAGAATAATACGTTGAAGATTGATACCTGATACAAGTACCATTTTCTCTTGTTTGTTCGTTTGCCATTGAGATATTTATTTTTGCGGTGCTATCATTCAAATCTCCATCTAGATCATATGCTGTGAAATTAATTATTATCCCTGTAGGAGCTGGGCCAGGATTTAATGTGATGCTTAATAAAGTCTGGTTGTACACAGAAGTTATTTCAGGAGGATTGTTTGGTGGTGCTCCTTCGGGAGCAAATATTGTATAAAATCTCTCAGACAGAGAAGGTGCCTTTATTCTTACTGAATAATTATCTCCAATTAATTTTCTGCATGCTCCGTGTATTAATCCATCTATAGTTGTATTTGCAAAAGTCGGTTCAGCAGTATCACAATCACTGGTGTCGCTTATATTTAATAGATTTCCATTGTAAGTTATATTTGTAAATGTGGAATCAACAGAAATTATATCAGAATAAATAGATATATTAAAAGGATAATTGCTGGATATATTCACAGTTGTATTCGTGGGATTGAATGTGTCTGTTTGATTTATATTTAGAGTTGTATCTATGCTCGCCCTTTTTGTATCTGTTAATGAAATACTTGCCTGCCAGTTTTGTCCAGTAGGATATTTGCTCCAACTGTCTACTAAAGAAGAATCATAATAAGAATAAACACTATAATTAACGTGTTGTGTCCAACCAATACTCAACCCCTGTCCAGCAATTGTGCTTCTTGGTGTTATCCATGCTTCTAATAAATATCTTCCGTTAATCGGAGGATTAGAGATATTCACACATTTATTTTCCCAAGTAAACTTCGCTGAAAAATTTGAATCGTTAAACCAATAATCTCCAGTATCAGTCGTTCCTTGTCTGTTTATATTAAAATTAAATGTAACATTATTTGTTGAATTTGCATCATACAGATTAAAACACACCTGCGAGTTTTGTATCACTCTTCCATCATCAATCCACCCGTGTTGAGAAGTTTTATTGTAATAAATTATACCCTGACTATACAGTCTATAATAGGTTTCATTGTCATTTGTTAAAGGAGCACTGCTCAAATCATTACCAACATCATAAACATACTCTGTGAAAGCGTAACTGAAATCTGGCTGACTTAAATAAAAATAATCGTAACCTAATACCTTTGAAGCAAAATAAATATCCTGCAAATCAGTATAATTATAAATTATATTACTCCCATCACTAGTCCTGTTATTAAACGCCTGACATATTACTCTTATATTATGAGAATGAAGCCAAATAGATTTGTTTAATTCCAAACTCCAAGATTCCCTTGAATAGTTGTCAGGAACAAGTGAACTCGCACCATTCCATCTGTTTACACAACTTTCTCTCATCACTCCGCCGTTTCCCCATGTTGAAAAATTCTGGTATGCAGTATAAGTATTTAATATAGCTTTTTTTCCTTTTTGAATTTGCACATAGTCAACTAAATCTTTCATTCTGCTTGAAAAGTTTGGTCCAGCAACACCCACATCTATACCGTCTATAAAGAGGTTCATGCTCTCATTTAAGATAGTCCAATTATTTACATCAGCAGTTTTATTATCATACCATTGCTGGCTGTTTGTATAATCAAAAACACTAACATATCCATATATCTCTGTTGCATTAGTACAATTGGCAGTTAACTGATCTACCCCTGTATTATTCTTATCTGCTATTATAATTATTGAATTGTCGCACATTTCTTTAAAATTTACATGTGAAATAGATTCATTGAGCCAACCATAATAAGTTATAAAGTTGGTTTTTATGTAATAGTGAGGGTCAAATAATTCTGTTAGTATATCGTTGTTGCTGTCAAGATTCCAGCTGGAAGTTGGAGGACTCAATGCCTGTCCCACACTGTAGTTCATATCTCCTGTAAACGGAACGCTCTGTTTGTATGTTGTACTTGTCAGGCCATTTATTGTCATATGGTCTAAATCATCAATATACACAACAGTTATGGAATAGGGAGAAACACTAACATTGAAATTGTTGTCAGTATTTGTTTCAATGATATACTTGTTTTCATGGTCCCAAACATCTTTTCCTGTAATAGGTATTTCAGAAAGAGCCATTGTAAAATTTTGAGCTGTAGAAAAATTGTTGAATACTAAAACATCAAGGTTATTCAAAGAAACAGCATTCGTTTCACTTAAAGAAGTAATGTTTAATGCACTTCTGAGAGTGCTATAGACTAGATGAGTATTCATTGCTACTGTCTTTGTGGCAGCGGTTAAATTATAATAAATTCTGTTTAGACTTTGATTAGTTCTTATTAACTGTATTTCTTTTGTCATCAAAAGGCTTTGATTAAATCCAGTCACATATAGCAAAGGAGTATATCTGACATAGGCACTGTAAATGCCGGAGAGATTGTAAGTTTTTACATAAATAGGGAACTTATTGTTCGTCGCCATGAGTATAGCTTCTGCTAAGTTGGTTGTTGTGTTCACCAATTGAGAATAACTATAACCACTTCTGTTAAATAAGTCTATACTAATATATTCCATTGTTATGGAATATGGGTCTAAAAGCAACTCTGGAAATTTTTGTGAAATATTATATGTCGCATTGCCTTCCTCGCTTGGAATAGAATAGTTGTAATCCCAAAGAATATTTAATCCTGTTCTTACATTTACAGCAAAACTGTTATTAGTTGCATTTTTTATAGCAGTCCATTGTGCCATCATTCTCGTGTAATTTTCGCTTAATTCCAGCAATTCAAAATTATAATTGATTAAATCATTGATTTCACCAGCAGAAGATACATTACCATAAGTATAACCATACCATCCTTCTCTTGTTGATTGCTTGACTATGTTTATGGTTATTATAGAAAGATTACTTACACTATTTGCTCCGTCAAAAGCAGTTATATTCACTGTCCAGTTTCCTGCTTTTTCCAGAGTAACAGGAGTTGAGTAATTCCAAAAAGAGTATGTAGAATTAGACATTTTCCCCTTGTCAATAACCTTGATGTTGTCTGGGTCTGTTAAAGTTATATTCACTGAGAAGGCATCTTGGGGAGCATCATTCACTGTTGCATTAAAATAGGCTATGATTGTTCCAAAAGTCAAATTATTGGAAGTGCTTCCACCAACAGTCATCCAAGCTATATTTGTTACATTAGGAACATTATTTATGTTAAAACTCACGCCTTCACTATAATTTAAATTACCTAAAGTATCATTGCAATAATAATTGACTTTTTTTGCTCCTTGAGACATTGTAGAATTAATTGCTATCCAATAATACTCATATGAAAGATGATAAACCCATTTATCAACAATATCATTAAACCAAAAATCTGTAGGAGTTCCACCAATTAAAGAAACATTTGTTGTTATTGAATAAGGATCATTCGCACCGAATGGTAATGTAGAAAACCCATCACTTATATTTCCTCCTGTTCTGTTGGTATGATAAACAAATCTATCATCATAATCTGCTATCCAAAAATCACTTTTATTAGTTGTAATTCCATAAGGAACACCCGACCCAAATGCTGATGTTGAAAATCCATCACTTATATTTCCTCCTGTTCTGTTGGTATGATAAACAAATGCATCTCCCCAGTCAGCAATCCAAAAATCACTACCATTAGTTGTAATTGCACGGGGGGAAGTTGAACCCAATGCTAATGTAGAAAACCCATTAGTAAAATTAAGTCCAGTTTTATTAACATGATAAACAAAAAAATCTGTTAAATCTGTTATCCAAAAATCAGAATCATTTCTTGCCAACCCACTTGGACCATCAGCACCGAATGTTAATGTAGAAAACCTATCACTTATATTTCCTCCTGTTCTGTTAAAATGGTAAACAAAACCTGAAATATCTAGCATCCAAAAATCAGAATTGTTTGTTACAATTCCACGGGGACCAAAAGCATCAGCGGCAGATGTAGAAAATCCATTAGATAGATTAATTAAATTTGGGTATTGCATTGAATAATTTATCGTTCCATTAGTTAGAGAATACCAACAACCACTAACTGCAACATTACTATCTATGGCACTTATATTAAAAGTTATATTTGTATTGCCGTATGTTCTATTCAAAGGAGAGTTGATTGTTACATTTGGTGGAATGTTATCAATTGTGAATCTAACTGAAGATGAATTTCTATTCCCAAAAGTATCATTCGCCCATATTGTAACATTATTTATTCCTTGGAGCCATGTTTTTCCTGTGATGTTAGAACATCCGTTAAGAGAGTAATTAACTACTCCCGATGTATTTGAATACCAACAGGCTTGAACACCGACACCATTATTATCACTTGCAGTATAATTTACATTTATTTGTGTGTTTGTTGTATTTGTATTGTTGGAAGGATAAAGAATTGTAATATTAGGAGCATTCGAATCAATAAAGAACGTAACTGAAGAACTATTACGATTGTTATAAGTATCATTCGCCCATACAGTAATATTATTAAATCCCTGAAGCCAAGTTCTTCCTGTAATGTTTGCACAACCTGCTAAAGTGTTGTTGCTTTGCCCTGAATTGTTTGAAAACCAACAAGCGGAAATACCATTGCTGTCAATTGCAGTGTAATTAACATTAATTGTATTAACGGACCAATTACTTTTATTTGAAGGGAAAAGTATATTTACATCTGGATTAATTAAATTGTCTTCTGTTACATTAAACCTCGTTTGATAATTCGTTGAACCATAAGTAAAATTCATAGTAGCATTCCTTACAAGATAATAAACCCCAATTCCCAGTCTATTTCCTGCCGCCATAGTATAATTGTTCGTAATGTTTAATGTAACAGTTAAAAAATTTGCGGCTGTAGTTGAGTTACAGTTTCCTCCATTATTTGCCGCTGCTATTGACATGTTAGTTGCTATAACTGTTCCTGTCGCACAGGTTGCACTTGCTCCACAATCATACAACTCCACTTTGGATATATTCATTATTGCTGCTGAACTATATCTTACAGCACGGCAATAGATTATTGTTGTTATTATTGGTCTTGCGATTAGATTTACAGGACTTCCATAACTAAAATTTGCTGTCCAGTTAAATCCTCCTGTTGTTCCTGATGTGTTCCTGCTTGTTATAGATTCATTTCTAACTGTTCCTGTAGAAGTTGTATTAAATACTCTTTGTCCTGCTGATGCAGTTTTTTGAAGATAATATGTTCTTAGTGTCGAAGGGTCGATAATATAATCTAACTGTAAACTTCCTCCAACAACTCTTAAATCAAAAGTATCTTGGCTGTTTTGCAGGTTTGTTAAATAAACCTTATTGTATTCATTAGAAGTCAATGGATTAAATTCTGCAATTAACTGATTTCCATCTTTTTCATAAATTTCTATTTTTGGAGTTCCTGAAATGACTCTTGGATAAAGAGTTATGTCCCTTGAAGAATCTAAGGTTTGTTCAAATGTAACTCTGACATACTCATTGTTGTTTATTAGCTCACTCCAAATATCATCTAACGCTTTCACTTGTTCATAGATATCTGAAATGAATTGTTTATTGCTGTCGAGATGTTCTGCCTTGCTTATTTCTATTATGATATCAAAAGTCTGATTGCTCAAACTTGGAACTACCCATTCAACATAATCATAAATTTCGTTGTTATTTCTGTCTTCAATTTTCTGAACAGGAACAAAAGAACCATTTTCTCTCCAGTAAATTTTTACCCGAGAGGGGTTTTTTATATTTAATTTCTCATCCAAATTTGTGAAGGATAAAACATTCTCGTAATGAATGCTTTCTAATCCGACAATCTTAACTTCTTTTCCTCTTTCTGTTTCTTGTTCAATTGCATAAGGAGCAGGAGTTTCATACTCAACTTGGTATTCTGATTGAATATTATCAATTTCTAAATCAACTTTAATTTCTTTTGGCTGCGATTGTTCTTCTTGAATTGCTCTTCCTGTTATTCCAAAAATTCTTTCAAACAATCTTGCAAAAAATCCTTTTTGATTTGCAGATATTGTTGCTCCTGTTATGCTTATGGGAGAAATCGTTTGTTTATTTTGTTCTGGAGTTATTTCAGTGACTATAATATTTTCTGCTTCTTTAGGAAGCGTTATTGTCAAGTTTCCTGTGCTTTCTGGACTAATCCGTTTTTTCCATTTTACTTTTTGATTTAAAACAGCCTGATACTGCTCTGTGATAATTGTAGCATTTTCTTCTGTTAAAATTGTGACATTTGTCCCAGTAATATTTCCTGTTATTTCGGGAGCAGTGATATTTGTTGCTGTAGTATTTTCTGTTGTCTGATTTATTCCTGTAGTTATATTTGTCTCTGGAATTGCTGGAAGAGTAACATTCTCCTCAGTCGTAACATTTGTTTCTGTAGTTATATTTATCTCTGGGATTGTTGGAGTTGTAACATTTGTCTCTGGAGAAGGTTGAGGCGTTTCTGAAATGTTTTCTGGAGTTTCTGGAATTATTGTGTATTTCAGTTCTTCCAGATTCAATTTCATATTCTCTGAAAGTTCTATCTTTAATGTATAAGCAGAGTCAATTAAGTTCAATTTTTCTAAATCGCACGTTTGTTCACAAACGTCCGTGAAATTTTTTGTTATAATTTCAGAAGGAAGAAGCTCTCCTTGAGAAGGACTCGATTTCTCTTTTGTTTGAAGAGCTTCTTCTGAATTTATTTCTCCTGAATATATTAATAAATCGTTGAGATAAACTTTAGCTGTTCCGATTCCTTCTATATTTCCTGATAGTTTTAAAGAAGAAAGTTTTCCTTTATTTTGAATCGGCAATTCATAATTTTGCGATTGTGAAAATTCCAAATTTATCTTCTGTGAAAATTCCAATTCATTTCCCTTGACAGCAAAACCAGCGAAGGAAGGTTTGAAATTAGAAAAGAACAAAAATACTAAGAAACCTAAAATGGCTAAAGAGAAAAATACGATACTGGTCTTCTTCACAGCATTTTTTCTTTCTTCTCTTTTAAGTTCCCTTCTATAATCTCTGTCGTATTTATCCAAACAATCAATCCATTCCTGTATATTTCTTCCGTGCCTTTTTTGATATATTGTTTCAACATACTTAGAATAAGAAATTTTTCCGTTAGAATAGCCAGATTGCAGTTTTTTGAGATAATTGGAGTATGTTTCCCTCTTTTTTTCTGTGTTCTTTATCCTCTCTTTTATATCTTTTACGGTACTCCCTGCTAATCGAGTCCTTCTCATACCTACCCTGTATGTATTTTAATTTATAAATGTATGTATTTCTAATATATATACTTACTATGTATGTATAATCTATTTCATTTATTATACTTATTATGTGTGTATTTTTAGCCATTATTGTATGTATTATCGAAGATAAATACTTATTATGTGTGTATAATTTAAAACTTAAGGTTTTTGCATGATTTTAGAGAAATATTTAAAAAGTGTAGTGCCTAAAAATATATCATGGCTTTTATTGTTAAAAAAACAATAAATAATAAAGATTATTATTATCTTAACGAAAATAAAAGAGTTGATGGAAAAGTAAAAACCAAAACTCTCGCTTATCTTGGAAAGACAAAAAAAGATGCAGAGAAGAGGGCTAAAGAAATTATGGAAAATACAAAAAAGGAAGAAGAAAAAGAAATTGAAAAGCCTCAAACAGAAATATCCGTCGAAGATATGGCAATTTTCTGCAAGAGAAGAGGTTTTGTTTATCAGTCTGCAGACATCTATGGGGGATTTGCAGGATTCTGGGATTTTGGACACTTAGGAACAGAATTAAAAAATAATATAAAAAAAGAATGGTGGAAATTCCATGTTTGGCAGAGAAGAGACATCAAAGGAATTGATGGAAGCATAATAACTCATCCGTTAGTCTGGAAAGCATCTGGGCATATAGACAGTTTCAGCGACATTTTTGTAATATGTAAAAAATGCAAAAAACCGGAAAAGATTGACAGGAATGATTTAGGGAAAATAAAGTGTCCTAAGTGTGGCGGGGAATTTGATGAACAAAGCGCAAAAGAATTCAAGCTAATGTTCAAAACAAGTGTAGGAGAAAAAGATGAGGCTTATCTTCGTCCTGAAACAGCACAGTTAATTTTTACAAATTTTAAATTTGTTTATGAAAATGCAAGAATGAAATTGCCTTTTGGAATTGCACAGATCGGAAAAGCATTCAGGAATGAAATTGCTCCAAGAGATTTTTTATTTAGATGTAGGGAGTTTGAACAGATGGAGATAGAATATTTTATTGTTCCAAATAGCAATTGTATCTATGAAATTCCTGATGTTGAGATTCTTGTTTTCTCTGCACAGGCACAAGAGCAAAATGAATCTCCAAGAAAGATGAAAATTCTTGATGCGTTAAAAAAGAAGATAATAAAAAAAGACTGGCATGCATACTGGCTTGCAACAGAATTTTCCTGGTTTATCAATTTGGGGGCAAATCCTAATAATTTCAGGATAAGACAGCACAAAAAAGATGAACTTGCACATTATTCTTCTGATTGTTGGGACTTGGAATATAAGTTTCCATTCGGATGGAAAGAACTGGAAGGAATTGCGGACAGAAGTGATTATGATTTAGGCCAGCATCAGAAATTTTCAAAAAAAGATTTGACTATATTCGATGAAAGTTCAAAAAAGAAAATTCTCCCGCATGTTATTTGCGAACCAAGCTTAGGAGTGGAAAGAGCTTTTCTTGTCTTTATGTTTGATTCTTATTATTATGACGACAAAAGAGAAAATATTGTGCTGAAACTTCACCCAAAAATAGCTCCGATAAAAGCCGCGATCTTTCCTATTGTTAAAAGAGACGATTTTGAAAAATTATGCTCAGAGATTTTTGATGATTTAAAAAAAGAATGGAATGTTCTTTACGACGAATCAGGAAGTATTGGAAGAAGATATGCAAGAAATGACGAAGTAGGAACACCTTATTGTATAACTGTCGACGAGGAATCTTTGAAGAATAAAGATGTTACGATTAGGGAAAGAGATACTAAAAAACAGGTAAGAGTAAAAATTTCCGTGCTGAAAGATATTTTGAAAAAGTTAATTAATCAGGAAATTATGTTAGAAAAAGCTGGGAAGTTGGTGAAATAATTTTCTCGACGACAAATTCTCCAAGCAAAAACATTTTCTACCAAAAATTTATAAACAAGAGTTTCTTTAATATAATTAATTAAAAAAGTAGAGGTGAAAAATGCCAGCAAAAAGAAGGACAACTGCTAAGCAAAAGGCTGCGGCTAGAAAAAACCTAGTTAAAGCTAGGAAGAAATGGAAAGGAATGAGCCACAAAGCCAGAAAAGCAGCTATGCCTAGCAAGAAAAGAAGAAAGAGATAATTTTTCTTTGAAAGGATAGAGAAGAAAATTGTTTTTTTAATATATTTTAGTTGATATTTTTAAGTTTCTTTATGAAATAAAGTTTGTATTAAGAAAGGATTAGAGAAATCTATGTTAAATGTATCTTATCCTCGCTTCATTGTGAAGAGACATAAGTGTCTCTGGGGAGAATTTAACTCCCGACCTCTGCCTCATGAGAGCAGCGCTCTAACAACTGAGCTACAGAGACTAAAGTAAAAGAAAAAGTTAATTTAAAAGTCTTTGTTTTAAGAATTATTTACTAGCACTCAATTTGCTGATTTCTCTTTTCCTTATTTTTGCGGTCAAACCTGCAAGCTGATTTCTTAGTTTTTTGCTCATTACTAAACCCACCAATATTTTTTTATTTTTTTCAAAATCTCCACTAAATTCGACGCCCTCTTTAGATAATACTTTAGCAGCTTTTCTTATTGATTTTGATTTTATTTTACCCATATTAACTTTCCAACTTTTAGTTATTTAAAGGTTTCTTTTTGCAGTTTTTTTTATTCACTCAATTTTATCTATTTTAGATAATTCTCTTATGGCGGAAATTAAGTCCTTGAGTTTCTTAACAGGCTCGCCTAAACTTAAAATAATATAAGGAAGATTTGCTTCAAGAGATCTTTTATAAGCTTTCATTAAGTCTGAAGAAATTATTCTTTTTTTGTTATATGCAACCAACAATTTTTCCTCTTTATTTTCTTTTATTTTCAAAACCAAATCATTTTTATTAAAACTCTGAATGTCAATTATCTCTATATTCTTTTCAGAGAGGAATTCTTTTATCTTATTAAAAAAATTCTCATCTTGCTTTTGACTAATCTTTCTCTTAATAGTTTTCTTTTTTTCTGGCTTCTTTATTTCTTTTTCCTCATCGAATATTTCTAATTTTTCTTCAATCTCTTCTTTGATTTCTTCCTTTGGTTTTTCCCTTACAACTTCTTTTTCTGGTTTCTTCTTTTCAGACAATTCACTTTCTGAAACAGTAAAATATCTCCAATAAACTTCATCTTCTTTTTTAAATGGAATCGCAAAATCTTTTATTTCTCTTAAAGCAACTCTTATTGCCGGCTCTTGTTCGCTATCTTTTAAAAATTTCTTTTCTTTTAATAAAATAAATGCTTCTTTTTCTTTGCTTTTGAGATATTGGAAAAATCTCTCTAATTGCGGTTCTTGTCCTGAAAGAAAATAAAGGGGAGAATTTCCAACCTTAATATTACTTATAATAATCTTTTTCTCATAAAATAACTCTGAAAGAAAGGCAGACGCAAAAAGTATACTGAGTCCTGTTCCTTTGGCTATATGCACAGGCAAACTGGGTCCACCTAATCTTAAAAGCGAAATTATCTTCTCCTTTATCTGCATAGCATCTTGTTGCATACTCGAGAAAAATTAAACGGATTAATAAAATTTATTGTGATGAGTTATTGTTCTATGGATTTTGCTGAAAATAAAAACTTGTCTTTCCTTTTAATAAAAGGGAATTGATTTGTTGTCTCCAAATCCAAAAGACTTCCCTTTCCTATAACTTCTGCATAACTGCCAACTTCCTTTAATTTTTCATATCTTTGAATAACTTCTTCAACGTAATTATCCTGTGCGTAAAATACATTCCCAGAAGCATCCTTTCCGCATCCCCACCCATTATATCCTCTCAATGCCGCTTCCCATTCATAATAAGTTATATTTCTTCCAGAACACCCCTGAAAAACCTTGCCATTCTTATAAGCATTATATGATTCCTTCAAGATTTTTACTCCGACATCTATATTCAATTGAACATCTTCTAGCAGTTTCTTCTTGCATTCCTGCTCGTCTGAAGGCAATCCATATTCTTCGCAATGGATTAAATTTATTTGCATTAACCCGACAGAACTTCCGCTAAAAGCTCCAAGCACACAGGTTGACTCCTGCATCATCAAAGAAAGCAAAAGAAGCGGATCAGGAATTCCATTTTCAGAAGAAGATTTAACAACAGAGTTTGCATAGGAATCGCAGTCATTTCCGCAATTGCATCTTCTATTTACAACATCATTCTCTTTCGCATAATTAAATACGCTATTAATATCTCCATAACCGCCTACAACAGAGCCTAATTCTTTTGTATAAAAATAATTCTTTTCTAATTGTGAATTCATTTTTTCTAAAACCCCGATCCCCACAAAAGAATTCCTTACCTTTGTTGTGGAAGAAAAAAAACTAAAAAGTGCCAAAGCACAGACTAACAGGATTCCTATTACAAGTATAGTCAAAGGTATATCTCCGCGTTTATTCATCTCTGCTCATCCTCCTTCTTTCAAGATATTTTCGATAATATCTTTATTTTTATAGTTAGTCAATTGGTATGCGAAAGAAGTTTTTTCCTTGAGTAAATTAGATTCTTTCAAATCTGTTTCTACATTTCCTATTCTGACAAACTTAGCCTTAGACATTAAAACAGAAACAAAAAGAAAAATTATCAGAATTCCTACTATAATAAGAGTTGCAATTACCCATGAAACTGTTTCTCCAACTTGTGCTTTTTTACTCTTCTTATATTTTAACATTTTTTTCTGATTTTCTAACAACTCCTAAAATTTTTATTATATATTGGTTATTTGAATCATCAATAGAATAGAAGCTTTTTCTTACACATTTAGCCAATCTTTCTGCAGGATTTTTTTCCTGCAATGCACAGCTCGAAAGCCATTTGTTGTCTCCAGCATTTATATTCAAAGCGGGATTATTTAAATCTCCCAAAGTGTATATTTTAATCTCTGTGTAGTATTGTTCATCCTGCCATTCTTCAGACTTAAAATTTAAATGACACAATCTTAAGAAATCGTCTCCGGTTTTTGAAACAGCTTGTCCTTTTGAAATCAAATCAATATTTATTCTCCCCGCATAAGAAACACAGTCTGCAATTTGATTTGTTAAAACATTTGCTTCTATTTCTCTTACATCATAAGGAGCTCCGTAAAAAATATAAACCATTCCGAAAATTCCACCGGCAACTATTATCAATATTGCAAACCAGTAAACAGAAATTATTTTATCTCCTTTTTTATTTTTTATCAAGCTCATTTTATTTTATTTGTATCCATTTATTTTAATAATGTAATTTTTTTCTGGAGAAACATCTGGATAAGCTGTAACATCAACACTATTAAAAAAAGAATATTTATACTCTCCTTCTTTGCTCAGTTTAACTGTTACAACATTATCCCTTATATTTACAATTTCTTCTCTGCTTACACCATTCTTTCCAGCCAAATCCATTGCTTCTTCCATGTTTAATTTCATTTCCAGTATGGGTTTGGAAGAATCAATTAAAAGAGCAATATTTTTTGCATAACTTTGCTCAAGCACAATTGCTCCATTTCCCTGTCTGAATAAAAATAAAACAAGAATTGTTATATAAGCAATGTTTAAAACAATGAAAATTACATTCTCAAGTAGAATTGTCCCCTTACGATTTTTCTTTTGAAAAATTGTTTGTCTTTGACATTTCTTCTGCATCCCCTTTTTCATAAGTATAAAAGAAATATATCTTTAATAAAATTAACTAATCAGGCCAATGTTTTGATATCTTTGCAACCAAGAGCTTCAAAATCTTTGGAATTCGCTTCTATTATTGTTGGAGTCATATATGTACTTCCTGAAGAGCCTTGAATAGCAGTTCCTGCAAAATACCCCCCTGTTCCTCCAGCACCAGCCCCAAGTGCAACAGTCAGTACAACAGGAGTTCCTGCTCCAGCTGTTAGAATTATAACTGCTATTCCTACTCCAGATAATACTCCTACTCCAATCCATTTCAGAACACCAACTTTGCTCACTGTTCCCATAACAATGTAATATTGTTTTTCTAAATTGATTTTTCCAAAATTAGAATTGGTGTTCTGCAAGGTAGATTTTATTTCACTTGAACTCTTCAATCCAACTAAATAATCCAAATAAGTTTCTTCTTTTCCAGCAATTTTTGTGTTAGAAAGATAATCATAAAAATCTTTTTTGTCTATTTCTCCATCAGGAAATATACTTTTCAAACTATCATCAAAAGCGAGTTGCGAGCAGACAGAGCAGTATAAATTTGAATTTAATAAATCCTTGGAAAGATAATCTAGTTTGCCTTCTCCAAACATCCACCAGCAATCAGTCATTTGATTTGCCAGAACATTATAGGTTTCTTCCTTGGTTTTAGTTTTTTCAATTTGGGGAGAGGTCATTTTTTCACAGCTTCCATCTTTTGTAATGCAAACATAACTGGTTTTGCAGTTTAGCGGAACTACATCTTTTGTAGGCAGAACTCCTGTTCCACGCGTAATAACAGAATTATGACAAACTTCAGTTTCGCTTGTCTTTCCCAGATTAAGCCGCAAGATAAAAAATAATATAACCGCAAAACTGGCTATAAGAACAACTAAAAGCACTATTTGTTGCGTTGTAATTTCTGCGTTCTTTTTTTTCATTATAAAATCCCCAATTTTTTAAACATTAAATATAAACCGCCAAGTACAACCATAAAAAAAACTACCCAGATTAAATATTTTATCATTTCGTCTAAATCCATTTTTTCTTAATATCTATGTTTCCATTTATTTTAATTATTGAAATCCAGGTTCCGCCATTTTCTATTTTTATCTTATCAAACCAGTTTAAATTTGAAACAACTGCGCAGCTTCCTTTGCTGTCGCATTCTTTTATTTGCCTGTCCAAAACATCAAGATAAATTCTTCTGCAGATGCAAACGCAATTCTTCTCTGTGCATAAATTTGGCTTCTTGACATTTCCAACAAAACTCAAAATATACCATCCAGAAGGATTTAGAACAGGATGTCCTTGCTCCTTCGGAGTTCCCCCGTCATTTATTCTCTGTATTTCTTTTGCAAGTCCTCCTTGGTCGCTTTTCATGCTGGCTTCTGCTTCTTTTTTCTTCTGCTCTCCTGTAAGTGAAAAATACAAAGAAACGAGAAGAAAAACTAAGAAAATTATGCATATTACCGCGATAACCATTTTCAGCACTTCTTCTGGTAGTAAATTTGCTTTCTTTTTCATTTTAGCATAACAAGAAAAATCCCCATTTGTTTTCCTGCTGAAAGCCCTTTGAAAAAATCAAAAATTTGATTTCTAAAAATAAGATAAATTCCTCCAACTACTACCACAACTACAAATATTCCAAGAAGTATTTTTATCAGCTGTTCTATTTCTATTGCCATCATCCACCCCTAAAAAGATTTTTAATTTGTTCTATGAAGTCAAATCCTTTTCCTCTAAGCAAAAATATGCTAATCATTAGTATTACAAGAATCGCAAGTCCAATCAACAGCCATGGAAGATAATCTGAAACCACTCCCTTCTTTTTGTTCATAAATAAAAAAGAAACCGAATATTAATAAACTTTCCTACAACAATCTTTAAAAAAGGATAACTTGTCCTTTTTTTCATGAGAAATTTAAGGAGTATAGTTGCTGCCCTTTGTTTATCTGCCTCCCTGCTTTTTCCTGCAAAAAGTTTTTCTGATAAAGAAACTGTCTTCAATGAAACTTATCCTATAGAGATGACATATGATTTCGGAAAAAAGACAGAAGAACAATTAAGAATTCAGGCATCATTTGATGAAGAAACTAATACTCTTTATCTCACAACATACACTCAAGATTACAACAGAAGAAATTGGATAGGCGATAAGAAAATATCTCTTCCAGTGCCTAATAGGCATACGAGTATAAATTACAATTATTCAAGGATTTTTGTTTTGCGCCCCCAGAGAGTTAAAATATCAGAGTTAGAACAAAAAGCATATGTCGTTCCAAAATACATATGGACTTCTGGATTAGAACCATACGAACAAAAGGAAACAACACAACTTATAGTTGAAACAGGAGAAAGCATAATAGATCAACTATTTTCAGCAATTCCTTTTTTAAACAAACTTTATGATAAATTTGTAAAAAACGCAGAAGAAAAAGAAGAGGAGTATTACGAACAAATTTTTGAAAAAATTGAAGAAGATTATGTAGCGACAAGGATTTTTCCATATATCCCAAAAAATCCGATAGGGCAAACTGAAACAGCCAGAGAATATATAATTAAATTTGATACTGGAAACACGCAGGATGAAATTCCAATGTTCATCTGGCTCAAAATGGCTTTAGGGGATTCATCTCAAAGTTCTTATGGTTCTTTTCCAAACAAATACGGAGAATTGGAAAATATTCTGATTAAATTTAATTTGAATGAAGATAAAATTAAAAGAGAAGAGTTATATCTTTATTTTTTTCATGAGAGTGAGTTAAAGCACCTAAACATAGCCAAAAAAAATATAGAAGGAACAAAGTCAAATCCAGCTATAATTACTATAAAAAATCTAGACCAATACGAGAGACAGCAATATGAAAAAGACAGAGTGATTAGAATAGGCAAGGCAGAATATATCCTCCAAGGAATAGGAGATTCAGTAGAGAAAGATTTGTCCTTGAATATAATGCAGTTTGAAACTAATAAAGACAGGGAAGATTTTATTAAAAGGAAGATAGAAGAAATTAAGTACCCTTCTTTTTTCAAAGAGAGTATATTTTCTTTTATTGACAAACCAACAATAGAAGACATTCTAAATCCCCTCGAGAGATTTAATGAAGAACAATTATCAATTTATTTTGATTTAATTCTTGATTATATGAACAGAACAGGGATGCAAATTATGCTTTCTGAAAATGAAAAGGAAGATAAAGAATTGCTTAAAGGAATTAAAGAATATCAAATGAATTCAGAAGAAAAATAAGTATTCAGAAAGGCTTTTAAAGAGGGAATAGAGCTAAATCCTATGGGAAGAACATTAAGAAACATTGTGGTTTGTTCAATGATAGCGGGAAGTTTATTGTTTACTGGTTGTGGATTGCGAGATAGAATACAAAAAACAGTTAGTTCAGTAGTAGATCAAGCTACAGGGAAACAAGGTTCTTATGACAAGGCATTGGAATTTGCACAAAATCCTAATTCTGTACTTACAGAAGATACTGTAAAAGAAGAATCTAAATCAGAAAAAACACAATCCTTAAGGTTAGAAAATTATTTACTCGGGGGTGATGAATTAAGATTTTTAGAATTATCTAAAGAAAATGTATCTCCCTATACCTTTATGTTTACAGGAGGGAATATAAAGGGAGTAATTCCTTTTGAACTTTATGAAGTTTCTTTTAAAACAAATAGTCTTAATTTGGATCCTGTAAGAGAAGAAGAGTCTGGAAATTTAGTAAGGAATTTCTATTTTAATTCTAATCCTGTGATAATTAAAGAAAATGAGTTAAATGATGGAAAAATAAAGGATTTTTTCAATGAATCGGGAATTAAAGAATTCATATGGGCTCAGTATGATATACCCAAAAGAGAAGAAAATTCAATAACACAAAACTTAAATTTATTTCTTTTTAGATTTGGTTCTGAAAAAGAGGCAAAAAAATTTTTAGAGATAAGCAAGGATTGTAGAAGTGCGCCCATATTCTTAAAAGAAGATTTGATGTCTATGATTTATGATCCAACATTTAATTTTGTTTATCGTCTTAATTTTCTAGGTGAAGAACAAAAAAAGATATATACAGATTTAATCTTTGATTATAGGAAAAGGACAGGCATGAGATTAGTATCATTAAGTGAAGATGAAAAAGAATATGAACCTAGATTAAATTTCCTTAATAAAAGAAAAGACGATTATTCTTTTATTGAACTAAATAACTAATTATTTCTCTACACTAAATTCCCCAACACAATCGCAGTTAATACAAATAGAGAAATTGTTGCTAAAAGAGCTGTTACGACATATAAGCCAACAGCTTTCTTAAGATTAAGTCCTATCTTGTTTGTTTTTTCTAATTTGTCTTCTCCAGAATCAATTACAACTAATGCTCCTGACAAGATAAAAACTATTTCTATAATATAAATTCCTACAATTATCTGCAACAGATAAGGAGGAATCATTTTTGTCATATCAAAGATGCTCAGTATAGCATTGAGATTTCCAACTCCAGCTAATGCTTGTGTCTCTCCTCCTAAAGATGTTACATTCAATCTATTTAATATTCCTGTTATCATTGCTGCCAACCCAACAACAATTCCAGAAAGTAGAGGAGCAAGGAAAGTCATGTTGCTCTTCATATCAGAAATTATTTCCGCAAGCATGTCTCTCAATCTGTCTGTTATTTTGTTTATATTTTTCACATATTCAGAAATACTTATCAAACTCAATGCAGCAATCATCAATCCTTTCTTGGCAGATTCTACAAGAATCTTCATACTAGTTGCAATTAAGTCAGAAGGATAATAAACTAAAGCTCCTCGCTTCTCATCAAACACAGCACTTTCAACACTCATTCCCATTTGCATAACATTATAATTGACTCTTCTGAAAAAATCTTCTGTCTTCAATCCTTTTGTAGATTCTGCAACCTTGCTGAATGCCAGTTCAGGAGGAGTTCCATTTCCTATCCTGTTTCCTAATTGAAATAAAGAATTATTAAATTCTACTTCGAGTTGTTTTGTCTTTTCTCTTTCTTTAATTAATTCTTGTGTTTTCTTTTTAAAAGCAATCGAAAAGAATAATGCAATACCTAAAATAAAGAATACTCCCAATATCAATGCCCCAACTCCAAAAGGTCCTGTAATTTTTCCTCCAATCTCTCTAAATCCAAATATGGATTCATCTTCTAACAATCCAAAACCCAGTTCAGAGAAAGTATAATCTTGTTTTAATCCTAAGAGTGAAGGTAAAGGAGTATATTGAAAAATCAAAGGAAGAAGTCCAATTATAAAAAATGGGAGACAGACTAAAAATGCCGACAAATACGGCTTTTTGCTTTTATATTGAGGATAAAGAGGATTTCTTTCCAATAGTTCTGTTTCTCCATATCCTCCTGGACGCAGAAACAAAATCTTATCTGTAAGATAAAAAACAAAAAATGGGATTATCAGATTGAACAAAATAAAAACATGATACCATTTAAGAAAATCTCCAACCATTGCAGAAGCAAGAGGCAATAAAGCCAAGCCAAGGGTAGGAAGCACAACTCCAAGCATGTAAACATTTGTTAATGGGCTTCTAACTTCGTGTGTGAATTTAAGCATCTTATCATACACGCCATCAAGCACTACTTGCAAAGATTTTTCCAATGTGACAATTCTCTTAGCATCATCAGGTTCAAATAAACTGCTTTCAATCAAATGAAATGCCTCGATAAATTCTACAGAATAATCTCTCCAGTTATCAAGATAATTATCCAAACTTTCTTTTATAGTAGAAAATTTTCCAACTTCAACATTATAAAAAACCTTCTTGAAATCAAGTGCAAGAGGATACTGCAAATGTTGTGAAGCAAATGCAATCGCTTTCTCTAAATTGGGAGTATGCCTCATATAAACAACAATATATAAAATTGCTGGCACCATTTGCGAACTTGCTTTAAGCCTCCATTTATTTGCCAGTCTTGCAGGATATCCATTAATAAAATAAAAAAGGAACATTGCAAAAACAACTACCAAGACTAAAAAGAAAAGAGGAAAATCTGCCAATCCTCCCTTGAAAAGAGCGACTGCAACAGAAACCAAAAGTCCGATGATAAAAACACTGACAAAAACCATGACACCAAGATTAATTGGCTGCCAGGGTTCTAAATCCAAATGAGCAATATCAAGATATCTTTTTATTTTATCTTCATCTTTTTTAGAAACCTTAAGTTTTATTATATTTCCCAAAGTATGACACCATTTTTCATATCTCGATAATTCGGGAGCCATTTCTTCTCTGAATTTGGTATAACTCTGGCTGAAATTCACATTCTGCACTGTTTCTGTCTTTATGTTCTGCTCAATTCTCGCTGCATGTTTTTTTAGAATTTCGTCTATATTTTGTTTGTCAGATGGTTCCATCTTTACCTCTTTAATTATAAATATAAAACAAAAATAGAATTAATAAATATATTGAAAAATCTCTCATTAATTATTTTTTCTTTTTCTTGAAAAATATAAATGCGAAAACCAATCCTAAAACAAATAAAACTATTCCCATTAAAGAAGTATCATTTGCTAAACTTCCTGTTGCATATCCACTTAAGTTAAGAGATGTAAAAAATAAAGCACTAGCAAGACTGATTATTGAGACAATTGCAAAAACTTGTCCCTCCAAATTTGCTTTGTTAATTTCTCCTCTTATCTTTTTTGCTAATCCATAATCGTTCATTGCATTTAAACGAGCATATTGTACTTTCCTGTGATATTGTTTATTCTGATTTGCTTCCAGAACCCAATTTCTTCCTGCATTCTCATATCTCTTCGCTGCATCCTCTAAAAGAATATTTCTTAGAGAAACGTTTTTTGTTTTTTTAGAGGCATTTTTTTTAGAAAAAGCCATTTTCTCTAATATTTTTGCCTCATCTACATAAGTTCTCACCATAACAAATCAAAGAAAACTTTCTTTAAATATTTTCTTACGATATGTTTAGTATAAAAGAGAGAGTCATGAAAAAAATTATTTTTCTTAAAATCTTTTTAATTTAATCTGTTCGTTAAGCCATTTCTGGCATACGATATATTCGGTGTAAAAAGAGTCATGGATGAAATGGCTCAGAATTTTTTACTTTTAACTTGCTCATTGAGCCATTTCTGCCATTCGGGAAAAACTCTCTCCCCTAAAGGCAATCCAATCTCCTGTCTTGTTTTGTCAGAGATTTCATAAAACATATGATTAGATAACATATTGAATGGCGCTTCCAAAATATTACTATAACCTGTTTTCTTTGCAACATCAACAATCTCTTGTTTTATGTTTGCTCTTAACAAAATATTATCGTAAATCGCATCCCAATTTCCAGCCCATCCTTTAACATTTGACGCAACGCTTTTGATAACCTCACTATCTCCATTAATTAAATCTGAACTTGGTTCAAGTTCATCTTTTTCAATATTATAATTCAGTAAATCAACAAACCCTTTTTCTAAAAGTGGATCTTCTTTCCAATGCTTCCTAACTTCAGAAAGCTGAACAACTCTTCTCATTGAATGTAAACCATCTGGAGTTTTTATTGGGTTGCAGACAGCAATTATATCTGTTGCTTTAAAGCTAGTAGCAGGAACTTCCAAGTCGTTCACTACTCTGTCAAAAACTCCGTAAGGAGATGCTCCGTGAATTGTTCCGGCTACAACATTTGCCAAAGCTCCAACACGCATTGCTTCATACAATGCTTTGGCCTCAACACTTCTAACTTCTCCTATTATTAAACAGGAATCTCCAAGTCTCAAACTGGTTCTTATTCCGTCGTCTGCAGAAACTTCTGTCGTAGTTTTTAATAAAGCAGAACGAACTTTCATCCTTAAAATATCATATTCTAATTTTCTCATAGATTCAACAGGCAATTCTAAAGAATCTTCAATAACAATAATTCTGTTTTTAGGGACAATCTCCAGCATCAGACTTCCAAGCAGAGAAGTTTTTCCTGAACTTCTTGTTCCTGCAATTAAAAGAGTTCTTGCTCCGTCAATTAAAAAACTAAATAATCCTGCAGTGAAAGAATTAATCATTCTATTCTGTACGAATAAGGGCAATGTCCAAGGTTCCTCTCTATGACGCCTTATCGCATAAGCCAAACCATCAGGAGATAACGGGTTCTGAATTATTGCTATTCTCGCTCTTATCTTTCCTACTTCCAATTGCGTATCAAGAATAGGATTTGCCTCATCTAAGGGTCTCCCAGAAATCATCCTGAACTTTGCTGCCCAAGAATCAATATCTGCCTGGCTTGGAAGAATATTTGTAGAACACTCATCAAAATCCTGATGCCTTACAAAAATATTTGTCATAGGAATAGGAGCATTCAAAACAATATCTTGTAATTTTTTATCTTGAAGCAAAACTTCTACTAAACCAAATCCAATTGTCTGACGAACAAGAATTGTAGCAAGTTTGTTCAAATCAGCATAATTTAATTTTATTCTTTTAGTTTGTGATAAATCCTGAAGCAAATCCTTGGATATGTTAAAAAAAACCTGCCTTATTCTTTCTATATCTGTAAATTCTTCTGCCTTTGGCTGATGTTCTATTAAAACTCCCCTTGCTAAATTCAAAAGCACATTATGGTCTTCATCAAGAGAATTCTCGGGAGGATTCAGATGATAAACTAATTTCGATTCGTCTTTTCTCTTCAAAATTGTAACAATAGAAGTGTCATAATCTTCTCCTATTTCATACTGGTCAACAATCTCTGCATCATTCGGAAGATCATAAATTAATCTTGTAAAAGTAAAATTAGGGATTACGTCTGGTCTTAATATTTTGTTGTATATTTCTCTTTCCCCTTTTTTATAATTATCAAAATAGGGGGTAGCTAATTGTATCATTTTTGTGTTCTCAACCAGAGATAAAATCCTCTCTAAAAGATGTGTGTAACTTTCTTGGTCATTCTTATATTGTGCACCTATTTTCTCTGAAAGAATTTTGGACTGGATTATAATTTTTTTCAATTCAAAATATGCTGAAATTGGATCTTGTCTCAACAAAAGTAAAAAAGAGAAAAGTTCGTTATATCTTTGGCTAAAAAATTGTTCATTAGAAGTTACAAGTTTATCTTGTGATAATATCTTTTCTTGTTTTAAAAGATAAATATAAAGCTGGCTAATTTCCAGCAAAATTGTTGTTTCCTTGAAATCATAATTATAATTTTTCTGCTGAACAAAAATAAGTCTTGAAACACTGGGATTTTCTATCAAAGCATCCATAGTTCTGGCCATAACTTCCGGATAATCTGCAAGGCTAGGAACATAAGAAGCACCGAGATAATTAATATAAAGAACATCCTCTCCTCCTTCTCTCCTAACCTCATGAGAATATAATTTCTCCTCTTTAGATTGCATTTTTTTTAAAATCAAATTTAGTTGAAAAAATGCGGCCTAATGTAAATTTTATATTTACTTTTTCTAACATAGATAAAAAAGATGTAGTAAGTTTAAAATATTTTGTATCCTCGCAAGCACAACAAATTTAAACTAATTTAACATTAAAAGTTTATGGCTGAGCAGGAAGATTTCATAGGACAATTATCGTCTGAGATGAATGCAAAAATGAGGGATATAGAAGAAAAACAAAGAATTCTTAGAGATAGACTCCTGCTTATAGGACAAAATTTAGTAGAAATAAAGGATAACACAAATAAAAAAATATTGGAGATAAAAAAAGATGTTGAAATAATGAAACAGAATATTGAAAGAATGTCTTCTTTTTTGGAGACAGTTTCGAATGAATTTTCAAAATTTGCGAAGAAAGAGGATTTGGAAATTTTAACAAAACAGGCAAAAATGTTCCAGCCCCTGGAATTAATGAGCAGAAAAGAATTAGAAAGATTAAAAAATATTTAATAACTAATATAAAAATAAAATGGCTATCTTAGAACAAGTGATTAGAATGAAAGGACAGGGAATTTCTGATGGAGATATTATTAATGAATTATCCCAACAAGGAGTTTCTCCCAGAGAAATAAATGATGCTTTAAGACAGGCGCAGATTAAATATGCTGTTTCTAACACAGAATATGGAGAAGAAATGCAGCCATCTATTATGCCAGAAGAAGATATTCCTAGTCCAGATGGTTCTAATAATGGTGGAACATACACCCCAAGAGTTTATGAAACACAACAGCAAGAGCAATATGCTCCTCAAGAGACTTATCCTTCTCAGCAGGAATATCAATCTCAGGAACAATATCCACAAGAACAATACTATCAGCCAGGAGGCTATGAACAAGCCTCTACAGGAATAGATACAGACACAATAATAGAAGTTGCAGACCAGATTTTTTCAGATAGAATAAAAAAAATACAGAAACAAGTAGAGAGCATTACAGAAAGTTCTACACTACTTCAAACAAAGATGGAAAATGTTTCAGAGAGGCTGAAAAAAATAGAAACAATAATAGATAAATTACAAATCGCAATACTTGAAAAAGTCGGAAGCTATGGAAAGAATTTGGAGGGGATTAAAAAAGAAATGTCCATGATGCAGGACTCTTTTACAAAGATGATTTCTCCTTCTAGAAGAACTGAAAGAAAAAGAGAGGAAGAATTTTCACCTTCAGAAGAAGTTAGAGAATCAGAAGAAACAGATAATTTCTCAGAAGAAGTTAGTCCTGTAATGAATGAAACAAAAAAAATAGAAAGACTTCAAAAAAAGATTTCTAAAAGAAAATAAATTATTCTTAACTTTTAGCCCAAGGCCCTTGAAATACAATAGGTTGCCCCTTTTCTGCCTTTGGTGTTGCACTCCCAATAATCACTGAAACCAATATAAACAAGACTATTGCTCCAATAACCATTTGCCAATTCTGCTCCCACCATTGTCCTGATTGCCAGCCAATTGCTCCTGCTGATTGTATCAAAACTAATCCAATAACAAGCACGCCAACTCCGAGAAGAACATAATTTACTACAGCGCTACTTGGGTCTGCAAAAAGCCCCACAATTATCAAAATTCCAAGTATAATTGCCAATCCTACTCCAAGCCTTGGAAATACTTGAGAGAAAAATTCAGGAACAAAACTAAATTGCAATGACATTAATGCAACAGACAAAGCAATAATCCCGTTAACAACCTTACTATCTTTGAATATCTTTATTCTTGTCAGAATTCCAAAAACCAAAGAGAATATAAGCAAGAATGGAAGAAGATAACTAAAAAAACCTGCCTCCTGCCACTTATTAAGCAAATCTCCCAAAACCCCGCTTGGAAATGCGCTAGAGGAAACCAACATCATCCCTTTTAACATAAAAAGAAATGTGAAAATATATTTAAATATGTTTCGTTAAATTTTTATGGCTTTTTTTCCTTAGCAAGCAAAACCAAAGCTAATGCTATTGCAATGGCAACAACAAAAGCGACATTAGTCCAAATCTGACTTTGTCCAGATAAAAAATTCGTTAATTGAATGTTCAATCCTGTAGCCCAAACAATTGCAGCAATTACTGCAATACCTATAATAACCCCTAATCCCCATTTCATCCATTTTTCCAGTTTAAATCCTTCTTTCAAATCTCCAAAAACAAATCCCCAAAGTAATAAAATAACAAAGACAATAACAATAGCTACTGTTAAAAAAAGAATCATATTTTCAACAACGAGTTTCGGATAAATTGCTCCGACAAAAATCAAACCCACAACAAATGCAATAAGTGCATTTAACTGTTTTTTCCCTTCTCCAAAAATCTTTGTTTTTTCAAGAACTGCAAAAACTATAAAAAATATTAATAAAAATGGAAGAAGAAATTTTGAAACAATCCAATTCTGTAAAAAAGTTATCTCGTCTGCCATTATGCAAAATCTCCTGTTTTGTATTTTGGTTGAATTTCCTGTTCTACCATCTTATACCATATCTTCAGGTATCTCTTCTATATTAGAATCAGAACTTGGTAGAGCAGATTTGTTGATTAAGAAGACATCTCCAACTGCCTTAACAAACTGATGAGGAATGATAACTCCTTTTGCTCCTCCAATCATAGAACCGACACTTCCCCCAACCTTTATCCTCCAACCATCAATTTTGTTATCTGACAAATTAACTTCTTCTATCTCTCCGAAAAAATCTCCAGAATCCGTATATACTCTTGTTCCGATAACTTCACTAATCTTTTTTATTCTCATAAATAAATTTATAATGCCATATTTAAATAGTTTTCCATAATGCAAAATAGTATAATAAGCTTTATAAAAAAACCAAACATAGAAAATATATGATAAACAAAAGAGAGGTGTTAATAATCGCATTAATTCTTATTATCATAACTCTATCGTCAAGTTTATCTTTAAGTTTGTTTAAGGAATGGAAAACAGTTCTTTATGCACTTCTCGCAGTATCTATAGTCGTTTTGGGAAATATTTTCGCAAAAAAATTTATTGCTTACAAATTGGACTCAGAAATAGAAATGAAAGTTTGGGAAATTGGAAAGTTTGGGTTTACAAAAGATAAACATTCGAAAAAACCATTTCCTTTGGGAGCTTTTCTTCCAATAGTTTCAAAAATAATTTTCTTTCCATTCAAAAATTTTATTTGGATGGCTTCATTAGTTTTCGATGTCAAACCAAGAATTTACAGGGGAGCAAAAAGATTTGGATTATACACTTTCTCTGAAATAACAGAATATCATCTTGGATTAATCGCTGCAGCAGGAATTGTAATAAATCTCCTTATGGCAATTATTGGATACTTTGTGGGTTTCCCTCTTTTTGCAAGGTTAAATGTATACTATGCTTTTTTTAACATGCTTCCAATATCAGAATTAGATGGAAACAAAATCTTTTTCGGAAATTTGATACTTTGGAGCTTCCTTGCTTCATTAGTTTTAATTGGTATGCTTTTTGCTATTTTCATAATATAAAATTATTTAAAACAAAAGAAATTAAGAATAACATGAAAAATAATTTTTTCAGGAGAAGAGGAATAACTTGGGTGTTTGCTATTATTGCATTAATCTCTGGCTTTTTATTTCTTGATTCGGGATTTACAGGAAATGTTATTGTGAATAAACAGATTCCGATGAATTTGATTTCATTAATTGGACTGTTATTAATTGCATGTTCTTCTGTTCTTATTTCATACTCTGTAAAAAAGAAATAAATACAAGTGATTTCTCTGATTTTAATGGAATTTTTAAAAGACGTGTCTCCGAGAGAGTATCAGCAAAAAATATTCGAAAATTGTGTTAGCAAGAATTGTTTAGTTATTCTTCCTACAGGATTGGGAAAAACCCTCATTGCCTTAATGCTTACAATAGAAAGGATGAAGAAGTTTCCTGGAGAAAAGGTTGTTTTTCTCGCTCCAACAAAGCCTTTAGTTGAACAGCATTTAAATTATTTTAAAAAACATCTTCCGGAATTATTTGCAGAGATGACTTTATTCACCGGACAAGTAACAGCAGGAGAAAGAAAAAAACTCTGGCAGAATTCAGACATCATTTTTTCAACTCCACAATGTGTTGCGAATGATTTGAAAAACAGATTGTATGATTTAAATGAAGTTTGCTTATTAATAGAAGATGAGGCACATAGGTGCATAAAGAATTATGATTATAATTATGTCGCACATCAGTACACAGAACAGGCAAAACATCCTAGAGTTATAGGATTGACCGCCTCTCCTGGAAGCGATAGCAGTAAGATAAAAGAAATCTGCAGAAATCTCTCAATTGAAGAAGTTGAATTAAAAACAAGAGACAGCGAAGATGTAAAAGAATATCTTCAGGAATTAAAGTTTGAAAAAAAGATTATAGATTTTCCGGAAGAATTTGATGAGATGAGAATTTTATTAAGAAAGCTTTTTGATTCTCTTGTTCAAGAGTTAAAGAATAGGAAATTGCTATGGGGAAATTCCTCTAAAGGAGGATTAATTGAACTTCAAAAAAAATTAATCTTAGATATTTCAAGAGGGAAAAGAGATTACAATCATCTTCTTGCAATGGCTGCATGTGCAAGTGCGATAAAACTCCAGCATGCAATAGAACTTTTGGAGACTCAAACTCTCGAAAGCTTCAATGAATATTTAAAAGAATTATTTAAACAGGCTTCTGAAAAGAAAAGCAAAGGTGTTGTAAGATTAGTCTCTAAGCCAGAATTTAATTGGGTTTATATTAAAAGCAATGAATTGCTTGCAAAAGGAGTAGAGCATCCAAAAATTGAAGAATTAATTAATATAGTTACAGAAGAGAAATCAAAGAATGACAAAATAAAAATTCTTATTTTCACCCAATTTAGAAATACCGCAGCAATAATATCCAAGAGATTAAATCAGATTAAAGGAATAAAATCCCAAGTTTTTATAGGACAAGCAAAAAAAATTTCTCGTGGAAACAGCACAGGTTTGAGTCAAAAAGAACAGAAAAAAATGATAGAAGAATTTTCCTCTGGAGAAACGAATATTCTATGTGCAACATCAATAGGCGAAGAAGGATTAGATATTCCAGAAGTAAATATTGTTTTATTTTACGAATCTGTTCCTTCTGCTATAAGAAAAATTCAGAGAAGCGGAAGAACAGCAAGATTAATGGCAGGAAAACTTATAATGCTGATAACAAAAACAACAAGAGATGAAACATTTTATTATGTTGCAAATGCTAAAGAAAAAAAGATGCACAAGACAATTCAGATTATAAAAAACGAGATGGCTAATGGAAAGCTAAAAGAAAATAAGTCGGAAAAACAAAAAACTCTATAACATAAATCTTTATAAAAAATAATTTCGCAATTAAAAAGGTATGGCAAGAATTATAGGAAAGGGGTTTTCTTTTGACGATGTTTTAATTGTTCCAAAATATAACAAAATTCTTTCAAGAAGAGAAGTTAATTTCAAAACAAGAGTAACAAGAAATTATGAAATTAATATTCCTTTGATTGCGGCTAACATGGACACTATCTGTGAAGCAGAGATGGCAATTGCTCTTGGGAAATTAGGGGGGCTTGGAGTAATTCACAGGTTTATGCCTATTGAAGAGCAAGCAAGGCAAATCGTAGAAGTAAAAAAACATGGATTAATAACCGCTGCAGCAATTGGGGTTAAAGATGTTGAAGAAAGAGTCAAGGCGCTCGTGAATGCAGGAGTAAATATACTCGTTATAGATATTGCTCATGGACATTCCAAATATGCTGGAAAAACATTAGATTACATAAAAGCAAATTATCCGCAGGTAGATGTAATGGCAGGAAATATTGCAACAAAAGATGCCGCAGAATATTTTCTAAGCAAAGGTGCTGATGCTGTAAAGGTAGGAATCGGTCCTGGTTCTTTATGTACAACTAGATTAATGACAGGAGCAGGAGTCCCGCAAATAACAGCAATAATGGATGTTTATGAAGCAACAAAGGGAGAAATTCCAATTTGTGCAGACGGAGGAATAAAAATGCCTGCAGATGTAGTTAAAGCAATTGGAGCAGGAGCAAATACGGTTATGTCTGGTTTTATTTTTGCTGGAACACAAGAAACTCCTGGAGAAATAGTTGAAGAACATGGGAAAAAATTCAAACTTTATAGAGGTTCTGCAAGTTATGATGTTGCATTAAAAAAAGCAGAACTCGACGGAGAAAAAGATAAAAAAATAATAAATATTGAGGGAGAAAAAATATTAGTTCCTTACAAAGGAAGCATATCTCCGATAGTAGAAGAATATTTAGGAGCATTGGCCTCTGGCATGACTTATCTGGGAGCCAGAGAAATGAAAAACATAATTGGCAAGGCAGATTTTATAGAAATGACTAATTCTGGGGTGAAAGAAAGCGAAGCTCATGGAATTTCTGAAAAAGGTTTTTGTTAAATTTAAAAAGATAATAATTATTCTAAAAATATGAAACCCTTATTAGATATTTTCTCAAAACCCAGAAGAATTAGGGAAGAACCAAAACAAGAAAGACAAAAGATAATCATAGATTACAGAGAAAAGAATTCTTTAGTTGCATCAACCCTTGTTGAACTGGGATTTGAGATAGAATTCAGAGAATTAAAAGTCGCAGATTATCTTGTGAATAATGTTGCAATAGAAAGAAAAACTGTTTCTGATTTTGTGAATTCTATAATAAATAAAAGAATAATAAGACAATTGCAGGAATTGCAGCAATATGATAACAAATTATTAATAATTGAAGGAATAGATGAGCAGGAACTTTATAGTGATAATGCAGAAAATAAAATGATACATGCAAATGCTATTCGTGGTTTTTTGCTCTCAGTAACATTGAAACATAAAATTCCAGTAATTCTAACAAAAAATTATGAAGACACTGCAAAATATCTTGCAGTATTAGCAAATAAGAAAGAAAAAGAATCTTCTTTAAATGTAACAAAAAAGAGTTTGAATAAAAAAGAAAGATTACAATTTGTCTTGGAAGGCTTTCCTGGCATAGGACCAAAAACAGCAAAAAAACTTTTGGAGAAATTTAAAACATTAAAAAATATAGCAAATGCTTCTGCTGAAGAATTAACAGAAGTTATAGGGAAAAAGGCAGATATTTTTAAGCTTCTTGAAGAGCAGTATTAAGTCTGCCAATTAGTTTTTTCTCGTAAAAATCAGTAATCCACATATAATGTCTGAATTTTTGTTTAGATAATTCTTCTAAAAAACTAAAAACAGTTTCTTCACAAATCATAATTTTTCTAAAGATTTCTTCCCTGTTCCCATTAACACCATACTTATCAACCATTTCTCTTCTTATTTTTTCTCTTTCAAACTCAAGCCTAGAATAACCCCCATGATTACAATAATCAGCACATCTCCTCAAATATTCCTCTTTTAATTGTTCTGCTAAATTCATTAAAATATAATTAACAAAAAATCCTTTTTAAAAAAACATATAATAGAATATATCTTTCTTCAAACAAAAGTCTTATAAAACCAAAAACTCTTTGTTGTTTATATTTCTAAATTATATATCTCAATATCTTCATAAATTGGTCCAGGTCTTCCTAATTTTGATTTCTTCAAAATAAAATTTTTAACAATAAATTTCATCTCAGGAATTTTTATCTTTTTCAATTCATTTAAAAATTTTTTTCTATCTCTAATATCTTTTATTCTTGCTATTGTTAAATGTCCCATAAATCTTTTTTCTTTCTCAAATAAATCTTCAAGTTTTTCATCAACTTCTTTCTGCAATTCATTACAATTCTTTATACTCAGCCATATAATTCTTTCAGAAAACATACCAATAGAATTAATTTCTGCCTCAAAAGAATTTGACTTGATTTTTCTTAATCTCTTCCTGACTTCTTCAATTTTCTTTTCATCAACCTCTCCAAGAAATTTCAAAGTCAAATGCAAATTTTCAAATTCTGTTTTTTTTCCCTTAAATTCTAGCAGTTTTTCTTGAATCTTCACAATTTCTTTTTTTATCTTTTCTGGAATGTCTATGGAAATAAAAGTTCTCATATTTATAATAATTCAGCCAAAATTTTCGCTCCAAGTTTAACAGTAATTCTATCTTTATCTTTTTTCTCATTAATTTCTACGATATCGATTGCTCTCAGAGTTCTAATTTTTTTTATTCGTTGAATTAAATAAAGAAATTGTCTGCTTGTTATTCCTCCTGGTTCAGGATAACCTGTTGCAGGAGCAAAAACTGGGTCAATAAAATCTATATCAACTGAAACATAAAGTTCTTTCCCGTTTGAAAACTCCATAATCATATCACACATATCCGGCAAGTCATTAGTAAGATTAGTCATAGAAAGGGTTTTTATTTTATTTTCTTTCAAAAATTTTATTTCATCTTTCCATACATTTCTCAAACCCACAATCAAAATATTTTCAATAGGAAATCCATCTTCTATTAATTTTCTAAGCCATTCTTCATGTGTCGGTTCCTTCATGGGGGTCATACAGTCTGCATGGCTGTCAAAAACAATTAAACAGGGTTTTTTTCTTTCTTTTTTGCAATGTTCTAAAAAAGCTTTTCCGGTAGAATAACTGATTGAATGGTCTCCTCCCAAAAAAACAACTTTCGGTTTTGTTTCAAAAATTTCAAGAGAATTTTCATAAATTAATCTGTTGCTTAACTCAACATTAGAATTGTCTATATGAATTTCTTCCAAATCTAGCAAAGAAGAATCTATAACATTTCCGCTTTCATTGCTATGAATTTCCTTAAGAGACTCAAGGATAGCATTCCCTGTCCTTTCGCATCCTTTCGTTTTCCCTAATCCATTAATCATCGGAATTTTTACAATAAACATAAAATTAGCTAATAAAAAGAGTTTTTAAGATTAATCTTTAAGCACCAAATATCCCCTTTATCCAATCAATAAATCTTTCAAAGATACTATCTGCTCTCCAAGAACAACCAATAGCTAGGCAAGATTCCTTAATATCAAAAGTCTCACAAGACATACCTTGCCCGCCATTGCAAGAATTAGTTCCATAATTCCAAGTACAACTACCTAATTTAAAACGTTCAATCCCCAAGCATGTTTCTTCAGAATAATTGCTACACAAGGATGCTATTCCACTACATTCACCTGTTTTCGCTTTGAATACAATGACTCCATTGGAGACTCCGCCTGTATAGACATCTTTGACAAAGACAGCAATAGAAAATATAGAATAACCATAATCATTAAATAAAAATTCCTCATTTGTAAGAAGCCACTCTGCATTTACTTCTCCTTGTCCATCAATAACACCAGTAGCTGAGATTTTTTGATTCATTAGATCTGATGTCAGGAGAGAAGGATTAGACCTATAAACTGTGAAACTAACAGAAGTGCCTTCCGGCAAATCAAAGTTCATTCCCTTTATAGAAATTGGAATACTACCCCCTTCTTCAATATCTGTTAAATCAGTATTGTGTAAATAAATGAGATTTGCTCCATCATCACGTTCTATAGGAAGAGAGAAACTTTTATAAACTACAAATTTGGGGGTGTATTGTTCAGCATTGCTAAGTTTACAACCTACCTTATCTGAATTTAAATTCCCGGCTGAACATGCTAAAAATTTCTCGCTGAAAGTACAACTTGCATCGGTTTCATTCCATACCCCCTCTTTAAGTTTACAATTTGGTTTCAAACTCCCATAATCCCGTCTAACAGTAGTATCACTTAAAGTACAACTTGCATCGGTTTCATTCCATACCCCCTTTAGTTCATTAACGCATTGTGCTTTTCCACTTCCATAATGGCTAACTGTAGAAGTACAAATTCCAGTTTCTTCATTTAATTCTCCCTTTTTTGTTTCAGTATCAAATCCAGAACAATATTCATTCATATAATAAGAGCAAGATGGAAGAGTTCCGGTGCATTTCTTAGTTTGGGAATTATAATTGCATCCATAAAGATTACATACTCTTTCATAATTTTCTAATCTAGATTGTAGAGGCTCTCCTGGATAGCCATAGAAATCTGAAAAAGGAAGAACAGAAGAACAATCTGTATCAAAACCTGCAAGTCTTTCACAAGTGCCTAATACACTTGGATTAATACATTTCCCATTATAACAATATTTACTAGTATCACATATCCCGCATGGTTTATCAAATATAGTTCCATTAGGATAAATAATTCTCGGGATACCACACTCAATTCCAAAATCCGCACAATTAAAATCAGAAGTAAAATGATAAGAGTCAACAGAAAAAGCAGAAACAACCCCCACCAAACTAATTAATAAAACAACTCCAAGAACCAACACCAACCCCTTCTTCATATTCTTATATAGAAATTATATATATAAATTTATTTATCCTTGAATAACAAAACCAACCCCCGTTGATAACTGGATAAAATCTAAGAATAAGTTGATTATCGCCCCTATGCAAATCCAAAACATCCAAGAGGTAATTTTTAACTCCTTTTCTTTTTGCATTAATAGGAATAATATAATTGAAAGTATAATCAGTCCAACTAACATGTAAACAGAATGAAACGGATATCCCAAAAAGCCGTTACATTTCCAAAAACCTTTTATCTCACAAATATTCTGAAACCAGGGAACGACTCCGATGATTCTCAAAAATATATGGTCTAAATCAATAAGGTTTCCAAGCAGTAACCCCCACAACACTACTTTATTCCTGAAAATATAATATATTATAAACGGGAGTATTATATGTGCTAAATACATCTTAATTCTCTGGAACTAGAGCAAAAAAGCTATAATTTTTTATTTTTGCTAATTCTTTAACTTCCTTTAATTTAACTTGTAAAATATTTTTCTCAAATTCATAAAATTCTTTCGCGTTTCCATCAATTTCGTGCAAAAGCAGACTAATAAGCTGCATTTGAGAATCTTCCATAGAGATATGATAATTTCCAATCAACTGCTCTTTTACTTGATTTAGTTCTTTTTCGTTTAACTCTTCTGCAACTTTCTTGAATTCTTCCAAGATTATCTTTTTCACAAGTTCTACGTTTTGTTTTTTAGTTCCTACATAAACTGAATTATAAGCAAAAAACTGAGTGATGCTTGAATCCCCCCTAACAGAATATGCAAGATTTCTTTTTTCTCTTATTTCAGTAAACAGTCTGGAAGACATTCCTCCAGCCATCAAAGTCCCCAAAACTTCTGCAGCATAACTTTTTTTGTTTGTGGATAAAGGAACATGATAAGCAAAAACTAAATTTGCTTGGTCAATTCCTTTTCTTTTTTCAATCTTTGTTCCATTTTTAATAGAAAATTCTATTTCTGGAACCCTGCCTTTTATATTTCCAAAATTTTTTTCTGCAAATTTAACAATCTCCCAAAAATCGGCATCTCCTACAATCCCCAAAATCATGTTATTGGGCTGATAGATTTGTTTAAATTTATCAATAAGATTTTTTCTGTCTATATTGCTCATTGTTTCATAAGTTCCGCTTAAATTAAACCCTAAAGTTCCATTATATAATTCTCTTTGAATATTATCAAGAACATAAATATGTGGGCTGTCTTTTCTCATTTTAATCTCCTCAAAAATAACTTTTCTCTCTTTTTCCAGTTCTTTTGCATCAAATAAGGGATTTTTAATCATATCACTCAAAACTTCCAAGGCTGTATTCAAATGCTTGGAAGGTATTTTACACCAATAAGCAGTTATCGCCTCGTCTGTAAAACCGTTTAACTCCCCTCCCTTTTTTTCTATTTCTTCTGCAATCTTTTTCGCATTTCTTGTAGGGGTTCCTTTGTAAAGCATATGTTCAATGAAATGAGAAATTCCTTTTTCATTAATCGTTTCATTGATTCCTCCATTCCTAACTGCAAAAGCCACAGCAACAACAGGAAGTTCTCTTTTTTCAAAAATTATAGTCATTCCATTAGACAAAATTTTCCTATGAAACTTAGGGGGCATAAATAGAAAAAAATATTGAAATATATAAACTATTTGCTAAAAGCAATATATCTCTCTCCCCCAATTTCAAAATCGTCTAAGAGTGTAAAATTATCTTTAACAAAATCCACAATCCAGTTTCTTTTTGCTTTAAATTTCTCTCTGTTCCCCAAACTTCTTGTAGCAAAACTAACAACAACTTTATCTGCAAAAGGAACTATTTCAAAAATTAGTTCTTTTGAATAATCTCTTCTCAATGTTTCCAATGCGTCCACCACTTTGAAAAGCAAAACAACTCTGGGTTTTTTCTCTTTCTTTATTATTTCCTTAACTTTATTCTTTTCAAATAAACTCAGATGAATTGCTTTTGCATTTAGTTTATTCTTCTTAAAGTAGAAATTCATTAATTCGACTAATTGCCCAACAGATTCAATTGCAGTATATTTTATTTTAATTCCAATCTTTTCAAAAAAATTATAACTAAAACCATTAATGCCTGCCCCAAAATCAATCACACTTGCTTCTTTGTAATTTTTAAAAATTCTTTTATAAATTTGTTCGTAATGTGAAAGTCTCTCGCGTGTAGATATGTGCTTTCTTAAAATCCATTCTGATTCTTTATTCTTTAAAGATAATAATTTCTTGCTGATAAAGGCACTAAAAACTTTTCTTAATAGTTCTCTTGTCAGTCTTATTTTTTCTTCTTCAGCTGCCTGTCTTTTTTCAAAAAGGTTGAAGGCCATTTCTATATCTTTTTCAGGAAGTTGTGAAAATTCTCTTTTTTCCTTTATTTTCTCAAGGATGGATTTATTCATAACTTTTTTAATCCTTTAGTATTTAAAAGATATATGCCAACTAATGTACATCCAGAATATGTCTATGCAGAAAAAGAATATCTTCTATCAGAAACTGATGAAGACAAATTAAAAGCTCTGGAAAAAATGATTTCTTTTGCCCCAAAACATAAGGGTGGTGAAAATTTAAGGGCCCAGTTAAAATTAAGATACAAGAAATTAAAAGAAAGGTTAACAGTAGAAAAAAAGTCAAAGAAAGGTTCAAGAATAGGAATAAAAAAAGAGGACATGCAAGCTGCAATGATTGGGAAGACAAAAACAGGAAAATCTTCTCTCATTTCTCTTCTTACAAATGCTCATCCAGAAATAGCAGATTATGACTTCACTACAAGAATTCCTGTAGTTGGGATGATGGATTATAATGGTGTAGGAATTCAGTTAATAGAAATTCCTGCTATTGAATCAGAGTATTATGATAGGGGGGTTGCTAATTCTGCAGATAGTATTTTAATTTTAATTACAGATTTAGTTCAAATTCTAGAAATAGAAAAAAAGTTAGATAAATTTACTGGAAAAAAGATAATTGTTTTTAATAAAACTGATTTGCTTTCTGAAAATGAAAAAAGAAAAATATCTGCAACATTGCAAAGCAAAAAATACAATTTTATTTTAATTTCAACAAAAACAAAAGAAGGAATTGAACAATTGAAGGAAAAATTATTTCAGAGTTTTGGAAAAATAAGAGTTTACACAAAAGAGCCTGGAAAAGAGAAGGCAAAAAAACCAATAATTCTCATTCCAAACAGCATTGTAAAAGATGTAGCAGAAAAAATTCTGAAGGGATTTTCAAACAAGATTAAAGAAACAAAAATATGGGGTCCTTCATCAAAATATCCCGGACAGGTTGTTGGCTTGCAACATAAATTAAAAGACTTGGATGTTGTTGAGTTTAAGACAAAATAGTTAATTTAATTAATCTGCTTCAGCAACAAACATAAAATATTTAAATCAACTATCGAGAAGAGATAGTTATCTATAATTCTTCCTTATGGGAGCAATAATTTTCTCTAAATATTCTGTAACTGCATTTTTCAAATCCATGGGATGCAGTTTTCCAAGAGAATAACTCTTTTCAAGTTCTTCGTAACTTCCAAATTCTGCATTTCCACCAAATTTATCTGGTCTTTTCACATCAACAGATTCAAATCTTGGAAAAATAATTAACTTAGTAATCTGCAAGATGGGATTATCTTTAATTTCTTTTTCAGGGCAATAAGCTTTTGCAATCGTTTTTTTTATTTCTTCATGCGAATCTGTTACAGAAATTCCACTTCCGGGAATACTTTTGCTCATTTTTTCTCCAGGTCCTTTCAAAGAAGTTATTAAAGGAGTATGCAAAGCAATAAAATTATAATCTAAAGTTTTAACCATATCTTTTCCCATCATATGAACTTTTCTCTGTTCCATTCCTCCAAGAGCAACATCTAATTTCAAATGCTTTATGTCTGCAATTTGCATTAATGGATACCACAACTGAGATATAGTTGCATTTTCAACATCTCTTGCAATTTCCTGCATACTTCTTAATCCTCTTTGTATAGTAGAGCTTTTGCTAAGTCTCATCACATCCAATTGATATTCTTTGCTAAATTCAAAATCACTTCCCAAAACGACTTCTGCCTTAATTCCTATTGCCTTAATTGTTTTTTTCCAATTTTCAACTTCTTTTTTTATCTCTGCCTCATTTCCTTTTCTGTTCAGTAGTGCATGAATATCTGCTAACAAAATAACAACTTTAAATCCTGCTTTTTCTAAATCCATCAGTTTTGTTATTGTAACAAAATGTCCTAAATGCATAGGGCCACTTGGTTCATAACCGCAATAAACTCTCGGCTGTTTTTTCTTTTTCAGTAAATCTTTCAGAGCATCTAAACTAACTATCTCTTCTGTATTTCTTTTTATCAACTCAATCTTCTCTTCTATATTCATAATTACACAAACAATTAATAATTATTAAATGTTTTTATATAATAATATCCCTTATTCTTTTTAATAGAATAATATATAATGCGTTATAGAATAATGTATAATACATTATAGAAATATTAATAAAGAAAAGGATGTTTTAGAATGATAATTCAAATAAGAAATTTAAAATGGCTAATAAAAAGAGGTTAGGTCTTGTAGGACTTTTGCTTGTAGGAGCAACGTCTATTCTTGCGCCAAATGTATATGCAGAAAATAATAATCTCCCTAAACCGAAAATAATTGCAACTCCTACAGAACAGTACCTACTTGATAAATCAGAAGAGTTGGGATTAGATTATGAAGGGTGGTTAGATAGTTTAAATGCAAAAGATCAAGAAGTGTTCACAACTTTTGCTAATGGCTTAATAAAAGTAATCAATGATCTTCCAAACAACTACAAGTCTTATGCTCAAGAAAAATTTGAAAAGTTATTAGATACAGGTGATGTAAAAGAGGTTTATGCAGAAATAAAACAAGATGTTCTTAACATGCCAACAAAGGAATATAATGCATTTATGGGGAGGGTGACCGATGAGGTAAAAATGTTAGATTCATTCCTAAAAGATAATGCAGATTCTGTAGAAAGAATATCTTATTCACTTAAAGAAAGTTCACCTGAATTTGAACAGGCATTAATAGATTTACAGAATATATATCTAACAGATTTATATCCATAAACCACACAAATAATTAATAATTATTAAATGTTTTTATAGAAATGCTCATAGAGATTTTAATCTCAAGTCTCATTGGAGTTTTAGCAGGAACGGTTAGTGGACTTATGCCCGGAATCCACATAAACCTTGTTGGAACAATTTTAGTAGGGTTATCTGCAACATTATTTTCTGCTATAAATCCAATTTATTTGATTTCTTTTATCGCAGCCATGGCAATAACCCATACATTCATTGACTTTATTCCTTCTATCTTTCTCGGCTGTCCAGATACAGATACTCAACTTTCTGTCTTACCAGGCCACGAATTATTAAAAGAAGGAAAAGGATATGAAGCAGTAATGTTAACTGCAATAGGCGGAATTTTTGCGATTTTTATTTTCATTTTAATCGCTTTTCCTTCTGCTTTTCTTTTTTCTAGAATATATGAATCAATTCACTCTGTAATGTTTTGGATATTATTAGCCACTTCTTGTTTATTAATTTTCACAGAAAAGAAGAAAATCGTTGCTCTGTTTGTTTTTTTAATTTCTGGCATTTTGGGGTTGTGTGTTTTAAATTCCGAAATTAAAGAACCTCTTCTTCCTCTCTTAACTGGATTATTCGGAAGTTCTATGCTGATTATGAGCATAAAAAATAAAATTCAAATTCCCCCACAAGAAATAACTTCTCCAAGATGTAAGATGCTGAAACCATTAATAGGAACAATTATTGCCTCTCCATTATGTGGATTTCTTCCAGGATTAGGAAGCGGACAAGCGGCTGTTCTAGGAAATAGCATTTCAAGGACAGATAGAAAGGGATTTCTTGTCTTAATTGGAGCCACAAATATTTTAGTAATGGGATTATCTTTTGTTTCTTTGTATGCAATTTCAAAAACAAGAACAGGAGCGGCTGCAGCAATACAGAATATAATTGGAATTCTTTCTTGGAAAATTCTCATTGTTATATTGTTGGTTGTTTTAATGAGTGGGATAATTTCTTTTTTTCTTGCAAAAATATTATCAAAATTCCTTTCTAAAAAGATAAACAAAATAAATTATTCAATTCTTTCAATAGTCACTATAATTTTTTTAGTAATAATTGTTTTTATCTTCTCTGGAGTTTTGGGATTTCTTGTTTTGTTAGCCTCAACATTAACAGGAATTTTTTGTAATTCCCTAAATGTAAAGAAAACGCATATGATGGGTTGTCTTCTAATTCCAACAATTTTATTTTATTTCTTAAAAATAATTTAAACAAAAAGATTTATTTAGTCTTGGTAATTTGTTAATTGACAAGGAGGTGTAAAAACTAAAAGAATGGCAACTGAAAAAGATATGAATCAATCTAATTTCATAAAAATTGCTAAAGACATCAATGCTTTTGCAGAAGTTATTAGATCTAGACAAAACCAAAAACAAGTTATAATCGATGACTTCAATAAAGAGCGTAAAAGATATCACGCTGGAAAAATATCTAGAGCAACTTTGGCTTCATCGGTTCCAAGAGTTAGAAAAGAGCTTCAGCGGCTTAACAATGAGATAAGAAAGAACATAAGAAATCTGCACAGTACTGCAGATAGAGCAAAGAAGTTTGCTACAAGACAAGTTCCAAAGAATTTCAGAGTAGCTGTATCAGGAATAACTCTTGCAGGTGGAAAAAGAAAGAAACACAGAATGCATCACAGAGTTCGTAAAAAGGCAAAGAAGAAATAAATTTTTTATTTTATTTATTTTCTTTAATTTATTTTAAAACCATTTGTCAATAGATTCTTGTTTTTCTAATTCTTTTCCAAAAATACTGTCTATATTCTCCTTGACAATTTGAAGATTTTGCTTTATATAATTAGATAAGTTATATCTATCTGCCAATTCTAACGCAGGCTCTAGATACTTTTTAATTCCGCCTTCATTAATTGTAAAAATAATCTTTCCTCCGCATTTTTGACAAACGCCTGTTAAAGGAGGACGTCTCATAATCTCATTGCAAACAACACATCTGAATCCTTGCATAGAGAATTTTCTTAGATTACCCTTTAAGTCTTTTAAAAAATGCCTGTCGATAATTAATTTTGCTGTGTCAGAAGTATCTGCTGCTCTTATTTTTTCTACTAAATCCATTTGATGATGAACCTTGTCTTGCATTGTTTCAAGAAGCTTATAAGATGAACACAAAACCCCGTCATTAAAATTATCTGTATCATGCGTGTGTCCAATTCCTATAAAAGGATTTTTTCCTTCTTTCAAAAAAAGTCTGACATTTGGAATAATCTTCATTTCTGAAGAATGTTTTCCCTGTTCGGCTAATTGATAAAGTTCTATAGGATATTCACTTGTAAGTTCAAAATCAAGAATTTGGTCATCGACTTCTCCTGCATCAATTCTAGAATTAAGAACAAGAGGAGCATCTTGTGTTCCTCCTCTGTGCTCTGGAAGAAATTTTCTGGAGAAATTTAAAAGAACATCTCCCAAAAGCATAATCGCAGCTTCATCTCCATCACAATCTCTCCTTATTGCTGCATGCATATATGGACTCGCCATAAGCCCAAGAGTATTAGAAAAACCAATAAATCTGCATATAACTCCTGCGCAATTGTGCGGAGCCATACATACACCTATTTGTCCAACTAAATCTTCTCTCTTCTTTACATTGTAAAAAGGTTCAAGTCCATAAAAACTAGTCAATAAAGAGTCAACAAAATTACAAATTCTTACAAAAACATCATCTGCTCTTTCATCAATAGATTCTGCAGAACTTGGCAAAATAATATCATGAGGCATTAATTCAAGGATTTGATTTTCATTTACTAAATCTTCTCCGTAAATATCTTTATCATAACCTAATTCTCTTAATTTTTCTACGCCGACAAAAACTTCTTTGGGCTTGAAAGAAACAACAGGCAATTCTGTCGCATCAAATCTGATTGTTCCGTCTTTATTAACTTGCAGATTATATCCTGCTCTTAACATGCCCTTGCAGATATTTTCTATATCATGATTTTGTGAAGACGTTCCTCTTATCCCTTTGATTAATGGTGGAACATTTAATTTTGACAATTTCAATTTCTCAACAGCTTTATCAAAAAAATATTTTATATCTAAGTCAAGAGTATTATAAGTTCGCACATTCTTGTGTTCTTTGCATGCTTCAAGAGAAGTTTTATCACATTCACTACAATAAAAAAGTTTTTGGGTTTCTTTCCCACAATTCTCACAGATTGGATAAATTGTTTCCTTTTTGCATTGTTCACAATAATAAATAGGAAAACTACTCCTCACAATTCCTTCTTCACATGCTGCCTGTATGCTCCTTAACCTTCCTCCTTCTCTTCCAACAGGAAATAAAATATTCGGACTCCCAACAAGTTTTCTTAATTTTGCTTTTTCGGGCCTGCCCATTCTTGCTCCTATAAACTCTCCTGCCTTATCTTTAATTATAAATTTAGAAACAGAATTTACTATTTCCAAAATACTGCTATCTAAAAAAAATTTATTTTCATTGACAAAACCATAAAGAAGATTTTCTTTATTTAAAATTGAAATATCTATTCCCAAATTCAAAAGCAAAGCCTTGCTGTTTATTTCATTAAGAACAACATTTTCTATTGTAACTTCATGTTCAATCCCTAAAAGCTCTAAGGCTCTTTTTCCTAATCTAAATTTTTCTTGGTCTAATTTAGTATATGGAAAAATTATTTTTTCATTAACCTTTGCACTTTTCAGCCATTTCACGAGTCCAAGAAGCTCGTCTTTGGAAATCTGTGTCCAATAAAAAATATAAGTTGGATGAAGCGGAATTCCAAAATTCCTGCTGAGTTCAATTGCTTTCTCAACAGAAATATCAAAGCAGTTTATTTTCTTCTCTGTATCTGCATCTTTTTGTCTCAATTCCAATTTCCACCATTCTTCTACATAACCCGGTTTAATTAGATTAGAATTTCTGTTAGCAACATCGCTAAAAGGAAATAAAATATCTCCAAGATAAATAATTTCTTCAACATCAGAGTATAATTTTTTGGCTTCTTCTTTTGTTTTTAACTTTTTTACACTTCCATTAAAAAGTTTGACTATTGGTCCATCAATAGAATCACAAGAAGTTACAACACATCCCTTTGTTGGCTTTTCTATTTTTAGTTGTGTTCCTATTGCAATAAATGAGTCTGTAATTCCCATTGTTGCAGGATGAAGGGAAGTCGCACTGAACCCAGAAGTTCTTCCTCTCCCATATCTGAATCTGAATGCTCCTGACCTCGAAGGATGTCCAAACACGGGCCTTCCTGCAACCAAGTCTTGAATGTAGGTAGGAGATTCCTCTGCCTTTCCCACTTCTCTCTTCTCGTGTAACTTTACATATTCTTCTAAGAAATCAAATCCTGTAGATTTGAACCCCTTTGCTTTTAATTCTTTTAAAAGCCTGAGTCCTTTCTTTGCTTTTTGAGCAAGTCCTTCTGAAAAAATCAAACACATTCCTCCCCTAAGCAGATTAGTTTCAATTCTGGGAAGATTTTTATAATTGGAAACTTCTAATTTTTCAGTAGGGTCGCCAGAAATTTGAATTGGAATATTTTTTGCTAAAAAAGTTGCTTCTTCAACAGTTGGAAGATATTGTAAGTTAGTTATAAATTCATGATAATCATAATTTTCAGTAACATATCTCTTCACTTCTTCTTCTGTGGGATCATATTTCTCAAAACCAAACATCTCTCTTAGATAATCAATCAGCATTAAAACAACACAGCTTGCAGTAGTTCCCGCACTTCTTATAGGTCCTGAAAAGCTTGCAATGAAATAATCTTTGTTATCTCTTGTCTTTCCTAATTTTATTCCAGTATACCCTTCAATAGGACTTGAAACAACTCCAAGTGTAGTATATGAAAAACCAATTCTTATTCCTGCGTCAATTGATTCTAGCAAACTTGCAAACTTGCAAAATTTTTGTTTTGCAACCTCTTCTGCAATCTTGAATGAAACAGCCATGTTCAATTTCCCAAAATCTTTTTCTAACTCAAGAATTCTTTTTGCAATTCCTGAATTTTCCATTTGGGGGTATATTGTAGAAATCAAACCTACAACTTTTTCAGCAAGACTTCTTGCAAGTGGAATTTCCACTTTATTTACAGGGTCGAGATTCTTTGCTCTAGCTTCGCTTGCAATATCATAAACTTTTTTCACACTTTTTTCTAAATTAATAAAATATTGTTGTGGATTCATTTTAAGTTAAAAGCAACATTGCTGCTTCATATTTTGATTTGATGATTATTCTAGATTCTTCTAGACATAATTGATTCCATTTTCTTTGAAGTTTTTCCCTCACAGAAATTCCCCCTTCTCTTTGATTTAGTCCTTCATAAACAAATGCTACCTTAAAAAGTCCAGGGATATTATCAAAATTACTGATAGTATCTGCATCAGAAATAATTTGCTCTTCTAATGTTGTTCTATAATTGTTTACAGAACCCCGGTGATTTAAGATGCAGGATTTCACCCTCTCAATCTTTTCTAAGGGGTAACCTAGCTCTTTTAATTTATCTTCAGCAATTTCTGCTCCTGTAAGATGATGATTCTTTCTTCCATTAATTATAGAACCAATATCATGCAACCAGGCGGCTATTTCAACAATCTCAACATCTGCACTTAGTTTTTGGGCTAATTCAACAGAATAATTTCTCACGGGGATTAGATGAAATTCATAAGGTTCATAACCATACTTGGCAGTTGGCTTTTTTGATTCCTCTTCAACAAATCTTCTGACTTCTTCAATTAAGTTTTTCATTTTAATTTCTTCAAGATTTCTTTCCATCCTTTAATTCTGAAAATTCCTGAAGGCAGATTTCCATTTTGATTCCAAGGATAATCTCCAAATAATATTTCTGTTATCCCCAGAGGCAAACATTGCATCAAATAGTCCAAAGAATCGTCAATTAATACCGAAACTCCCAAATCTCTACAAATATCCGACTTAGTCTTTCCAGAATTCTCTGCTCTGCTATAATGATTAGAGGAATAGGATATTCCTTCAAATTTATCTTTAAAAAATTTATTCAACCACATTTCTGTCCTTTCTCTTGTAAAAAGAGGACGGGAAGTTACAACAAACAATTCATTTTCTTTTGATAAGGCCTCAATTGAAGTTACTGAATCTAAGATTGGAGAAATCTCACTAAAATAAACAGAACGCTGAAAGTCATTTACTTTTCTAATTGCTTCCTCTAAGGTTCCCCCCCAAACTTCATTGAATGAATATGTCTTAAAATCTTCGGGCTTTAAAGAGGTGCCATACATTTTATTATGATAATTCATTATTGGCGTATGAAAATCTGCCAAAACATCATCCAAGTCAATACCTATTCTTCTTTTATTTTTCATCTTCAAAATCCAAAATTTTAATTGTTCTTGTTTTAAGATTGAACATAGGAATTTTGCAAAAATCGGGCTCATTTCCCATTCTCTCTTGGTTGGAAGTTTTGCTTTCCCAAGAGGATGTAGAAACCATTAAGATATTGTTGTAATAAGAAACTGCGCTTTTATGGGTGTGGCCAGACACAAAAATATCTGGAATCTTTTTTATCATTAAATTATCTTCCTCAGAAGGATAATATTGAACAGAGGAGTGGCTTGGGGCGAGGTGTCTGTTTTTCAAAAGATAAGCCATAATCCTGTCAGGAAAATTAAGGGTTTTTTCTGCCATAAATTTTGGAACAGTATTTGCATAATAAGGAAAAGAAAACCCATGATAAGTCAAAACATCAAATCCGGAAAAGTTGTTTGTAGCTCCGATATTAACATAAGCGGGATTTCCTGTGAGTATTACATTTTTTAAATCGTAAATACTCCATGCATATCTCTCATTTAGTAAGGGTTGTGGTTCCATTAATCTCACGCCATCATGATTTCCGGGGGACATGATTATTTTGATGTCTTTTCTTATTTTATTCAAAATTTGTGAAAGTCCGATAAATTGTTCTTCTATATCTTTCAAAATTAAATCTTTCTCTTGATTGGGATAAACTCCAACTCCTGCAATCATATCTCCTACAAGAAAAAGATATTTTATTTTCTCTACTTCTGGTGTATTTGGAACTTTTCCATTAATGTAGTCTATAAACTTCAAAAAACTTTTTTCCAAAAAAAGTCTGCTACCAAAATGCAAATCTCCTAAAAATAAAACATACTCTTCAATAGGGGATTTTTTTCTTTCCTGAAGAACAGTATCTGGAAATACCACATCATTAGCAAAAAGAATTTCATTATTCCCAACCCCACTGAAACCCAAAACAGAATCTAAACTTATTTCCTCTGCTTTTTCATAGAGTTTAGGATTATTTGAATTTATCAAAACTTTCATCTTGCCTGTTAAGTCCTCAACTCCAAGAAGTATATTTCTGTTTTTAGTTACAGATTTTTCATAAACAATTCCAATTATAGATATTCCTTGTCTGTTTCCAGAAATTTTATTTATTGAAACCAAATTTTTCAGAGAAACATTTCCTTGAAGTATTTTTTTCATTTCATTGAGTCTATTTCTGAAATATCTTGTAAAATCGTTAACCTCTAACTTTTTGGTATAGTTATTAGGAAAAGCAGAAAGAATTTTTACCCCATGAATATTTGGTATTATTCCTTTTTCTAAATTTTCTTCAATTTCATTTTCTGTAGAAAATTCCTTAGAAATTTCTATGCTCAATCCTAGTTTTATTTTTAATTTTTCCAGTTGTTGTTGATTTTCTTTCGGAAGAGTTGAAAAAATTTGAAATACTTTTTCTTTATTTTGATTAAAAAGATTTTTTGTAATAATTCTTTGATTTGTGGAATCCTTAATTCTTTCTATAATTAATTTAACAGATTCGACGTCGTTTGTTTCGTCAAATAAAGCAAGAACCTCTTTATCCAATAAAAATCCTCTTTCCAAACAAAATCTCAATATTTCTTGTGTATCCATAGTTGCTCCTTTTAAAATTTATTTCAAGTCTTATTAATTTAATTATGATTAACTATAAGATAAGGAATCTGCAATAATTTCTTTGGCTTTTCCAATAATATCTTTTGTAATGGCAAGCTTGATTTCTCTCATTCTCCCACCTCTTCCTTTTGATATGACATTTACGGTGATAATTCCGAGCATGTCAAATTCTTGTATTATATCGCTCATTCTTCTCTGGGTTAGAATTTCTAAATGGTTTTTTGCACATAAATCTCTATAAAGATTATAAACTTCACCCGTAAAAAGATGATGATTTGGATTTTTCTCTGAAAATTGTATTATTGAACTTAAAACAAGCTGAAATTGTTTAGGTTCTGATCTGATGACATCCAAAATCTTGTCTCTTTCTATTTTGTCGTTCGCTTCGTCTATATATTTCAAAAAAATCTTTTTGGAGTTATCCCTTTCTGCCAATTCCCCCGCAATTCTTAATAAATCTAAAGCTCTTCTTGCATCTCCATGCTCCCTAGCAGCCAAAGCAGCACATTTGGAAACAACTCCCTCTTGCATAACTCCCTCCTTAAAAGCATCTTTAGATCTCTTAGTCAAAATGTCCTGTAACTGCAATGCGTTATAAGGATCAAAAACTATTTCTTCTTCTGAAAGAGAACTCTTAACTCTTGGATCTAGCTCATCTAAAAAGGTAAGATTGTTGCTTATTCCCACAAGGCATATTTGTGATTTTGTTAATTCAGAGTTTAATCTTGTAAGATTGTAAAGAAAATCGTCAGAGATTTTTTTCGCTGTTTGGTCTATCTCATCTAATATAAGAACAATTGTTTGTTTCTCTGAGTCTATAATATCTAAAAATTTATCATAAACAGATTGTGTTGGAAGACCTGTTGCAGGAACCTCTCCTCCAAACTTCTTAATCAATTCAGCAAGTATCCTATATTCTGTATCAGAAACCTTCTTCAATTTGCAATTTAAATATTCCATTTTTAATTTAAAGTCCGCATCTTTTTTTACTCTTTTTAACAATTCATCTCTTACATATTGTATTGAAAGAGTTTTTCCTGTTCCAGTCTTTCCATAAAGAAAAAGATTGCTGGCTCTGTCTCCTCTTAAAACAGGAGCAAGTATAGAAGCAATTTGTTTTATCTGTTTCCCCCTATGAGGAATCTCTTCTGGTTGGTAGCTATTTTGTAACATGGCTTTATTTTTGAATATCCCATTATTATCAAATGCTTCAAATATTTTGTCTAATTCATTCCCCATTTTCAACTCCTTTTTATTTCCCTTAATATCTTAATTTTATTTATTATTTAAATTCTGCTATACTCTCACACTATGATTTCCTATGGAAATCACTTAAATAATAAATGTTATCAACGATAATTATTTGAATTGATTATATAAAGAATTATAACTACTAAAAAAGAAAAACACCTTTATTTCTTATGGAAAGGGTTTTATTTTTTATTTACTTAATTTATCTGTTTATCATTAATTGAATTAATAGAAGTATTTTTACTTTCTTTATTTTCTCCCTAAATTTCTTTTTATCTTTACTTTTTCTTCTTACTTACTTTTTATTACTAATTCTTATTCTTTTTACTATTCTTTACCCTTATTTATTACTACTTTTATATAATCTGTATTTTTACTTTTTTTCTTCTTTTACTTACTACTACTTCTATATAATCTATATACTATATAATATAAAATTTAATAAATAAAAGAAAAACAAACAAAACAAATAAATTCCTTTATAAATATTTCTACAAGAAATCAAGGAGTCAGGGTCAGAAAAACCATAAACATGCCCTAAAAGAGCCAATTTCTCTTCGATTAGTATACTCGTAAATCTATTTAATTTTACAGAAAAGTTTATAAATTATTTTCATATAAGTTTTATATGCAAGGGAATAAAAATACATACAATTCTCTCATTGGAAAAATGATTGTAACAAAAGAAGGAAAGAGATTAGGATTTGTAAGAGATATCACCTTCGAGACTAAGTCTGGAGAGCTGATAAATGTTGTAGTTAAAGATTCTACTCCTTATACAAAAAACCTTAATTTAGAGAAGACAAATTCAAATGAATTGTTGATTCCTTATAACGCTATAATTGCTATAGGCGATTTCGTTATTGTTTCAGAAGAAGATTTAATATAATTATTCTTTGAAGATATAAATATTTAAAAATACCATTTTGATTTAGATTAAAATGAGACTTGTAGGATTTGATTTTAAGAAGATAAGTATTGAAAGGTTCAAAGACCAGGCAGAAAACCTCAAATTCAATACAAAAATAGACGTTTCTGCTATAGACACAATAAAGTCAGATATTTTTAGATCAAAAGAAGAACTTCTTAAGGTTGATTTTATCTATTCTGTTCTGTATGAGCCAGAATTCGCTAAAATAGAACTCACAGGCAACATTATCCTCGCTGTTGAACCCAGAATAGCCAGGGAAGTTTTAAGGGGCTGGAAAGATAAGCAAACTTCAGAAGAGTTCAGAATTTTTATGTTTAATATCATTCTTAGGAAGGCAAATATAAAGGCATTACAATTAGAAGACGAATTGGGTTTGCCTCTCCACATTCCTTTGCCCACCTTAAGCAAAGAGAATATGCAAGAGAAAAAATAGCCAAACTTTAAAAAAATAGATTTACTGTTTCTTTGATGAGAATCTCTGAACAAAAAAAAGAAAAGATTTACGAGCAAATTCTTGCATCATTATATTCTGTTTCTCCTAAACCCCTTTTTACTTTAAATATAGCTAAAGAAATTGCTAGGGACGAAGAGTTTGTTAAATTCCTTCTCTTAGAATTAAAGAAAAAGGAACTTGTCATAGAAATTAAAAAGAATCCAAAAGGATTGCCCTATACTAAAAGATCCAGATGGAAACTGAGTGATAGTGCTTACAAAGTTTATAAAAGTCACCAAAATAATCAACCAGAAAGCCAAAATCCTTAAATATCTCTTAACCTCTCAAAACCTATGGACCAAATCAAAAATGCATTTCAGAAGGTAAAACAAGATATGGATTCTATGAAAAAAGAGATTGATATATTAAAACAATTTTTGTCTGAAAATAAAGAAAAGCTTTCTGAAATAGACAAAACAATTAAAGAGATTCAATATAATCTCTTAAAATATGGTCATAATGGAGTAATAAATACTCCCACAAATAACCCCCTAAATTCAACATATCCAACACATTTTCCAACAGATGACTCATCCTTTAAGCCTTTAAAGGGGCAAAATAAGGGTATTTCCATAGGAAATGAAGGGGTTCCAACAGACAGACAGACAGACCAACAGACAGACCAACAGACAGAAAAAACTTACTTCGGCAATGCTCTAGAGATATTAAACTCCCTCGATAACATAAAGAAAGAGATAAGAAACAAGTTCAAAAGAATTACAGATCAGGAGTTTCTAGTCTTTTCAACAATATACCAAATGGCCGAAGAGACAGATTATGTAGATTATAAATCCCTTTCTCAAAGGCTGAATCTTACAGAAAGTTCTATAAGGGATTATGTTGGAAAACTCATAAAAAAAGGAATTCCCGTCGAGAAAACAAAAATTAACAACAAAATGATTCAACTTTCAATTTCGGAAAAACTAAAGAAAATTGCTCCTTTGCCCGTTATTTTTCAGCTTAGAGAGCTTTAAATTAATATAAAGATTATACTTTCCCCGCTCACCGAATAACTATCTCTTTTCTGCTTAGCTCCCTAATTTCGACTTAGCATATCTTTTTTCTAACTCTCAAAATTATTATTTTTTCTTTGTTTTTCTCTACTTTTTGACTCCATTTTTTATTTCCCCTTTTATTTTTCTTCATTTTTGCTTGATTTAACTCTCACTTTTGTCTTTTTTAGCATCTTTTCTTTGATGTTTTCTGGTATAAACACTCTCTTTTTGCCGTTTTTCTCTATTTCCTCTTCAATAATACCTTCACTTTTCTGCCTTATTGTATTAATCTGCCCCCTTATAGTAGATCTCTCTTTTCCAAGCATAGCAGACAAGTCATCATAGCTCAGTTTCATTTCTGTGTTTAGTAATATCCACAATATCGCTCTTTCAGTTATTGAAAATTGGCTTAATTTTGGTGTTTGAACACCTGTTTGAACACCTGTTTGAACAGCATAAACAGCTGTTTGTTTATTAAACACCCGTTTGGGTGTTTTAAACAGCCTGTTTGTTTTCAATTCGTTCATAACCGATATGATATTTTTTAATCCATCAACATCTAATTTTATCGACGATAAAATATCTTTTATCTCATCAATCTCTTTTTTATGCAAATTTTTTTCAGAATCCAAGTGTTTAATCCACCCACTTACCGAACTTATGTCTTTTTTAACAGAATCAAAACTTTTCTTTGTATCCTCTTTTACTTTCTCAACCTCTCTTTTTCCACCAAAGAACCAAAACATAATATATTATTGTAAAAACAGATTTAAAAATCTTTTGTTTTCGACGACATTTTCCTCTTATTTATTTACAAAAAATTCTTAGTTCTCCCCAAAAAACAATCTAAAAAACAGCTGTTTAAAAATGAAAAAATAGGACAAACAGCTGTTTTAAACAGCCACAAACAGCTGTTTGTTTTTTAGTGACTCCTATTCTTTTCAACAGCTGTTTTAAACAACCATTAACTAAGTTAACCTTAGTGCACAACTCCCACCAAACATTAAAGATTAATGCAAAAATTTGCGACGATAAATATCTTAAGGATTACAATAATCTTTAAATATCTCAAACAATTTGCTTTTCAATGCGAGAATTTTTCAAAGATAAAGACGGAAACCCCCTAGAAAAAGGGGTTTTATATGAACTTCCTCCCTTGTCCTGGCCATTGTCTTTTCAATGCTATGAATATTGCCAAGAAGGAGATTTCAAAAACTTAAAAGCAGTTTTCTGGGACTTTAAAGGATATACTCATTATTTCAGTAAAGAAAAGATTTCTCTTCTTGCAACTAAAACACCTCTCGAAAAAGCTAGAGAATACATCAACTCAGCTAAATCTTTAGTTGAATGGCTTTCTATTAAAGAAACTCAGATTGCACAAAGGCGAGCTAAGTGCACATAAAAAATAAAATGTCAAACGAAACTCAAAAACCAATAACAAATTTAGAATCGGGAATGTATTTTTGTATAAAATTACCAAAAGGGAGTTATACTTTAGAACCTAATGTGAGTGTCTCCCAAAATAAAGTTAATTGTAAATACCTTATAGGGGCTGAATGTTTTCATCGAGCCTATCCTGTAGATCACTGTCCCATCTGGGAAGAAGCCTGGGAAAAACATCATTCTCATCACACAAAGCAAACCTAAGTGCACAGAACCATCTATTTTTCGAAGAATTGATGCAATGGAGCCCGGATATAGCGAACCAAATGACTGATTTTTCTCATCTTTTCTTCAAATTTTCTTTAAAACAACAATTATGAGGAAAAACTTCGTACAACCTATATTGTCACAACCCCAGAATTACAGCCTAAATTTATAAATAAGTTCGCACAATCTTTTTCATGAAAAAAGAGGAATTTCTAGAAAAACTTAAGATTGAACTAACTATCTCAAAAAATTCAAAATATACTATTCGAAACTATCTAAACGCAAATTCAGAACTTCTTGATTTTTGTCAAAAGAATCCAGAAGAAGTAACAGAAGATAATGTCAAGACATTTATGGCAGCAAAACTTTCAGAAAGCTCATCCTCTTCAATTATTGTTTTTTTGTCTTCACTAAGGTTCGCCTATTCAAATATTTTAAAGAAAGATATAACATTAGGTATTAAGAGACCTAAAAGAGAAAAAAGGATTCCTGCAGTTTTAACAAAAGAAGAAATAAAAAAATTATTTAATGCAATTCCTAATAAAAAAAGCAAATTAATGATAAGCCTAATCTATGCTTGTGGATTCCGTGTTTCTGAAATCCTAAATCTTAAAATAAATGATTTAAACTTCGAAGAAATGACCGGTTATGTTAGGCAAGCCAAAGGGAAAAAAGACAGGGTTTTTAATATTCCTAAATTCTTATTAAAACTCTTAAAAAGACAAGTTCAAAAACAGCAAGAAAATAATCAGGAATATCTCTTTACAGGCCCAAAAGGTAAACTGACAGACAGGAATCTCCAAAAGATAGTGAGAATTGCAACCAAAAAAGCGGGAATTGAAAAACAAGTTCATCCCCACACTTTAAGGCATAGTTTTGCCACACATCTTCTTGAAAATGGAGTAGACATAAGAAAAATTCAGGAACTTTTGGGACATGCTGATTTATCAACCACCCAAATTTACACGCACATTTCAACCGAAGAATTAAAAAAAATTTCCTCCCCAATAGATGAATTGATGAAATAATGAAAAAAAGAAATAATCTATTAAGAAAAAACGTTTTTGAAAGAGATAATTTTACTTGCCAGAAATGTAAAATCCAAGATAAAACTGTAAGAATATTAGAAGCACATCACATAACTCCTTTAGTCATGGAAGGAAATGATGATTTAGATAATCTTATAACCTTATGTAATGATTGTCATCATTTTGCACCAAACAAAAAACAAGAATTTGAAGAATATATAAAAGAAGAAATGGATGAAACTTTAACTACTCTGATAAGAGCATGGAATAAAGTTCGTGAAAAGCAAAAACTCTAACTACTGTTTAATCAGGCTGAATGTATTCATATTTTTCGTTTTTATAATTCTTCATGATAACTTTCTTATCATCTATGCTTTGAACATATTCTGGAAGAAGAGGAATCTTTCCACCTCCACCAGGCGCATCAATAACAAAATGCGGAACACACAGCCCTGAAATGTGTCCTCTTAGAGATTTGTAAATTTCCAATCCTTTTTCTACTTTTGTTCTGAAATGATTTGCTCCTTTAACAGGATCGCATTGATAAATGTAATAGGGTTTTACTCTCATACTAATTAAACCCAGCATTAATTTTTTCATTGTTTCTGGGTTGTCATTAACTCCCTTCAAAAGAACAGTCTGGTTTCCCATAGGAATTCCCACATTAACAAGTAGCTCACAAGCTTTTCTACTCTCAGGAGTTATTTCAGCAGGATGATTAAAGTGGGTATTTATATAAAGAGGATGATATTTCTTTAAAATATTACAAAGATTAGGTGTTATTCTTTGTGGAAAAACACAGGGGACTCTTGTTCCAATTCTTATAATTCCGTTTTCTCTGTTAGAAATTATCAAATAAACTGCATTCAATATCTTTTCTAATAAAACATCCTGAAGCATAAGGGGGTCTCCTCCAGAAAGGATAACATCTCTTATTTCTGAATGCTCTTTAATATATAACAGGGCTTTTTCTATTTCTTTCCAAGTCGGTTGCTTATTTGGGTCTCCAACTTTTCTTTTCCTTGTACAGAATCTGCAATACATTGCACAGGAATTTGAAATTCTGAATAAAACTCTGTCTGGATATCTGTGAGTTATCAATGAAGGAACTCCTTCTTTTATCCTGCTCTCCTCGCACAATGGATCTTCTTCTCCAAAAATGTCTAAAATTTCTTCTTCAGAAGGAATGCATTGTTTGTAGATTCCATCATCTTTTTTCTTAATTAAAGAGAAATAGTATTTTGGGATTCTTGCAGGATATTTTTTGCAAACTTCTCGAAGACGTTCTTTAGGTAAATCAAAAACTTCAGAAATCTCGTCTAAAGAAACATTCCAATTTACTCTCGCGAGATTGGGTGGTTCATCATCATTTTTCTCTGCTCTTTCAACAATAGTTGCACTGCGGTTCATATTTGTAACTTAAAACGTTTTGATAAAAAACATAATTAGTATATAAATATTTTGTTTAATTTCTTAATAATAAATTTAAATATGATTTTTGTTATAATATCCTATGAATGAAATAGAGAAACTAATAAAAGAAAATGAAGAACTAAAAAGAGAAATTGAAAAACTCAAATCCTTGAAAATAAATCAAAAACAAGGTATGATAAAAAAGGCTTCTCAGGGGAATTTAATGTCTCGTGCTGCTTTCGGATACAAAATTTTCGAAGGAAAATTGACTCCAGCAGAAAATTACAAAGAAATAGAAGAAATATTTGAAGAATTTCTGAATGAAAATTTAAGCTTAAGGAGACTAGCAGAAAAGCACAATCTTTCTGTTAATGGACTGAAAAAAATTCTCAAGAATTTTACCTACATAGGAAAAATAAAATTCAACAATCAAATCCACGACGGAAACCATCAGCCGATTGTTTCTTCAACATTATTCAATCATGTTCAGAATAAATTAGAGAGATTAGGAATAAGATAATTATCTGTATGACTTCTGTCGCTTGCTTCTCGCTTTACTGTCTCCGGGCTTGTAAGTCTCTTTTCTTCGGACATCAGCAACTAACAAATTTCTGTCATAATCCAAGAATGCTTTTTCCAATTGCTCTGATTTTGAAAAATTCAAAATAGCTTTTGATAGTGCAATTCTCGCAGCTTCTATCTGTCCTTTTTCTCCTCCACCTTTTACGCTTATCGAGACATCAAAATTCAATTTTCCTAAAATACTCTCTGCAATTCTTAATGGCTCGTCTATTTTTAATTTATCAAAAAAGTGAAGTGTTTGGTAGTTTCTTCCATTTATCGAGATTTTTCCTGTTCCTTCCTGAAGAACAGCTCTTGCTACTGCCTGTTTTCTTTTTCCAGATGCAATTATTTTATTCATTACGCAAAACCCCCTGTTTTGTGTTTGTGGCAAATTTCCTGTTTGCTCATTTTGAAATCTCCTTAACACTTATCATTTTTCCCTGTGTTTTTAGCCTTCCAGCAGAAATCTTTTTTCCTTCTTCAAATTCTTTTGGCATGCCAACATAACATTTTATTCTCTTGAATGCAACTCTTCCTCTTCCAACTCTGTAATTAGGAAGCATTCCTCTTATAACTCTCTTAACTATTTTCTCGCTTGTTCTTGAAACCTTCGGTCCTTTTTGCGTGCTTCCAACTCTTTTTCTTTTTGCTTCTAATCCTTCTTGAATATTTTTTCTATTTCCAGTTATTATTATTTGTTCGCAATTTACTATTGCGATATCCTCTCCTTTAAGCGCTTCTTTTGCAACATAACTTGCTAATCTTCCCAATATCGCATTTTTTCCATCTATGATTTTCATTACGCAAAACCTCCTGTTTTGTATTTGTGGTGAGCAATTTCATATGTAATCCATATCAGTGAAGTTGCGAATTTAATTTCCTGTTTGCTCATTTCAAAAACCTCACATTTTTAGCTTCCGGATTTTTCTTGATTTCTTCTAATATAGTTAAGGTTTCTCCTTTTGCTTTTGATATTTTCTCTCTTGCCATTTCAGAAAAACTAAATGCAACTACTTTAATCTTTTTATCTAATTCTCCTTGAGACAAAACTTTTCCCGCAACAACGACAATCTCCCCCTCTTTTGCTTCATTATTTATCTTGTCGAGATTCATGTTTATTCTTTTTGCTCTTGGACTTGAAAGAATTGCTGCGACTTGAAGCCAATTCTTTTTTTTCTTCGCTTCAATTATAGTCTTGACTAATTCTGGATTTGTTTTCTTTTCTAATTGCTTTTCTATTAGTGTTTTGCTTTTCATTTGATAATGCGTTAGAGAATAAATCTCTACTATCGCCGAGTGTTTTCGTGAAATCGCCATTAATTTTGAACGAAGACACGAGCACCAGCTCGCAGATAAAATTCTGAGAGAACTATGGTTTATAAAAGTTTTTATATCCCCCTTTTATGATATTGTTAGTCCAAGCGGGTATGCCGGAGCGGTCAAACGGGACAGACTCAAAATCTGTTGGCTCAGTGCCTACAAAGGTTCGAATCCTTTTACCCGCACTTTTATTTAGAAATCTTTTTAGAAACTTCTTCCAAATCTTCTTTTAATATCTTAATCGCTCTCTTGAAAATATCTTCCTCATTCATCTGCCCAAAAGATTCTATTGTAATAACTAAATCCCCTGTAGGAGTTAATTCTATGCAATTTTTTCCCATTTTCCTCGCTAAATCAACACAGGCTTCACACATATCGCATTTATTTTCGTCAACAACAGAAACTTTTCCTGACTCTAAACTAAATACATTTTGGGGACAAGCATTAACAATCTCTTTTGGACAATCTTTGTCTACCTTTACTTTTATCAAATTTCTGTAGAACATTATTCCAGGGGAAAATTTGGAATGTTTGCTTCCTTTTCCAACTTTCGCAGTAGCAAGGATTTCTAATTCTTGTCCTTTCTTTAATACAGTTATTGGAATTTTATCGTAAACGAGTCTTACTTTTCCTTTCATTTCTTCAGAATAAACTATCCCGTCTTTTTTTGCTACAAGGGTTATCTCTTCAACAGTTTTTTCACTCACTATTTTATCCATCTTTAATGGAATTAATCCCATTCGGTGAGCGATAGTTTCATCGTATAAAGGAGAATCATTTTTAGATATTTCAACTTCATCAATAGCAAGAACAGGTATTTGGTCTACATATCTTCTTATTGCATTAGCCAGGCTTTCGTCTATTTCAGAACTGAATGTTATCTGACTGTCTTTCTTATTCATTATTTTCATTTTAAAGTATCCTCAAGTGCATTTTTAAATTTATGTTTAGGGTCTCCTTCCTCTTCTTCCACCCTTCTTCTTAGGTCCTCCACGTGGGAATCTAGTAGTATCTAGTATATTCAATATTTTAAACCCCTCTCTTGTAAGACTTTTTATTATTGCATGAGCTCCTGGTCCTGGCGCAGGACTTCTTGTTTTTGCCCTTATTCTTACATATAAAGATCTTATTCCAAGCTCATTGAGAGTTTCTGCAATTCTTTTGGCTATGAATATTGCAATGGTTGGATTTGCTTTCAATCTTCCGTGTTTTGTTACCTGCCCTCCGCTTACTTTTGCAATTGTTCTTCCAGACATATCTGTTACATGAGCAATTGTATTATTGAATGAAGTATAGATATTGATTACTGCTTCCAAATCTTTTCCATATTTTTCCTTCTTTTCTTCTTTGACCTTTTTCTCAACTAATTCTAATTCTTCTTTATTCATTTTCTATCTCCGCAATATTTTCTTTAACAATTTTCTTCTTTTCTTTACTTGGCTTAATAGAAATCTTATTCTCTAAATCAATAGGAACAATATAAGAAGGGGAATTTATGCTGTTTCCCGCGATTAAAACTTTTTTATGGGTTATTAATTGTCTTGAAGATTTTGGAGTTCTGGCAATTCCTTTATTAACTAGTATTGTTTGAAGCCTTCTCTTTAAATAATCTTTTTTGTCTAATGAAAGAACATCACTTATAGAATTTACCTTAAAGCCAATCTTTCTTAATCTGTTATAAAAAGCAACCTTATCATTTTCATCAGCAGAAATTAATTTCTTTGCCTTTTCTCTTATCGATTTTATTTTAGCATCTGCTTTCCATATTTCTCTTTTATTTTTCAATCCAAATTCTTTTTTTATTCCTGCTTCTTCTTGTATTCTTGTTTTATCAAAAGGTCTTTTTGGTCTCGAATATGTTTTATGTTTTCTTTTCATTATGAAAAACTCCTGTTTTTTATTTGTGCTGAAACTTTAGTTTCTGTCATTTATTTTCCTTCCTGCTTTTTAGCAACAATTTTCTTTTTAATTCCAACACTCTTTCTTTTATTCTTTCTGAAGTGACTTTTTGTTCTTTGTCCTCTTACAGGCAAACCCGTAGCATGTCTGTATCCTCTGTAGCTTCTTATTTTTTTCAATCTTCCAATATCCAACTCTTTTTGTAGTTCTAATTCACTTCCAATAAGATGTTTATTCTCGCCAGTTTCTATATCGACTTTCCTGTTGAATAAGTATGTAGGCATCTTTGGCATTTTTATGAAATTATTTATTTTTTCTATCTCCTCTTTACTTAATGAACCAATTTTTCTGTTCTTATCAATACTAAGAGATTTACAAATTGCATTTGCGAGACTCCAAGATATTCCTTTGATTTTTGTTAATCCAACATAAACTTTCAATCCTCCCTCAATATCCTTTGACAGAATTCTGATTAGCTTTTCTTCATATTTTTTATCGTCTATTTTTTGTCTTGGATCCATTTTTATTTCACGAATAAATTGTGTCTTTCAATATTTATTAATTCAGTTAATATTCTTTTTTGTATTGCTTTTTCTGGGTCTGGAAGATTTTGAATTTTATTTTTCATATCAGCAAAGGATTCAAATTCTTTTTCTTTCCTTTGTTTTAATATTTCTTGCATGTGTCTTTTCCCAAATCCAGGAAGTAATTCAATTTGATGAAGCCTTTTGTTTATTGCGTCTGACTTGTTGAAAAACTCAACAAATTCTTTTTCCCTTTCCCGAACCATCTTCTCTATAAATTCCTGTAACTGATTTTTAGCAGATTCTGTCAATTTTTCTCTGTGTAACCTTCCAAGAATGTAATATATTTTATCTCTCTTACCTTCTCCGATGTAAACATCTTCTCCAACTTCCAGAGAAACTCCCCTTCTAGGAACCAATTCTAATAATATTAAATTCTTCTTTCCAATAGCTTGGGCTATTGGCATCATTTTTCTTTCTAAAGGATATCCGTTCGGCAGATAATCTAATATGATTGCATTTTCTTCTTTTTCCATCTTCATCATTTGTATTTTTTAATTGTATCAAGTATTTTTTTTGTTTCATCCTCATCTAAACTAACGTCCGCAAAAATTTTGTTTAATTCTTCTACTGTTTCTGGCAAAATATCTATTATTTTTACTATATAATCTGGTTTTATTTTCATAATGCCGAGAGAGTCTACATCTTTCTTTAATTCTCTAGCTTCTTTCGCCTTTAATTTATTAAATTTCTTTATAAATCCAATTATTTCTGTCTCTGTTTCTTCGCCTTTCTTGATGTATTCTATAACTTCAGCCATACTTAATGGCTCACTGTTTTTTATCATTATGAAAATTCTCCTGAATTTTTATTTGTGGCAAATTCCTGTTTGCTCATTTTATTTCTTAATCTGCTTTATTTTTTTTAAATGTATTGCTTCTATTAAAATCCTTTTATCTTGATTTCCATCTTTAATTTTTACAATATAAGCCTTTCCTCTTTTTCCTTCAACAATTCCTGTCAAACCCTGAAATCTTTTTGGGAAATTTATTGGAATTGATTGTTCTCTGGAAATTGCCACAAAATCTCCTTCATCTATCTCCTGAAAGTACCTACTAAGCTGTAACTTTCCTCGGGTTCTTATAGGCTTTTTGTTTACCATTAATTACTCAGAAATATTTCATTTAAAAAACTATCTCTATGCAAAATTTCCTGTTTTGTATTTGTGCTGAATTTCCTGTTCAGTCATTATGCTATCTTTTTATCTCTTGGAGAATTAGATCTTAAACTTTTTAACGTAGCAGAGGTATCCATGTGGATTAAATCATCTTCATCTCTTGCTTTTGTATAATTCGCTTTTATTGTAGCAAACATTTTTGGACCCCAAACCTTTGTACCACAATCATCACAGAAATCCATCACAGCATCTTCATGCACTTTCTCTTTTCCACAATAAATACATTTCCTCATTTTTTCACCTTTAATCATCTTGAAAAATAAAGTTAGTTTTTAAATATTTTTATTCTGTACTCACTCATATCGTAACGCGTCAGCAGGCTTTAATCTTACTGCCTGCATCGCTGGAAGTATGCCAGAAAGGGTTCCAATTAAGAAAGAAAATGTTAACGCTCCAGCTATCAAAGAAAAACTTATGCTCGCCTGTAATAAATTTGTTCCTAATGCCGTCATTGCTATGTATTCTACACTTTTTCCCAGCCCAACGCCTAGGCCAACCCCAATTGCTCCTCCGACAAGCCCTAAAAGTCCAGATTCAAATAAGAAAATATAAAGAATATCAGAATTCTTTGCACCAACTGCTTTCATTGTTCCAATTTCTTTTGTTCTTTCCAAAACAGAAGTATACATTGTATTCATAATTCCAATTCCCCCAACAATAAGAGATATCGCGGCAATTCCAACTAATACTGCCTGCACAATTCCAAAAATATTTGTGAATGTTGTTAGAAGTTGTTCAGAAGTTTGTACAATAAATGTTTCTTGATCTTTTCTCTCCCCTCTTTCCTGTCTTAATTTTCTGAGTATAGAATCTGCTACATCCGAAGGGTTAAATCCACTTTGAGTTTTGGCTATTATCTCACTTTCTTCGTTTTTAACATTTAGTACTTCTCTTAATGTTTCCTTGGGAACATATATGCCGGCATCATTGTAAGGGTCTCCTGTTTTTCCCAAGACTCCAACAACCTTAAATTCAATTCCTTCTAAATTAATAGTACTTCCAACTTCAACCGCCTTTTTCCATATCTTTCCATCTACAGCATTATCATAGCCGACAATTGCTTTGAGACCGTCTCCTTTTTTCAAATCCCTTCCGTCTATAACTTTAAAACTCTGCATTTCAGAAAAAAGAGAGATATCTTTTGGGTCTATCCCAACAGCGATTACTACTTTGGATTCATCTCTGAAGTTTAAAACAGAAGTCTTCATTAATATTCCAACTACATTTTCAACACCCCTGACATTTTTTATTGTCTCTAAATCTTTTGTTGTTAAGATCAATTTTTCAGAAGTCGCGCTTCCAGGAGGACCAAGAGTCTTGCTTTGGACTATAATCTTGTCTTTCCCTAACTGTTCAAATTGGTCATTGATTGCCGCTTGCAACCCTTGCCCTAAACTTATCAACCCCACAACAGCAGCTATTCCTATAAAAATTCCAATCATAGTGAGCCAGCTTCTCAACCCCCTTCTCTTAAGGTTAGAGAAAGCAAGAAGGAAATGGTCTTTCATTTTACTGTCCGTTTCGTTTATTTCTATTCTTTTTTCTAATTCTTCTATAAATTAAGAATAAAATTAAAACTCCAATAACAGAAATAATTATTAAAAAAGTATTATTCTTGCTTATCAATCCTAAATCAGTAGCTTCTTTTATTGTATAAATTTTTATTGAAATTATTTTGTTTTCTGTTATCTGATTATTTCTTGAATCTGTATAGGTTAATTCAACAGGAAGGTTAATTGATGATGGAGCGTCAGCATTTACAAACACATTAAAATCTGCTGTATCAAAATCATTGCTGTCTATATTTCCTATGTATACATTATTTGAATCTGTTATTCGCAATCCTGCAACCTGATTTAAACTAATACTCAAGAATTTACTGTCTCCAAGCCCAGAGTTTATTACTTTTATTGATATTTTTCCTTTAGTTCCTTTTATTAATACACTTCCTTCAGAAGAAACATCTATTTTTGGTTTTGCATTTACTATAACACTGATTACACCAAGAGATTCATTTTGGACTCCATCGCTATCTGTATATGTATAACTTACTGTTACAGGAATTGTATATGTTCCTGAAATAACATCTGAAGAAGCAATTAAATCAAAATTCGCTTTCTCATTATCGTCTTCATTTATACTATCTATTCTAACTTCATTTGAAGACTGATAAGGTGCAAAATAAGTAATCTTGCTCAAATCTAAACTAACAACAACATCTTCTATATCCTGATTCAAATTGTTTTCTATTTTCAAATCTAAACTGAATTTTTCTCCTGGCTGAACTTCATTAGGATTGCTGGTTACAGAAGTTATTGTTAGGGCAGAAACTAAATAAATCTGTGTAAGAAATATTGCTGTTAACAAAATCCAAAACTTGTTTTTTATTTTATTTTCCATTTTTTTACTTTCCTTTGCTCGATTATCTTTCCATCAGATATTTTTAAAACTTTCTGTGCATATTTTATCAAATCCATGTTATGCGTTACAAGTATTATTGTCTTTCCTTTCTTGTTTAATTCTGCGAATAATTTTATTATTTCTAAACCTGTATGACTATCTAAATTTCCTGTTGGTTCGTCAGCAAGAATAACTTCTGGGTCATTAGCGAGAGCTCTTCCTATCGCAACTCTTTGTCTTTCTCCACCAGAAAGTTCCTTTGGAAAATGATTTCTTCTGTGTGTTAAACTAACTTCTCTAAGAATTTCTTCTGCCCTTTTCATTCTTTCTTCTTTTCCTATTCCATGAAATATCATTGGAAGAGCAATATTTTCAATTGCATTTAATGTTGGAATTAAATTAAATGTCTGAAATACAAATCCGATTTTTTTCCCTCTTATTTGTGCGAGTTCTGATTCAGGAAGATGTTCTATATTTTGTCCATCAAGAAAGATATCCCCCCGGCTTGACAAATCAAGAGCTCCGACAAGATTCATCATTGTGCTTTTTCCGCTGCCAGAAGGCCCGACAATTGCAAGAAAATCCCCCCTCTTAATCTGCAAATCCACATCACAAAGAGCCTTTATCTGTGAATCTCCAAGTTGATAATACCTGCACACATCTTTTAATTCAATTATATTATCATTTTTCATCTTCCAAATTTCTTTTATTGTTATTTAAACCTTATGAAATTCAGATATACTTACAAAGCTTTATAAAGCAAAAATAAGGCATAATATTATGATAATTCCAGTAAGATGTTTTTCATGTGGGAAGCCAATTGGACACCTTTGGGAAGAATACAAAAAAAGAACTTCTAGCGGTGAAAATCCCAAAAAAGTAATGGATGAACTTGGTTTAGAAAGAGCTTGCTGCAGAAGTATGTTCTTAGGACAAACCGACTTAATTGAACTTGTAGGAAAATTCAAAAAGAGTTAAAATTTCATTTTCCATCTCATTAAATTTCCACAATTTTTACATTCGATTGTTTTTACCCTGTTTTTTACATTCTTTATTTTTAAATTTGGACTATAACATCTCTTGCAGAATTTTTTTCTCATTTCTTTAAGTTGAATATTACTACCCATTGCGAGTTTTTTTATTTTCTTTATATCGTTTGCAGACTTATTTTCAATATTTTCAAAGAATTTTTTTATTTCTTTTTCAGCTTCTGTCTTGGAAATTTTTTTCACATTCATTAAAAGCAATAAATCTTTATAAAACTCTTGATACTCTTTTAATTATGAAAAGATTAAATACTCTTTTAGGAAAGATTGAGAGATTTTTTCTTCAATATACAGATTATCTCAGCGCTAAATTTGTTCTTGTTAAATATAATTCTCATCCAGAAAAGTATGATATATCTAAAAATCGGCGTCTTTTAGAAATGTTAGAAGATGCTAGATTAACTGTTTCTCTTTGGGAAAAAGGAAAAACTTTAGATAATTATTGTAAAAATCAGTAGAAGACAGCTTGATTGCTTGGCGCCTTGTCGGGCACTAACACAGTCAACATAGGAAGCTTAACTTCTGTGTTCGGAAAGGGAACAGGTGTTTCCAACCTATTATGGCCGTCTTCGAAACTTTGATGATTAAATGATTTATAAAAGTTTTGATTAGCGAAAATCTTAAGATTTTCAGCCTTCAATTTTATAGAAGAGTTGTGATTTATAAAGCTTTTTATATGCCCTCTTATTTGTAAAATTATGCGGGAGTGCCAGAGTGGTCAAATGGGCGAGATTAAGGCTCTCGTGGCTTAGTGCCTGCGAAGGTTCAAATCCTTTCTCCCGCATGGCTCAAAGAGACGTGCGCAGATTTATTTCCCGCATTATAGAAAACTGATTACTCCTTTCTGAATCAATAGAATCCCTGCTATTATGCAAACAAATCCCCATACAGGCAGAAACATAAGAAGGATAAAAATAATTCCTGCAATTAAATCAATCCAGCTCGCAAAATCTTTTAACAACCCAATTCCGGCTTTTATTAAGAGAATAATACCAAAAATAAGCAAGATTATAGAAGGAAATTTTGTTCCTGCAACAAATAAAAGAATTACTCCTCCGATGAAATCTATTAGTCCTAAGGCCTTAACCAACATGTTTTTTAAACCAATTTGCTGTTTAAAAACATGATTATGCGCCTGTAACTCAGCTGGATAGAGTGCCACCCCCCTAAGGTGGAAGTCGAAGGTTCAAATCCTTCCAGGCGCGCTAGTAAAACAAGGTTTATCCAAATAATAATATTTAAAATGCCTTGCTTTATTATAGTATCAGCGCGCTGATAGTTCAGTGGTAGAATCTCTGCCTTCCATTGATTTTGCAGAAAACAGAAGAGAGCAGATGACTCGGGTTCGAATCCCGATCGGCGCATTTGTTTAAAAATGGAAAAAGGAAAATTTAAAGAAAGTTTCGCAAAGTTTCATGATAAGAATTATAAATTATTACTTATAGTTCCTGTTTCTATAATTATTTTGGGTTTTATTTATATGGGATTTTTTTATTTCCAAAATCATGATTTTATGTACAAGGATATTTCTTTGACAGGAGGAACTTCTGTTACAATTAACAATGAGAATATCAGTCCGAGTGAATTGAAAAACGCAATTTTGGGAAAATTAGAAGAAGTTAATATTCGAGAAATTTCTGATTTAGTAACTCAAAAACAAATTGCAGTGATAGTGGAAACGAGAAGCGATGAACATCAAACAAGAACAGTTCTTGAAAATTATCTTGGTTATAAATTAGACGACAAAAACAGCAGTTTTGAATTTACTGGTTCTACATTAAGTGAAAATTTTTATAAACAACTCTTAATCGCTCTGTTAATTGCTTTTTTCCTTATGGCTATTGTTGTTTTTTTACAATTCAAAACTTTTGTTCCGTCTATGGCTGTAATTTTTTCTGCATTCGCAGATATATTTATGACTTTAATTGTAGTGAATTTATTGGGATTAAAAATTTCGAGTGCAGGCATTGTTGCCTTTTTAATGCTTATAGGTTATTCCATAGATACAGATATCTTGCTTACAACAAGAACTTTAAAAAGAGAAGTTGGAACATTGAATAAAAGAATTTTCGAATCATTTAAAACAGGAATAACAATGACTCTTACTTCTTTATTTGCGGTTCTAGCAGCATTATTAATTGTTGGTTCATTCTCTTCTGTGTTGTCTCAGATTTTTACAATTATGGCTATTGGACTTGGATTTGATATATTTAACACCTGGCTTACTAATGTTTCAATAATTAAATGGTATATTTCTAAAAAGAAAAAATGAAACTTAAATTCACATGGAAAATCTGGCTTTGGATAATAATTTTGATTTTGTCTTTATTAGCCATTTTTTATAGCCCAGATTATTCTTTTCGAAAAGGAGTTCTTATTACAGGTATTACACAAAACTCTTCTGCTTTTGAGCAAGGTTTAAGGTCTGGGCAAGTCATTCAAGCAATAGACGGAAAACCAATTACCAGCACAGAAGATTTCTCCAAACTAATTCAAGAAAAATTTAATTCAAATGAAACAGTAAAAACCACCATAACAACAAAAGATGCAGAATATGTTTTATATTCTAATAAAATTGATGTAATGGTTTCAAACCTACCAAAGACAAATCTGAAACTTGGATTGGATTTAAGTGGAGGAGCGAGAGCATTAGTGCAGGCTAAAGACCATAAATTAACTTCTGCAGAAGTTAATGATTTAGTAAATGTGGTAAGCAACAGATTGAATGTTTATGGTATCTCTGATATGACAATACGTCCTGTTTCTGATTTATCTGGAAATAATTTCATGCTAATTGAAATTGCTGGAGCAACTCCAAGCGATTTAGAAAGTTTGGTATCTCAACAAGGAAAATTTGAAGCAAAAATAGGAAATGAAACTGTTTTTGTTGGGGGAGAAAAAGACATAACTAATGTAGCAAGAGGAGGACAAGAATCAGGAGTTTATGATTGCCAACAGAGTCAGGATGGATATTTCTGCACTTTTAGATTTACTGTATATTTAAGTCAGGCAGCAGCAGAGAGGCATGCAAATATAACTAACACCCTTAATGTCAATTCAACTAGCCAAGGAAATTACCTCTCAAAAAAGCTTGATTTGTATTTAGATGATAACCTTGTTGACAGCTTATTAATAAGCGAAAATCTCAAAGGAAGAGTAACAACACAGATTCAAATTTCTGGCAGTGGTTCTGGTTCAACAAGAGACGACGCAATTAAAGCAGCACAGGAGAATATGAATAAGTTGCAAACAATTCTTATTACAGGAAGCTTACCATTTAAATTAGAAATAATCAAACTTGATACTATTTCTCCTAACCTCGGAACAAATTTCACAAGATATATTCTCTACGCTGGATTAGCAGCTCTTTTATTAGTAGCAGTTATTATCTTGATTAGATACAAGGGGTTAAAATCTTCAATTGCCCCCTTAATAATATGCACTTCTGAGATAATAATAACTCTGGGAGTAGCTGCAGTTATAAAATGGGATTTAGATCTTCCAAGCATAGCCGGAATTCTAGCTGCAATCGGTACTGGTGTTGATGATCAAATTGTTGTATTAGATGAAGCAAAACATAAAGAGGAATTTTTAAGTATAAAACAAAGAATAAAAAGGGCATTTGGAATAGTTCTAGGAGCATACTTTGCTTCAGTAGTTTCATTGTTACCTCTTTGGTGGGCAGGAGCAGGATTATTGAGGGGTTTTGTTTTTACAACTGTAATAGGAATTACAATAGGGGTTCTGATAACAAGACGTGCTTTCGCAGATATTGTAAGGATGATTGAAGAATAACATGAGATTTAAATTTCACTTTTTATTTGGAATTATTTTCCTAGTCTTATTATATTTCTTATTTTCTTCTATAATTTCTTTTTGGGGTTTATTAATTATTTTTTTATCTTCCTTTTTAATAGACATAGACCATTATTTTTATTATATATACAAAAAGGGGGATTTTAGCTTAGTTAGGGCGTATAAATGGTACATAAAGAATGCACATAAATTTTATTTTTTATCTAAAGAAAAACGGAAACAGATTTATCTTGGATTTTATATTTTCCATGGAATAGAGCCACTGATAATTTTATTTTTCTTAGGATTATATGTTTCACAATTTTTCAATTTTGTTCTTATCGGTTTTTTGTTTCATTTATCTACTGATTTAATTTCGGAAATAATTTTAAAACAAAGAATAGATAAAGTTTTTCTCATCCAAAATTATATAATTACTAGGAAATTGACTGATCTTGAGGAAATTGATTCTGATTAATGCTTGTCTCTTAAACTGCATGAGCTTCTTTTGGATTCTTAAATAATGCTCCATACAAAAAACCAACCCCATAGGAAAAGTGTGTTAACATAGTGATTATGCTCACAAAAACAGTTGTTTTTATATTTTCATGAATACTAGTAAATAAAATAATCAATAAATAGATAGAAATAAGATATAAAAAAAATATTCTAATTGTTAAAGAGAAGATTGACAAGATAATCCCCCCAATAAATCCGATAGTGAAAAGGCTCAACAGAGAGAAATACACTTTATCAAAAGAAAATTCTTCTTTAATCAACCAACTTGTATCCCTGCCATAAATAAACATTTGTTTAATATGTTTCTTCATTGTATCTCTTCTGTGGTGGTATACAACAACATCTCCAGCATAAAAAATTTTATAACCCTTTTTTTCAATTTCAAAACAAAATTTAGAATCCTCTGCAGTCAGGAACCCAGAATCGTATTCTGGAGAAATCTTTTTTCGAGAAATATAATTACATGATGGCATCATTTTGACAAACTGATTTTTTGCTATCCTGTATCTTACATAAGCAAACCCGCTTGCCCAAAAATTAGAAAGAACATAACCAGAAACTTTTTCGGCAAAATTTCCTTCAGGAGGAGTTAAATTAGGTCCACCAACAACCCCTATTTTCTCATCGTTAAAATATCTAATTGCATTTTTCAGCCAGTCTTTTCTTGGATATGCATCAGAGTCAATAAATGCCAAAAATTCCCCCCTTGCTTTCTTCATTGCCATATTCCTTTTTATAGAGGGTTTGACCTCTCCGACTTCAATTATTTTAACTCTGCGATCTTTGAAACTTTTGTTTTTAACTGCTACACATAATATAATCTCAAAATTATCATAGTCTAAGTTTAAACACTCTTGAATGCATTTTTCAGCCAAAGAATCCACACTTCTTGAAGGAATAATTATCGATACCTTTGGATTTTTCACAGACTTTACAAGAAAAAACCTTTTATAAAATTATATACAAAAAGAGATATAAAATTTTAACCTTAAGATAAATCTCTATAAGTTGTTGGATCTGCTAATTTCAATGCTTTTTTATCATTTATGTCTATCCATCTTTCTTTTATAACATGAGCATAAATTGGTGAAATTTTGTAAAGATGTTCCAACAAATTTCCTAAATGGCCATGTATATGCGCCTGCGCAAAATCATTTATCAATTTTAGTGTCTCTTTTCTGTAAAAATAAGCACTAGTGGAGCATATCGTAGATTTTGGATTTTCTGGTTTTTCTCTGAAATCTGAGATTATATTATCTTTAATCTGAGCAACCCCCAAACTCTTTGCTCTTTCTATATCTTGGACATCATAAAATATAGCCAGGTCTTTTTCTTCTTTTTTAAAGATATTATAGATTTCATTTAAAGAACATTCAAAGAAATTGTCCCCCCCAATTACTAGGATGTCATCATTTACATCTTCATTATTAATTGCAATTGAGAGGTTTCCCAATCCACTCGAAAGTTCTTGGCTTGAATTTATACCATTATTTATGATTTTTATATTCTCTTTTCTTCTTTTTTTCCATTCTATAAATTGATTATAAAAAAGATTATTTGTGACTATAATTATTTCGCTGATATTTTTTATCTCACTGATTTTATCAATACTATAATCTATTAAGGTTCTTCCTTTAATCTCTAATAAAGATTTAGGCCTTCCTTCAGTTAAAGGGTACAATCTTTCACCAAAACCTCCTGCAGGAATTATAGCCTTGATTTTTTTATCTATGTACTTTTCAGGTGCAATCAAATCTAAATCTAAACATCCAAAACCCTTAGATTCTAATATCCTTTTAACTTCTTCTCTATCTTCTTTGGTTTTGCAAATTAACTGTGCACTGCCATCCCCCCCAGTCCCAATACCTTTCCCACCATGAATAAATTTTTGAATATCAGGCATTTCTAAAACAGAATGTAGAACAGGAGCTTCAAGTTCTTCTGGACAAGAGGGTTTTAAATATTCATCAAAAAAATTCTGAGCCAAAGTCATTATTACTCCTGTTTTTATAGCATCTCCTTCCTCAATAACTTTTTTAGCATTCAGAACAATCTGTTTGTTAATTGGTCCTAGATATTCGTGCTTTTGTTTTTCTTTTTCGTCTTTTGGCCAAGGGAAGCCTTCATTTAGATTTGCAAGAATTTTAAATGTATTTTTTCCCTTTTTTAAATCAACAATCAGAAGAGAGAGTTCTTTTTTGATATTTAATTCTTCAATACTAACTCTATTTCCATCAAAAATCATCAATACTGGTTTTTTATATGCACATGCTTGATCCATTCTCCCACATCTAGAAGGAGTGGCTATTTCTCCCAAATAAGCCAGTTCCATAATTCTTCTTTTAGTGCATCCAAGCCCGTATATTTTATTAAACGCTTCTGCTACAAGTACACATATTGATGCTGAACTTGAAAGCCCGCTTTTGATAGGAAGATCAGTTTTATAATTATCTATCTCAATTCCATGTTTTGTACATTGTTCATAACTCTCTATGATTTCATAAATAACTCCTGCAATATAACTAAAAAACCCCCCCTCTTCTGCGGTTTTTAATAATCTCTCTTTTTCTAATTTGATTTCCATAACTTCTTCATTTAAGATTGTCTTAAATCTAAAAATAGGCTCATCAATTTTTTTTACTCTTGCATATGTTCCCTGATTTGTTGGAACAATAATAGTATATCCCTTTCCAATTTTAGAATTTTGTACTCTATGCCCGCCAGCCCAATCAGAATGTTCTCCAAATAAACACAGTCTTCCAGGAACAAATAATTCTATATCTCTTTCTTCCACCTAAAACTCTACAATTTCTTTTTTATAAAGATTTGTTTATTATAAAATATCTTTCCAAGCTTTCCCGTAAAAGAGAATTATAAATAAAGAATGTTTATATACCAAAAAAATTATTTAAAACGATGCAGAAAAAGGATAATCTAGATGATTTATTAAAAATCTTTGCTAAAGGTTCTTTTGTGGTATTTATTGGAGTTATTATCTCAAAGATTGTAACTTATTTATACAAGGCAATAATTGCTAGAAGTTTTGGACAAGAGACTTATGGTTTATTTTCCTTGGGTGTCTTAATTTTCGGTTTTTTTTCTGCAATCTTTTCTTTGGGTTTGCCGAGCGGGCTTTTAAGATACATTTCTTTTTATAGGGGAAAAAATGAACCCGATAAAATTAAATCTATCCTTAGATTTTCTTTAATCCTCTTATTTTTTGTTAGTCTTCTTGGAACAGGATTGCTTTTCTTTTTTGCTAAGGATATTTCTGTATCTCTTTTTCATAATTCAGAATTAACTATATTTATCCAGTGGTTTGCAATCTTTATCCCCGTTTCTATTTTTGCAGGACTATTCCACACAATAATCTTAGCATATGAAAAAATGAAGCCTTTTTCTTTTATAGGTAACATTCTCTCCCCATCAGTTCAATTAATCTTTCTTATAATCTTTATTCTTTTGGGACTAAAAATGGAATCCATTCCTTGGTCTTACAATTTAGGCCTTTTAACAATCTTAATATCCTCTTTTTTTGTTTGTAAAAGAAGCATAAAAGAGATATTCGGAAAATCAGGCATAGGAAAAAAAGAAAAATCAGAATTAAATAAAAAATTATTTTCCTATTCTTGGCCAATTATGTTTTTAGGATTAGTTATGTCTCTTTTTTCAGGAATAGATTCTTTTGCAATAGGGTATTTTAAGGACATGTCTAATGTAGGGATATATAATGCTGCTCTTCCATTAACTTATTTTCTATTGATTGTTCCAGCGTTGTTTTTACAACTTTTCTTCCCGGTAATAACAAGAGAATATTCAAAAAAGAATTTTAATTTGATAAAGAGTTTAAGCAAGCAAATTGGAAAATGGATTTTCATTCTCAATCTGCCTATTTTAATAATTTTAATGCTCTTCCCAGGAGCAGTAATAAATCTTCTTTTTGGTTCAGGTTATATTCAAGCAGAAAATTCTCTCAGACTCCTTTCAATAGGAATATTCATTTATTCCATCTTTCTTATTTCTGAAAATCTTCTTTCAATGGCAGGAAAATCAAAAACAGTTTTATTTAATTTATTAGTTGCTTCAATTGTTAATATTATCTTAAACATCATTCTCATTCCATCATATGGAATAAATGGAGCAGCCTTTTCTACAATGTTAAGCTACATTCTTTGGAGCCTTCTGTCTTTTTTCATGGCTAAATACCATACCTCTGTAGTTCCATTAAAATGGGAAATGCTAAAAATTCTTTTAGTTGCAAGTATTCCCACAATCGCTCTGTTTTATGTAAGAAAATTTATTGCAATAAATACCCCAAATATGCTAATCTCCGGAACATTGTTTGTTGTTTTTTATTTCATATTAATTTTCTTGACACATTCCCTAGACAAAAATGATTTAATGATTTTAAGAGCAATTAAAAGAAAAATAGTGGGGAATTGAAATGAAAGAAAAAAAACAAGTGGTTTTCTATTATGCTTCAACCCCTTCAGTAATGATTTACAAAATTGCAAAAGTTTTTCATGAGAAAGGTTATGAAACTATTCTTTTTGCAATGTGTGAAAAAGATAGATTTGATTACGATTTTTATTCAGAGGCTTTTGATAAAATAATTTGTTCAAACTTTCAATTCTTTAAACCATCTTTAAAGACAATTTTTTACATCTTAAGAAGAGGCTTTGGCCTTTTAAGATTTTTGATTTCTATGAAATTTCTTAATCCATATGTTATTATAGGTATTGCAGGAAATAATTGGCAATTAAGATTAATTCATAAATATTTTTTTAAAAAATATCCTTTTATATACTTCCCATATGATATTCTTTCTCATTACCTAAGACTTGGAGCAGGAAAACCCCAACAGTTTGAAATAAAAGCAGAAAAATATTGTTTTGAAAATGCGGACGGAATCATGCATAAAGGAGATCCAAATGAATTAAAATTTGTAGAGGGAATATTTCATGAAAAAATACATTTCTCTAAATATCAATTGAGTTTTCTCCCGTATTGTTCAAAAGAGTTTAGTGTTCCAATAAATAGTAGTAAATTATCGAAAAAAGATAATGAAATCCATATTGTATATATAGGATTTTTGTTTAATGATCCTGCATCTGTTAAAAAATTTACTAAATGTTTTAAAGAAATAATGGCACAAAAAATCCATATCCATGTTTACACGATGATAACTCATATCCCTAAAAAACAAGAAGAAAAATATATTAAAGATTTTTTTAAACATCTTTATAAAGATAAATATTTTCATTTACACAAACCTCTTGGAGCAAAAGAAATAATTTCTGAAATATCTAAATATGACTTTGGATTTTGGCCTGTTCAAGAATGTCCTCCTGAAGAAGCTAAATTTGGTGTAGGCAATAAACTTGCAAGCCATTTAGAAGCAGGATTACCCTCTATTTATGACGATATAATGGTTTTTGTAGATAAATTTATGGAGAGCCATAATTTTAATATATCTTATAATGAAAAAAACATTAAAAACCTTAAAAAAAGAATCAAGAGATTAAATTATAAAAAATTGGAAAAAAATATAATAGAAATAAGAAAAATTTTTGATATGGATAAAAATTTCCCAAGATTAGAAAAATTTATCAAGAAAATAATAAACAAGAAGAATAAACAACAATAATCTTTTTAAATCCCATTATATAAACCCATTTCATGGAAAAAGAGAAAGTTTTAATTATAAAAACAGGTTACTCAGAATTTTTAGATAAGGAAGAAGATTCAAGAAAAGTTAGTTTGGGGGATGTTTTGCGAACAACTCCTCTATTACATCTATACAAAAATAAGGAAAGGTATCATGTAACCTGGGTTACTGATGAATATGCTCTTCCTTTATTAAAAGGAAAAAATTTTATTGATAGATTATTGAGTTATGATTTTACAACCAGTGAACAATTAAAAGAAGAAAGATTTGATAGTGTTATAAATTTAGAAAAGGTTCCAGGAATATGTGCATTAACAAACAATATAAACGCATGGAGAAAATTTGGATTCAGATTTGATTCTGAAAAAGGCAAGGCTGAAGCATATGATAAGGCTTTTGAAGTCCTTGCTGTTAGCTCTGACCCTAAAATAAAAAAAGAGAATCAAAAAACTGCTCAAGAACTTTTATTTGAAATGATTGGAAAGAAATGGAATCAAGAAGAATATGTCTTAGGATATACCACTAAAACAAAAGAGAAATATGATATCTGTCTAAATACGATTATCGGTCAAAAATGGCCAAATAAGGCTTGGCCAAACGAAAATTGGGATAAGCTAGAAAAAGTGTTAATGAATGAAGGATTAACTGTAAGCAGACAAGATAAACAATCAGAAGAGATATTAAAAAATCTTAATAATTATATGGATTGGATTAATTCTCATAGAATTATTGTAACAAATGATAGCCTTGGGATGCATCTTGGAATTGCATTTGGGAAAAAAATTTTAGGATTATTTGGACCAACTCCTCATCAAGAGACATATTTTTATGGTAGAGGTAAAGCAATTTTGCCAGAACCTATTCCAGAATGTTTGCCTTGCTTTAAAGGAACATGTGAGAAAGGAAAGAATTGTATGGAGGATATATCTGTAGAAAGAGTTTATAAAGAAATTAAAAATTTTGAAGAAAAATGAAGATTTTATTTGCTACACAAGATGTTGATTTTTATACCCCCCTAGGATTAATGCAAATTTCAGCTATGGCTAAGCAAAGAGGGGATGAAACATATTTAACAGTTTTATCTAGAGAAGACATATTAGATAAGATTAAAAAAATTAAACCAGATATTGTTGCATATAGTTGTACAACAGGAGAGCATAAATACTATGCTAATATTAATAAAAAAATAAAATCATATTCTCGAAACATCTTTACAATTGCGGGAGGTCCGCATGCAACTTTTTTTCCTGAATTTATTGAGCAAACAGATTTAGATGCGATATGCATTGGAGAAGGAGAGTATCCTTTTCAAGAATTACTTGAAAGATTGGAAAGAGGAAAAGATATTTCTGGTTTGGAGAATATTATTGTTAAAGGGGGTAAGTTAAATGGGTTAAAACCTTTAATACAGAATTTGGATGCTCTTCCATTTCCAGATAGAGAATTGTTTTATAGAAGCAATAAATCAGGGAAAGAACAACCCACAGTTATGAATTTTATGACTTCAAGAGGATGTCCTTACAATTGTACCTATTGTTTTAATCATTCATTTAATAAAACGTACCATGGACAAAGGCCTATACGAAAACATTCTGTTGATTATGCAATTAATGAAATATTAGATACTAAGGAAAAATTTAATTTTAAATTTATAAGGTTTATGGACGATATTTTTGTTTTTAAAGAAGATGATTGGTTTAAAGAGTTTTGTACAAGATATCCTAAAGAAGTAGGATTACCCTTTTATGTTCATTCACGGTTTGATTTGATTACTCCCACAATTGTAGATTCTTTAAAAAATGCGGGTTGCAAAGCAATTCATATGTCTATAGAGTCTACTAACCCAAAAATAAGAAAAGAAATTTTAAAAAGAAACATGAGCGATGCAGAAATAATTAAAGGAGCAAAATACTGTCAAGATAAAAAGATTCCTATTGTTGTAAATACTATGTTAGGATTGCCAACTTCTACTTTAAAAGATGATATAAACGCTGTTGATTTTTCTATTAAAGCAGGAGTTCCTATCCCAGAATTTCCAATATACCAACCATATCCTCGAACAGACCTTGGCGAGTTATGTGTGAAAAATAAATGGTTTGATGGAGATATGTCTAAAATAGATATGTATGGTTTTACCCATCGCTCTATATTAAGTTGTTTTACAGAGAGAGAAAAAAATGCCCAGGTTAATATATCTTTGCTAGGGCCACTTGTTGTTAGACATCCTTCTCTAAGGAATATCGTAATTAATCACTTAATTTATCTGCCTACTAATAAATTATTTAATCAAATTTATACTATAGAAAAGATGATGGTTTATCCCTCAAAAGTTTATAAATTAAAATATTCATTAAAAGAACGTTTAGGAGTAATTAGAAAATCACTTAGATTAGAAAAAGTAAAAAGATCTAAGTTAATGGAAAAATAAAAATCAATTAATATGTTAAAATGGAAGATAAAAAAGAAAACAATTTAATCCTTGATGGTCATAAACTTAGTTGGCATAAAGAAAGAGTAGAAGCATGGTTAAGAGGAGAGAGAATTGCTCCAATTACCATAGATTGTGCTTTGACAAGAAGATGTAACTACAGATGTGTTTATTGTTATGGGCAGTTGCAAGAAAATGATGAAAAAAGAATGACCAAGGATGTAATATTTAGATTTCTTGATGATGCAGCTGAAATAGGCGTAAAAGCAGTAAGTTTTGTGAGTGACGGAGAAAGTACTTGTTCCCCCCATTTATACGATGCAATTTCTCGTGGAAAGAAAAATGGTCTTGATATGGCTTTGGGGACAAATGGAGCATTATTAAGAAAAGATAAACTTGAAGAAATGTTATCTAATTTAACTTACCTTAGATTTAATTTTTCAGCTGGAGAACCAAATAGATATGCAGAGATTATGGGTTGTGAAGAAAAAGATTTCTATAAAGTATCTGATATAATAAGAGAATGTGTGAAAATAAAAAAGGAAAAGAAATTAGGTGTAACAATTGGTTTGCAGATGGTATTAATGCCTCATTTTAAAGATCAAATTCTTCCTCTTGCAAGATTAGGAAAAGAACTGGGTGTTGATTATGCTGTTATTAAGCATTGTAGTGACGATACATTGGGAAGTTTGAAAGTGGATTACTCAAAATATTTCGATTTCATAGACACACTAAAAGAAGCAGAATCCTATTCTACAGATAATTACTTTGTTAAAGCAAAATGGTCAAAAATATTGAGTAAGGGAGAAAGAGATTATACAAAGTGTTATGGGGCTCCTTTTATTACACAAATTTCCGGTTCTGGATTAGTTGCTCCTTGTGGCATGCTTTTTAATAGAAAATTTAAAAGATATCATATAGGAAATATAGTAAACACTTCTTTTAAAGAATTATGGAAAAGTGAAAAATATTGGGAAGTTATGGATTTTATAGCTTCTGATGAATTTAAGTTAAAAGAAACATGTGCAACTCTGTGTCTGCAGCATAAAGTAAATGAATATTTATGGGATGTAAGACAAAACAATCTCAAATTAGAAGAACCTAAGGGAGATCCCCCAGACCATATAAATTTTATTTAAGATGAAAAATTTAGAACAAAAAGCAAAACAGCTCAGAAGAAGTGTATTAGATTTGGCTATACAAACTAGAGAAGCACACTTAGGCGGCAGTTTTTCAATTATTGAAATTTTAATTTTTCTATATGATAAATTTTTGACTGGAGAAGATAAATTTATTTTGAGTAAGGGACATTCCTGTTTTCCTTTATATCTATTATTAAGAGAAAAAGGATATAATCCTAAAATAAGTACACACCCCGATATTGATGTAGAAAATGGAATCTCTTGCACTACTGGAAGTTTAGGACATGGTCTTCCGATAGGCGCTGGAATGGCCTTTGCTAGGAAACTCAAGAAAGAATCAGGAAAAATTTATGTTTTAATGGGAGATGGAGAATGTCAGGAAGGAACCCTTTATGAAACAATGCCTTTAGCATCTAAATATGAGTTAGATAATCTTGTAGTGATCGTAGACAACAACAAATTACAAGCATTAGATAAATTAGAAAAAGTTTCTCCTATAAATCTTAAAGAAGTATTTAAGGTTCTAGGAGGAGAAGTTTATGAAATTAATGGACATTCTTTTCCCGAAATTTTCTTTGCTTTGAATGCAGGAAATTGTAAAAAGCCGAAAGTAATTATAGCAAATACTGTTAAAGGAAAAGGAGTGAGTTATATGGAAAATGATCTTAAATGGCATACGAGACTTCCAACCCCCGAAGAGTTAAAAAAGGCTTATGAAGAATTAAAATGAGACGAGAATTTGGCAGAACTATAGAAGAATTAGCATTTAAAGATAAAAATATAATTTTAATAGTAGGGGATATTGGGTATGGAATATTTGATTCTTTCAGAGAAAAGTTTCCAGACAGGTTTTTTAATTTTGGGATAAGAGAACAATGCATAGTTGGGATGGCTTCTGGAATGGCATTAGAAGGATTAAAACCTTATATTTATACTATTACCCCCTTTTTGAGTGAGAGGGCTTTAGAACAAATAAAATTAGATGTGAATGAACAAAATGCAAATGTAAAAATAATAGGATATGCAGATTACCCCCACCAAGGACCAACCCATGCAGAATTAGACTTAACAAAAACCCTATCTTGTTTAAAAAATCTTGTTATTTATTTTCCCAAGAATTCTCTTGAAACTAGAGAAGTTTTAATTGATTCTTATAATCATCAAAAACCCACATTTATAAGTTTAAAAAAAGATGAAAATGATGCAAACTGAAATAGACAACCACAAATTAATGTATCATCCAGAGAGAATTGCTGAATGGAAAGAAAAGGGGGACTGTTTTCCTTTATATGTTGAAATAGGATTAACTAATCTCTGTAACCATAAATGTATATTTTGTGGATTAGACTGGGCAAGAGGAACAAATATCCTCAATACAGATGTTTTATTAGAAAATATAAAAGATATGGCCAAATTTGGAGTCAAATCAATTTGTTTTTCAGGGGCGGGGGAACCCTTATTACATAAGGATTTCTCATTAATTGTTAAAAAAACAAAAGAACTTGGAATAGATGTTGCTTTTTCAACTAATACTGTTCTATTTAATGAAAAAATAGCTGAAGAAACCCTACCTTATACTTCTTGGATAAGGTTTAGTGTTGATGCAGCAACTCCAGAAACACATTCAAGAGTTCACAGAACCTCAGAGAGAGATTTTCCAAGGATTTTAGATAATCTTGCTAAAGCAGTAGAAGTTAAAAAAAGAAATAGTTATCAAACAACTCTTGGAGTTCAATTTTTGCTTTTAGATGAGAACAAAGACGAAGTGATAAAATTAGCAGAGACGCTAAAACAAATAGGAGTAGATAATCTGCAAATAAAACCTTATTCTCAAAATCCGAATAGTATTAATAAGATGTCTATAGATTATCGCCAATTTTTGGAATTAGAAGAAAAACTACAATCTTTATCAGATGAAAAATTTAAGGTTCTTTTTCGTGCTAATAGAATTGAATCTGTTTCAGGTGAACAAACTTACAATGTATGCCATGGATTGCCATTTTTTAGTATAATAAATGAGAAAGGAAATGTTGTTCCCTGTCATCTTTATTATGACAATCCTGAATTTGTATATGGAAATATTTATCAAAATATTTTTTCAGAAATTTGGAATAGTGAAGAAAGAAAAGAAGTAATAAGAAAAATACATCAAAGAGGAATTCATAATTGTAAAAAGGGATGCAGATTAGATATTATTAATTCTTACCTATACAGATTAAAAAAACCTGATGAACATGATAATTTCATATAAAATGAAAAAGGTATCAAAAATTATTTTAATTAATCCTAAAAATAAATTACTATTATTATACTTAAGAGATAACAACCCCTCTATTTCTTATCCGGGATATTGGGATTTTATTGGAGGAGAGGTGGAAAAAGGAGAAAATTTTTTAGAGGCGGTTAAAAGAGAAATAAAAGAGGAAATAAACTGTAAAGTTGAAGAAATTCAATTTTTGAGTGAATATATGTATCTTCCTTTAGATATCCATTTTAATTTTTTTAAAGGAAAAATTGAGCAGCCTATAGAAAATATTAAATTAACAGAAGGCCAAAAATTAAGGTATTTTAATTTATCTGATTTACCTAATATAAGATTGCCTCCATTTTTTAGAGATTTTATTTATAAAAATCAGGATAGAATTTTTTTTTAAATATATCTTTTCATATAGCAATTGTTTTAAACCTCTTTTATCGTACTTATTATTGGTTAAAAAAATGAAAATCCCAGATATATATAATTATATTTCTGCATTTCTTACTTTTAGATGCAATCTTGCATGTAAATATTGTTTAAATGCTTTTGAAGAAGATTTTTCGAGAAAAAGAGAAGAACTTTCTGGCAAACAGTGGGTAGAAGCATTGAACCGTCTTGAAACACAAATCCCAGTAACTTTTACCGGAGGCGAGCCTTTTGTTCATAGAGATTTTATTGATATCTTAAAAAATTTAAAACCAGAACTAAAAATAGAAATCTTGACAAATTTGTATTCTAATTCTGAAAGTTTTAAAAAAACTTTAGAGAAGTTTGTTGCTGAAATAAATCCAAATAGAGTTAACAGAAATGTTCCTTATCATAGCATAAGAGCCAGTTATCATCCAGAACAAATGGCAGATGTTGACAAGTTAGTCGCTAATGTGAAAAAATTAATGAATGCAGGATTTAAGGTAGGAGTTTATCCTGTTAATTCACCATACCCAGAAGATGCGGCAAAGATAACACAAATGCAATTTAGGTGTTTAAATGAGGGTATTGATTTTAGAATTAAGGATTTTCTTGGATTATATGAAGGAAAAGACAGGTTTGGGAACTTCTTTTCTATTTTATATGGAGATTATTCTGCCTATCCCGATTCTATATTTCAAGAAAAAACTCAAAAAGTTTTATGTAGAACTCCCGAATTATTAATAGGACCGGACGGTAATGCTTACAAATGTCATAGGGATTTATACTCTCAAGAATTTCCAGTAGGGAACATAACTCTCCCCGATTTTAAAGCAGAATACAAATTTAGACAGTGCGATAAATATGGAGATTGTCATCCTTGTGATGTAAAGGTTAAAACAAGTCATAAACAGGAGTTAGGCTATACAACAGTGAATATAAAAAAGTTCATGATTAGATTTTAATTTCAGAAATCTTTCTTGTTTTATATTTGGATAAAAACTTTGCTAATTCTTCAAATAATTTGAAATTGTCTAAAACAGCCATAGTTATTGGATGGATTAATAATACGCTTGGAATTCCCTCTTTTTCATTCTTTATTATCCTTTTTTTGACTATTTCAGCCCATTCTTCTGGCTTTATCCTGCTCTTTGTACAGCTTGCAAAAGGATTTGTGCTTTCTGGTTTTAAGATACCATAAGCGATTGTATTTTGGTCAATAGGCAGATTTATTGGTATGTGAATAATACCCTCTTTTTCAAATGGTTTTATATCCCCTGTTAAATCTGAGACATATTTTATCTCTTCATTTTTTAAAATTCTGAAGGTTTTTTCATTAGAATTAAATGCATGCGTTCTCCAAGAAAGCATTTTTAATCCCAATTTTTCAAAGGACTTTTTTGTTCTTTTTATGTCTTTTTTTTGATAACTTTCTGGTCCATAGACGCTTCCCCAAACTTTTCTGTAAATATAACTTTTGATTATGTTCATTTTTCCAAAATTATCATAAGTATGCCCCCCCAATTCGACGTTATAATTTAATAATTCTCTAATTTTAGAGGGATTTTCATCTAAACACTTTCCATTGATAAATAATGTAGAAGACAGATTGTATTTTTTTAAAATTTCCAAATACTTTTTCGCAGCATCTATTTCAGAGCCAGCTATTTTTTGCTCCCAGTGGTTTAAAATTTTAGTGTGGACATCTCCTGTGATATATATCATTTTTTGACTCTCAATACCCATTCAATCCCTAAAACAGGAAAATAACCATATAAAAATCTTTCATACATCTTTGGAGAGAGAGTAAAAATTTTACCTATCATTTTAACAAAAGGATTATCACTTATTTCAAATTCTTTTTTTATAATCTCACAATCATAATTCATTAAATTGATACTATCAAGAGAAAAAAAATGTTTATGCGTGGGGTCATAAAATGCTTTGAAATGTGAAAAATGAGGAACTCTCACAGTTATTATAGCATTATCTTTACTAATTCTTATTAATTCTTTCATTACTTTTAAAGGTTCTTCAAGATGTTCAAGAACCTGGTCCATCCAAATTTCTTCAAAATAATTATCTGAAAAAGGATAAGGGAATTTATTTAAATCATGAATAACATCAACTTTGATTTTTTTTCCATAAATATTTTTATTTCCAAGATCTAAATTTATCCACCCTTCTCTATAATCTATCCCAGATCCTAAGTTAAGTTTTTTAATTTCTACGGCCGCATTTTTCAAGAATATCTTTCTTTTTTTTAACATTTTAATTTATATTTTGGAAGACTATAAAAATCTTTCTGTAAATATAACTTTTGATTATGTTCATTTTTCCAAAATTATCATAAGTATGCCCCCCAATTCGACGTTATAATTTAATAATTCTCTAATTTTAGAGGGATTTTCATCTAAACACTTTCCATTGATAAATAATGTAGAAGACAGATTGTATTTTTTTAAAATTTCCAAATACTTTTTCGCAGCATCCAATTCTGAACCAGCCTTATCTTGTTCCCAATGTCCCTTAATATTGTAATGAACATCTCCTGTGGCATATATCATAAAAATGCCAACTAAAAAAAGTATTTAAAGATATTCTATATGGGGTATCCATGATCAAAAAACTCTGTTTTTTTACTACAGAACTTGCTCCAAACAGAAGAGCAATACTAAATTATATGGAAAAAATTTTACCTAAAGAGATTGAGATATATCTCTTTACATTAAAAAAAGAAGAATCCTCTCCCTTAAATAGGATAAACATTATCGATATTCCTTGTAATAAATATGCTTCTTTTATTAATTTAAGAAACTTTTGCAAGAAAAACAAGATAGATAGGATAATAAACCTCGGAGTTTTGCCACAGGAAGGATTAGTAATGCTTTTTGCAAGCATATTCACAAAAACAGATTTTATAAGCTATCAATTAGGAAATCCATTGGATGCTATTAAAATAAATAAAGGAAAATCCAAGATAAAAACCTTTTTTGAATGTTTGTTTTTTTACCCCCTTTTTTTCTTTTCACACAAGACTCTTTTATGTTTAAAGAGTTTAACTAATTATTATAAGACAAAATTATCTTTCATAAGTAAGAATATATCCTATTTGCCCCATTTAACCGATACAGATTTATTCGCCCCCAAAAATAAAAAAGAGTGCAGAAGAAGATTAAAAATAGGAATAAATGATAAGGTAATAATCTTTGTCGGAAGAATAGAATACCTTAAAGGTTCGGATATCTTGCATGAACTAATAATAAGAAATCAAGATAAAAAGTTTATATTAATCGGAGAACTAAAAGATGAGATTTATAAAAAACAAAAATTAAAAAATCTTATTCTAATAAACTCAAAATCTCCAGAAGAGTTAGTTAATTATTATAATGCATCGGATTTATGCCTTTTTCCAAGTAGATTAGAAGGAATACCTGCTGTTCCAAGAGAAGCTATGTCCTGCAGAGTTCCAACAATTATGTCCAATATACGCTGTTCTAATGAAATAAAAGAAGTGATTACTGTTCCTTTAGACCAAGAAAAAATAAACGAGGAAATAAAATTTTTTTTTAATTTATCTCTAAAAGAAAGAAAAAAACTCTCTTTATCTTCCAGAAAATCTATAATAAATGATTTTGGTATTGAAAAATGGAAAGAGGATTTATGTGAAATGCTTATAAATTAACTTAATCACACTAATTTTTAAAAATACAAAAGAATTTCAAAGAAAACCTAGTGTTAAGGAAAAATAAAGTAGATATATAGTTAAATAAAATGAAAAATACAGTTAGTTCTAAACGTTGGAAAATTGCACAAGATTCAGAAAAAGAATATTGGGAAGGCTTTACAAAAGAGACTCTCTTAAAAGAGGAAGCAGAAAGACATAGAAAAAAGACAAAAATTTTAGAAAGGGAATGGGAGAAATTCATTAAACTAAACAAAAATTCCAGAATTTTGCAGATAGGTTGTGGCCCAGAAGATGTTATTAACTATTTCTCAATTGGAAAAAGATATGCCATTGACCCCCTAGCAGATTTTTACAAAGAAAAATTTGATTTAAATTACCATTCTTTTTTATTTTCTAAAGGAAGAGCAGAAAAACTTCCTTTCAAAGATAATTATTTTGATGTTGTAATATTAGCGAATGTTTTGGACCATGTAGAGCAGCCAGAAAAAGCCTTATCTGAAATAAAAAGGGTACTAAAAGAAAAAGGAATTTTCTATTTTGAAAATTTATTTTATCAAAAGGATTTTGTTAGAATTGCAAAGATATATGGAGCAATAAAAAAAGCTTTAACAGGAAATATCTTTAATATTCATCACCCATTTATGTTTCTTTTGTGGGATTTGAAGGATTTGCTATTTAAGGATTTTTTAATTATTCACGAAGAAATAGGCAGGGATATAGGTTCTTGTGACAATATTGAAGAAATGAAAAAGATGAAGAAAAAAGAAAAAAAACTTACTGTTAAGATTCCAGTAATGTTTGGATTATATGGCGCAATTAATTATACTGCAATATGCAAGAAGTAATAATTTTAATTTTTCATTAAAAAATCATAAACATGGGGATGTTTTACTTTTTTGTTATCAGTATATCCTACTGGAAAATCAAAACGAGGAACCGCTGTAAAAAGTTTGAAATTTTTAAGTTTATTAGGAAAGATAGGGGAATAATAAGAGTCCCACCCCAAAACTAAAATACCTCCTTTTTTCAATACCTTATAGCAATTTTCCATCGTTTTTTCAGCTTCTTTTTCCGTGTTTATGCCAAAACCAAAAACCCCGCAAAAAAAGATGTAATCAAAAAAATTTTCTGGAAAATATTGATTGATATTTGTTACACTTCCTATGATATGTTTCTCTGCGCCAAATTGCGCTACCTCCGGATTAATATCTATTGTCCACAGCTCATTTGCTTTAAGCTTTTTTGGATAATTCTGAGTATAACTTGCCACCCCAACAAATAATACTTTTTTACCCTTTATCTTCGGGAACATCTTTCTTTCTAAATCATATCTCGCTCTTTGTCTCCATCTTAGCAATAATTCACGGGCTATTTTTCTAAGAAGTTTTTTTGGTTGTCTCTTTGTCATTTTTTATATACCATTTTAATATCTTTGGTTTAAAAATATTCTTTATCTTAAATTATATAATAGAATTTAAAAAGAGAAAAAATTCATAAGATTTATGGCAAAGGTTTTACTTGTTAATCCCCATAATGATATAAGAGAAGGAAAAGAAAGAATTCAACCACCAATTCCCCTGAATTTAATATATGTTGGGACTTTTATTGAAGATAAGCACAGTATTAAAATATTCGACAGGAATTTAAATTTGAATGACGAATATTTTATCAAATTTTTAGAGGAATATAATCCGGATATAATTGGTTTTGGGCTTACAACATCAGAAGTTTTATTTGACTTTATACATTTGGGAAGATTAATAAAAAAAGAATTCCCTAAAAAAATAGTTATTGCTGGGGGAGTTCATCCAACAATTGAACCAGATTCTATTTTAAGCGAACCTTATGTTGATTATATAATTCGAGGAGAAGGAGAAGAAGCCCTTTTAGAATTTTGCGATACTTTTGATAAGAATCCCCCAAAATTAAAAAAATTGAAAAATATAAACAAAAATCCCTTAAGGCCTTTTATTAATATGGAAAAAATTAAATTGCCAAACTACAATCTAGTCGATTTAAAAAAATATGATACTTTTTATCTTAGTCTTTCAAGAGGTTGCCCAGGGAATTGCACTTTTTGTTATAGTTGTAAAATGTGGGGGGTTAATGGAAAACCCTTTATAAGAGCCTATAGCAAAGAAAAGGCTATACAAGCTGTAATGCAACTTGTAGAAAAATATCAAATAAAAACTTTTTCAATCGTTGATGATAATTTTATACCTTTTAAGCAAAGAGCAATAGAAATATGTCATTTATTAGAAAAATATAAAGTTCATTTTTTTTGTTTCGGTAGAGCAGATTATGTAAATGACGAAGTGTTAAGTGCCTTAAAAAAAGCAGGTTGCCATACTGTCCAAATAGGAATAGAATCTGGAAGTCAAAGAATACTTGATTTATTAGATAAAAGAATTAATGTGAAACAAAATTATGATGCTATAATGTGCTGTAAGAGAAACGGAATAGTTTGTGATGCTAGTTTCATGATAGGGCTTCCAACAGAAACGATGGACGATGTAAAAAAAACAGAAGAATTTATCAAAATGGCAAAACCCAATCTGGTAAATTTAAAAATTTTTCTACCTCTCCCAGGAACAGAACTGTTTGATTATTGTGTTACGAAAGGTTTAATCAATAAACCAAAAACATTGGAGGAATGGGGGAATTGGATGGGAAATATGGCAATAGTTAATCACAATGTTAGTGAAATTTCAGATGCCGAATTATTAAGACTTGCAAACAAATTTAAAAAAATAGGGCTTTATAAATACAGGGTTAAGAGATTTATTTATTGGGTTAAGATAGGGGAGTATAGATATTTAGCAAAGACCATAATAACCAAACTCAAAAAGAAGAATGTTAATACTTCTTCTCCCGGTTAAATCTTCTTAAAATATAACATTTAACACTATTTATTTTCATCTTTAGACAAATTTGCAAAAACCATCATATTATATTTTAAATGTTCTCCAAATATCTTGCATAATATATCTTGGATTCTTTTTTTCAGAGTATCAGCTTCAGAGAAATTAACAAATTTTATTTTTTTAATTTTAAAAGCATATCTTTTAAGCAACGTATCTATAGTTGTTGGGGAAAAGAAGAATGTATGCTCTGGGTGTACTGATAAATTATTATTAAAAAATCTCATTATCCCGCCTATTTTATAATTCAAACAAAAAACATTTGGAGTAGTTAGAATTAACCAACCATCTCTTTTTAGGTGTTTTCTACATTGATTTAAAAATAAACCAGGATTATTCAAATGTTCTATTACATCTCCTGCGAATATAACATCGAATTTTTTATCGAAATGGAAATTTTCTGCACTTTGATAATGGACATCATATCCTTGTTTTTTTAAAAGATTTATTTCCTTTTTTGCGATATCTATTCCAATTACATGTTTTGCGTGTCTGCTTAAAAAGCCGTGAATCCAATTATCATCAAATTTTTTTTGATCATTTTTTATATATTCTTTTATCTCTGCATAACATCCAATATCTAAAACTAGTTTATCTTTTATGTAAGGATATATCTCTCTTGCTCTTCTGTCTTTTATTTTAATATTTTTTTCATCCATCTAATTTAAATAATCTTCAACAGTGTCTTTAATTATTTTTTCCATTTATAAATTTGTTGAATATTTTTTAATATAATAATGCTTATAAATCAATTTAAAATACCTAACCCATGAGGATGAAGAGAGAGGTAACCAGACAATTTATCCGATTTTGTCTAATCGGATTAGAGAGTACTGTTCTTAATTATCTTGTATTTCTTATAATGTTTTATTTTTTATCGGTTAATTATCTGGTATCTTCTGCAATTGGATTTATGTCCGGGGTTTTATTAGGATTTATATTCAACAAAAAATACACCTTTAGTTCTGATAGAAAGGTTTCTTCTACTTTATTGAAATATCTTTTTGTATATCTTTTCTCTCTGACTGTTCAGATAGTTTCTTTGCACTTCCTGACTGAAGAAATAGCTCTGAACCCTATAATTTCTAATGCTGTATTGCTCCCAGTCACAACTATAATTAATTTTTTCGGAACTAAAATAATAGTTTTCAAAAACAAAAAATGGTAGAATCTGCTATAAAAAATCTGGTTAAAACTCTTAATTTCTTTTTTTATAGATTTAGATATCTTATCAATTATGTAATAATTGGTTTTTTCTCGATTTTGCTGGAAATTGTTGTTATAAAAGCGCTCTCAATAGTTTCCAGTTCCTTTTACTTTACAGTTATCCCTGGATTTCTTTCAGGAATGATTTTAAGTTTTATATTAAACTCCCGATTAAATTTTAATATTCCAAAATCTAGGAATTTTAAAACATTTATACTGTTCTTAACCATTTCTATTTTGTCTTTTATTATAAACCTCATTTTGATATCGTTGCTTACAAGAAGTATTACAATTGATTATGCAGTCTCAAGATTGATTTCTGCCGGATTAATATTCACGGTGAGTTATACTGCTCACAGAAAGATTACTTTTGGTTTTGTTAAGAAAGTAGGAGTTGCTATCTATCTGAATAAGAATGAGTCTGTTTCAAAGATTTATTCAAAAATAAGATATTATGCAGATTTTATCCATTTGGATTTAGTAGATGAAACTTTTGATAAGAATGCTTCGGGAATTGATTTATCTTTGATAAATGAGATTAATAAAACTTGGGGAATTAAAAAAATGCTTCATATCATGTCTAAAACTCCTTCTGTATGGATAGAAAAGTTAAACAAAAATGTAGACATAATTATTTTTCATTCGGAAATAGATGAATCAGTGGAAAAGGTGATAAATCTATGCAAAAAATACAATAAGAAGATAGGAATAGTACTGACAACAAAGACAGATATTAACAGGATTGTTAAATATCTTCCAAAGATTAATTTTATTCAGGTTATGGGGATTAATCATTTAGGAAAATCCGGGCAATTATTTGAACCATCTTCTTTAGAAAAAATAAGAGCTTTGAATAAACTGAAAGAGAAATATAATTTTGATATAATCTTTGATGGGGGAGTAAAGACAACAAATGTGCACAGGATAGATGCAAGGTATATTGTATCTGCTTCGGGCCTGCTTCTGACAAAAGACCCTATTGACTCATTTATGAAATTAAAAACAAGCTCGCGGTATTTTTCAATTGAAAATCAAATTCAGGAAGATATAATAAAAAGAGTCAAATCTGTCATTGATTCAATAAAATTTATAGAATCAGGAACAATTGTTGGTTCTTTTTCAGACACCAAAGGAGTTAGGGGTTTGGGAGATATAGACTTAGTGGTAATTGTAGATGAATTGACAAAAAAAAAGTTTAATATTATTGTTTCAAAATTTGAAGAGGTTAAAAGGCAATTAGAGTCTAATTATGGCCATCCAGTTCTTATTAATACCTCCTTTGGACCATTAAAATTTAACAAACAAGGAGATGTTGTCTTTCATTTAATGATTTACGACAGAGATTCTCATAAATTACATTGCAAAAAGAGTCCATTTACCTGTTATGATTGGCAAAGATCAGAAATGTTTATGAAAAAACCAATGAAAGATATTTATTCTGTTAAATCTCTGCAGCCATCTTATTTTTTTGGATTTAGAAGAAGCGCGGAAGAATATCTATCTGAGATAAAATCCAACTTCATATCTTATAGAGAATATAATTTTCTCGGAAAAAAGATAGTAGAAGAAAAGAGATATAAACAGATGGATAAAAAAGATCAGATAGATTTTTCGTATCATATTGTTAAATTTCTAATGTCTAACTTCCTCAAGATGCATTACCGAGAGAATAAATTATATCCCCTTTCTGAGATGTTACAGAAATATTTCTCTATCTTCCCAAGAAATAAAATAATTCATCAGAGATTGATAAAAGACCTTTATCTCTTAAAGAAGAAAAAGAAAATTGGAGTCAAATATACACTAACTGAAAAAATGGAACTATTTATTAAAGACTTTGAATCTCAATTTAAGAATTATTTCTCTAACTCATCAGAACTAATCTTTTTAAGGCATGCAGAGACTAAACTGAATAAGAAAGATTTTTTTATAGGGCAGAAATTAAATCCTTCCATAGCCAAATTAAAAGCGGTTCAGATTAATAAATTAAATTCTTTATCTAAAGGAGGTAGTATATTTTTCTCCTCTCCTTTAAAAAGATGTCTAGAAACTATTAAGACTATGACAGACAAAGACATATTTGTGGATAATAACCTGAATGAAATAGATTATGGAGAAATAGATGGAAAGAAGTTGGATTATCTATCCTCTCATTATCCTGAGGTTGTATCTTCCTGGAAAAGAGGAGAAGACTCTAAGTTTCCTGGAGGAGAAAATAACCTCGATGTAATCAAAAGAGCAAAAATGTTTTTAGGAAGTTTGGAGAAATATAACAATAGGAAGATCATTGTTTGTACTCACAATGTTTTTCTAAGGTCTCTTTTAGGATCATATCTAAAGATACCTCAAAAAGACTGGTTTAAAATTAATATCTCTCACTTAGACCCCCTTAAATTTATCTTGACAAGAGATAGAAAATTTTATTTAGAACTAACAGAGGTCCAAATCGAAGAGATATTTAATAAATAAAATGGAAAAATATTTCTTTGCATTACTTCCGGAAAAAAGACTAACAGATCTTATTTATAATCAAAAGAATTTTATTAGAGAACTTTCCGGAGAGCAGATATATCTTTCTGAACCCCCCCATATTACCCTTTATGTTTTAACTGTAAAAAATAAGAGAATATTCTCTAAATTAGAAGAACTTACTTCTGGGATGAACATCCCCCCCATATCCTTAAAAGACTTTAATATTTTTTATAATGACCTCCAAACTAGGGGGAATACAATTACCTATTCTTTAGATGAAGAAAGCGCAGGATCTATGAGAAAAATTCAATCAACTTTGATAAATACCTTTAGTCCATTTAATACTAAAGAATTATTCTCTAAACCAGAGATTTATGATAAGATGACTCCTCTAGAAAAAGAAAATACAGATAACTATGGTTTTCCATTTGTTGGAAAAAATTGGATTCCCCATCTGACTTTAGCTTCAATAAATAAGCAGGATTTTAGTAGAGTATGGAAAGAGATAAGAAAAAAGCAGATAAAGGGAAAATTTTTAATAGAATCACTTGGCTTATATAACACGGGAGCTAATCCCCTTAAGTTAATTAGGGGATTTATTTTAAAACAACCAGAATAAAATGATAAATTTAATACCAATGGCAGGTCTTGGAATCAGATTTGACAAAGAGGGATATAAACTTCCAAAACCCTTAATTCCTGTTTCAGGAGAGTCAATGATTCTCCGAATCATAAGAGGAATGCCCAAGTCTGATAAATGGATATTTCTTGTTAGAAAGGAACACCTTGAAGCTTTTGGGATTGATAGAATAATCAAAAAAGAAATTCCTTCTGCAATAATTATTCCAGTAGAAAAAACAACAGATGGTCAGGCATGTACTTGCATGTTGGCAGAACCTTATTTAAATCTGGATGAAGAATTATTTATATCTCCTTGTGACAGCAGTTTTTTATATGATAAACAGAAATTTGAAGAATTAAAGAAGAGGGAGGATGTTGATGCCATCTTTTTAACATTTACGAAAAGAGAAATTTTAAAGGCAAATCCAAATGTATGGGGTTGGTACAAATTAGAAAATGATAATGAAACAATAAAAGATATTTCTATTAAAGTTCCTGTTTCTGATAATCCTTATAATGACCATGCTGTCACTGCAACTTTTTATTTTAAGAAAACAAGGGATTTTATTAATTCGACTAATTTAATGATTAAAGAAAATTATAGGATTAATAATGAGTTTTATGTTGATTCTCTTCCAAAATTTATGAAAGTACTTGGAAAGAAATCTGTGATTTTTGATGTTGATTTATATGTAAGTTGGAATAAGCCCGAAGACTTACATGATTATGAGAAAATTGAATTTATAATCAAAAATAATGTTTTTGAAAGTAATTTGAGCGAAGAAGAAATTAGCCTTATGCCTTTATGGAAGAGGTATTTTGAAAATGAAAGAAATTAATTTAAGCATAATAATTCCCTGTTATAATGAAGAAAAGAACATCCCCCCTATTATAGAAAGATTAAAGGGGGTTCTGAATAAAGAAGAAATAGAAATAATCTTGGTTGATAACGGATCAAAAGATAATACAAATAAGATAATAAAAGAATATTCAAAAAAGTTTAATAACCTAAGATTAGCAGTTGTCAAAGAAAATATTGGTTATGGTTTTGGAATTTTTACAGGATTAAAAAAGGCAAAGGGGAAATTTTTGTGCTGGACCCATGCAGATTTGCAGACAGACCCAAACAATTGTTTGGAGGCTTATGAAATAATAAAAAATCAACAAAATCCAGAAAAGAGCTATATAAAAGGAAAGAGATATGGAAGACCTATATCTGACATTTTTTTTACAATTGGAATGTCTATATTTGCTACTCTTGTTTTAAGAAGGTCTTTTTGGGACATAAATGCTCAGCCTAATCTTTTCCATCGATTTTTTTTAAAATTAATGAAAGACCCCCCATTAGATTTTTCTTTTGATTTATACTCCTATTACCTGGCGAGAGCAAATAAATATTCTATAATGAAATTTCCTGTCCTTTTTGAAAAGAGAAGATACGGACACAGTAAATGGAATTTCGGATTTAAATCAAGGCTTAAATTTATTAAAAGAACAATTCTTTTTATATTAAATTTAAAAAAATATATAAAAAATGCTAAAGATAGCTCATAGAATTAATAAAATAAGAGAACTTAAGCAAGTTCCGACAGAATACGGTGTAGAAATAGATGTTCGTTCTTATGGAAGAAATTTAATTTTGAATCATGAACCCCATAAGACTGGAGATAATCTGGAGAATTATTTGGCTAATTGTGGAGAAAGATTCATAATTTTTAATGTAAAAGAAGCAGGAATAGAAGAAGAAGTTATTCACTTAGCAGAAAAATATGGTGTGAGAGATTATTTTCTATTAGATGTGGAATTTCCATTTATATATAAAGTTACAAGGGGGCAGGAAAATCCATTTAGAAAAATTGCAGTAAGATTCTCTGAAGCTGAACCATTAGAGTTTACTCTTGCTCAGACATTAAAAGGAAAATCCCTTGTTGACTGGGTCTGGGTCGATACAAATACGTGTCTTCCTTTAAATAAAAATAATTATTCCCAATTTAAGAAAGCCGGATTTAAGCTATGTTTAGTATGCCCAGAAAGATGGAAACGACCAGAATCAATTCAGGATTATATTAATTATATGAAGGAAAATAAGATTAAAATTGATGCAGTAATGACTTCTCTGTCATGTCTAGATAAATGGAAAGCAATGGATTAGTCAACTCTTCTAAATATATAATAACTTCCTATTTGTTTTTCTAATTCAAAATAATTCATATTCTTTCCTATTCTATTAATATCCCTACTCCATAAGATTAGGTATTGGATGGATTGGTTTTCTACAATTTCTTTTTTAAATATTTCCGGATAGTCATAAACAAAACTAACATCATAATATTCAGAAAGCCCAATATAATGTCCAATATGCATATAAGTTGCAATTTTTTCAGCAGAAATATTATTCTCTTTAACATAACTGATAACCTCTCTGACTCCCGTATCTCCATATTTAAAATTAATTGAATAATCGACAGAGGCATGTAAGATATCTAAATAAAGATAAGTAAATAAGGTAAGAATGATTAGAGCTAAAAGAATCTTTCTTTTAAATTTTAAGAGGGAAATATAAATTATGGATATAATTAAGGGGATTATAAAATAGAATGTAAAACTTTTCAAAATTAAAAAGGCTGCACTTATAGGGTTTGTATTATTTCTTGTAGAATCAAATTCAGCAATCAGAGGGTCTTTGACAAGAAATAGAAAATAGATTAATAAGAATAAAAATAATAATAAGAATGCTAACTTATTGGAGGAGATTTTATCTTTAATTTTTGTAAGTATGTTGCTTCTTGACAATAGTAAAGTGACAAAGATTACCATTGCAGGAACAGCAATAATATGATATTTAGGAAAACCCCAACCACTGCCCCCCAAAAATAAATAGAATAATATTATTCCTATAGCAAATAAATTGAATAAGAAAATATTTTGTACCTCTTTTTCTTTAAAAAGTTTTTGATTTTTAGATATCTTATAATAAAAAATAAAAGTAAAAATAAAAAAGATGAATGAAAAGAAAGGCGTTGAAGAATAAATAAAATTTTTGAAATTCCACAAGTGTATAAATAAGTCTCCCTTATCCAGAAAACTGGTACCTTGACCAAAATAACTCATTTTATAGGTTTCCATTAAATTAAGCCCGGTGATATTTGAAAAGATTACGCATAACAAGAAAAAAATTAGTCCGGAAATTATAAATAATGATAAGGTAGAAAAAATCTTTTTAAAATTAAAGTTTATCAAATTTATTGAGATTAGGAGGGCAAAGATAAGAAGTGAGCCTACTTCTTTAGTCATAAATATTAGGGTTAAAGAAGGAATAAGGTACCAGAATTTCTTTTTCTTGATAAAAAGATATAAAAACAAATACAATGAAAAATTCAAAAGTCCTCCATCTACATCCAAAAGGACAGAACTTTGAATAGTATATGGATTTAATGCATATAAAAAAACAGCTAATAGCGCCCATTTTTCTTTTTTTGGATTATTTTTTAAAACCTCTAAAATTATAAAATAAACTAAGAGAATTGTTAATAAATTAAATATTGCAGAAACAGCTCTAACAGAATATTCACTATAACCAAATAAGTAGATAAATCCGCTTATGATATATACATTTGTTGGGATGTGTATAGCTAAATAATTTGGGTTGTTTACTCCATAATCAAATATTGGCTTTCCAGTTTTTAAGAGAGCCTCTGCACTTTCAGACCATATACTCTCATCTCCATGAAAAGGCTGCCCTATAGAAATTATCACAAATATAGAATGAACTAAGAGAATAGCTAATAAGATATAGATTATCTTAATTTTCATCTTTTATATAATCTTTTACAGTATCTCCAATAATCTTTTTCCATTTATAAACTTCTGCATATTTTCTGATATTTTTCTCTTTCCATTTCAAAACTTCTTTGATTCCATTAACAATCTCCTCACTTTTTCTGGATTGAATTATTATTCCTTCCCTTTTATCTTTAATCATTAAGGTAGTGCCCCCTACATTAGTAACCACAACAGGCAAATTTCTCGCAAGAGCTTCCATTACTGTGACAGGAGCTCCTTCTTTTGATGAAGGGAGAATAAAAGCATCAGCAGCACTCAAATATAACATCTTTTCCTCTCCAAAAACTCCGCCCAAAAATTCTATATTATTTAAACTGTTTTCTTTAACATATTTCTTAAATTTGTTTTCTTGAGGGCCAAATCCAATTATCTTTAACAAAATATCTTCTTTTTTTAATTCATTCATTGCTTCCAAAAGAAATCCAATTCCTTTAATGTCATTAATCCTTCCAATATAAATTAAGATTTTTTTATTTAAAGGCAGTTTTAATTTCTTTTTTGCTGTTTTCTTATCGACTTTCTTAAAGTATTCATCATCAATTCCCATTGTTTGGAACCTTACTGCTGAATCTGGAGCAACTCTTTTTAGATAAGTTATTTCATCCTCGCTTAATGCATAAAAATAATCTACATTATGCAAAACTGAATTTTCCCATATCTGCGCCAAAGCAAAAATAGGAAAGAAAAATTTGTATCTTTTGGTTTGTTTTAAATGTTTTAATGGCCAACTTCCCCCGTGGTGTTGTACTATAATCTTCTGATTTTTGAACAAAGTTGCTATCAAAAGTCCATGAAGATTGTGAATTTCATGAATATGAATTATTAATTTATAATCTTCTGTTTCACTCTTTTTTATTTCTTTTTTCAACTCTTTTAGCATGGGCATAGATAAATCTAAGGCATAAACTGGAGAAAATGTGACAGGGAAAAATTTGAATTTTATGCCCTCCAAAATAGTTTCTTCTATTTTATTGTTTAGCTTTTCAGGTGCCCAGCATTCTACCTCTATTTTAGGATAAAATTTGTTTAATTGTTTGGCAGTTTTTGTGTACCAATCATTTAAAAAAAGTTTTTTCAAATCTTTTTCTCCTTCTCCAAGAAAATAAGAATGTGAACAATGAGCAATCATAATAACTTTGATTTTTTTCATTATGCAAAACTCCTGTTTTGTATTTGTGCTGAAACTTTAGTTTCTGTCATTTTCCCTTTATAATTCTTCTTAATAATATTTTTATTGCTTCAGGGTCTTTTAGTAATCTTTTTATCGCTTTATCGGGATGTTTAAGAGCAACCTTTAAGACATTCCTTGGTGCCATTCCCGGATTTCTTTCTAATACCAAATTTAAGAATTCTTTATGAATCTGTTCCATTCTTTCTGGGGATATATCATTTAAGGCAAATGTAAGTTTGTTTAAATTAAAATTATCCCATTCTATTTCTTTTGGAATAATTCCTTTTTCCTCGCACATCTTCCATAATTTTGTTCCAGGAAAAGGCGTGGTTATGCTTACTCCGAACCCGTCCAAATCATTTTCAAGTATAAATTTTTTTGTTTCTTGAATTTCTTCTTCAGTTTCAGTTGGATTGCCAATCATAAAACTTCCACAAGCTAAAATTCCCACATCTTTTACTTTTTTTATTGCTTCCTTATTCTGTTTCATTGTTGTAGTATCATTTTTTAGAAGCCCTAATATTCTTTGATTTCCCGATTCTAATCCAAAAGTAATCTGCTTACAATTTGCATCTTTTAATTCTTTTAATAACTCTAATCCAAGAGAAGTAACTCTCGCCTGACACCCCCAAATTATCTTAAGTCCTTCTTGTTTGTATAATTTGCAAAACTCTTTTGTTCGCGATTTACTGCATAAAAAATCATCATCCATAAAAAAAACTGCTTCTGTTCCATACTTATTCTCGAGTTCTTTCATCTCTTTAATTATTCTTTTTGCAGAATTCATTCTTAATGGTAACCCCCTCCAACTATTATGACAGAAAATACAATTATAAGGACATCCTCTTGTTGCCAGAATTGAATTTAATTTTGTGTTTGGGGGAACAAAATGCAAATGCGTTCCAGGGCTCCTGTCTTTTCCTTTTTGGTAATGTTTTACATTTATCAAGTCTCTATCTATTTCCGGAAGACTATCCAAATCTACTATTGGGTTTCCAGTTACTATTCCTTTTTCTGCTCTTCCTTCTAAAATTTTTATTAATGCATCCTCGCCTTCATTTTTAACAATATAATCAGCATGTTTCAATCCTTCTTCAGAAAGTACAGTAACATGTACTCCGCCCAATATTGTTTTAAATCCTTTTTTCTTACACCAATCTGCAATTTTATAAGCATCGCTTATAACTGCTGTTGTGGCAGTTATTCCAACAAAATCTGGACGTATTTTCTTGATTTTTTTGAAAATATTTTCACCCGCGATTTGATCTGCTATAAATACTTCATGTCCAAATTTCTTGGCATATGCAGCTAAAACTAAAAGGTTTAATGGTTCATGAACCCCATATTCATAATTAGTTCCGGCATTAACCAAAACAAGTTTTGTCATAAATTATCCAAGTTTTTCCATTTTTAAATTTAATCAGAACTTATTTTATGAATAAATTTTCGTTATTCTTTATCCATCCGATTAGATTTCTTACTCCTTCATCTGGAAGCACCCTTGGTTCCCATCCCAATAATCTTTTGGCCTTGCTTATATCAGAAACATAATATTTCAAATCTCCAAATCTTGGTTTATCAAACTTCAAGTTAGATTTTTTGCCAGTTATTTTTTCTATTAACTTTATGCACTCTAATAAAGAAATCATTGTTTTTTCTCCTCCGCCTATGTTATATATTCCAGGAATAGGATTATTATAAAAAGCTTCAAAAGCCCTTGCAACATCTGTAGCATAAAGTATATCTCTTAACTGTTTTCCTGTTCCAAAAACAGTTAAGGGGAGTCCGAGATAATTTCTGATTGCAAAATTCGCAACCCAACCATGATCTTCTCCTCCAAACTGATTCTCTCCATAAATTCCTGTGAGCCTGAAGCTTGCAGCTTTAATATTAAAAGTATCTATATAACATCGCACATAATTTTCAGCGGACATTTTTGACGCGTGCAAAGGAGTTACAACTCCTTGTAATATCGGCTCGTCCTCATTGATTGTTGTGGGATTTCTTATATATCTATTAATTTCACAATCAAATCCAAATACTTTTGCTTCAAATTCTTTCAATTCAGAATTAATTTTATCAGGACCATAACAGTGTATAGAGTTGCATGAGGCTATAGGAATATTATATTTTCTTGCACATTCTAAAACATTAAATGTTCCTAAAACATTAGTTGTAAAATCTAAGACAGGATCTTCCCAAGACATAGTCATTGTTGGCTGAGCAGCAGTGTGGCATATATAATCCACATCTTCACACCATTTCATCAAAGTTTCCTTGTCTCTTATATCTTCAACAACAACTCTTATACCCATGCCCTCCAATAATTTTTGATTGTGATATCTTGCTTCTGGCTTCATGTAAGTATTTCTTGCAAATTCATGTTTTGTAAGATTATCGTAAGCAATTACTTCCCAACCTTTTTTTATAAATAGTTCACAAATATGACTTCCTAAAAAACCACACCCACCCGTTACAAGAACTTTTGGCATAAATCCATTCATAAATTTGTATTTAAATAGATTTATGTATCAGAAATATATGCATTTATCATTAATCAATAATCTTTATAAATGAATATCCTTTTTTCCTGAAATGCCAACAATGTCTTTATCTCATAAATTAAAGATGTTTTCTAATTTTATTATCGATAGGAGATTCAGGGAAATTTATAATATGTTTTGGGTCTATCCTTTATGGTGGAACAGAAAAACGGCCGCATTTCTCCTAAATAAATTCCTCCCAAAATTAGGGATAGATTTATTTCCCCCATTTTTAGAAATAGAACCGACTACAGTATGCAATTTTAGGTGTGTTTGTTGCGAACATAGTTACTGGAAAGAAAAATCCAGCAACATGACTTTCGAGCAATTCAAAAAAATATTTGATGACTTCGGAAAACCAAAATGGCTCGGTCTTACAGGAATAGGTTCTTCTTATTTGAATAAAGATTATCACAAGATGCTCGCCTACGCAAAATCAAAAGGAACTATAATAGAAGTTTTTGACCATTTTGCCCATTTTAAAGATGACAATGAAATTAAAGAACTTATTGAAATAGGTCCTGATTTTCAGTTTATCTCAACTTATGGCGCATCAAAAAAATCCTTTGAAAAAGTTTGCAGAGGGAGCGATTACACCAAAATAGAAAAAAATCTCAGAACTTTTGTTAAATTAAAAAAACAAATGAAAAAAATATTTCCTATCTTAAATTTCCATTATATCATAACAAGCGAGTCTAAAGACGAAACTCTCGAATTTTTGGATTTTGTTCATTCTCTGAATACCGAGATAGGAGAAATACTAATAACTCCAATGCTTCACGGTTTTAAGGAAGCTGAAAAATACGTTGCAGAGATAGATAAAAATTATATGAGAAAAATAAAAGAAAGAGCACAAAAATATAAAATTCCCGTAACAGTTAACATGTCTGCAAAACAAGAAGCAGAAGGATTAGAAAGAAAACCAGATGTGAACAATTGTAAAGAGTACATAATGCCTTTTATTTTTGTAACAGGACACGTAACTCCTTGTTGTGCTCAGAATGAAGCTAATGCAAGAGATTGGCAGAAGAATATGTCTCTGGGAAATGCATTAGAAAAACCATTCAAAGAAATTTGGCATTCTCCAAGATATGTTAATATGAGAAAAACAATAAGAGAAAATAAGTGTCCAAGAGAATGTGCATTATGCCCTGCATACAACATCAATCATTAAACATTGTTATAGCATCTTCAAATGATTTAATCATTTTGTCGCTAAAAATATTCCATCCTAAATTTTTCTTTATAAAATCCGAAGCAGTTTTTGCCTGCTTTTTATATTCTTTCTTTTTATTATAAACTTCCAATAGCGCTTTTGAATAATCCAGAGTTGCAATCCCCAAATTAAATTTCTTCACAATAGATGCAGCACCCATTTCTTCAGAAACAATTATCGGCACTCCAGAACACAGCAATTCAAATGGAGCGAGCCATCCTCCTTGTTTGCCTATAGGAAACAAACCAACATCAGATGCCTTATATAAATCTCTTAACTCCTCTCTATTCAAATTTCCAGCGAATAAAATATTTTTTTCTAGTTTATTTTCTTTAATACAATCATTTATTTTTTTCTTGTATTTCTCATCAGCAATTTTTCCCGCTAATACTAAAAGAACAGAAGGTATTTTTTCTTTAATTTTGTTTATTATTTTAACACTTTCTAACTGATTTTTAGTATCAATAATCATTCCTGACTGCATAACAACAAATCTGTTTTTTAGATTGAATTTTTTCTTTGCTTTTTCTGCATTTCCTTTGGAAAAAAAATCATAGTTAACACCATAATAAACAATTCTCGCATCTTTTCCATATCTCTCTTTTGTTCTAGATTTGTTAAATTCGTCTGCGACACAGATAATGTCTATAGATTTTTTAACAATGTCTTTATCTATTCTGTTTCTTATTTTGTTCATTATTTTTAAAATAAAATTTGCTTTTGGTTTGCTCCAAAGATTTGGTGGTTCATTAAGCATCCACACACAAGGTTTTTTCCTTGGAAATAATGTCCATGTAGTAGGAAAATTATGAAAATTAATTAAATCATATCTCTTTGACAATTTTTTTAATTCTTTTCTATAAACCCTAATGAATTTTATTATATCTTTTGTTGTTTTGAACCCAGGAGGCTGTAAATCAATATTATGTCTTGGAATAATTATCTCTGTATTTATCAGATTTCTTTCAACTTCTTTTGATTTAGACAATGCAAGAATATCATTTTTAATTCCCCTTCTTGTCAACCAATTAGCCAATTCAGTAATAAGCAATTCTGCTCCCCCAAGATACTTCATCTGCGTATGAACAATCAAAACTCTTGGATTGGATTTTCTTATCAACTCTTTTCCTAATTCATAATCTTCTTTTGTGTTAATATTTACATATCCTTCTTTGTTTATGGGATAAATATAGACTTTTTTTCCATCGTCAATAGCAACTTGAATCCAATCAACTAATTCTCTTTCTCCTCTGTTTGCATTTATCGGAGTTCTTTCTATATAATTCAGCATATCATTTTTAAGAATGCAGTGTCCTGTTCCCTTAATTTTATTTATCACTACTTTTGGCTTTTCTATTAATCTGAAAGTTCTTCCAGTTTCGTTTGTCATTGCAGAATAAGTTTTTCCTATACTCAGCCTATCATTTTCGTAAACAACTCCACAAACAGCAAATAATTCTTCTTTCTTAAATTTTTTAATCATCTCTTTTATTTTTGCCTTTGGAAGAATTTCGTCTGCAAGCATAAGAAAAAAATCAGAATCTCCAATCATTTCTCTTGCACATTCAATTGCATGAACAATTCCTCTTTGTTCTTTTTGTACAGCATACCTCACAGGAATTCCTTTGTATTCATTTCCAACATATTTCTTAATTTCTTCCCCTTTGTAACCTATTAAAATTACAATCTCGCTTACTTCTGCCTCAACTGCATGTTCCAAATTGTATTCTATTATCGGCTTCTCAAAGAGCAAAACCATGCTTTTGTTGTTGTCTTTTGTGAATTCATTTAGTCTAGAACCTCTACCGCCCGCTAATATCAGCGCTTTCATTTGACAAACTCCTGTACGCAAAACTTCTGTTTTGTGTAATGGCTGACTTCCCGTCTGCCGTCTTTGGCGAATGAGTTAAAAAGCTCCAAATTCAAAGGTAAGTTTTTTCTCATTAGTTATTCTGCATTTTTCACTCTTTAAAGCATTTATATAAGAAAACTATATGCTTTCAAAATATATATCGAACATAGTTACATAATCCTTAAAAACATCTTTTTTTATATCGTTTTATGAGAATAATTTTGATTTCTCCTGCTACTTTTCCATCTGATCAGGGAATAAGAACAATATCTAGTGTTCTGAAAAAAGAAGGACATGAAGTAAAGCTTGTTTTTATGTCTCTTAGTGAAGATTATTCAAAAAATTATAATATTTCAGAATTAATTCAATTATTAAGGCTTTGCAAGGATAGCAAGTTAATAGGAATAAATTCTTTTGCCTCAACATCACAAAGAGCTTCAAGAATAATTTCTTTTTTGAAGAAAAATCTGGATGTTCCAATAGTATATGGCGGGGTTCATGCGACAATCTCCCCCGAAGACTGCATAAAGGTTGCAGATATTGTTTGTGTTGGAGAGGGAGAAGGAGCAATAACTGATTTGACAAAAGCAATAGAAAAAGGGAGAAATTTTGAAAAGATAAAAAATCTCTGGATAAGAAAAGCAGATGGCACAATAGCAAGAAATCCTGTCAGAAACCTTATAGATAATTTAGATTCTCTGCCTCTTCCAGATTATGATATAGAAAATCATTACATCCTTGACAAGGGAAAAATAAGAAAATTCAGAGAGTATGATCTGGCAGGACAAATCTTTTTTTTAACAGGAAGAGGATGTCCTTATGGATGTGATTATTGCAGTAATTCTTTTTTTAACAAACTCTATGAAGGAAAGAGAAAATCTGTTTTGAGATGGCATTCTCCAGAATATATAATAAAAGGTATTCTTGAATTAAAAAGAAAATTTCCAAGAGCGCTTGGTTATTTTGATATAAGAGACGACACGTTTTCTTTGAGACCTTTAGAAGAAATAAAAAAATTCTGCAAGTTCTATAAGGAAAATGTCAGAATGAGATTCAAGTGTCTTGCAGACCCCCACACAGTTTCTGATGAAAAAATAAAATTGCTAGTTGATGCGGGGTGCACAGATATTATTGTAGGAATACAAGGAAGTGAGAGAACAAATCTAGATATATATCATAGAAATCAGACAGATAATGATGTGTTGAAAGCATCCGAAATATTGAATAAATATAAAGAAAAATTAGCAGTAATGTATGATGTAATAACCTGCAATCCTTATGAAAAACAAGAAGATATTATAAGTTTAATCCGCCTTCTACAAAAGATTCCCAAACCATATTATCTTTCCATAAACAATCTTGTTTTTTTCCCTGGCTCGCAATTATACAAAAGAGCAGTTAATGATGGAATGATTAAAACAGAAAAAGACGCAGCGTATAAATTGAATTATTGGGACAGGGCAAAGCACATTAAATTAAAAGAAAAGAATGCTTATCTTGTTTTAATCTTAAATTTAATGAGGGGTTCTGTTACAGAAAAAAGATTTGGATTTATGCCCTCTTTTTTAATTAACTGGCTTTTATTTTCCAAAAGGGTTGAGAAAAATATAAGAAATCCTTTTATGACTAAAATAGCCTTAAAATTCGTTGAAATAATTGATTTGATAAGAGAAAAAATATTAAAACCAGCTTATAGATCCCTTCCTGTGAATTTCAAAATTTGGTATGATAAAATTAGATACAGAGTTTAATTAGATTTTCTAAAATCTTTCATTTTTACTTTATAGTCTGTTGGGTCTTGTGCATTAGCCCAATAAAATCCTTCCTGCCTTAATCTACATGCAAGGCAATAACCACAATGTTTTCCTTTTATGCTGCTATAACAACTGAATGTATTTTTTAGATTAACGCCAATTTTTATTCCAAGTTTTACAATATCTTCTTTGTCTCTTTTTATTATTGGAGCTATAATCTTAAAATTTTCATAACATCCTAATTTACTTAACCTATTCATTTCACTCACAAATTTAGGAGTTGTATCTGGATATGCCTCTTTTCCTTCATTCTTGAATCCGACAAACAAATCGTATTTTTTCTTGTTATTTATGTATAAAGACTCTGCAAGAGCGAGGCAATAAACGAGAAAAATAGTATTCCTGCATGGAACATATAATCGCTTAGATTCTTCAGAACTGTCTTTTAATTTTTTCCTTGTAATTTTTTTCGGTTTATTGTTCAAGGTTTTTGCAATATTTCCCAGCCATCTTAAATCTATTTCAATGAATTCTGCAGAAATATCTTTTGCGCATTTTTTAGAGCAATTTCTTTCCTGAATAAGGCTCTTTTGATTATAATTAAAAAAAACTATCTTAATATCAGAGTAATTTAATCTTTTCTTGACATAATGTGCAGTTATAACGCTGTCTAACCCCCCAGAGCATAATACTAAAGCATGTTTCATGACTATTTCATTTAGGTAATCTTTATAAATTTGTTTTATGAGAGTATTTCATGAAAAAACCTGCAAACCAGTTAAAAAAGGGAGACAAAATAATTTTAGCAAACCAAGAATACATCATAGAAGAATTAGAAATATCTGACATAGGAAAACATGGTATGAGAAAAGTTAGGGTTGTTGCACTTTCTCCAAAACAAGAGAAAATAGTCCTTATACGTCCAGAAGATTATCCCTTCGATTCTGTTTAAATAAAATGATAGATATAATCATAACTTCTTATAATGAGCCCAAATCAACACTGAGAGCAGTTAATGCATTTTTAAATCAAAACATACAAGAAGAGTTTAGGATAATTGTCTGTGATCCATTTGAAGAAGTCAGGGAATTTATAAAGAAAGAAATAAAAGACAAAAGAGTGGGGTTTTTCCTGGACCCAGGGGAAGGGAAAAGCTACGCCCTTAATTTATTATTTGAAAAGCTAAAATCAGATAAGAAAGAAGATATTTTTATACTCACAGATGGAGACGTTTATGTTTCAGACAATACTATTAACGAAATTTCTAATGCATTTAAGAGCCAAGAAGTTGGATGTGTTACAGGAAAACCAACATCTGTTGATGAGAGAAATACTCAATTTGGTTATTGGTCTCATTTATTATTTTCAGGAGCTCATAAGGTTAGAGAAAAATTATCTAATGAGAAAAAATTCTTTGAATGTTCTGGGTATTTATTTGCAATAAGAAAAGCAGTAATCTCGGATTTTCCTTTGGATGTTTCAGAAGATTCTGTAATTCCTTATCTATTTTGGCAAAAAGGATATAAAATAAAATATCTTTCTAATGTAGAAGTTTATGTAAAAAATCCGGATAATATAAAAGACTGGGAAAATCAAAAAATAAGAAATATAAAAGGGCATGAGAATCTTAGTAAATTATTCCCAGAAATGCCCAGAACAAAAACTTTTTGGAATGAGATTAAATATGGTTTTTTTCATACTCTTCTTTACCCCCAAAATTTTAAAGAATTTTCATGGACATTAGGTCTCTTGAAAGCAAGATACAAAATTTATGATAAGACGTTTAAAGACCTAAATGATGAAAAGACCTATTCTGATGGATGGAGAGAAACAGAGATAAAATCTACTAAAATGCTTGATTAATCTTAAATTCTTCAAGTTTTTCTTTCAGTTCTTCTAATGAGTTTACTATCTTTGTAGAATGGATTATTATTGCGCTTAAACTATCCAGAGCATCTTCTATAGACTCGTCTTCTTTTATTCCTATTACAGGAATTCCTCTTGCATAAGCATATCCTAACTCCCATGCAGTTCCAGCACCAATGTGTAATCCGTTCAAATCAGCGATAACTAAAGAAACATCTCTAAATCCTTCCATTATATCTCCTTTAAATGCCTTCTCTACATCTTCTATTCCATTTACCAATCCCACATCCCTATGTGGGAGAAAACTATCAAAACCCAGTTCCTCTGCTATTTTTGCTAATCTTTCCAAGAACTCTCTTTCATTTTCATTGCATAACTTTCCAGCAATATAAACTTTCATTCTTTTATCTATTGATTTCTTCTTCATAAATTTTATATAGGCCACCCCGTTTTAAATTTAACTATGGCCCAAAAAATTTTAATTATCAAGTTAGGTGCTTTAGGGGATGTTATAAGAACACTTCCACTAGCAAAAGCAATTAAAGAAAATTTTTCTGATTCTGAAATAACTTGGATAACAAAAGAAAATGCTTTGGAATTATTTGAAAATAATCCATATGTTAAAAGAGTTTTCACAGATAAAAATTATCCAAAAGAATCTTTCAATTTATTATACAATTTTGATATTGATAACGATGCCACAAAAATCGCTTTAGAAATAAATGCTGAAAAAAAATATGGCTTCTATCAGGAAAATGGTTATCCTCTCGCATTTAATACTCCTGCAGAATATTACTTGAATACTATATTCGATGATAATTTAAAGAAGATTAACAAGAAAACTTACCAAGAGATGATGTTTGATATTGCAGAATTGCCATATTGTAAAGAGATTGCCCCCATTTTTTTAAATGAAAAAGATATAAAATTTTCTGAAAGGTTTTTGGAGGACAATCAAATTAACAAGAAAAAGCTTATTGGAATACATATGGGAGCTTCTCCAAGATGGCCTTCTAAAATTTGGGATTTGGAAAATATCAAAGAATTTATCAAGAAAGCCAAACAAAGAGGATATGAAATTTTATTGTTTGGAGGTCCGAACGAAATAGACATACATGAAAAATTTGCCAAAGAATTAGAAACAGAAGGAATAAAAGTTTACAGAAATAATCCACAAAATTCTCTAAAGGAATTTGCTTCATTAGTAAATTTATGCAATCAAATGATTTGTTCTGATAGTTTTTCTTTACATGTTTCTTTGGCATTAAAAAAACCAACAATATGTTTATTCTTCTGCACCCCCCCTAATGAAATAGAAAGCTATGACATTTTGAAGAAAATTATTTCCCCAAAACTCAATGATTTTTTCCCAGAAAAAATGAATGAATATGATAGAGATTTGACAAAGAGTATATCTGCTGATGAAGTTTTAGATGCTTTAGAAAAAAACAATCCTGTTAGAGTTGTAAACGCAATTGTTAAACACCCTAAAGAAAACAAATTTTTAATTATAAAAAGAAAAGAAGGAATTCATGAAAATAAATGGGCTTTTCCCGGAGGAATTATCAAAGAAGGTGAAAACCATGAAATTGCTATTAAAAGAGAATTAAAAGAAGAAACAGGATTGGAATTGAAGAATATTATCAGAAAAATTTCAGATTATTCTTATTTAAGACCTGACAGAAAAAATACTATAGGAAATTCTTATCTGGTTGAAGTTAAAGACGATAATGTCTCAATAAACGAGGAAATTCAAGAATATAAGTGGGTTACAATAGAAGAATTTGAAGATTTAGACTACATTGAAGGATTAGAAGAAGAGATTTTTAATGCATTCTATACATAATATTTATTTAACATTCATAAACTTTTTATATGCAACTTTAAACTATAAAGATACAAGAAATGATAAAGATGGTATTTTGTGATATAGATGGGTGTATGGGAAATTTTGTAAAGCCAGAATATCCATTAAAACAAGATTTATCTGAAAATCTTAATAAACTTGAATCAATAAAGAATAAAACAAAGAAATTTAAAGATGTTCTTTTTGGAGTTGCAACAGGACGTTCTTTTTATCAATCAGATAATATAATGCATCAAGCAGGACATCAAGGGCCTTCAATATTTGAAATGGGAAATGTGATTTTTGAACCAGATAGGGGGGTCTATAATTTATTTGAAGAACACGAAAAGTTTAAAGACAGCAAAGAAATTGTAAGGCAGTTTATTGAATGGAAAAGACAGATGATAAATCATGAGAAAGAGATAAAAGAAAGATTTCCTATGACAAACCTAAGGCAAATAAAAGATAGAAGTTGTATGCTTACTTACGAATTTGATAAAGAGATTAGTAAGGAACTATATAATTTTTTAATAAATAAAATGCCAGATATTGTTAAAGAGGGAATTCAGAATAATATTTTAAAAGTTCTTTTCTCTAAGAACGCATTAGATATTCTGCCAAATTTAAGCAAAGGAGATGCTGTCTCTTTTTTAGCTAATAAATACAAAATTGATAAAAAAAATGTTTTGGCTATAGGAGATTCAAGTCATAGTGATTTGGATTTATTAAGTGCTGCAGGTTTAGTCGCGTGTCCTTTTAATGCAGATGAAGAACTGAAAAAATATGTACTTGAACATAACGGATTCATTGTTCCGAATAGTTCAAATGAAGGATTATTGAATATTCTTGACTTAGTTGAGAATTTTATTAAATTTAGTAATTTAAGAAATGAATTTAGAGTTATTAAATCGGTTTAAAGATAAGAATATCTTAGTTATAGGTGATTATTGTATTGATAAATTTTGTTATGGAGAGCCTAAAGGAGTTTCTCCAGAAGCACCAATACTTAGAATTGTAGGTAACAAGGATACGGTAAAGATAAATCCCGGAATGGCAGGCAATATTATAACAGGAGTTAGAGCATTAGGAGCAAAGTGTTATGCTGTGGGGGTTATTGGAAGAGATGAAGCCAGCAGAAATTTAATAAGAATTTTTAATGAGCGTGGAATAAATACTAAAGGAATGATTTCAAGAGATTATAGAGTTACTCCAGAATTTACTAGAATCGTTGCAGGAGGAAAGAAATATCCAGAGCAACAAAAAATAAGGTTTGACATTGAAAATGAAAAGCCGATTAGCGAATCTGTAGTTCAAGATATGACTTCTTTTATGCAAGGATCAAAAAAAGAAATCGATGCAATTATTGTAGCAGATTATAATGAATTTGGAGAAGGAATTATTGGAAAAGATTTATTAGAGAGTATAAGAAAAATTGCTAAAGAAGAGGACACAATTTTAATTGGAGATTCAAGATTAGGATTTTGCAATTTTAAGGATTTTACATGCATAAAACCGAATCTTTGCGAGGCAGAACAACTTTACAATGGAAAATCGGGTTCTCTTGAAGAATTAGCTTGGAGGATTACACAAACTTTAAACTTAAAGTCTATTCTAATAACAAAAGACAAAGATGGAATGTACCTATTTACACGTTCAGGAATAAAAAAAGATTTTCCCGCTTATGCAAAAAAACTTGTGGATGTTACAGGAGCAGGAGATAGCGTAACAAGTGCCTTCACCTTAGCTCTGGCTTCTGATTTTAGTTATCAGGACTCAGCACAATTAGCCAGCTATGCAGCAGCAATAGCAGTATCAAAATCAGGAGTTGATGTTGTTACATTAGATGAATTAAAACAATTTGCTTTAGAAAATGAGAAATAAGATAAAAACTTTAGAAGAATTAAAAAAAATAGTAGAAGAACATAAAAAGAACGGAAAGAAAATAATTACAACAAGCGGTTCTTTTGATTTGTTACATATAGGACATGTTTATATTTTAGAGAGTGCTAAAGCACTTACAGATATTTTAATTATTTTTTTGAACAGTGACTCTTCTATCAAAGGACTAAAAGGACCGAATAGGCCAATTGTTCCAGAAAAAGAACGGGCAGAGATGTTATCTGCCTTAGAATGTGTAGATTATATAACAATATTTGAAGAAAATAATCCACTTAACCTAATTAAAGAAATAAAACCAGACTCTCATATCAAAGGAGGGAGTTTTGACCCAGAGAGAGTAAGAGCAGAAAAAGAGCTTATTGAATCATGGGGTGGAAAACACATAACATTACCAATAGTAGAAGGGTATTCTACTACAAACCTAATCGACTCTATATTAAGAAATTATGACAAAAATATAGATAAAAAATAATATAAAAACAAATAAAAACCCATAAATTAATAATTCTTGATGGTAGAAAGAGGAATTTCAACCAAAATACAAAACGTGACTAAAGCGAAGTACAGGAGGAGTTTTGCATAATGGAAGAGGATATCGAAAAGAGAAAAAAGAAGTTGAAAGATAAGCTTTTTTCTTGGGTAAATGATAATTATGACAAGCTCTTTATTGTGATTTTAATTGCAGCATTTGTCATAAGGCTTATTATTTTCTTAAAAACTATGAATCAGCCATTGTGGTATGATGAAGCGAGTTATTTAATGGCTGGAAAAAAATGGGGATTAGGATTAGATATAAGAGACATTTGGTATTACAGAAGAGGATTTTTATTTCCCTTAATATGTACCTTCTTCTTTAAGTTTGGATTAGGAGAAGTTTCAATAAGATTTTTTGGTATTTTGCTTTCAGTCGGATTTGTTTTTGTCTCTTATTTAATAATTAGGGATATGTTTAATAAAAAGATAGCATTGCTGTCCTGTATAGGTTTGACTTTATCTTGGATATTATTATTCTTTACAGGTAGAATTTTAACAGATATCCCCGCGGCCTTTTTTATCTTATTATCTTTGTTGTTTTTTTGGAAAGGATATATTCTAAAGAAGGGAAATAAATTTATTTATCTCTTTGCATTATTTTTTGGATTAGCGATTCTTATAAGAATGCAGTCATTCATGTTAGCTCCTCCCTTTCTGATAATGATATTTATTAAAGAAAAATTTAAGATGTTTAAGAATAAGTCTCTCTGGATTGCCTTGGGTATTTTTCTCTTAATAATGGTGCCTCAGGGAATTCTTTATTCTATGCATTATGGAAATCCTATTTCAGATATTATTTCCCATTACCTTGGAGTAGGTGCTAAAGCAGCAGGAACAGCAGATGAAAGAACTATTTCTTTAGCTATATTCAATTATTTTACAGACTTGCCTTACATGATGTCAAAGATTATGCTTATTCTGCTGATAATAGGAGCAGGTTATTTTTTATTGGATTTAATCTTGGGTTTTGACCAGATTTTTAAAAATGAAGATTTACAAAAAAAGTTTTTTGTTTTCTGCTGGATTCTTTCTTTGTTTTTAATTATGGGTTATATCGGTTCTGTATCTTATGTCGAGCAGAGATATATAACTGCAGGATTGCCGTTCTTATTTTTAATGTCTTCAATTCCTTTAGTAAAACTATCAGAATTTTTTACAAAGAAGTTTAAAATAAAAGAAATTTCTGCTGTTCTCATAGTGTCAATCATTCTTGTAGTCTTTCTTGTTGCTAATATATTTGGACCTTCTAATTTTAACACAACCTTCAGCCTTTTAGAAAATAAGAAAAGTTCTTATTTAGAAATTGAACAAGCAGGTTTATGGTTAAAAGAAAATTCTAATCCAAAAGATATAATCATTTCTTCTTCTCCGACACAAATTATGTATTATTCAGAAAGAACAGTGTATACCACCCCCGAACTTGGTAAAAATGAAACCGAATTCCAAGAAAATGTAACAAAAATGAAACCAACGTATCTTATATTGTCAGTTTTTGAACAGGAGGATTATTCTTGGATATATTCTTATCCTATTAAGCATAACGACACTCTGACGCCTGTTCAGGTTTACCAGCAACAAGAACAGCCCGTCGTAGTAATTTACAGGTTTAATTCTTAAATTTTACAATATCTTTAAGTTTTAAATAAATATTCAAAGGATTTTTTTATAAGTTTTATTGATTCTATTCCAGAACCAGAAATAATAGAATAAATTCTCCATTGAGACCATCCATAAGAAATAAGATAAAAAAAATCATAAATTTTATTTTTTGGAAGTTTTATCATTTGTTTGATTAGAGGATGAAGTATAGGAAATCTTACAGCAATTATACTTAGTTTATGCAAATTCTCTAATCTTCTTTTATCATATGGATTATATTTTAATGCAGTTGTGTTCAAGTAACTTGTATCAAGTTTATCAAAATTTCCGTCAAAAAAATCATTGGCAATAGCATAATTAGAGAGGGCGGTTCCAGGATAAGGTTGGAAAATAGAAAAACCTGAAAGATTTGGTTTACATTTAGAATTCAATTGAATAGTTTTAAAAGAATCTTCCAAATTTTCTCCGGGAAGACCCAACATATTTTGAGAAGTTATCTTTATACCTTGTTTTTTTATCATATCGCATGCATTTAATATTTGTTCATTTGTCATATTTCTTTCTAAAACATCCCTCCTTATTTTTTCATCACCATTTTCAATACCCATATAAACAAGAATACAATTGGCAGATTTCAAATTTTTTGCAATTTCAGGCGTCATTAGATCAGCTCTTACATTACAAATAAATGGAAGACCTATTTCTTGTTTATATTTCTCACAAAATTCTATTAACCAATTTTCATTTATATTGAATGTATCATCAACAAGTTTTACAACGCCTAAAGGATATTTTTTCTTAACTTCTTTAATTTCTTCAAGTACATTATTGACACTCCTTTGTCTTATTATTTTACCTTTATTGTGCTTATATATTTCATTATATTGTTTATTAAAACAATAACTACATTTGAAAGGGCAACCCCTACTTGTTATAAATCTCTTCATTTTCAAATCTCTCAATAACTCATCCTTTTTGTAGATTATTTCTCTGTCTGGAAAAGAAAGATTATCTAAATTTTGAGTCAAATCTCTCATGGGATTTTTAATGATATTATTCCCAATTTTCACCCAAAAATTTTTTGTTTTTTCTGGACTCTTTTTCTTTTCAAATCGATTTACAAATTCCGTGAAAGCCTCTTCCCCCTCTCCTCTACATATAGCATTTACCCCCTCTTCTTCAATCATTTCCGGATAGAAAGTAGGATGTGGACCTCCAAAAACTGCATATACCTCAAAATGTTTTTTTATCTCTTTGTTTAGCGCAATATATTCTCTATGATTTCCGGTAGTTATGCTGTACGCAATAATATTTGGTTTAAGTTCCTTTAATTTTTGAAAAACATTTTCCTTTTTGAAACAGATTAAATCAGTCTCATGACCTGCCCCCTTTAATGCTGAAGAGAGATACATTATTCCTAAGGGATCAGAAATAGTTATTGTGTTTATTATAAATACTATTTTCATATTCATCTCAAAAATTAATAATTTAAAAAGATTATTGTCTTTTATACTTCAATTTGAGATATTTCTGAACTTTAGAATATAGGTTACTGTCAAAAAATTAAATTTCTTGATGAGTTTTAATTCAGATTTAAGTATCTTCAAAATTTCAGGATATTTTGTGATGTGTTCTTTTGGAACTTCTGGTTTTCCTACCATTCTTCTCATAATTCTGGAAATCTTATTTTCAGTAGGAATTGAAACAATCAACTCAAAATTCTTGCCCATTTTTTTGAAATTGCCGATTATCCCCCCAATTTCACTAAAAGGAATATGTTCAAAAACATCCAAAGCGAAAATCTTTTCAGGAGAGATTTTTCTGTAATCATCTATAAATGTCTTTTCAGGATTGATATCATAACCATAGATATTATACCCCTTTAATTTTCTTTCAAGCCATCCACCCCCGCATCCAAAATCAAGAATTATCTCTTTCTTTTTTAATCGGGCGATTTTTATAGCAAGCCAAACCTTTGTTTTAAAATAAGTTCTCGTGATAATATTTGAACTTTCATAAGTATTTTCTAATTTATTATCTTCCACCATCAATCATCTCCATAAAAATTTCATGTAATTCTTTAACTTTCAGATTTTTTCTTTTTCCATTCTTTTTTATTAAATAAAATGCTTTCATTTCTTTGTCTTTTCCATCGTAACCATGCATTGCTTTAATTATCTTCTTTCCTTGCCAGTAATTAGGAGAAATTAATACTCCTGTATCTGCCAAAAAGATTAGCTGGCCATATTTTTTATTTGGCCATTTGATTATTTTTCCAAACTCTAAAGAAAGCCTTTTTCTTACCTCTTCAAGTTTCTCTGGAGTTCCCCAGTATCTTGCTATATCAGAATCAATAAAACATTCATCAATTTCAGGCACAGAAACGATTTTTTTTATATCTGCCATTCCGTGGTCTGACAAGAGGATGTCAAAATCCATTTTTGATAATTCCATATCCACTTCTTTAATCGCCTTTACCATCTCTTTGCTTTTTGTACCATATTTATGTCCTATCTTGTCCAATTTTCCAATATAAATAAATTCAATGGGAAGTTTGTAAAATAAAGATTTCCCAACAGAGAAATCAAATTTGTATAATTTTTTTAATGGAATTTCATCAATTTTAAATAACTCTTTTCTTTCCAATAATCTAATAAAATTAATCACACAAGTTATAAAAAATCTGCCACATTTTCCAAAAATTTCAAGCCAATAAAACTTTTTTGTCCATCTTAAAGAAGACTTTTCTAATCTGCACATTAAGGCAAGTTTGTCAGATTCTCCCCTAAAAAATACTTCCATGCCCCCCCAATGTCCAAGAGGCATCTCAAGTTCCCCCCATTCATACTTTTTTGTTAAAGAGGAAATATAAGATGCATATTTGAGATATTCTAACTTAAAACCATCAATCATAATTATCTTTAATTTTGCCATGATTTCTTAAAAAGTGATAGATTAATAAATTTATTTGCTCTTTTCCAAATCATCTAGATAGTATTTGTTTACTGTAAACCTAAATACATTATCTATTTCTAAATCATATTTTCTTTTATAATAGATGAAAAATATCAGTAAATCTCTCAAAAAAATTAAGTTTCTCATCTTCAAACCTTCAATCAGGATTTTTTTTATCTGATAATTTCTGACTTTATTTACGATTTTCTTTATGTCCTTTCTTGTCGCATATTTTGTTCTTGAAACAGGAGAAGTAAACATAGTATAAGAGTCCTTAAATCCTTTTTTTTCTATTAAATCTTCTTTCTCACATATTTCTTTTATTTCTGTTGCAGGAAGAGGCATCATTATCGGAAATAATGTATAATCTGCATTTATTCTTCTTGCCATTTTATAACTTTCATTCATAGTTTCAACACTATCATAGGGAGCACCAACAATAAATTGTACTCTTAAACGCAACCCATATTTCTTAATTATTCTAACTGCGTTATAGATTTGTTCTTCACTCATCCCCCTTTTGTATAATTTATTTCTTATATTTTCGTTTCCTGATTCAACACCCATTCTGACTTCATAACAACCAGATTCTTTTAAGAGTTTTATTATTTCATCAGTTACTAAATTTGCCCTTACATTGATATTCCATTTTATTTTTTTATCGAATCCCCTCTCCTTAAATTTTTTGCAGAATTCAAAAACAAAATCTTTATTTAAAATAAAAGTATCATCATAAAAAAAAAGATATCTCATTCCCAAGTTGTAATGTTTTTCAATTCTTAATTCTATTTCTCTCATCACATTGTCAACACTTCTAAATCTTACATATCTACCAATTAATTTTTTCTTTAATGCATGATTACTACAATAGGTACAATCATAGGGACATCCTCTTGATGCCATTATTGGGAGATGATTATCATTAATCAAAAAATATTTTTTAAGATCAAAATCACTCCAGTCAGGATAAGGAATTTTATCAAGATTTTCAATCAATTTTAGATTTTGGTTTTTTATAATTTTCCCGTTATTTTTATACCAAATTCCTTTTACATTTTTGCAGTTTAATTTTTTATCTAAAATTTTTTTAATAGGATATTCCCCCTCTCCAATACATATTATATCTACTCGGGGGTTAGTTATAACCTCTTCAGGCATTAAAGTTACATGCACCCCCCCCAAAATTATTTTAATATGATAATTATCTTTGATGAATTCGGCCATCTTTGACGCTTGGTCATAATCAAAACTCAATACAGAGAAACCGATTAAATCTGGTTTGAATCTTTCTATTCTTGCTTTTAGATATTCTTTCCAGTCTTTTTTGTGGAAAATAAAATCTGCTATTTCTGCTTTATGTTTTGTTTTTTCATTCACAAAAGCCTTAAGAACAGCCAATGCCATGCTAGGCATTAAAGCGTACCCTTCTATATTCGGCTCAATTAGTAATATTTTCATTTTTCTAAAGTTAACAAAATTCATTAATAAAGATTATTATAAATTATAGATTATGTCTCTGTTTCTCTTCTAAATCATCTTTTGAAGATAATATATAGAATACAACTTAAGAATCCTGTCTTTTAATGGCTGCGTCTTATTTGTTAGTTTTCTAAGATATTTCTCCGCTTCTTCTTTTTTATTAAAGAAATATAAAATAAGAGAAATGGCTACTATTAATCCTGAATCTTTCCACCTAGCTAAATTTTTAATTAAAATTTCCTTTTTCTTCAAACCACCTAAAAAGAATTTTACATTAAGATAATATTGTGCAGGAAAAAGATACTTGCTCTTCAGATAATCATTAAAATAAGTATAAGGCATTTTTTTATACATCAAATCGCAAATTTCAGTCCAATCTTCAGACTCTGTTTGAAGATAATCTTTTAATATTCTCTTTAAAGTCCATTCTACCCATTTTTTTGATTGAATAAAAACTTCTTCAACATTATCTATTTCATACCCCCTATTTAATTTGGAATGGGTGGCTGTTTTTACCCATTTTTTTAATTCTTCAGGGATATCTTGCATCTTTTCAAATATCTTTAATCTTTCCTGGTATCTTGAATTATATTTATTTTCATAGATTAATATCGCTGAACACAAATCAATAAACCCCTTTACAGAATATATCGATTTTATTGCCTTAAAATTATCTTCTGCAATCGCAAAATGATCTACCTTATTAAAGAGAAGCCGTATGGCATCTGATTTTGATATCTTTAATTTTGGAATTTCTTCCAGTACTTTTTTATCTCCATATATAACAGTGCTTGTCTTTAAATCAGCAGTTCTTTGAGTAGGAAACATCTTTTTAAGAGATTTATATTCTACACAATGTAAATCAACATGAAAAAATTTATCCTCATCATAAGTTTCATTGAAATTTTCAACAATTTCCAATCCCCCCTTTCCTATTGCTTTTGAACATTCTTCCCCTAGTTTTTCCAATTCCTTGTCATTTATTTTTTTCTTAGTGATGATGTACATATCATAATCATTTAATGGGGCAATTTTTCCCCCTATTTTTTTGAAACTTCCTCCTCCATGGCCAAAACCTCCAAACAGAATAATGCTAATAGGATTAAAGTTTCTTAAGATTATTTCTTTAATAATTTTCATATCCTGTTCTACTTTCTTATCTGCTTCTGCAGAAGTAGTATATTTCATTTTCTTTCTCTCAAATAGAGTCCTCTCTGTTCGAGTGATGAACTTTAGTTCTTTCTCTTCTAAACATGAATAATATTGCAAATATAGAAGGAATTACGCTGGTGATAAGGATATTTAGAATAGACATAGAAAATATTTTGACAGCTGCAATTCCAAACAATCCAAACAGGCTTATCATTGTAATTTCTCTTGTTCCAAAGCCATTTATTGTTATAGGAATCTGGGCGACTAAAGTTGTAATGGGAAGTATTGCCAAGAAAGGAATAAATCCTATATCTATCCCAAGAGCTAAAGCCATGAAATACATGCCAGCATAATCAATGATCCAGTTAACTAAATTAAGAAGGAATACGGGAAATAAAAAACCCAAGGAAGGCATTTCTTTGTAAAAAGAATCAAAAAGTTCTTTGCTTTTTTCTTTCATTTTTTTTGGAATAAGTATTCTGTGAACAAATCTCAGAAATGGTTTGCTTGCATCCTTTTTATAAAAAATAAAAGAAATAGTAATCATTAATAAAAATATAGCGATAATAAAGTAAAGATAAAATGAAGATATTATCTTTTCGTAAAATATAAATCCAAATCCAATAGCTAAAATAAATAAGGAACTTAAGTCCAATATTTTGTCTATAACAAAATTACTGAGTCCTCTCCCAGTATCCCCCCTGTCTTTTAAATAATCTACTCTTATTATGCTTCCTATTTTTGAAGGAGTTATAAATCCATAAAAATTAGATACTAAATTGATTTTAAAAGCTTCCTTAAAAGGAACGTTTATTTTTTGTTTTCTTGCTATAACAAACCATTTTAATGTTTGAGTAACAAAAAAAATTAATACAAGAATAATTGCAATAGCAAGATAGTACAAATTTACATTTTCAATTTCTCTAAGTACTTTTGTAACATCTAGTTTGATTAAAAGATAAATAAATATCCCTATACCAATAATCGGAAGAAATTTTCTAACTTGTTTCCATCTCATTAAAATTATTGCTTTTTTGTGAATAAAAACCTTTTGTATTACAAATCTTTTTTCGGTAGAAAATCCTTAAGATGTCCAAAAACAGCCTTTAATCCTCTTAAATTGAATTTGAAATCATTCCAGCTCCTCATGTTTTTTGTTCTTTGAAATATATAAGAAGGAGTTAGGAAAATAGTATAAATTTTCCCGCAAATGTTAACAACTTCGTTTGCATCAGAATTCTCTGTCTTTAAAATGGGCTCTCTCATATCATATCTTTCATACTCTTTTGGATTAAACAAAAACCAATCATTTTCTTTTGCTTCTTTCCATAAAGGGGTTCCAGGATAAGGAATAAGAACAGTTGCTTGGAGCAAATCTGCTTTGCCATTCTGCATTAATTCTTTAGCTAGTTCAAAAGTTCTTAATGCATCTTCTTTATTCTCCCAAGGGTAACCTACAATCATAGTTAAATGCACAGTTAATCCTGCTTTTTTTGCCATCTCACATCCATTTAGGATATCCTCTACTCTTATTCCTTTATTTAATCTGTCTAATGTTTTTTGATTTGCACTTTCTAGTCCAAATTTCAATAATCTGAACCCGGCTTTTTTCATCAAATCAAACTCTTCCTGTTTCAATGCTCCAAATCTCATATTGCAGGAATATTTTATTTTTTTATTATATCCTCTTTCTATTAGTCCATTGCATAATTTTTTCAGCCATTCTCCGATCATTAGTGTTCCAGAATCATCAAAAATTTCTTTTACATTATATTTTTCAATTAACATTCCTATCTCATCAAGAACATTCTCAGCACTTCTTGTTCTAAAACTTGGAAAAAGAGTTGGCCAGGCGCAGAATTTGCATTTCCCCCACCAGCAGTCTCTGCCAGACATTATATAAAAAAAAGGTTTTCCTTGTAGATTGTATTCTTTTTTATATAATTTCCATTTTGTTAACTCTCTGTCAATAAAAGGAAGCTCGTTTAAGTTATGACTAAGCTGGAACTTTCCAGAATTAATTATCTTGTTATTTTTTTTATAGAACATTCCTTCAGGGCATTTTTTTATCTTTCCAGAAAGCCAATCACATAGATTAGAAAGGCTAAAATCAAAGTCTCCTCCTTGTAAAACAAAATCTGTTTTTGAATTCTCCAAAGTTTCTTCAGGAAAAGCAGTAACATGGTCTCCCATAATTGCAATTTTCATTTCAGGAAATTTTTCTTTTAACTCATCTATAAGTTTCCAATGCTGTTTTATTACAGGGGTTTTAGTCTCAAATGCAAATAATTCTGGTTTTTCACTTTCAATTTTCCTGATAAATTCTTCGAGAGAAATATTTTCTGCTATACAATCCATCCACACTACTTCATACCCTTGGCTTTTTAACAAGGTTGCAGCACTTCCCAAAACAATTGGAAATAAATAAGAGGGATTGCTAAACCACTGAAATTGCCTGTTCTGGCTCAACAACGCAACTCCTTTTTTAGATTCTGTTGGAGGATATCCTATAAAAATTTTCATAGATTTGTTAAGAAACCTAGCCTCTTTAAATGTTTTTGTGGTTTTTACTTAATGTATTTTTAATTTTGCTGGTAATTTTCTATAAGCTCTTACTAAAAAATTGAATGGGGAATGAAGAAGCCTTAATCTTATAAGAGACACAAACATGAGAACTGGCGTCCTCTTCAAGTTTATTTTTGATACCTGCTTATCTTCCCATGTTGTTGGAATATCTATTATCTTTGCATTTGCCTCTTTTTTTAAACAGAATAATAATGCTACATCAAAATTCCATTGGCTGCTTATCATCTTATTTATATTTTTTTCTAAAATTTCTCTTCTGAATATTTTTGCGCCACATTGAGTATCTGGATATGGAAATAAAAAGAATGCTCTGACAATTAAATTGTACCCCCTGCTTATAAACCTCCTAAAAAGACTCTGTTTTGGGGAAATTATGCTTCTTTTGTCCCATCTGTTAGCTATAACTCCTCCGATTCTCTTATTTCTTTCAATAGTTTTAATCAAATAATAAAAAGCTTCTGGGGGAGTTGACATGTCTGCATCGACAAAACCAATAAATTCATTATTTCTCTTCAACGCATCTTTAAATCCTTCTGTTATTGCAAAACCTTTCCCCCCAAGTTTAAAGTTAAGATACCTTATTTCAGGATATTTTTTTGAAAATTCTTTTACAACTTCTTCTGTTTTGTCTTTTGTATTATTTATGACAATTAACAATTCAAAATTTTTTATTTCTTTTTTCTTTTTTTTATCGGAAAAAAAACTTCCGTAAGTTCCGAGAATTTTTCCTATTCTTTTTTCTTCGTTATAAGCAGGAATTACTATTGAAATCATTATCCCTTAATCCACCAAGGTATATTAAAAAGTTAACTATATTCCAACAATATTATTAAGACATCACTAAAGAAGGAAATGTGGAGATATCTACCTTGAATATAATCAATCCGATTATTATGACTAAAATCTGGAAGAAATTTATCAGATATACAACTTCTTTCTCATAAACTTTCTTGTTTGGCTTTATTTTTTTAAGAATATATATTGCTAAATGTTCCAGTCCATAAATTTTATTGTATGGCATTTCCAGACTTCCATCTTCATTAACTTTCGCAAAACTCTCTTTTTTAAGCTTGCCTCTTAATTTAAGAATTGTTTCAATGATATATGGAATGAAAAAGAAAACAGCTATCTTTTCAATATGTCCAAATACAGCAATTATCGCAATTAATGCCCCAACAGGATAAGTTAAAATATCTCCTGGAAATACTTTTGCAGGATGTTTATTAAAAATGTAAAAAGCGATTAAACTCGCAACCATCGCCAATCCAATAATACTCAGCCACCTATTTCCTGTTATATAAGTTATAAAAGAAATAGCAGATAAAATTATGATTCCTTGACTTGTTTCTAATCCATTATAGCCTGCTAAAAAATTAAAGGTAGAACTCGCACCTACAACACCAACAATAACAAATAATACAGGATAAACTATCCCAAATGCAGTTTCTCCAGTAAGGGTTTGCCCAGCGTTTATTACTACAAGCGGAAGTGACGCAAATATTAAAAAAATAATTCTTAATGTTCTGCTAAGCCCAAGTTTCCATCCAAGAATGTCGTCGGTAAAACCAACAAAAGCGATTATTAACACTACTGTTAACAAAGAAAATATCTCCATAATATCATCATATGACTTAAAATAAAATGTTTTCACAGCAATGTACGCCAAGGCTCCAATTATAAAACCCATTATAACACAAACTCCTCCTGCTTCTGCAACCTCTTCTTTATTCACTTTATGCATATCCTTCCCCGACAGTCCTTCTTTCTTCGCTCTTTTTATCCAGAAAGGCAAAGAAAAGAAAGCTACAAGAAACCCCAAAAAAATAGGTACTAATAATAAAATTTGCATTTTAATATTCCCCAGGGATTACCTTTTCAAATTCAGGAGGATAAGCCATACTTAAATAAGCAGAATTCAATTTAATGTCTGAAGGATAATTTATCTGCCAGATTTTAATCGGTCCTTGAAATCCTTGGTAATATATGAAGTCTCCCAAATCAAGCCCCTGTCTTTTAAGATCATCATTTATCAAACTTTGTTCTGTATGGGCTAATTTGAAATAATTAGAATTTTCATTGAATAAATAAAGTCTCACTAATTCTGTATGGACTACTCTTTCTCCCAAATAAAACGCAGCTCCTCTCTCATCAACACTCAATTTTCCATTTTGATAGTCTAAACTGGGAAATATAAAAATTCCGGCATCTAACACGTCTAATCCAGAATTAAAGTCATATAATTTTTCTTTTGTGTACACATATCTCAAAGGCACTGGATACTGCTGCTGATTATAAACAAGATATACTATTGGTTGTAATATTTCCTTATTTGTTCCTATTCTTGTTGCAACAGCAGCAATTCCTGTTTTTTTCCGTGGTAATAAAATTTCTTTTCCGTCTTTATGTATAATAATATCTTCGTCAGTCGCACTTCCTACAGGATATACATAAATTGTTTCATTGTTTGTTTCCTGAGTTTGTTTTGTATCTAAAAGCATAGTTGGAATCCATGAAAAATGGTCATAATTTTCATTAGAACCTATGCTTGAAAATGCCCCATATTTGCCTATATCTGTGGAGTCAATAAGCAAGTGTGTTCCATTGTGGGCATATAAGAAATTCAGCGCTTCTCTTTCATCTGTTCCTGTTAAAACAAGCCTACCCATGAAATGATTCCAATAACCAACAGCATTACCTCCATCGAGTATTGTAGCTCTTTCTCCTATGCTTTGAACCCAATATCCATAATCCCACCAATGCGCAAAAACTGCAGTTAATGGGGTATTATCTCTAACCCATGCCATTGCTTTCTGCCATTGCCATTGATAAACTCCTGGAGCAAAATTCTCTGCCATACTCTTATCATTTTGATAATACGCCCATGCGGTGAAAAGAGAAGCAATTAAAATTATTATAACAGCAATTCCAATAAAAATTTTATTGCTTTCCTCTTTTTCATGAAGATATTTTTGAGAACTTTTTGTTATAAGAAATGCAATTGCAATTGGGCTTACAGCTCCCAAGACCATTACAAGTCTTATTGCTCCCCTGGCAGCAACTATCATCATTGTCAGAATAATAAAATAAAAGATATATGAAATATTAAATTCTTCAAAAACAGAAAATTTTTCTTCTTTGTATCTCTTATAATAAATATAACCAAAAGGCAGTACAAAAGCCAATACTCCGCCAAAATAAACCAATAAACTCAACCCACTTTCTCCATTGAGCACACTGCCCGAAGAATATTTGCTGAAGATTAATCCAAGCAGGAAGAGTATATATCCACAAGTTAAAATTATCTTTTCTTTTTTGATAAGAGGTTTTATCATATAATGAAATAAGAAAACAGCACCAACAAAAAATAACCAGAAGTAAAGTGGAATGTTTAATACCATTGGCCCGAATTCTCCTGCCCAATCGCTTGTAAAGTAGGGTTGTTTATTTTCTGCAACAGTCACACCAAACCTATTCTGACCAAAAGGTTGTACTGCATGAGATATGACATCCTTAGCCATATCAGGAATAAAAGAAAATCCAAAAATTAAAGAAGCTAATATTCCCAAAGCAACAAAAGCAATTATTATAGAAATAACAGGTTTAGGAAGTTTTATTTTCTTTTTTATTTTATCGTCCAATTTAAAAATTCTTTTTTTGAATATTAAAAAATCTGCTAACAAAACAAAAAATACCATAAAATCTAATCCTGTAGAACTGGAAGAAAATAAACTGCTTAAATCATACCTGATTGAAAAAGGAATAACAGACACAATAGAGGTAATAAACCATATAGAATAGAAAAGAAATCTTCTGCTATCTATTTTTCCCAAAAAGAATGCAAATAAAACAAATCCTGCAATTCCCAAAAACACAAAAGTTACTCCCCCCCAAACCAATCCAAGAAGAGCAGTAAATATCCCGGCTAATATGCTGTAAATTATTCCTTTCTTTAATTTCTCAGAAGTATAAGCTTCTAAAAAGAGATAAAAAGCTCCGAACAGAAAAAAGAATGCTGCTGATTCTTTTTCAGGAATTCCTGCGATTGACCTTGAAAGAAGAGAAGGAACTAAAATGAATAGAGCAGTAGCAATTAATGCGATTATATTTGCTATTTTTTTATCTTCTTTGTAGAATAATTTACGAGTAAACAAGAAAAAGACAATTCCTGTTAAAACAGCCATTATTACTGGAAATATAATCGCAGAATATGTAACTGTAACTTCTTTGTCAAAGAAAGACAAGAATTTGCTGAGCCATGCTATCATATAAGACAGCAGATTCATCTCTCCGGCAGTATTCACAGATCCGCAAGAAGTTCCAGAGCAAATATCTGACAATGGAACATACCTCATCTTATCAAGTAAAAATAATTTTCCATGCTCTGCGATATATTTAGCCCATCTCAAGAATAAAAAAGGATCTAAGTCAGGTCCAAGAGTCCAGGTGCCTGTTGTTATATCTTTTAGTTTCGGAATATTTCTTGTTCTTATATAAACACTAACAGAAAGAATTACAGTTAAAATAGCATAATAAATCCAATTCCCGCTTTTTTTAAAAAATTCAACTATCTTTTTCTTTCTCTTTTCTATTTCCGAACTAGAAAAAGACTCCATCTTTTCTATATTTGTTACACCTATTTCTTCCATATAAACTAAAAATGTGAGATAAAAAACCTATTTAAAAGTTTTGGTATTAATCTTCACTATTTCTCTCTTTTCTTTTCTAAAGATTTCAGCATTTTTAATACAGATTTATCTACAAAAGACTTAACACTTGGGAAATCAAACCTGTTTTCTCCCCCTTCAATGAATTTTTTTATCTTTTCTAATAACTCTTTATCTATTTTTACTTCTGTCATTTTTCTTTTTCTTTATTACCTCTTTTTTTGGATTCTTTCTCTTTAAGAATCCTCTTAATTTCTTTCTTTAATTTCTTCTCTTCTTCCTCAATTTTTTTCTCTTTTCTTCTAATCAACTGTAAATAAGCAAATAAACTAGTTATAATAAAAACTGCTATTCCAACAGCAATAATTATCTCATAATTTTTGATAATTGTAAATTCTGCATTTCCTGAAGCCATAATTTCATCTTTGTACTTAACATCAATATTGAATAAATAATTGCCTGATTTTAAATTGTAAGGAACTTTCAAACTTCTGACAAAACTTGAAACTGCTTCTACAGCTAAAGTGTCAGAACCTTCAGCTAATTTTGTTTTATTATCTTCTTTGCTTGTTATATAATAGTCAGCAACAACATCCACTTGTCCTATGTTATTAACATTGAAAACTTCAATTTGTGCAATAACTTCTCTTCCCGATTTAACTATCTTAAAGAGATTTACTATTAAAACTTTAACATCAAATAATGCCTCTTTTCCTAATTCTTCTTTCGCAACAATGCCTGCTCCTGAAAGTTTATTCAGTAAAAAGCTTGCTTTTCCAGAAATAATAGAAATGAGCTTAACTTCCAAATCATTAATATTATCCCCATTAATATCTATTTCTTTTACTTCTCCAATTCTAATCTGTATTGTAATAGGTTCTGAAGTAATAAGCAGGGTTATAGAATCAATCGCAACTGTAATTAGGGTAATTGAATGTTTTATTTCATTGTTAAAACTGAATGTCTTGATATCTCCCTGCCTTGCTTCAAGAGTTCCAGCAGATGTATTAGAAAAATCAATATCAAATTTGGGTATTGTTTTGTTAACTGTGGGGGTTATAATTCCCCCACCACCACTAGGACTTCCTCCGCCTGCTGGAGGAGTTTCTGCAGCAGAAGTTGTGAATGTATATTGCAGAGAAGTATTGCAGTTTCCAGAATCATCACAGCTTGAAACATTGTAATAATAAGTTGTTGATGCAGATAAACTGCTTAAACTGATAGGATGAGACATTGTCCAGCTTGCATCACTTGAAGAAGAACCTAAAGAAACTGTTGTTCCATAATACACTGTTGAGTTAGCCATCTCGTCAGTGTTCCATGTTATTGTTGCTGAAGAAGATGTCACAGAAGAAGATATGCCTGATATGTTTGGAGGAGTTGTATCTGCACTAACTGAAATGCTCTGTCTTGCACTCCAATTGCTCTTTGCCAATCCTGTATCAATTGTCTGCACATACCAATAGTATGTTCCTTCAGCTAAAATTAAATTTAAGGTTATGTTCTTTCTCTGCATCATGTTTCCAAAATATCCTGCTGTCGGATTACTGCTTCCACCAAAAACTCCAGAAACAATTGTGTTATTAGTTGTTGAATTCCCAACCATTAAGTTGTAATAAAGCCCTGTTGATGGAGTTTCATTATCGCTTCCATTTCCCCATCCTAATGCTAGTGTGTTGTTTGTAATTGAATAGTTTGAACTGAAATTTGTTGTTGGAGATATTGGTTTGGTGTTGTTTTTTGTGAGGGAACGATTAGAAAGATAAACAAAAGCTTTAGTTGTAGCATTTCCTGTTCCTCCTCCTTCAGTTCCATAACCTGTTTGGATAAGATCTAAATCTAAGTCATTATCAAAATCTATCCAAGCAATAGAACTATAATCTAAATCAAGAATATGAGACTCCGGATCATTTGTATTTGTTGTGAAATTTGTAGATGTTGAATTATACAAATAAAGGGTAGTATATTGTTCTCGTCCAATAGTTATTAAATCTAAATATCCATCACAATTATAATCTCCAAATGCCTGAGAACCAGCAAAAACTCCTGTAAGTCCACCAGTAATTTCTCTATCAATTTCTACAAAAGAAGTACCATTATTTCTATAAATCCTATGCTTATCACAACAACCCGTCAATGATAAATCTAAATCACCATCATTATCAAAATCAGCAAGAGCAAGAGAACTATCATCTACATTAACTAAATTATTTTGCCATTGAGAACTTTCTATAAAAGAAGTACCATTATTTAGATAAGTTTTTGTTAATTTATTATCAGAATTATCTCTCCCTGAGATAATTAAATCATTGTCACTATCCTTATCAAAGTCCCCAAAAACAAGAGAACACCTAGAGATTCCAGTTAAATTTGCCTCCCATTGTGAGCTTTCTATTAGAGTTACCCCATTATTTATATAAATTTTTAAATTTTTTGAACTACCACTATCTCCGCATAGAGCTAAATCCAATTTTCCATCATTATTTATATCTCCAAATGTTAATGAACTTCGATATACTGCAGTTAAATTCTGTTCCCAGGTAGAGTCTTCAATAAATGAAGTACCATTATTAATATAAATGAAGATTCTAATAGCCCCATTATCACAACCGTCTACAAAATCTCCCCCAGAACCACATCCTGCAGAGACTAAATCCAATTTTCCATCATTATTAACATCTCCGAGAGTTAAAGATCCAATCCCCAAGGAAGTTAAATTCTGTTCCCAAGTAGAGTCTTCAATAAATGAAGTACCGTTATTAATATAAATATTAATCTTATATACTGCACCTCCAACAATCTCCGATTTACCATCCATAATCAAGTCAATTCTGTTATCGTTATTAATGTCCCCAAAAGTAATAGCACTATATTTTAATGTTGTAAGATTAAAATCATTTCGTGTTAAAAATGCTTGAGTTGAACATATAAAGTTTAAGGAGATTATTAAGAGATAAAATATAAAAAAATATACATATATTCTCTTTTTTGTACTTTTCATATTGTTCAATATAAGGAAGTACGTTTATTGAAGAACACAAGTTTTTTATTGATTTTTTATCTTTTCTAATTATTACGTTTCTTTTTCTTTCTTAATCTAATTTTATTTCTGGAAACAATAAATACAATCAAGGCTAAGCCTATTATAATAGTCATAAACATAAATTGTAAATTGGATAAGAGATTAGTTCCAATTACTCCTCCTGTGCCTGTTGTTGGATTATTTAAACGAATAACTCCATTGGAAGATGGAGTTTGTGGTTCATTATTGGGGAGAGTATTATAGTTATTGTAAATGTTAGTTACTTTCTTTGTGGTAGATAATGAACTGCTTGATGATTGTTGTGATTGCTGTTGATTATTTGTGTTTGTGTTTACGCTTGGGTTATTTTCCCCTGTTTTTTCAACAGCTATGCCATAATTGCTTAATCCTTCAGCCATTACAAAGCTTCCGATTGTTTCCTGTCCATAATTAATCCAGACATTATTAGGATCAATATCAATAATTCTTTTTATGCTGTAATCTCCTGTAGGAAGGCTTGGATGCAACTTCACTGTAAATGATACGCTTCCTCCCATTTGTCCAAGAGTTTCTATGATTAATGGCTGGCAATAGGGCTCTTCAACTCCTTCGGGTTTCTCTCCCTGATTATAGCAAGTTGTATTATCAGTATCTAAGAACCAGAATCCAACTCTTACAGGAAGATATGTTCCTGAAACATATCCTGCTTTAATCGGAATATTAACAGTGTAATCGATAGTTAAATTATGGGTACTATCAACAACTTTATTTGTTATATTTTCAAATGTAATAACACTATTATCTGTTGGCTTTGTGTTTTCCCAAATATTGCCTACTGTTTGATTTATTTCAAGCAACAGGTTGTAAAGGCCACAATTGCCCGAATACAGGCAATTGTATATAGCCTCCAACCATGTGTGTTCTTCGTTTGTTAAACTGTACTTCCAAGATAGTTTAACATTGATGACTTTATCTAAATCTGCATTGAATATAATTTTTTTATCATAGAAACTATCTTTTTCCAAATTACATTCATAACTTCCGGGAGAAAATCCAGCGATATAAGGAGAATTAACTCCTGAAGCAGAAAATGAATTATTACAATTTATATTAAAATTAGAAATCTGACTTCCGTCTTCCCCACTTGTGACATTAAAAGTAATTCCCCATTTAATCTCTGCAACAGAAGAATTTAATGTCGTTCCGTCTTCCTCTCCGTCATTTGGAGTTACAGAGCACTTATAAGATTCTCCTGCAGTTGTTTCTTGGCTTACAATTTTATTATATTCTAAATTATAATGCGCCTGAATTTGTTCTGCTGAAAGAGCATAAGGATAAACTTTTACTTCGTCTATTGAGCCATTAAAACTTGAAGTTCCTTTTCTACCCCCCAGGTTTATATAATCATTGGCAGTAGTTACTAAATTGGTAAATGCTGTGGTAGTTGTTTTCTTGAGAACCCCGTTAACCCATATTTTAGTTTCATCTGTGCTTGCGTCAAATGTTCCAACAACATGATACCATGTGTTTAAAAATAATGGCTCTGGACTCTCTGCTATTATATTTGTTAGCCCTTCTGATATCAATGCAATTCTTGGCTTAGCTGTGGAATAAAATGCTGTATGAATTCTGTATGTATCTGATTGCCTAATATCAGCATATGTTGCTACATATGTAGTTGGTGTTGAATTTAAATAAAGCCACATTTCAATAGTGCCAGCTGTCCAGCCCGACATTGATGCACTTGATGGTATATCAACATAATCATCAACACCATCAAATCCTAAAGCCTTTCCTACTTTTCCATCTGTGAAACTTGCTCCATAAATTGCTCCATTGTTGTCATTTCCAGAGTAATCATTAGCATTAATTTCAAAAGGCAAATTTAATACTGCTAATGGTTGAGAATTTTTATACCAATTATAAATATTAACAACTGCATCATTATCTGCATCACTTGTAGATTGATTATAGCAAGTTAGATTTTCTGTAGAAAGATTTTTTCCAGAAAGTGTTGCAAGAAGAGGGTTGGTCTGTGTTGGAGCCGAATTTAATATTGTAACAGCAATTGAGTTAGTTGCATTTCCATAATTTACTCCATCATAAGGGGTAACTTCACATATCCAATTTTCCCCCTTTATTGTATTTCCTACTGAAAGAGTCGTAATTAAACTATTTGTTCCATTTGTTACAGAGGTGCTTCCAGATGAATAATTGACATCATTTTTGTACCATTTCCAGTATGCTGTTAAACTTATTTGTGAGTCATCTGTTAAAGTTGCATTGCATTGCAAATCTTGATTTGATTTTGGTGTTGAAGGAGTTATTATTGGTTGAGATGTTTCTGGGGGGATTGTATCTCCAAAAGTATAAAAAATTCCAGCCCCATCATTATATAAACTTGCTACTTCATCAGCACTTAAACTCCTATTCCAAATTGCGACTTCATCCATCGTTGCAGTTGCACCCCTTGGAGGAATAGACCAACCTAACAAATCTAATCCTCCACTTGGATAAAATGTATTTGCTGATGCTGTTCCAGATGAAGACAACGTCCCATTAATATATACCTTAGTGTCAGTTCCATCATATACAGCAACTACATGATAAAATCTCCCAAGAGATATCGGTTTGCTTCCAGTAACTATTTGAACACCTCCAATATTATTTGCTTTATCTACTGCAATAGATAAATTCTGAAGAATTGCAATAAAAAATCCAGGGGGATTAGCATGTCCAACTGCAAGTATATAACAATTTCCCTCATTACATATCGCATAATTAGGAGTTCCAGTTACATTTAACCAGAAAGATATTGTTCCTTGGGATAATCCATCTAAATTATTAAAAGCTGTGTTTCGCAAACATCCAGCTCCTGCATAATCAAAATTATTTGTCGCATTAAAATGTTTCCCATTTGTAACCCAAGTTGGAGTAGTAACCAAACTCATGTTTAAAACACCAAAAACATTCTCTTTTGTTGTTGTTCCTGTTCCCTCATCCATTGAATAATAAGCAACAAGGGAATTATTTAGCCCAGATGTCCATGATGCCCATTCATTAATCCTAACTCCAAATAATGTAGGAATCCATTCAACTCTTTCATTAGGAAGAACATCTGTAAATATCCCTAAAGTTATATTTCCTTTTGGAAGTATTGTTTTTTCATTAAAATTGTTCCACTTAATTCTCTGTTCAATATTTGTCCCTATCTGATTTTGAACACAATCATATTTTTCTACACTTCCATTAATGCTTAATCTTTCTTTACAAATTGTTTCATAATCAAGAATTTCGATATTGTAATATGTTTTGTATTTATAATTAAACTCCCTGCTAAAGGGCTTCATATTATTTTTAACGTCGTAAAACTCCAAGTTATTAAAGACACTAGAAGCATCAGCATAATTTTCAATTGTAAACTCAGCGACTAATCTATCTTTGCCCCTTATTACACTATAAACTATCGGAGTATTAAGTTTAATATTAGCAACTTCTCCAACACTATTTTTTACTGTTACAGTTTTAGTTACAGAATCATAAGTTTTTACATTATTTGCAGAAGCTGCCCAAACAAAATACAACGAAAAACTAATTACTAAAAGTGAAATAATCAATACAGAAAGCTTCGTTTTCCCCCTTTTATCCATCGTGACTTAAAATCACTAATAATCACACATATATAAATCTTTCTGAGAACAAGAACATAAACCTAATTTCTGATAGAGAATCCTATTGAAACAAAAGAGGAGTGAAATATACTTCAATTAATGCAGCCATTACAAGGACGACTATTGCAATAAGTAACAAGATTCCAACATGCACCAAAACCTTTACGAATTTTTTATCTCCAATTCCATGCCTTGCTACTCCAACACCAAACATTCCGCCCGCCAGAGCAGTTATAAAATATGCCGCTATTTCAGGAAAACCATGAACCATATAACGCAATAATCCCATAGGAATTTCATGTATAGTGTATTTCGTGAAAATTCCTATTGCCGCAGAAATTACACTCGCGTTCCATGCTAAAATAAAAATAGCCCCTGCCCCAAAGATTAACGAAAAAATTAAAGTTAATATCAAAACTCCAAAATTATTTCCGATTATTGATACCAGTCTTACAGTGCTCGTAGAAACGCTAGACGAAATTATCTTGCTTGTAAAAGAATATTTAGCGACACAATCCTCAACACTTCCAGGACTGTTTATGCTGCAATATGTTTCTATTTGCGCATTTAATAACTTAGGATCTTGCAGAATTACATTCCAGAATGCAAAAGCAATAACAAAACCGAGAAAAAGCCATAAGAATGCATAAATTGCATCGCTGTGTGTCTTCCATACCCACCAGAAGCCATCAATCTCTTCATCTTCCTGTTCTTCATTCCTGATTATAAAATACATAAAAGGAAGGGAAAACATAACACAAAACAGCACAACAATTAGCCCGGAAAATTTTGACAATACAGAATCTCCTTTGAATAAAAAATGAACTAACAAGAGAGAAAGCGAACCATATAAAATTCCGATGAAAAACATCTTCCATGGCCCTTTCTCAGCTCTTTTTGGATTAATCATCGACTCTAACATTTCATAATTAAGAAAGGATATTTTTTAAACTTTCATATTCTATTTTCTGTATGAATGGAAAGAGGTTTGATGAAATTGCAAAAGACATAAAAGATGTTAAAATTCAGGGAGCAAGAAATATTGCAAGAGCAGCTCTTTACGCATATTCTCTTATTCCCAGCAAGGCATCAAAGAAAAAACTCCTTTCTCTCCGTCCAACAGAACCAATGCTTGAAAAGGTTTTGAATCTCGCAGAAAGAAAATCCTACAAGGAAATTTTGGAACATTTTGACACCGCTCAAAATAAAATAAACAAATATGCATTAAAGTTGATAAAGAATAATGATGTTATTTTCACACACTGCCATTCTACAAATGTTTCTAATGCTTTAATATATGCAAAAAAGAAAGGGAAAAAATTTGAGGTTTATAATACAGAAACTCGTCCATTGCTTCAGGGAAGGAAAACAGCAAAAGAACTTTCAAAAGCAAAGATAAAAGTGACAATGTTTGTTGACTCTGCTTTGGAAGATGCCTTGACAGGAGAAGGAAAACTGAAGAAAGTCAATAAAGTTTTTTTAGGAGCAGATGCTTTGCTTAACAGCGGAATTATAAACAAGGTGGGAAGCGAGCTTGTTGCAAGAATTGCGAAAGACGAAAAGATTCCTTTTTACATAATTGCAGACTCTTGGAAACATTCAAATAAAAAAGTTCCAATAGAAAACAGGAGTTTAAATGAAATCTGGAACAAAGCTCCAAAAAGTGTTAAGATAAAAAACCCTGCTTTTGAATTTGTGAGAAAAAAATACATTTCAGGAATTGTAACAGAATTTGGCTTGATGAATTATGACGAGTTCATAAGAATGCGACAAAAATTAAAGAATTAATAACGACTTTCTTATGAAGGAGCTAGGTTTGTTAGAAAGATGAAATGAAGTAGGAAAACAGAAAACGAAAGATTTAAATAATTGGTAAGATATATCTTACCATGAACAAAATAAGCATAACAAGGATGAGTTCTAAGGGACAGATAGTAATCCCTGCAGATATGAGAGAAGGAATTGAAGAAGGCGATAAATTAGTTATAATCAGAAATAAAAATCATATCATCTTAAAAAAAGAAAAAGATTTTTCTAAAAATCTTGAAGAAGATTTGGAATTTGCAAGGAGAACAGAAGAAGCTTGGAAAAGAATAGAAAATGGAGAAGGGATTAGGATGGATTTTGATGATTTTATTAAAGAAATGGAAAAATGGTAGATGTAATATTTACAAAAGAGTTCCAATTAATTTTTTCTAAAATAAAAGATAGTTTGTTCAAAGAAAAAATCATAAAACAATTAAAGAAAATTAAAGAAAACCCCGAGGTTGGAAAACCAATGAGACACGATAGAAAAGGAACCCGAGAAGTATATGTTAAACCCTTTAGGCTATCTTATTCTTTTGATATAGTTAATAATCTTGTTTATATTTTAGATTTGTATCATAAAAAGGAACAATGAAATTATTCCTCATGATTGTGCTCGTGTGAATTGCTATGTGAATGCTGTTTTTCTTGAGCTTGACTCATCATTGCAGTTAATTCTTCTCCAAGTTGTTCTAAATTTTTTTCTAATTCTCCTTTTATTTGTCCTAATTTTTTAATCTGCTCTTCAATTAACTCTTTTGTTTCAGGAATACTCTTTTTTACAAAATTCCCACCACCCACATCAACATTCAATTCTTCAGAAATCAATTTCGTTTTAACAAAAATTCCTTTTCCCAATGGGGCAAACATCTCCTTATCTGTACCTCCAACAAGTTCATCTAACCCCGAATTCAGAGAATTTAAATCAACTATTCCTCTTTCAACTGCTTCTATCTGTTGCTGGAGCTCCTGAACTTGTTTTTCAAATATGCTGAATTTATACAAAATTTCCTGTTCATTAGCTTCTTCTTCTGCCATAGGGATTGGATTATAATATGGCTTTTAAAGTTTCTCTTAAACCACTTTCATAACTTTTCTAAATATGCTGCTAAAAATCAAGGTAAAAATCAAATAAAACCAAAACCAGCTCAAGAATCCAAAAAACTTTGGTTCATGACCAATAACAACAGCTAAATCAGCAAAAAAATCGTAGAACCATCTAAAGAACAAAATAAAAGGAATTCCTGTAAACAGCACAGTTCTGCTTGTTAATTTGAATGTCCTTGGGATAAATTCCATTTGCTTTTTTGACAATTCAGTTATCTTTGCAGGATTGTCTCTGAATTTTTTCATTTCTTCCTGAAGTATTTTCTGTTCATGTTTCAATTCCTTTAGAGCCTTTTGGTCTGTGGCATACTTTTGTATTAAAGTAGTGATTAATGTAATAACAAAAACAACTAAAATCATACCAATAGTAAGATTCCATCTCAATAGCGCTCCTGCGCTCGGGTCTAGGACAAAATGAACAGCATTTTTTATAAAAGTAATCTTGTCCCAATAAATAGCCATTGCTAAAGAAACAACTGTTATGAAAATAATCGGGAAAAAGCCTCCCTTAGCTTGGCTGTCCATTTTAAGATAAATTAAATTTAGTTTTTAAACTTAAGGTTTAAGCAGACATGAATTTTCTGAACGCAGGATTCATATCTGTCTGATGCTGCTGCACAATGCTCTGATAGAACTGAAAAAATATCATAATTACAAGCAATATAGCTGTTCCAGAAATCAATGCTCCCATTAGATTAGTTATAGAAGCTAAAAGTCCAATTGCAATTCCACCCATCACTGTCAGAGGCAAGATATACCTGTCTAATATGCTTTCCAGAACTCTTTCGTCCTGTCTGAAACCTGCTATCTGCAACCCAGAAGCAGCTATTTTATGTGCCTGTGTTTTTGAATCCATTCCAGATGTCTTAACCCAGAAGACAGCAAATAAAGTCGATAAAATAACATAGATAATAGTATGTGTTAATCCCTGAAGAAGATACTTCGGCAAAAATCCTCCTCTTATTGTTAATTCTAAAAGATTAGTAGAACCCATCCAGAAAGCCAGTCCAGAAATCGGCTGCCCCTCTACAAAATGCCCCAACCATCCAAAATAAGAAGCAATTTTAGCAGCTCCTGCGCAAACTCCCCCCTCAATAAAACAAGGAGAAGCTGCAGTTTCAAGCATTCCTCCGAAAACTTGGAAACTTACAATTAAAGCAGCAGTTAATATTACAGGAATAACAGAAGCATAAAAAAATGAAAGAGGCCATTTCAAAGAATATCCCCTTAACTTTCCGTAAGATAAAGGCACTTCGACTTTTAGCGACTGAGCCCACACAACAGCCATAAAAATAACTATTGTGACAATAATAGCTCCTGCTGCAGAAAGTAGTTCTGTAGGATATTTATTAATTATTGATTGTATCAAAACAAAAACTTTTCCAGGACATGCGGTTTCTCCAAAATCAAGCAAACAATTTTTCCCCTGTTGGTTTATGAACTGGAATGCGCTTGTAACTAATCTCCAAGAAGCTCCTGCTCCAATAAACAAACTAATTCCAGAACCAAAGCCCCACTTGCCCATTAGATCATCCATATAAAAAATCGCCAATCCTCCCAACACTAACTGGAAAATCAATAAAGGAGCAAGTCCAGGAGCAGCCTGCAATCCTTGCATTAAAACATAAATCATTGCTTCAAAGATTATAAAGAAAAAAGTCAGGACTCTCTGAATTCCCTGAAAAAATTTCCTTCCTTCTGCTGTAGCAGTATCTATATTTAGAATTCCGCTTCCAGTCAACAACTGCAAGATTACAGAAGCCATTACAATCGGCCCAATTCCAAGAGAGATAATACTTCCGAAATCAGTTCCAAGGATTATTGCAAGATATTTAAATCTGTCAAGAGCATTATTTGACAATCCAAAAAGGGGGATATTTGTAAGAATAAAAAAGGCTATTAAAACTATCAAAGTCCACTTTAATTTTACATTGAAACTTAGCTTTTTCTCTTCTGGACTTTTTACTTCTGGGATGAATTGGAATATTTTCCTAAAATCCATTATGCAAAACTCCTGTTTTGTATTTGTGGCAAATTTCCCGTTTGCTCATTTTATTTTAATAAAATTTCTCCACCACTTTTTTTTACTTTTTCCAATGCTGACTTTGAAGCTTCTTTTGCTTTCATTTGACTTTTAGGCGAATGAGTAGTAATGATTTCTCCCCCCTTTGCTTTTACTTTTTCCATTGCAGATTTAGAGGAATCATTAGCTCTTATAATTAACTTATTTTTCACTTCTCCTGTTCCTAATATCTTGTAATCGCTTAAATTTATCTCCCATCTATCCCCCTGTTTCTTACCATAAGTTTCAAGATTATTTTCTATTGTTTCCAAATTAATTCTTTTTCTTTTGTCTCTCTCTGTTTTTTTACTCGTTATTCCCTGCTTTCCAAAATAATCATTTCCAAATAATTTTATAACAAGAGTTTTTTTCTGGTCTGCTCTTTTTCCAGTTCCCGACATTCCTTTTCCTCCCCTATGCCCCTTTTTCTTGTGTTTCTTTCTCTCTCCCCAACCATGGCTGCCCCTTCCTCTTCCATGCATTCTACTGGATTTTCTTCGTTTGTGTGTTTTGATTGTCATTATAGCATTCTCTCTAACAATTTATTAATCTCTTTTCCATGATTTCCCAAAACTCCTTTACCAACTCCAAAATGCTTTTTGCTTTCAATTCCTCCTCTTGGCGGATGCAATCTGAAATGTGTTTTTGATTTAGAATATTTCCCTCTTGCTTCTACTAATTTTTTATAAGTTTCATTGTTTATTTCTCCAAATGCTACAAAATCTTTTATTTTTTCTATCATTCCTAATTCTTCTGCTTTTGGTTTTTCCAAAATTAAACAGGAATATTTTGTTTTTAATCTTAATCTATTCAAGGTTTCTGTTATTTGTTTTCTTATATTAACCTGCCCCCTTATTCTAATTATTGCTATCATTAATTTTTGCCTCCAACATTTGTTTTTTTCAATGCATCAATACAAGCACGAACGAGATTTGTTGTAGTTCTTACGCTTCCGAATGTCTTGCTATAAACATCTTTTATTCCAACGAGATTTAATACTTTTTTTAATTCACTCGCAACTACAAGTCCTGTTCCCTGTGGCGCAGGAATTAAAACTATTCTCACGCTTCCAGATTTTCCTTCTACCTTAAATGGAATGCTATGTGGTTCCTCACATGCACAATCAAAACTTGCACAGCTTCTTTTAACTTTCATAATTCCTAATTTTGCTTTTCTTATTGCCTTGTCTCTTGCAGGCAGAGTTTCTTTTGCTCTTCCAAATCCAATTCCTATATGCCCGTTTTCATCTCCAACAACAGCAAGAGTAGAAAATGTAGGAATATTTCCCTCTTTTGTTTTTCTTTGTGTTTGCTTCCATGCTCTTCTCTTTCCTCCTCCGAATTTTCCTTTTGATTGTCCTATAAAAATCAAGTCAGATTTTAGATTTAAAAGAGAATCAACAATTTGCTCTTCAAGAATTTTTTGGTTGCTGTCAAGTATTTCGTCTATATTTTTTATTTTTTTCGTTTTTACTTCTCTTCCAACCTTTGTTTTTGGAACCCATGAAGCAAGTTCAGCAACTCTTTCTCTTTCTCTGTCTTTCTCTCTCTCAGTTCTCCTGTCAACTTCTATTAATTTCTTGCTTATTTCTTTCTCCAAAAGCTCTTCGCTGATTTGTTCTGGCGTTCTTTCTTCTGATTTTTTTATTTTTTCTGTCATTTTACTTTTTTTCTATTTTTGATTTAATTTCTTCGAATTTTTTTGAAAAATCCTCTTTCATATTCTTTCCACTGATTCTTTCTTTTTCTGGAAATTGTTCTTCGTCGCATTTTATTTTCACACCAGCATCAACAACCCCATTAAGGAAAGCATATCCTCTGTTTTTGCTTATAACTCTAGTCATTCCAAAATCTACAATTGGAGTTTTCAATTTCTTTTTGTTTATTTCTCTTCCCATAAGCAATCCTGTCAAGTATGAAGCAGGAATAGATTTCAAGCTTCCATCAAATTCATCAGGCCAGCCCAATTCTTTTAATTTCTTTGAGGTTATTCCAATCTCAATTTTATCCTGTGCCTGCTTGCTAGTTATATATTGCGCAATTATGTACCTGTTTGTCTTTCTAAAAACTAATCTTGGAGAATTCGACTTAAGCAATTTTAATCTTTTTGCATAATCTGTTTTTCCCTCAAGTTTTCTTCGTTTTAATGTTTTCATTTCTTGCCCCCTAAATGTTCTTTAAGATGAGATTTGCTTCTGAAAAATTTGTTTCTTATTTTTTTTCTTATATCTTTCTTTTCTTTATCTGTTATTTTTTCCTTATTCTCTGCAAGATGCTTTCTTAATTTCCTTGTGAGTACTACATAATCTCTTTTTCTTCTGTTAACCTTCTTTCTGATATTTCCAATTGTTTTCTTTTTGCTTTTTATCATTCTTGTTTTTCTTCCCCTGATGTTTTTTATGACTATAGCTCCGTCCTTATGCAAATCTTTTATGTCTTGTTTTGTTATTGCTTCTTTTATTTCATCCAGCCTTGGCTCTAAAAATTCTATTCTTGCAAGTCCAACCCCAAAAGTTCTTGCAGCTAATGCCTTTTTCTTTCTTAGATTCATTTTTTCTTCTCCAGAGTTTTTGCTTCTTCTTTCTTGATTTTTTTCAGCATCTTCTCTACATTTAAATTATGAACAGGAATTCCTTTTTCTTTTGCCTTTTTTGCTATTTCTATTTTCTTTTTCATTCCGACTTTTCCTATAATCGCAATTTCTCCTTTCTTGATTTTCTCTAATTCCTTTAAATTATTTACCCTTATCGGCTTTTGATTTTTTATCATGTTTCTTCCTTTGCTTTTCTGCTTGAATCCAACCATTACTTTTATTGGATAGCCTTTTCTTTTCTTTCTCATCTTGTTATGCCTTCCTTTAGGAGCTCTCCAAACTTGCTTTTTCTTCCTTCCTTTTCCTAATCTCGATGCCTTAGTCCAGTTTCTCCTTATGAATTTCATTATATTTCTTCTCCACATTTACTTGTGATGAATATTCCGTCTTGGAAAACTCTTCTGTCTCTCTTAACAATTCTTGTAGCGTTTTCAAAATTTGCTGCAGTCTGTCCCGCAATTTCTATGCTCGGGGATGTTATTGTTATAATCTCTTTCTCTACTTTTACATCTGCTCCCTTTGGAATTTTTGCTTTTCTTGGAGTTCTCTCTCCTAAGAAGTTTTTTATTAGAGCTTCATTTCCTTTAACTTCCACAGTTATTGGGAAATGGTTGAAACAAACTTTTAATTTGTATTCAAATTTCTCTTTCACACCCCTTATCATATTTCTTATGTGTGCTGCAATTGTGTTCATTCTTCTTTTTTCTTTTTTTGAAGATTTTTTATTTCCTATTATTATCTCATTTCCTTTTTTTTCAAGGGTTAAATTTGCCAGATCAAATTTTCTTTCATTTACTTCTCCAGAATTTTTGACAATAACTTTAGCTCCGTCTATCTCCACTTCAATTCCCTCTGGGATTTCAATAATTTGTGATAATTCCTTTTTCATTTTAGTAAAAATAAGCAATCAAGCTTCCCCCTATTCCTTCTTCTTGAGCTTCTTCATGAGTCATCAATCCTTTATTTGTAGAAACTATTATTGTTCCCATTCCTCTTGCAGGAAGATATCTTCGTTCATATTTCCCAATCTCGTCTTTCTGAACAGTAAATCTTGGCTTTATCGCTTTGCATTCAGAAATTTCTCCAAGAGTTATCTCAACGCTTTTTTCTTTTGGATTAATCTTGTATTTCTTTATTGCGTTTTTCTGCTTCATTATTTTCAGAATTTCAATTAGCAAATTTGACATTCTCATTACTTCTACAACTTCTTTTCTCGCCTTTTTAGCGTTCTTTATCATGTTTAGTGCATCTGCAACTGTATCTTGTGACATTTTAACTGTATTTATTGAAGCCGATTTCTGTCGCGATTTCTCTGAAACAGTGTCGGCATAAATTTAATCCGTACAATTTGATATGTGCCCCAAATCTTCCACATCTCTCGCATTTCTTAGCCGCAATTCCGATTTTTCTTTCTTTTGGTTTGTTATGCTTGAGGAACTTTTCCATTATAGCTGGCTTATTCTTCAATTGTTTCAATTGTTTTTTCCAATCACTTGCTGTCATGTTTTTATCTTCCTATGTAAATTCAGTCTGGAAATTCTCTTCCATAAATTTAATTATTTCTTCCTTGTTAATTCTTTGTCTTGCAGGAACTTTTCCTGTTTTTATTTTTCTTATTCCAACTCTTCTTCCTGCTCTCTTAAATACAACAGTCACGTCTAATCCCATAATTCCTATATCTCTTTGATACTCCATTCCCGGGATTTCAATATATTCTTTAATTCCGAATGAAAAGTTGTTAGTACTAATTTGTTTTTTCTTTAATTTATTGTCTATTGCTGTCAGCATTCTCTTTAAAACTTCATTAACATTTTCTCTTATTGTTACCACTGCTCCAACTTCTAACTTAGGACGAACTCCAAAGGCAGGAATTCTCTTATGTGATTTCATCTTTGCAGGATTTTTTTCAGTAATTAATCCGAGCAACTTAACTCCTTTCTCTAATTGCTCTGCTGTCCCGCCTACATTAAAAACAATTTTCTCTATTCTTATTTTTCTTGTTGGGTTTTCTGTTTTCATATTTATTCCACCACCATCAGCTGATTTATTAAAATGTTAATTTCTTTTCCTTCTATCTTTACAATTGCAATTTTTTCTTCCAGATTTAATTTTTCTATTTCTCCATTTTTTCCAATATGCTTTCCTGCGAATATGACTGCTTTTGTTTTCTCTTTCAGAGGAAGGCATTTTTCTATCTTTCCTTCTTTAAGATTTATTGCAACAGAGTCATTTACATTGCATTTAATATCAGATAGGAAGTTTCTTCCATCACTTAAATTTAGTTGTGTTTTCTTTCCCTTAAGTGTTTTTTTGTTGATTATCTTTGCAATTTTTTTATTTGCCTCGCTTTCCTTTATTTTATTGAGATAGAATTTTCCATTTTTAGATAATTCAAGTCTATAATGTTCTTTTAAAGGAATAATGTTAATTGTATCAAAAAATAAAATATTGTTTCTCTCATCTGTAACTAATCTTTCATTTACTAAAATTTGCCTTAAATGAATTATCCTTTTTACCTCGCTTCTGTTCTGCGCGATTTTTAACATATCTCTCAATACAATCAGAACAGGAACTCCTTCATTAACACTAAATCTTGGTTTAACTACATAAGTGCTTCCTTTTCTTTCTATTGGCCAGCTCGTTGGAATTGACTGTCTTTTCCAGTGTGACATTTTATTTCGTTTCCTCCGATTTCTTTTCTACTTTTGGATTTTGAGTTTTCATTCGCTTCTTGTCATTTAAATTTAATTCTATGATTTGCAGATTTGAAGGATGTATTTTGACATTTGCTTTGCTTCCATCCTGCTTCTTTATCATTATTCCTTCTATTTTTATTTTTGAATTCTTGGTATCTATTGAGATTATTTTTCCGTTTTTCTTTTTGAATTTTCCTACCATAATTTTGACAGTGTCTCCTTTTATTGCAGGAATATTCCTTCTGCTGTGTTTTTTTCTCAATTCTTTTGACAAATTAACACTTAGTAATTTTCTCTTGATGTGCAATGGAGCATTCGCTGAATATTTTCTTTGCTTTCGTGGTTGAGAACTTGCCTTCCAATGTGTTGAAAATTTTCGTTTCATTTTAATATACGCTTGCAGCGATTTTTGCAACAGCAGGCCATCGCTCCATAACCTCCCTTGCAACTACTCCTTTAATTTGAGTTCCTTTTGGATTTCCTTTTTCATCTTTCAAGAGAGCAACAGCATTGTCTTCAAATGCAACTCTCTCCCCATTTAATCTTCTGTAGGATTTTTTCTGTCTTACAACTATTGCATCAAATACTTTTCCTTTCATGTCTGGAAGTCCTTTTCTTACACTTACCTTAACCCAGTCAGCTACTTTCGCATATTGCTGTCTTCCTTTTGTGCTTTTTCCCCTCTTTACAGAGACAAGTCTGACTATCTTTGCTCCGCTATTATCAGCAGCAGCCATTTCTGCTCCAAGATTCAATCCTCGTGTTACTCTCGCGCTTATTGCTTTCATTTGACAAACTCCTGTTTGGCAAATGGGTTAAAAATTTCCAAATTTAAAGGTAAGTTTTTTCTCATTTTATCTTTCCCCCGCAGATTTTATTTTTTTAATTACAACGAAATGAATTATTTTGCTCAATGGACGGCATTCTTGAATTTTTATCAAGTCCCCAATCTGAATCTGATTCTCCATACAAGTTGGAAGATGAGCATGAATCTTTGTTTTCGATTTGTAGTATCTTTCATATTTTTTTACATAAATCATTCTCTCGAATTCAATTAAAACTCTGTTCTTGAATTTCTTTGTCACTCTTCCCTCGAAAATTCTTCCTCTTGCTTTCAAGTTTCCATGAATATGACATTTTTTGTCATTGCAAATAGCTCCAGCTACTTCTGGTTCTTTCTCATTCTTTTTCTCATTTGTTTTTTTCTTCATTTTTTCTCCGTGTTTTGTGTCGTGTTAATCTATCGTTTCAGGGTCAAATCCAAGTTTCACAAGAGCTGCTTTTATCTTCTTCCTGTGATCTCCTTGGAGTTCTACTTCATTGTCTCTGTAAGTTCCACCGCACGCAAGCTCGTTTTTCAGAGCCTTTGCGATTTCTCTCACATCTACTCCACTAAGCCCGCCCACAATAGTGACGTACTTTCCGTATCTTTTCTTTTCTGTACTCACTTTTATGTTCTGCGAACCCTTCGCGATTTTTTCACACACACAAGCTTGCTTAGGCAAGCCGCATTTTGGACATATTTCCATATTTATCCATTACTCCCAACTTGTTTAGATGCTTTATCTTCTAAGTTGTTGAGTGTGAGTATTCTTGCAATTATTTTCTTAATATCTTTTGCTTTTGATGTTCCTGTCTTTGAAGCATGAGCTTTAGCTTTAACTAATTCAAATTTCATTTCTTCTATTTTTTTCGTTCTATCTTCTTTATTCATTTTTTTAATATCTTTGAATTTTATTGTTGCCATTATGCAAAACTCCTGTTTTGTATTTGTGCTGAAAATTTATTTTCTGTCATTTTATATTCCCCCATCGGTCATCATCTGGTCTATAGTCTTATAAGAGGGATTGTGAGGCCAGATTAAATCACTTTCAGCTCCCTTAATAACTATGCATCCATTTCTTACGTCAGTGTTTTTATTTAAGGCAGTAATTTTATTAATAGCTTTTCCAGACGACCATCTAGTATAAAATGTATAACTCTCTTTACTAGATACAGGATAAAATAATGCTTCTCCAATATTTTCAATTTCAACCACTTCTTTTGGTCTAAGTGTTTCTAATTCATCCGCATGCTCCAATCGTATAATATTTGGTTTTCTTTCTGTCATTTTATTTTTCTTTTATCTTCCTTTTTTTCTTTGGTTTTTCTTCTTTTACTTCTTTTAATTCTACTACATTCATTTTTAACCTATCTATAATATCTTTGTTTATCACTACTTTATCTTTCAAAATAGCATAAGGAGATAATATGCTGACTTTTACTCCAACTGTTCCAGGTTTTGTTTCTGCTCTTGATTTTGCTCTGTCAACAACCTTAGCACTGTCTCCGACTTTTTTCAAATATCCTTGTGAAAATCTCCAAGATTTTGCTCTAGAACTTGGAAGCTTTCCCCCTAAAACAATTTCTGCTCCAAGCGCACCAGCATCCATAATTTTCTGCAAACTTCTATAGGCTATTACTTTGAATTTTAACGGTCCAAGTCTCTCTAATCCAAGAGCAATTTCATCTGCAACTATTTGTGCGTCAAATTCAGGCTGTTTTATTTCGTCAATTTCAACTCTTGGATTTTCCAACTTGAATTTTGTTTTCAAGACTTCTGTAAGTTCATCTATTTTCTCTCCTCTCTTTCCAATAACCAATCCAGGCTTGTTAGTTGAGACAATTACTTTTTCTCCAATAGGAGTATATTCTATTCGAACTTTGCTTATTTTTCCTTTTCCTAAAATGCTTTTGATATATTCTTTGATAGCAAATTCATCTTTCTTGAATTTTACAATATTTCTTTCTTCCATTATGAAAATTCTCCTGAATTTTTATTTGTGCTGAACTTTAGTTCTGTCATCTTAATTCTTTTTCTCCTTTGATTTTATTTTTATTTCTTTAACTTTAATTCTGACATGAGTTCTTTTTCTTCTGATGCTTCCGCCTCTTCCATAAGGCAGAGATGCCCTGTTAGGAACAGCTTCGACAATTATCCCCTCTTCTAATCCATTAACAATTGCATTTGCATTTAGATTTTTCAGCATTTTTATGAAATAACCAATTGCTTTCAGAGGATATCTTCCAGACATTATTCCTTTTCCTTTTTTGTGAGGAATTTCTCCTGTCATTGGAATTACTTTTTTGAATTTCAAAACTTCCTCTAAATCAGCAATTGCTTTATCTATTGTTTTTCCTTTTATGAATTTGCAGATTGCAGCAGAAGTTTTTGTTGATATAGGCAAACTAATCCCATTAACAACAGCTTCATCTTTCTTGATTATTTTCTTATCTTGTTTCTTCCGGCTGTCTTCTTTAGAGACAGACGCAGAAACTTCCTGTTTCTTTTCTTCAACTTTAGTTTCTTCCTTTTTAACAGGAGCTTCTATTTTTTGCACAACGACTTCTTGCTTTTTCATCGTCTTCATCTGCTTCTGTTCTGGGTTGTAATTTTTTTCTGTCATTTTATTTATTTCTTCGCCTGTGATTTACTTCCTTTAGTTGAACCTATGCCTGCTGTTCCATGTTTAACTTTTCCTCTTGTAGGAGAAAATTCACCCAATCTGTGTCCTAACATTTCTTTTGTTATTTCAACAGGGAGAAATTCATGTCCATTGTAAATTTGTATTTTCATTCCGACTAATTGAGGAACAACTATCATTGTTCTCTTATGGGTTTTTATTGGCTTATTCTTCTCTATTTTTCTCTTTGCCCTGCTGACAAAATCTTCGATGACTTGAAATTGTCTAAGAACAGCTCTCCTTGTTCTTGATTTCACATATTTTGCAAATTCTCTGACATCCAGCTCTTTGAGTTGTTCTATGCTCTTTCCTCTGAATGTAAATTGTTTTTTTGTTGTTTCTATTTTCATTTTTATCTTTTCTTCCTTCCTGTTCTTCTTGGCCTTATTAATCCAACTCTTGCTCCAGGAGGAGCATTTCTCTTTGCAATCTTGCTTTTGATTCTTTTTCCTCTACCGCTTCCAAAAGGATGGTCTATAGCATTCATCTTGACTGCAGAAGTTCTCGGCCATAATTTATTTCTTGATTTCTTAATATAAAAGCTCTTGCCTGCCTTAACAATTGGTTTGTCTAATCTTCCTGCTCCTGCAATCACACCAATAATAGCTCTGCATTTTGGACTGAATTTCTTTTCTTTCTTTGAAGGCATTAAAACATAAACATATTCTCCAATAATTCTGTTAACAATAGCAGAACTTCCTGCTGTTTTTATGAAAATTCCTCCGTCTCCTGGCTTTGATTCTATGTCATAAACAGGAGTTTTTATCGGAATGTCTTTTAATCTTAATATATTTCCATCCTTTACTTCTTTTCCTTCAAAAATTATTTTCTGTCCTTCAATCATTCCTTTGCATGCAGGAATGTAAAAAATTTCTTTGTCATATCTAATTTTTGCTAAAGGAGCAGAATGCCCTGGAGAATTGAATAACTCTGCAACAGTTCCTTCTCCAATGAGTTCTCTTGGATATTTCAATTTAAATCTGAAAGCATTTCTTCTGACTCTGTAACTGAAACTTCCATGCCCTCGTGCCTGTGAAATAATTCTTTTACCCATTTTAAAATTTATATTAATCCTAATTTCGTTGCTACATCAATAGCAGGAAATTCTTTCTTTAATTTAACATGAACATATTTCTTGTTTCCTCTTATGTGTGTTTTTATGCTGTCAATTTTAACTTTGAATATATCTGCGATTTCTTTTTTTATTTCGTCTTTTGTTTTTTCTTTCTCTGTTAAAAATGTCAAAACATTCTGTGTTTCTATTGCCATAACAGCTTTTTCAGTTACAATTGGTTTGAACGTCATTTTATTTTTTCTCCAAGTTCGCTTATTGCTTCTTCAGTATACATAGTTAATCTTCCAACTCCACCATTTGCCAAATCAGTAACATTCAATCCTTTCACATTTTTTACGTCTATTAAATTTGTTTTTAACTTCTCCTTATTTCCTGTAACAAGAAGAAGCCCCAAATTCTTCTTGTATTTTCTTCCTCTTAATTTTCCTTTTCCACTTCTAACGCTTCTCTGTTTCAAGGATACTTCAAACAAAACGTCTCCTAAAATTTTCTTCAAGCTTGAAATCAAATCTTTTGCTTTGAGATGAGTTATTTTTGATTCTACAACAAGAGGCAATCCAGAAAGCTTTTTTCCATTTAGTCTTTCATATCTCTTTGCAACAATTTTCTCATCTCCAGTAGCGCTTATTGCAGATTTCAAAGCAAGAGCCATTTCTTTTTTGTTTATTCTTTTTGTATTAATCATTGAAATTACCTTTGGAGGATGTGCTCTTCTACCACCAACAGCACTTGGAATTTCTGCTCCAACCCAATTAAACTGCGAGCCTCTTCTTGACATTATTTTTCTTGGAACTCTTGATATTCCTTTTCCCTGCATTGTTTTCCAGACATGTCTCGTGTGCTGAATTTTTCCACTTGCAGAATGCTGTTTTCCACCAACAGGAGATGGAGAATAAGGCTGTCTTGTTTTCTTCGCTTCTACAACTTTAGCAACAATATCTTCTCTTACAACACTTGAAAATGCGTTAGGCAAAGTTATCTCTTTTCCTTTCTTTCCATCAATATCTAAAATATGTGTTTTCATTTTCCTGAATATTGTTTAATTTCTTCTAATTTATTTATTACAATAGATTGCATTGCAAGAATTTCTGCTCTATAATCTATTTTAGGAACAGGGTGTGTTAAGAAGATAGGAATTCCTTTATCAAAAGCCTTAGTCATTTCCATTAACATACTTCCACCAATATATCCACTAACTCCTTCTTTATCAAAGTTGCAGACAAGAAGAGCATCACTCTCATCAATTTTTTTAAAATGATTTCTAATTAAATCGTAATGAATCTTGGCAAATTCTGTTTCTCTTCCATCTTTAAAATAAAAATCATCCTGAATATTATTCATGCTTGGCAATAAAACTTTATATCCTAATTCTTTTAACTCTTCTTCTACACTTCTAAGTCTATCAAAAAATTTCCTGCTCGAACATAAACATATTTTTTCTATTTTCATCTTATCTCCAATAATTCATAGTTTTTCTTCGATTGTTTTTTTGTAACTCTCAAGGGATTTGTTACAAGCAATTGTCTTTTTGCTGTGCCTTGAACACTTCCAGTGAGAATTAAATAATCTGTTTTAACATCTCCAAAATTTTTTATTCCTCTAAATTTGTTTTCTGCTTTTCCCAAATCAATTATCATGTTATTGTAAGAAACTCTCGTGAACATTCCTAATTGTCCTGCCATTGGTGCATTGAAGGTTGTTCTTCCTGGACTGAATGAACCCAAAGGCCCTGTTCTTCTTCCTTTTTCAGATTTGTGAGATTTAAGAGTAATTCCAAATCTTCTAACAGGACCCTGAAGTCCTTTTCCTTTTGTCAAACCTCTAACATCAACTAATTTTCCTTTCTCAAAGATGCTTGAAACTGAAACCTCTTTGTTTAGATTTTCTTTAATAAATTTGATCTTATCTTCATAATTCCCGCCTATTGCGATTTCAACTAAATCAGGAGTTTTCTTTATTCCTGTCTTTTTAACAACAGAATAGCATAAAACCCTAACATCATCATAACTTCCTTCTAAATCTGCTTTCTTTGCAATTTTTGGAAGCTTTACAATTTTTTTTAATTCCTTATCCAGACTTTCAGCCAAAACTTCTTTTGCAACTTTGCCATTTTTGTAGAATCTTACAGAGAATATCTTTAATGTTGGGCATTCAATGATTGTAACAGGAACAATAATTTTCTTTCCTTTTGTCATAGAATCAGGAGTGTCATCTTTCACATAAGCAGAAGCCATTCCCGCTTTATAGCAGATAAATCCTTCAAGCTTGTTAGAATTATTTTTTATTGCCTTCCAGTTCACACTAGGCAAAAACTTTCTAGCCCTTTTTCTGGGCCAATACTGTAGACTTCCTCGTCTCGGTGCATTCGGTGCTGACATATTCTATATTTTTCAATAATGCGGATATTATCATTTTAACTAACCCTGGATAAAATATTTAGAAAAAGTTGGTATTTAAAGGTTACTCTACGCCTCAAATTCCTTCTCAACAGCAGTTTTTATGCCATCAATTGTTGCTCGTCTTATTATAATTCCTTTCCTTTTGGATTTTTCTCTTGCTACTGCAAAATCCTTCTCATCTCTAGGAACAATCATCTCCTTAATTATAAAATCATGACTTATTGTTGCTTCTTTAAAGTCTGGCTTTTCAAATACAAAATCTTTTGCAATCTTTTCATCGCTTGTTATCAGCTTGCAAAAGTCCGGCTTAGGCACCTCTTCTTTGGTTTTCGGTTTAGCGGATTTCGGAGCCTTTGCTTTTATTTTCAAAACATCTCCTTTATGAGAAAAACTTAATGCAAAAAAAGCCTTAGGAAGCTTTTCAATCAATTTTGTTATCTCATTTCCACTCATATGCTTGTCAATAATATACTGTTTTATTCCCATGAATTGCTTTTTGCTCTTGAAATCCAGTTCATTATCTAAACCAAGCGTAGAAATTACTGCTCCTGTAACATTTGTTTTTTCATCTCCAAGTTTTTCAGCAATAGTTCTCACGAACTCGTTTGCAAATTCAGCTGTTGTAAAAATTGTATAATTATCTTTTACCTTTTTTGCTTTTATCACAGCTCTGTCTCTGAATTCTCCTCTGCTGAATTTTTGGAATTGCAGATGGACTTCTTCATTTATTTCTCCGTCAAACACCTTTTTTATAAAATTCATTATGAAAAATCCCAATTCTTAAGGGAATGTTTTATCTGAATGAAATGAAGAATGAAAAATTTCCTGTTTTTCATAAAATCTTTTGTAGAATTTCACTTATAAACTTTTTCTTAGTAACTTTTATAAATTTAACTGTTGTATTATATATTAAGGAGTATATGCATAATGGATGAAAATAATCTTAAAAAAATAATGGTTGTAGTTTTGTTAGGCGGGCTTTTTTTATTATCCTTCTTTTTATTAAGACCAATTTTACTTTCAATATTCTTAGGAATAATTCTTGCTTTTATTTTCAGCCCAATCTATAATTTTTTATTAAAAAAAATAAAAAATGGAAATGTTACAACACTATTAATTTGTTTTATTCTCATATTAATAATATTGCTTCCGATAATATTCCTAACTCCTGTATTAATTAATCAGTCAATTAAATTATATGTTGCTTCTCAACAGTTGGATTTCGTAACTCCTCTTAAAAAAATATTTCCTTCTCTATTCCTTTCACAAGAATTTTCATTATCCATTGCCAACACAATTCAATCTTTTGTTACTAAAATGACTAATTCGTTAATGAATTCTTTTGCGCAAATTATTCTAGACTTGCCTACGATTGTTCTTCAATTGGTAATAGTATTTTTTACACTATTTTATTCATTGAGAGACAAGGAAAAGATTATACAATATGTCAAGAACATTCTCCCATTTTCTTCAGATGTAGAAAATAAATTATTCAAGGCAACTAAAGACGTTACTTCTTCTGTTATTTTTGGGATGGTAATTGTTGGAACTCTTCAAGGTATTATTTCAGGAATAGGTTTTTTTGTATTCGGAGTTCCCAATGCTCTTCTTTTGTCACTTTTTGCAGTTGTCGCAGGAGTTCTTCCTATTATTGGTCCTGCAGTTATTTGGCTTCCTGTAGTGATTTATCTTCTAATAGGAGGAAATACTTTTGCAGCACTAGGAATCATAATTTTCGGAATATTATCACACATTCCGGATTATTTAGTAAGACCCCTTTACTTATCTAAAAGAACAGAATTAAACGCAGGAATTGCTTCGATAGGCATGATTGGTGGAATTTTATTCTTTGGAGTTTTGGGCATTATACTTGGTCCTTTAATTTTGTCTTATTTGATAATTGTATTAGACCTCTTCAAGAAGAAATTTTAATTAAAATAAATAAATATAAAAACAATTTTTCTTTTCTATAAATAGAAAAAAGATGGAATTAAAAGTAAAGATTATGAAATGGTCTGCAGGAATTCCTGTAGCAATGCTCAACGAAGACACAGCAAATATAATTGGAGTAAAGACAAAAGGAAGAATCTTTATTAAAACAATTTCCAGCAATTCAAAAGGAGTTTCAACAATTGTGGATATTGCAAAAACTCTTGTCAAAAAAAATGAGGTTGCAATTTCTTCTGAGCTCAGAGAAAGATTGTCTCTGCATGCAGGACAAAAAGTAGATGTTGATTTGTCTCCCCAGCCAAAAAGCTTGACTTTCATAAAAAAGAAGCTGAATAAAGGCGTACTTTCCCAGTCAGAAATTGATGAGATAATAAAAGATGTTGTTGACAATTCCCTGTCTGAAGCAGAAATCGCCCTCTTTGTTTCTGCTATGTATGAAAATGGAATGAATATGAAAGAGACAATTTCTCTTATAAATTCTATTTTGAATTCAGGAGAGACATTGAAATTAAAATTAAAAAATAAATTCATCGTTGATAAGCATTCAATAGGCGGCATTCCTGGAAACAGGACAACGCCGATAATTGTTTCTATTTGCGCTGCTGCTGGTTTGATAATGCCAAAATCTTCTTCAAGGGCAATTACAACTCCTGCAGGAACAGCTGATACTGTTGAGACAGTTGCAGATGTGGAATTCTCTATGAAAGAATTGGAAAGAATAGTCAGGAAAGTTGGAGCGTGTTTGATTTGGGGAGGTTCTCTTGAGATAGTTCCAGCAGATGAAAAAATAATTCAGATAGAAAAAACATTGAACATAGACCCAGAAGCACAATTATTAGCTTCGATAATGTCAAAAAAATTGGCTTCAGGAGCAAAATATATTCTCATAGATATTCCTTATGGAAAAAATGCAAAAGTAAAAAAAGAAAAAGCTCTGCACCTGAAGAAAAAGTTCGAATTTTTAGGAAAGCATTTCAAGAAGATTATGAAAGTTGTTTTAACAAGAGGAGACGAGCCGATTGGAAATGGAATTGGTCCTTCTATGGAAATGAGAGACATCATTAAGGTATTAAGCAAAGAAAAATCTCGCCCAATGGATTTGGAGAAAAAATCTCTTTTTTTAGCAGGACAAATTTTTGAGATGACAGGCAAAGCAAGAAAAGGAGAAGGAACAGAATTAGCAAGACAAATTCTTGATTGTGGAAAAGCTTTTGCAAAATTCAAGCAAATTGTAACAGCACAAAAAGGAAATTTGAACCGACTTAAATTTGCTAAATTCAAAAAAGATATTTTTATGAAAAAGAACAGCAAAATAAAAGAAATAGACAACAAGAAAATAACTCTGCTGGCAAGAATTGCCGGCTGTCCAATGGATAAATCTGCAGGATTGTATCTGTATAAGCATGTAGGAGATAAGTTAGAAAAAGGAGAAAAAGTTATAACCATTTATGCAGAGTCAAAACCGAGGTTAAGAGAGGCAATTAATTTTTATAATGCTCAAAAACCTATAAAATTCTAAAACAACTAATTTTTTAAAGTCCTTATATGTAAATTAAGTCATGGAAGTAAGTTATAAAAGAAGAATAATAGATTATCTGAAGAAGAATGCAAAAAAAGGTTATCCTCTTCAAACTCTGAGGTTCGCTCTTATAGGCCAAGGATATTTGCGTCCTATGGTAGATGATGCGATAGAACAAGCAGTGAAAGAGATGGCAAGAGAAGCTCCTGTTCTCAAAGACAAACCCCAAATAGAACATGAGGTTGTTGTTGACAACACGCCTGTTCCTGTGAAGAAATCTTGGTGGAAGAGATTGTTTGGGTTGTAGGAATTAATGTTTTTTCTTATAAATAATAATTTCTTCTGTATAATCTGCTGAACCACAATTGGGACATTTTTTTAATTTATCTAAATATTCTGAATTAGCATCTAAATTTCTTGATGATTGTGTAGAAGCACCCAAATCTCCCGTTATAGCAGTTCCAATACCAACAAGAGAATTAAATATTCTATTACTTCCCAATTGTTTTTCTTTATCTACTAATGAATACCAAACCTTATCACATTGATTACATTTTCTTTTATATTCCATTACTTTACCACTTTTTTCTTCTTTCCTTCTTTCTATTTCTCTTTTTTTATCTTCTTCCTCTTTAATCTTGAATTTTTCTATATTTTCTTTTTTATTTTTCCAACATTCTGGACAGTATGTCTTATCATCTCCTTCAAAAGAGCAGGAATTCCAAAAAGAAAATTTTTTATTACATAAAGAACAAATTGTCATCTTAAATTCTCAGTTCTTATTAAATAGTATAACCTTTAAACTTTTCTGTATCGTAAGCTTTAAAATCTATCAATTAATTTATAATTTAGATAATAGGCCTCCGTCGCATAATGGTATTGCACCGGTCTTGAGAACCGGGCCCTATGGGCTTCCAGGTTCGATTCCTGGCGGGGGCGCTCGTATAGAATATTCAACGCTTACAATTTTTGTATAGATTTATAATTCAAATTCATCAATAAAATTGATAATTGTCCGATATTTTTCTAAGAATTTAAAACCCTTATCTGTTAATGAGATAAACTTTTCTCCTTTATGATTTATTTCTCTTACAAAATTTTTTGTTACAAGTTCAGAAAAATATTCTTTGAACCTTGTTGTAGAAATATTAGATTGTCTCAATAAGGGTGTCGGTTTAATTGAATTGTTGCTTTTTTGGATTATTTTGAGTATATCATATATTATCTCTAATTTTCCCCGTTTTGCCATTTTAGTCAGAACCTACTTTTTTGAGAACTTTGTAAAGCATCATTAAAAATATGAATACTGATGTTAGATAAATGAAAAGTTGAAATGTTTGGAAAAATTCTGGGATTAAAATGTCAATTACATTAAGTATCCAAAAAAATGATAACAATAAATAAATTATATAAAGATTATGTCCTTTTCTTTTTTTCTTTGTATTTTTGCGAGATATACAAACTGCACCCAGAACAATAATAAAAAGAAGAACATTCACTCCTAGATAAATTAAAGAACTTCTTGATATGACAATGGATAATGAGATGATAAGTGCTAATAGATGAAATAGATAAATTTTATTGGGATTACCATTCCACTTCTTCCACATTACACTATAAAGAAGATAGAAAATTGCCAGTGAACTAAAATACATAAATATGAATAGAGTGAAATTCCCAAAGATCATTGGCGAAAATTCATGAAGCCCTTTAATATTAAAATATAACAAAATAAATTTGATGAATGACCTAAAAAAATATGCTATTGCGAAAAATAAAAAAGCCTGCCTGAAATATTTAATTCCTTTATAAGAGCTTAATTCATAAAGTTCTTTTGTCCCAAAATAAATCATTAAACTACAGATTATTATAACAAAAGAATAGAGAAGTTCTGTTCCTAATCCTATCGTTGCTAACTTTTCAATAAACGGGGGCATAAATGGCGGCATTTTACTTTATTATTTCATTCAAATATCATATTTAAACATTTATAATTGAAATGGATGTCAAGTCCATCTTGCTTATAATATAAGATAATTTTTTTATCCGAATGAAAAAGAAAAAAGGGATTAACACAAAAAAAGTGATAATCATTTCTGCAATCAGTTTAATTGTAGTCATTATCGGAGTTTCAGCATATTTTATTTTTGGACATTCAATCAGGAGAGAGTTTAGAGGAGGGAATTTCCAACCCCCAAACGAAACTACAAAAAATGAAATAACCTCTTTTTTCGGAAGTTCCCCCTCTTCCTCGGAAATAGAAGATTATTGCAGAAATAATTCAATGTATTGTTTTTATTATTGCAAGGAAATAAATCCAAGCAGTGAAATTTGCAGCCAAATAATGAATTACACACATCTTCCTGGAGGAAAACCACCGCAATAAAATGAAACAGGAACAATTTTTAATAAAAATTCAAAATGTATGGAAAAAATATGACATGGGAAAAGCAGATCCTCTTGTTGTTTTGAAAGAAATAAATCTTGAAATAAAGAAAAATGAATTTGTTGCAATTACAGGGCCGAGCGGGAGCGGAAAATCTACAATGGTTAACATTATAGGGGCATTGGACAAGCCGTCTTTTGGCGCAGTTTATCTTAAGGATAAAAATATTGCCGAGATGTCTGAATCCAGTCTTGCTTCTCTTAGAGGGAAAACAATCGGTTTTATATTTCAGCAATTTCACCTGCTTCCAAATTTAACTGCTCTTGAAAATGTTATGTTGCCAATAGAGATAACATTAGAGTCTGAGAGGTTCGCAAAAGAAAGAGCGCAAAAACTGCTTGAGATGATGGGATTAGGAGACAGACTGACTCACAAACCAAATCAACTTTCAGGAGGACAGCAACAGAGAGTTGCAATTGCACGGGCACTTGCAAATAATCCAGAAGTTATTTTAGCAGATGAGCCTACGGGAAATCTTGACAGCAAAACAGGCAAGTTTGTAATGGATTTTCTTGGAAAAATGCATAATGAAGGAAAAACCATTATCCTTATCACACATGATTTGGAGCTTGTAACTTATGCAAAAAGAATTGTTCACATAAGAGACGGAAGAATAGAAACAAATGCAAGGAAAAATAAAAAGAGGAAAAATGAAAAATAAATTATTAATAATAATTATAATGGCATTGTCCTTAAATATACTTTTAAGTGCCGGTTTAGTCAAGGCAACGATAGACCTTACAACTTGTTCTCCCAAAATTAGTCTTGTAAACCAAGATCCGGTTATTGCAACACCTGGAAGTTATGTTAAAGTAGTATTTGAGATTTCAAACTTAGATTATTGCTCCTCGAATGGACTTGCTGTTAAATTAAATCCTAAATATCCTTTTTCATTAGATTCTGGAGTTGATTCTGTTAGAACTCTGGCGAGCAGTCCTTATGTATCTGGATACAAATCTACTTGGGATGTTGGTTATACTGTAAGAGTTGCAGACGATGCCTCTGGAGAGAATTATACACTTTCATTATTGTATCATTCAGGAATTGGTACAGATTTTACTTCATCTTTTGTTGAGCAGGATTTTAGCATTAATATTATCGACGCGCTAACAAGTTTTGATGCAGTAATTCAGGAAACAAGTGGTTCTGCTGTTTCTATTGCATTAGCAAACATAGGAAAATATGCTGCAAATTCTGTTATTGTTAAAATTCCTCAGCAGGATAATTTTAGAGTAAGCGGTACGAATGGACAGATGGTTGGAAATCTGGCAAGTGGAGATTATACAATTGTTGGTTTTGACCTCGTTTCAACAAAAAGCTTTTCAAATATGCAAGGTTCGGGGAATTCTCAGGCTTCAAGCTCTAAAAATCAAAGTTCAACTCCCGCTTCAGATGAATTAACAGTTGAGATTGATTATACAGATAATATTGGAGTAAGAAGAACAGCCAATATGCAATTGCAAATGCCTCTTTCTTTCTCAGGAAATTCCACCTTGGGGGGTTTTTCAGGAAGAATGCAAAGAAGTTCATGGTCTGCGTGGTATACTGTTTTAATTATATTCGGTGTTTTGGTTATCCTGTTCATTCTCTACAAGAAATTTCCAGAGCAGGCCCAAAAAATTTTTAGCAGGATATTCAAGAGAAAGAAAAGAGAACATAATTCTTCCAGTGAAAATGAGATTCCTGGCTGGGTTAAAAAAGAAAAGGAGAAAGAAAGGAAATAAATAACTCTACTCTCTTTTGAATATGAAATTAAAAAAATCTCTGCATCTTGCTTTGAATATTCTTTTTCACAGCAAATTAAGAAGCTGGCTGACAATCATAGGAATTATCATAGGAATAGGTGCTGTTGTTTCTATAATTTCAATGAGTCTTGGAGCTCAACAACAATTAGAGGAGAGATTAAGCCAGTTTGGAGCGAACATTATCACTATTACCTCTGGAGCATCACGAGCAAGAGGAATAGGATTTGGCGGAGGTCTTCCAGGAGAAGAATCTTCCTCTTCTACAACAACAGCCAAGAATTTAACTGACAGAGATATCACTGCCCTGAAAAGCATATCAAACATTAATTATGTAATGGGGCAGGTTTCAGGCAAAGCAGATATTACTTATTCAAGCAAGACTATTAAGAATACCAATTGCATTGGTGTTGACGTTCTTGTATGGAAAGAGATTACTACAGAACAGTTAATTTCTGGAAGATTTTTGACTGTTGGAGATACATATTCTGTAGTTATTGGAAGCAATGTTGCTAGCACAATGTTTAGCAAAGAGATTTCTATAAATGATAAAATAACTATTGGAGGAATTTCTTTTAATGTAGTAGGAATTTTAAAAGGCGGTTCAGGAATATATATGCCCTTGACTACTGCGAGAAATACTCTTGAAGATGTCAGAATGAATAGTTATGATTCTATTTCTGTGGCAGTGAATGATGTTAGTTTGTCAAATGATACGGTTAGTGCAATCACAAAAAAAATGATGGTATCTCACGGAATTTTGCAAGAAAATAAAAAAGATTTTACTGTTTCAAATCCTGCTGCAATGCAGGCAACCATGCAGGCAACTATGGGCACTATGACTTTGTTTCTTGGGGCGATAGCTGCGGTATCTCTGCTTGTAGGAGCAATTGGAATAGCAAACACTATGTTTACATCTGTCCTTGAAAAAACTAATGAGATAGGAATTATGAAGGCTATTGGAGCCAGGAACAAAGATATTTTATCTATATTCCTGCTTAATTCTGGGCTTATAGGATTGGTTGGGGGAATTGGCGGAGTTATCATTGGTGTAATTGCATCAACACTGATAAATACTATGGCGGGAATAACAACTTCTGCAACAAGCAGGGGGTCTGGGGGGGCTTTTGGATTTTTAGGCGGTTCTTCATATGTAAGCATTCAACTTATTCTTGGGGCATTATTCTTTGCAGTTATTATAGGAATGATTGCAGGGGCAATTCCTGCTTATAGAGCCTCAAAGCTAAATCCTGTTGAAGCATTAAGATATGAATAAATCTTCTGCACCCATTGAGTAGTCGCTCCATTTTTTAAAGGCTAACTCCTTTATAATTCAAGATAAAACAGACAGGGCGTTATACTGAAAACGAGACTTATGGCGGGGGCGTTTTCTTTTATTCTAATGCCATAATTATTATAAATTATAAATTGGCTAAATGAGTATGAAAATTAAAAAATGGTTTCAATTAAGTAAATTTCTTTTTTTTGTTTCCATCATCCATCTTGTTTTTACATTTATTCTTACTCTTTTTTTTGGGTCTACTCATCCTCTTTCAAGTATCTTCTTTAATTTGTCTATCTCCTTTATTTCTATTAGTTCAGTTTTATTTGCTTATTTTGGGCAACAGAGAGAAATACATCATTCTAAAATTCAAAAACAAATAGGATTAATAGAAGGATTAATTGCAGAATTAGATGTGTTAGATGGAGATAATCAAGAAATATTTGGAGGAACCCCTTTAATAGGGAATCTTAATTGGTATCAGCAACAAATTTGTGCAGATACTTGGTTTACTTTGGACCATAAAGTTAATTCTGTATCTATAGATAGCATTATTGCCGGTTGGGATAGTAGTCTGTACTCCAAAGCTAATTTTGGGAAGATCATAAGAACCTTAAGCAACATTAATGATAAACTTTCTCAATTAAATTATTACATATTTGAAATGAGAAATCAATGGATTAATATTAACAAAAAAGGAGAAATAACAATTAATTCCCAATTTCCAAAAAGTTCTTGTTTAGGACTTGTCTTAGAGGTTTTCTCTAAGGCTAGAGAGTTAAGAAAAGAATTAAACAAAATAAATCAGTATCTTGAAAGTATAAAAATTTCTGGATATCTTTTTAAATAATTTCTACTCCATCCCCTTCAAAACTCTCTCATCCGGGCTTAACAGATAAACATGGTCCTCTTTGAATCTCAAGCCACGATATATTCTTTGGAGCAGTTCTCTTCGTGCTTTGTCTTTGTAAAAATCCCAGTAAGAATTTGGATTTGTCTTTTTCAATATGTTCCAGAAAGGAGATTTGACATCAGGATTAGGATATTTCGTGAAGACAATGCTGTTGCACTGTTCTCCAGGAAAATCAATTCCTCTTGTGCATTTTGTTGAGAATAAAACATCAATTTCTTTATTCTTGAATTCTCTGACATCTTTTCCTGTCTTGTCGTTTTGAATTCCCTTTAATGCTTCTCTGCTGATTGTGTTTTTTAGGTTGAATTTTTTCATTTCAATTTCGTCAGGCAAATCATAAAAAGAATTTATGTGAACTAATGTTGGTTTTTTTGAAATCTCAATGCTTTTGTCAAGAGCTCTGAGATACTTTTCCCTGTTTTCTATAGGATATTTGCAGTCAAACTCCAATCCTGTCCTTTTTATTTCAATGCTTCCCTGCTGTTCTGTTTCTGCTTCAAGGATTTTGAAATTTTCAAGTCCAAATATATTTCTGAGAATATTTTCAGAATGAATTGTTCCAGACATCATAATTATTATCTTGTTCTTCTCCAGCATTTCTTTCAGTCTCTTTGCAAGATTTGTAGTTACTGCTTCAACAATCAGATTATTTTCTTTTTTGCTGAAAGTAAGATATGTTTCATCAAAAAATTCATCGAACATTCTTGCTGTTTCAGCAACATCCAATAAATAGCTTTCATCATCAATTTCATAAAGAAAATCCTGGTTTTCAAGAATCAGTTTGAACAAATCATAAATCTCTGTTTCCTTGAGCGGAATTATTTCTTTTGAGAAAACCGCGTGCTGTATTCGGGCATCATTTTTTATTTCATCAATTATCTTGCCCATTTTTCTTATGATAAATTCAGAATCTTCATATTCAGAAAAAATTTGATTTAAAGAATTCAACAATCTGTCTACATTTATTATTCTTTGATTTGAAAAACTGTCCAAAAATTCGTCGCATTCATCAATAATCTCTGCCTCTGTTTCTGGCTTCCTATTCATGCTGGATTCCAATTTGTATTTCAAGGAGTTGAAGACAAGAACATCTGCGTCAATAAAAGAATTGAACTGCTCATAGAATTTGCATCCCTGTTTTCTTTCATAAAATGTAAATCTCGTTCCTTTCAATCCGGCATAGCTCCTCTTTCTTGCATTCTCAAAATTCTTTCCACTTAATTCAAATTTTTCAGGAAGAACAGGACTCCAATAAGGGCATACAGGGGCAATAGAAGCTCTTTTCACATCTTTTATCGTCCGGAAGTTTTTCGGATTAAAACTTTTATTCTGTTTCAGATATTCTTGTATTTTTCTTGCATTTTTCTCTTTTATTTCTATCTTGCATGGAAGATTAGGATTGTCAGCAGAAAGATTTGTCTCTTTTTCTTTCTTGTTAAAAATTTCATTGAGTTTCAAGTTTCTTTCTTCTCTGAATACAGGAACATTCTGCTCTTCTAAAAATTTGCATTTGTGATTATTTCTTCCTGTTATGACACTTATCTTTAATTTCTCTCCATCGCTGTTCATTAAGTATTTCTTTTGCTCGTAATCTTCTTTGTATTGATTTTGAAGAGCTTTTCCAGGAACAACAACACAGGTTTTTCCAATTTCTTTTGCTATGTTCAATGCTATTGCTGATTTTCCTGTTCCGCAAACTCCTCTAATGAAAATAGTCTTGTATCCTTCTTTTATAGAATCCAATACTTCTTTTACAACATCTTCCTGCGTTTTTCCATTAGAAAACCTCAAAGGTTTTAAAAAATCTTTTTCTTGATATAAATTCCACATCTTTTATAGTCTCCAAAAAGTAACTTGTTAAAAATCAGTTATAAACTTTATTATGCAGAATTATTCAATCCACTTAACATTCTTGTATTCATGTTTTGTGGCAATAAGAATAACATCAACAAGCCACCAAATTCCTAATCCACCTGCTGTAATTAATTTTAAAATTCCTGTTCCTACTTTTCCCATAAGAAATCTGTCAACTCCAAGAGTTCCGAATACAACAGACATAATCAAACACAAAACCCAATTGACTTTCTTAACTTCATTCTTAACTACTTTATTCTTCTTTTTTTCTTCACCAGTCTTCTTTTTTATAACTCCCATCAGTCCAGCAGTCAACAAAAGAATGAATGATAAACTATAATAAAAACTTATAGATACCACCCCCCCAATTGCACTTATTATCATAAGAGTTCCTCCTAATTTTGGTTTATCTCTGACAAGGGCAGAACCAACAATTCCCAGCCCAGAAAAAACTATTGCAATATATGCTAAATTAGAAATCAGTGAAGCTCCTGCAGCTCCAAGTAATCCTGCTATTCCCCCAATAATTAATGCAATTATTGCTCCAAAAAATCCACATAGCCCTCCAATAAGCCCCAAAACAAATTCAATGCTTCTTTCTCCCATAACAATATATGTCTTTTTGGCTTTTAAATTTTCCTCTTATCTCTTGTTCTAACTAGAAAAAATTGAGGTTTGAGGCATTCAGATTAGATAAAAAAATTCAAATTAAATTTATCCGAATAAAGCACTCAAACCTTCTGCTGCAGCTTCTTTCTTCTCTTCTATGTGAGCTGCTTTCTTTTCTTCTTTAGGTGCACTTCCAGATGCTGGAGCTGTCGCCATTAAACTTGCGCTTTCAAGTTCTTTGTCAATGTCTACGCCTTTCAAGCTTGCAATAAGAGATTTGATTTGCGATTCCTCTACATTGCTGCCTGCAGCTTCAAGAACTTTTTTCATGTGCGCTTCGTTGATTTCTTTTCCAAGTTTGTGCAACAAAAGTGCTGCATATATGTTTTCCATGTTTAATTTCCTCCTTCTGAATTTACTTCAGGAGTATTCAATAATTTTTCAATTGCTTTTTCATGTCTTCCTGCTTTCTGTATAAGGAAGCTTATTGTATCATTTGAAACATAACCAATCTGAACAGCAAAAGGCAACGCCTTTCCAAAAGCCCTTTTCAATTCTTCCAATGTCTTTTCTCTGTCTATCTTAATGTCTAAATATAATTTCTTTTCATGAGAGTCATATCCTACTAATGGAACAAGGCTGATTGTAAATGGTTTTATATCTAATTTATTCATAATATCTGCTGCTCCAGAAGAAATCTTTGCTCCTTTCTCTGCAATAATTTTTGGTTCTTTGATATTAATCTTCCCCTTGTCTATTTGAATCTGAATTCCCAATGCTCCTAACTCGCTTATAGCAGGTCCGGGTACTAATTCAGTAGGTCCTGCAGGAATTTCAATGTCTTCAGGAGCTTCTTGTCCTGCTTTTGCCCTTGCAGGAGTTTTGTTTCTTACTAATTCTCCAGCAAGTTCAAAACAATCCATATCTGAAAATAAAACAGCAACATTCTCTTTAATCTGCTCTTCAATTTTTTTCAATTTTTCATCCTCAAAACTATCCAATGCTCTGAATATCAAATTCTTTTTCGGAACTTTAACAACTGCCTTTCCTCTCAGCTTTTTTGAAATTTCCTGAAATTGCGAAGCAGGAATATTTTTTATAGATGCAATTAAGATTGTTCTTTTCTCCTTGATTAGATTAGTCAATTCTTTTACTGTCTCTTTTTTTATTGGAGACACATGTGTTTTAGTTTCTTTTTTCTTCGCCATTTTATCTTATTTTTATCTTCTGAGGTTTAGTCATTGTGAATTTCAATTCTATATTTTTTATGTTCTCTTTTTCTTTTGTCAAAACTTTCAAAAGTCCATTATATACTGTAAGAATATTTTCTATTAGTTCCTCATTTTTCATTTTTTGTCTTCCAATAAGAACTTTTATACTCGCTTCTTTTGTTCTTATTTTTACACTGGTATTGATTCTTTCCTTCAGTTCTTTTATTGCTTTATCATCAACATTCATCAGAATTCCTAATTGAGGAGAAGGCATTTTGCCTGTAGGCCCTAAAGCTCTACCAAAAGTCGTAGCAACCAAAGGCATTAGGCTTGATTGTGCTATAAAGAAATCATATTTTTTTGCTAATTTTTTTACTTCTTTTTTGTCAGAATATTTTTTGAATTCTGATTTGGTTATTGTATCTACATTATCATTCTTTATTTCCAGAAAAGCGCATATTTTTTTGTCTTTTACTTTATGCGGAACAGTGATGAATATATTTACTGCATTCTTTTTAACATCGAATTTTTGCAGATTTATAATTAAGTCCAATGATTGTTCAAACTTTCTTTCCTTTTCCTTTCTAAGCTCATTCAAAGCATTTTCTAATTGTTCTTTCATTTGGATTTTCCTAAATACGAATGAATGTAAATCTTGTATTTACTTTTAGTTCCATGTTATTATCTCCTACATTATGCGTTAAGAGTATAGAATATACCTATTAACGATGTAGTTCAATCGATAAAATCCTTAGAAAAAAGAGATTTATAAATTTAACTTATCACAATAATTCTTATAAATCGTTTTTCTTTTTTCTTCAAATGGAATTAATAGCATTGCTTTCATCTGGCAAAGGAACATGGGCGCAGGTTTCTGGTTTGATTAAATATGGAGAATGGGATAAAATAATTCTTCTTGGAGATGAATTCGCAAGGCAATTCACAACTGAAAAGAAATTTGAATTCATAAGAATTGATTTGAATAAGAAGCTGAAAGATTTGAAAGAAGAATTTCAGCAGAAATTAAAGGGAAAAACTTCAGGGACAGAGGTTGCATTATCAATTGCATCTGGCGATGGCAAAGAACACATGGCTCTTATTTCAGCATTAATCAATTTGCCTGTTGGAATTCGTTTCGCTGCTCTCACAAAAGAGGGAGTTATTGATTTATAAGATGGATGTTTTCTATAATGACTTCTGTAAGGAAAAAGATTGTTTCTTGTATCCTACTCGTATAAGAGTAGAAGCAGCCGAAAATCCTTCAAGTTTAATACTAAAACAAAGACAAATAGTTGAAGCCCATTGCAGACAAAAGTGTCAATATACAAGAAAAGATTTTCTTGAATGGTTGAAAACAAAAGACCCTTCTTATTTAGCTAAAAAATTATTTGGTGATATTACAATATAATCATACTTGATTCTTCTTTATTTTCATTTCACTTTTATCTTTTCCCAACAGCAAAACCCGACTTTCTTTTTTCTCATCAAGAATTTTGTATTCGGGAAGAAACTCAAGAATTTTCTTTGAAAATTCAATAATGTCTTTATGATAAGGCATTTTGTTATAAGGAATTCTCTGATTTGCAAATCCGACACACATGAATGCCTTGACTTCAACAAACATCGGATTTGCTTTCTTAATCATTTCTGCGTACCTCTCTGGCTGAGACATATTCAAATCAAGAACAAGATTAATTCTGAATATTGTTCTGGTTTTTCCTCTTAATTTTGACATAATTTCCAAGCTTTCATTCAATCTCTCCCACGCGTCTTTTTTTGAACTTCTGTGAATTTTATTGTAGATTTCTTTGTCAGGAGCATTAACAGAAATATACAATTGTGTAGGCAACTGTTCTTTCTTTTCTAATTCTTGTAATTTTTCTGGGTATAAACCATTGGTAACAAGAAAACTCGTCTTTCCTCTTTTCCTCAATTCTTCAATAATTCCACCAACATGCTCATAAACCATTGGTTCTCCTGAAAGCGAAATTGCAAACTGCATTGGCTCTTGCGCTTCTTTGAACTTTTTCATGTTTGCTTTGCTCAATTGTTTTTTCTTTGAATTTTTGTCAACTTTAAAACCGCTTAATAATACTCTTTGAGCCTTTATACATCCATCAATAATTTCCTTTGGAGAATCTACTTCTCCTTTAAGCTCATTATCAATTGTCATTTCTATTGCTCTCCAGCAGTGCAGACATCTGTTAGGACACCACATTACAGCAGGAGACATTTGACAACAGAGGTGAGATTTTATTCCATAGAATTGTTCTTTGTAACAAACCCCTTCGTCTCTGAGGGATTTCTTTGCCCATCTGCAAATTTGCACAGCAGAATGTTTTCCAACAATTGAATAATGCTGCCTTTCCAAAACTTTCTTAACATTTTCAGGAATCATAAAAAAGAGAATAGTAAATGGATTTTAAAGTTTCCTCATTAATAGGAGATATTAGGAACCTTGGTTCTTATTACTTAAAGAAACTAATTGCCCAGAAAACCATAATTACTACCAATAAGAACAAGAACAAGTAAGTCACAGCTGAAAAGATTTTCTTTGCCTTTTTCTCGCTTTTTGTCAATGCAAGCATAGCTAAGAAGAAAAATCTACCCCCATCAAAAATGCCAACAGGCAGCATATTCACCAATGCAACACTGAAGCAAATGAGAACAAGCCACCATATTAAATTGTATATAAATTCAGCAGCTTGGAAGTTTGGTTTATAATAAACTCCAGAAGATCTAAAAGAAGTGAATACAGCCATTACTTTTCCAAATATTCCAGAATTTTCCTTGTTAATAAATCCGATTCCCAAATAAGGCCTGTTTTCATTCTGCGGGCTCTTTCCGAGAATGATTTCATAATCTCTGTCCGCATCATCAACTAATGCTGTAATAATTACTTTGCTTCCAGGCGTATAATTTAATATTTCTTTTCCAAGTTCCTCTTTGCTGTTAATATTTTTTCCATTAATTTTTATTATAATATTACTCAAATTTGCTTTAATAGCAGGGGCGTCGTCATATAGTAATAGATATTGTTCATTCCCCCCTTGTTTCTCTAAAAAACTCCTTGTTATAAGATATTTTGTATTATCAACATTTAGCTCGCTGATTGTCTTTCCAGAACTGTTAACCAAATTAAAAACTTGATTATATGTCGCATTATTTACAGTGATATTATTTACTAAATTAATATCAGCAATGTTTACAGCAGAATAAGTATATGTATCATATACTACTCCAGAAGCTGTAAACGCAAGAGAAAAGAATAAAGCCAGCACCCCAAAGAACAAAACTGCTGTTAAAAGATTTGCAAATGTTCCTGCGCTAAGAACTGCCATCTGAGAAGATATTTTTTTCTTAACCATTTTCTTCTCATCAAGTTCAACAAATGCAGCAAGGAATACTGGCAGGAAGAATGGAAAAAATCCAAAACCCGTGCTTTTTATCTTAACTTCTTTGTTGGCAGCAAAAATTCCATGGCTGAATTCATGAATTATGGCAACTATTGCAATTATAATAATCCAATATATGAAATAAAAAGGGGGAAGAAAATTCAATTTGAAAATTTGTGGGAGATATGGAAGCAATGGAGTTATTGGGGGAATCTTAATCAACTTAACTATCTCGCTCTGAAAAACATAAAGCCAAACCATTTTTCCGAAGAAATAAAGCATAGCAATCATTAGCAAAAATCCCAGAACAATAGAAACCCAGCCTAAAACATTCAGAATTTTCTTATATCTTTTCCCTATTTTATCTATTATCTTAATTCCAACAGCAGTCTTGTAAAGAAGCAAAAGTCCCTCTCTCTTTAAGTTCTTTCTACGTCTGTATAAGAAAATAGAAATAAACACTACAAATATTGCTAATAGTATTATGTCGTATGTTGTGAAATTCATCTCTTTATGCAAAATTCTCCTCTTTTTGTATTTGTGCTGAAACTTCAGTTTCTGTCATTTTACCTACTTTTTTCTAAGGGGTCTGAATGCACTTTTCTTGCATTTTCTACATTTTACTTTTCCCTTTAGTATTTTTTGAGGATCTGCTTTTATCTTAGAATGACAGCTCTTGCAGACAAAAACATTCTTGAAAAGCCTGTTCTGTGCTTCTGGAATTTTAGCCATATCAATTATTAGATTTTACGTTTAATTACTTTTTCCCCCTCAACATCCCAGTATTCAACATTGGAATTTTCCTCTAATTCCGCTTTAATCTCGTCTGGGCATGCAACTTCCAAAGTTTCAAAGTTTTCCAAATCCATTATACTAACCTTGTCTCCTATTGATAATACCTGCCCTTTTCTTTTGTCAACATTAGGCACTTCTACTCTTTCATGTCCAGGAACAACGAAAACTTTTTTCTGTCCAGAGATTATTCCAACAGCTTCCACCCTTGCTTTGCTGTGTCCGTGCTTTCCTGTCTTACTTATATCAATTTTTTTAACAGTACAGGGTTCACCCTCGACATTTACATTTGTCCCCACTTTTAATTCAGTGGCATTGATGATCTTCAAAACCATCCATAAAGGAAAAAAAATAGATTTATAAACATTTTTACTCAAGAACATAAAATGGCGTTTCAGAAAAAAGATTTTATTGAAATAGAATTCACAGGAAGAGTCAGAGACGGAGATGTTTTTGATTCGAATATTAAAAAAGATTTAGAGAAATTAGATCCAGATGTAACTCCCAAACCGGCAATTATCTGTTTAGGAGAAGGTATGTTTCTTAAAGCAATAGACGATTTTCTTATTGGAAAAGAATTTGGAAATTATAAAATAGAATTAACTCCGGAAAAAGCCTTTGGTGTGAGGCTTTCACAATTAGTTCAGAAAGTACCAATGAAATTATTCACTTCTCAAAAGCTAAATCCCTATCCAGGAGCTGTTTTTAATTTTGACGGAAGAATAGCCAAAATCCTCTCTGTTTCAGGAGGAAGAGTAATGGTAGACTTTAATCATCCTCTTTCAGGAAAAAATGTTTCATATGAAATCAATGTTCTCAGAAAAGTGGAAGATTTGAATGAAAAGATAAAATCCTTTATTGATTTTTTGTTCAGAAGAGATTTTAAGTTTTCTGTGCAAGAAGGCAAGATAGTAATAGAAGCTGAAAAACAAATGTCCCAGTTTGTTGAAATGTTTAAGGAGAAATTCAAGGACGTTTTTGGCATGGATTTGGAGATTAAGGAAATACAGGAAAATCTTTCAAAGAAATCACAATAATTCTTATAAATCTACTTTAATTCCTTTAATTATGAAACTTAGTGGGAAGTTGATTGTCAAGAAACCGGAGGTGTCTTACAATGGCTGAGATGTACAAAAAAGATTCCTCAATTTTATCAAATATATCTGAAGAGGTTAAAGAAATTGACAGAGAGCTGGAAGAGTTAATAAAAAAACAATCTGCGAAGATAAAAGTTGTGGGTGTTGGGGGTGCAGGAGGAAATTCTCTCAGCAGAATGAAAGAGATAGGAATTAAGGGGGGAGAATTAATTGCAGTTAATACTGATGCTCAGGATTTATTATATGCTAATACAGACCAAAAAATTCTCATTGGAAGAGAACTTACTCAAGGACTCGGGGCAGGAAGCAACCCTAAAATAGGAGAACAGGCTGCAAAAGAATCTGAATCAGAGATAAAGAAAAAAATTGCTAATGCTGACATGATTTTCATAACTTGCGGAATGGGCGGCGGAACAGGAACAGGCGCAGCTCCTTTTATTGCAGGACTGTCCAAAAAACAGGGTTCTTTGACAATCGGTGTTGTTACACTTCCATTTACAATAGAAGGAAAAAAAAGAATAGAGAATGCGATGGACGGATTAGATAGAATGCAGTCTGTTGTTGATACTTTGATTGTTATTCCGAACGATAAGCTTCTTGAACTCGCTCCTGAACTTCCCTTACATACCGCATTTAAGATTGCAGATGAAATTCTTACAAATGCTGTTAAAGGAATTACAGAATTAGTTACGACAACCGGATTAGTAAACTTGGATTTTGCAGATATTAAAGCAGTGATGATTGACGGAGGAGTTTCATTAATTGGAATGGGAGAATCAGACACAGCGCAGCGTTCTGTTGAAGCAGTAGAAAAAGCAATACAAAATCCTCTTCTTGATGTTGATATTTCTGATGCAACAGGCGCATTAGTCAATATTATTGGTGGTCCTGATATGAGCCTTGAAGAGTGCAAGACAATAATTGAGACAGTAGGAAAAAAACTCAGCCCGGATGCAAAATTAATATGGGGAGCCCAGATTTCAGACGATATGGAAAAATCAATAAGAGTTTTATTAATTATCACAGGAGTCAAGAGTTCTCAGATTATAGGGCACGGAGAGTCAATTGACGATATAAAACACAGGGAAATTGAAGAGGAATTAGGAATAGAGTTCTTTGAATAGTTTAATCTTTAGGACAATTTGTTAAGTCATACCTTTGTCCTGCTATTGTAATAAGTCTTAGTTCCATTGCAGAAAAATTATATATTTGTTGAAGTCCGTCCATCATTTTCTTTAAATATTTTCTATAATAATCAGGTATATCTTCTTTATCTAAACTTTCTTTTATAAGATTAATCTCATTAGCAACAGCTAAAGATTGCTCCAATGAAGCAATATAACTCCTGTCCATTAGTTCTTTAAATTTTTCATGATTTTCATTATCTGCTGCTTCATTTAATTGTTCTATAATCTTTCTTACTACTTCTCTTTTTTTGGTAATATCCTCCAGCATGTTTTTACATAATTTAATTCTTTATAAAATTAATTATCTCAAAAATCTTAAAAACCCCCATTCTATATTTATTACATGGGAAAATTAAAATCTTTTTTTGAAAAATGCAAAAGGGTATGGTTAGTTTTGAAAAAACCCAGCCGAGACGAATTCTTGAAAGTTGCAAAAGTTTCTGCAGTCGGGATTTTAGTAATCGGTTTTATCGGTTTTATAATCTCTATTGTCATGGAAATTTTCCGATAAAAATAATTTAAAAACTTGTTTCTCTTTGCTAATTAATGAAGAACTTAAAAAAGACGTTGATTGTTACTTTTATAGTTTGTTTTATTGTAATCTTATCTTCTACAATTATTCAGATAAATGGTCAGAGTAAAATAACTTTTGCATGCAGTTATCTCGATCCAATAATAATTGATATTTTGGCGCTTTCTGCCGCATTATTTTTAATAATTGAAGGTTTTGCAAGAATATTCGAGCACCCCAAAGCAAGTCTTTTGAATCAGGCTACAAGAATAATAAGAATTGCTTTTGGTTTTGCAATAATTACCTTGCATATTATACAAATCCTGCATAAATAATTCATTCAAAAAATTTATAAACCATCTATTTTATTTAATATTACTACTTCTTAAAAAGTTAAGAGGTAGATGGAACTAAAGATGATATTCATAATAAAAGTAACAACAAACAAAGAAGAAAGAGTATTGGAAATGATAGCAGACAGAGTTCAGAAAAAAAATCTGAACGTTTTTTCTATTCTTCGTCCTCATGGTTTGAGAGGATATGTTCTCTTGGAAGCAGAAGATAGGGAATCTGCAGAAGAAGCTGCATTCGATTTGCCCTATGTAAAAGGAATTATTGGAAAGACAATAAATTATGAAGAAATAAAAAATATGATTGAACCTTCTGCAACAACCATATCAATAAAAGAAGGAGACATTGTTGAAATGATTTCAGAACCCTTCAAAAAGGAAAAAGCGAAAGTTATAAGAATAGATAAGCAAAAAGAAGAAGTCGTAGTAAGTTTGCTTGGAGCAGTTGTTCCATTGCCAGTTACAGTTAAAATAGACAATGTTAAAGTTATAAGGAGAGAAGAGGAAAAAGAATAAAATGATAATTAAACTTTTAGTTGATGGTGGAAGCATGAAACCAGGTCCTGCACTTAGCCAAAAGCTTGGTCCATTAGGAATTCCCATAAATTTAGTAATCACAAAAGTAAACGAAGCAACAGGAGATTTTAATGGCTTGAAAGTTCCTGTAGAATTAAATGTTGATGCAGCCACAAGAGAATTTGATGTTAAAGTTTTTTCTCCTCCTGTTTCAGAGTTGTTGAAAAAGGAATTAGGGCTTGAAAAAGGTTCAGGAGCACAGAAAAAAATCAAAGTAGCAAATGCTTCTATCGAACAAATAATTTCACTCACAAAAACAAAATCTCCTAATTTATTGGCTAAAAATTTTAAATCGGCAGTAAAGACAATTGTTGGAACTTGTGTAAGTTTGGGAATTTTGATAGAAAACAAGCCTGCTGTAGAAGTTGAAAAAGAAATTGATGAAGGAAAATATGATAAAGAGATAAATGCTATGACTTCAACTACTTCTCCTGACAAGAAGAATAAACTCGAAGAATATTTTTCAAAGATAAAGAAAGAACAGGATAAGATATTGCAGCAGGAACAGGCTGCTAAGGAAGCCGCAGAAGCTACTAAGGCAGCAGAAACACCAGCAGTCGCAGCAGCAGCTAAACCAGCAGAAAAAACTCCTGTTAAGAAGCAATAAAATAGTTTATAAATCATCACTGCCCCTTTTTATTATGGGGTTATGGGGTAGTCTGGTAGCCTTCGAGGTTTGGGACCTCGCGACCCCGGTTCAAATCCGGGTAACCCCATGAGCTTAAACTTGTTCAAGCGAATTGAGACAACAACGATTGTCGACATTTCACGGATAATAAAATGACAAACACATTAGATACAAAGACTATTGAAGAATGGAGAAAAAATATGAATTTTTTTAATACTCATAAAGACGAAATTAGATGGAAGTATGGGGAGAATAGATATATTGTTATTGAAGATGGAAAAATAATAGATAATGGTTTAGACAATTTTGCTCTTGCAAGAAAATATACTGGTAGAAAAGTCTTAATTACAAATATTAAATCTTCTGAGAGGATAGTTGAAATATCCTCGCCAGAAATAGCATAATATGCCAAGCAAATCAAAAAAAACAAAATCAGCAGGAAGATTCGGAGCAAGATACGGAAAAAGAGTCAGAGTCAAAACTGTAAATGTAGAGCAAAAGCAAAGAAAAAAACAAAAATGTCCTTACTGCAAAAAGCCAGGAGTAAAAAGATTATCAAAAGGAATCTGGCACTGCAAAAAATGCAATAAGAAATTTGCTTCAGATACATATTATTTAGAATCATAAATTAAACACAAAAATACCATGGTTGCTTACAAATGTTTCAAGTGCGAGAAGAAAGTTATCTCTACAAATTTGGAAAAACGATTTGTCTGTCCTTATTGCGGAAGCAAAATTTTCTACAAGCCAAGAAGCAAGATAAAAAAAATTAAGGCAGAGTAATTAATCATATGGATGAACAAAAAATTCAGGAATTGCAGATTCTTGAGCAAAGATTGCAGAATTCAATTCTTCAGAAGCAGGCTTTTCAGATGGAGTTGGCAGAAACAAATTCAGCCTTGAAAGAAATAGAAAAATCAGGTGAAGAAGTATTCAAAATAATCGGGCAATTGATGATTAAAACAGAAAAATCAAAGATTCATGAAGAATTGTCAAGCAAGCAAAAAATTTTAGAATTAAGGATAAAGTCATTCGAGAAACAGGAGAATTCTTTGACAGAACAAGTGGATAGAATCAAGGATGAATTGACTAAATCAATGAAAAAGTAAGTATCTGGAAATATATAAAAAAAGTTACGAAATCTTTATAAATATATTATCTCTAAACTTAACATGGCATTCAACCTAAAAAAGATTTTTGGTGGTGCTCCGAAGGGAGAAGGCTCTCCAGAAGATTACCTCGAGATAGATTTGGATAAAGAAGAAAGAGAAGGAAAAGTTCTTGTAAAGCTTTTTGTGTTAAAAAAATATGAAGACGTCAATGTTATCCTTAATGTCTTGAGAGAAGGTTATACTATTGCTATAATTGATATAAAAGTTTTGAAATCAAAAGACCCAATTGAATTAAAGAGGGCTGTTTCAAAGATTAAAAAGACAACAGATGCTCTTGAAGGAAATATTGCAGGTTTCGGGGAAAATCTATTGATTGTTACACCCCCATTCGCTCAAATTCAAAGAGAAGTTACTCCACAGGGCCCAGAGCCAAAGAGCAACAAGTTCGATTAGTTCTAGTTAGTTTTAAAAACAAGATATTTTCTACTTATTTATGAAAACTTTGTTTATTCCGGCAAAAGTCAATTCAGAAGTGAATATTAAGAAAATACAGTCTTTGAAACTTCCAGAGAATACAGCAATTGCCTATTCAATACAATACAAAGATATAGCAAAGCAAATTTATGATATTCTCTCCAAAAAATATAAAATAACAGAGCTGATTCAGGTTTTGGGCTGTTCTAAACCAAAATTCTCAAAGGATACAAAAGCAGTATTATTAATAACATCTGGAGAATTCCACGCTGTTTCTTTAGCATTTGAGACTAAATTGCCTATTTATATATTAGAATCAGATAAGTTAAGAAGAATTTCAAATGAGGAAATGTATGTTTTTCAAAAGAAAAAACTCGCTTCTTATATGAAATTCTTAAATTCTGAAAAAGTCGGGATTTTAATTTCGACAAAGCCAGGACAGGAAAATATGAAAAAAGCTTTTTCTATTAAAGACAAATTAAAGAATAAAAAATCTTATTTATTTCTCAGCAATGAAATTTTCAGTGGAGAGCTCGAGAATTTCAATGACATAAATTCATGGATAAATACTGCCTGTCCAAGATTAGATTTTGATGGTTTTGTTTTTAATTTAGATTTCTCAAACCTTGGCAAGTCCAAAAACAGTTTTTAATGCAACTATGATTGTCGCAGGCACAAACAACGCAAGCAAGGAAGCAAATATTGAACTTGCGGTGTCCCCTGCGCCTATTCCTATTAAAGAACTAATTACACTTTCCATCCCGAACTTGCTAACAATAACAATAATTGCGCCCGTTATAAGAAATGCCTGTGAATCTTTTCCTGTTACATTTATTGATGCTCCAATAACTACCCCTAATATTACCAAGATAAGGTAAATAAAACTGCTATATTTTGTTAAAGCAGCAAGAGGTATAAAAAGAGTTGATAAACCGACTATCACTGCTAAAACAACTCCAATAAAAAAAGCCCATGCACCAGCAGAATTCTCTTTAGACCTTATTACCATATAATAATAAACTGTAAGAAATATATAAACTTTTTCACAGACAGCATATTAAAGGTATTTAATCAGCATATCACTAAGCATAAACTATATTTTACAACACAAAAAACCTTATAAATCATATTAACTGCAAAATGATTACATGATGAAAAAGAAATCACTCGGATTTTCAGTTTTAGGGGTATTGACATTGTTAACTCTTTTGAGTTTTGCAAGTGCGACAATTAGCCTTTCTACACCTTCAATAACCTTAAATCAATTTAGTGATACTCAAACCTTTACAATTACAAATAATGACCCCTCTAATTCTGTAAGCATAACATTATCTTCTCAAACAATTACAGATAGTAAATGGAATGTTGCTACAATAACTTTTGATAATTTAACATTTACTATTCCAGCAAATCTTAGCAAAACAATTAATGTTAATGCTTCTATCCCATCAACATTTGTTCTTGGAACATCTTCTAAAAGTTATGTAATCTCTGAAGTAGGAGTTCCGACCAACAATGTAACATTGACTATTAACTTAAGAGAAACTCTTTGTACTTTCAAAGATAATGGACATTTAGATGTAAGCATAGATGATGTTAAAGTTATTAGCGGATTTGGAAGCGATACAACATGGTATCCATTAGATGAAATAGAGGCTAAAATTAATATAGCAAATAATGGCAATGATACTATAAGAAATATAGTTGTTAAATGGCAGTTATATGACACAACTACACAAAAGAGAGTTCTTAAAGGAGAAGAAAGCGATTTCAGTCTTAATGATGGAGATGATAAAACTGTAAATGTAGACTTCAAGTTAGACAGTACTAGCTTAAAGAGCGGAGACAATTATGTTTTCTATGTTTGGGCTACTGGAAAAGATGAATCTATTAGTGGAAGTCCTTCAACATGTGTCAGCACTAATAATTTAGAAAGCAATTTAGGAGCTCTTGATGTAACAATTGATAGCCATTTTGTTATTTTAGATTCACTTCAACTTGTAGGAACAGCTTCTTGTGGAGGCGAAGTTCAGGTATCAGGAAAAGTTTGGAACATAGGAGATGACGATGAAAATGACATTTACCTTAAAGTTTTCAATACAGAATTGGGAATTTCACAGAGAATAGATGTAGGAGACATAGATAGTCTTGAATCTAAAGACCTTTTATTTAATCTTGCTCTTCCAAGTGATGCAGAGGAAGGAAAATCTTACGATATAACTTTCTTGGTATATGACGATAGCAATAGTATATTTGAAAGCGACAACGGAGACAAATCACAGTTTACTCTTCCATTGAGCATCGCAACTGGAAGCTGCTCAACAGAAGTTCCTGTTGCAGTTTCTGCAAGCCTTGAATCAGCAGCAATTTCAGGGAAAGAGTTCAGTGTTAAAGCAACAATAACAAACACAGCTTCAATAAAGAAAACTTTCAGCTTGGAATTGAGCGACTATACAGATTGGGCTTCATTAGTTTCTGTAGACAAGACAAGTGTTGCATTGGAAGCAGGAAAGTCAGCAGATGTTTTAATCAAGTTAAAAGTGAATGAAGGTATTTCTGGAAACAAGAACTTCAATATTGTTATGAAAGAAGGAAGCAAAGTTTTAACACAGCCAGTTTCAGTTTCAGTAGCAGGAAAAGGATTCAGCCTTAACCTTACAGGATTATTTGCAGGATTAGGCGGAAATACTTACTTATGGGCTATCGGAGCATTGAATGTTCTTTTAGTCTTGATAATAATTGTTGTAGCAGTAAGAGTTGTCAGGAAGAAGTAAATTTTTATCTTCTCATAATTCTATCATGAATATTCTTTCCGAATTTGTGTTCTTTTTCTAACCTCACAATCATTGTTCCTATTAAGTATCCAATTGCTCCTCCAACAAGCACATCACTAAAAAAATGCAAACCAAAATAAACTCTTGAAAGTGCAATAAGAACAGCAATCCCAATCCAGACTTTTTTTAATTTAGGATATTGTTCTGACAAGATTGGAATTGCACAAAAAGCAATAGCTGCATGAGAAGAAGGAAAAGAAAAATTCCATATATTATGACTCGCTTCCTGCAAGCTTGGCAATAAAGAAACAATTCCCAACTGGAATGGTCTTGCTCTTTGTATTGTTATCTTTAGTATAAAACTAACTACAGAAGACACCCCCAAAGAAGCCCATAAGGGAAGAATCCATCTTCTTTTATTATCTCTCCATAAAAACAGAGCAGTTACAATAACAAAAATTATTATCTCGGAACTAAGGTAAGTTACTCCAAGAAAAAGATTATCAAGAAAAACATTTCTCAAAAAAGAAATGTATTTAACAAGTAAATTATCCAAATAGAAACTAATAATTAAAGAAAATACAACTAATATCCAAATAAAAACTCCTCTTTTCTTTCTTTTCATTATGCAAAACTCCTGTTTTGTATCCGCAACAAAGTGAGGATATTGAAAAATTTCTTATTTTTCATACATTATACAAATAAGAAATTATTTAAATATATTTCCACTCTCCTTTTTATGAATAAGAGGTTTAATTTTTTGTTTGAAATTGTTTCCAGATACACAATTTTAATTCTGACAGGATTTCTCAGCATTCAGATTTTCTATTTTTTGTTTACTTCTTTTACAATCTATCCAACATATTTTTTGCTTAAACTTTTTTTTAACGCTTCATTGATATATAATACTATATTAATAAATAGTCTTCCGGTAGAAATTATTGGAGCATGTATTGCTGGTTCTGCGTATTATTTGCTTTTAATCTTAAATCTGTCAACACCAAAAATAAAATTAAGAAAAAGAATTACGATGTTGCTTTTTTCTTTCTTTCTATTCTTAATTATTAATATATTGAGAATTTTTTCCCTTTCTATCTTGTTTGTTTCTGGAGTTTCCTTTTTTGACTTAGCACATAAACTCTTTTGGTATGTGGGAAGTGTGGTTTTTGTCGTCGGTATTTGGTTTTTGAGCGTAAAAATATTCAAAGTGAAAGAAATTCCATTTTATTCAGATATTGTCTTTTTGTTGAGCTCAGGAAAAAATCTTAAGAAAACCAAGCGTTCCAAAAAGCACTAAGATTCCAGCAATTACTACTCCTAAAGATATTGCTAATATACTTCTTTTTCTATCCAAATCCAGAAGCCATGCTATTAAACATCCGCTCCATGCTCCTGTTGCAGGAAGAGGAACAGCGACAAATAATGTTAGAGCTAAAAATCCAATAGCAGAATATTTATTTTCAAATTTATCTACTTTTTTCTGAATTCTCTCTATGTACTTGTCAAAAATTCTTTTGTAGATTTTTATTCTCAAAAAGAGATGATGAAATCTGTCAAGAAAAAAGAAAGCAAGAAATACTGCAAGAATATTCACCATAACTATCAAAGGAAAAATTAAAGCAAGAGGAATATTGTGCTGATTTGCATAAATAATTGCCAAAGGTAACCCTCCTCTAAGCTCGCTTACAGGAAGAATAGAAAGAATAATCGCCAAAATAATTCTAAGATCCATTTTATTTATTCAATTCTTTATTTCTAATAAATGTTTCTAACATCAATCTTTCAAATGCAGGAAGAACTTCACAGTTATTTATATTAATCTCGTACGAATTAGCGCTAATCCGTTTTATCTCTGTCTGGTTTCCTTTATTTATTGTTATGAACATATAATCGCTTTCAGGCGTGTAGCTAATGCTTTTATTTTTTGCCAATAAATTAATATCTAAAAGGTCATAAAGATGCTGAACATTCACGAGTCCTATTGTCCAATCCCCCCCGCAAAACAAATCCTGCGTTGTGACATCAAGAACCATATTCTTCCTGAAACTTATATTTCCCATTATTGGAAGCTTTGCTTTCAGCGTTCTTGGGTCAGTTCTCAAAAAAAAGTTATAGGTTGCTAAATTTCCCTGATACATAACAGGCATAGAAGTCTTATACAAAGTTAATTGCCCCTCTTTTACAATTTCAAATTTAACTCCTCCAACTTCAAAATATCTCATTGAATTAATAATCATATAAACAGCAAAAAACATCAAAGCAAAACCAATCATAACAATAATTATATTCTTGAAAAGTTTGTTCTCTTTTTTAATCTGCTCTTCTGAAGGAGCTTTTTCTTCTTCTACTGCATGCACTTCTATAGTCTTTTCCTTTCCGTCTTTTTCAACCTCAAAAATTTCAGAAACTTTTTCCACTTCTTTAATTTCTTCAACTTCTTTTTTCTCTCGCATGGCTTTGCTGTGCGAGTGGCTAACTTCCTGTTTGCCATCTTTTTTTCTCACACTTTTTTTCTCCATTTTCAGTCTATTTTATAGAATTTTATCTTTATTTATAAACTTTATTGTGTTATTCCAGTTATTTTAAACAAGAATTCATCACTGAGCTTTGTTAAATTACCAATGTTTCCCTCGATAAAAACACAATTCTGCTGTTGCCTTATCCCCCCGTTATTGCTTTCTTTTATTATTATAAAATTGCTTTCACAGGTTTTTACTGGAGAATTTTTGTCGCATTTCTCTCCTGCAAGACATGCATCCTGAACTCTTTCAACTATTTGATTCTGATAAAATAAATTTCTATAGATTTCTGATCCTGCTTCTGTATTTTCAGTAAGAAGATATAACGGCTTTCCAGAATAATTCTCCAATAAATTCAAGGCAGAATTAATTCTTTCTGTTTCATTGGGATTATACTTAAAAGAAAATTGATAACTTCCAAGAATTACATTCCACAGTTCAGATTGCTTTGTGAATTCAAGTCCATTATAAATAATCTTTTCGTTGCTGTCTGCTGTCTGGTCTCTACCAAATGCATATCCAAGCACACTTGCAAGCATTATTAATATCATTGCTCCTCCAATAAGAAATTGATTTCTTCTTGACCGTTTTGCTTCTTCTTCCTTAGAAAGTATCTTTCGCATAAGAAAAATTGCAAAATAGAATATAAAAATCTTTTCTATAATAGCGCGCTTCGCGCAATTAGGGTATAGTTAATAAATTTTTTTTCTGAACGCTATTAATATCTTGTTCTTTCATTAATTATCCTTATTAATTTTTGCGAGTTTACGAGCAAACATCTTTTATTACACTTCCCAGTAGAGGTTAAAAAAAAGAAAAAAAAAGAAATAAAAAAATTAACTTAGCTTTACGCAACTACAAGTGTAGCAGTTTGTGCATTAGTACCTTGGTATTTCTTTCCTACAGCTGTGTCAACTGTCTTTGTTCTCAAGTAAGTCGCAGCATTTACAGTGTCTGCAGCTTCATAACCAGCAACAACCAATGCAACCTTACCACTTGAGTAAGGACTTGCAAGGCTCTGGATTAAGAATTGGTTTGAACCAATGCCCGTCTTTGTTGTGAAGTCAGCACCACATCCAGCTCCTCCTAATACATTAGCAGCAGCCGAATTAATACAGCTTCCACCAACAATTACAAGATTCTTGCTACTTACAGAGCTTACTTCAGTGTCTTTTACAAGAACTTCTCCGAGCTGTGCTCCAGCAACAGTAGTTGTGCCTGCAGTAATACTTGCGCCAACTGCGCTGAATATTGCATCAAAGTATATCTGAGAACTTGGTGTGGATAGTGTAATCACTCCATTTGTGCCTGTTCTAGTTTCTTTAGTCACAAAAACTCCGTACTTATCCATAGCAGCCTTCTTATACTGGTCTGAGCCATAGCTAATAAACGGAATAGAACTTGTACCATTGAAAACAGGGTCTCCCATATACATTTCTGTATTCGTAGTTCCAGTAGTTGTTAATGGAACACAAATGAAGTTTCCGTAAGTTGTATCAGCATACTTCATAGGTTCAACATACAATATAGCTGGTCCAGATGTAATATTGAAGTTACAAGTTGGACTCGCTATTCCATTAACAGTAAGATTTACAGTTGATCCTGCGTTTAATCCTGATGCTACTGACCAAGTTATTCCATTAGGCACATAGCTATTAGTTGAATTAGTTAGTAATGTTCCACCAACAGCTAATGTTGTAAGTCCATCAGGTAAAATAACTGTTGTACCATTAACTACAGTTGTAGATGTCAAAAATGCCATCCAACCACCATTTGCTAACTTTATTCTTGGGAATAAAGCCTTGGTTCCAGCAGTATTCCAGGTTATATTCACGTAGTTCCAAGCATAACCAGCAGTTATAGTATATCCATATCCGCCAGAAATTGTACCGCTTGCAGTATATCCTGCAGTTCCATTTGTAAGTGTGAAGTCCTGTTTTTCTCCAGTTATAACATCTCTAAAGCTAACTTTTCCTGTAGCAGCATCACTAGTACCATCTAAACTCTCAACTAACAAAACTGTTCCGAAATCTCCTGAATTTACAACAATCCAATCATTCAGTTTAGAATTTTCTCCTTCTAATACATGAATAATTCCCTGACCATTAGCACTGCTAGGTTGGTTTGACCAAGCCAATAAAGGTTTAACCAATACTGTAGTCGTATCGTTGTCGTAAACATATTGAAGTTTCTTTTCTCCAGCACTTCCTGCCTTAGCACTTGTGAATGTAACAGAAGCAATTACTGTACCACTGGTTCCTGCATCAACAACAATTCTTCCCCTGCCTGCAGAATCCAAAGTTGGAACCGCATTTGCGAATGTCAACTTTAATCCTCCGAAAACAGGGTCTGTGAATGATTGTCCGAGTGCAATAGAGTCATTTTGTGACTTTGGAGCAGCTATCTGCACAGTAAAGCCAGATATTACTCCCACATTTTCAGCTTTTATATTTGCAGTAGTTCCCTGAACACTGGATTCATCAGCTCCCTTCTTTACAGGCTTTCCATTCTCCAATTTCAGACTACTCGCTCCTACAATAAGTTCTACTTCTCTTCTATCTGACTCATAAGCAGGGTAAGTTATATCCTTAACATAGACATTTATACCGCCTGCGAAAGCATAGTTGATTCCCTTTGCTACATATTTACTTACTCCGTCGACTTTTATTTTTGCAGTAGATGTTGAAACTGTTGTTGTTACTAATTCAACAGTATGAAGCGTTCCTCCAACATTAACACTCTGGTTTTCTCCTCCAGCAACAGTTGTTGTAGTGCCAGAGCCATATAAATAAAGAGTTGAGTTTGTTGAACTCGCACCAATTACATAGTCTACACCGAGTATTTTTATCTTTTGTCCCTGAACATTTGTTGAATCAGAAACATTAAGATTCTTTGTAAAAAGCAAAGTGTAATTGTACAATGTAGTAGGTGTAACAGCATCTATATACAATGTAGGGTCACTTAAATCTCCCCCACTATTTCCATAAGCAACAGCTGCAGAACCTATTTTAACAGTCTGACTATACCCATAGGTATTTCCAGATAAATCTGTAACTGTTCCGCTTGCTAAAATGCTACTAAGTTCCGAGTAAGTTAAAAATGGTATTGGTAATGCAAAAACGTCTCCATAATAGAGTTTTCTAATTGGTGTTGCTAGAACGATGCTATCACCACCACTAACGCTTGTAGCACTGCTACCTCCAGAAGAACTCATGTATGATTGTAGGTTACTCATAATATATCCTGCTTGAAAAAAATCAAGAGAAGAAACACCAGAACCACTACCATAAACTATTGCTACATCTGAACCTGCTCCAGAAACGAACGGAAGCGGGTAATTAGAAGCAACAGCACCTCCGAGTGTTAATCCAACCATCAATGCGCTTGCGGCAATTGCCGTGACTTTTCTAAAATTTAATCTCATCTTTTTTTTAACCTCCTTTCAACTGTATAAGCATGTTGTCTATGACAACTCTTTATCCCAACCTGACGATATAGGGTAAATCCTCATGCTGAGATGAATATGAACTTTCTAATACCCTATTAGAACACTCTCAACGAGTGCTATACTAAAAATCTGATTTCCTTTAAAAAGCTTATTGTAATGTTTTACTCTTCTATATCAAAACTACCTATTTTTCCTATATTTATTTATAAAGGTGATGGTATCACTATATTATGATTACACTTATAGGGAGCTATTAAAAGATAAGAAAAGAAACATTTATTAATATATGTTACATTTTTATAATATATTATTGAAAATAATATATAAGTAGAATATATATTATAGAGATATATAAATAAAAATGACATATATACAAATAAAACGGAAATTGACTGTCAAGAAACCGTAGGTGTCTTACCAATGGCGACAAGAGAGATAACAATAAGGGAGTCTAAAGGAGCTTTTTCCCTGTTCAAAAAGCAATCTAAGGGCAAAGAAGGATATGATTTTTCAGGAATATCTGCCTTAAGACAACTGCTAAACAACGAAAAAGCCAGGCTTTTAAATGTAATAAAAACAGAAAAACCCTCTTCTTTATATGATTTGGCTAAGAAACTTGACAGGGGTTTTAAGTCTGTTCATGACGATGTGAAGCTTTTGGAAAGGTTCGGTTTCTTGCAATTAACAGAAGAAAAAGTCAATAACAGAACAAGACACAAGCCTCAAATCATCACAGACACAATTACTATTCATATAAAATTCTAATAATAAACATCTAAGGAAACTTCGTAACTACTGCCCCCTTTGGCAAAATCCTGAAATGCTCCTTTATAGTTTCTTGTTTCATTTCCTTCTTTAAGAATCAATTTCTCCTGTTCTTCTACTCTTACACTAAATTTGTATCCTTTTACAGCGCTTCCTTCTTTTACATTCCATGCATTTTCTATTATTCCTCTCAAACTTTCATTTAAAACATCACAGCTATTCCTTTCATCTAAACAAACCTCTCCTTCTTCACAAGCCACTATCAAGTCTTCTATAGACAGAAATTCTATCTGATTTTCGCAGCTGCTCGTATATTGAAGGCTGGCTTGTATAAAACTTTCTACTTCATAACTTTTTACAGCTTCGCTGCCAGGACTCCTAAGCAAAAATCCGAGCAAAATTAGCAAGACTACAGAAACTATAACAATTATCACTACAAATCCAACCATTTCCTCCTGTCCCCTCTTTCTCATTTTTTGCTCTCTGAACTCACCATAAGTCTGGCAAGTTCACATTTATCATATATTATAATTCCATCTGATTCTTTTCTGCATAGAGAAACAAAGTTTGAACTAGCGGGTTGCATATTCACATTTTTGTCTAAAATTTCAACAAGGTCACAGTTTGGGTAATTATTCGCATCACACACAACATTTCCCTCGCTTGGATAAACTTTTCTTAATTCTATTTTTGCCACACCCCAAAGTTCTGAATATTCTTCTAGCCTTCCCTGCAAGGAGATTAATTTATCAAAATCAACACAGCTCGTTCTGCTTCTTCCAAAAGAATTTCCGCATGAAAACTCAGGAGAGTTCGCAAGTTTGGAAACAAGGAGAAGTGCATTTTGTTCTTCTAAACTACTCGCTGTTTTCTTTAAATTATATAATCTTATAGATAAAAAGAACACTCCAACAAGTATAAACAGGAAAGTCACAGCTATAAGCATGAAAGTCATCTGCTGAATTTTTAATTGTCCTTTCTTTTTTATTTTTCTCATTTTATACGATTTTTATCGGAGGCAATTTAAAAAATCGCCCAACCGTGCCGGAAGGATGATTAAGCGAAAGAAACCTTGGTTTCTTCGCTACCATAGCATACATATTCCCCCATTATTTTTTTCATAAATTATATCTGCTTTCATTTTCAAAACACCGAGTTCTTCTGAATCGCTGAAACTAGAAGTCATGTCGCTTAACTCAGTTAAATCTGTTCCAAGATTTCCTCCACACCCTTTATTCTCAGTAATTAATTCTTTATTTACATATAGCAAAGAAATTTCTTTTAGTCTCATCATCAGCCTTTTTAATTGACATTCATAGACATCTTTATTTGAAAAAATCGCCGCATACATCAATGTTCTTGAATCTTCTCCTATGCCAGCAAAATACATGCTTTCTCCATCTTTCTCAACAACCCCAGAATTATAATTTATATTAACATCACAGTTATCGCTGTCAAAACAGACAGTTATGTCGCTTGAAGAGCAGTCTTCTGTGACGAGATTGCTTTGATTTAAATCAAATATTTCTGTGCTTATCTCATCAGGAGCATTCATAAAACAATATCTGTCATTTGAAGAAGTCATGTAGAATAAATCGGCAATCTTAAAAGGAAAATTAAACGGTTTTGAAAAAAGATAAAATTTCTTTCCTTCAATTTCCTCTTCTGAAAAAATATACTTGTTGCTGAAAAAAACATTTACATCTGTTTTAGTCCATTTTCCTAAATTTTTCTGATCTAATTGTATTACTTGTCTTCCAAAGTTTCCACTGTAGTCGTCACAGGTATTATGGATTCGTGTTTCAGCAGGAATGCTGATAGATGTTGTCTGGCTTGATTCAAATCCTGTTTCAAGAGGATTTAACAGAATTCCTATTTCTTTTCCTGTTTCAGCGCTTATTGCTTCCTTTTCAGTGCTAATCAGTTTTGTACTAAAATAAATTGCGAGAAATATTATTATTGCTCCTGCAATGAGAGCGAAAAGCCAGCCAAAAGATATTTCTAATGCCCCTCTTTTATTCCTCATATTACTACCTCTCAACACTCACAAGAGTTTCTCCATACTCTTTTACTATTGTTAAACTTATTTTTCCCTTAATTTTTTGTATGCATAAGGGGCTTTCATCTTTAGTAGTTTTTGCAATATCTATATGTTCAATCATTTTTCCTTTTATTATTCCATTTGAAGTAAATTGCAAATTCTGAAATTCATCATTTTTGAAGCATACAGAAATAATCTGGTTAGGAAGAGAATAAACTAAATTCTGGCTTCCCTGATTGCTCTTCCACATCCCGTCAACATCATTCTGAAAATCTCTCAGAAAATTTTCAATTTGAATAGAATTTTGCAATCCAATAAATTTTGTTATAGCATAAAATCCAAACGCAAGAAAAATTATTATCAAAATTATAGAAAAAATCATTCCGAACGATATTTCTAATTGCCCTCCCCCGCCTCTTTTCTTCATGAATAAAAAAACAGAACCTAACTTATAAATTTTGTTAAAATGTCCATCCCTCCAACCAACCCCCCACCACCCACCCTTAGAAAATTATAATAGAAGAATACAAATTTTTCATTAACTGATTATACCAATATCACGAAGCATTAGCGAGTGCAATATCTAATAGCTGTTAAATGGTCTTACAGTTATACTGCATCCGTCAGGAGCAGGCTGGACTCCAAATTCATCCTTGCATTTTATATAGAAATTGCTGTTTGTATTCCATTCTGTTGTATGTGCTATATTATCACTGCTAACCATCTTTATTCCGTCTTCAAAAGTATAACTGCAGGAAGTCGTATCATAAACACATTCTGCTTTTTCATCAGTGATAATCTTTAAACTGCTTCCTTCGCTGTAAGCTCTCACAACAATAGGAGACACAAAGTCAGTATCTACGCTGAAATCTGTTTCTTTAGTTGCACAGTTGTTTCCCAAGTCACAGCACTTCACAGTATATCTATAACTTCCTCTGCTAAACCACAATTCCCGTGTGCTTTGATAAGACTGTGTGTTTGCAAATAGAACATAACGGTTGTCCGCATCTGTTTTCTTCTTGTACCAGCACCACGCAGCCCCATTATTATATCCTGCAGAAGTGATTGCTTTCAATGTAACGTTGACACTCTGCGTAGAATCCTTTATTACTGCCCCACTTTCAGGACTTATACTATCAATTACTAAAGGCCTTGTTCCTATTAATCTGTATGGATAATTTGTAGCCATTGTACGTCTCTCTGATTCCTTGGCTGTTCCTTCTTTTGTTGGATAACTTTCACAATTGAAATAGAATTTATTTTCAACTCCGTCTTTCAAGCCAGTTAAGTTTGTTAAGCATTTGAAATATGTGTTCGAACCTTGATTTAGCGAACAAACCATCTTCTGATTTTCAGGCATTGTAGCATAATCTTCGTCGTTGTGGCTCCACTTGCAGTCAGAAGGCTTGTCAACATAAACTTTCACTTCTATTGATGTCTGTCCGAATTGTATAGGTACACCATTTGGCGGGTCTGTCAATTTGATTATAGGCGGAGTTATGTCTGGTTCATCATCTACACAATACTTGAATACGAATGTTCCTGTAGCAACGTTATTTCTGCTTATACATTTGACATATATTTCAACATTTCCTCCGTTTGGAAGTCTTATCAGTCCAGCTTCATTTGCTGCTTCTATTCCCCCATGAAGAGAGAAGAGATAATGTTCTTCTAACCAATCGCCTCCACTAATAAGTCCTGGATTTGTCATATCATTAAAAGATTTTTTTCTTATATAATCAATTCTGCATTGCCCCGGTTTTGTAAGATTTATCCCATAATCTAATCTTTTGAATGGAAGCAAACATGGATTGCCTGTTTTGTTCCTGATTTCTACTCCTCTGTCTCCCATTTCTGTAGTTATAGGAATATATTCAAAACCTTCTGTCAAAGGTTCAAGCCAAGCTTTAATTTCAGGGGGTGAAGCGTCATTTCTGTCTTTAAAAGCACAAACCTGTGTCTTTTTTCCAGGATTTAGCAATTCACAGCTTTGTCCTAAACTTTGGCATTTGTATTTTGTACAATCGAAATCTCTATTATTACACAAGTCACAATCTGCCCCACCAGTATTTGGTTTCCAAGGATAACAATTATACTGCACTGCTACTATAAATGATTCTCTGTAGAAAATTGCCATATAAAGAAAAGCAACTCCCAGTCCTATTAAGCCCCATCCTGCTCCAACAAGTGTAAGTATAGGTAATCCAAATGCTGCATTTCCGCCTAATGCAGCGAGTATTATTCCAAATCCTGCACCGGCTCCATATCCTATTGCTAATGCAGTTGCCCATGCTTCAGCTAATTCAGGGTCACAAGTAGGACACACTCCACTCCATTCAAAAATAATTCTAACAGTTAAATATAATGCTGCAGCAATTCCTGCATTCCAAAGCATGTCTCCAGCATAACCCCAAAGTCTATTTGCAAAATCTCCTAAATTTTTAGGCCAAGTCCATGTTGGATTTGCACCTGCTTTTTGCGCTGCTAATTTTGCTGCTTCTGCTATATGAAAAGCAGGATCACTACCTAGGCTTCCAGCGCTTGCAGCAGCCTCTGTCCCTGCGCTTGCAGCAGCAGGAGCACCTCCTGCACTAGCACCAGCAACAGCTTCACTAAGAGTTGTAGTAGCAGCAGGACTACTCGTCATTGCAATGGCAGCAACTTCACTTCCAGTAGTCGTTGTAGTTGTTGCAGCCGCTGCACCACCTTCCCCTACAACTCCTGCTCCAACCGCACCCACAAACTGAAATTCATTCCCGACAAAATAAGCAAAAGCAACAATGCTAATTGTCAATAAAAATATTTCAAATATAGATATGCTCTTTTCTCCTGACTTTTTATTTCTAAAATTTATTTTACGCATCTTCTTTTGATATATTCACTTTTTTTATTACATCACTATACACAAATCCTGGTTTGTCAAGGAAATTATTTTTAACTCCACAATCTCCCATCTGAACACAAACTCCATTCATCTGACTTGCCCAAGTTACTCCGCTATCATAAGTTTCTTCAGCAGCATTTACACAAGAGCAATTATTCCCACCCCACCATATATTAGCAGCTTTTGGTTTTTCACAAGACCATGCTCCTCCAAATGCTCCTCTTGTCATTTTGACATAGCATATAGAATTCGCCAATGAGCAGGAAGTTCCACCAATAACATTCTGGCTTTCATCCCTCTCAAATCCTGGTGGGAACATTGGGACACACATTCCTACTTCATTTGAAGCTCCTCCAGTAATATTTTTGAGATAAGTTCCTAAATCATCAGTAGTGAAATAATATCCATTCCATTGAAGCCAGTTGCAGTCTCTCAAATTTTTATCAAGGCATTCAGCGCTGTTATTTTGAGCATAACAGAATCCCCATATATTCACCTTACAGCTTCCTGTTCTAAATCCATTTTCGCTTACATTTTCATTGCAGACTTCCTGCCTTGTGCTGTCAGGCATTCCACATTCTTCTGAAGTAACTTCTCCATCATAGCACATTTTTCTGAAAAAAGTTGTTCCTGGATTGTAACCCGCTGTTATATTGTCTGTCGTGCACCAAGTTTCTTCATGTTGGGGATAATGCGTAGTTCCGTCAAATCCCTCTTTATTATAACCAACACAATCTAAATTCTTGCACAAGTAATCTCCAGAAGAAACACTTTCTCCAATTCCTTTCTTTTTGCACATGCTTCCAGAAAGATAATCACAATCACCGCAAGTCGCAGAATCTTTGTTTGCTGGATTATCTCCTTCTAAATCAGTGCATGTTGGCTTTTTAATAGTTGTCCAGTAATCTGTTAGATAATTTTCTTCTTTAGTTGGCCCGTGATTATCGGGACTGTATCTGTAATCATAAATATTTGCTGGTTGATTGCACATGTCAATAAACCTTACGTCATTTTTGTCGTCGCAAATTGTTCTTCCTGTTGGAGCGCAGTTTGTTCCCAATTCTTCCTGCGCACTGCATAAATATCCTCCGTGAAACTCTGTATTTGAATAAGCAGAATTTTTTGCTATTTCATTTTGACACTTTTCTTTTGTCGTCATTTCACAAGTCTTAACATAATTTTTTGTGAATACACAGGCTCCTTTTTCTTTTGGACTAGCACTGACTAAACAAGTCAATTCATCATTTATGTTTGCCTTCCAATCTATGTTCAATCCATAATCATTGGACATTTTAGTGCAAGCAGTCTGAGTTGTAAATGCTGCACTGTCTCCTATTAAACAGCACCCTAATTGACATTGGGGGATTTCACTTTTTGGTCGTTCATCAGGATACCCCCCATTTCCCAAGCAAACAGATTTAGCAGAGGGAATGCATGTTCCTTCTTCATTATCAACACAAACTACGGGTTGACAAAATTCAGTAGATTCACAAAAAGCATTCGTGCTCCTAAAAGGTTCACTTGTTATCTCGTTGATAGTAGTGACATCACATTCTGATTCTAAATTTACATTCTGACACCATGCTCCCTGTTTCGTCTTTTCACAGCAAAAGTTGCCTGCACTTACAATTCCAATTAAGAAAATTCCTAAAACAAATAGTAATATTATTTTCCTTCTCATGTTATTATTGTTGATGTTGCATATCCTGCAGGCCATATCTGCCCCCTTATTGCAAACTGGAATTTATTTCCTGTGTTCCTGTCTGTTAGGATATAAACCTTCCCCCCATTTCCGCTCTTTTTTTCAACCTTTAAATCAGGATAATAAGTCATATAAGTTGTTACTTCTGCGTCGCCGTAAGTTGTTTCCCACTCGATTATACTAGTAGCTATCGCAACTAATTCATAAAGATTATTGTTAACCATTACAACAAAAGAATCATACTTTTGCGTGCTGCCTTTTGTTAAAGTCATGGAATAATTGAAAGTTCCGACAATTCTCTTAGGCAGCAATTCAACTCTTCTGTCTCCTGATTTCAATGAAACATCATATCCTTTCTTTTCATAACTGCTTTTTAGAGAAGCAAAACAAGAAGTAACATCATTTTCTATTTCTTTTTTTATTTCAGATTCAATGTGCCTTTTCAGCAATGGCTGCTGGACAACACAAGTCCTGTAATATTCATTGGTATAACACAGATATTCTACTTTTTCATCTTCATAAAGAACATAATTTGCAGGATTTACACTTCCTCCCTGAAGGGATAATTTGTCTGCTGTATCTTTTATTTTATCTTCCAGGCATGTTTGAATGTATGATGGGGGATTTTTTTCTTCCCCGCCTATTGTTGATTTAATCTGCGGATAAAAACTATAAATTAGAAAAGCAAGAGCAACAATTATTATGGCAATAATAATAAAAATAGTGACCTGCCCCCTTTTATCCCAACTTCTACGATTTTTCTCTAGAAAAATTGTTGGCGCTAACACTTCTCCTCTTTTTACATCGCCCCTTTTCTCCATTCCTATTTCAAGATATCTTTATTTATAAACTTTAAGAAAACAATTTAGTCCTCTACTCAGACCGACGCTCATTTATCACTGTTCTTACTTTCGCGTCAGTCTTCTAATTCGGATTAGCTCTCGTTTATCCCTGTCCTTGCTCTCGTGCTAATCCTCTGTCTCCACTCTTGGTGCTAAAAGAAAATTAAGTTCCATGTGTTCTGTTTTAATATCTACTTTCATTGGGTGATCATTGGCGAAATGCAAAACTGTTTTCTCGCAGAGTTTTGCTCCTTTCATAAATTTCTGCAAATATTCCAAACTGTATTTTGATTTGCATTCTTCTGCTTCTATTTTCGCTTCGTCTCCAGAAAATTCGCTTCTCGCAGAATTCAATCCCTTTGACTCAATAATAAATTCTCCCTTTTTTATTATGAAAGAACACGCGTCAGAAACAACAATGCAGTCTTCAATAGAAGAAATTAAATCAACAGAAGAAATTTCCACTCTTGCGCTGTAATCTAAAGTAGGCATTTCTTTTTCCTGTCCTTCCACTTCAATTAAATTCAGCCCAAAATTTCTTCTTATCTTGTCAATAACTTGAATGTTCAGAAAATTTTCTCTCTTTTCTAAAATCAAAGAAGTTCCGCTGCTGCATCTTCTCAAAATTCTTTTCAAACTGTCCAAATTAATTCCTAAAACTTCATTTCCTGTTTCAAATTGAGAAAAAGCGCTTTTCGGCAATTTAAATCTCACCATTGCAACATTCGCCGGATCTATCGCAGTTATGCTCATGCCGAACTCGCTGAGCTTGATTCTTACCTCTGTTACTAATTCAGATATAACCTCTATCACCTTTGACAATACAGCAGGATCTTCTAATTTCACTAGCATATTTATGGGAATATTGCTTCTTTTTTAAGTATTGTTGTTTTGTAGTAAGGCTTTTAAGCACAACGCACAAGGTATTTTCATGTTACTTGAACAATTAGCTAAGAAAGAAAAACTGAATGTAGATTTTCATAATCATCTCCAGACAGGAAGCTCTTTTAGGCAAACGCAAAAACCAAAGAACTTCAAGGAAGGGTTTAAGAATTTGCTTTTAGAAGAAGGCTTCTCGAGTTTAGCAGGAATTCTTGATAGAGTTATGAAAACAAAACTGGATGTTCTTTATATTACAAATTCAAATGAAGACGCGAGATATGAAGACTGGACTTCAAAAGAACAGGTTGAAATTGCAAAAAAGAGAGGATATGAAATAGAACAAGGACAATATTACACTTTTGCTAAAAAAGATAATAGAGTTATAGCATTAGGAAAATCTCATGAAATTGCAACAACAAGAGGACATATTCTTTTTTCTGGGATAAAACAAGGCAAAAAATTCTCTGTCCAAAAATCATTAGAAGAAACTCTGAAAGAAGTAAATGATGCCGAATTAAAAGTTGCAGACCACCCTTACGCAAAACTAAAAGGACAGAATGGGATTATGGCAACTTCAAAAAACCAAGAAGAAGATGCAAAAAAAGTTGATGCATTTGAGAAAAACGGAAATTTCTATCTTCCTTTTTCATTAGCAAACTGGAGAGCAATTAAAAATTCTGAAAAATATGACAAACCCTTAATCGCAGATTCTGACGGACATCATCCAAGAGACATAGGAAAGACTTACAATACTTTTGATGCTAGAGATTTAAACTATACTTCTGAAAGGGCGTTCAGAGATTCAATAAATAATGCAGTTAGAAATAATAATTTTGAATATAGATTCAGGCCAATTCCAATATGGAGAGTTTTTCATCATGCCATGATGATAGGAATTCATTACATAATAGAGAAGTTTGAAAAATACAAAAATAAACAACAAACAATTTAAACTTCCAAAATTTCCATCTTGAGTGGAAGAAAAAAAAGATGGCAAACAGGAAGTTAGCCATTCGTCCGTCAAAGCCGAACGAGAGGAACCGAGTGTAAGAGAGGAGAGAATAAGAAAAATCACTCACGTTTATTATTCCAAGCCAGAGATACAAAGAATTCTTTTTGACTTCTCGCAAAACAGAGAGATATGCCCCAGATATTTTGAAGGGTTCGGAAAACGTCCAGACTCTTTGCAATATGAATCGGATATTTTTGAATTGGTAAAAAAAGGCGCGACTTCTTTTCATTGTTCAGAAGAGCTATGGTCTCAGCCATTAAGCTTGTCAACAAATATGGACGAAAAACAGCTTAATGGGTTGAGAACAGGATGGGACTTAATTTTAGATATTGACAGCAAGTATATTGATTACAGCAAGATTTATGCGAAGATAATAATTAATTTTTTGGAGTTTAGTGGTGTGAAGAACACCGGAATAAAATTCTCAGGAAGTAAAGGCTTTCATATTGTAGTTCCATGGAGAGCTTTTCCAAAAGAAATAAATGGAGTTCATACAAAAAACATGTTTCCTGAATGGCCAAGAATTCTTACAAAATACATCATGGAAAAAACCAAACCGAAATTAATAGAAGAGATTACAAAACTTTCTTCTCCTAACAAATATATAAAAGATTTTCAGGCACCAAAAGAAGTTATGCCCGATTTAATTTTAGTTTCTCCAAGACATTTATTCAGAATGCCTTATTCTCTTCATGAGAAAACAGCGTTAGCAAGCGTGGTTATAAATAAAAATAAAATTTCTGATTTTCAATTAAAAGATGCAGACCCGTTTAAAGCAGAGATAAGAGACTTTATTCCTGAGTGCAAACAAGGGGAAGCAACGAGATTATTAATGCAGGCTTTGGATTGGAGCAAAGAAAATTTTCAGGGAGACGGCAGCGAAAAGAAAAACGTAGAATACAAGCCAATTCAGATTACAGACCGTTCAGAAAAAAATTATCCCCCATGTGTTAAGAAAATCCTTCTTGGGATTGATGACGGAAAAAAAAGAGCTTTGTTTGCTTTAATAAATTTCTTTCGTTCAATAGGAACAGAAAAAGACGAACTGGAAAAAATTCTTTATTCTTGGAATGAAAAGAACAAACCTCTTCTTCATAGTGGTTATATAAAATCACAAATTGCCTATGCAATAAAAAGAAAACCAATAATGCCTCCGAATTGCATGGAGTTCTACCAAGGAATTGGTGTCTGTTTTCCAGATGAGCTGTGCAAATTGATAAAAAATCCTGTGAATTATATTGTGAAAAGAAATTTTCAGTCTAACAAATATAAAAAACGAAGATAAGCACGAGAGAAACAATGTAATCCCGAATAACTTCACGTGTAATCCACATCAGTGGGGTTAAGAGTAGTGACGAGTGCTTGTCTGAACAGAAAACTAAAGATAATTTTAAAAACAGCAAGTGATTGTATTAGGTATGAAAAAGAAGGGGGTATTTTTTGCATTCTTGCTCGTTTTGATTTTATCAGCATTTCTTGTCACAGCAGCAAATCAGACAGATGTAAAAGCTTATTCTTGTCTTGAAAGAAAAGTAACAGACAAATGTTCTACCTTATCTACAGAAGAGAAAGCATTCTCTCTTCTCGCTATTGACAGATGCAAGGGAGAATTAATTTCTGATTCATTGGCAGGTGAGTGCTGGCCAAATGTAGGATGTAAGGTAAAAACAACAGCACAGGCAATTTTTGCTCTCAACAGAATTAACGCAGATACTTTAAAGGCAGAAAAATGGCTGCTTTCTCAATCTTCCAGTTCTGCTAACTTAGATTGGTTTTTGCAGGTAGATGCTGACAGCAAAACTACTTGCACTGCAACTTATTCTGGAAGCTCTTATTCCTTTACTGTAAATGAAGATAAGACAATTAGCGCGAGCGCAGGAACCTGTTTGAGAGTATATAATAGTTACTGGCTAAAAATAGCTTCTACCTGCTACGATTCAGAATTTAAAATTTCATGTAAAGATTCCTTTCTAACTTCTCTATTATATAAGAAAAAAACTTCCAGCACAATTTATGTTTCTCAAAAAACAAATTCTGCATCAGGAGAAGGAACTACAACAGAAAAAGTGGGCTCTTCATGCTTTAAAGAAGGAACTTCCTGCACTTATGAAGGAACTTTATGGGCGGCTATGATTTTAAAGTATAGAAAATACGATGTCTCTGCTTATGTTCCATATCTTGTAGCAATGGCAGATGAAAATTCCAAATATATTCCGGAATCTTTCTTATACTATTTAACTGATAATTTCAGAACAGAATTGCTAGCCAAACAAAGCGAAAGCAAATGGTGGTCTGCATCAGGAGACAAGTTTTACGATACTGCAGTCGCCCTTCTTCCTTTCCAAGGCGAGCAAATATCAGAGAAGACAAATTCAATAAGCTGGCTCAGTGAAGTTCAGGGAACAGATGGATGCTGGCAGGGAAATATCAGGAACACTGCTTTTTTATTATATTCTATCTGGCCTAAAAAAACAGCGAATGTTTCAACGGCAAAAGATTGTGAAGGTTCAAGATACAACTGCATGTCCAGTGCTTCATGTACATCTTCAGATGGAACAGTCTTAACAGATTATACTGGCTGTTTTACAAATGTTTGTTGTAATAAACCAAGACCATTAGAAACTTGTTCTGAGCAAAATGGAGAATTATGTAACTCTGATGAAGATTGTTTGGGTGGAAGTCATGTCAGTTCTTCTGATGCTTCTGGAGGAAAATTCTGCTGTGTAAGCGGGACATGCGGAACTCAGCAGCAAAGCTCAGAATGTGAATTGCAGGGAGGATATTGTAAAAACACATGTTCTAGCGATGAACAGTATTCTTCTTATTCCTGTAATTCTGGAAATTGCTGTATTCAAAAAACTTCTGGAGGAATTAATATTGTAGTTATTGTAATTTTATCTGTTTTGATAGTTTTGGTTTTAATAGGAATAATCTTCAGAAAGAAATTAAGAATGTTTTTATCTAAGCTAAAATTCGGAAAAGGAAAATCAAAGCCTTCAGGGCCTTCAGGGAGATTTCCACCATCTTCACAAAGACCTTATTCTATTCAGAGAAGAATTCTTCCACAGCAAGCCAGAGCTCCTGTAAGACGTCCTCAGGGAAAAAGCGAATTTGATGATATTCTAAAAAAATTAAAAGAGATAGGAAAATAAAATGAAAAAGCTTTTTCTGATTGCTTTTCTGATATTCTTATTATTACCATTAATTTACGCAGTTGAGTTCAATATAAAAGAAAATTTTGCACAAGGAGAAACAATGATAGCAAAAGTTTCTGGAAATTTCATAACTCCCATAACAAAATCTAATGTTTTTTTCTACAAAGAACATGTCAGGATTCCCATGGATTATGGAGTTGAAAAAATAGACAAAGAATATTATATTTATGCTTCTCTTTCTGGAAAAGCAGAAGGGAATTATTCAATTTCAATAGAGAATGTTCAGTATATGAAAGGAGCAGAAACTCTCAGTGATAACATAGTAAAAAACTTTTCAATAACAAATGCAACAGCGGATTTTTCTTTAAAGCCGGGAGTAATTGTTAGTTCTGGAGATTTTTCTTTGGAGATTCAGAACTTAAAAGACAAACAAATTGCAGTAATTGTAAAAACACAAATAGCAAATATTTCTGAAAGAGATATTTCTATCATAACACAAGAGACAACTGCCAAGGTTGTTTCTGTATCTCTCGTTTCCGGCGAAGTAGGAAAAATTTATTTTAAGTCAGGAAGCGGTTTGCCCACATTTCAAAAAATTGAACTCAAGTCAGAAAATTTCACTTATGAAATTCCTGTTTATATTTTTACTTCATTGACAAATCAGGAAGCACCCTATAGATTAGAACCTGCAGAGTTAATTTCCTCTATCCCTACAAATTCAATCATAAAAAAGATAATTTTTCTTTACAATACAGGAGACAGGGAAATAAGAAATATTTCTCTCTCGCTTTCAGATTCAATAAAGCCTTTTGTGAATCTTTCACAGAATTATGTAGAAAGCTTAGCATCAAAAACCAATATTCCAATTGAATTATCTTTTCTTTCTCCAGGAGAGACAGAAGTTTCAGGAACTTTAAAAGCGAATATAAATAGCGAGATGATGTTATATTCACAAATTTCTTTGAAATTTCTAAGTAATTATACTCCTGTAAATGACAGTAGCCACTCTTCTAATAAAACATGCGAAGAACTTCAGGGAAAAATCTGCAGTCAAGGAGAGGCATGTGATAAAGGAATAGAATATGCAAGGGATAGTGTTTGTTGCTTGGGAAATTGTGTATCAACAAGTAAAAAAAGCCCTGTAGGAACAATAATTGCAATAGCAATATTTATTGTATTAATTGTTGTAGGAATTTGGTTTTATAAGAAGAAATACAAAAAGGCAAAAAAGCCAGTTGATTTATTGAAGATAGCGAACAAGAAATATTAAGCTAAAGTATTAATTTTTTCCCCAAGTTCGTAGAGTTTTATTAATTTTCCATTAGTATCATATCCCCGAGATTCATTATTTTGTATAACTTTTCCTTTTGCATCAACAATTCTCTGAATTCTTTTTCTTTCTTCGTCTAAAACTCTTTGGACTCTCGCCTCTTCTGTTTCAGGCCTTCCCCGTTCTAAAATTTTTCTTATAGTGTCTTCAAAATATCCTGAATATTGAACAGCAGTTACAGAATCAATTGTCATTTTTTCTTGCTTTCTTTTTTTGGTTTTTTTACTTTTTCTTCTTTTTTATCTTCTTTAATTTCCTTTTTTTCTTCACCAACAATTGTTTTTAACTGATTTTCCAAAATCATTTTTTCTGTCTGCAGAATTCTTGCTATTTCTTCATATCCATGCAGCCTTCTTACTAGTTCATTAAATATATCATTAAAGCCGGCATTTGACAATGTTAGGTTTTGCGGAGAAATAATCTCAACATGTGCAGGCATATATTTGAACATTAATATTGCCAGATACAGAATTTCTTCAACTTCTACTTCAATCTCTGCAAAACTGGAATAAAAATCATTTTTTTCTTTCATTTCTATGGGCTCTCTTATTTTTGTTTCTTTTATAACAACTCCTTTTTCCTCTCCCATTGCTTTTATTAAACTATTCAGTGTTTCAATTAGATATTCAGGAGGTCTGCCTATTACTTCTAACACCATTATTGCATTGACTTTCTTCTTCTCATCTGAACTCATTTTCTTTCTTTCTCCCTGCAAATTTCAGTAAAAATAAAGCTCCAAATCCTACACAGAAGGTTACAATCCCTCCAAGAGCCAAATTTTTCTTTAAAATTTCTTTGTTATCTCCGCTTTTTATATCTTTTGAATTTAAATCTATCATGTCTAAGGTTATTGCTTTTGTTGTGCTTTTTTGGGGATTATATACATTGTTGGGTTTGGTTGTCTTGGTTGAAGGAGTATTATTTGTCTCTGTTGTTTGCTGGCTGTTATTAATGCTTATATTTTCTTCAAGAGGCTCAACTATTTGCTCTGTGCAGTTATTTTCGCTTCCTTTTGTTGAACTCATAAATTTCCAAGAGGAAGAACAGAATTGATGTGTTTCCAAACTTTGTGATGTATCTTTAAGAATTTCAGTCTCGTCAATTTTCTGATGTGAATTATTATATAATGTCACAAAATCTCCATTATTATCATTATTCAAAGAAGATTTATTTATCTCTGCAATATAAAATTCTCCCGCATTTATTTTTGTTTCATTAGGAAAAGTATAGATTTTTTTTGGACTTGAGAGTCCATCATAAATTGTCCAGTTAGAAATATCAACTTCTTCAGTTTCGTTATTGTATATCTCTATCCACTCTTTTTCAGTAGAACCCCCTAAAGGATTCATCTCAACTTCATTTATTCTAATAGCAGAAACATCACATAATACTAACATGATTAATATTAAAATAATCAATCCCTTAATCATTCATAAAACAAACAAAAAGGATTTTTATCTTTTGTTATACTTCACATCAAAATCAATATATTCTATTTTTCCTTTATCTTTTGAGATTTTAGCAATAAGTATTCTTGAGAATATCTTGTTTTCCAAAAGCCAGATGCACATTCCTTTTTCCACTTGGTCTAAATAGCCGTTTCCCTTAACTTCCAATCCAATAACATCAAACCCGTTTTCCACTCTTTTAAAACATATAAAATCAGGAAATCCTGTTCCAATGCTCAATGCTTTTAGAAAAGGATTGTATTTTCTTTTTGCAGGAACAATTTTTTCTTTGTCATAATCAACAGTATTTGTCCATTTAGCTACAGTCCACCCAAGGTTTTCCAAGTCCTGTCTGACTTTTGTTTCAAATCTCTGTCCTTTGGCTCTGCTTTTCTTGCCTTGTTCAGATTTTTCTTCTGACATAAAACAATATAGAAAAAGAAGTTTATATTTTTGTTGAATTACAAATCCCTTCCTTGTAATGTCTTTCGTTTATTCTCCTTTGCCCTCTTAATTCCTTCTCTCAAAATATCTTCAACTTTTCTTTCTAAGGCAGTTCCTACTTCGTCTGCAACACTCGAAATTGCATTTTCTTTGTCCAATTCTTTCACGACTTTTCTTATGTTTGATTTAACAATTAATGTCATTATGCAAAATTTCCTGATTTTGTATTTATGAAAAATGTTCTGTTTTTCATTTAGTTTCCTAAGATAAATTTACTAATCACAACATACAAATCAGCACATAACCCAAGAAGCCCAATAATAATTATAATCTTGGAAGCCATTTTTTCCTTTTTTCTGAGCGACATTCCAACATAGAGCAAAATTATGAATGCAGCAATTCCCAAAATATCAAAAATTTCTGGTTGTATCATTATGCAAAATTTCCTATTTTGTATTTGTGGCAAATTTCCTGTTTGCTCATTTTATCTATTTAACACTCAGGAGTTTTTCAACCTTTTTATTTCCTAAAGCAAGCAAGAAAGTAGGCAAACGTGGCCCGGTGTCAGCATTAATCAGCATCTGATAAACATTTCTGAAAAAATTTCTTTGTGCTATTTTCTTTTTTTCTTCTGTCATGTCTGGCTTTTTAGGAATTTCATAAACCAAAGCAGTTAATTTTTCTGTGCTGAGATTATTCTTCAACCCCTTTTTTAAATTTATTATTTCTTCTTTTTCCTCTTTGTTCAGTCTCTTGAAATAACTCACATTCACGTCTTCTCTGACTCTTATTTTCATTTCAGGATTAAACTTCTCAATCCATGCCTGAGATTTTTCCAATCTTTCTTTCAGCATTTTTTCATCATACTTCTCATCAAGTCTGTCATACATTTTTTTCAGTTCAGAAAAATTTCCCTGAACAATCTGCCCGAAAGAAGCAATCTGTCTGAACGGAATTCTTATTTTTGGTATCTTATTCTTTGTTTTTGAAAATTCTATCTCTCTTTTTTCTCCGCTAGTCAGCCTTTCATTGTAATAATCGATTATTTTTCCGTCAAACTCTTCATATTGTCTTATTATCTGCGAATCAAAAAATAATGTTATTGGTTTTAATGGTTTGACTCTTACAAAAAGCCATCTAAGTAATTCTGGCTCATAGATTTCAAGCAAATCTTCAGGAGAAATTCCTGTTCCTTTTGAACTTGACATTTTGAATGCTCCCTCAACTCCGACAAACCCATATCCCTGAAATAAAGGAGGATTAATTTCATAAATTTCTTTTGCAATTACTTTGGAAACATCATAACTTCCTCCTGGCGAAGCGTGGTCTTCTCCTCCAGGCTCAAAAGAAATATCTTCATATTTCCATCTCATTGCCCAATCAACCTTCCAGTCTAATTTTCCTATATTCTTTTTTGAAATATCGGCTGTTTCCCTGTTTCCACACTTGCAATGATAAGTTACTTCATCTTCTTCATCATACTTGATTATTTTTGTGTTAAGACTGCTTCGACATTTAGAACAATAAATCTGAAGAGGATAATAATTTTCAATTCCCTCTTTTGTCATTCCTTGTGTTTTGAATTTTGCAAGAATGTGTGCTATGCTTTTTCTTTTCTGCATAGCTATTTTTATTCCTTCATAATATTTATTTTTCTCATACATTTCTGCTTGGTATATAAATCTTATATCAATTCCCAGTTGAGGAAGAGTTTTTTCAAACGGGGTTTCAAAATGTCTTGCATAAGATTTGTGGCATTTGTCAAAATCAGGAATTTCTGCTAGAGGAGTTCCTAAATATTTTGAAAAGCTAGCAGGAATATTTGCAGGAATTTTTCTCAGCCTGTCAAACTCATCCCAGGAGAAAATTAATTCCACTTCTTTCTTCCTGTCTTTTAATGCCCTTCCAACCAAATCAACAGTAATGACATCTCTGAAATTTCCAATATGAACTGTCCCGGAAGGAGAAATGCCTGCAGCACAAACAAACTTTTTCTTTTTTGGATTTAATTCAATAAGCTTTTCAGCTATAGTATCTGCCCAATGCTTTTCATCTTTTGTCTGCTCTTCTTGGTTCATAACTTAAACAATTAGAACAAGTTTTTATATTTTTACAAATATTTAAAAATGCTAAATATATAATAAAATAAAAGAGAGGGAGAATGACTATGAAAAAATTTTGGAAAAACAAAAATAAAAAAGAAATGAACTGCCACTGCCACCATGGCAATGCTTTCGGAGGAGGTTACTTTTTGGGCTTTCTTGGTGCATTGATTTATTATATACAACAAGGCGAGGGAGTAGTCGGCATTTTGAAAGCCATTGTATGGCCTATATTCTTAGTAATGAAGGTACTGGGATTGTAAATTTATTTCCTGTCCAATTCGTCATTTAGAATTTCATCAACAATAACTTGAAATTTATCTTCTCTGCTTACATGTTTATATTTAATAGATTTAAAATTTTCCTGCAATTTTTGCACTTTTAAAAATAATCTTAGTAATTCTGGTTTTCTGACTCTGTACTTCCCTAAAAGCTGATTAACTACTAACTCAGAATCAAGAAAACAAGTCAATTCGTCTTTTGTATACCTTGAAGCAAGCTCAAGAGATTTTATCAGTGCTTCATACTCTGCAATATTGTTTGTCACAAATTTTCCAATTTTAGCACTATATCGCGAAACAATTTTTTCTCCATCTCTTACAATAACACCAATTGCTCCTAATCCAGGATTTCCTCTCGCACCGCCGTCTGAATTGGTATAAATCATCTTCTCTTTTTATCTTATATATGCAATAATTTAAACTCTTTAAAATCTTGAAATTTTTCTTCTTTAATCTCAACATTTCTTATCTGAGAATGTTTTGGCCCTTTTTGGCATAATTCAATCATCTTATCAACATTTTCTATGTTTCCTTCAGCAAAAACTTCAACCCTCCCATCTTCCAAATTTCTCACAAATCCCTTAACATCCTGTCTTTCTGCATTTTCTTTTATAAATTGCCTGAAAAAAACTCCCTGAACTGCTCCTTGAATATATAATCTAACCGATTTCTTCATGGAAGAATAATCCTTCTTGTATTATTAAAGATTTTGATGTGGAAGTTCAGATTCCTCTTTCATTTGGATTTGTACGAATGAGTGAAACATTATATGTTTCGCCTGTCCAGTTCATTATTAACTATAGAAACAACATGACTTGCAAAATACATCTTATTTCCTACAGAAACAGGAGTTGCTATTGTTTTTAGCCTCTTTAATTCTTTTTTTGGCAAGCCCTTATGGTCTCCAAGCACAAAAACGCAATCTTTTTTTATCTTTGCTTTTCTTATGTCTTCCCCTCCTTTATCTAAAAGGAATATCTCTTTTCCCTCTTTTTGCAGTTCTTCTATCACATTTAGAAAGCTTTTTTTCTCTACAAAACATCCTTCAAAAACTTCTGTTTTTTTCCCTGGTCTATATTTGTATAACATTTTTTTTATCAGGCCAGCAACATCTTTTTTGCTTATATCTATTTTTTCAGCCCCTTGCGCTTTTTCAATTCCCCCCCTTTTACTAAGACTAATCTCAATATGTTTTGGCGGGTCTGGTTGTCCATAAAAGATCAAGTGCAGTTTCGTGTCTTCTCTTACATCATGAGAAAGAAAAAAGGCAGAAATCACAACGTGAATGACTATATCCATTCTTCCAGCTTTCATTAATTCAGTTGTGTTGAAATTTCCAGATGTCCGTGCACTTTGTGAAAAATATACAATCTCACGCATAATTAGTCTCCATTGTTCTTTTTAATTTCTTTTTTCAACTCTTTTTCTATTTGCTCCTTATGCTTTCTGCAATAATATTCTATTTTGCTTGACAGAGAGTGAGCAGGATCATATTTCATTCCTTTAGACATAAGTCTTCTTTCATGCAATTCATGCAATAAAACAAATTTAATTTCGTCTGGTTCTATATCATCATCAATCCATACTTCATTTTTTGGAATGAAAGAATAAACATAACCATGTCCTCCCTCTGTAAAATCTACATAAAACAGACCTCTTACAGCCTCACCACTAACTATCCATATTTTAATTTTTTTGGTGCTGTATTTTTGAAGAAGATCCTTATGAACAATATTCATTAATTTTTTTGGGTCTTTTTTTAATTTAATTCTTTTTTTCATTAATTTGGATTTTTCCCTTTCGCCTCTTTCAAAAATATTTCCTTTATCCACTGCTTTATCATAACTCGTTCCTTTAGACATCAATCTATTTTCAATGAGTAAATAACTGATGAAAAACTTTTCTTCTCCTGGAACTCTTTCTTTGTCAATCCATAGTTCGTTTTTTGGAATAAATCTAAATCTATAATGCTGTCCAAAATTAGTAAATTCTTCATCCATGTTTTCCCTTATATATTCTCCATCAACAATCCACACTTTAAATCCAGAAACTTCTGAGAATTTTTTAAGATAAGGTTTTTTCATAACCTTAACAATATGTTCAGAATTAAAAATCTATTCCTTTATGGGTTGTAAGACAAATTCAGGACGAGCAAAGATATTTTTTTCATTTACAACTTTATACATTCCAACAAATTGTTCTTCAGAGAATATACAAACGATTTTATTTTTCTCAATTTTCTCTCTTCTAGTCAAAAATTTATTATCTATTGGAGCTCCATGCAGTAATTTATCTACATATAACTTTTTCACTTCAGCAGAAGGATAAACTTCGCTGACAATTTCTGCAGGAATTATAATTTCCTTTAATTTTTTTTCATTTCCCCTGAAATAATCATCATCAGCTTTTTCAAAATCTTCTCTTTTTACACAATCTTTTTCATTAAAAATTCCCGCCCTTATTCTTCTCAATTTTGTCATATGTGCTCCGATTTTCATTTCTTCCCCCAAATCATGAACTAATTTTCTGATATAAGTTCCTCCTTGGCATTCAACAATAAATGAAACATCCCTTTCCTTTTTTTCAAGAATTTCAAATTTTTTTATTTCTCTTTCCCTTTCCTGCCTCTTTACTCTAGACTTTACAGGAGGCAATTGAATAATTTTTCCCATGAATCCTTTTTTTATTGCATCTTTGATTTCTTCAAGAGAAACTTCTTCATGAATTCTCATTGTTCCAATATATTCTTTGTCTTCTCCAAGGAAAAATCCTGTTAGTTTGCATGCTCTATTCAATGCAATAGGCAAAACTCCTGTAACCATTGGGTCGAGAGTTCCAAAATGGCTCGTCTTTCTTAATTTTAATTTTCTTCTTACAAAATCAGAGACATCAAAGCTCGTCATGTTTTGTGGCTTGTCAATATTTATAATTCCAAATTCAAGAAGTTCTTTTATTGATTTCTTTTCTTTTAATTTATCAAGATTTATTTGCATTTTTCTTTTCTTCCTTCAATTTTTCTTTCTTGATTTTTCTTAATTCAGTCATTTTTTCTGTTGCATAAGAAAATGCAACTGGCTTCATATCCATATGAATTATAATAAACTCTCTTAAAGCGAGTCGATTCTTTTTCCCAACTTCTCTCAGCATCCATCCAGTTCCTTTTTGCACATAAATATCTTTGTCATAAACTAATTTTTCTGCAAGCCTTAATGTTAATTCAATTTTATTTTTCTTAATAAGAGGATAAGTGGAAACAATGCTTATTCTTCTCAGCCAAGGGTTTCTGCTTTCAAAAAGAGGTTTAATCTCATTCATTATTCTGATATCTTCTGCAAGAATAACTCCTAAAATATGCGACGACAATTCATCAACATGGTCCCAAGTTTTCGCTTTTTCGATTCTCGCCAATAAAAATTTCCAAATATATTCTGAATATTTCTTAACATAATTTTCAAGCAAGTACAAAGCAAAACTCATTTCTTCGTGATTTCCACTGTTCCAAAGCTCATCAAATAAATTTAATGCAGAATGAAATTCTAATTTTTTATATTCTTTAACAAGTTTCCTTATTTCAGAAACTCTTAATCCGTAAAATTCATACGGAGATTTCAGATATCTTTTGTTAAATTCTGCCTTGTTTTTATCTCCTAATTTTTTTAATTGCTCTCTAATTTGGCTCGTATGAGACGAATTAGCTAAAGGCTCTGCCTTTTGTCTTATTTGTTCAATTTCTTCCGGCATAAACTGAGAAAAGAATTAATCTATAAAAACCTTAATGTCCTCTGCCAGATTGATTATATCCTGTCCTCTGATTTTTTTCCTGTTTTGGAGATTTAACTTTTGTAGTGTGTTTTTCTTTTTTGGCTGCTTCTTTTTCTATTTCTGCTCCTGCCTCTACAACAGCTGCCTTGTTTTCTTTTTCTTCTTTTTTCTTCTCGTTTTCTTCTTCAACTTTTGGAGTTTCAACTTCTTCTGCTTTCTTTTCTTCTTTTTTCTTCTCTGCAATTTTCTTTGATTTAGTCTCTACTTTTTCCTCTCTGAGTTTCTTGAATTTTATGTTTTGTGGCATGTCAACAGCCTTGACTCTTACAATGTCTCCTTCTTTAATCGCTAATACTTTAATTTTTGCAGGAGGATTTTTGATTCCTCTGTGCCATAATGTTTCATTAAGATATTTGTCAATTTTTATTTTGTCCAAATCTCTATCTCTTATTTTCATGTGTCTAACTAAAAATTCTTTCACTGCTTTTACTGCTTTGTTTGTTCTCTGGTATCTTGGGACTATTTTCCATCTGTGTCTCAAAGGAATGATATATTCTCTTTCAATCTTATCAGATTTTGTTTCAGCCATTTTTTACTATCCTAAATGCCACTTCCTTATTTTTCTTGGTTTAATATGTAATTTTGTTCTTCTCCAGCTTCTTCTGTGCTTAGTTATTGCAGAGGGGTGTATTCTTTTTCCCGCCCCAAATTTTTTCAGCACAACCCAAACAGGAGCCCACTTTGTCTGCCTTCCTCTTACAGCGAGCTTTGATTTTTTCTCAGAATCTCTACTGTTCATTCTACACTCTCCAAAAATTTCTTTCCCATTTCAGTTAATTTTCTTCCAGGCCTTTTCTCTTTTGTTCCTTTTATTTCCCTGATTGTTTCTGTAAATCCTGCTTTGTCAGATTGCTGAAGAATAGTTCTTATGATTTTTCCTCCAGCCCTCATAAACCTTTCTGGTTTCATCCCCCTGTTTTTCTTGCTTCCGTATTTTGTTCTTAATCTATTCACACCAACAATTCTTTTTTTGTAAATTTGTCTCAATATGCTTGCTGCTCTTTTATACCAAAAATCAGGATCTTCTATGGGCCTCTCTTTGCTTGGAGATGATTTAACAAATTTCGCCCATTCTGGCTCTTTAAATTCAGGAATTTTTTTCAGAGCTTCTGCTAATTTCAGATTATATTCTTGGCTGCTTAGTTCATAAACTGAATTTTTTTCTGCCATTTTATTGTTATGCCTTGCGGCATTAGAACAGCTTAAAGCCGTTAATATTTATCTAAAAAAAGAGTTTATAAATCTAATGATTACAAAAAATTAAAAATTTGAGATAGTTTTATCTTATATTAGTAAAACTAAGAAAAGAAAGCAGAAGATAATTATATCTCTTACGATATACTCAAATTAAAAGGAGTCAAGAAATCCCTAGATTTCTTTTTTATAACCAACAGAAGTCGGAGCTTCCCCACCATGCCAAGTGAATCTCGGTCTTATTCTCACAGGATAGATTCTCTCTGAATTGTCATCTAAAATTATTGCACTTCCTTTCAGAGAAGGAAGATCATTCATGTAAGTGCTTATTCCCTGAAGAAGATAACTCTGCATTATATAATTCAATGCTTCCAAATCTGGCTGGCTTGTAACTCTGTGCGAGATTACAATGTCTGATTGAGTCATTACATCTCTGTGAATTTGTCCTGGCTGTTGTGTTGCAAGAACAAGAGAAATTCCCGGCTGTCGTCCTTCTCTCAGCAGTTGCACAAGAGCATCTGTCGCAGCAGTTCTGCTGTTCAAAGGAAGAAATTCATGAGCCTCATCTATGAACATCCAAACTAAAGGATTTTCTTTTTTTTCTGATATGAAAGAAATATTCATGCCTTTTGAAACAGATTCTATTTCTTCTTTTTTTCTCGCATCCATTCTTTGATTGAAAATCTTTCTTGAAACAAGACTAATTACTAAAGCTCTTATGTTAAATGCTCCAACAGAATTATACACGCTCAAATCCAGAACAGAAGTTATTCCCGCAGTTACTAAATCCTTTACTTCTGTTGGCTTTTCATTCCCCTTAGCAAAAATCCCCCATTCTTCTGCAGCTTCAAACAATCCAACAGCAGCATTTTTTACTTCCTGCTGTGTTTTCTCATCTGCTTCTATTGAAGAAATAATTTTACCTATGTCAAAATTTCCCCTTTCTTTTAATCTGCTTAAAATTCTTTGAATTAAAATGGAAATTGGATTTGTTATATCCAGTCCAAAAGTTATTATCCAATCTTCAGGATTTAGCTCTGTTACGCCAAGAGCAAATTTTTCATCAATAGGAATTCCCTTTTCTAGATAAGCATCATAATAGCCAAAAGGAACAAAAACTTTAACAGGAAGATTTTTCGATTTTAATTTCCAGTCCTGCAGGAGTTTTCTGTCTTTTTCATTCTCAAATTTCATAGTCCAGTATATTCCCATTGTATCAAAAATCAAAGAGGCAATATTCTGGCTTACATCTGGAGGAAGATTGGAAATTTCTTCTGCTATAACTCCAAGTGTATAACTCTTTCCACTTCCTCTTTTACCAGCAACAAGAACAACATGGCTTCTTGCAACATCCATAAAAATTTTATTGCTCAGAGAAGTGTATTGTCCCATCTTTACATAACCCTTTCCAATAAATATCAACCCCCTTTCTCCAAAAGTCTTTTTGTCAGACTCATCTCTTCCTAATATAATATCATAAGGCATAGTTAATCAACCTCTTATTTTTTACCATTATACAAAGTATCAAACAGAGTTTTAATATTTATTTATATCATTTGAATTATATAATTAATTTCACCAAAAGGTTTTTAAGCAGGATTTATTTATTGCTAAAATGGAAGAAGAAGAGAAAAAGGAAGAACAAAAAGAAAATATTCAAAAAAAACCTAACTTTACAGAAAAAATAAGAGAAAATCCTTGGACTGTTTCAACATTAATTCTTGGAATTTTGGTTGCAATTCTTCTTGTAACAACTTTTTCAGGAACTTTGACTGGAAATGTCATTTCTAAAGATAAAATAGGTGTATTAGCATTAGACTTTTTTAATACTCAATTATCCCAGACACCAGCTACGTTAAATTCTGTTGAAGAAATTAGTGGCTTATACAAAGTTAATATTAATTTTAATGAAAAGGATGTTCCAATATATTTTACAAAAGATGGTAAATGGATTAGTCAAGGTGGAAGTTTATCCTCTATACTTTCATCTGCATCTTCTTCTAATACAAGCACACAAGCAAAAGAAGTTCCAAAAACAGACAAGCCAAGTGTTGAGCTTTATGTCTTTACATATTGTCCTTATGGATTGCAGATGGAAAAAGCAATGATTCCAGTTGTTAAACTATTGGGAGATAAAATCGATTTCAAGATAAGACAAATAGGAGCAATGCACGGAGAATATGAAAAAATAGAAGCACAAAGGCAATTGTGTATAGAAAAGAATTACCCAGATAAGTTCTTGGATTATGTTCTCGCATTTGCAGAAGATACTTCAATAGGAAGCTGTAGTGGGGACGCAACATGCTTGGTTCCAAAATTAAATGCTTTGTATACTAAATTTGGAATTGATGCTTCAAAAATAAATGCTTGTATGACTTCTGAAGGAGAAAGTTTGTATAATGCAGAAGTTAGTAATTCGGAAAGCAAAGGCGTGTCAGGAAGTCCAACATTAATAATAAATGGTGTTGAAGCACAGGCAAGCAGCAGAAGTCCTGAAGCAGTTAAAGGAACAATTTGCGAAGCATTCACAAGTGTTCCTACACAATGTTCTCAGAAATTGAGCACAACTTCTTCATCAGCAGGATTTGGAAGTGGGGCAGATTCTTCAGCAAGTTCAGCAAGTTGTGGATAAGTAAATTAGAATAATTATTTCTTTCTTACAGGCTTCCGCCATTTCTTCAAAACAATCTTAAAACCAATAATTCTCGCAGTATAATTATTTCCAAGTTTTTCTAAAATATCATCAGAATATTTTTTTACCTTCTCTCTTTCATGCCCGGCACTTTTAAGTACAGAAATTCTTACATCTTTATATCTTTCAAACCGGTTTTTTAAGGTTTCAATAAAACTCTCGGTTATTCCATTCTTTCCTAATTGCATTTCTGTAGATGTCATTTTAGTTCTTTTATTAACTTCCCAATTTCTTTTTTCTTTATTTTTATTGTAGTGAATTTCCTTACCCCAAACATTCCGGTTTTCATTCCTTTTCTTTTATAAACATCTTTTCCTGTAAAAATATGCACTGCAACATCATTTTTATTGTCTCTCCAATCCTGACTTTTACTAGCACAAAATGTTGCTGTTTCCTCAATATCTTTTTTGCTCGGTTTTAAATCTTCAATAACACAAAAAGGGCTTCCGGGTTTTTCAGTATGAAATATTTTGTTATTTTTTCCGATAAACTGTTTTACAAGTTCCTCATTGCTTTCTGCATCTTTTCCACAAAGAGTTTTTTTCTCTGAACTAGTTATATTTTCTTTGAATTTCATGTAAAAAATAAGAAGGATTGGTTTATTAAGTTTTTATTGTGTGTCAATAAAGGGCTTGTAATCTTCAACCCATTTTGTAAACTTTTCAACAGAAACTTCTTTCCCGTCTTTTATTGGAAGTCCGTTTGGATTATATCTTGCCTGATTCTGATATGATATGCTGTTGTAGAAATCTCTATTCTCTTCCTTGTCTATGAAACCATCTCCATTAATGTCTCCATATTGAGCTAATGCAGCATTATACTCTCTTTTTAGTTTGTTTTCTTGTATAGCATTTGATATTGGTAATCTTAATACATTATATAGAATAAATCCTGATGCAACAGCCATAGTCAAGATTTCTGAAGCCAAATATAAAAAAGCACCAATATTTCCTTTCTTTCTAATTCCCTGATTTCTTACAGCTTTTACTTTTGGAATATTCAATTCATTCCCTGTTACTATATTTTCTATTGCCATAATTTTTTCAAAGAAAAGAGCTTTATAAATCTTACTATTTGTTACTACTATAAAGAAACATTATTTTCCCAGAACTCGATTATTTACAATCTTTAAACTCTTTTTTTGATTGCTCCAAGTTAATGTTTTAACTGCCTTTTCAAATGAAAGCCATCTAAACCCCGAATGCTCCTTTTTATCAATTTTGACTCTGCCTTTCTTTACTTCTGCAGCATACAAAGAAAATGTCTGCCCGATAACTCCCGGCCTGTCAGAAAATTCTCTTTGATATTTGTATTTGCCATTAAAATTGAATTTCCTTATTTTTAATAACCTCAATCCTGTTTCTTCTTTTACCTCTCTTTTAACTGCATCTGTCTTGCTTTCAGATGATTTCATTCCCCCCTTAGGAAATTCCCAACCTTTCCAGTGGTGTTTTCTTTTCAGAATTATATATTCAATTTGATTTTTATTTTTAGAATAAACAACAACAAAAACCGCTTTTCTGTATCCCCTCATGACTAATATTAGAATTATATACTTTTAAATTTTTCAATTATTCTATTCTTCCAACAACTTCTTCTGAATTCTGAAGTCTGACTTTGCTTCCTTTATCTACCATGAAAACTGGAACTGGTTTTGTTAGATATTCTTCTACAGAAATTTCACCATCAACAAAATTATATTCTGGGTGAGTAACCTCTAAAAATATATTTGAAGGGGAATAAACCAAAAATTCAGGATTATTTGGAAGAGATTCTAATTTTCCATTTCCAAATAAATAATCAGGAATAAATCTCTCAGCATAAACTTTTAGTCTTCCTGTAAAATATTTTCCCAGCAAATCAGATTTGGAAGGAGCATCTGTTGAAAATTCGAAATTAGCTCCTCTTATTGGAACATGAGTCAAATCATCTTTTACATTGAATTTTATTATCTTAACAGAAGGATTAATTTCTTCATCAACAAACTGATGAACTACTTCATATATAGCATCATCTTTTAATTCATAACCATCCAGTTTTAATTTTTTTGAAGCATTTTTTATTACTAAGTTTGGATTAGAAGATTGTTCTCTTGTTTCAATGTTAAATTCTATTGGTTTTTCTGTTGCTGAATTTAGCAATCTTTCTTTCAACACTCCTCTTGTTTCTGGCTTAATTTCCTTAACTAAAGGAAGTTCATAAAGTCTTTTTTCTAATCTTGATTTTGTTGCAAACCAGGCTGATGATTCTCCAAATTCTATTATTCCATCATTATTTGTTTTGTAATTTTTAGAATCTCCAACAAAACCAAAAAGAACATTTCTCGCAGCCTGACTTTTATATACTAAAGCATCTGATAAAAGACTCTCTTCTGTTCTCTCGCCAGAAGAAACATCTTTTGTTCCGAGACTTGATTTTCTTGTTTCTGTTTTTGTTGTGATGGGAGAGATATGAAGAGTTCCTGCAAACATCGCGCTTCCAAGAAAACCAACTAAACCGCCCAAAAGCGCTCCACCCAATCTTCCATCTTCACCCCCCAATTCTCCTCCGGCATATACTCCTCCAACAGTTCCCAATCCAACAATAATAGGATTGAATAAATCTGTTTGTTCTTCTCTTTGTTCTAATGCAATATTTTCAACTCTTTTTACACTGTTCTTTCCTTCTATTTTATAAGTTTTTCTTTCCAAAGACTGTGCAACTTTTGTTTTATATATTTCTCCTTCAAGATAAGCGTCTGAAATAGAAAAATTCTTTGTATCAATGTCACTTGTACCAATATTTCTGATTATTGTTTTTTCTGCTCCTATTTGATTTGATTGTACTCCAATATTCCTCCAAGGAGTAATTGTTTTACATCCGCTAAACGCTGTGATAGTTGCAGCAGATAACATTAATGCTAGTGATGCTGTCCTTAATCCCTTAGTTAAATTCATAATTAGATTATCCATAAACCCCTTTTAAATCTTCCCATAGTTATCATTTAATAGGGACAACCATTATAGAACTTATTTTTCCCACATTTTCAAAGCTTCTTCCAACTCTACATGGGTTTTTGCGTATTCTTTTAGAGAAATTTTTTTTAATGTAGCATCAACTGCCTGCCTCATTGCTCTTGCGCCCGCTTCTGTCCCAAACGGATGTCCATGAATTCCTCCACCAGCCTGTATTGCTAAATTTCTTCCGAGATGTTTGATTAAATATGGAACAAGTCCGGGATGCAGTCCGCCAGAAGAAACCGCCAATACTGGCTTTATATTCCACCATCTTTGTTCAAGCCTTTTTTTTGTTTCCTTAACATTCTTTCTCTCAATTTCCTCTTCTATTTCTTCTATATCTTTTATATCTCCTTCCAACTTTCCTATTCCTGTTCCAATGTGAATCTGATCAACTCCTATAAGCCTTGCAAAATCAGCAATCACCATCATACTTATTCCCTGATTTTCATTTCTTGTGAAAGCAGCATGCATCGCACGATGAGCATGAATTGCCATTTTGAAATTTGCTTCCCTTAAGGTTTGCACTGCAGCCCATCCAGAAGTTAAAATATCAATCATAACATATTTTCCTCCCTGTTGTTCAACAAGCTGCGCTCTCTTCATCATTTCTTTAGTCTCTGCAGTTACATTAACAATATAAGCTTTTTTCTCTCCTGTCTCACTCTCTGCTTTGTCAGCCATCTCTAAGGTTTTTGTTAATCTTTCCTCAAACATATTGAATTTTTGAGAAGCAAGATTTTCATCATCCTTAACAAAATCACATCCTCCCCTCCAGGATTCATAAGCGCTTTGGCTATGGTGTTCTGTGTTCAATCCTAATTTTGGCTTTATGATTGTTCCAACAAGCGGACGATTTTTGACTTTCATCATCTTTCTTATTCCTTCAATTCCATATCTCGGTCCTTTGAAACTCTTGAGAATCGACTTTGGAAAAGACACATCTTCTAATCTGATTGTCTTAACTGCTTTCATTCCTAAAATATTTCCTGCAATAGAAGATAGTATGTTAGGAACATTGTCTTTTTCAAAAAGCTCTTCTGGGTAGGCTATTTTTATGTAATTCCCTTTGATAGAAAAAACTTTTGCTCTTAATTTTTCAACATATTCCTGTCCAGAAACTTTTGTCCAGGTGCCAACACTGGATTCAAGAGCAACAGTATTCGCTGCTTTCTCCATTGACATTTTATTCGGAGAAATTTTTAGAAGAGAGATTAAATCACTTTTCTTTGGCTTGTATTTCAAATTTACAAAGTCTAATTTCCTCTTTTCCATTTTTAGTGAATATAAAAATAGAACGGGATTTAAATATTTTAAGTTTAGAGAAATCTAAGGAAAAATCTGATCCATTCCGTTTAATACTAAATCCATATTTTTTAATCCTGCAATATATTCCATTAATGCAGATAAATCATTCTTGTCTTTTCTTTTTAATATCCTGCAAATTCCTGCACCACTTTTTTTTATTTCATGCAAATATATATTTTGTTTTGTTCTTTCTCTCAAATATTTTTCCAATCCCCCGATAACATCTATAAATCTAAAAAATACCTTGTTAGATATATTGTTTTGATGATGAGTTACAAAACTATACAAGATTTTTCCAACTTCAGGAGAAACATCTACATGATATTCCTTTCTAATTCCATCAATATCTTCTTTTATATGTTCTTTTACATATTCGATAGCGTAATCAATAGTCATCGTCTTTTCTAAGAATTTATGTTTATAAGTTTTATGACGTTACAGTTTTTTTATTCTTGTCCCTTCACCAGTGTCGTCAATACTAAAACCAAGTTTCTTAATTTTTGTACTAAATTCTTTTTTTAAAAATGTAGAGAAGGATGACTCTATAGATATTTATCAAAAATAAGAAAATTAAAAATGACAAGAATTCTCCTAATGCTCCTGAATAAAAAGCACCAATATCACTTCTTACAAAATATCTCGTAAAGAAATAAAGAAGAGGATAACCCAAGAAAATTCTCAATGACGCTGCCACAGGGGTATAATACATTAAATCGTGAATTAAATTTCTTAAAGATAATTCTTTTCTTTTTCTTTTGTTATATATCTTTGTGGAAAGAAAAAATGTAGTGCTTCCGAGTATTGAGCCGATTACTGTGAATGTTGGAATAAGTTTTTCATTACCAGAAATTAAAAAAGACAAATATGCTCCAAGAGATGAGCCTAAAATAGCACCTATCTCCCCAAAAATTATTTCCTTGTTGAAATCAAATAATCTTCCTCTCTTCTTTTTTTTCATTTTTCTCTTTAATATAAATTGTTTTTATAGTTTTTTTATTCTTGTCCCCTCGCCCGTGTCGTCAATACTAAAACCAAGTTTCTTAATTCTATTTCTTATGTTATCTGCTTCCTGCCAGTTTTTCTTTTTTCTCATTTCTCCCCTTTCTTTCATAAGTTTTTTTACTTCTTTCGGAATTTCAATTTCTTCTTCTTTATTTAGATTAAATCCGAATACTTTATCAATTTCCTTTATGGTTTCAATTTTTCCTTTCGCAGTTTTGTCTCTTACTAATTTCCACAAAACAGCTAAGGCTTCAGGAGTGTTCAAATCATCATCCATAGCGTCTCTGAATTCTTTCAGATATTTGCTGTTTGTTTCTCTGTCATCTTTCAAATCAGAAATTATATTCTTCAGTCTCTCGTAAGAATTCTTTGCATCATCAAGAGCCTTTTTAGAAAAATCAATCGGCTTTCTGTATTGTGTTGAGAGAATAAAATATCTTATCACTTCTCCTTCATATTCTTTGAGAATGTCTCTTATTGTTTTGAAATTTCCAAGACTCTTGCTCATCTTGACTTTATCTACATTAACCATTCCATTATGAACCCAATAGTTAACAAATTTCTTCCCCGTTGCAGCTTCGCTTTGTGCGATTTCGTCTTCGTGGTGGGGAAATATTAAATCCTGTCCTCCCCCATGAATATCAAACGGTATGCCCAAAATTTTTTCAGACATTGCAGAACATTCAATATGCCAGCCAGGTCTTCCCTTTCCCCAGGGCGAATTCCAAGATGGCTCTCCATGTTTTGAAAATTTCCACAAAACAAAATCTTCTTTGTTCTTCTTTTCATCTTTCACAACAACTCTTTTTCCAGCAATTAAATTTTCTGTTTTCTGATGAGATAATTTTCCATAACTTTTAAACTTGGAAATGTCAAAATAAACTCCATCCTTTTCAATAATATAAGTATATCCTCTTGCTTCCAGCCTTTTTACAAGATTAATCATTTCTTCTATGTATTCTGTTGCTCTTGGCTGAACATCCGGCCTGTCAACCCCAATTGCATTGTAATCTTCCAAATGTGCTTTGAGATTTCTTTCTGTTAATTTTTTTATGTCTTCTTTTAACTCATTTGCCTTGTTGATTATTTTGTCATCAACATCAGTGATATTGGAAACAAACTTTACTTTGAAGCCCAAAAATTTCAAATATTTTCTCAGAATATCAAAAGAAATTTGCTGTCTCGCATGTCCCAAATGCGGAACAGCATTGACAGTAGGTCCGCAAACATATATTCCGACAGAATCTTTTTTTATCGGTTTGAATGTTTCTTCTTTTTTTGTTAATGTGTTATACAACTTTAAAGACATCAATATTCTAAGAAATTGAAATTTTTAAATCTTCATCAGCCGTGAGCCAAATTCAAAGGAGAGTTTAATAAAGAGAAAATTTGGTGTCCTCGCTTTTCTTTATTATTTCGCCTTTACTTTCAAGTCAAAGAAATCGCTTTTGTAAATTGCCCCGCCAGCTTCTACATTAACTCTAAATCTTATCGTACATAAGGGGGCTCCGACAGGTATTTCGAACATTATTCTTTGAACAGCAGAATCCCCAGAAGCTATTGCTATATTTTCCTCTGTTCTTCCTGTAACAATCCAACTTTCAGCAGTTCCTGCATTTACCCCGCACTTGCTTTGTATGTCTGCGTCAGAAACGCTTACAGTGTAGGAAAATTTTTTATCTCCAGAAACTCCTGTTAAAAGATTCCTAATTCCAAGCCCAACTCCGTCAGTTGTTTCCTGCTTTATTTCAATAAATCTTGTACTTGGGTATATTGAAACTTGGCTTTCTTCAGAAAATAATTTGTTTACTTCATTTGTGAGTTGCTGGTCTGTTAAATCTACAACTCTCTTTGCACTAGAGAAAATATTCTTTATCAAAACAACTCCAAGAATCAATACAGTAACTAATAAAACAATCGTAACTATCGTTCCAACAGACATTTCCATCGCTGCCTTGCGATCTTTTGGAAGATTGCAGAGTGAATTTCTATGAACTCTTTTAGATTTCATCTTATGCACTAGGGAATTGATTTATCAAAGGAACAATCTTGGCATAAAGAACAACCACAAGTATACTAAGTACAATACCTATTATACTTAAGATTAAAGCGGTTTTTCCCATTCTCGTCTTGTGTCTCTTTTGCTGGACAATTGCAAAAATAAGACCTACAACAGATATTACCATTCCAATCCAGCCAGAGAAGATAATTCCTAATACACCAAGCGTAAATGCAGAAATTCCCAATCCATCTGTCTTTTCTTTTTCAGCCATCTTTTATATGTTACTTAATTTCTTCAGTTTTATAAATGTTTTTAAAGTGGGACCCCCGGGAGTCGAACCCGGCACACCTACGTCTTCAGCGTAGTGCTCTCCCGCTGAGCTAGGATCCCAAACTAACAGAAATTAAAGTTAGAAATGTTTTTTAAATGTTTAGAAACATAGGAAACCAAAACCTTTAAAAGAGAATTTAATGTTGTATTTTTGTAAGTTGGGTAGTTAACTTCGGGATTAGATATTAACTTATCAAAAGTCGAAAAATCGATTTTAATTCTGAGGAAGGTCCGCCCACCCGCAAACAAGATTTTTGTTTGTGACAAAGTCATTCACGAAAGTGAATTGTCATGAGGCAAAGCTCTGTTACAGAAACGACACAGCTTTCGTCGAGCTATGAAAATTGCATGGAGCTTAGAAGCGAAAGATTTGATGAAACGAGCATCTTGACTGGTGCAAGGTTTTAAACCGCATAGTTGAATGTTAACACGTTCCATTCGCGAGACATGGTGATAATGCGAGGAACGACAGAAGGTGGCCTATTCCCAACTTACAATTTTTGTTTACACCAACACAAAATCAGGAAATTTTGCATAAAGGTGGCCTATTCCCAACTTACAAAATCTTTATCAAAAGAATTAAAAATACTTGTTATTTTATTTTTCTATGAAAAGAGGGATGAAAAAGAATTGGAAAGTTCTAGTTGTTTCTTTGCTTATTGTTTATATTGTGGCATTTGCTGGAAGTTTCTTCACTTCAAAGAATGCAAATACTTCTTGGTATAGTTCAGTAAGAAATTCACTAACTCCACCAAATTTTGTTTTTATGATTATGTGGAATGTTTTATTTTTTCTCATTGCACTTTCTTTGTATTTTGCATGGATAAAATCAAAAAAGAAACAAAAAATAAAAATATCTTGGGTTTTTGGAATTAATTTTCTCCTTAACATTATCTGGTGTATTTTATTTTTTGGAATTAAGAAAACTAATCTCGCATTTTTTGAATTGATTGTTTTATGGCTTTCAATACTGTTAATGATTTTTATAACTTGGGGAATAAATAAAAAGTCAGCATGGCTTTTGGTTCCTTATGCTTTGTGGGTCGGATTTGCAGGAATTTTAAATTATTTAATCGCTTTTGGATAAGAATTATTTTTTGTGAATCTTTCTCGCATCCCAATCATCTGAAGGTCTTAATTGTCTTTGGCTGTCTCTAGGAATATCCTCTCCAATTTCCCATTCTTTTTCCAAATGAACTAATTTATCACTAGTTTCTGTTATAATTTCCAATGTTGCAGGATAAGAACATCTAATTGGAGCATGATCAGGATTAGAGCCAGGAGTAAAATTTCTTCCATTTGCTTTTCCAAATTCATATACATTTCCGTGATACAGCCATAATTCATTAAAATCATGTTTTTTTATTCGCACCCCATGTTCACCCACTATTGTTTTAGTTATTTCCAAATACAGGGAATCTAAGCTCCAAAATCTATATGTTTCTTTCATAAAAGTTCAGAAAGAAGTATGTTTATAAAACTTATGAATTGATTAAAGATAATTAGGGGTTGTGAGAATGTGAAAAACAAGAAAGGAATTCTTGTTTTAAGGGTTGGGAAACAAGGAACAAGTCCTTGTCTCCGAGGGGTTGTGAGAATGTGAAAAACAAGGAACTAAGTCCTTGTTTTAGGGGTTTGATGAGGTTAAATTTTTTGAACATGAGTTGGGAAACAAGAGTCAGCTGTTAGCGAGATTTTGACATTGAATCGCCATCATTTGCTCAGCCTCCCCTTGTTTCCGAAGGGGTTGATGAGCAACTTCACGGAGTTAAGGAAAGGAACAAACAAGTGAAGTTGCGAGTTGAGGTTAAACCTTTCGTTTAAGCATAACTCAAATGAAACGTCTATCTCTTTTCTTATGATTATTTGAGCAAAAACTTCTTTATAAAGCGTCAGAAAGAAAAATATAGAGTAATGATATATTTATTCTACATAAAACTTTAAATAAGTTGAATCGATGTCTTTCTCATGAATCTGTATTCGTTAATAATAGAAAATAAATTGGTACTTGAAATAATTTATGCTTTAGCAATAAGTCTGATTTGTGCGGTTATTGTTATTAAAACAGACAAATTTTTCAGATTAAGTATGCATAAAGGAATAAGATATTTCAGAAATGCGTTCTTTTTCTATGGAGTAGCATTTATAGGAAGATATGTTTTCGGAATTCTTTCTGATTTGGAATTTAATGCTGTTTATGTTGCACAGATAGTCTTTGAATATTTTCTTGTGATGGCTGGATTTTTCCTGCTGTATAGCTTGATATGGAGAAAGTTTGAATCTTCAGAAGAAGAATATTTCAGTTCTTTATTCAACGCAAAAATTGCAGTCTTTCATCTGATGGCTTTGATAATTGCAGTAATGGATAATTTATGGATGACTTATAATTTCATGTTCTTCTCGCAGATTATAATTTTCTTTTATGCTTCTGTAATTGCCTATATTAATTATAAAAAAGACGGAAAGAGACACAAATTTCCTAAATTTTATTTTATCGCAATGCTTTTAAGTTTAAGCTTTTGGATTTTGAATTTTCTGGCTGAGACGTATTTTGAGTGGAATCATAGCATACTAATCAACATCGGAGTAATGAATATTATCTTTTTTCTATTATTTTTATATGGGGTTATAAAAGTTACAAAACCAAAATAATATGACAACAAAGAAACGTGAAAGGTTAGACGTTATCAGGGACATATTGCAGACAATCAGGCAAAACAGGGAAATAAAACCTACGAGATTGCTGTATGCGTCTAACTTATCTCCTCAAATGTTCAAGGAATATATAAACGAATTAATTAGCAAGAAGTTTATTAAATTCGACATAGACGAAAAAGAAAAGAAAACTTTTTCTCTGACAAAAAAAGGGCAGGATTTTTTGATGGAGTACAAAGTAATTGAGAATTTCATCGAGAATTTTGGGTTGTGATTATTTTTTTCTTTTTTTCTTAACTTCCTTCTTCATAGGCAGAATTACCTTATTTAGCCTATTGCAATGGGGGCAACGCACTCTTATCTCTCCTGCTTTATCATGAAGAATTCCGAACTCTTTTTGACAGATTGGATTTTTACACACCTGTAAAAATCTCTTTCTCATTTTTCAGTGCCTCGCGAAGCCTATGCGTAATGGCTTTTTCATGAAATAACCAAGTTGATGAAATATATAAATTTAGCCTATTTTAATGTTCAATAATCATTACACAAACGTTTAAAAAGCACGTTTGTTAGAGATATTTATGAGTATTAAATTCGCTGAAGTAAGTAAGTTATTTCTATTTATAAAATTGTAAGGAGGATATAAGTAAGATGAAGTTACATGTAGGAAATTTGCCTTTTGCTTTCGATGATAACGAGTTGAAAGAAATGTTTTCTGAGTACAACCCAGAAGAAGTTACTCTTATCAAAGACAAGTTTTCAGGACGTTCAAAAGGTTTCGGCTTCGTAACAATTTCTGATGATGAAGTTGCTCAAAAAGCAATTTCAGAATTGAATGGAAAGGACATACAAGGACGAGAACTTAGGGTTTCTGAAGCAAAGCCAATGGAAGACAGACCAGAAAGACCACGAAGAAGCTTCGGTGGAGATAGAGGTGGAAGTCGAGGATTCAGTGGCGGAAGTTCAAGAGGAAATTTCAATAGCAGAAGATATTAAATTGAAGTTTTTTAGAAAAAATAGGTGATTCTTTTCTTTTTTATTCATTAATTTTGATTTTTATGCTGTTTTTCGCTTAGTAAGACTTTTAAACTCTTTTTGCATTTGTCATATAGTTAAAAAGGAGGTGTAAAATGTTTGAAAAACAGATTGGAAAGATGAAGATGCTGGATTTTGCTTTATCTAAACTGGGAATTGTAGCTTTTATAGCGTTTCTTATAATAATCTGGCCTGGTGCTAGGATTTGGGTATTAGGCATTAATCCATGGTATTTTCTTGGAGTTTCTCTTATTGCAATAACAATAGTGCAAGCAAGAATTTGGAGGAAATAAGATTTATTCTTTTTGATTAATTTTGATTTTTTGTATTTTTTGTATTAGAAAAACTTTTAAACCAAACTTTCCTGTTACTTTTAGAGTAAAAAAGGAGGTATGGAAAAATGAAAAAGGTGATGAAAGCAGTTTACGCAATAGCAACAGTACTATTGGTTGTTGGTGGTTTGAACTGGGGGCTTGTTGGTTTGCTAGGTTTTGATGTAGTAGCAACATTATTCGGTGTAGGTTCAATAATATCGTCAATAATCTATGTATTAGTTGGTTTATCTGCTCTTTTCGTAGTATTCGGCAAGTTATTCAATAAGAAAAAATAAACCAAATTTTTTAATTTTTTAATTTAAGATTATGTTTATACAAATAAAAGGAGGTAAAAAGAGGTGAAAATGAATTTAAAATTTGTTGGAAAGTGGGCTTTTTTAGTTGGATTAGTGATAGCCGTAATTGCATCTTTTCTAACAGGATATGCAACAACTGTAGCTCTAGTATTGTTTGTACTTGGTTTGGTTGTAGGATTCCTTAACATATCTGAAAAAGATAGTAATAAGTTTTTAGTCGCAAATATAGCTCTGCTAACTGGGGGAATTGCAAGCATAAGCGCTGTTTCAATACTTGGAATAGTAAGCAGTTATCTTAACACAATTTTAGGAAGTTTCGTAGCATTTGTTAGTGCAGCAGCATTAGTTGTGGCAATAAAGGCTATTTTTGAAACAACTAAAAAATAAACCAAATTTTTTTATTTTAATTTTTTATTTATTCTATTTCTTTATTTTTTATTTTAGAAGTTTGAATTAGTCAGAACTATCCTTTTCCATTCCCCTCTGCAATCATTCTCTCGAGTCTCTCATACACAGGACATCCTTCACTTTCAACTGCATTGCAAGAAACAACACTTCCATCTCTTCCAATTCTCGGACAGTCAAAGTGAGTTATTCCCGCGCTTGAATAACTAACAGGGAATTTTGCTTCAATCCTGTCACAGTATGCTGTATCATTATTTGGCATGAGGTTTTTGAAGATGTTGGAATTTAAAAGGATTATTATTTTCAAGAGTTACCTTTTTATACTTCCTTTCTTTATTATTAATATGCCAAGAAAGGGGAAAAAAGAGGTTAAATCACAGGTGTTATTGTTAAAACAAAAAGAAGAATACGAATCTAAAAGAGCAAAGAGAATTTTTTATATTTTTTTGGATATAATTATTCTTTCTGCATTCATACTTGCTCTTTATTTTACATATTTTGAAGACTACACAAAGGTTATTTTATGTTTAGTTACAGGAAGTTTAATTTTCATGTATTTCATTGTTAGAGGAATTCTTAGAAAGAAGGGGAGATGAAAGGAGGGTAAAATGCATTTTAAAGCTTGGATGAATTCAAAAATAAAAAGATATAGTGTGGTTGATTTTGGACTTGTAAAATTAAGTGTTGCTGCTTTTATTTTGATGATAGCAAAACTTTGGACACCATTGCTTAGTTTAGATTGGTACTGGTATGCTATAATCTTTGTATTAGCAGTAATAAGTCCATTGTCTAAGATATTTAGAAAATAATTTCATTTATTTTATATAATTATGAAAATGAAAAACAAAAAACTATTCAGAAGAGACTGGATTCTTGGGTTTTTAGGATTTTTAGGAATTATGGGAATTCCTGAATTGCTCACTCAGGATTGGCTTGGTTCTCTTTGGCTTTTATGGTTTGTGTGGTTTGTATATTTTATTCCAGTTAAGAGAAGATGAAAATGAAAAGAAAATTTAATGCCAAGGTTGTAATTTTCTCGCTGATTGCTCTCGGTTTTCTTGCCCTGACGTTTCTTGTTGACTGGCTTTTTATAATTGGTGCTGTTGTGTTTATGTTTCTGAATCAGAGGGAGATAATGGGGAAGAGAAAAGCGTAAAAAGGGAATAATTCTATGAATTCAAGACAAAATGATTGACATTTCATTAGAACTAATTATTGCCTTGGTAGGAGCTGTTACAGGAATTATCGGAACAATAACAGGAATTATTAGTCTAATTTGGCATATACAAATAAATAAACCCAAACTTGTGTTAGAAAGAGCTTATTTTGAATGGGTGAACCAACATGAAAGAAATCCTCCAAAAGACAAAGACGTTATTAAAGTTGAAATGATACTTGATAATACCTCTAATCGTTCTACGACAGTAAAAGATGTTGGGTTATGGATTGGAAATCAAGTAATATCAGAAAACTCCGAGTATTTATTTAATCAACCAACAATTATGGGAGGTAGTTCCAAAACACTTACATTTTATTTAAATTTTAAAAAAGATGAATTTAAGAGTTATTTTGATGAAAATGGGGAAATCAAGTTAGGAATAGAAGTGTTTCATACATTTGGAAGAATTAAAAAGATTGCACCAAAAATGGATTTTGATACTGGGTGGTTAAATCTCATCTAAAAATGAAAGATAAAGAACCAATTAATATAAAGAAAATAAAAAAACTTATTGAAAAACAGAAGCACCTTCAAAGAATAATAGAAAGAAAACAACCAGAAGAAGAAATAGCAAGAGCGAGTTTGCTTAATGCAAAAAATTTGTATAAGCTTTTAGGATTTCTGCGAGATATATATCCCATTGGGCACAGTTTTGATGGACTAAAAAAGAAAATGAACTTAGAAATATTTTCTGAAAATCAATTAGATAACTTAAGAGCAGATAATTTAATAGTGAAAAGAAATTTAGATGTATCTGAAGAATTTAAAAAGAGACTAAATCCAAATCTATTAAAACTGTATCCAGAGTATGTAATAACAAGTAAAGGGATGGAATTTGTTAATAATATTGAAGTTCGTAATCTAAACAAGAAAGTAGAATGGTTCACTAGAATTCTTGTTGGATTTGGAGCTATAACCATTCTTTTAATGGGAATTCAACTATTCTTTCAGATTTTGCAATATTACCAACAAAAATAGACTATAACAATTTTTAAAAAAAAGAAAAATTTTTAAAAATTAATGTTCCAAATAACCATCACAAAAATTTTATTACCAATATTAATTTTATTCATATTGATTAATTTAGTTTTATTAAATACATTTATCCATGAGTTAGGGCATATAGTTTCGGCAGGAGAACAAAATATCTCTCTTAAATTAAAAGAGATTCATATTTTTGGTGGGGGTAGTGTAACCCCTTCATCTGAATATGACTGTGAAAAATTTAATTCGCTTCCTATTGAAAATAAAAAAAGAATACTTCATTCGGGAGTAATCGCAGAATTAAATTTCATTTTCCCACTTTTAACATTATCTTTAATTCTTTTATTATATCTTTTTATTAAATATAAAAGAAAGAATAGTATATTCTTCTTACTTTTAATCATTCTTTCAGTTTTTTTATTATTGATGGTTGTTGATACATTAGATGGAAATGTTTTATCTATGAAATTTGATGCAGATTGGAATCTCATTAATCTTAGCGATTGTTCAATTTATAGTTAGAATTCCCATCCTCCAAAACAAAATAAGCAGTAAATATTACAAATCAATAAGCAGTAGAAGTTTATTATCCATTATTTTATAATGGATTTTTGTGTTTAATTTCTAGAAAAACATTTCAATAAGGCTTTTAGTAGTTGTCTGCTGAAATTCTCGGGTTCTTGAATCTTACACAGCAACTCTATCAACGTCATCTTCTATAACGGCCTTAGTTGAGTCGTTTTGCGGATGGTTTCGAGCTTAGATGCATTCAGCTCTTATCCATACAACGCGTAGCTATGCGGCCTGCCATATGACAACCGCTCACCAGAGGCGTCCAAATCCCGTTCCTCTCGTACTAGAGATTCGTTCCACTCACTCAACAACACACCTAGTAGATATCATACAAACTGTCTCGCGACGTTCTTAACCCAGCTAACGATCCCTTTTAATACGTGAACTCCGGCACCCTTAGCCGCTTCTGCACGGCTAGGATAGGAAGAGCCGACAGCGATGTACCAAACCGCGCCGTCAATATGGACTTTCGGGCGCGACGAGCCTGTTATCCTTGGGGTAACTTTTCTATCAGACACGGCTCCTATTAAATGAGCACGTGGGTTCACTAGGCCCGGCTTTCGCCTTTGCATTCTTTGCTTTTCAGAATACAATCAGATGAGCTTTTGCCCTCGCACTCAACTCTAGATTTCCAAGCTAGATGAGCTCATCGTTGGGTCCTATCGATACATTTTCGACAGGGCACCGCCCCAGTCAAACTGCCCGCCTGCTGCTGTCCTCATAAAGAGTAAGCAATTCTAAAAAAAATGAGTAGTATTACACAGTTGCTCCACACTCACCGAAATGAGTGTCTCGACGCTCCTACCTATTCTATGCATTTCCCTTAAAATCACAACAACAAGTTGCAGTAAAGTTCCACAAGGTCTTCGCTTCCCACTAGGTGTCCGTGGCATTTTCGCCACACAGTATTTTCAGAAGGTTCCAATTAGGGACAGTGACAACCTCGTTAAACCATTCATGCAAGTCGCCATTCAGACGACAAGGTATTACGCTCAATTATGTTACTACCAAGAAATCTTGGTGATTAATCATTTCTGATTAACTCTGAATGTCGCCATTCAGTTCGGACTATATTTTATATAAAATTAATTTATATTCAAGCGTGTAGTCTCTGAGGATTTTTCTTATTGCTAAGAAATCTTTCCTGCTGATTGTCTGCGCCGAATGAATTTTCACTTTGATAATTTCACTCGCTCAATCCTTCGCTCGTATTGATTAACTGTTAATGTAAAAACAACTTTATGTTCTTCTATTAACTATCTCAACAATTTGTGAGCGATAGCGAGCAAGTATATCTCAAAGTATCATCGGATACTCAGATTTTCCAGCATTTAGCTTGATTTTCTTCAATCGATTTAACTTTTAATTCTGTAACTTTATTTTAACTATTTACTTACTATAACTCTTGAAGCGTTTCTCTCGTCTATAAAACGAGAAAAGCGTAAGGCAATTGTAATATTACCTTAAGAGGGTCATAGTTACCCCCGCCGTTTCACGGGTCTTAGCTCCCTTGAAAAGGAGTTTGAAACACCGCGACTGGGCAGGTCTCACCAATTATACAAGTCTTTTCAGATTAGCAATTGGCTACGTTTTTGGTAAACAGTCGGGCCATCTTTGTTACTGAGATCTAACTATGCCTTCTCATTTCTAAAAAGACAAAGATAGACATCCCTTAAGCCGAAGCTACAGGACTAATATGCCGAATTCCCTTAATTGGTTTCGCCTTTCATGTCTTAGCCTTCTCAGCTAGAGCACCAGTGTCGGTTGTGGGTACAGTTGATTAAGTTCGTTTAACAATGCAACTTTTCACTGGCTCTCGGACTCAACAATTTTGTTCAACAAATTCGTTTGTGTCTTAGAATTACTCTCGACAAACTTCTCTGTCAAAACACTCTCTCGAGTGCTCATTTATCCCAAAGCTTTTACATTATGTAAAACTAAATCAGTGCAGGAATATTAACCTGCCCTCCATCATCATACTCGGTTAGGGTACGACTAAGGTACTGACTAACTCTTGGCTAAAGTATATTGCCAAGAAAACCTTGCTCTTTCGACATTTTCCATTCTCAGGAAAATCACATCCTACTATTGCCAGGATCCTCATTCCTTCCCGCTCCACACTTTCTCTCGAAAATGCTTCTGTGCAGAAAAGACGCCTGCTTACCCAGTCACTCATCTGAGTGCTGCCAAAGTATCGGTACTATGCTTGAGCCCCGTCCATTTTCAGGGCCTTGAACCTCAATAGGTGAGCTGTTACGCTTTCTTTAAATGATAGCTGCTTCTAAGCTTACATCCCTAGTGTCTCAGGTTCAAGACACCTTTCGTTACACTTAGCATAAATTTAGGGACCTTAACTTTGGTCTCCGTTGTTCCGGTCTCGGAAGTGTATCTTACATACACACCCTGTTTCTCGTATTACGCAGTCGACAGATTCTGAGTTGAAGAAAGTTCCGTAAGCATTTGCTCCTGCAAACTTTGTTCGTACTTTACCCCGTCGACAAACTATACAAGACTATACGTAGGCATATTTCAGCAGGAACCAGCCATCGCCAGATTAGATAGGCTTTTCACCCCTATTCACAGGTCGTCCAAGTATATGTACGTAACACTAGTTCAGACCTCCATCCACCTTTCGGTAGACTTCATCTTACCCATGAATAGATCATCTGGCTTCAGGTCTAATCCACGTGACTAACGCGCTTTCACACTTGCTTTCGCTTCGGCTCCCCTGTTGAAGGTTAACCTTGCCACATGAAAAAACTCCCTGGCTCGTTCTTCCAAACGCACGTTACAACCCGGCTGCATCTTACGATGCGCGAGCAGTAACTATTCTGTTGCTGCTAGATTTCAAGTCTTTTAACTCTCGGTTAAGAGTACTTTTCAGCTTTCCCTCGCGGTACTAGTGCACTATCGGACTTTGGTTATATTTAGGGTTAGCGGTTAATCCCGCCATATTCAGACCTCCAATCCAGGAAGCCCTACTCTTTGAAGAGCGGCATATCAACTTAATCTACAGGACTATCACCTTGTGACGTATGTCTTTCCAGACAACTTCGATTCATTGACTTAGCCACTTATCTTCACCACATCTCTTACCATCTTTCGACGGCAGATTCAGTTTGCCCTGTTCCCCTTTCGCTCTCTGCTAATAAGGGAATCATTATTTATTTTCTCTTCCGGCCGGTACTAAGATGTTTCAATTCCCGGCGTAGTTTCTCATCTCTGAGTAATTTGGAAATCCTCGGATCAAAGTTTGCGTGCAACTCCCCGAGGCTTATCGCAGCTTGCCACGTCCTTCATCAATACCAAAACCAAGCTATCCGCCTAACAGCGTTGTAGAATGTCTTCTAAAAATTTTTAATTCCATTTAAGTGGGAATCTTCTACTGCTTATTTCATTGAACATTAGTTCTCAAAACGATAAGAGATTTTTAGGTCTCTCACCGATGATTTTGACAACGATAAATCGTCGTCGGTATCAATTTTTTAAATTGAATATGATTTGTGATTTACTTTCTGTGTTTTTGGATGTCTGCTATCAATTGTTTCATTTCTTCTGGGCTAAGAGACCTTTCTATTCTCCAATCTCCTGGCTTTCCAACAAAACTTTCCAATTTTCCATTTGAAGTTATTTTTACTTGTTCTCCTTCTGATAATCTTGCTATTCTAGCTGGAACATCTTCATTCACAGTTTCAATTTGCGCATTTCCTTCGTAAAGGAAATATGATTTTCCTGCGGATGGAGTTTCCATAACTTTTACTCTGTATTCTTTCATTTTCTTATATTAATTTTATTTAATCTTCACCTCACAATCTCTAAGAGGTTGTTAATTACCTAGCCCATATTAGAAATATGGACCTGCCGGGAATTGAACCCGGGACTCCTCGGTGCAAGCGAGGTGTTCTACCGTTGGACTACAGGCCCTGAGTTATTTCGCGTCTTCGCCCCTGCATTAGAGCGGGGTAACGAACACAAAATAAATTATGAACTTGTGGTTTTTAAGTCTTATTCTACTGTTAACAATTTGTCCAATTTACTAACTTGACTTTGTCTCATTCTTTGTGCACAATTTTTAGTTACAGGAGCGTAAATGCAATTTCTTCCAAACACAGTCATTACTTCAACTAATTCTTGATGACTGTTTGTGATTACTTTTACATCATCTTTCCTGTCTAATATTGCGTAATATTTTTGTGTCATTTTTTTCTCCAAATATTTAATTATATTTAGAACTGTATGTAGAAAGCAATCATCAGTTGTGTTCAAGATTATCAAAAATTAATAATTTTTTTTAGGAGGTGATCCATCTGCAGGTTCCCCTACAGATACCTTGTGACGACTTAACCTACCTTGTCTACCTAAGATTCTCCTTCGAAAAGTTTCATCATAAATAAACTCGGTTGGTTTGACGGGCAGTGTGTGCAAGAGACAGGGACATATTCACCGTTCGCTGCTAACAAACGATTACTACAGATTCCGGCGTCATGAAGTTGGGTTGCAAACTTCAATCTGAACTGAGATAGACTTTATGGGATTGGCTTCTCCTTTCGGAGTTGCATCTCACTGTATCTACCATTGACGCGCGCGTGTCGCCCAGGGGATTCAGGCTGTACTCACCTAACGTAGCCCACACTTTCATCCTCATTACTAAGGCAATCTGTATATTGTACTCATGGTAAATATACATGTGGGTCTTGCCTGTTACCTGATTTAACAGGTCACTTCACAGCACAGGCTGACGTCGGCCATGCAACTCCTCTCAGCGTGTCAGGTAAGCCCTTCAGACTGACCTTCATTCTGCTGTCGCTCCTGGTGAGGTTCACGGTGTAGAATCTAATTGAACCGCACGCGTCACCTGTTGTAGTGTCTCCCCGCCAATTCCTTTAAGTTTCGGCCTTGCGGCTATACTTCCCAGGTAGCACACTCTTCGACTTCTCTTCAGCACCAATACCTCTCGAGGAGGTACTAATGTTTAGTGTGCAGTGTTTACTGCTAGGACTACATGGGTATCTAATCCACTTTGCGCCCCTAGCCTTCATCCTTTACTGTCAGAACTGTCCTCGTAAGATGCCTTCGCTGTTGTGAGTCTGCTCAAGATTAACACATTTTACCGCTACTTTGAACATACTTCTTACGTCTTCCAGTCTCTAGCTTAGCAGTACTCCTTGCACGCCTTATCCTTAAGAGATAAGATTTCACAAGGAACTTATTAAACAAGCTACGGATGTTTTAGACCCAATAATGATGGCTGCGACTTGGACCGCTAGGATTACCGCGGCGGCTGGCACTAGTCTTACCCAGTCCTTATTCGCCAAACTTTTTAGATTTAGCAAAAGCTTTTCAATTGAAAAGCACTCTGGCTCGCTTTGTCACGCTTGCGCGCATTGCAAAAGATTCTTACCTGCTGCACCCCGTAGGGCTGGGAATAGTGTCTCAGATTCCCTCTCAGGGCCTCTCCGCTAAGAGCCCTTACGGATCACAGGCTTGGTGGGCTATTACCCCGCCAACTACCTAATCCGCCGCAGCCTCGTCCTTAAGCTCGAATTTAAAAGACAAATCTTTCCAGGGTATGTCTCCTATCAAGTATTATCCTCAGTTTCCCGAGGTTATCCTTGACTTAAGGGTAGATTAGCTACGTGTTACTGAGCAGTTCGCCTTCTCGCGAAAGACTTGCATGTCTAAGTACAAACCAGAGAGCCGCAGCCGCTAGCAGGATCAACTAGATTTAAACAATTCATAAATTTCTCGTCGATAAACAACAAAAAATCTCATTGCGCATTCTCTTTTAGTAAGACAGAGAATACTTCACACAAAATTCCTAATCCTTAAAACTATTGGCTTTGACAATCATTAATAGAACTACAACTGAATGACTACTTCTACATACATCATACTTTAATGTTACAATATGCATTTCTTAAAGTACTCATTCTAATTATAAATTGTTCAGAAAAAACAGATTTATAAACCTTTCTGAGAAATCATTTTACCGAGGGGAAATTATTTTTTTCTTACAATAATTTCATATTCAAATTCTTCTGAAGGTTTAACTCCCAGCTTAACAGCAATGTCTCCTAATCTATAAGGAAGATCTCTTAATGTAGTATCACCTATAGGTACAGGGTTTGCGTAATATCCTATTGGCATAACTGATTTTAATACAGCTCTTCCCCTAATTTTTCCAACATTATCAGAAATTTCTTTTGTCATATAATTAATTAGGTTTTTTCTTTAAAAGAATTTAGTTATTAGAAAATATAAATAAATTTTTATCGAGGTAAACATTATTTTTTTCCTTTGGGATATTTCTTATCATACTCTTCAATCATACTTCGAAATGCAAGCCCAGAACCAACAGCAACAGATACTAATCCCCCAATTTTTATCAAAGTATTTTTTATATACTCTTTATAATCATCAAACGGTTTATTATCTCTGTATAGTCCAAACCCAATCAAAGAAAGTCCAATAACAAAACCACCAACAGCAAATATTTTTTCTAATCTGTTCATTAAAATAATATTTGTTTTTATATTTTAAAAACACTTATATATTTCAAAATATTAATTTCTTTATGACATTAAAAGAATATGTAAAAAAAAGAAATCTGAAAATAAGCAAAGAACCATCAGCTAAGATAAAAAAATCAACTTCTAAGAAAATTTTTGTAATTCACGAGCACCACGCTTCGCATTTGCATTGGGATTTAAGATTGGAAATGGATGGTGTTTTGAAATCTTGGGCTGTTCCTAAACAACCTCCAGAAACCAAAGGCACTAAGAGGCTTGCAATTCAAGTAGAGGATCACCCTCTTGCTTATGCAGAATTTCACGGAACAATTCCAGAAGGAAATTACGGAGCAGGGGAAGTAAAAATCTGGGATAAGGGAAATTATGAATTATTGAAAAAATATTCAGATAAAATGATTCTTGAATTTCATGGAAAAAAACTTAAGGGAAAATATTGTCTTGTTAAAACAACTTTCAGAAACAAAAAAAGCTGGCTTTTTTTTAAGATGAAAAAATAAAAAACTTTAAAAATCAAATTTTCTATATTATTTTATGGATGCAGGTTTCATACAAAAGAGGATGAACGAATTGCAAAACGATGCTGGTTTTCAAAATGCTCTTGGTAAGTTAGTTTCTGGACGTTCAGGCTACAAGCCAGTTATAGAAAAAAAATATGTTCCTATAAAATGCAAGAAATGCCATACAATTCTTGATGACAGTGAAAAATTCTGTCACGAATGCGGAAAAAAAGTTGAAAAGAAATAGAATTGATTATTCAAAAAGTAATCCAGTTAATTTACTTCGCACATTTTTTGGAACAGTTGAATCATATCTTTTAAGAGCATCTCTTAACTTTTCGATGAATTCTTCCTGCGACATGCTTGCTATTTCCACAGTCTTTGGCATGTACATTCTTACCTCATCATACGCTTTGCAAATCTGTGCGATTTCATCAGGAAAATAAGACCTTTTTTCCTCTACCATCATATCCAGCATCTCTTTCTATTTAAAAACATTATGCATTCTAGAATATTAATCTAATTTTTAAACACCATATCTTGCATCAGTGTATCTTGTTTTGACTTCAATCTTTTTTTCCTCTTCTTCAACTGTCCATAAGTCTAAATCAGGAATATTTGCTTCAATTTCTCTTGCCTTGCAATATCCTCTAGCAAGAAGATAAAAAATAATTCCCAAACTTTTTGCGCTTTTGTTATTTCCTATAACTATTTTATCTGCTCCCCTTGGGAAATTGTTAGTGTCACAAATCATCAAAACTTTTTTTCTGACATTCCATGTATCATGAAGCGCGTTTTTGTCAAGCCAGGAGTCTGTTATTATTGTTAATTCATTCTCAAAAAAATCCGGAAGTGATATGTTTGTTAAAATGCCTGCAGGATATTTTTTTGTGAAAACTTTAATTCCTGTGAACTCTGAAAACATCTCGGCAGCTTTCCATCCAGCCTGTCTTTTGCATACAAGAACAATTTCTTCCGGAGAAAATTTTGATAAATATTCTATTCCTTCTTTTAATTTCTCGTCAATTATATCTGTATTAAATATCGCTAAGCCATCAGCCCTTCTCCTGTAAACAAAAGGTTTCATACATGGTGTGACAACTCTTGTTCCAAGATAAATTCCTGTCTTGACATAATCCTCTAAAGGAACAAGCATATCTGTTCTTTTCTTAATTTTGACTTTTTCTTTAAGCTCTTCTGTGCTAACTCCCTCTGAAATTTTTTCTACTAATTTCTTGGCTTTCTCGAGAACTTCTTTTTTCTTTTCCTCTAGCTCTTTCTCTGAAGTAGTAGATTCTGATTCTGCAGCTTTTTCTAACTTTTCTTCTATTTCTTCTGCTATCTTTTCTTCTTTCTCTGCAATTTTTTCTGGAACTCCGCCTTTCTCGATATCTTTAACAATATCTTCTTCCAGCTTTTCTTCAGCTTTTTCAGTTTCTGCTTTCTTTTTTTTAGGCATATATTTGTGAGAAAAAGTATATTTTTAAAGCTTGCTAATGAGAATACAAATGCTTAAAAGATAATTTTTTATTCAATTAAAATGGCAGATATTACTGGAACTGTTGATAGAGAAGCTATATCAAAAAGAGCAATGGAAATTCTTAATCAAAGATATCAAGACTGTGCTAAAGGACATAAATCTCCTGTAGTAGAAAAATGCATTCATTGCTATAGGCATCTTCACTATGAATCTGATAACGATATTAGAATTGAAAGAGATTTTTCTGCAGGCCTTATAAAAATTACACTTGAGCTTGACGACGGAAGATTACACTAACAATTTATATTTTTATCTTAATCCTCTTTCAATTTCAATCAATCGCTTTATTTTCACTTCCCGCTCTTTCCCTGTTATGCCGCACTTGAAGAAATCAGCGCCAAATCCAAATGCTAAGTCAGCAAGAATTGTTTCTTCTGTTTCCCCACTCCTGTGTGAAAAAACAATTTTGATGTTGTTTTTCTCTGCGAGCTCGCAAACCTCTTTCATCTTAATCAAAGAGCCAATTTGATTTGGTTTTACAATTATTGCATTTATACTCTTCATTTTTATTGCTTTTTCAAATCTTTTTGGATTTGTCGTTGTTAAATCATCTCCAACAATTAGCTTGTCTGAAAATCTTTTCAGAAGTTTCGCAAAACTTTCAAAATCATTCTCATCAAAAGGATCTTCAATATAAAATAAATCAAAATTTTTTATTAAATTGCTTATATATTCTAATTGTTCTTCTCCACTTCTCTTAAAAACAGGATTTTTATAATCATAATTTTTTCTTTTGTAAAAACCAGAAGAAGCAATATCAACTCCGAGATTTAGTTTTGTTCTTTTCAAAATATCCAAAACTTCTTTTTCATTCAGAGAAACAGTCCATGCATCTTCATCATTTCTTTCTCCTTTAAATTTATTATCTTCTTTGAGAAGAATTTCCTTTACTTTCTTTTTTGTTTCTTTGTTTATCTCAAATGCTTTCTCAACATTTTTGCCTTCTGGAATTAAAAGGAATTCCTGAAAATCTGGCTTCTTTGCAACAGAAGAATGTTTTCCTCCACCAACACAATTTCCAACAAGCCTCGGAAACTTTTTTGCATTGTTATTTATAAGTTCCCAAACTTCTTTCTTTTTCTCTTTCGCAAGTGCCTTTAATACAGCAGATTCAAATGCAAATAAAGTATTCGCTCCGATTTGCCTGTCAACAATATCCTCAATCCTTCTCAAATCGTCAAATTTTTCAATTATTTCTTCAGAAAAGTAATCACTCAACTGTTTTATGGCTTTTATGTCTTCATCGAGGCCTTTATTGTAAGATTTGGCTTCATATTCTCCTGTTGATTTACCGCTAGGAGATGATGCGCTGAAGTCTCCAAAACTTGTTTTGATAGAAACAAGAATTGTCTTTTCTTTTCGTGAATCTAAAATGCTTCTTCCAGAAACCCCTTTAATTATCATAATGTTAAAAGAAATTTGTAATATAAAAATCTTTATAAGCTGTTTTTATAATAAGAGAAAAATGGATATAAAAACTCTTAAGGGCATTGAAGCACGAACAATAGTATATTTTCTAAAAGATAAAGAATATTGTGATGCAGATATTCTCGCTGCTTGTAGAGAACCGTCTTTAAAATTAGATGAAAATCTTGTTCAGTTAAATATTGATAATTATAATATAATGAAAGAATATAAAAAAAGATAAGATTTACTCACTCGCTTTCCATCTCACTAGCTTCGTCTCCTGCTTCGTCTTCAGGAGTAGCGAGTTCCATTATCTCTCCACCCTCTACAATCTCTGTTTCTTCTGCAGTTTCTTTGTCTTTTATGCCTTTTTCAGAAATCTTCCTTTCCTTAACTCTTCTTAATTTCTCTTCTCTCTTTAGTGGGAAAGGACGTTTGATAGAAATAGGAAGAATATCTGAATTCAATTCTACCTCTGCAATTTTAAGAGCATCATAATTAATTTTTTCCAAATCTTCTTTCTCAATTTTTATCAATAAAGGTGCATTCATAGAAATCTGAAGAGCTCTTGCTCCAAGAATTCTTGCTGCTTCATATTTTGTAAACTGATGTGGCATTTTAATTTTATTTTAAACTTTTTTCGATTTTTTTGAATATTTCTCTTTCTGTCTTTTCTACTAAGTCAAGCACATTGTTAAACTCTTCCACACTTAATTCTTTTGCATTTCCTTTTTGCATTGAATGTATAATTCCATCAGAGCTTGCTATTGTAACTCTTGTCTCGCTTATGTCTTCCTCTTCTTTGTTAGGGTCTACAATTAAACTATTTCCAATTTTATGTATTGTTAAAGAAATAGGAATTTCTTTTGATAAGGGAATTGATTTGTTAGTCCATTTTCCGAATTGGGTTTTCCCCTTTTCTTCATTATACTCTGGAATTTTTGCGCTCTTTAATGCTGCAATTGCTCCTATGCCAGCAGCATCAAGCAAATTTCCGTCATCATTTATGGTATAGACATCTATGAAAACAGTCCAGACTTTTTCTCCTTCTTTAATGCATAATTTTTCCAGTTCAATGAATTTGCTTTCTCTTATTCCTCTATCAATAACTCTTGCTAATTCTATAGAATCAAATTGAGGCGGTCCAGATTCGAATCTTGGAGAACTTAGAGGAAGAAATTCTGCGCTCACCATTAGGTTTCCCTTATCCTGCGAGTCTGGATAAGGTTCTGCAACATCCATTTTAATTCCGACTAAAACTTCTGTCTTCCCGATTTTTACCCTTGCGCTTCCCTCTGCATTTTTTGAAACTCCTGTTTCGATTGTGATTTCTCTGAATTCATCTAATTTCCTGTCATCAAATCTCCTTCCTTCATTAAAATATTCCTTGATTCTCTCTGCTGTTAATGGTGATGTTTCAATCATTATGAAAATTCTCCTGAATTTTTATTTGTGCTGAACTTTGTTCTGTCATTTTTCTATTTCCTTCAAAGCTTTTTTCTGAGCTTCATAAATTTCTTTTGATGCTTCTTTTGCAAGTTCTATTGCTTCATTTAATTGTTTTCTTGATATCTTTCCATCAAGTTGAATGTGACTTATTTTTCCTTCTCCTGTTAAAGTTATAGGAATATCTGTTGCACCCTCTCCCTCTTCCCAATCTTCTTCTTCTTTTATTAAATCAACAACTAAATGTTTGTCTAATTTTCCTATTGAAACGCTCTGAACAAGACTTTTCATTGGAATTCCTGCATGAGCAAGAGCCATTGCAGCAGCATTTATTCCAGCGCATCTCGTTGAAGCATTTGCCTGCAGAACATTTATATGAACATCAACTACATTTCCCTGAAACTCGTCAATCATTACAATAGGCCGTAATGCCCATTCTGTTATCTTGCTGATTTCAGTGCTTCTTCTGTTCGGTCCAGGACGAATTCTTTCTGTAACAGAAAAACTAATCATGTTATAATTGCATCTCAATGTTCCTCTTTCAGGATTTTGTGCGTGCTGTGGGTGCATTTTCTTAGGTCCGTAAACAGCAGCAATTGCAATAGTGTCTCCGAATCCAAACATCGCGCTTCCGTCTGCATTAGGAATTATTCCAACTTTTGCAGTTATTTTTCTAATCTCGTTTGGCTTTCTTCCATCAGGTCTTTCAAAACTTTCAGATTTTTTTGCTGTCATTTTAATCAAATCTCTCTCCCGCTTTTACATTATCTCTCTTTTTACTATATCTGTTCTTAGTATTATACATAAAATCTACTGCTTTCTCTATTAAATAATAAGATCTTCCAGAAATTAAATCTGCTGAACCATTAACAACTACAAGACTTCCACAAGCATAAAATGGAACCGCTACATCTCTCATTTCTGGAGCGAATGCAACAGAAATAATCAATCCTGCTCCAATTAATACTTCTGCTCCCCCCAAAATTCTAGCTTTTAAATTTCTCATTTTCTTTTCTTTTCCTCCTCTAACCAACTTTTCATTTCATCTGTCAATCCAGACATAAAAGATTTTTCAGCGACGTGAAGAATTGCTTTTTTAGCGAAAAGTTCATCTTCAACTTTGTCTCCGCTTATCCAGATTAATCCATTCTGCCCGACAGTTATTCTGCATTTTGTTTCATCTTTTATTAAAGATATCATGCTTCCCTCTTTCCCTATAATTCTGGGAACTTTGTTTGAATTTATACTTATAATTATTCCTTTGTCTAATCTACCAAGCCCTTTTAGCTTCACAGTTAGGTCTATTCCTCTCTTATTTATTGAGCCTATTTTTGCTACAACCATATCTCCTATCATGAATACTTCTTCCAAATCATCTTTGTTGACATATCTCGGAACTTCCATTAAAGAAAGAAATGCTCCGTCAGCAGTATTTATGTCTATAACCCATCCGTTAAAAGTAATATTTTCTACTTTTCCTATTACAACATTCCCTCTCCTCGGCAAATATACTCCTGAAAGCGGAATTACTTTTACTAATTTCTTTGACTCTTCTGCAAGTCCATATCTTATTGCTACGATTTCATCCCCTCTTTTCTCTGTTCCTTCTCCTGGTAGATAATCATCGCCTTCAAATATTACTTCTCCAGGTATTACAACTTTTCTTGTGTGTTCTTCTGTCATTATGCAAAACTCCTGTCATTTGACTTTGTCGAATGAGCGGCTGATTTCCTGTCTGCCGTCTTTTGTATTTGTGCTGAAACTTCTGTTTCTGTCATTATTAAATTTCCCAAAATAGGTTTATAAATTTATTTAATTGAATCATTATGCAAAATCTCCTATTTTGTATTTGTGGCAAATTTCTTGTTTGCTCATTGTTTTATTTCCTCTGTTATTGCGCTTCCATGAGTAGCTGAATTTAATTTGTCGTAAAAATCCATAACCATGCCCGCAGGGATGCTTATCACAACTTCCAAGCTTCCATCGTTAAGCCAATTTTCCTCTTCTTTATATTCATTGATTATGCTGTAAGCTTTTCCAGTATGTATTGCAGGAATTTTTATCCTGATTTTTTTGGTTTCAATTCTTATAGGAATTATTTTGCTTACCTCTTCCAAAATTTCTTTAATTTGGCTGTCTATCGGAGTGTTTTTTATATTGACATGGGCTTCTTCCAATGCTCTGTGTATTCTATCAGGAGTATGTGGATTGCCTGTCTGAGGATTTACAGCATTTCTCGAAAGAAAATCGACAACCTGCTTCAGTTTCTTTTCTCTTTCTTCATCTCTGTATTCCTGACTGAGCAAAATCTCTCCCTCTTTTACTATTTTCTTTATAATTTCTGAAGAATCGGTTATTCCAAAACTCGACATTAAATCAGAATTTGATGCAACTTCTCCTCTCTTTGAATTTGTAAAAACTCTTTCGTCTTCTGCTTCAAAATGAGAAGACTGTCCCTTTTTGAATTTCATTGCTTCGTCTAAATCAACTATAATTTCAAAGTGCTTCCCCTTTTGTTTTATTCTTGCTATTGTCTTCATTTTGAAAATTCAACTAACTGTTCTCCGTATAATCTTTTTAATTCACTATCTTCACTTATATAAACCAATTCAAATCTGTTGATATTGAATTTCTTTTCTTCTAATTCTTTTAATATGTCCAATGCTATCTTCACTCCTTTTTTTATTGTTAAATCAGATTTGTATCTCTCTCTCAATTTTTCTTTTATCTTGTCGTCGTTTTCTCCAATTGCATTTGCATGATAAGCCAAATAATTTCCAGTAACATCACTTGTATAGAGTTCTGGCTTTTTGTTGTTAATTCCAGCAACCATAAGCGAAACTCCGAAAGGTCTTGCCCCCCCATATTGAGTAAATTGCTGTTTCAAATTTGACAAATCTTTTATTATTAATTCTGGCTCAATAGGAGAATCATAAGTAACTCTGTTCTGCTGGGCAAGAACTTGCGCTCTTTCAATTAAAACTCTTGCGTCAGAAACAATTCCTGCAACGCTCGAGATTATGTGAGAATCAATTTCATAAATCTTGTTTGCAGACTTAGGAACAATCAATTTGTCCTCAATTCTCAAATCTGCGACTATAAAAACTCCGTCAGAACAGGTCATTCCAATGCTCGCACTTCCAAGTCTAACTGTTTTTTCAGCATACTCAACTTGTAACAGGTGTCCTTGTGGCGAGAACATTGTAGCTGTTCTGTCATAACCCATTGCTTGGTGTTGTATATCTAATGGTATGTCCATCTTAATATTAGAGAAATTTATAATTTAATCCAATTTCCTTTTCTCTTCAAAAAATCTATAGTTCTTAGCGTTTAAAAAGTTTTCGTAGGTTAAATTGTGTGTTTTATCCTCTTAATCCTCTTAAGGTTCCACTCACTTTTTTTACTTCTATTTTCTTTGGCCAGACAGCTAAACTCGCTCTCACGCTGTCAACTGCTTCCCTATTTACAGAAATAATAGCAGAGCTTTCTCCAATTTTAATCCAATCTAATCCTGCCTTCGAAAATCCCAAAACTCCGATGAAATCTAATATAGCTTTCTCTACATTTTTCCTTAATTCTTTTCCCTCTACTAACAAATATCTCTTATTTTCTCGCATTGATGGCTTGAGCGATTTCATTATAACATATATACTTTTCATAATATAAATCTTTATATTTAACACGACTTAAATTAAGAAATGGTAAAATTTGTTGATGGATATAAACAGCATATAGAAGCAGCAGAAAAATACAATGTTGTATATGAATTAGCAAAACAAATATTTGGAAGGAGAATTTCTGGCAAGAATTTAATTGATATAGTTGTCCGTGAAGGTCCAACAAGGCCGGCTGTTCAAATATTTCCACACCTTGGTTTTATAGAAGTAAATAAAAGAGCATACTTTAAAGATTCATTGAAATTAGCTGAACAAGGAGAAAAAATAACAGGGAAAGAGTTTACTTTAAGTACTACTTATAAACCATAATCTTTTCTTTTATCTTTTTATTTATAATTTCTTACTTCTTCAATCATTTTTTTACTTATTTCCCTTAACTTTTTCTTTTTCCCAATCCTCTTTAACTCCTTCTTTGTTGCTTTTGAATGTCTTTTTATCTCTCTTTCAACAACTTTCTTTCTCCTCTTTATAATTTTTTCCTGTCTCTTTATTACTTTTCTTTTTTTTCTATTTTCTCTTCTATTTTTCTTCTTAATTTGCTTTCTAATATTCTTCTCTGCTTTTTTATGATTTATCTGATTCCTCTTTATTTCTTTCTCTACGTGATTTTTTCTATGTTTTATTATTTTCTCTCTTTTTCTTCCCCTTCTATTCTTTACTCTCCTAACAATAATTATTAGGGCTATTAAAACAAATATGCCCCCAAATCCAATAAAGATGTAAAGTTGATATGGTTTTGCAATTTCCCAGTAAGGCTTTACTGTTTCAACAAACTTACTCAATAAGTTATTCAATACAATTAATATTTCATTGAAGAAATTCTTGATTCTTGAGATTACATCTTTTAATCTATCTGCTATTTTTTCCCTTTCCAAAACTTTTTCTCCGATATAGAAGTAACTGAACGAATTTACTTCACTTTGATAATAATAGTACTTATCGTCTTCTTGCGTATAATTTGTAACCAATTCGTTCCATTTTCCAGACGATTCATTAAACTGGAATAGACTTATGTCATCTCTAGCAATATTTTCCAAAGAAATCCAGTCTTTTTCAACTTGAATAGTTATTACTCCTTTTTCAAAACTCGTTAAATTCTTTGTATAAATTTGAAGATAACTATAAACATTATCGCTTTCGATAATAGGAACTTGTGAAGGCTTTTCATAATATCTCACAATAGTTACTTCGACATCTTTAACTTCGTTGTTGACTGTTATCTGGATTTCTTTTACTCCAAAAAGGGCATTAATATCTTTTATTATTGTTGTATTTTCAACAGTCATTGTTGGTATTATCTTTGTTATGGAAATATTCCCTCCTGCCTCTCCAGTTGCATTTGAAATAGTTTCATTGCTTGGTTTAGTTGCTGCTCCACCGCCTCCACCCCCACTAGGAGTACCTCCCCCAGAAGGAGCAGTATAACTAACAGTTAAAGAATTAATGGAAGAGTTCCCTTGATTATTTGCTAAATCAGTGCAGTTCACACTCCAGTTATAGTTTGCATTTGAAAGAGATTTCGTGAAGGTTTGTGAAATATTCTTCACTACAGCACTGCTGTTCACTTGATCAAATGTGCCATTTATTATCAGACTGCAGTTTGTAATATCATTATTGTCTGTAACATTATAAGTGAAAGTTACTGTGGAACTCGAACTCCATGTTGAGCTATTTGTAGGGCTTATTAAATTAACATTCGGAGCAGTTGTGTCCGCAGACACATTAACTAATAATATACTTGAATTCAAATTTCCAATAGTATCATTCACAGAAACATTGATATAATACATTCCGAGGTTTAGCCCAGAATTGCTTGTCAAAACTCCTGTTGAAGCTACAATGCTGAAGTTAGTTGTCCAATTTATTGCAAATGTTCCTAATCCTACTCCATCATCTGTAGCATTGATATCATAATTCAAAGATTGCCCTTGCAATAAACTCTGATTTGCTAAATTTGTGAAGTAAGGAGCAATTGTATCAACAGTGAATCTAACGCTTGAACTCCCAACATTTCCTGTTGTATCATTAACATAAATACTAACATTATTTATTCCCTGAAGCCAAGTTCTTCCTGTAATATTTGCACAGCTTACTAATGTATAATTTACTGCCCCAGAGGTATTGGTATACCAACAACTTCCAATCCCTGTTCCAGAATCACTGACAGTATAATTTACATTTATCTGTATATTTGTTGTGTTTGTATTGTTGGAAGGATAAACTATCTGGATGTTTGGAGCAATTGTATCAACTGTGAATGTAACTCTTGAATAATTCTGATTTCCAGCAGTATCATTCACCCAAACAGTTACATTATTTATTCCTTCAAGCCATGTTCTCCCGGTTATATTAACACAATTTGTTAATGTATAATTGACTGCTCCAGCCCCAGTAGCATTAGAGTACCAGCAAGATTGGAGATTTGCATCTGAAACAGTGTAATTAACATTTATCTGTGTGTTTGTTGTATTTGTATTGTTTGTTGGATAGATTATACTAATCTGAGGAGCAATTGTATCAACCGTCAATGTGAAATTACTATTTCCCCAATCATAATTGCTGTTATTATCATAAGCTAAGCAATTCCAAATATAAGTTCCAGAAGTCAAATTTTTTGTAAATGTTGTTGAATTGCTTGTCCCACTTATATTTATTGTTTGATTTGCTTGCCATGCTCCTGTCCAATTTCCATATAGAGTCATATTTGTTAAATTGGTATTGCTAACCGCAGAACAATTGAAAATTACAGTTGCATTATTTGTTGAATTTCCATTTGCAGGAGAGTTAAGAGTTACTGTGACATTAGAAATACTTTGATATTCATAAGCACCAATGTCCCATTCTGCACTTCCATTATTATCTCCATCTATTGGTCGAGTAATATTAGCGAAATCTGTTGTGAAAAAAACAGAAAGGTTTGTTCCATTGTCTATTGCAGGAGAACCCGATTGTAGATGGTAATTATAATTTATATAATCAACAAATTGAGGATTTGCCTGGATAGAATGGGAGTCATTGCCTGTTGCAGCAGTAAATTGTGCTAGTGTATAAGAAGTGGAATTATAATACACTGCAGAAGTGCTTCCTGAGAATCTATAAAAAAGGTTGTAGTCTGATGCTATTGGAGTCGTGCCAACAACGTATAAATCAGGATTTCCACCAGTATTAGAAAGAATATTATTTTTTATTGTTGTATTTGATGAATTACTAGCTACATAAATAGCATTGTAAGCCCTACCATCAATAGTATTACTATAAATTTCATTATTAGAAGCTCCATACTGCACCCTTATTCCTACATCAGTATTATTATATATCAGATTATTATAAATTTTATTTGAACTTCCCCCATAAAGGGATATTCCATAATGCGAGTTATTATAAAATTTATTTTGATAAACAAGATTATTATCACTTTCCTCACTTAATCCTAAACCAGCTCCATTTTCTCCATTTAGACCATTAGAATAGAATTCGTTATTTCGGATAATATTCTTTGTTGTTTTCAATGAATTCATACCATTTGCAATATTTCCATAAAATTTGTTTCCATAATATTCATTGTGGTTTGGAACATTTGCATCATACCCATCTCCAGAAACACTCAATCCATACATGCTTCCACAAAGGCACAAACCATTATTAAAAAAAGTATTATATCTGAAAATATTATAACTTGTATTCCAGCCAGTTACTTTTATTCCATAGTCTCCATTACTATAGAAACTGGAATTTTCTATAATGCAGTATTTTGAGCCACTATTATCATCTGTTCCACTATTATCTGTACCAGGATTGTCAGACAATATCTTCAAACCATTGAATTCAAGAGATTCAGTGGCATTAACATGAGTTATCCAAGTATAATCCGAAGATCTAATTTGAATGCAATCTGAAGCATTCCTAAATACAAAATGATTTCCATTATCCTGACCAGAACCATTAATTTTTATGTAATCCCGATTATAAATTCTAAATGCATAATCTCCAGCTTTTCCATTGATAATAACTGTTTCATTAGCATAAGATGCAAAAGTAATATAATTGCCAGAAGACCCAGAACTAGCTACATCAACAGATTCATTGTATGTTCCTCCTTTTATATAAATTGTATTCCCTGGTTGTATTAAGGTCCAATTAATCTTTGAAAAATTAGTCCATGCATTAGTCCAATCGCTTCCATTATTGCTTCCCGTTGCAGCAAGATCAATATAATACGTATTGTTGCTTGTACTGTTATATTCATATGCTCCTATGTCCCACCCAGGGCCTTGCGGACGAGTAACTCCATTTACATCTATATTAAATGGAGGACTCAAAGCTAGACCAGCATCTATTGCAGGAGAAGAAGCATTTAACATAAACCCTGTATTATTTGGATGTCCTTGTGAATCAAACCAAGTTGGAACACTTGATAATATACTGGCTCCTGAACCTCCTGAGAAATTAGGGTTTAAAACAATATTGTTTGATGCATTATTCCCAGTTCCAACACTAGCAAAACCAGAAGCACTTTCAAACCATGAAATGTTATGATAAGTATAAGGATAACCAGCTCCAGAATCCGAAAATCTAACAAAATCAATCTGTGAACTGTTATAATAAAATAAATTATTTTTTACTTCATTATTTGTAACAGTCGTTTGGTTTCTAAAAGAAAAACCAACTGGATATATGGGGCCATCTCCAGTACTCCATAGAGTAATATAGTAAAATATATTATTTGTAATTTTATTTCCAGTCACAGAATTAGTGCTAGTTCCATCATTATACAATGTAAATCCTTCGTTTCCACCACTAATATCATTAAGATCATCAAAGCCCACATAATAAACAACGTTATTTGAGAAATTATTATATTTCCCGTTTAAGATACCAAATCCAGTAGTAGTATCCCAAATAATATTATTATAAATATTATTATAATCCGCATAATCATAACCGGGCGTACTCCCAGAATCCACTTTAAAACTATAAGCAGGTATGATTGCACCACCCCCATCCCAGTCATATCCCGCTTGGGTTAATAAATTACCATAAATACTATTATTTGCTCCAGAAACAACCATATTGTGGTCGTTAGTCTGATGAAGATAATTATATCTTACTGTAGTATTTGTTGTTGCATAAAGTTCAATAGCTTTTTCCTCTACAAAATAAATTTCATTAAACTCTATTATGAAGTTTTTGTTTAAACCACTTGTTTCAATACCATATCCACTACTTCCTGCTTGACCATAAATATGATGAATAAGGTTGTTTAAGATATGCAAATCTGAAGATGAACCATAGTCAATAAATATCCCCGCAGAATCTGTTTGGTTTGTCATATTCATTATTTCAAATCCATCTATTGTTACAAAATTCCTTGCACTAGATATATGAAATCCCTTTCCCCTTGTATTTTTACCGTTGATAACTGCTCTTCCAGTCCCCCAAGCAGGAGTGTCTCTATCACCGCTTCTTAATATAATTTTATCTGTTGAATTTCCATTTTGATATATAGATGAATTGATTTGAATCATGCCTTCGTAAGTAACTCCCCCCTTGAAGATAATTTTATTTCCAGACTGTATTGTAGCTGCTGCAGGTATTCCTATTGCATTGCTATCTCCAGGAGCATGTTTCCAAGCAGAATTTGTACAAGTTCCATTATTCGAATCAACTCCATTAACAAAATCAATATAATAGGTATTGGACTCACAAAGCACACTATCATTTGAGACATATTCATAAGCTCCTATATCCCACCCAGAGCCTTGAGGACGAGATACGCCTAAAAAGTCTGTTGTGAAATAAGCAGACAAATCTGTTCCATTGTTGATTGCAGGAGATGTTGAAGACAACTGAAAATTTCCGTTTTGTGGGTCTGTAAAATTGCAATCTTGCCACATTGAATTAGCTCCTTGATTAGTTTGAGTACGGTAAGTTGTCAAACTGGAATAAAGACTACCATTCCAAACAATCCAATCTACTCCTCCTGTTCTGTATATGCAGTTATAATTCTCAGTAAGATTACTTGTATCTGCATAAATAACATAACCGTTATTAGTTCTTATTATGTTATTTTTAATAGTTGTTGCATTAGATCCTATTTGTACTCTTATTCCAGAACCAGTAAAATTAGTGTAAATACTATTAGAGAATATTAAATTATTAGAGGAAGATGACAGTAAATTAATTTCAGCAACAGAATTATTATAAATAAGATTATTGTAAATTTGAGCATATCGTAAAGCACTGCTTGTTCCTATAATTATTCCATTGTTCACATTATTATAAATTTTATTAAGATATACATAGATAACCCCATTGTAATTCGTATTATAATCAGGAGATAAACTCATTCCATACCCCCCATTATTATAAATTAAATTATCATAAATTGAATTGTTAGCATTATTAACATTTATACCATTCGCGTTTCCTGCACTATTTCGAATAGTATTATTATGAACAGTTGCATTTTGAACACCTTCTCCTGCATTTGAAGAAAGGTTGATTTGTGTATCTTCTCCTGCTTTATCACCAGAATTTTCAATTATGTTATTAACAATGTTTATGTTTTTTGTTCCGCTTCCAGAGATTTTAATTGCTGAAGAATACACATAGGATATGTAATTATTACTTATAACATAGTTAGTATATGCATTATTATTGCCACCAATTTTAATCCCGACACCTTCATCACTAGAAGCACTTCCTATAAAACTTATATTTAAATTTGTAAAAGTTGAACCTGACAAATTAGTACTATCATTATAATTCCAAATACCTGCATGATTAATATTTCCAGTAATAACTAAATTTCTGTTAGATCCTCCATCAATAGTTATATTATTGTGTTGAACTTGGAATACTGCATCATTCCCACTTCCATTAATAATCGCGTCGCCAGTTCCCCAATCAGTTACGGTATAATTAACTCCATTTGATAGGGTTGTTATCATCCCATAATATGTTATTCCTCTTTTGAAGATAACTGTATCATTTGAGTGTAAGGTTCCACTTCCAGTATAATTTGTATCCCCAGGAGCATGTTTCCAAGGAGTTGAAGTTGATATCCCGTTATTAGTATCATCCCCTGTACTAAAGTCTACATAATAAGTATTATTTGCACCTGCTCCTCCACCACCTAAAGTTCCAACACTTAAGGTATAATTCTGAACTCCAAACCTGCAATTATTTTCATTATCACAAACATAAGCATTCCAAATATAAGTTCCATTTGCAAGCGTCTTTGTGAAATTTGTTGAATTGCTTGTTCCTGTTAAAGCTATAGTTTGGTTTGCTTGCCATGTTCCTGTCCAGTTTCCATATAGTGTAACATTTGCTAAAGCAGAACTATCAATTGCAGATACATTGAAAGTTATTGATGTCTGGTTTGTAGAATATGAAGTTAAATAACTTGTCACAGGAGCATCTAAGTTTACTCCAGGAATTCCAGATACTAATGGATGAGGATAGTAGTAAGGAATATAAGGGTAATAGGCATTAGCAACAGAAGATGAAAAATTCATGGTACCACTATAATTAAAAATGTATGATCCATCAGTAGGATAAGTGCCGGCAGCCCCACTCCTGTTTGTATAATATTCTCTTCCTCCAGTAGCATTAGGAGCATGCATGAAATAATCTCTATTCTGTTGAATAAATGTTGAATCATTACTAGTTCCTAATATAACATCACTAATCGGAGCTCCATTTACAGAAACATTCCAAATGAAACTATTCATAACTTGGTCTTCGGCAGGCCAAACAGTCCTTAAGGGATTGAAAAATGCTCCTTGCCAATCCTCTTCTTCAGTGAGTCTAATTGCACCAGGATTTGACCCATAAGCATACGTTATTGTTTCATTATATATAATTACTGAGCCGCCACGCATAGAATAAAATGGGCTATAACTATGATAGAATGCGACTATATTGCCGTAAGATTCCAGTATTGGTTGCCCACGGAAAGCATCATATCCACCATTGCTTAAATTATAATAATCCTGATTTCCATGAGAAGTGTGCCACTGAAAGTTGCTTAAAGTCGTAAATTGAGTAGTATTACAAAGATTATATCTAACAACAGTTCTAGCTCCTGTTTGGGGATATATTGCCTCATTAGGTTCTTGATTTGTATTATTATCTATCCAAAATGTGTTGTTCTCTATAAAAAGAGCATGAGACGTTCCTGCTGAAATTGTTCGGTTCCAAGCATGGTTATCTTCCCCACTAATACCAACTCCGATATTATTATTAACAAACTCATTTTGGTCAATAACTCCTTCAACCCGACCAGATGAGAAAATAGCTCTTGTTCCTTTTTCAAACTTATTATGATCGATTCGTATTTGGGTGTAAGCAAAACTATTGTCTGTTTTTCCGTTAATCTGTATCGAGCGCGCTCCAATATAGTTTGTTGAATAATTGAAATGAATGTTAGTTATTCTTACAGGAACATTAGAAGATAATGTGATACTAACAAGTGAAGTATAAGTATCATTTACAGTTGAGGAAATGTGTGTGTAATTGCTTCCAGCTCCCTGAAGTGTGATAGCTTTCGTAATTATCAAGGTATTATTCCACATACAATTCCCAGCAGGAACATAAACAGTATTTCCGCTTGTTGCATTATTTACTGATTCATTAACAGCAGTGTAATTGCAACTGCATACCTGAACATATGTAGAGTTTACCCTTGTGAAGTTGCCTGTGCATGCTCCTCCTCCAGCACTCACATTCAATGTAAAAACATCTTTTAAATTATTCAAATTAGTTGTAACATTATACAAATGACTAGCAATACTCGTGGTATTAGTCGCAGTTATGTTGTAATTGCTGTAATAATATCTTGTTCCATTATTCACATAATCAATTATCTGTCCAAGTGCAGTATATCCTGAAGAATTAGTTGTTAAGTTAAACTGATAATTGTTTGTTGAATTAAGAGCAGTTACATTAATATTATTAACAGGATTATTGTTTGTGTCATTGACATATGCCCTGTAATACCATATTCTTGTAAGATAATTTCCTGCACCTTGAACTATTTCCTTTGAAGTATTATAAGAACAATTGATGAAAGTGTTATTAACAGAACTAGCGGAACTAGAATACAGAACATCTCCTGCAACTCCAGAAATATTGACACAATCTTGGAGAAGGGTATTATTGGTTCCTTCAAAATAAATTCCATAACCTCCTGCCAAACGCCCCTCTGTTCTGTGATTATAGAAACTGTTTCCTGTGGAGAGTTGAAGATAAGTTGCAACACTTGAATTGCTTATTCCTGTATTATTTGTTAAAGTATTATTATTAGATGTTTGAAAGAGTATACCATAACTTGAATTGCTTATTCCTGTATTAGATGTTAAAGTATTATTTGAAGATGAACTAAGACGAATTCCAAAAGGATTGCTCCCTGAATTGCTTATTCCTGTATTATTTGTTAAAATATTATTATTTGAAGATGACTCAAGATAAATTCCAGTACCTGAATCAGTTGTTCCTGTATTATTTGTTAAAATATTATTATTTGAAGATGAGTAAAGATAAATTCCATGACTTGTATTGCTTATTCCTATATTAGATGTTAAAGTATTATTTGAAGATGTACTAAGACGAATTCCCTGACTTATATTACTTATTCCTGTATTGTATGTTAAAGTATTATTTGAAGACGTATCAAGATAAATTCCCATACTTGAATTGCTTATTCCTATATTAGACGTTAAAGTATTATTTGAAGATGAAGCAAGATAAATTCCATAACTTGCATTACTTGTTCCCGTATTAGATGTTAAATTGTTATTTGAAGAGGAAGAAAGATAAATTCCCATACTTGCATTGCTTATTCCTGTGTTGTTAATTAAAATATTATTATTTGAAGAGGAAGTAAGACGAATTCCCTGACTTATATTACTTATTCCTGTATTATTTGTTAAAGTATTATTTGAAGATGATTCAAGATAAATTCCTACAAGTGCATTGCTTATTCCTGTATTATTTGTTAAAGTATTATTTGAAGATGATTGAATAGCAATTCCTACATATACATTACTTATTCCTGTATTGTATGTTAAAGTATTATTTGAAGATGTCCCAATATGAATTCCAGAACTTGCATTACTTGTTCCCGTATTAGATGTTAAATTGTTATTTGAAGATGACTCAAGATAAATTCCATAACTTGCATTACTTGTTCCTGTATTATTTGTTAAAATATTATAATTTGAAGATGAAGCAAGACGAATTCCAGAACTTGAATTGCTTATTCCCATATTAGAAGTTAAAGTATTATTTAAAGATGAATAAAGAAGAATCCCCTGAAGTGACTTGCTTGTTCCTGTATTAGATGTTAAAGTGTTATTTGAAGAGGAAGAAAGATAAATTCCAATCCCATTCCAAGTGCTTAAATTATTATTTTCAATGGTTCCTTGGCTAACAGTATAGTAATAAATTCCAGGTCTATCTGTATTTGTGTTTGTTATATTCCCATCATAAATATTACAGTTCTTTACGGTTGTGTTTATCTGATTTGTATATATTCCGTAAGTGTTTGCAGTTCCTCCCTGTGAATAATTTATGATATAATTATTACAATCAAGAGTTATATTCTGGGCATTTATAGTAAAACAAGTTCCTGATGAATTGACATTGTTTATTAAAGTATAAATAGTATTTGCTGTGCTTAGTGTGGTACAATTATTGACAGTGTTAGAATATTCATAAGCACCAATGTCCCACCCAGAACCCTGAGGTCTGAAAGTATTATGAAAATCAAAAGCAAATTGAGATGGAAGAGATGTACCATTATTTATTGCAGGAGAATTTGCAGTCAATCCTGTGTAATTTACATTAAAACTTCCTCCTAAAGGAATTGCCTGCCAAAGAGGATTAGCATTAATTTCTCCAGTACCTAAAGTAACTCCCGTAGCAGCATTTGGAGCATAATATAAATTATATTGATGAATAATATCTGTATCAAAATTTGCACATCTGCTATTAGTTGAATTAGAACCGTTCTGATAAACAATATTATTTCTAAATGTAACCGCATCTTCTCCCGGAGTTACTGTTCCACTTTCCATCCTTACTAATGTATCATTGGAATTTCCATAAATTGAGTTACTAGAAAAATTATAATATTGATTTAATCCATCCCCATTAAAACCGTACACCACAAGAGGGGTAGTAATATTATAAAAAATATTATTATAAAAATTTGAAACATTTGTTGAATTAACTTGAAGACTCAAACCAACAGAAGGACAATCTGTGCAAGTGCTACCAGCTGTTCCTTCTCCATCAGGACCATCATGAAATAAATTATTATAGAAAGTTCCATATGAACTCTTAGAAATTATAACCATTCCTTCATATGTAGCATGGCTTCTCTCCCCAGAAATCCCATCCATATTTGGGCAGTTATAAAATTCATTATGATGTATTGAATAATTACTTTGTTCTCTTATTTGAAGGCAATCAAATAAAGTAGTATTTGCTATGCTGTATCTTAAAGTCATATTAAAAGGGCGTTGAGGCAAGTCAGAAGGAAAATCAAACCCCACTGCAGTTCCGTCAGTAACATTAGGTATGCCAGACCAATAACCACATTCCCTTGCGACAGACCATTCAACAACTGCGTTAGAATCATTATCACCGATTTTGATACAATGATCGTAAGTATGTTCGCTTAAAACATGAGAAACAAGAACATTATCAAATTGGTTAATGTGAATATTTCCATCACCAGTTATATTAACATAATTTGTTGTATTATAAACCCAAACATCAATTACGTTTGCACTTGTATTTCTCCCATCAGCAGCAAGGCCCTCATAACGAGAATCTTGTATTTTTAATCTTTGAATGGTTACATAAGAATCTCTTATTTTTATTAGATTATCAGAAATATTCCCAACAATAACTGGCCTATCCTGTTTATAACCCGAAAGAATCCATCTGTTAGTTTCGTTTAGTCCTCCCTTTAATGTGTATGACACCCCATTAACATAATAAGTTCCATTAGTAACAAGGATTATATTATTCCCCGCTCCTGCTGCAGTTATCGCTGCAGATATTGTCTTTTTAGCAGTTGCAAGAGTTAATCCATTTCCAGAATCATCTGCCATACTTGCATTAACAAAATATTTAGTTCCTAAATAATAATTATGAACTCCTTCATCATTTGTGATGTTATAAGAAACAGTATTTTCATCAAGAGGGAAAGGAGTTTGATTAAAAATTCCAGCAGGTTTACTATAAATATCTGTTCTATTTGACCAATTATATTGCCAACTTGCACTTATTCCTTCTATCAAAAACAAAAGCATTACAAAAATAAATATCCAGACAAAAATGTTTTTATTGCTTGTTGTTCTCTTCTTTATACAATTATTTTTATCCTTCATCGCCATCATTTTATTGCAATTTTCCCCCCGAAAAACTCTAATAAATCTTTTACAAATTTTCTCTTGTCAGAAATTATAGAAATAAAAATCGCCCTTCCACCCCGTGAACTTTCACTCAACAAACCATATTCTTTCAATCGATTGATTCTTTCTCTTATATGTGCACTTGTACCATTAGTGTTTTCTTCTATTTCCCCTATTTTTAATTCTTTATTATTTATGAGACCGTTAAGAATTTTAAAATCATATAAAGTAAAAACTGGCTTATTATCTCCCCTCTTCCCCATTAGATATTTAATGAAAAATCCTTTTTAAAGTTATCCTTTAGTATATATACTATAACCTATCCTTACTATAACCTATCCTTACTATAACCTATCCTTACTATAAAGTATATATTATTAAACAAATAAAAATAATGAAAAAGAACCCTAAAAGAATTTTTAAACTATTCTTTCCAAATTATATGAGAAAAAAGAAGTTTAACATGGAAATTTATACAATTGGCGGATTCAACGAAGTAGGAAAAAATATGACTACTGTAAAGACAGGAGAAGATGTTTTTATCTTCGATCTCGGTGTATTTTTGCCTGCTATTGTAGGATTACAGGAACAAGAAACAGAAAAAACAGCCTATTCAGAAAAAAAATTAAGAAGCATAGGTGCTTTCCCAGATGATTTGCTTCTTGATAAATTTGGTTTGAGAAGCAAAGTAAGAGCTATATTTTTAGGACACGCTCATCTGGATCATATAGGCGCTGCTCCTTATATTGCATACAGATACAAAGCTCCTTTAGTAGGAACTCCCTTTACAATAAGCGTGTTAAAAAAAATTTTAGAGGACGAAAGAATAAAAATTCCAAATCAACTCAAGACAGTAAATCCAAATTCTTCTTTTTTTGTCAAGGGAAAAAGCGCAAATTATCAAGTTGATTTCATAAATATAACTCACTCAACAATACAAACTTCTATGATAGCATTGCACACTCCAGAAGGAATCTTTCTTTATGCAAATGACTTCAAACTCGATGATAGTCCAATTTTGGGTTTGCCTCCAAATTATGATTTATTAAAGAAACTCTCAAAGAAAGGGGTTAAAGCTCTTGTAGTCGATTCTCTTTATTCTGGTGTTGAAAGAAAGACTCCAAGCGAGAAAATAGCAAGAGCATTAGTCGAAGAAGTTTTGCTAACAATTAAAAATGAACATTCTGCTATTTTTGTTACAACATTCTCTTCTCATATTGCAAGATTAAAAAGCATTGTTGATTTTGGAAAAAAATTGAACAGAAAAATTTATTTTATGGGAAGAAGCATGAAAAAATATGTTTCATCTGCAATTGATGTTGGTATGTGCCCATTTCAAAAAGATATTCAGTTGATAAGTTATAAGAGACAAGTTGATTCTGTTTTGAGAAAGGTTGAAAAAGACAGAAAAAGTTCTCTTGTAGTATGCACAGGGCACCAGGGAGAGCCAGGTAGCATAATGGACAGATTATCAAGAAGCAAACTTCCATTCAATTTTCATTCAGGAGATAATGTAATTTTTTCTTCAAAAACAATTCCAACTCCAATAAATGCTGCAAACAAAGACCAGATGGACAAGAGGCTTCACAAGGCAGGAGTAAGAATCTTCGACAACATTCATGTTTCAGGACATGCAGGGAGAGAAGACCTCAGAGATTTAATTTCACTGCTAAACCCCGAACATATAATTCCTGCTCATGGTTCACTTATGCAGTTGACTCCGATGATAGAACTGGCGAAAGAAATGGGATATAAATCCGGAAAAAATTGTCATTTAATGCAAAACGGGCAAAAATTGAGATTATAAAAATTTTATAAATAGTATATTCTTATTTATTCCATGGTTAATGATGAGATTGTTGGGGGATTGAAATCTGCTTTAGAAAGAGGATATTCTCTTGAAAAAGCAATGCTTACTTTTTTCAATTCAGGATATAAAAGAGAAGAAATTGAAGAAGCTGCAAGGGGTTTATTGGAGTTTAAGCCAGAGAGTCAGATGCAGCCGCCAATAAAAACAACACCAAGATTTGCAGAAATTAAACCCACCCCTCAGATTCTTACAACACCTACAAGAGCAAGGGCTTTTCCAGAATTGCAGCCAGAGATAATGCAAAGACCAATGCCTATTCAAATAAGAAAACCAGTAATGCCCCAGCAGCCAATTCAGTTGCAAAGGCCTCTTGAAATCCAACAACCAATTCAAAAAATTTCTAGTTATGGGGAAGTAAAACAAAAAGAAAAAATAAAGGCGCCAAAAAGAGATTCAAAAGAAAAGGGAGTAATAATTGTGTTAGTATTTTTATTGATTTTTTTAATGGGGGCATTAGGAATGATTTTTGTATTCAGGCAGCAACTGATTGATTTTTTGAGTAGCCTTTTTGGTTAAAATGTCAGTCTACCAACCAGCAGAGGATTCTTATTTAATGTCAAGGATTTTAAAAGAACAACTTCCAAATTTGCTTGAAAAAAATCCTGATTTAAAATTTTTGGAGATAGGAGCAGGAAGTGGAATTCATTTGCAGACTGCTTTAAATTCAGGAATAAAAAATGAAAATATTTTTTCTTCTGATATAGACAAGAAAGCAGTTTCACACTGCAACATTCTTGGGTTTAGTTGCATTCATTCTGATTTGTTTGAAGCGTTTAAAGGAGGGGGTAGTGTAGGGGGAACTTTGGTGCCCCTCAAATATGATATTATTATCTTTAATCCACCTTATCTTCCAGAAGATTCTCGCGAACCACAAAGTTCAAGAAAAGACACAACAGCAGGAAAAAAAGGAAATGAAATTATAATTCGTTTTCTAATTCAGGCAAAGAGCCATTTGAATAAAAACGGAAAAATATTCTTAATAACTTCCTCTCTTTCAGAAGATGTTGATTTCAAAAATCTTAATTATTCCGTCAAAGAAATTGGCTGCGAGAAATTGTTCTTCGAAAGATTGTGCATTTGGGAATTAGTTATAATTTAACAGGAAGTATTAGAAACAGGGTTCTTATCTTCGAATGTCTTTCCACCCAATTTTCTTTTTTTTCAATTCTAAAAGCTGAGGATATTGTTCCTCGAAAATTGGCTTTTCTTCCTGATAAAAAATTCCTGTTGGAATTTTTTTCACGGCATTGTAATTAAATTCGCTTGCTTTTTTCCAAGCTTGTTCAAAACTAGTTTTATCATGTCCTGTTTTTTCTAATGAGTAAGTTTTTTCTTTATATCCCCTGTCTGCGTGAAATATCAAACAAGGCTGCAAAATTTCTATGAAAGCAAATCCCTTATGTTTTAGTGCTTCTTTGAAAACATATTCTATCTGTTCTTTCTCAACATAAACTCTCGCAACAAAACCAGCTCCTGCAGCAAGCATTAATCTTATTGGATTAAGAGGATGAATCTTAACTCCAAGGGGGGTTGTCTTGTCCTTGTATCCTATTTCTGTTGTTGGTGTCGGCTGTCCTACTGTTAAAGCGAAAACCTGATTATTGTGTACAAAATATTTGAAATTAGAATTGTATCTCGCAGCATGAATTAAATGTTCCATTCCTTCTGCATAGGCATCTCCGTCTCCACTGAAGCCAATGACATTTAAATTTGGATTTCCGATTTTCATTCCCAAACAAGTAGGCAAAACTCTTCCATGCAAAGTATTAATTCCATTTAAATTAACATAATCGAAAATCTTTGCGTGACATCCTATTCCAGAAACAATTGCAAAATCATCTTTATTTTTTCCATTCTTTATCTGTTCAGAGATTACGCTTTTTACTGCTGCAAGTATTTGGAAGTTAAAACATCCCGGACACCAATTAGGAATTGTCGGCGTGTTGATATTTGTGTTTGTCATTTTATAAACTCCAAAATTTCCTGAATTCTTTTTGTATTATCAAAATGTCCTTCATCTTTTTTAATTATTATTTTTGCTCCAAATTGTTTGAATTTCTCAACCTCTTTTTCCGAAACATAAGGATCATTATTGGAAAATATTGCTAAGAAATTCCCAGTATGTTGATCAAGTCTTTCAAAATTGATTTTATTATGAATCCAAGGATGAGCAATTGCTACTTCACCATCTTTTAAATTAATTAAATCAAACCAAGGAGCCACAAAAGCACAACCTTTGATATGTTCATTTTTTGGAAGTTTTTCTAAGAATCGCATAATTGTCTGACAACCTATACTATGCCCAACAAAATAAGTTTCTTCATTAATTATTCCAACATTTCTTTTAAGATAATTTACCCACTCTTCAATTTTTGGATACTCTGTATTCGGCATATTTAAAGCATAAACTTCCATTTTATTTTCCTTTTTTAGTTCCTCTTCAAGCCATTTTATCCACGGCATATTTGAATCAAACCCCCATCCATGAATTATATATACTTTTGTCATCTTCTTATCTCCATAGCAATTCTCTCTAATTCATTTTTGTTAGAGGGTTTTGCTCTTTCAGGATTTAATTCGTTTCCTTTATTTATTGGAACTAAATGAACATGAACATGAGGAATTAAAAATCCCTCTACAGCCATCCCAACTCTTTTTGGTTTTAATTTGCTTTTAATTATCTTGGCAATTTTCTTAACAACTAACATCAAATTTTGATATTCTCTATCATCTAAATCAAAAATATAATCTACATGTCTTTTCAACAAAACTAAAGTATGTCCTGGGTTAATGGGATTAACATCTAATATCGCCAAATGTTTTTCGTCCTCCCAAATTTTCACGCTTGAAATTTCTCCACTTACAATTTTACAAAATATGCAATCTGATTTGCTCATTATGCAAAACCTCCCGTTTTGTATTTGTGGCAAATTTCCTGTTTGCTCATTTCAATCTCCGTTGAATTTCTTTTTTTAATTCATCAGCTAAGAATGGCCTGCCGTCAAATCTCAAAATTTTGTTGCTGTCTGGAATAAAAATTCCAGTTTTTTCTGCAATTAATTTTCCTAATTGTCCTGTTGCATTATTCTCTACTAAAATTACGTTTTTGTTTTTGAAATATTTTTTAACTTCTTTCTGGAAAGGTTCTATATACAAAATCTGAACAAAACTCGCGTTTAGATCCTTTATAGCGTCGATTATCGCTCCTTTTGTGCTTCCCCATGAAACAACCACATTTTGCGAATCCTCTTTTCCGTAAAACAAATATTGTTCGAACTTCTCTGCCTCTTTTTCTATCTCTAATCCCTTTTTCATTCTTTCAATTACATTTTTTTCTATTATATTTGAATTTTCTGTTGCGCTTCCGAATTCGTCTGCTTCATAACTATTATATCTTCTCAAAGAGGCTGATTTCTTTGAAGAAGTTATAACTGCCTTGTCGTCTAAAGTATAGAAACATTCTGCGAGGTGTTTATCTGATAAAACAATTGCAGGAATCATGAATTTCTGTGAAAAATAAAATGCCTGGCTTGTAAGTTCTTCTGCTTCTTTTGGATCTCCTGGAGCTAAAACAACCCTGTTAAATTCTCCATGCCCAGAATATCTTGCTAATTGCAAATCTCCCTGCCCAGTATAAGTTGCAACTCCAGTAGAGGGCCCAGGACGAGAAGCCAGATAAATTACGAGAGGAACTTCCGCCATTCCTGTCAAACTGAGAGATTCTGTCATTAAATCAAATCCTCCTCCGCTTGTTCCCACCATCACCTTTGCTCCTGTTATCGCACTTCCAATTGCAGAATTAACAACAGAAATTTCGCTTTCCAATTCAAGAACAAGAATATTATTTTCAATCTGCTTTTCTGCTAATTCAGAAAGAACATTTGTTGCAGGAGTCATGGGATACGCATAATAAACATCTAATCCAGATTTAATTGCTCCTTGTGATATTCCCTGATTTCCGTTCATGAAATATAAATTCTTTTTATTATAGATAACTCTGCATGCAACTTTTTTCTCTTCTTCATAACCTTCCTTCGCTTCTTTTATATTTTCTTCAAATCTTTCTTTTAATTTTTTCAACTCTGCTTCTAAAATTTTAAAATCCATGCACAAAATTTTGAAAAGCCTTCCAGCAAAATACATATTTCCCTTTCCTTCTCCGGAAATTATATTCCCGTCTTTTTTCAATTCTTTTTTATGAAGATTAATTGTGTTTTCATCTAAAGCAACCAAAACATCAATAACAGAATCATTGCTTTTCAGAGGTTCATCTGAAAAAGTCAGCACATTGAAATTATGTCCCCCCCTTATTAGTGATTGATAATCTCTTGAAACAAAAACATAATATCCTTCTTTTGTCAGAGCTTCTCCCAAAATCGCAGATAAAATATTAGAACCTTGTCCTGCTTTTCCACCAAAAAGAATATTCATCCTCATTTTAGAATATATTTAAAGGTATTTTTAAAATCAATGGTATTAAGACTAATATATGTAATATCTGGTCTTCCACCATAATAAGCCAGCTAATTTTACTCTTTTCTCTTTTTATATTTCTATTCCACCAATTAACGAATTTATAATCATCAAGGAAGAAATGAGTCAGAAAAATCCATATCAGCCAAAGTAAGTTTATATTAAGAAGATATAAAACAGGTACAAAGAGAACTATATATTGAACTGAGTGAAAAAATCTATACTTAGCATTCTTTGCTTTTTCAACTGCCCATTTTCCCGGCTGAAAAAACCAGTCGCTGACAAAATGAGTTATTATTAAAATAAGTAATTCTTCAGCCATTTTTATCTTTTATTATATCACAATCAATTTTATATATCCCTCTATTATTCCAAGATTATAAACTTTTTCAAGGACAAATATATATTATAAAATGAGATTCGCACATATCTCAGACGTGCATTTAGGAGGGTGGAAGCAGCAGCCAATGCAGGATCTGAATTTTCAGTCTTTCAGGATGGCTGTAGACATTTGCATAGAAAAAAAATTGGATTTTATTCTAATTGCAGGGGATTTGTTTGATTCTGCGTATCCCTCTATTGAAATATTAAAGGAAACTTTTTTTGAGTTCAAAAGAATAAAAGAAGCAAAAATTCCATGCTTCATAATTGCAGGAAGTCACGATTATTCCATTTCAGGAAAAACTTTTTTGGATGTTTTAGAGAAAGCTGGATTCTGCAAAAATGTTGTTAATATTGAAGAGAACAAAGACAGGATTATCCTTAATCCGGTAATTTACGGAAATGTTGCAATTTACGGATATCCCGGAAAAAAATCGGGATTAGAAATAGAAGAATTAAGAAAAATAAAATTCAATGACTCTCCCGGCATGTTCAAAATTTTCATGCTTCACACAACAATAGACAAAGCAAAAGGAACTCTTCCAATAGATGCTCTGGAAGTTGAATGCCTTCCAAAAGCAGATTATTATGCTCTTGGGCATTTACATATAGATTTTCAGTATCAGAATTTTGTCTACCCCGGTCCCATTTTTCCAAATAATTTTCAGGAATTAGAAGATTTGCAGAATGGAAGTTTTTATATAGTAAATACAGATTCAGAAAATTCCCTTCAAAAAATAGATTTGAAAATAAAAGAAATCGTTCTTATAGATGTTGAAGTTAAAAATGCTGTAAATGCAACAGACCAGATAATTTCTGAAATAGAAAAAAAAGATGTTGAAGATAAGATAATTTTGCTAAGAGTAAGGGGAGAATTGGAATCAGGAAATAACTCCGATATAAAATTTTCACAAATAGAAGAAACTGCCGCTAGAAAAAAAGCTTACTTCCTTCTGAAAAACACGCACGAATTAAAGACAAAGGAAGTAGAAATGGAAATTGAAGTCAGGAACATAGATAATGTAGAAGAAGAATCCATCAAGCTTTATTCGGAACAAAATCCAAATTCCTTTAATTTTAATGCATTAATTCCCCAATTGATACATTCCCTTTCAATTGACAAGCAGGAAGGAGAAAAAATAGAGAGTTTCACAAACAGATTATTAGAAGAATCTAAAAAAATCTTGAAATTCTAAAATGAAAATAAAACAAATAATTCTTGATAACATAAGAAGCTATGAACATCAGGAGATAAATTTCTCAGAAGGTTCTACTTTACTATCAGGAGATATCGGTTCAGGGAAAACATCTGTTCTATTAGCAATAGAATTTGCATTATTTGGACTGCAGCCAGGACAAAGAGGCTCAGCGTTATTAAGGAATGGAAAAAAAGATGGGAAAGTTAAGTTAGAGTTTGAAGTAGATGACGACAATGTTATAATAGAGAGAACTCTAAAAAAAGGAAAAACAATCTCTCAGGATTCTTGTTCAATAATAATTAACAATGAAAAAAAGGAGTTTTCTGTCACAGAACTTAAAAGCAAAATCTTAGAGATTCTAAGCTACCCCTCCGAATTTGCAAAAAAACAAAATCTCCTCTACAAATTTACAGTTTATACTCCGCAGGAAGAAATGAAACAAATTATTCTTGAAGATGCAGAGACAAGAATTAACACCTTAAGGCATGTCTTTGGAATTGATAAATATAAAAAAATTCTGGAAAATGTTTCTATACTAACAATAAAGTTAAGAGAAGAAAAAAGAATGAGAGAAGGAATGACTTCTAATTTAGAAAATGATAAACTCAATCTTATAACAAAGGAAAATGAATTAGAAACAAAACAGCAGAATTTGATTTCAATTGAAAAAGAGCTTTTTGTAAAGACAGAAATAAGAAAGAGAATTCAACAAGAAAAAGAGGAATTTTCAAAAAAGATAGAAGAAAGAACAAAGCTTCAGAGTGAGATTGAGAAGACAAAAATCATGATGCTCAATAAAAAAGAGACGATTTTCAATAATGTAAAAACTATCGAGCAATTAAAAAAACAGTTGGAAGAACTTCAAGCTGTAAAATTTGACGAGAATAAAATAAAACAAATGGAGCAATTAATCTCTGTGAATAAAATTGAAAAAGACAAGCTAAACAAAATTAATTTGGAAATCAGTTCTAAAATAAATTCTCTTCTTCTGAAAGCAGAAGAAAATAAAAAAATAGAAAAGAAAATTTCAAGTATAGAAGTCTGTCCAACTTGCCTGCAAAATGTTGAGGCAGTTTACAAGGCAAATGTGCTTAACAAGATTCATTCAGATAATGTAGAAGGAAACAAGCAAATGCAGAATTTAACAGCAGAAAAGAGAGAAATAGAAAATAATCTCACAAAAATAGAATTGGAGATATTTAACTCTGAAAGACAACTTACGGATTTGAAGATTCTAAAGATGAAATTGCAGGACATAAAAGAAAAAGAAAAACAAATTTTAGATATAGAGAAATTAAATGTCTCTTTTGAAAAAGATGTTCAGTTGTTGAAACAGCATATAGATTTGCTTACAAACTCTGTTCTTAGTCTTACTCGTTTTGTCAATCTTCTTGAAATAAAACAAAGAGAATTAGACGAATCTCTTAGGCAAGAAAGATTAGCTGATATAAAAGTCGCAGAGCTAAAAAAAGAAATAGAGGTTTTTTCAAAACAGATAGAAGAATTAAAGAAAGAAATAGAAGAGACAGAAAAAATAAAGTTTCATCTGAATTATATAACAGAATTAGAGAATTGGCTTTCTAAACAATTCGTTTCCCTGATTTCATTTATAGAAAAAAATGTGATGATAAAACTTAAAACCGAATTTTCAAAACTTTTTGCAGAATGGTTTTACATGCTTGTTTCTGATAATTTTAATGTTCATTTAAGCGACGATTTCACACCTATAATAGAACAGCAGGATTATGAATTGGATTATGCATATCTTTCTGGAGGAGAAAGAACAGCTATTGCTTTGGCATATCGTCTTGCTCTCAATCAAGTTATTAATTCCCTGTTAAGCAAAATAAAAACACGTGATTTGGTTATTCTTGATGAGCCGACAGACGGATTCAGCGAACAACAATTGGATAAAATGCGGGATGTTTTGCAGCAATTGAATGTTAAGCAGCTGATTCTTGTTTCTCATGAACAAAAAATGGAGACTTTCGTGGAAAGTATCATAAAATTTAAAAAGATTTCCGGAATTACAAATGTTGAAGATACTTCTTCTACATAAAAATTATCATACATAAAATTTATAAAGCTTGATTACTCTTAAAAAATATCTAAAAATTATTCTATAATGTTAAAAATGGAAAACGGGAAATTTTACATAGATACAAAATTAGGAGATTTTGCATAATGACTGAACAGGAAATTCAGCACAAATACAAAATAGGAGATTTTGCATGATGGATGCTGAGTTGAAAAATCAAATCTTGAAATCAGGAACAACTATAGTTGGAATTGTTTGTAAAGACGGAATTGTTATGGCTGCAGACAGGCAAAGCACAGCTGGGAACATAATCATGGACAAAGGTTCTGAAAAAATAGTTCCTGTGAATAATTATCTTGCAATAGCTTCAACAGGAATGGTTTCTGATATTCAAAAAGCAATTAAATACACCGCAGCAGAATTAAAATTAAAGGAATTAAGGTCAAAGACACGTCCTTCTGTAAAACAGGGAGCGAATTTGCTTGCAAATATAATCTATCAGTCAATAAGACAGCCAGCAATGTTGCAGTTCATGGTTGGAAGCATTGTCGGAGGATTTAACGAAGACGGCTCAACAGAATTGTATACCATAGACCCTTCTGGAGCAATAAAACAGATAAAAGATTATGATGCAAATTTCGGAAGTGGAATGCCCTTTGTTTTGGGTCTCTTGGAAAGACAATATAAAAAAGGAATGAGTGTTGTAGAGGGAATAAAATTGGCTATTGAGACAATAAAAAGTTCAACCCAGAGAGATACAGGAAGCGGTTTTGGTATTGATGTTTATTCTATAACAAAAGATGGAATAAAAAAAGTGGTGTCACAAGAGATTCAACCTAATTACAAGGAAGATTAAATTTATTTTTATTTTAAAAAAAGCGATAAATAAACGATGGATATTCTAAAGCAGATAACAGACCAGTTACATGAAAGTGTGACTGATGCAACATTTGAAGGGGCGAATATAGTTATTTACACAGACAATGCCAAGTTTTTCAGAGAAGGAGAAACGAAGATAAAGGAAATTGTAGACCAAATCAAAAAAAGAATCGAGCTTCGTTCTGATGAAAAGATTTTGATGGATAAGGAAAAAACAGAAAAAGAAATCAGAAGAATTGTTCCTCCTGAAGCAGAAATCATGGATTTAATTTTTGATATTCAAAGAAGCATTGTTATTATAGAAGCAAAAAAACCAGGAATGGTTATAGGAAAGCAAGGAAGCATTCTTGATGAAATTAGAAAAACAACTCTATGGGTTCCTCAAGTTCAGAGAAGTCCTGTAATAAAGAGCAAAATCACAGACAGTATAAGAGAAGTTCTTTATGCTAACAACAATTACAGAAGAAAATTTCTGAATTCAATAGGAAAGAAAATTTACAAGGAATGGAATCCCGAGAAAGTAGACGAATGGGTGCGTTTAACATTTTTGGGCGGAGTAAGACAAGTTGGAAGAACTTCTTTTTTACTACAAACTCCAAACTCCAAGATTCTTTTAGATTGCGGAATAGATGTTGCTTCGCAAGGCACAGATAAATTTCCGTATATGGATATTCCGGAATTTGATTTGAATCAGCTCGATGCTATAATAATTTCTCACGCGCATCTCGATCATGTCGGATTGCTTCCATATTTATATAAAATGGGTTATCGTGGCCCCGTGTACATGACTCCTCCGACAAGAGATATTGCAGCTCTTCTTGCTTTGGATTTTATAGGAGTTGCATACAAGCAGGCGACAAAGCCCCTTTTTGATTCTACAGATATCAAAGAAATGGTTAAGCACAGCATTTGTTTGAATTATAACGAAGTTACAGACGTGACTCCAGATATCAGATTAACATTCTACAATTCGGGACATGTATTGGGGGGGGCACTCGTTCACCTCAATATAGGAAATGGTCTGCATAATTTGCTTTACATGGGAGATTTCAAATACGCGCGTTCAAGGCTTCTTGACCCGGCTGTTGCAACGTTTCCAAGAATAGAATCAGTGATAACAGAATCAACATATGGTTCTAAAAATGATATTTTCCCACCAAGAGCAGATACAGAAGAAAAATTGATTGATTTAGTAAATAAAACAATTGAAAGAACAGGAAAAGTCCTTATTCCAGAATTGGGATTAGGAAGAGCACAGGAAACAATGCTTGTTTTGGAAGATGCAATCAATTCAGGAAAGCTAAAAAAAATTCCGATATACATTGACGGAATGATTTGGGATATCAATGCTATTCATACTGCCTACCCTGATTTTTTAGGAAGCAAAGTAAGAACAGATATTTTTCAGGATAAGAATCCTTTTGTATCTGAATTTTTTTCTCGTGTTGGTTCTCCGCAAGAAAGAAAGAATGTTGTTGAAGGAGGTCCATGTATTGTATTAGCAACTTCAGGAATGCTTGTTGGAGGAGCAAGCGTAGAATATTTCAAAGAATTTGCAAGCAACAAAAATAATTCCATAATTTTTGTTTGTTATCAGGGAGCAGGAAGCTTGGGAAGACAAGTACAGGACGGAATAAAAGAAACAAGAATGTTGATTGATGGAAGAGAAGAAATAATAAAAGTAGAATTGGAAGTAGAAACAATAACAGGATTTAGTGCTCACGCAGGAAGAAATGAGCTTTTATCTTTCTTTAACAATGTAAGGCCAAAACCTAAGAGGATAATTATCAGCCATGGGGAAGTTTCAAAATGCCTTGATTTAGCTTCTGCTTTATACAAACTCAATCACGTGGAGACAAATGTCCCAAGAATTCTTGAAACTATTCGTTTAAGATAAATTTAAAAGATTTATCTTCTTAAGAAAGTTATGAAAAAGTGGTTGATTTTTATTTTAGTATTTTTATTATTTCTGAATTTTTCTTTTGTTAGCGCAGTTACTATATCTGCAAGTGATGTTAAAATTTCAGTAGCAGGTTCTTCAACAACCTTACAACTAGCGGCAGATGGAGGATATTTAAAAGGACTTTCTTCTTATGCTTCTTCAACTTCTATTTCTGCAGGACAGCATGACGCAAGTCAAATTTGGGTTAAAACATCTTCAGGAGAAAAAACATTATTGAGTGCTTTATCTTCGGGAGTTAGTGGGCTTTGTGGAAGCGGTTCATCTTTAACATATTCAAGTACAAACATACCTGATCCAAGCCATCTTGCAACAGAAATTGTGTTCTCTTCTGGAGAAACTTTACAAGCAAAGATAAATGCAGGAACTTTTTGTTGCACCCCAAAAACATGTTCTAATTTGGGGTTCACATGTGGAACTCCCTCTGATGGATGTGGAGGAACTTTAAGTTGCGGAACCTGCACAGGAACTAAATATATGAAATGTTCAGATTCTAGTGGTGGAACTTGTGTTGTTTCTGTTGTATATACTTATAGGTGGGTTACTGGTTCTTGGTCTGGATGTCCTAGTTCTTGTGGCGGTTCTCAAGACAGAAGCGTTAATTGCATGAGGAGAAATGATGGTACTACAGTCGAAGATAGTTACTGCCCTGCTTCTACTAAGCCCTCACCTACCTTATCTTGTTCTTGTAGATGGGTAATGATACGTCCTAATGATGCATGTATTTGGTTCCCATTTGGGAAGCCTAAACGTTGTTACGACACCCCAAGTACGTGTGTATTTATTTCCGGTATAATCGGCTCAAGTTGCGATACATATAATGTTCTTGGTACTTGCTCAGTTAATAATAAATGCGGACTTGTCTCGTGTGGATTTTTAGGGGCTGGAACTTTCACTTCTATGATGCAATGTCAGAACTTGGCAGACTAGCTGGACTCTTTGGGGTGTGGGTGCTGGTTCTGAGTGTTTTGATGCTCGTTGTTGCGCATGGCAACTTATTTGTATAACTCCAAGATGTAATTATGGGAATGTGAATTGGCAGATAAGACCTAAAGCATAAATTATTTATTAAACATTTAAAAACTACTTTTTACTAATTGATATATAAAATAAATAAGAGGAAAATAAAGTGAAACACAATTGGAAAATAACTGCACTTTTATTATTCATGTTTGTTGCAACTCAATTTATTGGATTGTATGTTATTGATTCTGATCCATTTCATATAAAAGTAACACAACCGAATGGAACAATAGAGACAGTAACAAATCCCGATTTGTCATGGATTCAACCTCCTGAAATTCAGCAGGAATCTGATTTTACAGCATATCTCGGTTCTATAATCTTTGCATTTGTAATCGCAATCTTGATATTATTTCTTCTGACAAAATTCAAGATAGATATTATATTAAGAGTTTGGTTTTTTGTTGTTGTTGCAATTGCATTGTTTATAACTTTTAATGCAATCTTTCCAAAAGAAATTCTTTCAAATTCTTTGTACTTTACAATTCCAGCAGTAATAATCGCCGCTGGCTTGAGTTTCTTGAAAATCTTCAAGAGAAATTTTATTATTCATAATCTAACAGAACTTTTAATCTATCCCGGAATTGCAACAATTTTTGTTCCTATATTAAATCTTTGGTCTATAATTATTTTATTGTTAATAATTTCTGTGTATGATTTATGGGCTGTCTGGCATTCGGGGATAATGCAAAAAATGGCTAAATACCAGATAAATAACTTAAAAGTATTTTCCGGATTTTTTATTCCCTATATTTCAAGAAAAATTAGGATGCAATTAAGAAAATTAAGAAGGAGTAAAAAGAATAAGAATAAGAAAGTAAAAGTCAATATTGCTATTTTGGGCGGAGGAGATGTAATATTTCCAATCATCACAGCAGGAGTTATTATGAAAGCAGGAAAAGTAATGCTTCCTTTTTCAAATATTCAGATTTTCCAGGGAGGCTTCCTTCCTGCAATTTTTGTTATATTAGGAGCAACTCTCGGTTTGGGCTTATTATTCACATTTTCAGAGAAAAAGAAATTCTATCCCGCAATGCCATTTATAACAGCAGGCATGTTTGTCGGAATGATTTTAAGTTATATCCTTTTGTAGTTACTAACCAAAGGTAACAAACCATAAGATTTATAAATCAGGTATTCTAAAGCATTTTTATGAAAGAAACATTATATGATAGAGTTCATAATAGAAGTTTGTACAGTACTCCAGATGTTACTCTGGAGAGGGCTAAGGAGTTTACTCATTTAATGGTGCCCAATCTTACCTACTCAAAAGCTCAGAAGAACTTTGAGGAAAGAAGAGAAGTAGCAAGATATAGAACAATAGTAGACTACTTTTGGGAAAATGCGAAATTCAGACTTAAAGATAGTGAAACAAATCAAAAATATCTTGATGATATAAATAACAAATTAGTTGAGATTAGAAGAATCAATAAAGCTCTTAAAAAAGCCTGTTCAAATCTTATAAGAAAAATCTATCACACTAAAAAAGGAATAGGAATAATATAAAATGATTTTAGCACAGGAATTAATAAACAGGATTAAGGACCACTTTGACTTGAATCTTTATGAAACAAAGGTTTGGTTAGCTTTGCTTAGCAAGGGAATTGCTTCTGTAGGAGAAGTTGCAACAATTTCTCGTGTTCCAAGAAGCAGAACTTATGATGTCCTTGAAAGCTTGGAGAAAAAAGGTTTCGCAATAATAAGAATGGGCAAGCCTGTGAAGTACCTTGGTGTTAAGCCACAGATAATTCTTGAAAGAATAAAAACAGATATAAGAAAAAATGCAGAAGAAAGAGTGAATGATTTGACTAAAATAAAAGAAACAGAAGAATTCATTAAATTGGAAGAATTGTACAAACAAGGAATAAATCCCGTAAAGAGAGAAGATATTTCTGCCTCACTGAGAGGAAAATCAAACATCTCAAATTTTCTAAAAGAAATAATAAAGAATGCAGAAAAAGAAGTAATAATCTGCACAAACGCAGAGGAAATAAAATCAAAAGCAAAATTATTCTCTCAGACTATTGAAATTCTAAAAAAAGCAGACATAAAAATAAAAGTTGCTCTTTCAGGAGATACCAAAACAATAAAAGAAATAGAAGACAAACTGCAAATAAAAGTAAAGAGAATTGAGATTGATGCAAAATTCTTTATAATTGACAGAAAAGAAATTTTATTTTACATTTCAAAAGACGGAAATGGGGAAGATATAGCTGTCTGGCTTAATTCTGATTTTTTCGCAGGAGCTTTCAGTTCTCTTTTTGAAAGCGCAATTGGCAAGTGATTTCACGAAACTTCTTAGCCCTTGACTTTGAGTGAAGTCATGAGTAGAAAAGAAATAATCAAAAGTCAATAATTTCTAAATCTGTTATATGCATCGCTTTCATCTTTTCAGAATTCTTTAATTTCCACCCTTTAATGAATTCTTTAATATTCTTGTCAAATTTGTCTCTTGCGTACACTCTGTTCGATTTAACAAAAATACTCTTGTGATGTTTCTTGAAAATTGCCACATTATCTTTATCTTTCAAGTTAGGCCCCTGTTGAATTATTTCTGATTTCTTCTTAACAACAAAGAAAAATTCTGCTTCTTTTTCTCCGTGATAGTCAAATCCTTTATTGCTTATTTTATAGAATTTTTCTATCTCTTCGTTTAGATGCTTGTAAAATTTAAGGAGTTTGCTTCCAGCAACATCTCCCTCCTGCTTTTCTGTCTCTGTTTTAATTAAAATAAATTCTGCTCTATTCTTGCTTGCATTTTTCTTTATCAAACCAAGATTAGTTTCTTTTATCTCAAAACTGCTCAATGATGGGCTTTTTAGAAATCTTTTACACGCTTTCTGAAATTGCTTGAAAGTTTCGTTGCTTAAAGCAGCAAGCGCGTTTCTTTCTTTATATGTTGGGTCTATTAAAACAATTGGAGAAACCATTTTTGCAGTATTCATATTCATTGCAATTTCATATTTATTCTTGTACAATTTTTCAACATCAATTATCTCCTTTCCCCCTATCTTTTCCATCGCTCTTACAAAATTCAAGAAACCCCTGTAATAATAAATCAATAGCTCAATTGCATATCCCGAAAATCCGTTAATATAACTTTCAGCCCCGTAGCATTTATTTGCATGACAAAATGCTTTTGCTAATCTCACATCTTCAATTATTTTTTGTGTTTTCAATTTTCTTTTTATATAGTTCACATGAAAATAAGACAAATCAGTTATGTTTTCTGCTTGTTTTGGATTCTTGGCTTTTAGCACAGGAATAATCTCAACAAAAAAAGTTGAATTAACATTTATCTTGAAATAATCTCTTGAACCATGTATTCTAATTATCTTCTTTTTTCCAATTTTATTAAGAGCCCTTTCAGTTAGCTTAGAAATATCATCTTTTTTGTGTTTTTCATCAAATCTTACAAAAATATCTATATCATACTGCCCCTTTTTTATCAAAGTTTTCTTAGCAAAACTTCCCCCAACAAAAACCTCTGTACTTACCTTCTGAACTGTAAGTTTTTTTTCTAACTTAGATGCAAAATCTTTTAGATATTTATCAATAGAATTTAGTTCTTCTCTCGTCGGATTTATCTTGTCTAAAACCTCTTTTAATACCTGATTAATTTTCTTCATCTGGATTTTTTATCTCTTTCAAATCTTTTACACTCTGGTTTAATGTAGAAGCCAAATCAATTATATACTTGCCTTCTTCTATCTTATATACTATAGGTCTTTTCTTATTAAAAACATTTACTAAATCAATTTCAAACTTCCCAGAGCCAGTAACTCGCACAGATTCTATATCAAGAATAACAGGCGCGTCTTCTTCAATAATTCCAGCCATCTCTCTTATATCTTTTTCTACCTGATGCTTATCTTCCATAGGAATTTCAATTGGATTTTCTTTTATTCTGGCATATTGTTCATCTTTTATGTAAAAGAAAAAATGACTTCCACAATTACTGCATCCTTTCAATAATTCTTTGCTTCCGGCAGGATACATTTCTCCGCAGTGTACGCATTGGTGTGGCATGATATGTAGAAAAAATATGATAACTATTTAATCTTTTTGATATTTTCATCATAACAATTAATAAAATAATTAAAAATCATCTATTCAACAACAATTCAATCTTCTTAGGGTTTCTTTTCATCTCTTTAACAATGCTTGCAGGTCCTATGATTGTTATTGCGCTGAAATCTCCCCCAGCAAGAGCATTTGCAATTCCTTTTCCCATTTTGCCGAAAAATCCATCTCTTCCATTTCCTGAAATAACTGCAAGTTCAATTCCTTTGAAAGCTTTTATGTGTCCTATCATTGCCATTGTGTCTCCGATAAGCCTTGCTTCTTCGCTTGCAGATAATCTTCCCTGCAAAATAAGAATATTATTATCTAAAATTATTCCAAGCACCTTTTTTACTCTATCGTCGCTATCCAGGGATTTAATTTCAGAGAAAGGAAGGAACTGAATAGAAAATCCTTTTATTCTTCCGAGATTTTTTCTCATCACCCTTTTTTTGTCACTCATTTTATAAACAGTCAAACATGCTTTTTAATCTTTACGAAAACGTTTTGTTTTTGTTTGTGGCAAATTTCCTATTTGCTCATTACTAAACTTTTTTTGATAATCTGAAAATTGATTCATAAAACTCTTCCAAGTTGTCTCCAAATTTTGCGCTTATCCCAACAACATCATATTCTGGAAACGCTGCTTCAATCTTTTTCATATCTGCCTTTTTCAAATCTACTTTATTTGCAACAATCAAAATAGGAATTTTTCTTGCAACTAAATTTCCAATTATTGTAATATTAACCTGATTATACGGATTTTCAGTTGCATCAAGAACAACCACAACCACATTCATATCATCCAGCCATTTGATGCTCTCAATAACTCCTTGTGTTGCTTCCTTTGCTCTTATCTTTGCATCTTTTTTTGACATTTTATATTTCATGAAATTTTCATAATCTATTTTTGTGGCAATTCCCGGAGTGTCTATCATTTTGAAAACCATCTTTTTTCCCTTATAACTTATCTCAACTTTTTCTTTAAACTGCACTTTTCTTGTTTCGTGGGGAATTTTGCTTACTGTTCCTATTTCTTCTCCGGTAAAATCCTTGCAAATCCTATTAGCCAAGCTGGTTTTTCCTGCGTTAGGGGGCCCGTAAAAACCCAATTTAATCTCTTTTTTGTTCTTGAACAGATTGGAAAAAATCCTCTTGAAAAAGTTCTTGAAAATCTTTATTTCCATATTATAAATTCGTCTCACTGGTTTATAAATATTTCAGTAATAAAAGTGATATAATTTAACAATTCTTCCTCGACAAATCATTTTTTTTCAGAATTATTTGTTTTCTTTTTCTCTTTAAAAAATTTCCTTATTTTTATCATTCCTATAGGTATTTCTGGCATTCCTGTCCTCTTTCCGGAATATTTTCTCAATGCATATCTTATTTGTTCAGAATTCCATCCGGCTTTCCTTAATTTATCCGCCATATCTCTCTCACTTGTTCCTTTTCTCTTTTCGTTCTCAATATAAGTTACTAAATTGTACAGATTATTCCTATTCTTGAATAAATAGCTTTCATATTTTCTTTTATACCAAATCTGAAGAATTATCCAAACGACAAGTGCACCCAAGAAAATCAATATTGCAATAATGCTGAAAACCACCCACTTTTTTAATTGCCCCTCTTTTGTAAAAGTAGTCCATTCAACCAAACTTAACTGACTTATTGGTGGAGAGATGAACATCGGGAGATTAATAAAATCGACATTTTCTGTTGTAGAAAAAACAATGTGCTCTTCAGGATTGTCAAAATCTATGTAATAATATCCCCCTTCTTTCTTTTGTGAATAATCTTCCTGGAAGAAAATATTTTCCATATCCTTTATTACTATATAAACGCTTTCGTTTCCACTCTTCGCGATTCTAATATCAAAAGTTCTTAGGAAAGGTTCCTGATAATCCGGATAAATAGCAGATATCTCGCCATAGATTAGTTGTGTGTTTATATTTGCTTCTTCCCAAGCTAAAATAGCTTCTTTATATTGCTCTTCTTTATTTGCTTCATAATCTCCGCCACCTATCTGTTTGAGTATGTTCAAATCAATATTATTTCCTTCTGGATAAAAGCTTATTCCTTCACTGTAAGCTGTTTTTGTAATTGCCTGTGGAATTTTCATTCCCAATAATTCTCCAAGTATTGTTTCAAACTGAGCCTCTGAACTTGCCCGAGAAGCAGAGGTTTTTAATCTTGTAATGCTAGCTTCAAGCTGGTTAAATTTAAGAGAATAATTGACTGCCCTTTGTTCAAATTGAGAAAGATTCTGAATTTGCAGCTTAATCTGGCTTATGCCCAACTCTGCTTCTATTAATAATGTTGGAACAATTTCAGAGGCAGGAACAACATCTATATTAAATTCTTTTGAAGAAATAACTGTTCCAGCTAAATCAAGAAGGCTTATTCTCAGTATATAACTCCCAACAGCATTATAAGTATGAGTAACTTCTCCTTTTGTTGTATTCTGAATTTGCCCATCTCCAAAATTCCACATATATTTAGTTATATCCGTGCTGTCATTAAGAATAACTGTAAATTTTGTAGGATATTTCCCCGTTTTATTTGGAGTTAAAGATTTAATTCCAGGAACCTCTCCCACATTAACCTGCTCAGTGAATAAAACCTGTTCTCCCGCGCTGTTATTTAATATTAAAGAAAAAGTCTTATCCCCATTTTCTAAAGGAACACGAAATCCAGCCTCTCCTAAATATAATTTTTGAAATCCGGCGTTTATTAAAGCAGGAGTTTCATTAAGGTCATAAAATTTGTCTGTTGTAGTAGATATGCCAGCAATATAAGAAATAATGTATGGATCAACGACATAGGTATTAGAAAGAACTATTTGCTGGCCAACTCCAGAAAATATTTTTACCGGAATTATGCATCCTCTTGAACAATTATCTCCATATACATCCGATATATAACCTTCAAGATATCCTTCTATGTCTCTCATAGAACTTCTTGCATTTATTAATTCATCATCATTTAATGTAAAATTTATATTTCCAGCATACATTTTTGGACGGGCAAAAATCTCAAAGTCATAATTGTAACTGCCTTCATAACTGCCTGTTTCACTGCTAAAACCGCATTTGTTGCTGTCTTCTTCAATGCTTATTTTGAACTTATTTGCATCAATAGTATTAGTTGTTCTGATGCATACGAAATAGTCGCTGTCTTTGCTAACTGAGAAACTTGGCACAGAACAGCTTACTCTTTCAATTATTCCGCTTCCAGTAGCAGCATTTGTCGTGCAGCTTCCATGTTCAAATCCATCAACATTCTCAATTTTCATAGAAAAATCAATGCCTGCAGTGTTTCCCTTTATATAAGCTCCCAATTCTACTTCAGGAGTTTTAGAAAGCCTTATTCTCTCGCAGTAGGAAATTTGTGCTATATATGCTAAGCCTGTTGAAATCCCAAAACACCCTTTATTCTCACTTCCAAAATTATCAGAAGGAACATACGATACCCATTCATTTTCTCCATCATTTAATATATCTATAGCTAAAGGAAGCTTTTCTGTTTCAGGATTGTTGCTTGTTAAATTGAAAGTAAAATCAGATATAGTTGTCAATAAATTTGCCGCATTTCCAGAAATATTAAATCCAATAAGAACAGATTCGTTCTCATTTAAGTTTATAGTTTTTGAAGTTGCAGGATTGCTCGCATTATATCCAGAAACGCATTCAACAGTATCACAATTTTTAACAAAACCAGAATTTGAATAAACTTTTCTTATTAAATCAATTAGACTTATGCTTTCTCCAAATGAGCTTTTTAAAATAGAACCTGTTGGTTCGTTGTTTAAACTGATGTTAACCCACCCAGTTATTGCATCTCCCGGCCCATATAACAAATCTATTTCATGGCTTGGGTTTCCTACTGCAACACTCGCTGAAATAAAATTTAAACTTAAAATTATAGCAAATATAAACGCCAAAACCCCCACCTTTTTTTTCATATTATGAAATAGAATTCTAATTTTATAAATCTATTTTTTCTTTCTTTTTAACTTCCTTCTGAAAATCAATGAGATGTAAATTAATGCAATTACTCCAAGAGTAATTGCCAATTCATAATAATCAAAGAATGGAAGCTGAATTTGCGCAGGGCAAAGAATAGTGACGGGTGTTCCTCCTGCTATGCACCTTTGATACGCAGGACTTGAAGTGTCTACTGTTCCTGTTTTTTGTATCCAAGTTCCAGTCCAGCTTATAATTTTATATCCTACTGGCTCTACATCACAATTCTTTTCTATTGTCTGAGTTATCTTGCATCCTCCGACACTTCCAACAGTTATAGGATCTTGTATAGAGGCGCACTTTCCTAATAAGCAATATATTCCTGATACACAGCTATCACTGTCTCCATCTCTACAGTCAGTTGAAGTGCATCCTTCTCCAGCATCACATTTTCCATTACCATTGCTTGGTGGAATTTGTCCACTAGGGCAACTGCTTCCAGGATAACAATAATTTTTTCCTGAAACTTTACATAGAGTAAATCCATAATTACATCTTATTTCGGTATTTGTAGGAACTGTTGTACCAGAACACATTCCACTCACACATGTTGCTCCAGATACACAACCGTCTCGGTTTCCATTGCAATCAGCACATGTACATCCTTCTCCAGTTTCACATGCACTATTACTATTACATGACGGATTTACTCCACTACATACTGCACAATCAGAACCAGGACAACAAAAATCTACTCCTAATGTGCTATTACATTTGGTGGAACCGCTGTCACATAAACTAGAAGTTATTTTACTCAATCTAAATTTACATTTTGGATCAGATATAGTTCCTAATGCACTTTCGTCCCATGAGCAACTGCAACAAGTTGTTATACAATTATCACAAGGAAATCCCATTGAAATTCCTTCGCTAGTTGCCCTATCACAAGGAGTGTCTGTATTACATTCATTTGAATCGGTGTATTCTCCACACGAACTTATTGTTGCACAATGATCTATTATGCTTATTTGATTAACTGTTAAACTATTGCTGCTTTTCATACTCTTCCCAGAATAACTAAGAACTCCAACAACACTCGCATTAAAATAATAAGCTCCACCAGAACTTCTATACTCTGCTTTCTTCCACAAGCTTAATGCATCTGTCACAGTTTTTCCTTCTTTAACTGTAGTAGAAAAAGGAACAGATGTTGCATTGTTCTGTGTAGCTCCAATAACTTCAATTTCAAGTCTCTGTTCATTACATTCTACTCCGCTTCCTGTGATAGTTAAATAAGCATCTACCCCCTCATTTACTGGATTTTGATTCCAAAACGTGCCAACTTGTTTTATTGTGCATGAGGATAAATACTTGGCTGATTTACAGCATATTTTGACAGGAAAATCATTTATTGCTCCAACATGCGCGTTTGTAACTGAAGAGATTGAACTGAAGTTTAATTTGTAATCTAGTGCATCACTAGTCCCGCAATTAGAAGAAGTACTTATACAACCTAAATCCTCATAACAAACTTTTGTTAAATAATTTGTTTGTAATGGTGCTTCTGCGTGGGCATTTGTAATTGAAGAAAGTCCGATGATTTTATTTGGGGGTGTTGTTGTACAAGTTTTGCTTCCTGTTCCAAAACCACAACACAAAACAAAATCATAATCTAAATAAGGAACTTGTGCGTGCGCATTTGTTGCAGCAGACAAGCCCATGATTCTATAATTACCAGATGCCTCAACACACTCATTTGGATAAACTATTGCACATGTTCCTGCAGTAGGAGCAGCAGCAAAAACTCCAAAAGATAATAAAACTAACAGAAATAATGTAAATACACTAAAGCCAACTACCCCTTTTTTCATAACTAAATTAGTGAAATCTCTTTTATAAATATTTTTGTTTTAACTTGATTAAAAAGTTATAGTTCCTAAGATATCATCTAATTTCTCTCTTGGCAAATAAGTATTTTCATAAACTATTTTAGCTGCTTTTTCATCTGCTAAACCGGGTGGTGGAAGCTTAAGATTATTTGGGGTCATTATTGTTAAAGTATTTGTGCCAGAAACATTATAAAATGGAAGAATGTTACAATGACCATTAGTGTCATCCCTCCAATTAGAAGCAATAAATGCATGTCCGAATTCATGAGTAACTGTGGGGTTATTTAAAGTTACTACTGATGGAATTAAATCAATTCTAACCTTATTTATTGTCCCAGTAGATGTACTATTATTCAGATACCCAAAAGAAGTTTGGCCCCCTACTATATTATTAGGAACAACAATTATCCATCCATCGTTGGGTTCTATTGTACTAGCAACACTATAATGGGGGTTTGATGGGGGGTAAGAATTATCTATTTGAATAAAACTATCTAATTCCCTTCCTTCTAAATAAAGTTCTATATCATTAGAAGATTTTATCCTATTCGCTATTATTTCTTGTTGGCTTCCAAGACCAGAAGTAAAACTAATTCCTGTAATAATTGGATTTTGAAGCAATATCTCAATTCCTTTTAATTGACTTAAATCCCATTTAATAAGCCCAGTTTCTGAGCCATAAGCTTCAATTGGATTAATAGAGACATTTATTTGTTTCATAAAAGTCTTAAATTGTTCAGGAGTTACTACTGGTAACCATGTGGATAAATCATTATACGGCACAACTCTAATTGGATTAACTGTTACATCGGGTTCTGATGCAGAATTTACATTAGCCGTTACTGTTCTTACATAACTATTTTGATTACTAGAAGCATCTGTGTTTATTGCTCTTAAAACAACATTCGATAAATCTGTAGCCTTTTTAGTATCTGAATGAAAACTAAAATTTCCATTAGAATCTGTTTGGGTTTCTCCAATATAATTTTCTAAAGAATCATAAATCTTTATTCTTCCTTGCTTTCCTGTATCGCTCTCGCAATCTTCCAACTTTCCAGAAATATCCAAATAATCATCTACAGGAGGAACAACAATATTTTTTACAGTTAAAGTATAATTTTGTGTGGCAGTTGGATTTACTCCATCTGAAACTCCAACTTCAATATCACAAGGAGTATCTGAATCAACTTGAGGAGCTGTTCCCGAAATCATTCCTGTATTGGAATTAATAGAAAGCCAATTTGGAGCTATGGGTAACGAATAAGTTAATTTATCTCCATCAGCATCTGTTGCATCAACATCATAATTATAAGAATTTCCTTCATCGACTTGTGTAGTTGTTGGAGTAGAAGTTATTTCAGGAGCATAATTTATTGGTTCTGGGTCAGGACACAACTTGCAACTTGCAACTCCAAGAGAAGCCACAGCAGTTGCTACCAAAAGTCCTCTTTTGAAACCCTTTCCAACTTTTCTTAACTTGTCTATGAGCGTCTTCATGCTAATTATCCTCTTAAATAATATATAATTTCCTCTTTATAAAGATAACTATGAAGTAGTAACAAAAGGGAAGAGAGAAGATTTATATAGAAGAGATATTTGAATTTTTTATGGAAAGTAAACTTGAAATGGGTCTTGAAACAGTCCCAAGAAGCAAAGAAAATGAAATCTACACAGCAAAGTCTGAACTCCCTAAATCAGAGTTTAGTCCAGAGTACACTTTAATGGATGGAAGTTTTAATGTAAATCCTTTAAGTGCAAGATCCTGCAGATGTTATCCCTGTAAATGTTAGATGTTTTAGTAAATTCTTTTTCTTTTTTCTTTTTTAAAAATGAAATCAACAGAATTATTTCCAACAACCTCAGGAAAAGTTACAATTAAAAGAACTCCTAAGGAATATTATGTTCGAGATAGAGAATCTAAAAAAGATTTATCTATAAACAAAGATCTTGCTCAAATACTTCTTTTATGTACTGGACAAAATACCCTTAGAGACATAACTAAAAAGATAGTTCAAGAGAAATATCCTGATGAAGATCAAATCTCTGAAAAAACGTCCAAAGTTTTACATAATTTAAGTAAAGACGGGATAATTTATTTTTCTGAGAATGAAACCTTTGTTCCAATTAGATTTAGAGAGACTGATTTTGAATTCCCATTAGATACTGTTTATTTAGAGCCCACAAAAAAATGTAATTTTCCATGTATTCACTGTTTTGCATCATCTCCAAAATTTACCAGGGAAATTGATAAAGTAGGTGAGATAAGTCTAAAAGATTATGAAATTGTAATCAAAAAGATAGATGAAATGGGTATTCTTGGGGCTTGTATAACTGGAGGCGAACCTTTTTTGCGTAAAGATACTTTTGATATAATACACCTTCTTGATGAAGCAAATATAGAGTTTGGCATTCTGAGTAATGGCTATTTTCTTGATAAACAAAAAGTTCAAGAATTACAAAAATTAGCCCCAAAATTTATAGGAATAAGTTTTGATAGTCACAAAGAAGAAATCTTCGAACAAATTAGGGGTTCAAATAGATATATGAAAGTCTTAATGAATATAAGTAACTTGGTCGAATCAGGGCTTGATCCAAATATAAATTGTATTTTGTTTAAGGGCTTAAATGATTCTTATGAACATATAAGAGAATACTTAGAATTTTTAAAAAAAAGAGGAATATCTAAAGAAAAAATTACTTTTGATGAAATGGTGCCTGAAGGAGAGGCTTCTAATAAAAGAAATTTTTTAGTTAATGAAGAGACAACTATTTCTAATATAAGAAAAGCATATAGAGAAGTATTTGATATTGATTTTTTTGTGATTAAAAGCCCAGAACACGTAAATCCCAAAACTAGTTTTTGTGGTCTTGGAGAAGAAGTTTGTTACATAAATAGTTTCGGGGATATATCCCTTTGTCCAGCATTAACCAATAAAGAATATGTCACGGGGAATATCCTAAAAGATGATTTAAGAAAGATATGGGAAAAATCATCTGTTTTCAATTATTTTAGAAATAAAGAACATTTTAAAGAATCAAAATGTTTAACTTGTTCTTCATTAGATAAATGTTTTGGGGGTTGTAGAGCAAAATCAAAAACCTTTTCAGGAGTATTTAACGCAGTAGACCCCTGGATGTGTGCATTTTATAAGGAATAGTTATAAAAAAGGTTATGTATTCTAAATAAAATGAGTAAAATTAAATTTGAAGTGGCATCATCAGATAAAATAGCCGAATTTATTTTTGATTTAAAGGATAGTTTAGAAGAAAAGGCATTGGAACAAAGAAGTGGTTCTCCTTGTATCTTTGTATCACTTGAACCAGAAATTAAGAAAAAATTATTTAATACAAAAATACTTACAGAAGATATAAAAAAAGGATTAAAAGAGATAGCAGAGAAAAAATTAAATGAGAAAAAACAAGATTTACAAAAATTTAAAAAAGAAATAGAAAATTATTGGATAAATGTAGAAAAAATCTATTTTAATGAACTAGAAAAGAATATTCCAATTGATTTTGAAAAAGAGTATATTTGTTATGTAAATAATTGTGTTGTAAGTTCATATTTTAATAACAATGAAATTTCTTTAATTTATTTCGAAGAATTTTCAAAGCTATTGAAAAGAGAAGAAAAACAAAAATTACTTTCTGAGATATCATTTATCATTGCGGAAGAGATTTTACATCTTATTTATTTTAAATATTGGAGAAAAATTTTCGGCCTGAATATTAATTATAATGAAATTTTTGATATTGGTTCTGATGATTATTCTGCTTGGCATATAGCAGAAATTCTACCCGAATTTTTACTTGTTGAGAATCCTATTTTTACAAAATTTGGATGGGGTAAAATAAATAGAGCTAAAAAAGGATATTTTTGGATACCTAAAATAAAAGAAAAATTAGACCCCTTATGGAGGAATAAAAAAAATTTTAAAGATTTTTTAATAAAAGCACATAAAGAGATTATTTAATATTAATTCTTAATAAAGATTTTTAAGTGCCCCATAGATTAGAGATAAAATAAATAGTAAACTTTAAAAGGTGGATAATTAAGAAATATAAATGACATGTGAATATTTTTCAAGGGTTAATGGAAAAGTCTTTTGCAGAATATATGGTGCTTTTGAAGCAACCCAAGATAAAATTAGAGAATGTCAATCAGATCCCCATTATTGTTTTGAAAAGGCGAATCAATTTTTAAAAGAAGAAACAAGAAGAGATACTTCTCATAGAAGAATGGAGACATATACTCTTGCTGGAATTTTTAATAGAACTGGTTTTAGAATTTAATTTTTCTTCAAATAAGTCACACACTTCTTCATTAAGACATCAAAATCTTTCTTCTTCTGCCATTCTTTTTCTATAAATTCTCTTAATTCCTTGTGAGGTTCATAACCCTTATCTTCAACAAACCACAAATCTTTAAATTCTAAATTAAGCAAGACAGTTAATGCTTCTTTTAAATCAGCAGTTTTTTCTTTTCCTGTTTGTCTTTCTATATCATTCCAATAAGTATTATGAAATTGAATATGGATTAATTCATGTCCACAAGTACTAAGAGCACCTGTTAAGTCTCTAAAAAAAGAAACCATGAATGAGGGTTCTTGATAATTATAAGGGCATCTCATCACTGTAGTAATGTAAGCATTTATCTTTTCAAATTTAAATTTTCTTTTTGTTATTTTTTCAAGTCTCTTAAAAAATTCATCATTAATTTTATTCCATGCTTTTTGAATAGAATCTACAAAAAGTTCTATTAATCTAGAATTATACATTTTAGTTCTATAATCTTCTAACTCTTTTTTGCATTTATCAAATTCTTTTCCTTCACATATTTCTAAGAACGTAGAAGAAATATTTTTTTTATGATCATACCAAGATGAACTTTTATTACAAGTTTCCCAAATATTAAACAAATCCTTTTCCTTGTCAAACACAAATTTTACCTTTGGCATTTTATCCCTTAATCACTACCATCGGCTTTAACCTCGCAACCTTTTTGCTGATTCCTAATTCATCAACAACTCTAACAACTTCGTCAATATCTTTGTAGGCCTCAGGAGCTTCTTCTGCTAAAGATTTCCAGCTTCCTGCTTTTACTTCAATTCCTTTTTTATTCAGTTCTTTCTTGATATCTTCTCCTCTTAAATTTCTTAATGCAGAACTTCTGCTTTGCACTCTTCCTGCTCCATGAACCGTGCTTCCAAAAGTCAGCTCTTCTGCTTTTTTAGTTCCTACAAGAATATAAGATGCAGTTCCCATGCTTCCAGGAATTAAAACAGGCTGTCCTATTTCTCTATATACTTTAGGGACTTCCTCTCTTCCTGCTCCAAAAGCTCTCGTGGCTCCTTTTCTATGCACGCAAACCATTTTCTTTTTCCCATCTACAATATGTTCTTCAAATTTCGCGATATTATGGCAGACATCATAAATAACATCAATTTTAATATCAGGAAAAAAATTCTTCATTTCTTCTCTTGTCCAGTGAGTTATAATCTGCTTGTTTGCAAACGCGAAATTTGCTGCTGCTGACATTGCAGAGAAATAATCTCTTCCGAGTTTGCTTTTTATCGGAGCATTTATCAGTTCTCTGTCAGGCAAATCTTTGAAACCATATTCTTGCTCCATTGCCTGAATGTAATCGCTCGCAACTTGATGTCCTAATCCTCTACTTCCACAATGTATCATCATAATTATTTGATTCTCTTCCAACCCCAAAATATTTGCCGCTTTTCTGTCATAAATTTCATCAACAAATTGTATTTCTAAAAAATGATTTCCTGCTCCGACAGTTCCTAATTGCCCTATTCCACGTTTTATTGCTCTTTCAGAAACTTTGCTCGCGTCTGCTCCTTTCATGCATCCTTCCTCTTCTGTATTCTCGTAATCTTCTCTAACTCCAAGTTTTAGTTTTTCAACAACATACTTTGCTCCTCCTTCCAGAAGTTCATTCAGCTTCTGCCTTGAAATATTAAAACTGCTTCCTCTTCCAACTCCAGAAGGAATTTTCCTGTACAAGCCCTCAACAATTTCTTTTTTCTTCTTTTCTACATCTTGTTTTTTCAGATTTGTTCTTAATAATCTTACAGAACAATTGATATCATAACCAACTCCTCCAGGAGAAATAATTCCTTTCTCTAAATCAAAGGCAGCAACTCCTCCTATAGGAAAGCCATAACCGACGTGCATGTCTGCTAATCCTATAGAATATTTTAGGATACCTGGCAAATGAGCAACATTTGCAACTTGTTTTAATGCATCCTCTTCAATTTTCATATTTTCAGAGATAAATATTCTACCAGGAACTAACATTTTACCTTCCTTTGGGAGTTCATATTCATTCTTCCCAACCTTTTTTAGCCTTTCTTTATATACCATTTTTTTTAACTAATATCTTATTTATTATATTATAATTAATTAACTTTTCTATTTCTTCTTTCTTATTAATATCTATTTCATAATAGGTTGTTCCTATACCATTAACTCTTTTATATACCTTGCATTTAATATTATAAAATTTCTTTAAATAATATTTCAGTTTTTCTAAATTATCCCTCTCTTTGGAGATTATTCTAACAAAATATGGTTTTTTGATTCTAATTTTTTCTTTTAATAATCTGTAGACAAATAATTTGCATTCACCCTCTTCTTTAGGGAAAACCCAACTATATACAATGAAATCAGATAAAACCTCTTTTAATTTTTTATTTTTTTCAGGATGTAAAAAATTAATTTCTTCTTTAAATTTTTGCAGATTGTTCTTACCATAAATTAATATTCTATATATATTCCTCTGCTTATAGAACTTCTTTATTGTTTTTATCCCTATATCATTCAGCGCTTTTATTACCTGATTCAGTCCATTTTCATTAACACAATCAACTCCTATATGTCTATTTTGATGAGTTTTACAAAATACCCATCCTTCACAATCAAAATAAGTTCTTAACCAAATACGAGATAATTTCTCGTCTAATTCCGGCATTTTCCATTCCCAAGAATAAAAAGATCCAAATTCTTTAGTTAATTTTTCATATATTTCTTTAGAGCCAATTTCACATCTCTGTCCCTCTACCAATCTTGGTTTTACCCTAAACACTCTTTTAAATTTCTTTTGGAAATCTTCTAATAAGACCAGATTAGTATTTCTAAATCCTATTCTATAATATTTATGTTTTTGATTTTTTGGGTTTTTTATAACATATCCATCTGCACATAAATAGGCATGTATAGCAGTCAGATTTTTATCAAATTTCATTAATACATAAAGAGAAATAACTATATAAATTTACCTTATGTTTATCAGGTAATATCTTTATACATCCAGCACAACTTGACTAATCCAACTGTTTTTTCCATGCTTGATAAACATTTCGTTGTATGTAACTGCCTTGACATTATTAGTGAATTTATAATTAGAAGCCTTGTCTCCCGCAATTTTCGCCTTAAGTTTAAACCCATCTATTTTTATTTCTTTTATTTTTCCAATTAAAAAGTTCTCTGCATCAAGAAGATAGAGAATCTGCTCCAAAAAAATATACAAGAGAGATTCAAAATCTCTCCCCTTAACTTTCACAATTTTTTCTTTTGCATCTTTTATTCTTGTTTTTCCGCATATTGTTTCTTTCAATGCCAATGCAGAGTTCTCAAAGACTTCCTCTTTGTTCTTTCCTAATGCCCTGAATTTTATGTCTGCTGTATGTCTAAGAAATTTGAATTTTAACATTTATTTTGTCCAGCAAAATAAATTTAATTTTCTGTAATTAAGTGTCTGCAATGTAGAGCTTATAGTAACTGCCTGGGAATAGATATCTTTTCCACTGCTTTCACTTATAACACATACCTGTGTCATATTACATATTTTTCCTACACAGCTCAGATAATCTGGGGTTCTGACAGTTATTTTGTCTTTAAGTTCAGAAGGAAATCTCGCATCTTCCCATGGAACAGGCATTGGTTCTGCTGCACTCAAAATCTTTGTCCTAAGCGAGTCATTTGTTTGCACTTCTCTTAGAATTGAAAGTTCTGCTTCATAAACCCTGTTTGAAATATCTATCTTCTGCAAATATCCTTTGTTTAATACAATTAAAAGAACTCCTGCGACAAGCAATACAGCAACAAATGCCTCAACAATTTCTATCCATCCCTTACGATTTTTTTTCTGAAAAATTGTTGGTCTCCGACCTCTTTTATCTTTTATAATCTTGTTCATACCTATTACCATACTTTTACATTTATAAAACCTGACCGAATATTTGCTTTATCATCAATATATTGGACAGGAGTCTCTCCAGCATAAATGCTTATTGATTTTGAGATATTCATGCTTACTTCAATTTTCCCCCCGCTTGAATTAGTAAATGCAAATCCAAATTCGTTTCCAGGGGGAATATTAAACTGCTCTTTCAATTGTTCATAATTACTTTTATAATACTCTGTCAAATTGTATATGCTTCTCTCAAAAACATACATGTCTGATGTGATAGAAGTTATATTATATTCTGTAAGGTAATGAACCAGATTGCAGGGATTTATCGTTGTGGTAGGCAATTTAGCAAATTTAGGAGAATAATAAATTTTAAAGAAAATATTATTTTTGTTATTTCTGTTTATCCTTAAATCATCAAAATCAGTAGCAGGGTCATAATATGCCTCTTGTACATTTCCAGTTTCATTCTTCACAATCATATACGCAGAAACTAAAGAATACACAAAAAATTGTTCTAATTTTATACATTTTTGATTTGGATTTTTATTACTGTTTATTTTAATGCTTATGCTTGTAAACTCTTCGGAGACATTTTCTTCTATCATGTTTTCAATGTAATCCAGTGTTGTTTTTTTCTCTTCCCCTGTTGTTACAGCAGGCTTTACAACAACATAAAGAAAAACTATGAAAGTTATGAAGATGACAAAAGAAAGAATCATTCCTACATGCGAACCCCTCTTATTCATCATATTAATTTATATTTCCCAATGTTTATATTTATTTTCTATTTCCCAAAAACAACATTCGCAACAGTAGATATTAAAAAAGACAATACAACCAAGGCAAAAGAGTGTTTTACCCCCCCTTTAACATTTCCCTCTGAAAGTTTTCCTATTGTCAATCCGCTAAAAATTCCCTGAATTATAAGGAGGTACAAAAATGCCTTTGACACATCTGCTGCTTCAATATTTCCTGTTCCAGCAGTCACCCCACCAATTCCCAAACCACCAGTATTCGCAATTCCGGAAATCATTGGTATTATGTAAAATTGCATAACTAAAACAATAATCATGAAAACAAAAAAGATAATATATCCCTGAACAACTAAAGTGGAAATTGTCGCCTTTCTTTCTTTTTTCAATTTGTCTGCCATGCTCACTGCTTTTGCAACAGATTCCAAAATCTCTCCTATGTTTCCGCCCGCCCTCTCTGCCTGTCCAATTAATGTTATTGTTCTTGATACAGTAGGATTATTGATGTCATCTGCAAATGTCTGAAGGGCTTCTCTTAATGGAATTCCTATAGCTATCTGATTTGCCAATTTTTCAACATGCTTGCTTAAAACTCCGAACGGCTTTTTTTTCATATTTACTATGCTCTTGCTTATTGGCGTGCCGGTTTTTACACTTTCAACAAGATTTCTTGTAAATTCCAGGAACATTTCTTCTTTTTCTCCAGCAACTCTTGTTTTTTGCATAGTTGTGAATACAAAAGGCGAAACTCCTATGAGTATCCCAAACCAAAGTATAAAAAAGAAAAGATTTTGTCCAAAAAATAAAAAAGACAGAGCAATTACTATAATTCCGGCAATCATTCCAACCCAATGAACTTTTTTTAATTCCATTATATTATATTATATTATATTATATTGCCTCAGGCTGTTTTAATTGTAAAAATATTAGGAAAAAGACATTTATAATAGAAACTCCCCCGACTACAAGAAGAGTAATCATTGATGTGCTCAATGCAACACCAAGTCCGCTAATTTTCATCATCATTAACAGAAGCATTAAAATCATAGGAGCAGCAATTACAACGCTTATGTAAATATCCATAAATGTTTCTGCAGCCTTTGTCCTTTTTTCTTTGTCGAGTCTGTACTCAAAGAGCAGACTCTGAGACCTCTTCTCAAAATAATCATACAAATCCCCCCCAGAAGTTATTGTCGTTGCTAAGCCATTAAAAAGTTCTGCAAGTTTTGTGCTTGGACAGTTTAAAGCCAAATCTTTCAAGGCAGTGACAATATCATATCCGTAAATATTTATTTCATTTAGCAGTTTATTAAACTCTCTTTCAAGGTGGGGATATTCCTTTGTGGAAGAAATTATACTGAATACTTTTATCGGTTCTATCAGCGACCCAGAAATTGCAGCCATATGTATTGTAGCAAAAGGCAGCTCCTGATTTATTTTATTCTCTGTAGATTTTCTTTCAAGAGAAGGATAGAGATACATAAATAAAAAAGTTCCGAGAGGAACAAGGAAAATAATCCAAAAAACTTTCAGCAATCTTGCTCCGAGCTCTTCTGTAGCCCTTGTGATTATTGGAAGTTCAGGACCAAGATTGAAGAACAGAAAAAATACAAATACAAAAAAAGCCACAATTGCAGAAATAATTGTTGTCAAAATAAGAATGGAAATGTAAGTTATAGGAGTATATCCAAGATTAGATTTTATCAAATCTTTTTCAAGTGTTCCCAATTTTTTCTGTTTTATCAGGGATTTTACAGAATTTCCGAATAAATTATTGGCAAGTTTAATGTACTTGCTTGGTTTTTTTTCTTTTTTCTCTACAACTTTTTCTTTGCCCTTTCTCAATCTTTTCAGGATTTCTTTATCCATTTCAGACATTTTTTCCTTGGACCTTTCTGATTTTAGGGGTTTTATATTTTTTACTACATCTAAATCTTTTACAATTTCTTTTGTGCTTTTTATTTCTCTTATATCATTCAACGGCCTTTGAATTGCTGTTTCTTCAAGACTCACTAAAAGCTCATCATTAATTTTTTTCAGCAGAACTTTCAGTTTTTCTATCTGACTATTAATCATCTTTTTTTCCTGCTCGTCAGCATCTTTCAAATAACTGAGAAGAGAATTAAACTCTTTCATGATTCTTCTTTCTCTAAAAACCACTTCTTTTATCTTCTGAACATTTTCTTCTATGGTCATTATGCAAAACCTCCTTGGTTTTGTATTTGTGCTGAAATTTTAATTTCTGTCATTTTAGCATGTTAGAAATCTCGCTTTGTATTTTAAACATTATTTTTTTTGATTTGTTAAAATTCTCATAATCTCTTTTTTCGTATGCTTTTTCAAGATTTTTCTCAGCTTCTTCAAGAGATTTGATAAGCTGATCTAAGAATAAAATCTCCTCTTTTTTCATATAAGAAAAGAGTAAAACCTGTTATTAAATATTTTGTCTATTGAACTCCAAATTCTCTCAATACTTCCTCAGGCCGTTTGTAATACTTGTTTATTATATCCTGAATTTCCTCAAACCCGAATATTTTTCTTTTGTATAATTGATATACAACTTGCACCCTTCTTCTGAATTCAACTTCCAATTCTTCCATCCTTATTCCATATCTCTTTGCTATTTTTTCAAACACCCTGCTGCTTTTCTTGAAATAAAACCTATCATCTTCAGGATTCCATGCAAAGGGCGTGTTGGTTATTGCTACACCATCAGGATTTACATTTACTACCTCAACTATTTCCCTGAGTTTTCTTGTTTCTTCTTTATTTACAATCGCATGCGTCATAATGCATATGCAGTCTAATACATTTAACAAGGTAGGAGAAAGTTCTATTGGCGGAGTTTCAAGTCTTTTTATTAACGTCTCGACTGAATCGGCGTGCATAGTGCTTAAAGAAGAATGTCCAGAAGCCATTCCCTGAAATAAAACAGACGCTTCTTTTCCCCTTACCTCTCCCACAATTACATAATCTGGATTTTGCCTGAAAGAACTTCTAAGAAGAGTAAAAAGAGTTATTTCATTTTCTCTCCTGTTTCCAGTTGAACCTCTTACAACGCTTGGAAGCCAGTTTTCTCTTGGAAGATTTAATTCCCTTGTATCCTCAATGCTTACTACTCTTGCTTCTGGAGGAATGAAAAATGCAACAGCATTCAGCATAGTAGTTTTTCCTGATGCTGTTCCTCCTGTTATCAGTATGTTCATTTTATACTGAACAAGCATCCATAAATATGCCATCATTTCAGGACTTAATGTATGGAATGAAATTAACTGTGTTGGTGTCCATGGAGTTTTTGTAAATTTCCTTATTGTAAATGTCGGACCTTTGCTTGTTATATCTGCTGTATAAGTTGCATTTACCCTGCTTCCGTCAGGCAAGGTTCCGTCAAGAATAGGGTCTGCGTAAGAAATATGCTTCCCGCATCTCTGTGCGAGTTTTTCAACAAGACTCTCAACTCTTTCTGTTTTTTCGAAACTGAGATTTGTTTTAATATTTCTGTACAATCTGTGAATAATATATACCGGACTGTTAAATCCGTTGCATTCTATATCTTCCACAAAATAATCCCGCAACATAGGTTCAATTTCATTTATTCCGACAAAATCCCTGCACAAATAATAATATATTTTAGTATAAGATTCATAAGGAATATCCATTCCAAATTCAACTGCAAGAATTTTCAGCCTTTTATCTATATAATCTAAAAGAGCCTCTTCATTCCTTTCAACTATCTCCTCGAAATTTATTAAATCTTTTATCGCAGAAGTCAGCTGTTCCCTGTAATATTTTTCCTGCTCATTTAAAATCGGCTCTTCAATATCATAAACGAGTTCATATTCCTTGTCATCCCAGTAAATATGTATAAATGCAAATGGAGAAACAACACAATATCTTATGTCTATTTTTGTTTTGTCTTTTATTCTCTCAAGTGGAGGTACAATGGGGTGAAAATTTATTTTGACTTTTTCGTAACTTTCTATTGGATTAGCCATTTTAATCAGCTCAGCGACATATTCATAACGATTTTGCCGTTTGCATCTTCCCCCTCATTTAATATTAATAATTTGTAAGGATTTGAAGCTTTGCTTATTACTTTTAATATCTTATTCCCGTTAAATTTTAAATTATATTGAGAACTATAATCTCTTGTTAACGTAACCAAGTTGTATCCTGTTCTTTTTTGCGTTAAAACAATTACATCTCCATCGCTTATATTTTTGCCTGGTTCACTGTACAAACTTTGACTCTCCAATTCAAAAATAATTTTATTGTTCACACAGTCTAATTTTAAAACTCCCTCTTTTATTCCCATCTCCAGTATTCTCTGATTTCCTGCTCCGCCCATTGTTAAAATTGTTGAATCTATCTGCTTCATCATCTCGGTAGATTGCTGGAGAATTGCCCTGTCTTGAAGTTCTTCTATCTTTGGGCGAGCATAGCTCAAAACAAGTCCAATCATAACAAAAGCAATAAGAGTATAGATTACTGTCTCTATCCAAACTTGCCCTAAGCCTCTTTTCATAGTTGTATGAGTAAATTTTAATTTAAATAATTAATGTTATCTTCACTTAAGAAATTAATTTGCAGTCTTCGATGCTTGCAATAGAATCAGAAACTTCGCATAGATTTCCGCCGATAACAGGAGCAATTTGAACAGAGTCTATTCTTCCTCCGAACCCAGTAGCATTATAAGATAATCCCGCATTCTTGCCGGACAAATTAACTTGGTTTATGCCAGAAGGGTACATCTTCAATCCGCTGATAACTTGCGGGGTATTAGTTAAAGTATAACTCTTCACAGCACCCATAGAGGAAACAGAAACAATCACTTTGTCAACATCAATATCTCCAATAGATAAAGAAAATCTAAGATTATAACTTGCAGCACTTATTCTTTCAAAGCAAGTATACTGCCCGTTGATTTTTATTTTGTCATAATTGCCATAGCAGGATTCGCTGCTGCTGATTTGTTTCTTAACCATATTGCTGACAAAAGCCCAGACAAGAACTATTGCAGCCATGCTTAAAGCAACGAGAATTATTGCAGTAACAACAGAAGACATGCCCCTACGATTTCCCTTCAGAGAAATTGTTGGTCTTTGACCTATTCTATTTTTTCCTTTCTTAGAATTTTTTTTATAAAACTTCTTGGCCATATTGCCCCTCACATACAAAAGTCTTTTTTCCTTTGCTTGATGCTCCTATTAAAACAGGCAATACAGATATACCATTAGCACTTCCGATTTCACTTCCTATACTTCCAGAAAAAGTTCCTCCTTGTGCCAAACCAGTATCGGGCCAAGTGCTGCCAGCAGTAAAATCCTTTATATCTTTTGTTTGATAAGCTCCGTCTTGAGATGTTTTCACATTAACTCTAAATATAGGAACATTCCCATTGTTGACGATATTAAGAGTTCCTGAAGAATAACTAGCATCAAATTCAACATCATCACAAACTAATTTTATGTTCTTTCCAAACTTTGTAACTCCCTCTTCAACCATTCCCCTAAACCATAAAAAAACAACAGCAGTAATTGCAATTGTGAGAGCAATCAGCAAAACCGTCGTGACTATCGGAGATAATCCTTGCTTTTTTCTAAATTTCTTCACCATCTTCTTTTTCCTTTTAATTATAAATGAATATTACTTTTAAATTCTTTCGCTTTTATTTGCATGTTAAACTTTCTTCGATCTTCGCATCTCCACAACTTACAATCCTCTTTTTATTTCCCTCTTCCTGAAGTCTTATAGGAACTATTTCCACTTTGTAAAGTCTCCCGTATCCTGTAGCATTAAAAGAAGTCATTCTTATATTCATGGGCTCGTCTGGAGTAAGATAATTTTCTATTAGTTCATTAAACACAATGGAATTTCCGGAGATTTTTCCTCCCACCAAAACTTTTGAAGATAAATCTATTGTTGCTAGTACATCAAGATTAGAAACATTTGACACGTGGATAAAATAACCATTGACACTGAATTTTCCGTTGTTTTTTACAGTTATATTTAGTGCTTCTTTTCCAGAAGTGCAGGTGTAAGAAAGGTCTCTTATAAATATAGAAGTGCCTTCAGAACATTTTGTCGTGTCTTTTGGAACATATGTTTTCAGCCATTGATAAACTACAATACTCATTACAATAGATATGGCTATTAATAAAATATATCCAATAACAACACTCAATCCGCGTTTCTTACCCTTTAGAGCTCGTAACAACATGTTTTTCTCCACCAACTGACTGCCAGATTACAAAATAGAAATTTTCCCCGCTTCTTAATTTGAATTCATATTCTATATCTCCAATCCTAATAACTACCTTGTATATGTTTCCGCTAGTAGCAGGAAACTCTTGGGTTTGCCCAATTGTTAAATATGGCGTGCAAGAACTGCTACTATCAACTTTTACACAAACACTCTCGTTTGCTATTTCCTGATATCCTAAAACATTAATTTTCTGCTTGTTTCCAAATACAAAATAAATATTTTTTTTCTCCTCTATATAATTTACATAATTCTTGATGAAATTTTCCATAAGAAGTTTCATCTGGGCTTCATTCAATTCGCTGTAAGTTCCATAATCAAGAACATTCTGGCTTTCAATTCCAAGCTCTTCCCCCAAATCATAAAGTTTAACAGTGTCTTTTTTCTGTGTGTAATTTGAAATTGTCACGACGCTTACAACTACAACAATTATAACAACAGCAGCAATAAGAAAAAATTGCCCTCTTTTATTTACAACTCTTTTCATCAATACAAAAAGGAAAAAAGACTTTATTAAGTTTTTGAAAATATGAGATATATAAGAATAATAGAACAGATAGCAAACTTTATTTGTTAATTAATGAAATTCTTTTGAGTTGATGATGTTTCCCCTAGTGTCCATTTGCATGAAATACACTTTGCCCTTTTCCCTGCCGCTTGCATAATAAAAGTATGTTTTCACGCCGGTTCTGGGATTATGCTCGCTTACAAATAAATCTTCCTTTCCATCTCCATCAATATCATCAAATAAATATAGCCTGCTATTTTTATCAACAATATGTGGAAGAGAACTTTCTGACGAGAACAAACCGCATCCCGATAATCCTGCTGCTCCCAATGCAACTGCTGTTCCTAAGGCAGCTATTTTCAATAAATCTTTTCCCATGATTTTTTAATATAAAATCTATTTATAAAGATTATTGTATCGGAGAAAAATATATTTTTATTCTGCGATTTCATTCAAATATAAAATTCAGCGTAGACTCGAAGGTTTGCCTGTAAAGAACTAAAAAGCTACCTTTAATCTTTCTCAGCTCTGTGACCTGCTAAGCATCTCAACAAATGTTTAGGGCTGCTCCGATCAAGGTCTGACCCATTTCGCACCTGCAAGATCAAAACAGACAAAGCGTCAACGTCGGAATAAAGACTTTTTAACACTCTACTCACTTGCCTTCTTGCAGTCTGCCATAAAGCCCGTTTGCAAATGGCGTAGGGCTAATCCGCCAACCTAGTCTACGAATATAAAAGAGAGAAAAGGGTTTTTAAGGTTTTGGTTCCCGCATTTTTATTTTATAACACCTTTCAAATAAGGCATTTGTTTTTCTATAAATTCTATAATTTCTCTTTTATATGCAGTATTTAGGGAAATAGCCTCGAACTTTGGTTTTTTATGAACCACAATCCAATCTTTCTTAGAAAGTTCTTTGATTATCTCTTTTAAATTCTGAAATCTTTTGAAATGTTCTGTTCTGTCATATTTTTTCCCCCAATTCCCTTTACTCTTCGCCAAAACAGACATAAGTTGAGCCTTCTCTAAATCTAAAACCATAAGATTTATTATTTCTTTAAATATTTAAATGTTGCTATTTTTGATAGTTTCTTTGAATATATAGAAACATTTATAAATTGTATTACTATTGTATATACAACTGAAATGAAACAAAAACAAAACAAATCTTTTTTCCTTATGCAATTTGGAGATACTCCCCAGTTGAGGGTTCTTGATTTTTTAATTACATTTCATTTTTTTGATTATCCTGTGACTGAAATTGCAAAAGAGAGTAATGTAAGTTATAACTCTCTAAAAGTTTTCTTTGATGATTTTATAAAATCTGGAATTGTTATCAAAACAAGAAAAATTAGAAAGTCTGATTACTATAAACTTAATCTTGAAAATCCCTTTGTTCAAAACCTGGTTAAGTTGGATTGGATTTTGACTAAGAGAAATATCTTGCCAGAAGAAAAAGTTATTGTTTAAAGCCCCACAACTTTCTTTTGATTCTTACTTTGATAAAACTATATCCTGCTATAACTAAGATTATCAAAATGCCGATAACTATGCTTATTCCTTTATTCTCTCCAATAAATCCAATAATTGATTTTCCTGTAATTCCTGTTTTTGGATTTGTTTCTGGGTTATTTTGAAGTTTATCATTAGGATTTGGAACTTCTACAGTTGAGGCATTTGTTATTGTGTCATTTATTATTATAACTGGATTGCTACTCGCAAAACCAGAAGGACTTCCTGGTACATTATTATTTGGGGGTACAATAGCAGGTTCAATAACATTGACTGTTCTTGTTGCTGTTGCTTGATTTCCTGCGTTGTCAGAGACAGTATAAGTGATTATATATTCTCCAAGGCTGTTTGTATCTACAGTTCCTGAGATAGAGATGCTTGGAGTTAAATCTCCATCAACATCATCTAATGCAGTTGCTCTTGCGTCAGTATAATTGCTTCCAATCTCAACATTTGCAGGATTGTCTCCATTAATTGTTATTACAGGAGCAGTTGTGTCAATAACATTGACTGTTCTCGTTGCTGTAATAATGCTTCCTTCAGAATTCACAGCGCTATAAGTTACTGAATAGCTTCCTATCTTGGAAGTATCAACATCGCTTGTTTTTGTAATTGTAAGATTTAATATTAAAATTCCATTGACATTTATTATAAATGGTCCATTATCGGGTAGAGGTATTAAGTTATTCAGAGTTGCACCCGCATCTGTATAAGTTGTTCCAAATCCCACTATTGCAGGATTGTCTCCAATAAAAGTTATCTCAAGAGATATTGCACTAACTCCACCAATTAAAAACATAAATATTAAAAAAATAAACCCCCATTTTTTCATTATCTATTAAAATGAATTAGTCTTAAATATTTATCTTCTCAATAATCTTTCCAAAGAACTTCTCTTTTTTTGTCATCACTACAAAATGCTCAAATAGACTTATATAATATTTTTTCCTTTAATTACAGCTGACTAGGACAGTTCGGTTGTCCTGAAAAGGATGTTATCATAAAAGCCTCTGTCAAGTGTCTAACTATTAATGTGGTGACTGGACTATAACTCACTATACGAAACCTGCACTTGTTAAGCTTGTTTATGAAGCGAAGAAGATAACCTTTAAAGCAAATTTGTAGGTTAAGATTCACTCAGTTCGTGCTTAAGGCACTTTCTCCACCGAGTCCAGATGTCAGCTTTATAATACAAGAAAAATGGCAAAGAAAAAAAGTGTGAAGAAAAAAACAAAATCTAGAAAATGCAAATGCATGTGTAGATGTGCTAGCAACAAAAGCAAGACTTCTAAAGTAAAAAAAATGATTAAACTCTCGAAATCTAGAAAAGGGAAACCCAAAAAAAGAAGAAGATAATTTTATTATCTTCCTTTGTAACCAAACTTATCATCATAAGCCGGATGGTTAATTATATCCAGAACAAAGGCAATTATTTCTATTTCCTCATTGTTTGTTAAAGTGTAAAGCATTCTCCAAAATGCAGGAAGTTCTACTCTGAATAAATTTGTTGCAGAATATTTTTGTTTGTATTCTTCTGGAATTAAATTCTTGGCAATTGGATTACCATAATGAATGTTTACCTTTATTAGCTCAATTTTGTGATTAATTGCTTTTAATATCATTTTTGATTGTTTATTATTCTCTGCTTCAGCATTCAATTTTTTATAAACTTCTTCTGCTTCTGGAGATAGAATAACCCTTACTTCTTTCATATTTCCATACCCTGTATAATTGCTTTTTTTAAGTTTGGGTTGTTGTTTTCTATCCATGTTATGCCTTTAAGAGTTACAGCTATTTTATTGCTTCTCTCTAAATATTCAAGAATTGCCATTAAAGTAATATGATTAACCTGTCTAGGAAGTTTTCTCTTAAGTTCTGCTACTGAGATAACACTTTCATTCACATTTTTCAGGGTGTTTTCTACCATCATAACAGTATTTAAAGTAGGCCAATGAACTTTTCTTTCTGCATTTTGGTGTTTTTTTATTTGTATCATTTTGTATCTTTTAGTTATTTACTTATAACTCTTTATTATTATCTGGTATTTAAATAGTTTTTGGTTCAGAATTCTTTTCATTAGTTAATCTTTTTCTTCTAATAGAAGTTATAAGTATTGTCAAAACCACAACCATTATCAATCCAAGAAATGTAGCAATTCCTTCTCCTGATTTAGCGAAATTGCCTATTCCTGTTACTGCTCCTGTAAAGCTTAGAAAGCCCACTGTAGAACATTTTTCACTTACTTTAGGTTTTAGTTGAGTTGTACCGCATTTATTCAAATCTTCACATGTTCTGGTTCCACATTGCTCATTTACATTGCTCCAGTCATTACATTTCCAGTTTTCAACACAACTGCCTGAATTTGACGGCGGTGTTGAAGCTGGATTGTTGTTAGTAGAAGGGCTTCCGCCTGACGGATTACTTCCAGTGCCTCCTGGAGAGGGGGTAGGTGTAACAACAATATTACAAGCCTGAGTATTTCCGCATTGTGCTGGTATTGAATTAATTGTATTACAAAAATAACTATTTTTATTAAAACAGAAGAACGTTTGAACTCCATTAATGCAACTTCCCCATGAAGAACCACTCCAATCTTCACAATTAACTACTATCTGTGCACTTCCTGTGCTGACCTTTAGTGTTCCTGTAGTCGTCGCTGCAGAAATTAGGCTTATAGCTAATAAGAATACCAAAAAATTACAAAAGATTTTTCCTTTCATCTTAATTATATTCATTTAATCTCTATTAAAAACATTTATACTGTTTTATTGAGGACATCCGGGTGAAGAGGATAGTATAGTATAATTTAAATCATGAACACCAGGACCAATGCTTTGTGTAACATTTGTATTCAAGTTCAAATGCAGATTAAAAGTTGTTCTTCCATTAATCTCTTGACATCCTATTGCTAAAGGTAAGAACCCCGCATCACTAGTAAAGCCATCATGTTTCAATCCAACAAAGGCACTTAAAGTTCCATTGATTATTACAGCATTCATCATGTCAGGAGTTATAATGTCTCCAAGTTTGTTCATCCAAAATTGAATGTTATTATCTCCTCTCATGCAAACATGGAAGGTGAAGTCACAGCTTCCTCCTGTTTGGGAATTAACATTGCAGTATGCCGGGTCTATATATTCTACAAACACTGTTTCATTCAGATATTCTTCCATAAATGCTATTTGCTGATTTCCCACATTATCTTTAGCAAATATCTTCAATACATAGTTTCCTGCAGGAAGCTGTTTGTCCATTAATCCTTCATATGTTCCATAAACTGATTTCTTAAGAGAAACTTTATGGTTTAAAACAGCTGTTCCATTATTTTTATAGTATAATTCGGCATAAATAGTTGATTCATTAACTCCAGATTTCACATCAGATATCTCAACAACAATAGATTGTGTACATCTTTCTATGTTTGAAGCTTCATCTTGTGTAGGATTCCATATTGTTATGCTTGGAGGAGTGTCATCTACATTATCCCATTCTATTTTTGACTTTTCAACATTTTCTAATTTATCTTTACAATAATATTCTAAATCATGCAAAGAATCTTCTTTTTCATTAAAGTTGAATATAAATGGATTTTCAGCAGGAACACAACACCAATCTTCATTCATTATTCCAACATATTTTTTACAATATTCTGAAGTTAAATCAAATGGTGTTAAATCATAACTTACTTTAAAACATAATTTTTCAGCACCAACAGGATGAGGAGTTTGATCCTGACAAGTGAAGGTAATTGGAGTTGTAGATTTTACAAATAAATCATCCTCTCCATTATTATATTGAGGATTTCCTACTACTTTAGAAGATGTTGGGGGAAGAGTATCAACAATATCTTTTTCATGTAAGGGGATTATTATACTGTTTCCTAACGCATCGGTTGCTGTACAAGTTAATTCATGATATGAATCTTCACTATATTTGAAACAACCTTGTTCGTTTAATGTTACAGGATATGTCCCGCTTGGAGGTGCAGAAGGGTCTGTTGCCCACCATTTAACATTACATGAAATAGTAACTCCTTCAACAGGATGAGGTTCTTGGTCTGTTGCAGATAAACAAATTTGAGTATTCTTTGTTACATAATAATCACAATCTTCTTCCTCTTCATCACAAGGGACTTTAGGGTCTCCAACCTGTTTATCATTAAAAACAGGAGCAGTATTATCAACAAAAACACATTCCTTTTTCACAGTCTCTGTTTTATCTACCTTATCTTTGCTATAATATTCAACTAAATGGCATGATTGTTGTCCTATTGTGAAAGGAGAGGAATATGGTAAGAAATCTCCACTCCCTGTTGCAGTTGAACATCCACTATCCGATGTCTGGCAATATCTGTCCTCAACTTGTGTTACCCTATATTCGGTTTTAGCAACACCACTGTTACAACCATATCCTGTAGTATCAATGTCAACAGCACTTAAAGTTATTGTTGTAGCAGAAGTTATCCATTTAGCATATCCTTCTGATGGAACAAAAGGTGTTCCATAGGTTAAAGAAGTTGTAGGAGCAGTATGATCAACATAATAAGTCTCTGCATGAGTTGCTTCTGTATTTCCCAAAGCATCAACACAATAATATTCTAAAGTATGTCGTGATTCTTCTGGGAATCCGAATTCGGCATGACCCTCCTTTGTAGGTATAGGTATCCATTCTCCACCATCTACATTATATCTTGCATATAATGTAATAACATCATCAACAGGATGAGGTTCTCCATCAATACAAGTTAGTTCAATTGATGTTTCTCTATCTAAATAAGTTTTAGTTCCACTTACATATTTAGGTCCTGTAATCTCTTCTGTTGTTTCTGGAGCTTGAGTGTCAACAATATCTATTTCATAATGTGGAGCCTCTGCATTTCCACATAAATCTACAGCCCAGTATTTTATTTCATGATAAGAATCTTCATCGAACACTATTGGGTTTGGACATTCTGCTGGAGGAGACCATACACTCCATATGTCTTCCAAATTCTCTTTCCATCTGAATTGACACATAATTTTGTCTAAGCCAGCAATTTCATGATCTACTGTGTCAGGATCTACAGCACTTAGGTGAATATGAGTGCCTTGTTGTATATACCAACATTCTCCAACAGTGTTTTGACCATCAGTTGTTATTTGACATTGAACTTTAGGAGAATCAACTATTTTGGTTGTAGTTGGAGATTTTGTATCTTTTATGAATGAAATGTTTTTTGAAACTTTTCCCCAATTTTCTTTATCATCTTTTCCATGTAATACTATATAATGTGTTCCTTCTGATAAAGGAGTAGTATTTACAATAGCTGAAATATTAGCACAAAAAAAACTTTCCGCAGTAAGAAATTCTTGCCAATTTTTTGAAGCATTCATCCAAAACCCATTCCAAGGTTGGGGTTCTGCAGTATCAATAAAATATTCTCCTCCCTGAATATCTGACTGACTATCACAAACTTTTGCAGAGAGAGTGGGATTATTTCCACAAATAAGGTATTCTTTGGGGTTTGATTTATCATCTAATTTAATATTTACTGGTCCATCTGGAAGTATTGTATCTGATTGAAATTGTAAACATTGGCAATTACCCCAATTTCCAGCTACGTCTTTGGAATGTACACATACCCAATTGTATCCATCATGATTATCTTCTACAAGTACATTAGTCGCTTTCAAATATTCTATTAATTTATCCGAACCAAAGCTTCCATCTTCAGGGAAGATTGTAGTTCCTGTTCCATCTGCCCCACATGTCATAGGATATCGTGGTTCGTAGCCAATAAAATATTCTGCTGTTTGAATAAAAGAACACTGATCTGTTGCCTTTGCAGTCAAATTAAATCTGCCATTATTAAACCAAGGTAAAACACTAACATCTGATGTTACAGGTCCTTGATTGTCATTTAATGTATGTTCACATATACCTTGAGTATTGCATGTATCTGTTGTACAAGGATTTTGGTCATTACAATCAGCAGGAGTACATTGTGGTTCAGTTAGTGTACATGTACATGTTTCGGTATTACAGGTCCCTGAAGTACAATCTCCATCAACAGCACAAGAAGCTCCACATTGTTGGCTACATTGATAAGTAAAAGAATCAGGAACACAACCACAAGCACCATTACAATTGCCTTTATCGTCTCTTGTTCCTAATTTTTTACCAGAACACCCCGAGGTTGTTGATTGAGTACAATAGATGTTATTCTGAGTATTAGGCAATTCACATTGTTCATTTCCATTTACTTGTCCATCCCCACAAGAAGGTGGTGTAATACATCTTGGATCATTAGGAATTATTGTTGGATTGCCACATGCATTATTTTCACATGTGCATCCTGCCAAGCATGCATTACTTACATCATTATAATTATAATAATCGCTTCCAACACATCCGTCTAAATTATCACACTCTGTTGCAGTGCATGGATGTGTTGCATCACATGTAGCTCCACAAGTTGCAACATTACAGGTATGGGTTATAGTTAAATCTCCTGTCGTGCATACATGCGCATTACATATACTTGTAAATAATGCTCTATAATCTAAAGTTAATAGATTACTATCGGGATTATTATTACACTTATTAATTCCAGGTATATTATTCGTCGAACAATCATTATTGCAATTGCAACAATTGGGTATAGGATCATGATGACAATGGCCTTGATCCCAATAATCATTTGTACAAATATTATTATCATTGTACCAATCAGTAAAACTTGTTGTTGCAGAATTAACACCATCAGAAGCAAGAACAGAATAAGTTCCATCAATTCCTTGAAGGAAATAAGCATAATCTGAGAATGAACCAGAAGGATCAGAAGTTAATAGCCCATTAATAAATCTTGGACTACAGGAAGAGACCGAACAAGAATCAGTTGTAGAATCAGGTTCAGGTCTTGTTATTTGAATATTCAAAGGAGTATTGGGAGTAAATCCTTCTCCGGAAATCAAAACAGTTTCTTCAGGGGCATAATCAGATTTGTCTGTTGAGATTACAGCAGTTCCGACAATTCCTTCAGCAAAAACAAAAACTAAAAACCCGACGAGAGTTATCAAAGAAAGAATAATAATCCAACCTTTTTTTCTCATCCCCATATTATCTATAAAGATTAATTGTATTTAAATATTATTATCATATAAAAAATATCTTTTGTCACTACTCACTTTCAATGAAACTAATTTCAAACTAGTTTCTATTTCCTCTTCCTTCTAATCTTTACCATACTCTTATGAATATGTTTTCTTGAAAGGGTATATCTTCTGAATAAGAAGAAAGCTGCTATCCCCCCAATTGCAATAATAAACATAAGGATAATTCTCACTGATTTATTATTCTGCACACTTACTATTAATCCTGTTAGCGAGAATTGTTTTTTATCGTTTTCTTTTAGATTCACAGATTCATTTACACTCTGACTTGCAGGATTAATGCTATTAATATTATTGCTACTAGTTTCATTAACTGTAGTTTTAGAAGTTAAAATTGAATTTTGATTGCTTTCTCCGCCTCCTCCACCGCCTCCACTTCCAGAAGAAGTTGGTATTGGAGCAGGACAAACTCCGCAATCTAAAGAGCAAGAAGAGCAATCCTCATTATCATTACAAATGCCATCTCCACAAAAAGCGCTGACATTTTCAATTATCGTACTATTAAAACTGCAGGAGTTTAACAGCGTTTGATTGTCTGGTTTTCCAACTAAGTCAGAACTTGAATTAGTCATAGAGAAACATAAGTTTGAATCACTATACCAAATTGTTGAAGAATTGTCTGAATTGCAGATTTCATTTGCTGTCCAGTTTGGAGTGCAGTAATCGCAGGATTGTGTCTGATTATTTGGAGTATTATCACTTTCTAATCCTGTTTGTTGATAGCATTTATTTGAATCATTATACCATGAGACAAAATTATCGCTTATTCTGCAGGAACTATTTATCTGAGTTATGCTTGGAACGCAGTAATCGCAATACTGTGATTCTGTTCTGTTCATATAAGAAATATTTTGATAACATTGATTTAAATCATAATAATTTTTGTATTGCGTGTCATTTGCTTCACAATCAGTCCAACTATCATTCAAAACCCAATTGTCAAAACAAGAAGCCCTTGCTTCCAAATAAAGCAAGTCTATTGAAGTTGAATTTTGTGAGAAATATCTTAAGAAAACCTTTCCGGTGGAGAGAACATTCGAACACTCTAAGAGAGAACTGCATAAGTTATATTTTACTAAATAGGGTATTTGGGAAATAAAACCAAGATTTTCCCAAGAGGCGTTATTCAGATAATTTAAAGAGGCTTTTCCATCGCTGGAATTCTGATAAGTTATTGCGTCCAGAGAAAGGATTTTTGATAAACCCAGCTGAAAGGCATTTTGGATATCATAACTGCAGTTTGAATCATTGCATTTATAGTTCATGGATAAATTGTCTTTGTAATACAAATCACCGTAATTTCCTTCTGCAATTCCTGAATAAACTATATTTTCGTTTGAATTTATTTTTTGCGTGGAATTAATTTGCAAATCAACGAACATAGGATATGTTTCAATATTGCACTTTCCATATCCCACTTTAAAATAACCATCTCCATTCCAGTTGCTTCCCCAGCTATTTTTTACAATCCAATAATTCCCTGTGTTGTTATAACCTGCAATAACTACTGCATGATTTAAACTGCCTCCTGGATTTGTGCAAGTATAAACTCCATCAACAAAACTTCCTGCCATATAAATTCCTGCTATTATTGGCCCTTTTGTAACAATATAATTCTTCATATCCTGTTGGGTTAAAGGAACATATCCATAATTGTCTATTTTCCATAATCTCTTATCAAATGAAGAACATTTATTTGAGCAGGAACTATCGCTTGCAGTATAAGAAAAACAACCTTCATCTGTAATTCCTGAATTATTCATATAATTAAGGGGGTCTTCAAGCGTGGCTCCTTCACATCCGCCTGCTCCACTATAAAACCCATAAGGAACTCCGCATGAAACTAAATCCTGTTCTGACAAATCTACATCAAAATTAGAATCATTTCTTGCTATTTTAATTTCTGATTCCACATCTCCAACAGTTGCAAATGCCCAGCAGCTTCCGCATGCTCCCTGATTTTTTACAGAGCTAACCCAATTAAAGCCATTGTAATTCCTCCAGTCAAAATTTGGAGGAAGCTCGGCATTAAAAGAGCCAATTGCATTTCCTGTTAACAAGACTCTTATCATATTTGCAATCATCCTTTTTATTACATTTGAAAAAGAAGAAAATTTTTTTATTTCATCAGAAGGCAATTTATCTGAACTCAGTTTTTCTGAAAAGTTCATCAAATCAGTTACTGATTTATTAACACTCAATGGTTCTTTCTTATTTGCAGAATTATCGGTAATGCACGCAGCATATTCTTCAGAATAAGCATTTTTTCCATCATTGATTGTCTTTGTTGAATATCCATTTTTTGCACAGTAAGAATATTGCTGTCCTATTTTTCCCTCAAAGAAATCCCAGGCATTCAATTTGACATTTTCTGATACTTCACAAATCCCAACCTCCCCATCCGGTATGCTATTTGAAATATAATTATAGCCTAAACTCTCACAATAAACAGCAGAAGGGTTTGATAGGGCAGAAATAAAATTTATTAGAATAATAAAGAATAATCCAAAAAGAAAAATCATCAACCCCTTTTTCATTATCTATTAAAATAAATTAATCTTAAATATTTATCTTCTCAATAATTTTTCCACCAAACATATCTTATAACATTAAAATATTTACAAAGTATAAATAAAATCGCAATCAGTAAAGGAGGAATTATTGTTTATATATGGAGCCCAGAAATTGCAAAGAGATTTATGAAGCGAAAGAGGTATTAAAAGATGATTAAAACTTTACTTTGCTTTCTCGTAATATCTTAATCATTAATTCGATAAAAGGTTTAAGGTTTCCATCAATAGTAGCCTTGTGCAAAGATTCATAATAGTCAAATTTTATTTTGCTTGGAATATTAATCATGGGATATTTATTTTTATGGAGTATAAAATTCATTAATAATCTTCCAACCCTTCCATTTCCATCAACAAAGGGATGTATAGTCTCAAATGCAACATGAAAATAAGAGGCGATAATAAATGGATGCAGTTTTTTCTTATTTTTTGAATACCATGAAAGCAAGGATTTCATTTCTTTAGAAACTTCTTCAGGTTTTGAAGGTATCCAATTTCTTCCTCTGATAAATACCTGAACATTTCTATAACAGCCCATCTGGTCATTTAATTCTTTTCTTAAGGTGTTTTCAACAACTATCTTATGCAATTGGCATATAAACTCTTTAGTTAAATCATCCTTATAACTTAACATTCTGTCAAATGCTTTTTTATGATTAAGAGTTTCGTTAATCTCTCTTAAAGATCTAGATTTAGGAACAATTTTTTCAAATAATAAAAACGAAGTCTCTTCAAGACTTAAGGTATTTCCTTCAATAGCAGTCGAATCATAAGTAAATAAAGAAACAAAAGATTCATACCTGTTATTCTGAGAGGTTTTTGGCTCTTTTTGAAACTCCTCTTTAATCTTATTTAGAGTTTCAATTTCTTCTCTTGCCAAAAGACTTGATAAAATAGAAAGCTCTTTGTCTGCATTTTCTTCTTTATTTTTTAGTTCTTTTTTCTCTAAATCAGCGCCAAGATAAACTCTTTTTTTTTTGAATTTACTCCCCATTCTTATATTCAAAACTCGGTAATAATATTTCTTCCCATTTTTTTCCTTAATTTCAGTATATACCATAATATTCTTACGGGCACAGATTATTTAAATCTTTCTAATTAGTGCCCGTAAAATGGGGGCACAAATAATAGATATTCATGGTTGATGTGCCCACCCCACCAGTTTCTCTTCATACTCAAAAAAAGAATAGAAATATTTAAAAATTTCATTCAATATATGTTTATATGAAGCGTACACTTGCAGCTTTAGCAATGGGAATTGCATTGGTTACAGCACCAATTCCTGTTAAAGCAGAGCCTACAACATTATCTATAGGAGTATCTTCTCCCTGTCATGGACTTCTTGCATTAAGGGAAGTCTTAGAATGGGGACATATGGGGATACAAGCAGATGTAGGAATAGGCTTTACAAGCATTGATTTTAGATATAAAAAGAAATTATCTCATTCTGTAAATGTGTATGGCTATGCAGGAGTTATTGGAGTTTCCCCGTGGATATATGCCCTTGCTCATGGTTCTGCTGACGAGCCTTTTTTTGGTTTGGATTTAGGAGGAGGAGTGGAAGTAGGCAGAAAAAAAGGATTATCTTTGGGAATAGAAGGAGGATTAATTATACCAATACCTTCAGAATTAGATTCAGGATTTTTCAGAGTTGATGTTAATTTAATGTACAGAATTCCATTAAAGAAATAATTTACTATTTTTATATTATGTTTTTAAAAATCTCCAACATTAAAACCTATTAGTCTTTTCTCCGTTATTCTTTGCCTCAAACAGAAAACGATAGCCGCCTGTTATGCTAACCATGCCCTTTACATTTTGGCTTGTTGGTAGGAATGTATAGCCAACCCTTGCATTAATTCTGTCAAACAATGTTGCGCCAAGGCTTACGTCAATGCCAACTGTTGAGTTTCTTATATTGTCATGAACGTCAAATTCAGGAATGTCTATTGTTGAAAATTCATTTAAGAAATTTACTCCTACTGACACATATGGCTTTACCTTCGCGTCAGGCAAAAATATTTCGAATGGGCTGAAATTAAGAGTCACTCTCGGCAACAGACTGTCTGTTTTTATATACTCTGCTGATGACTGAAAATAATCTAGCCCTGCTTCAATTCCTATTCCTACTTTTTGCAGGTAAAGTCCATAGTCTGCACCAGCTGAAAAAGAGGCATTATAGGGCTGTTTCTCTGCTGCAACAGGAATTACTGCTCCTATTTTTGGCTCAACATAATGCACCATAGACGCGCAGCCGCCAATTGCAAGAGATGCAAGGCCAGCTAAGGCAAGCATTTTTCCTTTCTTAAATATTGATTCTAATTTTTGTTTCATTTTTATTTACCATACAAATTTTTTAGCCAGTTGGATATATTGATTGTTTCATCTCTGAACATTTTTCGATTTTCTTCTGAATATTTCTTATTGGTTGAGATAGAATTTAAAAAATTAATCATATCTTCATAAGCAACTTTACCATCATATGTTCCCTTGTTAACTTCTACAAGCCTTTTCAGATTAGTATCTTCAATATTCTTGCTTAGCTCAGGATGGTTCATGCTAATCCAAGAAAAAGCCATTAATTTATCAGCAGTAGAATCAAATGTTTTTGCTCTGTTCACAACATTTAATCCAAAGTCATTTGTTGCATAAAGACCATTTTCATTCAACTTTACTCCCTTAAAACCATTGCCATAAAGAGAACATAATGCATCTAAATCAGAAACCTTTTCTTCAGCAGCTTTTCTGAGGAGTATTGAAGACAAAATTAAATTAGTAGAAGGGTCAAAGGTATTATTTGTTATCTCTGCTCCTGGAAATTTATACCCTAATTTTTTATCATTATATAAATCTCTAGCCCATTTTTCTGATGATTGAGAAAGTCCTCCCAATCCCTTATCCCCAGTGAGTCCAACAGCAGTCGGATCAAGAATTGATTGAGCTAAAATAGTTTGCAAAAATTCCTTATAATCAGTTGAATAAAAAGAAGATAATCTTTTTAGAATACCATCAATAGGAGCATATCTAGCCAATAAAACATTCTCCCACGGAGATAAATTATTCAGGCCCTTAACCAAATAGTCTTGTTGTTCCCCGCTTAAATCATTAAATTCTTTAAAGCGATCATCAAGGGATTTTCCAGTTAAAAATACAGAGCCCATTGATCCTTTCTCTGCTACAGCATTTGTTAATTCTGGGGTTGTGTTTTGTGGGGGTAAAGATCCACAGCCAATTGCCAAAGATGCCAAGCCTGCTAAAGCTATTATCTTCCCCTTCTTCATTATAGATTCTAATTTTTGTTTCATTTTATTTTAATATATAATTTTTCATAACTTTATATTTAAACATTCTTATGTTATAACCATTGTATTTTAACAATTACTTCCTAATATCCATATTCGTCTGCTTTTACTTGATAAAAATGGTTTATTTTTCATTTTTCCTCTGTATAGTGGGGGTAGGATTTGTTCCCTCTCCTGCTTTATAGTCTATTGGGAATTGCGTTAATATAGTAAAATCCACCCAATAGATACTGTAAATCGGATTATTAGTAGCAGTTCTTATGCTATTTGTTATCTGCAAAGCTGCTTCTCCATATCCATACGGAGCTGGTCCTAATGCTATCCACCAAGCAGGATTTTCTCCGCATTCCGCGTCATAGCCGAACTGATAAGCTACCTCAGAGCCAGAAAAGTAATTAGCCCATGCTACATACTCTGCCACAGCTTCATTCTTAGAACTAAATCCGCATGTATCTGTAAGATATGTTATCCCGCTTATATTTCTTGGAAGTCTTGTTTCATCATAATGTTTTAATGTAACTTTATAAGACGGATTAACTGCTTTGATAGCATCTCTGAATGATTTAGCTTCTGCTGGACTCATAACTACATTTCCAGTTTCACCTTTATACCATTCATTATCAAGTCCGAATCCTTTTACAGATGGATGATTTTTATATTTGTTAAGAATTTTAGTTGCCAGTAGGTTAATATTCGCATTTCCTGGTTCTATTCCAAGAATAATATCAAGCCCTGCTGCATCAAAAGCTGTGAGCATGACTTCAGGATCTGCTTGAACACCTGCTAAATCATAACGCACACCATTCATAGTTCCAAGTGTGCTTTGTAACTGAGAAGGCATGGCTGTCGTTAAGCCTGTGTCAATATAGCCTACAGTATATATACCGCCTGGTTGAGAGTCTGGGAACTTAAGAGCCATTCCTTTTGCTGCTTCAATATAGTAAGCAGAATTACTTTGCACTACTGCTGTTGGGTTTTCTATACCATAATTGGATGTTCGCCAGCCTGCGACTTGTGGTTGATTTGAACCAACAGGTTCATTTCGATAAATCGCACAGCCAATAGCCAAAGATAACAAGCCTGCTAAAGCAATCAATTCTAATTTTCGTTTCATATCAAATAATTACTTCCTAATATCTATATATTGCTACTTAATAAAAAGGATTTGTTTTTTATTTTATTGCCACACGCAATAATCTTTGCATACTCCAAAATTACATACTGTCTTGCAACTTTGTACTTTACATCTGCCGTCAATGCATCCCCCGGTACATGTTTCTTTTAATTTAAGGCTAGTTGAATCTGAGCAAGATGAACTTGATATTCCGGGGTTGTTACATGTATAAGTTATAAAATTCTGCCAGACATTCTCACTCTGGCATGTTGTTGCATCACTAGTATAAGCATCAGTTCCACATTCGCTGTTCGCTAAACAAGCAATTGTTAAATGAGAGCATGATGACTGAGGCGTTCCTGGGTTATTGCAAATATCTTGTGTATGGGCGTTTGAATCGTCACATTCCGCATTTGAATAACATCTAATTAAATTTACAAATAATGTTTTTATGTTTTCTGAATCAGTATAATTAACACATCCTGTTGCACTGTAATTATAAATATAAGTTCCTACATCTAAAATTGCTGTGTCACTTACTGAAAAGCCACTGCCAATGCTCACAGCACCGTTGCCGAGATGTACAGCAGTTCTGTATAAAATAGGAGAACAGCCTGCGTCTCCGTTAGTAATTCTTCCAGCATAATTTGATGGTGTAAGATAATTTATTGGAGAAGTTAAAGTTACAACATAATTGAGGGCTGCTTTATTTATAACAATAGACTTGCTATTTGAACCTGCAGTGTAATTAGCATTTCCTGCAGTAGAGTAATTAAAGGCTATTGTTCCTGCTCCATAAACCGCATTTGCCTTATCTAAAGAGCAAGTTAATTGAGGCACACATCCGCTTCCAGCTACATCTGTAAGAGTTCCGTAAGTTATTGGACTTGTTCCTGTGATTGTTAATGCTGGTACTGCTTTATTTATTGTGAAATTGGAAGTAATTGAACTTGCGTTGTAATTAGCCGTTTTATTTACAGAGCAATTAAATGAATAGATATTTGCTCCCAAATTCAATGGGATTCCAGAAGTTATAATATTTCCATCCATCTTCAAAACTGCAATTCCATCTCCGCTTGTAACAGAACAATTTGGAATTATTACAGTTCCATAGTTTTGTGGTGAAGCTGCATTAAATGTTAATGAAATTTGAGAAGATGTTGCTTGCACTATTACTGTTTTGTTATTAATACTTGCACTTGCAGACCAGTTTGCTCCTCCTGTAGTATTATAAACATAATTATATGTTCCTGCTTCTAAAATAGATGTATCTGGATTTGAAACTTCTATGTTATTTCTAAAAAGTTTGTAAAATACATCTGTGTCTCCTATATTAGTTTCAGTTCCTGTCACATTTACAGCAGTTCCATAATTAATAGGAGATGTTCCTGAAACAGATCCCAAAGGAGTTGCCTTGGATACAGCAACAAGGTAAATTGTTGAATTTAAACTGTTTAAAGTGTCATTTATTGTAACATTTATATAATAATTTCCTGGTGCTATATTCGGTGTTGAATTTGTCAGTAATCCATCCGCATTTATGCTGAATAAGGTTGTCCAGTTTATTGCGTAAGTTCCAAATGCTATATCATCTGTTGCATTGAAATCAACTCCAAAACCCTGTGTATAATTTATATTGGTTGCTGGTGGAATTGTAGTAAAATGAGGAGGTATATCTATTGTAAAACTTACAGAACTCCAGTTTACATTATTGGAAGTATCATTTGCATATACTATTACATTATGCTTTCCTTGGCTCCATATAACTGCTGTTATATTAGTTGAACAACTTGCTAAAGAAGTATTTACAGCAAAACTATCGTTAGAGTACCAGCATGCAGACAATCCATTCAAGTCTGAAACAGCGTAGTTAATATCTAATCCGGAATTTGATGAATTGGTGTTATTAACAGGAGAGATTATCATTACTGCTGGTTTGGTTGTATCTATTGTTAGACTGTTATTTGGAGAAACATAATTATTTCCCGCAACATCAAATAGGTTATAAAACCAGGTATATTTTCCTTCTGTGAATAAATTAACTACAATTCCTATTATTGTGTTTAAAATACCCCCACCATAAGAAACTGTTGTCTGATTGACTGTGTTTCCTGTTGAATTTATTACGTTCAATGTTGCATTTTGTATTCCAAGATTGTCTGATATATTTGCTGTGAAATTGTTTGAAGTTGATTTTGAGTATGAGTTATTTGCTGGAACAAGGAGTGTTGCATTTGGAGCTGTTATATCTACTGTGAACCTAATACTGCCCTTATTTACATTATTCATACTATCATTTGCCCATATATCTACCTTATTAATTCCTTCAAGCCATGTAACTCCGGTAATATTTGCACAGCCTGAAAGAGAATAATTAACTGCCCCTGATGTATTCGAATACCAGCAAGAACTTATTCCAACTCCTGCATCAAAAGCAGTATAATTAACATTTATCTGCTTGTTTGATGTGTTTGTGTTATTTGAAGGATAAAGTATCAAAATTGAAGGAGGAGTTGTATCAATTCTAAAAATTACACTTGAAGAATTGACATTATTAGACATATCCTTCGCCCAAACAGTTACATTGTGCTGTCCTTCAGCCCATATAACATTTGTTATATTCTCTCCGCAAATAATTGAATTAATTGAATTATTTATAATATAACTATCATTAGTATACCAGCAACTTACTAAATTAGTATCATTTACTGTATAATTTATGTCAAGATTAACATTAGTTGTGTTTATATTATTTAATGGAGATGTTATTTGAATATCAGGAAATATTATATCTGTTCTATAATCAATTGCCTCTCTCTGAGTATCATTTCCAACATACCAATAATAAGAAGTCCAAGTAGCATTGACAAACAAATCTTGCAATCCATCTGTTGCATTTGGAGTTGTTACATTGACTTGCCAACCTTTATTTGTATAAGCAAATTGCTTTCCACCAGAACTGCTAGTTGCATTAACTGTAACTGATACATAATCAATCCCGATAGATTCTCCATCATCTAACCCGTCTCCTTCAAGCAATAAAACTAATTGCCCATTTTGAATTATATCTGAAAATCCACTTGTAAATATTGTTATTTTTGTGGCTTCAGGTCTTGTATCCGGTTGTGCAAATCTCTGCCATTCGTGTGCTGCAAAATTTGCAATAATAAATGCTACATCTTCTGATGTACTGCTACTATCTGCTTTTGCTTCTGCTGTTATTTTTATAGAAGTAATAGTATTCACATCTTCTGGAATTGTAAAATTAAATCTCGCCCAAGGCTCTCTATCTCTTACAAAAAATCCTCCACTTACAGTAAGTATGCAATAATTATTATTTGATGTTGATGTGCTTGTATAACAACCAGAATTCTCTGTTCCATCCCATGCATCATTCCATGCAGGAGCCTGTGTTAAATCACTGTCTGTTACTTTAGTATATATCTTGCTTGCACTATATGTATTATTTGTCTTAACGACAGAACTTGAGAGTATTGTTGCAGGCTGTCCTCCAATCACTACATCATTTATAGCTACTCCACTTATTACATTTAGTATATTTAAACTTGAACTATTTAAAAAATTAAAATAAATAGATAGATTACTTCCATTTGCAGCAACTACTGGGCTTGCTGTTGTTGGACTTGTTATGTTCAGAAAAACATTTACAACATAAGGCGGATGCACTATATAATATCTCGTAGGTGAAGAAAAACCATAAGTTCCATCATTTCCATAAGCCCACCAGTAATACGGATAAGTTCCAGAATTTAAGAAAATTTCTTTGTGGTAAAGATTATTATCCCATGTTGCTCCTGTAATTGTCCCATTGTTTCCCTTTCCAGAACTGTCATAAGCAATGCTTCCTGAGTTTTCATTAAATTTAGAATTTATTTGCTGGCCATCAGAATAGTCTATATAATACTTAAAATCAGCAAGAGTAGTATAGCTAGTTATTGCAACCCTTCTCATTCCTATTGGATTTCCTCCCGTATATATTTTGTTTGTAGATTTAAATATGAAGAAATCTTCATCTCCTTCAATTCCAGCATGTTCAGGATATGCAGAATATCCAGAGCATATACTATAATATTTTCCGCACTCTGCGTCTGTTACAACATTAGAAATATCATAGGGGTAAATAAAAGTAGTAACATTTACTCCCACTAAATGATTTTGTATGTAATTTTTACTATCACTAAATTCCTGTAGTAGATTAGTGTCTTCTGATAAATTAAGCATGTCTTGGTGAGTATAAGAATGAGATGCTATTTCCCATCCATTATTAGATAGAACTTGTAATTGTGTAAAATTCATAGCCCCCTCTTCCTCTCCTGACCCCTGAGCACCCTCTAATGCATACCCATAAACTGCTACAACTCCAACATAACTATAATTATCCATTATTGGTTTAGCATTTTTATAAACACTATACCAGCCATCATCAAAACCTATTATTATTGGTTTTTCTGGAATTGTTCCAATGCCTTTTGTCCAACTATCCCATTGCTGATATGTTATTGTCTTATATCCACTATCATTCAAAAATTTCATTTGTGCAGCAAAATTAGCTTTGTTTACTACTTCCTGTGCGCCCATATCGTTATAAATTCTGTGATAAGATATAACAGGAATAGACTCCCCCCAATTCTTTTCATTATAAATTCTCTGAACTTGAATCGGGTTTAAACTTTTATTATAAAATGCAAAATTATCTACTGAACCAGTGAAATTATTAAAACCATTGCCATATCTTTGTCCAATTCTTAAATTAGCAGTTCCACTTACAGTAGGATTTGTTCTATCAATATTTGTAGAAGTTAGTTTATCTCCTCCATCTATTTGCAAGGAACAACTTGTATCATTAATATATTCTGCATAAACAAAATATGTTTTTCCGGCAACATAACGAGCTTCTCCATTTACAGGACCTGTAGCTATAGTACAATACGGAGTAACTCCTCCAGCTCTTTGATAAATATAAAATGCAATATTTCCTCCATTATCAAACTGCAAATCATATTCATTATTGGGAGTTATACCCACCTTACTTATAACAGACATTGTTTTATTAGTAGACATTGGTGTAATTAAGGCATAAAAAGAAATACTTGAATTAATAACTCCTTTATTTGTAGAAAACTGCGCATTATTTCCATAATCTACATAATCCCCGCTGCCATCAAAATCCAGCCAATTATTATTGTCAACACCATAATTCTTTCCTCCGATTGATATTCCCACACTTCCATTCGTGCCTGTTATTGAAACATTAAAGCGTGCAATTCCGCTTCCAACCAATGTTCCACTATTATCCGAGAGATTTGAGAAATTTAGAGGAAGGGATTCTGCTCCTGCTAAAATAGTAACTCCTGATAATGCAGGCGTTAAACTTCCTCCACTGCTAGAAGCTCCGCCTCCTCCGCCTCCTCCGCCCCCATCAGAAGGAGTAGTTCCTCCAGAAGTTCCACTTCCTAAAGAGGAATAATTTTTTATTTTGTTTAGATTTGCATTAGAGGCTATGGTATTGGAATGTATGCTTGGATTTTTCTGAAGAGCTCCCGTGCATATTACAGCGACAAGAATTATTAATACACTAAGAGTAATAGCAGATAGCAAGATTACATTGCTTTTCTTAAACTCTTCCCTCATTTTTTGCCCCTCATAGAAAATGAAATTATTTTTTCCTTTTTATATTCTATTGTTTTTTAATATATATTTTTCTGACATTAACTTCTTGAATATTTTTTATTTTCTTCTGAATATTTATCGTCGTCATTTTCTCCATTTCCTGTTATTTGTAATCAGGTCCTTTACAAATTTTCCTGAAGTGTATAATTCTGAAAAAAATGTAGCCAGCCTTAATGGTTCAGCATATATTATATCAGCAACAGATTTCAAACGATAGCCTTTTTGAGCAGTACAAAGATTAATCGCTGCATAAGATGCTATCTCAAATCCAATAGCCCCCAGAACAACCTCATAATTTCCAGTTGCGGCAAAATATGCCAGGAGAGCAGGATAAGTTATTTTCTCCAGCAGGGGAAAAAGTATGCTGGCTCCCATAGCTTTTTCATATTCTCCTTTTGTTGTGAACATCTTAAATGCATTCTTTCTGAAATAAAATGAGCTTTGTATAAATGAAGAATTCCACATGTTATTTTGCCTGAAATATTTTGACATTTTTGGCTCAGCAGTTTCCATATGAACTGATGGCACGTAAAAATTGCACCTTCCTCTTTCTCTAATGGCAAAGCCTAAGAAAATGTCTTCACTGCTTGTTAGATTATCTCCAAGTGTCTTTTCATATTCTGAAAAAATGCTGCCAAGTAAATCAGTATCATACATCACACCACATCCAACAGGAAAAGTTGTTGTTCCATAAAGACCCATTTGCCCTCTTTTCATAAAATTCTGATCAAATGAGTATAAAGCAGCTCTGTGCGCAATTACCATTCTATCAAGAAAACCCAGTTTTGTTTTAGGTTTTGATGCTTTAACTATCTCTTCTAAATCCTGATTTAAGGAAGCTCGCTGTGCAATTATTATTTTATTAAGTAAGCCAATGTTTGTATTTGGTTCTGATGTTTTAGCCATCTCTTCTAAGTCTTGGCGTTGAGAATTATCTTTTTCAGAAAACATCTCTATAACAAATCTTTGGTATGCTGCTTCAACGCCTTTTGGCCTTATTGGCTTGACTATTCCGTAAGCACTGCCGACTTTAGAATTACTAAACTGAGCAGCAAGAGTTGAAACATAGTTAGTGTCTGTTAGATAAGTATCTGCATCTAAGATAAAAGTTAAATCTCTGCCGGGTCTTTCTTTCATAGCCATTTTTATAGAAGGAGTCTTGCCCGGTTCTTTATTATCTAAAACTATCGTGTGGTATTCTTCTGGGAAGGATTTGGCAAGTTTTTTTGAAACTTCATAAGTTCTATCAAAACTTAAATTATTCACAACTGTTAATTCTAAATTTTTATAATCTTGGCTTAATAAAGAACCAAGAGCATAAGGAATTCTTTGCTCTTCATTTTTTACAGGTATAATCACATGAACTTTTTTTTCTAAATTTGGATCAGGTTCATGATATTTTACTTTCTTAATCAACCCTGCTATTGATAAAGGAATCTGTGAACCAGGAAAATAAATTAATAGCGCCATTTTGTTTTTTTACAGATTATTCCTTATAAAGATTAATGTCTTCTGGCATATTCTATGCACTGAATCAACCCCTCATTTAGGTTAGTCTCTGATTTTATCCCTGTTGCATTCAGAATTTTTGAAGCATCGCCCATTTTATGATATAAATCAGCCGGCCTTCTTGGTTCAATAAACCTGATTCTGCTTTTTGACTTGGTTAAATCCCTTATTATATTAGCCAAATTCAGCATAGTTACTTCTGTCTGGGTTCCTATGTTAAAAACTTCGCTTTTATACTTGCTATCTGTCACAGAAAGAGTCATTTTTACTGCATCGTCTATATAAGTCAGGTCTCTGGTCTGGAAGCCATTGCCATGAATTATAATATCGTGGTTATTTAGCGAAGAATTAACAAAATTGGGAACGCAATAGCCATTTAATGTCTGTCTTGACCCATATACATTAAAATATCTTACAGATACTCCGGCCATTTCTGTTTCTTTGCTGATTTTTTCCAGTTGTAATTCAGCGCCATATTTTGCCCAACCATAAACAGTATCAGGAGTGAATCTGTCATCTTCTTTCATTGGCAATCTGTCCTGAGGAAATTTGCCATATATTTCAGAACTCGAAGCAAAAAGCAAAACTTCTATTCCTGCTTTTGCAGCAATATTAAACAAATCAACAGATGCAAGATAATCAGTTTCGCATACTTCTGTATCTTTCTTTAAAATCCTGTCAACTCCAACTTCTGCAGCCATGTGGTATACAATTTCTTTTTTCTTAATTGTTTTTTTTATAAGGTCAGAGTCTCTTATATCTCCTTCAATAAACTCTAAATATGAAAGAACACTTTCCAGATTGTTTAAAGAGCCTGTTGAAAGATTATCAAGAACAGTAACTTTACTATTGCCTTTTACAAGTTCCTTTACTATGTTTGAGCCTATAAACCCTGCACCCCCTGTAACTAAAATATTTTTCATATACCTCTTATTGTTCGTCCATCTTAATAGCATAATCTACAAACGTAACTGACTGTGGCATTCCCATAGCCTTAAGAATCTCCCAATTTGTTCTGACACAATGCCCATTTATTTTGTTATCTTGTATTCCAATTTTTCTATTAAATATTTGTGGGGGCATTAAAACAGGCCTGATTACATTAGGCTTGCCAAGTTTTGCATAACCTTCATTATAACTCTGATTAAATCTTGTATAAACATTATCAAAGTCTAATCCATGTTCTCTGCATAACTCGAAGACTTGTTTTGCAAATAGTATGTTCCATCCATAATAGCTTGTATCAAGAATTTTTCCCATCTCTGTTTCTTCAGGGCTGTTAAAAGTCGCATGCCTTATATTGAGAGCATCAAGATACTCTTCTGCTAATTTTGCTGAAAGCCCGTCTATGGGTCCTATTTCATTTTCAAAAGTTCTGATTCCCTTGTCAATATCTGGATGAACTCCCCTTACAGGAATATGCACCATAGGCACCTTGGTAAGATTGTACAAGTTTCTTGTTGAACCAACTTTACATGAAGTGTTAACAATAACCAGATTAGGATTGTACTTTCTTATGGTTTCAGAAACAACTTTTTCAAACCCATCTACAAATGGTATGCAAACATGAAAAACACTTCCTCCCTCTTCTTTCTTATCTATCCTTTTTTCCCTGTTTCCCTTGAGGTCAATTCCTGTGATATCAAAACCATTATTTTCTGAAAGAACCTTAAACCAAGAAGAACCAACTTCTCCCAACCCCATTATTACCCCCTCTTTTATTTGCATTAAGATTAAATTATAAATTTCTTTAAAAATATAATTGTCTTATGGACGATATTTTTTGTCACCACTCTCTCTTGGTACTAGTTTATAATAATTACTGCATCTTGACATTAATTACTCTCGAGAAGAGAAAAAATTTATTAAATTATCTTACAGATATCTTTAAAGAATCTAAAATTTTTATCAATGAATTAATATTTCTTTTCTTTCCTTCATCTCTTAATTCTCTTTGTGAATTCGTATGATAACTATGGTTTTTTATAAGATTAAAAGTATTTGTATACCATTGTTCATCAGACATTTTTATCCCATAGTTTTCAAGTTCTTTTCTTAATAATTCTCCTTTCTCAAAGAAATCTTTTCTCCCTAAATTGTCTAAATCTGCATCACAGATTATTTTTTGCAATCCTGTTTCTGGATTTTGTGGCATTTTAGTTGAAAGTATCATTCCATAAATAGTTTCTATTTCTTCTGAAGAATATTCATAAGTTGGGAGAATAGATTTTGCAAATAAACCGCCCCTTTCTTCATGATTATTATATGTAAATAAAAGACCAACATCATGTAACAATGCTGCAGTTTTCAAAAGATTATATTCCTTATTTCTACTTTCTATCCCCTCTGAAACAGCAATCCTTGAAGCCGCACTAATAACATCTTCATAATGATCAGTATTGTGATATTCAAGTTTCTTTGGAAGTTTTGAAAGTTCCTTTTCTGCAATTCTAAATATCTCTCTCTTTAATATTTCATACCTTGAATCTTGGTTTTCCATAACTTTTTATAATAATTTTATTTATAAATCCTTCTATTTTGTAACTACTATATAGTTATATCTTTAAACGGCTTTACCCGAAAAGTAACCGAAAAAATTGATGGTTACCCAAGAAATCCGGCTTAAAAAAGATTTATAAGCCCAGATATTACAAAAATATTATGAAAAGTTTAATACAAAGAGTTGTGAGTGGAATTGGGAAAAGGGTAATTCCTTTAGCATTAGCAGGAGCAGGAATTATAGGATGTGCTACTTATTCAACCCCTTTAAAACCCTCTGCAGAACTTGATTCTATAGAACCAACTACTTCGAATCATTCAGAAACTGATATGACTAATTTGATAGATTTGGGAAACGGATATTTTGCCAGAACCGACAAAGCAGCATGGGATATTGACTTGATAGCTTCTGCTCTTCTTAATGAAGTCATTCTAAAAAAAACAGAGAATAGATATACTAAGAGAATTACAGGGTTATATGCTAAAGAAGAAGCCTGGAACTCCACTTTTAATCAATCATGCAAATTTGCTGACGCTAATAAGGATTATATTTTAGAAGAAGATGAAGTTAGAGAATTGTTAGACTTGACTTATGAATCTATTCAGAAGCGTAATAATGAAATTATCTGGGTAGAAGAAGAATAATTAATAATTCTTAAATAAGATAAGTTTTCCCCTCTCATCTCTCAAGAATAAAGTGTCTCCTGTTGAAGTCCAGACATATTCTTCATCATTCCAGAACAAAACATTTTCTGTGTTTGTTTTGTTCCCAACAATTATCTTGACTTCTTTTTCTGTTTTCAGCACAAAACTCTGAAAAATAAATTTTTTTCTTCCTTCGTCTTTAATACTCCAAGCATTAAGATTGCAGTCAAAACTGCAATTATTATATAAAACAACAGTCTGATTCTTCACATTTAGCTCTTTTAGTTCAATGCAATCAGCACACTCATCATCAGATTTCTCGCACAAATTAACCTCTTTTGCAATGCACTCGTTCCATGCTTTTTCTAACCGATTTGTATATTTGTCATTATTATATATGTAAGTGTTTCCAAGCCCATTTCTTACTAATTCAAGATTGATGTTTTTTTCTCCTATTAATATATAAGCCAAGGTTCTTCCATATTTGTCATACTTATCTCCAATGTATTCTAACTTAACTGTTTTATTCAGTGTTAAATTGCTAAGAAGCTCCTTTGCTTCTTGATAATATTTCTCCCCTCTTTCAGGAGTATTAATTCCGAGCAATCTAACATGAGTATCATTATTAACAACAATGGTGTCTCCATCAATGACTCTTTCCACAACTCCAAATTCGCTTTCTTCCAAAAATTGTGCGAGTTTGTTATCAAGAAACCTGTAATTAATAGCAAAAAGCAAGAGTATCAGAAAAACAAGCAGAAATACATTTCTTTTCTTATTCATACATTTTATTACCACAATCAATTTAAATAAATTTTTGCAGTTTACTTTATGGAAGGGGTGATATTATTAGCAGATCCGAAATCAAACTGTTGGAATTTTGCGGTTAAGATAAAAGATTATATTAAAAACCAAAAAGGAGCAGATGTTCCTCTTGAAGAAGTTTCTATAACTCACTTTAACAACGGAGAGATAGACATGTATGTGCCGAAAAATGTTCGGAGAAAAGAAGTTTATTTTATACACGATTCTGCAAAAAATCCTCGGGATTGGTGGACAGAACTTCTTTTATTGAAAGATTTGCTTTTGAACGCATCTGCAGAAAGTGTTACATTTGTTCTTCCGGATTTATTGTTTAGCAGAAAAGACAAAAAAGAAAAACCGCATGTTCCTATTTCAGCAAGAGCATTAGCAACTTCAATCTCTTCAGGATTAAGAAGAATAATTACAATGGACTTGCACGCAGACCAGATTCAGGGATTTTATCCTGCAAACTGTCCTGTAGATAATCTTCACAGTTTTCCGGAAGTTGTGAGATACATTGAAAAACACCCAATATCAGATTCCAATAATTTGATAATAGTTTCTCCTGACGCAGGAGGTGTAAACAGGGCAAGAGCATTTGCACAAAAACTCGGAATTCAGCATCCAATTGCTTTCATTTACAAAAGAAGAGACAAGCCAGGAGAAGTTGCAGAAATGAACCTTGTTGGAGACGTAAAAAATTCAGAAGTTTTGATTGTAGACGATATTATAGACTCTGGCGGAACTTTATGCAATGCAGCAAAATTATTGAGAGAAAATGGAGCATTAAAAGTGCATTGTTATGGAACTCACGGAATTTTTTCAAAAGGGACTCCTGTTTTATGCAATAGTTTTGACAGGGTTATGGTGAGCAATACTCATTACAGAGAAAATTTAGATTTAAGCGGAGTTGAAATAATTGACGTCTCGCCTGTTTTTGCAGAGGCAATATACAGAGCACAAAACGGGCTTTCTATTTCTAGTTTGTTTGAGTAAGATTTGATTAAAGTTATGTGCGGGTGATAGGATTTGAACCTACGCAGGCACTAAGCCACAGGATCTTAAGTCCTGCCCATTTGGCCACTCTGGCACACCCGCAGAATGTACTATCTAATAATATTTTCAAATATATTTGACTTAAAAAGCTTATTGAAATATATTTAGCACGATAAAACTTAAATATTTTATTAGTCTTGCAATAAAATGTCATTCCATCCTTATACTTCCTATACTCCTGAATCTTCTCAAAAACATCTTGAAATTGAGAGGAAAAGGCAAGAACTTTTAGAGGAGAGAACAGAATGCCTTGTCAGAAGAACAAAAAATCCGCCTTCTCTCAAAGATATTAGCAAGATGGTATCGGAGATGGATTTAATCGCAGCAGTGCATGAAGAACTTGTTCTAAAACAGATGCAAAAAGCAGTTAATGCCCACGATTCAAAAAACTTTTGGAAAAATCATGAACGTTTTTCTGAATTTATTGATTTAGATAATCCTCTTGTTGCTTCTGAAAAAGCAAGTCTCGGTTATCAATATGGACACGCATGGTTTTTGAATAATAGCAGATGTTATGCACCCAGATTTTTGGATATCACTCCAAAGCAATTGGAAGAATATCGCTTAAAAAACTGGAAAGCCCATAATGAATTATGTAAAGAAATGCTTCAATTTGACAGTGCTCATCGTCTTTCTGATATAGTTTTATTGCCAGTACCATTGGAATAAATCTCTCTATCAGTCATAAAAATATCTTAATCTGTTAAGCCTGATTTTTTGATATTACCCAGAATATAATCTTATTAAACTTTTATTTTATCTTCAAAGCCTCAGGAGAGAATTGAACTCCCGACCTACTGATTACGAATCAGTTGCTCTGCCAACTGAGCTACTGAGGCATTTCACGAATTTAACTATCGCCCTTGATTTGAGTGAGGTGCCGAATTGAGGCATATTTATTATTAAATGCACAAAAATATAAATGTTTAGAATTAAGAAACTTATTTCTTTTCAACAAACAAGAAACACCTGCATTTTCCTTCCAGCTCTATTTCTCCTCTGTGAAATACACAAGGACAAATAATTTCTTTGTCTTTTTCCTTATTTCCTGTCACAACTCTGCATGGGCAATAGACTTCTCCGTGTATTTCTTTATTTTTTAAAAGCCCCCTCATGATTATTTCAACTTTCTTGTTGTCGGGATTAACTTTTATCCCCGCTTTTGGAGCATACTCTTTTATATTTCTTTTTAATTCCTCTGCGTCTTTTGGCTTAAATCCTTCTATGATTTTCATAACATATAAAAATGAACATACATTATAAACTTTATGAGGGAAATAATCACAAAACTTCTAAAAAAGGCTTTCACAGAAAAAGAGATTAATCTCAACGAAAAACAAATTGAAGCATTATTGGAAATTCCTCCCTCTTCTGATTTAGGGGATTATTCTTTTCCTTGTTTTTCCCTTGCAAGGGTGCTAAAAGAAAATCCGACAAAAATCGCATTGGAAATAAAAAAGAAAATATCTTCTTCTGATTTTGTTGATTCTGTTCAGGCTGTAGGCCCTTATGTAAATTTCTTTTTAAACAAAGAAAAAATGGCTAAAGATATCATCAAAGAAATATCTGCAAAAAAAGAAAAATTTGGAAGTTCTAAATTATCTAAAACAGAAAAGACAATGATTGAATTTTCTCAGGCGAATACACATAAAGCATTCCATGTCGGGCACATAAGGGGAACAAGCATAGGAGAAAGTTTGGCAAGAATTCTGGAATTTTCAGGAGAGAAAGTAATAAGAGCAAATTATCAGGGAGATACAGGAATGCATGTCGCAAAATGGATTTGGTGCTATAAAAAATATCACAGCAGGGAAAAGCTGGAAAAAGACGAATCATGGATTGCATCTATTTATATCGATGCAGTTAAAAAACTGGCACAAAATGAAAAACTGCAGGAAGAAGTTGATGTAATAAACAGAAAATTATCTGAAGGAAAAGACAAAATTTTAAATGCTCTCTGGAAGAAAACAAGAAAACTGAGTTTGGATTCTTTTGAAAAAATATACAAAGAGTTAAACACCCATTTTAATAAATATTTCTTTGAAAGTGAGCTTGAGAAAAAAGGAAAGAGCATAGTAAATGAATTATTGAAAAAGAAAATTGCAGAAATCAGCGATGGAGCAGTTATTGTCGATTTAAAAAAATACAATCTTGGCGTATGGGTCTTATTAAGGAAAGATGGAACAGTCTTGTATTCGGCTAAGGATTTGGCGCTTGCTAAAAAGAAATTTGATGAATTCAAAATAAGCAAATCAGTGTATGTTGTTGGCGCTGCACAATCTCTTCACATGTCTCAGCTTTTCAAAACTTTAGAATTAATGAAATTCAAGGCCGCAAAAAACTGCATGTATGTTCCTGTAACAGAAGTGAGGCTTCCAACAGGAAAAATGTCTTCAAGAACAGGAGAGAATATTCTATACTCTAATTTTATGGATGAAATAACTTCTTATTCGGCGAAAGAAATCAAAAAAAGGTTCCCCTTCCTGCCAAAAGAAGAATTACAAAAGCGCGCTCTAAAAATTTCAATTGCAGCAATAAAATATTCCATGCTGAAGCAGAATACTAACAAGGTTTTGATTTTCAGCAAAGAGGACGCACTTAATTTTGAAGGCGATTCAGGAGCTTACATTCTATACAGCTATGCACGTGCCTCAAGCATATTAAAAAAAACAAACAAACAAAAAAAGCAGTTTAATATAGAAAAGAAATTGGAAAATAGTGAATTTGAATTAGTCAAAAAATTATTGCAATTTAAAGACGCAGCGGCAAGTGCGTACAAAAATATGAATCCTTCTGTGATTGCAAATTATTCTTATCAGCTCTCTCAGTTATTCAATGAATTCTATCATTCCTGTCCTGTTATAAATTCCGACAACGAATCATTCAGATTGGCTTTGGTTAGCTCATTCAGACAGGTTTTGAAAAATTCTCTTTCTCTTTTGGGAATAGAAACAATAGAACAGATGTAAACTAAAGTTATTTAAATCTTTTTTTCTTAGTGAAATAAGATTAGAAAAGGAGGTAAAATGGCAGAAAGAGCTCTTAATTTATTGAAATTTGTTGCAGGCTTAACTGGAATTATTGTATCTTTAGTAGTAGGATTTGCAATGGCTGAAGGTTCCTTAACTATCGGATTTTTGGACAGCATAGGTGCAGGAATAGTTACAGTAATTGCAGGATGGATTGTTATAATAACAACAGTAATAAGCACTGCTTTATTGTTGTTTAGAAGATAATTTTATTTTTTATCTTACTTTGCCTTCTATTATCTTAGAAATATCATGATAAAAAAAGGTTAAGAAATTCAAGGTTCTTGGGTCTATATTTCCATAATTCCGTACTAGTTGAGGATTTGTAAATGAGCCATCATTATTTCCTCTCATAGTTTTTAGTTCATACCCGCTTTTTGATTTTGTTAAATAAACCATATCTAAATATTTATCTTTATTTATATCAACAACTCTTGTTTCAAGACTTGTTTCAGGAATAAACTGAGTTATATTTTTTGGTTTTTCTGTATCTAAACTCGCGCATCCAGCTAATCCAATTGCTGCTACTGCAGTCAGTGTAAAAAGTGCTTTTTTGAATGACATTTTAATCTAAAACTGATAAATATGGTGTCTTATAAAGATTTCTGTTATCAAGAATTAATTTATTTTACAATTTTCAATTCTTTCCACATTATCTCGAACATTTGTTCTAATGCCTGAGAAAAAAATTCTGTGTTAATCCAAATTCCAACATCATAATTTGGATGGAATTTTTCATCATCAAGAAGCATAAACATCAGCTGATTGGAATCAATAATTATAAACCTCGCTTTCATCTTTCCTTCTATATCCTTAACTTCTGCAACTTTTTTGAACTCTTTTGCAATCTTCAAATTAGAAGCATCAACAGGAGCAGCAATTCTTATTCTAACTCCTCTTTTTTTGCATTTCTCCAGAGTAGGCATTACTGCTTCAAATTTTCTGTTAAGTCCGTCTCTTGTTGTCACAATCGTTATTGATTTTTCAGCCCCCCTTAACATCATGTCTAAATGATTGTATAAATTCTGTCTTCCTCTTAAGCTTCCAGACAAATCAGACGGCTCGACAAATTTTATCCCTTTTGTGAATAGAGAATTAAGTTCCTCTAAAACTTCATCAGTTCTTAAATTTTCTAATCTTTCTGTTCTCTCTTTTGCATACTTAATCAGATTTTTTTTAACTCTTTCAACAACTTCTTCTGGTTTGAGAGCAATGAATTTTATCGGCTTGCCCAATTTCATAAGAATAAATCCTTTCTTTTCCAAGCTTTCTAAGATATCATATGTCCTGCTTCTTGGTACATCAGAAATACTGCTCAATTCTCCTGCTGTGCTTGTTCCCCTTGAAAGCAAAGCAGTCCAAACTTTAACTTCATAAAGATTCAAATCAAAAATCTTTCTCAACCTGCTTAAAAATTCGTCTTTTACAATCATTGTTTTTGTTTAGGGATTTTTCTTTTTAAAGATTGTTATGATAAAAGAGTAAATTATTTGTTTCATCAGCAAGTGATTATTTTTTCACAATTGCTATCGTCCCTCTTTTATCTTTAATTTTAAAATCGATATTCTTTTTAAATCTTTCCTTGTTAGTCGTAACATTTTCAGAAAAAATTTCTAATTTAACAGAATTCGTTCTTTCTGTTAAAAATTTCCTGAATTTCTCCAGCATTTTTTTCAATTCTTCGTCGGAAAAAATGAAAAGTTCAATTTCATCATTTTTTTTCAGCCCAAGTTCTTTTCTGAATGCCTGAACCTGTCTAGCCATTTCTCTTGTATAACCCTCTGCTTCAAGTTCATATGTCATTTCAGTGTCTAATTCAACTTTATTTTCATTACTTTTCTTGAGTTCAATCTTTTTTACATTAAGTTGCCTTACAATAATTGCTTGTGATGCTGTTAAATCTCCTATAGAATGCACAATAGTTTTCGCGAGCGGCCATTTCAACCCAATCTTGACTTTATCTCTTTCTGCGAGTCCAAGTTCAATTATTTTCAATGCGTTTTCAAAATCATTTTCTAATTTCCTGTTTATTTTCTTTTTGTCTGCTTTTGGCCAATCTGTTAAATGAATACTTTCTTCACTAACAATTTTCTTTTCTCTTAAACTCTGCCAGATTTTTTCTGTTAAGAAAGGAACCATTGGCGCAGCTAATTTTAGCAGAGTAAGATAAACTTCCTGTAAAACAGATTTTGCGTTTTCATCATTTTCAGCAAGCCTGTCTCTTACCATTTGAATGTATCCTCTTGAAAAATCACTAAGCCAGAAAGTTTGCAATTCTCTTGCAGCAATATAAAGATGCAGATTCTCTATTTCTTCTGTAACTTTAATTATCAGTGAATTTAACTTGCTCAATATCCATCTGTCTTCAATATTATATTTTTTTGATTTTTTTGATTTTTCTAATAGTTTGCTTATGTTATAAAAAATCACTAAATTGTTTGTAGGTTCCTTGATAACATTATAACCAAATCTCAATTCCTGAGATGGGTCTTGAGAGCAATAAAGCAATCTCATTGGATCTGCGCCGATTTTCTCAACAGCGTCATCAAACCAGATTGCATTTCCTTTGCTCTTGTGCATTTCCTCTCCTTTTTCGTCTTTTAGTGTTTCGTAGCCAAAAAGCGATTTGTAAGGAGCTTTTCCCGTTATCGCAACGCTCGCCCACATAAGTGCATTAAACCATCCTCTTGATTGTCCGGGCATGCTTTCTGAGATTAAGTCGGCAGGAAACCATTTGCTCCAGTAAGCTTTATCAGTTAAATAATTTAAAGTTGAAAAAGGAACAATTCCTGCATCGAGCCAAGGGTCTACAACATCCTTAACTCTTTCAACTTCCTTTCCGCATTTGGAGCATTTTATTTTTATTTCATCAATCCAGGGACGATGAATCTCTTTTAGATTATCAACTTTTTTCTTGTCTTTTGCTCTTTCTCTTAATTCTTTCAGGTTTCCAGCAATAAAAATTTCTCCGCATTTGCATTCCCAGATTGGAAGAGGCAGCCCCCAATATCTTTCTCTTGATATAAGCCAATCTCCCATATTCTTGAACCATTCTTCTTGTCTGACTTTTCCGTATTCAGGGTACCATCTTACTTTTCTGTTTTCTTCAATAAGTTTTTTTCTTATCTCGTTACATTTTATATACCATTCATCAACTAATCTGAAGACTAATTCTTCCCCGCAACGCCAGCAATGAGGATATCTGTGCTGATAAGGAATTATCTTGTAAACAAATTCACTTGCTTCCAAATCATTCAAAACTTCTTTATTAACCTCAGAATATTTCTTCCCGGAGAAATTTCCAAAATTTTTGGAATAGATTCCGGCTTCATCTAGTGGAGAAATTACATTTAAATGCAATTTTTTTCCAAGCTTATAATCATCTGAACCGCAGCCAGGAGCAATATGCACAATTCCTGTTCCCTCTTCTTCAGAAGCTAATTCCCACAACACTACTTTATGTTGGGAATCTTTCTGTTCTGGAAAATACTTGTATGGCATTTCATATCCAATTCCTTCTAATTGTTTTCCTTTTTTCTTTTCAGTTATTTTATATTTTCCTATTATTTCATTCAGTCTTTTTTCAGCAATCCAATAATGCTTTCCTTCCTGTTCTATTTTTACATAACTTATATTTTTGTTTACTGCAATAGCCACATTTGCAGGAACTGTCCAGGGAGTTGTTGTGAAAATTAAAAAGTATTCGTTTCTTTTTCCTTTGACAGGAAATCTCATGAATAATGCGGGATGTGTTACTTCTTTGTATCCTTCTGTAACAATATCATGTTTTGAACTTGCTGTTCCGCATCTCCAGCACCAAGGCACTGCATCTTTTCCCTTGTAAAGCCATCCTTTATTAAAATAAGTTTTAATCAAAAACCAATTATGCAAATTATTATTGTCAGTCATAGTATAATAAGAATTTTCCCAATCCATCCACTGTCCTAATCTTATTGACTGCTCTGTCTGTATCTTGGAAAATTTCTCAACTCTTTTTCTGCATGATTTTACAAAATTCAAAATTCCGAATTTCTCAATATCTGTTTTGTTTTTCAATCCCAAATCTTTTTCTTCTTCTCTCTCAACCCACAAACCTTGACAATCAAATCCATTTTGGTATCGCTGTTCAAATCCTTGCATTGCCTTGAACCTGTGAAAAACATCTTTGTAAGTTCTTCCCCATGCATGATGAACTCCCATAGGATTATTTGCTGTAATCGGGCCGTCAATAAAACTAAATTTCTTTTTTCCCTTGTTCTTTTTCCTTAATTTTTCAAATATTTTTTTCTCTTTCCAGAACTTCAGGATTTCTCTTTCTCCTTCTATGTCATACATATCAATATTATTGCTTTTGTGTTTTTAAATAATTCTCATAAACATCTGGATAAGTTTTTAAACTTTATTTGTGATATTTCCTTATGGCAAAACTAAAAAGAGAAGATATAAGCGATGCAAACGATGAAATTGAAAAATTGCCTCAAAAAAAGAGAAAAGAATTTGAAGAAGCTTATAATGCAATTTCAAGCGGAGAAGGATGGTTGGCTGTGAGAGGATTGGATCCCGATAAAACTTCTCAAAACTTTATAAGAAAAATCTTATATGATGAGATGATTGGTAAGGATTATTCTTTTAAGAATTGTAGACATATCAAGAGAAATTAACTATTCTCTAAGACTTCTTCCTCCATAAAATGCAGTTTTGAAGGAATTATTATGCAGTATGGTTTTGCAATACTTTGTTTTTCTAAATCTCCAACTTTCTTGTAAATTATTTTGCTCTTTCCTGTTCCCAGCCCAGAGCATACTACCATCTTGTCTAACTTCACATTATGTTTTTTTGCAGATTCTTCAAGTTGTTTTTTTGCTTCTTTCAATTCAAGCCCGATATCAATCAATATCAGGCTGTGAGCATTAATCTTTTGATTATCTTTTACAATTTCCATAAAGCTGTCCGGTGTAAAATTTTTCTGCCATTTTGGCATGCTTGCTATTTTACCAAACTTATACAACTGCAAGCCACATTCAGCCACGCCATCTAAAACAGAAGCATTGTAAATTATTTTATATTTTACTTTTTGTTTTTTTGCTTCCTGAATTAAAGTTATATGTGTTGTTGCTGTCAATGGCGAGCCGTAAACTAACAGAGCAATATTTTCTTTTTTTGCTTCTTTGATTAATTTATCACTTTCAACAAGTTCTCTGTTAATGTTTATAATTTTTTTTCCAATTCTTTTTTCCAATTCTTCAAAAGAATAAGGAAACTCAACAGTATAGCTTTCCAAATAAATTTTTTCACATTTCTCAATAGCTTCAATTCCTTCAAGCGAAATGCTCTTCTCATTTAATCCTAATCCAATTATATATAGCATGAAATATCAACAAAAAATATGGTTTTAAAGTTATTCATTAATAGGAGATGTTAAGAACCTTGGTTCTTATTCAACTTCCTGTTGGGTTGCAGGAGCTATTAAGAACTCGCTGGTGGTTCTTATTATCTAATTACTTTGCATATTTTTCCATAGACTAAACAAGCCAATAATTAGTATGGTAAGAACAAAACCCATCACAGCCCCAAAAGCGCCGTTTATAGCAAATCCGATAAGACTCATTAAAACAGCAGAACCAATTACCAATGCAACTTTCATCGTTTCTTCTACCATTATATTATAAGAACTCTGTAGCTTATATTCATTTCTTCAAACTTCTGCTAGTTACAACTGCAATAAATAGCAACCCAAATAGCAACGCATCATTTCCAAGAATTAAAAAAATAACTGCCCCGACAAGACTTAAAATTATTAAACTTTTAAAGTATTTTTTTCCCTGTTTTAATTCTTCTTTTGTCACCTTAGCTAAAAGGTTTCCAATTGGAATTCCTAAAATTAAAAGAGCAATTCCCATAATCAAAGTATAAATCTGTTGCATAATAATATTTAATAAATAGAGTTTTTATATTTAGCCATGTATAAAAACTACCTAATTGTTGCAAGCAAACAAGACAAGGCCGGAATAAACATAACAACTCAATTAAGCCAGTTTGGGAATTTTCACTTTTATTTGGTTGATGGAGAGATAATTTACACAGAAAATCTCGATTTGGAGAAAATTGACCATTATGATTTCATAATCTTCGCTTCAAGACATCGTTCAGAAAAAAATCAAAAAAGTCTTTCTATTCATGCTCCCGGCAATTTTAGAAAAGCAGAATTTGGCGGCATTTCAGGGAGGATATGCAAAACTTCTGCTCTATTCCAGAAGCAATTTTTTGAAAAATTAAAAAAGAACGCAGATAAATTTCATCTTAAAGGATATGATTTAACTTTAGAGCCAACACACCACGGGCCTTTAATAAATAAGCCATGTGTTTTTGTTGAAATTGGCTCTACTGAAACAGAGTGGAAAGACAGAAGAGCAGGCTTTATTATGGCAAGAACAATCTTTGAAACAATGCAGGAATTCAAGGAAAGCCCTTATAACGAAATTGCAATAGGAATTGGCGGTCCGCATTATTGTCCAAACTTCAACAAAATTCAAATGAATTCAAATATAGCAATTTCCCATATAATTCCGCAATATGTCTTTCCAATATCAGAAGAAATGGTTCAGGAAGCAATTGGCTCAACAGAAGAAGATATTGATTTAATTCTTTTGGACTGGAAAGGTTTGGGAAACAGTGAGCAAAGACAGCAGGCTCTTGATGTATTAAACAAATTTTATATTCAAAAGAAAAAGACTAGCGAAATTTCCAAATAATTAGTTTTATATATATTCCTTGATTCTTTTATTTATGGACAAAAAAATAGAGGAAAAGCTTTCAGCTCTCGATCCGCGATTCAAGAAAAAAATTCAGGACTTATTCACATCAATAAATGAATCTGTCTCAATGCTTTATGACGCAGCAATTCATGATGAAAAAACAGGACTGTATAATAACAAGTTTTTTGAAACGGTTTTTGAAATGGAAGCAGAAAAAGCAAAAAGAAAACAGCAGAAACTTTCAATGATAATGACAGATATAGATTTCTTCAAGAAAATAAATGATACTCTTGGACATATGAAAGCAGATGAAATTCTGAAAAGACTAGCGGATGTTATAAAAAAGCAGATAAGAAAATCCGATATTGTCGCAAGGTTTGGAGGAGAGGAATTTATTATATTGCTTCCAGAAACTAATTTGGAAAAAGCAAAAAAATTTGCTGCTAGACTCAAAACAGCAATTCATTCAGATGCTATGCTCAAAAGGTATCATGTTAATGTAAGCGGAGGAATTTCTCAGTATAAAGACCAGGAAAACAGAAAGAAGCTGAAAGAGAGAGTTGACAAAGCTCTTTATCAGGCAAAAGAAACAGGCAGGAATAAATTTGTTGTGATGAAGTAAAATGACAAAAAAGAGAAGAAGAAAAGTTTTAAGTCTTATAATGTTCATAGCAGGGGCGATTTTTCTAATTAATGCAGAGTTGAATATTACCGGCGCGTTTTTAGGATTTAAAAACATGACAGTTCTTCTTAGTTTTCTTATTGGAATAATGTTTTTATTCCTAAGCATTGTTATATTCTCAACAGCGAGTTTAGCTCTTGAAGGAAAAGTAATTTCGAGTTCTATCAAATCCCATCCTTCTATTTTAAGGCTCACACAAGAAGCAGTTAAAAGTCCGATTATAGAAAGAGAAATGAATCATCTTATTGAAGAAATGTATAAGGGGAATTTTGAAGCAGGTTTAGGACACCCTGGCCACATAGAAGGAACAAAAATTCATTATTTGAGGGGAAGAAATGGCGCAAGACTTTATTATCGCAAAAGAGGAGAAGAAGATTATGAAATTGTTGCAAAGTCAGCAAAAGGAAGAAATCAAGAACAAGTCCTGGATAAATTAAAAGAAATTTATGATTAATCTATTTTTCCAAAAGCTTTTTCAATTTCAAGGTTTTTTATTAAATCATCAATACTCTTTCTAATAGCCTCGTCACTAATTTTATCTACAGAAATTCTATGAGGAATCCAAAGATAAGTTCCTCTTGCACATTCTCCTGTTCTTTTATTCTTTTCAAAAAGATAATCTTCATATCTTCTTGTTATGAAATTAGCAGAATATCTTTCTCCATCTTTTGTAATCAGAGTGACTTCTACTGTTTCATTCGATGGGTCAAAATTTTCTCTATCTGGAATATCAATCCTAAAATCATATCCCTCAAATTTCTTTAAGTTCCAATCAAACATAGCGTCATCTGTTCCACACTTACCTTTCATATTTTTGACAGAGGGGATGTGTTTATAAGAATTTCGTTAAGTAAAATGTTAAATAATAAACTTTAAATTCTCATTAAAATCTATATCTTTGTATTGATTATGCTTTCCTATGCCCACGTCGCATAATGGTATTGCAGCGGATTGCTATTAGGCTTCGGCCTTACTGCGCTTTCCCTTCGGGTGAGAGTGCTTCTCTCTTATGAGAGTTTTGTCTTTCCCCGGACCGACTTCGGTCGACTTCGGGTTGAGAGACACGCTGCTCCTTTAATGGAGACGGCAAATATCCGCGCCCTTCGGGGCTCGCAGGTTCGATTCCTGCCGTGGGCGCTTTGAGTTGCCGTGGGCGTCCTGTAAAATTATATAAGTCATAATTCTATCTTATTATTATGAAAAAGGGGAAGAATTTTTATTTTATTTTATTTACAATTTTTTTAATTTCAATAAATGCTTCTTTAATATCGGCTGCTGCTTGTCAACCAATAATAACAATTAATTCTCCAGTAGAAGGAGCGAATAATAATTCGATTAATCATAGTTTGACAGTAACAAATGGAGGTCTTTGCTCAACTTCAGGTTGTTGGCTTTCTAAAGATAATGGGACTACCAATGTTACTATGCAAAATCTTGCAGGAAATGTATGGAATTATACAGAAACACTCCCAGAGGGAAATTACATAGTACAATATTGGTGTAATGATACTAATGTTCCTTCTGTTTTTACTAATGTTAATATATCTTTTTCAATAAACTCATGGACAAAAACAGGAACAGTTTATACTTGCCCAACTTGTATAGGATGCAGTAGTGCAATTGCAAACGCAGGTGCAGGGAATACAATAGAATTGAATACAACACTTTCCGGAATTAGCGGTACATGCATAGATTTTGGAAATAAAAGCAATGTAATTTTTAACTGTCAAAATAATTCAATTATTGGAGATGGAACAGGAACAGATTATGGAATATATCTATCTTCTGTGAATAATAATACTATAAGAAATTGTAATTTCTCTCAGTTTCATTGGGGGATATATTTAACCTCGTCCAATAACAATACCCTAACAAACATAACAGCAAATAATAATAGTCAATATGGAATCGTTTTTGGCGGCTCTAATAATAATATTTTAACAACTATAACAATAAATAATAATCTTTATTCTGGAATAGCTTTATCTAGCGGGTCTAATAATAATATTTTAACAACTATAACAGCAAATAACAATAGTCAGTCTGGTATTTATTTACTTCAGTCGTCCAATAATAATACATTAATAGGTATTATGATAAATTATAACCTCGTTTATGGAATATCTTTACTTACTTCCAGAAACAATACTTTAACAAACATAATTGCAAATAATAATGGGCGTGGAATATTTTTATCCAGTTCTAACAGCACTATCTTAACAAATATAACGGTAAAAGATAATAATTTTTCTGGGGTACACTTCTATTCAAGTTCATACTATAATATATTAAACAATTCTCATATAGAAAATAATACTTATTATGGACTTTATTTCTTAAATCAATCAGCAAGATATCCGGAATATAATTTAATTTATAACAATTATTTTAATAACACATTTAACTATTATAATTCGACAAATTTAACAAATTTTTTCAACACGACTAAAATTTCTGGAACAAATATTATTGGGGGAGTCAATATTGGAGGAAATTTCTGGGCACACCCAAATAACACCGGATTTTCACAATTAGTTTCCACATGTGCGGATACAGATAGTGATGGAATTTGTGATTCTTCTTACAATTTAGATAGTGTTAATTATGACTATCTCCCATTAATTCTCTTATCATCTTGTACAGAATCCTGGGGTTGTACTTCTTGGAGCACTTGTTCGGGAGGAAGCCAAACAAGAACATGCACAGATTCAAATGCTTGCGGAACGACTACAAATAAGCCTGCAGAATCGCAATCTTGTACTTCTGGAGGGGGTGGAGGGGCTCTTCCTACTACAAATCAAACGTTCAATCCAAACAATCCTGTGGAGATACTGATAAATGTCTCACAATTGGATTTGATAAAAATAATAATAGAAGTTGCAGAAACAGTTTCAGGAGCTTCGTTTAGTATAATAAAAAGGAATATTCTAAATATAAATGAAGAAATAGGAGTTGCTTCTGGGAAATTGTATCAGGCATTCAATGTAACTGCAAAAGGAATAACAAATGATAAAATAAGGAATGTAACAATTTATTTTAAGGTTAACAAAACATGGCTTTTCCAGAATAATGGGACTTCCTCAGATATAAGACTTCATAGAAAAGAAAATTCAAGTGCAAGATGGGAAGTTCTGTTAACAAATCTAAAAAGTCAGGATGATAATTATTACTACTTTTCTGCTTTGTCTCCCGGATTTTCAACCTTCGTTATTTTTTATGGTAGATATGATTGCCAGTCAGGAATTATCAGATGCTACAGCGGACAAACCCAATTGTGCCTTGGAAATTCAACATGGCTTATAACAGAAAAGTGTAAGTTTGGCTGTGAAGATGGAAAGTGCATAAAAACAGCTCCACAATCAACAATAATTTACACTTTAATGATTGCAGTTGTAAGTGTTGCAATAATAATAACTTCTTATTTTCTTTTGATAAGAATTAGAAAGAATAAAAAAAGAAGATAAAAAAGGTATTTTTTCATAACCTTTAAATATACAATTTCTTAATTATAATTATAATGAGGGGACGAACAATTTCACGGAAGTTAGGTACGTGATAAACAAGTGAGATTGCGAGATAAAAAGAGATGAATAAGAAAAAAAGGATTCCTATAATTTCTGATATTCTAGAGATGAATAAAACTCTAAAACTTCTTATAATATCTGATGTATTAGTTTATGGAGCATTGGGTTTTGTAGGCCCAATTTTATCTATTTTTATAGACAACAATCTTACAGGAGGAGGGATTTTTACTGCAGGACTTGCCAGTACAGTGTATTTAATAACACTCTCTATTCTGCAGATTATTTTTTCCTATACCTTTAATCCAAAAGATAGATTGTGGATGCTTTGGTTAGGAACAGGAATTATAGCCCTTGTTCCAGTAGGGTATATTTTCTCTACAAGTATCTGGCATCTATTTTTGGCAGAATTTGTTTATGGTATAGGAGCCGCCTTTGCTTATCCTTCTTGGTCCAGTTTATTTACAGCTAATCTTGAGAAAGGAAAACGTGGATTCCAATATTCTATTTATTCTTCTGGACTGGGAATTGGAACAGCAATAACTGCAGCAGTTGGAGGGTTTATTGCAGAAAAGATAGGTTTTAAATTTGTTTTTATGCTTACTAGTCTTCTCGCAATAATTGGTTTGATTATTCTTTTCAGGTTAAATAAAAATGTTCTCAGAAAGACATAACATGAAAAAAATCACAATAGGATACATATTCAACGATTCTCGTTTAGGAAAAGATGAAAAATTCTTTCTTAAAGTAGCAAAAAGTAAAAATGTAAATTTGGTAATGATTAATACTGCAAAAGATTTGAATGAAGAAGAGCTGGAAGAAAAAATAAAAAATTGCGATATTTTTTTCAATAACAGTGCAGAAGATTTTGCCTTGGAAATTGTAAAGACGATAGAAGAATTGGGGAAAAAAGTAATAGAGTCTTCAGAAGAATTCTATTATGATGAAGACAAGTGGATGTTTGCTTTAAAATGCAAAGAACATGAAATTCCTACATTAAGGACAATCCTTCTTTCTCAAAATTGGAACATTATGAAAAAAGAACTTGAAAAATTCAAGGAATGGCCAGTAATCTTAAAGAGAGTTGAAGGGACAAATGGAGAATATGTTGACAAGGCAGACAATCTAAGAGAAGCAGAAAGAATAGTTAATAAGTTCTGGAAAAAGGGAACTAATCGTCTTCCAATAATTGCTCAGGAATTTATCAAATCTCTAAGTTACAGAGTTACAGTTATAGGGGGAAAAATAGTTCAGACAGCTATAAAAGAAAGCAAAGGATGGAAAGCAACAGGAGTATACATCCAAGACAGGAATGTAAAAAAATTTCAAGTGGATAAAGAACTGAAGAAAATAGTAGATAAATTAACCCGAGTCTTCAAGATAAAAATTTATGGTGTTGATTTGTTTAAGAAAGACGGAAAATGGCTTGTTCTTGAAATAAATGCAGAGCCGGGTTTGGATTTTATTAATAAAGAAGAAGAAAAATTAGTTGGAGAAATTCTGGATTTTCTAAAGAAGCAAGTAAAAAAATAACTTATACAGCTTCTTTGTAGAGTTTTTCTAATTTCCCTATTTCTTTTAAATTTATCTCAGTAGTTATTAATCCCTCTTTGTCTTTTAAATCTTTGATAACTTTGTGGGGGGAGCAAATTGCTGAATAAGGAACCAAATCTTTCTCATTTTCATTTTTTGCAGGGCTACACAAAGCCACAAAAAAAAGATTCTCAAACGCTCTTGTCATTACCAATGATTTTAGAGTCGCAAATTCTCTTTTTCTATGCCTTTCATTATATACTATTGGGTGATGCGCACGAGCTTCATATTTCCATGAGGTTGGACAGAAAATTATCTCTGCTCCTCTTTTTTTCATTTTCTTAAAAAGACTTGGAAAATTTAAATCCCAGCATATTGCAATTCCAATTTTTGCAAAATCTGTTTCAAAAACCTTTATTCTTTTTCCAGCTTTTACAGGAGAATCATATCCTTCTCCCATAATATTTATCTTCCTGTATTCTCCGTTAATTCTTCCACTTCTGTCAATTAGTATTGCAGCATTGTATACTTTGCCTTTGATAACCATGTCATCATCTATAATACACCAGATAGAGTTTTTTTTGCATTCTTCTTTAATTTCTTGAATTAATTTATGATCAAAACTCATAAAATCTGTTTTGTGGACACTCGATTCAGGAAAACAAATAATATCTGCATTTCTCTTTTTTGCCAGTCGGATATATTTTTTTATTTTTGCTACATTGTGTTTTTCGGCAGTGTCATAATATCTTATCTGTGCAACAGCAATTATAGGATTCTTTCTTTTTTTCATTTTACAAAATGAAAATCCACAAGAGATTTACCTCTGAGGACTTTCTTCACATCTTTTTTCATTGAAATATTATGTTAAAGAAGTTTAAAAATCTTAATAGCGGGGGCGAGAGACTTCACGAGAGAAACAGATTAATCCCAAGTAACTTCACGTGTAATCCGCAATAGTGAAGTTAGGAGTAAGTGACGAGTGGGGTCTCGAGTTGGGATTTGTTCAAATCACACAAGTAGCGGGGGTGGGATTTGAACCGCACGACCTTCGGGTTATGGGCCCGACGAGCACTCCAGGCTGCTCTACCCCGCTGTATAGAAAAACGATTAGAATTAAATTTATAAACGTTGTGCATTTTGAAGTTTAATGTTAACATTAGGAATAGATGACGCAGGCAGAGGTCCTGTGATTGGTCCAATGGTTCTGGCTGGATGCTTGATTGATGACAAAGTAGAAAAGGAATTAAAAGAATTAGGGGTAAAAGATTCTAAACAATTAACACAAAAAAGAAGAGAATTTCTTGCTGAAAAGATAAAAGGAATTGCAGAAACTTTTGAAATTGTTTTGGCTCGTCCAGAAGAGATAGATGGAAAAAATAAAATGGGAATAAATCTTAATGCAGTAGAAGCAATAAAAACTGCAGAGATAATTAACAGGATAAATAAAGGATTTACAAAGATAAAGGTAATTGTAGACTGCCCCTCTGTTAGTATAGAAAAATGGACAGATTTTCTAAAAACAAAAATTGATAATCTTTCTAATTTGGAAATACATTGTGAGCACAAAGCAGACGTGAATCATGTTTCTGTTTCAGCAGCATCTATTCTTGCAAAATGTACCAGAGAGATAGAAATGACAAAATTAAAAGAGACGTATGGGAATGAAATTGGTTCTGGGTATTGTTCAGACTCTTTAACAACCAGATTTCTTGAGAAGCATGCACAAACTTATAGAGACAAGGGAATATTCAGAAAAACATGGAGCACATGGAAAGAAGCCTTTTCAAGTGTAGAACAAAAAAAATTAATATAAAAATAAATTTATTTGTACTTTCTGCTGTCTAAAAGAGCATCACATCTAAGTCCGTTCTTTCTTTCTGCAGCTTTTCTTGCGTCTTGTCCAGCCCAGTAGATTCCATCTAGCATACATTCTATAGGCTTTATTGTGTCTATTCTAGCTTCGTATGCCATTTGATTTTCTCTGTCTGTTAGTGTTGTGTTTGTCATTTTTTATTTTGGCCTCCTTAAGATATAAAGGGGTAACCTCTATATAAACCTTTCTATTTGTTGCTATTCAATAGTAGTTATATTTTAGAGCTTTTAACGCCTATAATTTATATATCTCCTTTTTTCTCATTAAACTTTAAAAATCTCTTTTCTTTCCTTTTACAATGCTTTATATAAAAAAAATAGTGATGTATGGTTTCAAGAGTTTTGTCAGAAGAACAGAAGTTCCTTTTGCTCCAGGCATCAATGTTATTGTAGGAGCTAATGGAAGCGGAAAGAGCAATATATCCGATGCTATGTGTTTTGTTCTTGGAAGATTGAGTATTAAATCTATTAGAGCTGCAAAAGCAGGAAATTTAATATTCTTAGGAAGCAAAATTGCTGCTCCTGCAAAAGAGGCAATGGTTGAAATGGTTCTTGACAATTCAGACAGGGTTTTCTCAATAGAAAAAGATGAAATTTCAATAAAAAGAATTGTCAGAAGAAACGGACAAAGCATATACAAAATAAATGATGAAGTAAAAACAAGGCAGGAAGTCTTGTCATTGCTTGCACAGGGGGGAATAGATCCAAATGGATTCAATATAATTCTTCAGGGAGAAATCCAAAACTTTGCAAGAATGCAGTCAGAAGAAAGAAGAAAGATAATAGAAGAAGTTTCAGGGATTTCTGTCTATGAGATGCGAAAAGAAAAATCTCTAAATGAATTAGAAAGAACAGACGAAAAACTGAAAGAAGTTTTGGCAATTTTAAGAGAAAGAACAATTTATTTGAATAATTTGGAAAAAGAAAGACAACAGGCACTGAAATTCAAGAAGTTGGAATCAGATGTAAAAAAATACAAAGCAAGTATTATTTTTGGAGATGTAAATCACAAAAAAAAGATTTCAGAAGAAGTTAACTCCAGGATTTTAAATAAAAATAAGGAGATAGAAAAAGAAAGAAAATTAATCTCTGAAATAAGAACAACAATAGAAAACATTGAAGCAAAAATTTCTTCTATTAATTCAACAATTCAGAAATCTACAGGCTTGGAACAGGAAAAACTCAACAGAGAAATAGCAAACATAAGAGCAGAACTTGCAGGAATGAATGTTAGAATGGAAAATTATGAAAGCAAGTTATCTTCTATATCTAAAGAAAAACAGGAAATTCAGGAATTTATAAGACAGGCAGAATTATCGATAAAAGATTTGCAGAAGGGAACGCCCTCTTCTGTAAGAAATCAAAAAGAAGTTGAAACAAAAAAACAAGAGCTTGAAAAAGTAGAGGAACAGAGAAAGAAATTTTATACAGTAAAATCAGAAATTAAATCTTTAAAAGAAAGAATTCAGGATAAAAAATCAACTCTCAATTCTTACAATAATGAATCTGAGTTTTTATTAAAGCAGATAAAATCCATTTCAGAAGAATTGTTTGATTTAAAAACCAGTCGTGAAAAGTTAGACTCTTTAAAATTATCTCTTGCAGAAAAAAGAAGTCTTCTTGAAAATCTGAATAAGAAAGAACTAAGCCTTGAAAAAATCTCTGCAACAAATGAGTATGAAATTGATAAACAGAATAAAACAGTCGAAAAGATTTCAAAGATGGACATTTGCCCCCTCTGCAAGAATAAAATCACTTCAGAGCACATAGACTCAATTCATAAGGATATAAGACAAAAGATAGAATTTCTTAAAAAAGAAATAGAAAACAGCGACAAACAGCTTAATGAAATTTACAGCAAGAAAAATCTCCTCAATCAGGAAATGGAACAGATAACTTCTGAAGTCTCCAAGAGAAACTCCGATTTGATAAAGCTTTCCAATATTCATGAAAAGCAATTGCAGATAAAATCCTTACAAGAAAAAATAGATTCTCTAAAAGGAGAACTTTCTGAACTTGAAAAGCGTGAGAAAAGTCTTGAAAAAGCATTTGATGAAAATTCAAATATAGAACAGAAGTATGAAACATTAAAAATAGAGGTGCAGGAAATTTCTCTGAGAAGCGAAGAGAATGTTGATTCAGAAATTTCCTTTAAGAAAAGGGAACTGGAGAGAAGCAAAATATCCCTTAAGCAATTATCAAGAGACGGGGAAGATTTAGATTCTGAACTGGAAGAAATAAAAGACCAGATTGAAAACAGAGAAGAACTTTTGGATAAAAAGAGAAAGCAGGAAGAACAGCTTACAGAGCAATTCCAGAAGATGATTTCTGAAAGAGACAACTTGCAGAAAAGAATAAGAGACAATGAAATAGAAATTTCAAAAAAACAAAACACAATTTATAATTTGGAACAGGAAATGAATAATCTAAAGATTGATTTTGCGAGGCTAAGCGCCGAGGTAGAAAATCTTGAAACAGAAATGCTCGATTTTCCAAATGTTGAAATAGTAAGAGCAAACAGAGATGTCTTGCTGGATAAACTGGCAAAAACACAGGAATTCTTGTCACAGATTGGAAGTGTAAATCTGCGTTCTCTTGAAGTCTACGATACAATAAAAAGAGAATACGACTTAGTGAAGGAAAAAGCAGAAATAATTACAAAAGAGAAGGAAGGAATTTTGAAGATAATTCATGAAATTGATGTAAAGAAAAAGAAAACTTTCCTGCAAACACTGAGTTCTATAAATGAAATATTTTCAAGAAACTTTTCACAATTAAGTCCAAAAGGACATGTATTTCTTGACTTGGAAGATAAGAAAGAACCCTTCAATGGAGGCGTAAACATAATTGTAAAAACAGGACACGGAAAATATTTCGATGTGAAATCTCTTTCAGGAGGAGAACAAACCCTTGTAGCCCTTTCATTGATATTCGCAATACAGGAATTAAAGCCGTACTATTTCTATATCTTTGATGAAATTGATGCTGCTCTTGATAAAAGAAACTCGGAGCGTTTGGCAGAATTGTTAAAGAAATACATGAAAAGAGGACAATATATTATAATAACACATAATGATGAAGTCATAGCGAACTCAACCAATCTCTATGGTATTAGCATGCATGATGGAGTCAGCAAAATCGTAAGTTTGAAGATATGAACAAAGAACAACTTTTACAAAGTCTAAAAATGCAGAATTTTCCTAATGAAATAATTGGCGTTTTTTCAAAAACTAAAAGAGAAGACTTTTTGCCAGAGAAATTAAAAGAGCAGGCATATGAAGATGTTGCTTTGCCAATTGGTCAGGGACAGACAATCTCGCAACCATATACAATAGCAATGATGCTTTCTCTTCTTGATTTGAAGAAAAATCAAAAGATTCTTGAGATAGGTTCTGGTAGCGGTTATGTTTTAGCTTTGATTTCAAATATCATAGGAAATAAAGGGGAGGTTTATGGTATTGAAAGAATAAAAAAACTTTCAGATAAATCAAAAAAATCTCTTAAGAAATATGAAAATATTAAAGTTTATAACAAGAATGGTATTTATGGCTTGCCAGAAAGAGCACCATTTGACAGAATTATTATAAGTGCCGGATATAAAGAGATACCATACAGATTAGTTTCTCAGTTGAAAGATAACGGGATTATTGTTGCGCCAATTGGTTTAGGTTATGAAAAATCTTTAATGCAATTTAAAAAAATAAAAAGTAGATTAATTCTAAAAAAAGAGATTCCCGGCTTTGTCTTTGTTCCTTTAATAAAAAATAATGAAAATTAATTTGATTTGAAATTACAACAACCATCTCTCTTCTCTTTTTATCTTATCTCTGTTCATGTAATCTTTTGCTTTTTCCCCCAAGAAACCCAGTAAAATCCCTGAATAAAGCATTGCAACATCACTTATAGTGTCAATTGAAGTTAAGCCTCCGGCATCTTTGAACACATATAGATTTTCATAGAATTCCCAACCAGCATTCAATAATGTCGCTGCTCCTAATGCTACAGCAATTCCTTTTAGTCCATTGTCTACTTTCCTGCATGCCAGTGTTCCACCAACAACACCTGCCATAGCATGGCTAGTTGAATTATATTGATTAAGATTAAATTTGAATATGCTATTAGCAGTAATATTTGCAAAAGTTCCAATACCCCAAGCGATTATTGTATTAAGCGCTGTATGGTGTATATCTTTGTCATTAACAATTTTCTTTATAAGATTTTTTGGCATTTTAATAAAATAATCACCCCTATTTCTTGAGTATAAAAAAATAAAAAAAATAAAAAAAATTAAACGTGTTTAGTAATAACTTTCACCGAATTCTTCGGTTTTTTGTGGTTTCTTTGTTATCAAAACTACCAATACAACTAACAAAACAAGGAATACTATTGCTAGTATAACTGTCAATACCATTACTGGACTTGTTAGACTTGGAGCTGAACTAACACCGCTGAAATTAATAGTGCTTAAAAGTTTGTCTCCAGAGAAAACTGCAACATCGAATTTGTATTCTCCGCTTGTGGGAGTTTGTATTGTAACAGATTTGCTTGAAGCAGCTGGTACAATAATACTAACTTCTGTGTCTGCATATTTCACTGTGTAAACTTTCAACTGGTTTGTAGGGTTAAGCAATACTAAGTCATTTCCTGACTTCATAGCTACATCTGGAAAGCCGTTTGTTATAACGATTTCCTTAGTCACTGTAATGCTTGTTTCCTCGTTCTCAGCAGTTATTTCTAATGTGTATGTTCCTGACTTAACATTGTAAGGGATTTCTAAGTATAGTTTTCCACTAACAGTGTTCTCTTCTTCATCTCCAGTATAATCAACAGTAACAAGGTCTCCAAAATAAGCTGTCTTTGATAATTTCAAGTCACCAATGCTTGCAGTGACATATAAATCACTTAAGTCATTGTAACCTACATTCTTCAAGACAACATCAACTGGGACTAATTGTCCTGCTTCAACTGAAGTGCTTGTCATTACTGACTTTATAGCAACATCGTCTGATTGTCTCTGAATGTGTAAGTCACCTAACTCAATTTCTTCATCTCCGATTTTGACTGTTAAAGGGAAATCTCCAGTTAATGAGTCACTTTCGAAGTCTGAAGGAACTTTCAATGTCAAGGTTTGGGAATAAGTATTTCCTTCTTCAACATTAAATGAATTAGTAGTAGCAACTACATCATCATTATTTCCTTCAAGTGTTATTTTTACTCTAATACTGTCAGTTTCGTCAGTAGTACTGATATCATCATATTTGAAACTAACCTTAACAGTTATTGTGTCTCCAGCAGTAGCAGTTGACAATACCTCACCAGTAACAGGGGGCAATCCATCATCAGTAACAGAATCTCCGTTAACTTTTATAGCGATGTTGTGATAGTCTCCAAATGTTGGATCAATTGGTAAAGCACTAACTGCACTTATTAAGAACAATACACTTGCGATTAACAAAAAAGAAACCAAAATTCTTTTTGTATTCATTTTTGCGTTCTTTTTATTCATTGTTTAATTGCAGAAAAACATTGTTTTTCTGTATTTTTCTTATACGTAAAATTGTTTATAAACTTTATGGTGACAACAACACTTTCCGACGGAATAGTACTCCTTGTTACTAACAAAGAGTTAAATTATATAGGAAGTATTAGGAACCTTTGGTTCTTATTAGTAACATAAAGTAAAAAAGATTATCAGCCTTGAGCAGAATTATAAAAGGAAGCTTACAAAAGAAACCGATAAGGTGAATTTTTTTATCAGGCGTGACTCAAATTTAAAGGGAAACTTACAAAAGAAACCGATAAGGTGAATTTTTTTATCAGGCGTGACCCAAATATAAAGGGAAGCTTACAAAAGAAACCGATAAGGTGTCTTTTGTCACTGATTGTTTCTAACCCACGTTATTACACTCTCAGGAAAATTATATGAAAATGCGGGAATCTCATCTTCACAATATTCATACTCTGTAAAAGATATTAATCCAAGTTTTAAATGCGGAAATTCCTTTGCAATTTTTGTAAGCATGCATTGATTATTTAATCCGGGATGACAAATCATAACAGGAAAATCTCTCAAATCATTTTCTTTAAAAAATTCTTCAAAAGAACCATATGGTTTGAAATCTATGCCCGCGTTTTGTAATGCATCTATAAATTTTTTTGCAAATTGAACTCTATGATCTACATAAGCTAATTTTGGTGCCATTTGGATAATGGAATTACAGAATTTATAAATTTATTTACAAGCTTAATAACTTTATCTTTGTGTCTGTTGTTGCGAAGTTCTTAGCAACAATCGCCTTGCAACCAATGTCTTCTGCAGAACTAATTATAGAATTTGTTGCAATGCCATCAATTACTATCACAGCTGGTTTTTGATTTAATCTTCTCAATGTTCCTGAAAGAACTTTCGTTGAAACCTGCTTAATCTCTTTTAATGAACTGTCAAGAAGAATTGCTTTTCCGCTTCCTTCGTTTTCTTTTGCTATTTCTTTTAATTTCTTTTTGTCATCGTTGTTTAAGTCAAATATTTTTTCCTCTCTAATAGGAATTCTTTCTTGTATTCTTTCCTGTCTTTGAAATCTGTCATTTCTTTCAAATCTGTTTGGTCTTTCTGAAAAACTTGAGAGAAAGTCTCTTACAGAGACTTTCTTTCTTAAGCTCATCAATATTTCCTTGCCAGTTAATTCTTCAACTTCTTTTCCATCTGGCGCAGCAACAACATATTTCACATTTGCATTGTCAGAGACATTCTGGACAATCAATCTTCCTCCTCTGTCTCCATCAACAAATAAAATTATGTCTTTTTCTTTGCTCAGCTCTTTTATTTCTTCAGGAAGTTTTGTTCCGTTCATTGCAATAACATTATTCACTCCGTTTCTCATTAAATTCAAAACATCTGCTCTTCCTTCAACTACAATTATTTCTCTGCCAGATAAATCTCCTGAAGAAAGTTTGCTTTCCCCATATTCTCTGACATTTGCAGTTCTTGCAGAGTCCTTGATTTCAGTGGAAATTTCTCTTGAATCTGTCTTGCCATGAATTTCCTGCATTAGCTTTTTCGCTCTTTCAACAATATAATCTCTCTTGCTTCCTCTTACATCTTCAATTTTTTCGACTTCAATCTGAGAATCACAAGGCCCTATTCTTTCTATTGTCTCAACAGCAGCAGCAATCAGGGTTGTTTCACTTTGGTCGAGTGCAGTCGGAATTTTTATCATTCCTACTGTATTCTTTCCTTCTTTGTGCAATTCAACTTCAATTCTTCCAATTTTTCCTTCTTTCTGCAATTCTCTCATCTCAAGTTCAGCTCCTAAAAGCCCCTCTGTTTGTCCGAATATAGCTCCGATTACATCAGGTTTTTCCAAAGCTCCTTCAGCTGAAAAATTTGCATGTATCATGTATTTTATTGATACAGGACTTATTTTTGCCATGTTTATTTTTCCTTAGTTTAATTTATTTGAAATCTATGATTTCTAGAAATATCTCAGATTTACGAATCTCTTTCTGTATCTCTTTTCCTTTCAAAAATGAAGGTAGGAAATGTGAATGTGAATGTGATATTCTATTAATAAGTAATCTAATAGATATTTCTTTAACTAAAAAGATAAAATGGGTTTTTAAAGTTTTGGTTAATTTTTATAACAAGAAGAATAAATAAGAACACCATTAGAAGAAGTTCCTGTTTGTACCTTTGTATATCCATCTCGGCAGTAACAAAAATTATTTGGATTTGAGCCACTGCAATATGCGGGTTCTTTCGCTGAACATATGGCACCAGTACTACTGCACTGTCCATATAATCCTGTTGAAATAACAGTTGATGTAGGCCAAGCAGTTCTACAATCTGTTCCTATGCATAAACCTCCATCACCTCTTACTTGCCCTGCTGTATAGACATTTTTATTATTATAAGCTCTTAACCAAGTAGTATCAGTCATATACCATCCCCCACCATAGGTTTCTGAATACCACCCTGTGTCACCATAGGTTCTAATCCAACCCCCACTAGCATCTCTTATTGTTCCAACAGATGCAATTTCTCCACTACTAAAATCAATTTCATTTGCATTATGTCCTGCTCCAGAAGCAGAATAAGTAGCAGCATAAACTCCAACTCCAACAACTGCTAAAATTCCTATAAGAATAAATGTATAAAGCCATCTATTAGTAAGATTTATTTTTATTGTCAGCCCCTTTCTTTTCATATTAATTATAATTAATTCAAATTTTTAAACTTTCCTTCTTTTCCCAACAATAAGTCCGTATATGATTAATACTATCCCGCCTAATGCGCCAATCATTGGAACATAAAGTTTCCATCCAGTTGGAAAACTTGAATCTCCTGTTTGCTCTACAAAATAACCTGATAATGCTAAGAATAAAGCAAGTATTAACATGCCAACAACGGCAATTCCATATTTTGTTTTAACGTTCTTGTTGCCTCTTTTCATATATACAAGAATAAAATACACTTTTTAACTGTTTCGTAATTTCTTTTTCAGAATATCCAAAATTCCTTCCAAATTTTCAAAATCTGCCATATCACTTATAGGAACTTCAAAATTAGTATTGTTCCCCTTTATCGAAACAATATAGACACTATTTCTTTTCTCTTTTTCTGGCATTATGCAAAACTCCTGTTTTGTATTTGTGCTGAAACTTCTATTTCAGTCATAACATAAAACACTCCTTTAAGTTTAAAAGTTTTTATGTAGAAAAATGCAACAATAGAAAAGTAAAACTTTACATAGCTTTTTTCTTAGTTATCTCAATGCAGATTCCTGCAGCAACAGTAGCTCCTGCATCTCTTACTGCAAATCCTGACATAAACGGATTATCTTTCTGAGTTTCCAAACACAAGTTTCCCTGTGGTTTTATTCTAACCTTAGCAACATCTCCATTCTTCAAGAAATCTGGATTTTGCTTTATAACCTGTCCTGTCTTAGGATCAATTTGCTCTATAAGTTCTACGAATTGGCATGGAACCTGAGCTGTGTGAATATGGAATACTGGTGTGTAACCTTTAGCCAAAACAGTTTGGTGGTTAATTACTGCGAGATTAGCAATAAATTCCTCTACAACAGGGATTGGTTTGTCTGCTTGGCAGATAACATCTCCTCTTGCAATATCTTTCTTTCCAACTCCCCTTATATTTACTCCAATATTATCTCCTGCTAATGCTTCTGTCATGCTTTCATGGTGCATTTCTATTGTCTTAATTTCTCCTGTTATTCCTTTTCCTGTTCTTCCTGGCAATATTACTACCTTTTGTCCAACTTTCATTATTCCTGTTTCAATCTTTCCAACAGGAACAGTTCCTATTCCAGTGATTTCATAAGCGTCCTGAACCGGCATTCTCATTGGCAAGTTAGTAGGCAATTCTGGTTGTGGGAATAAGTCGAATTGTTCCAGAACAGTAGGTCCGTTGTACCAAGGCATATTAGTAGATTTCTTAGCAATGTTATCTCCTTTTTGTCCAGAACCAGCAATGAAATTTATTTTTTCTGGTTTATATCCGACAGTTTTCAATAAACTAGAAACATCTTCTTTTACTTTGTTGAATCTTGCTTGATCGTAATTAACTGAGTCCATCTTATTGATTAAAACTGCAACATTCTTCACTCCCATAGTCCTCAAAAGCCACAAGTGTTCTGTTGTCTGGAGTTCTATTCCTGTTGGTGCAGCAACTACAAGGAATGCAGAATCTGCCTGTGAAGCTCCTGTTATCATATTCTTAACAAAGTCTCTGTGTCCAGGCGCGTCAATGATTGTGATTTGAAATTTTTGTGTAAGAATTTTTCTGTAAGCCAAGTCAATAGTAACTCCTCTTTCTCTCTCTTCTTTAATCCTGTCCATAACGTATGCGAATTCAAAACCAGCTTTTCCGTGCTTGTCAGCCTCGTCCTTAAGTTTCTTCATTTCCTGTTCAGAAACTATACCAGTATCAAAAAGCAGTCTTCCGACTGTAGTTGACTTTCCCGCGTCAACGTGTCCAACGAACACAACATTCATGTTTGGTTTTTCTTTAGCCATTTTTTGTTTCCTTGTTTTTGAAAAATGGATTTGCGAAACGCTTTTGGCGTTTTAGCTTGGCCATATTATATGTATAAAATTCTTGTTAGAATTTTTAGTAATTATCTAAAAAAAAATGGATTTAAAAATGTTTTGGTTTATTGATTTTCCGCAAGTCCCTTTCTGTCCCTTATTTTCTTAATTATATCTGGTTGCAGGGATTGTGGAACTCTTTCAAATAACTGGTCATAAAGAGAAGTAACACCACGTCCTTCTGTAGCAGAACGCAAATCATTGCTCCATCCAATCATTTCTGCAACAGGAAGTTTTGCTTTTATTGTTGTTTCCATTTCTTCTTGTTTGACTTCTAAAAGCTGTCCTCTCTTGCTTCCTACCAGTCTCGTAATAGCACTCAAAAATCTGTCAGGAATTTCTATAAGATATATCTGAACTGGTTCGAGAAGACAAGCATCAGCTTTTCTCATTGCTCCTGTTATTGATTCTCTAACAGCAGGATAAACCTGGGCAGGACCCCTGTGAATAGCATCTTCGTGAAGCTTGATATCATCTAAAGAAAGTTTCATTTTCATGCACGGTTCTCTTGCTAACGGTCCCTTGTCAATTACCATTTCAAATGCGTCCAAAATCATGTCGATTACTTCTCCAATATGAACTTCTCCCTTCGTATTATCAAAGAAAATATTTCCCTTGTAAATATCTCTGATACTCTTGACAGTGTCATTGTCCCAATCAAATCTTGAAAACTTTGTTGCAAGTTCCTGAGATTTTTTCTTGATTCTTCCTTCTGGAATTTCTCCTGATTTTATTGCATCATAAATATCATCTTCAAGAGGCTCGACAGAAATAAAGAAACTATTGTGCTTGTTCGGACTTCTTCCTTCTATTGCCGGAGATTCTTTATTGATTGTTTCTCTGTAAACAACAATAGGAGCAGAAGTCTTGACATCCAGTCCTTTTTCTGTCTTGATTCTGTTTTCAATAATTTCCAAGTGCAATTCTCCCATTCCAGAAATAAGAGATTCTCCTGTCTGCTCGTTGATTTCAACTTTAACAGAGGGGTCTTCTTTCCCGACTTGTTTAAGTATTTCAACAAGCTTAGGCAAGTCCATCATTTTTTTTACTTCAATAGATTTTGTAACAACTGGCTCGAATATATGTTTCAATTCTTCGAATGGTGTTTCTGGCTCGACAGTTACTGTTTCTCCTGCTTCTCCTGTAACTCCCGAAATAGCAAGAACATTTCCAGACCCGATTTCCTCTATTTGTTCTGGACGTATTCCATTATAAACAAATATCTGCTGAACTTTTTGTTCTTTGTTTGCTAAATTTAAGTGCACCTGCATTCCGTTTTTTACTGTTCCAGAGAAAAGTCTTCCTGCTGAAATCTCTTTTCCACTTCTTGGATCTATAACAATTCTTGTTATGACAAATGCAACTTTTCCGTGCGGGTTGCATTTCAATAAATCTTTTCCAAATTCGCTTTCCAAATCTCCATGCCAGATTTTTGGAATTCTGTATTTCTGAGCATCTAAAGGATTAGGAAGATGCTTAACCGCCATGTCCAGAAGAACTTCATACAAAGGTGCGCTTTTCCAAACCCAATCTTTTCTTTCCTGCTCGTTCATTTCATAAAGTGCAAAAATATCTTTGAATGTAATTCCTTTCTTTTTCATGAATGGAACAGACAATGCCCAATTCTCTCTCGCGCTTCCGAATGCAACACTTCCATCATTGATATTAACAAGCCACTTCTCCTTGAACTCTGGCTCTGCAATCTTGCTTATCAAATCATTGAACTCGTTGATTATTCTTACAAATCTTTGCTGCATGCTTTCAGGAGTCAATTTCATTTCCTTGATTAGTCTGTCAACTTTGTTGATAAAAAGAACAGGCTGAACTCTTTCTCTAAGTGCCTGCTTGATAACTGTTTCTGTTTGGGGCATTATTCCTTCAACAGCGCAAACCAAAACAATAGTTCCGTCAATTGCTCTCATTGCTCTTGTAACATTTCCAGAGAAATCTACGTGCCCCGGAGTATCAATCAAATTAATCAGATATTCTTCTCCGTGAAAATCGTGAACCATTGAAACATTCGCAGCATCTACAGTCATAAGTCTTTCCTGCTCGTCTGCGTGCTGCCATGTCGCCATACCTGCTTCCAAATCTCCCGCGCTTTTTGCAGCCATATGTCCTGAAGCTGCTAAAAGATTGTCTGTAAGAGCGGTCTTTCCGTGGTGGATGTGCGCGCTTGTCGCTATGTTTCTTATGTTCTTTTGTGAGTTGCTAATTCTCTGTATCTTTTGAAATTGTGATTCTTTTTCTGGCATTTTACTCTTAATAGGAAAGTTAAGCGAAGGAAACCATGGTGTCCTCGCGTTAATATAATGAATTAATAAAAATAGTTTTTAAACCTTAAGGTTTTAATCTCCAGAATCATCTAAATTATCAAGACAAAAACCATTTTTCTTGATTTCTTTGGTTAATGGAGTATCATCAATATAGGACTGAAGATTTTTTCTGACTTCAATAGATTGTATTCTTAAGAATTCATAAAGTTGTCTCGCTGCTAATTCTGGGTCTTGTAAATATAATCTTAGTTTAATTTCTGGGATTGTTTCTGGCATGTAAAAATATAAGTAATTTTTCTTTATATTAATTGTGTAAGAAAACAATCAAATAAAATCATTCCCTTTTGAAATATGATAATAATTTTTTTGCTTTTTCTTCTATATAACGCCTTATATTATATATTGGATTGAATTCAGGTCCTAAATGAAATGCGGGAACTTCTTCTTCAGGAAAATCAGAATACTTGTCGTCTTTTAATTTCTTTTCAAGTCCTTTTTTCATTTTTACCTCGCAGAATCAGCTTGTTTCTCACTCTCATTCTTTTTTCGCATTGCAAAACTATCACCATTGCTTTCTGATGCAAGCATTATTTCTTCTGCTAATCCTTCTGTTATAGTTTTCTTTTTGTTGAAAGCTTTGTCAGATGCTCCATGAACAATCCATCTCAAAACTAAATTAATTCTTCTCAATGGAGAAACATCAACTGCTTGAGGATATCTTGCACCACCATATTCAATAACAGTAATTTCGTCTCTTGGTGCTGAGTTTTCAATTGCTTTGACAAGAACTTCCACAGGATTTTTTCCTGTCTTTTTTTCTATTAATTTGAATGCTCCAAGGACAATCATCATATTTTTTGTGTATTTTCCTGTTGCTAGTCCCTTGATTATTTTATGCTTTTTTCCTCTGTGTCCTGCAACAGCAATTCTGTTCATCAATCTTTCAACAACATTTACTTTTGTCTGTCCGAATCTTTGGACATTTCTTCCATGGCTCTTGAGGATTAATTTTGGCTGAAGATTTATGACTGGCTTTAATCCGGGGTCTTTGACTTCAATTCCAGAAATATCATACAAGTCAAATATTTTGAATATTGGATAAGTTTTTTGTTCTGCCATTATGCAAAAATCTCCTGTTTTTGTATTTGTGCTGTCATTCGGCTTTGACGAATGAATGGCTGACTTCCTGTCTGCAATGAAACTTTAGTTTCTGTCATTTTAGTTCTTGCTTCCATTTAATAAATATGAATACATATCCCTTACTTCATTTATATCTTTCATATGAGATTCTACATAATTTACTTCTCTTGTTTTAAGAATAGATTCTCCTACCTGAGCATGAAAATCTCTTGGAGCTATTGCAGTGGCAAATCTCTTTGGACTTTTAATAGATTCATCTTCAATAATCATTAAACTTCTTCCTCTTTCATCTTTTCCTGTTACAGATTTTTTTATTATCTTAATTTTATTTTCTGTCATTTTATCTTCTACCCTTTTCTATCTTGCCTGCAACTAGCAAATGCAATGGCTGATCATTTACTTGAATAACCTGAAATCTCACACCAGGAATATCTCCCTTACTTCTTCCCTGCTTTCCACCAATTCTTTCAATCATAACTTCATCGTGCTCGTCAATGAATCTTTGAGCTAAATTTCCTGGAATGAATGCAGTTACAGATTTCCCATTTTTTGTGAGCTGAACCTTGCAGCATTTTCTCATTGCAGAATTCGGCTGCTTGGCTTCTTTTTGAATTTTTGAAAGAACAATTCCTTTTGCCTGATTTGCTCCTTCAAGAGGGTCTACTTTAGCATAAAGTCCAAGAGTTCGTGAACTATAATTCTTGTCTTTCCATCTGAACTTTCTTCTATTCTTCATTAATTTTTTTGCTGAATTTAATCCCATGGTTTTTCTTTTGATTATAAATTAATGTTGAGAAATTGATTTATAAAACTTTCCGATGAATTATATTATCCTGAAATCCATGTCGAAAAAATCTTTCACGATTTTCTGCATTTCAAAAAATCTTCTTTTGTCTCTGCCGATTAATGCAGCCTTGCTTTGTGTGTTTCCAGCAGTAAGAATTATTTCGCTGCCTCTTACTTCCAAATTTTTGAAGTTTACTGGCTTGACAATAATCCCTATAAATCCCCTCACATCTCGTATGTCTCTTGGACATTGGATAACTCTAACCTTTTTTTGCAGAATTTCGCTTATTCTTTTTACATTTCTTCCTTCTTCTCCAATTGCTCTTGCGACAAATTCCCTTGGAACACAGAAAATTATTGTGTCATTATATTTTACACAAAATCTCGTGTGTACTCTTGTAACCTGATTAAACAAATTCAGATGCCGCATATCCTGCATGTTGATTGTATTCATTGTATTGATAAGTCTTGTAGAATGATTTGTTTTATAAATTTATTGATAATCAGAATTTATTTATTCGTTTCCTCGACAACTTCACTCTTCGCTGTTTTCTTCTCTGATTCCTTTTTTATTAAAGGTCCAATAACCTTAACCATTAATCCAGGAAGCCCTGTTCCTACTGGCACAGGCTGATTAAGCATTATGTTTTCAATTACAGAGATTAATTTGTCCTTGCTTCCTTTTATTGTCGCATTTATAAATTGTCTTCCTGGGGTTTCGAAAGTTGCTCTTGCTAATATTGAAGACTTCTGCGCAATTATTCCCATTCTCGTAACTCCTTTGATTTCTCCAGTGTTTGTCATTGCGTCTGAGACAAGTTTCAAATGCCTCTCATTGATGTCCAATCCCTGTGTGTTAATAACATTGTAAATTTCATCCATTATCAGCTGTCTGGCAACTTCTATTCCAAAAACATCTGCCATCTCGTAAAAGTCATTTGATATAATCCTGTCAGCATCTGCTTCTTTTAATTCAATTATCTTTTTTATGTTTGTTCCAAGAGTCATTATAATATAATCCTTTTCTTTCTTGACAATCAAAATTTGTTTTATTCCTTTGACTCCTGAAATTATCTCTTTTTTTAATTTCTCTTTCTGCTGATAAATCTCTTTAAATCCCAACTCAGATACATTCAAGATTATTGAATCAGATTTTTCCTTTACCTTGCTAAAACCCCGACCATTCAGTTTTTCTACAACAGTTTTTATTGAACTGTGAGTTTGTCTTAATCCATTCTTGTCAATTATTATCTCTATTGTTTTGTTGCTGAAATTAAGATTTATTTCAGAGGAAATTTCCTTTAATGTAACTTCCTTTATTTTCTCAGCAAAAACTTTCGCGTCTTTTTCATTGTTGTATTCTTTCTTCAGGAAAATTTCCATTTTAGGAGAAGAGGGTTTTTTTCTTGCGTCAAAAATTTCTATAAGTCTTGGCAAACCCATTGTAATCTGCATCTCTTGAACTCCTGCAAAGTGGAATACATTCAAAGCCATTTGAGTAGAGGGCTCGCCGAAAGATTGTGCTGTTATAATTCCTATCGCTTCTCCAGGGCAAATCTGTTCGTTCAAGTGGAGCTTTGAAACATCTATTCCATCGTCTCCATACTTATATTGTATAACATTATTATTGCTGTCTCTCACTGTTCCGTCGTATTCTATTCTCAAGTCCTGCAATGCATTTGCTAATCTTCTGTATAAATATCCTGATTTAGGAGTTCTTAATGCAGTATCCATAAGCGAATCTCTTCCTGTTATTGCTCCGAAAAAGAATTCGTCTGGACGCAAACCTTTAATGAACGAACTTCTGATAAATCCTCTTGCTTTTGGGGATAAATCTCCTGTCTTGAAAAATGATAATGTTCTTCCATTATATCCCAAGTCAATTCTTCTTCCCCACAAAGCCTGTTGTCCTACACAGGAAGCCATTTGCGTGATATTCAAAATATTTCCTCCACCACCAGACATAATCATGTGGTTAACAGGATTTTCTTTAGGGAATTCTTTCTTAACAATCTCTCCTATTTTTGTTCTTACTTCATTTAATGTCTGAAGAATTTTTATTTCCCTTGATTCTTCTTCTGTCTTTCCTGGTATTCTTTCAAGTTCGCCTTTGTTATAAGATTCAATTATTTCTTCTGTTTTCTTTTCTGCCTTTTTAATTATCTCTTCTCCTGCATCTATAACACTCTGATCCAAATCCAAATCTTCTACAGAAATCGTTATTCCTTTATCAGACAAGTATTTAACACCCAAATTGAAAACTTTTCTTATTATATCAAATGTTTCATTAGTTCCAACCTGTTTTTCAAGTTCTTTGATTAATTCTCCATCTTCACTTCCGAATAAAGTTTTATTGAGTTTTCCTTTTACAACTTGCCCGTCCTTAATGGTTACAGAATCATTTGAAAAGTTAATTTTTGGAAGTATTGCTGAAAAAATTTCTTTTCCGTTCACTGTTTTCTTGGATATTTGGTGTTCAATTTCAGATTTGAAAAGCATCTGATTTGCATAATCTTTTGGAAAGTCCTCTTCTCCAAGAAGATAATTTCCTGTTATCGCATCTCCTATACATCCGATTAAATTTGTATTATTTTTAGGAGAAATTAAATTTTTCTTTACATCCAAAAGTATTTTTGCTTCTGCTCTAGCTTCTTCTGTTTGTGGAGAGTGAATATTCATTTCATCTCCGTCAAAATCAGCGTTGTAAGGAGCAGCTACAGCAGGATGCAGTCTGAAAGTTCTTCCAGGAAGGACTTTAACAAAATGAGCCATTAAGCTTCCTCTGTGCAAACTTGGATGTCTGTTAAACAAAACTACATCGCCATCTTGGAGGTGTCTTTCTACTTTATATCCGGGAGTTAGCTCATTGATTATTTCTTCTTTTAAGTCGGGAGTTATTTTCTTTCTCTTCCCATCAGGTCTAATAACATAATTTGCTCCAGGATACTCTTCTGCTTTTTCAATTAATTTTTTCAGTCTTTCAATATTCAAATCTGTCACGCTTTCTGCAACAGTCACAACTCTTGCAATTTCATAAGGAATTCCAACTTCATTTATTCCAATGTAAGGGTCAGGAGAAATAACTGTTCTGGCAGAATAATTTACTCTCTTTCCTGCAAGATTCTTTCTTATTCTTCCCTCTTTTCCCTTTATTCTTTCCATGATTGTTTTCAACGGCTGTCCACTTCTATGACGAGCAGGCGGAATTTTAGCCACGCTGTTATCGAAGAAAGTTGTTATGTGGAATTGCAGCAAGTCCCATAAATCTTCTATAATAACTTCTGGAGCTCCGGCATTTAAATTCTCCCAGAGTCTTTGATTTGCTCTTATTATATCAGAAAGCTTATGAGTTAAATCGTCTTCGCTTCTTTCCCCAGATTCAAGAATAATGCTTGGTCTTACAGTTACCGGAGGAACAAGCAACATAGTAAGAACTGCCCATTCTGGCCTGCATGTTATAAAATTTATTCCTATTTTCTTTAGCTCTTCATTCGGAATATTCACTAATATTTCTCTTATTTCAGTAGGGAAAAGCCTCGTCTTTCCAGTCATGAAATTAGTCGGCTTGTCTAGTTTAACTTTTTCATGAGCTGTTCCGCAATGAGGGCACTTTTTTGCGTCTTTTGCTTTTTTTGCTCTCTCACTTGGAGTAAATCTTTCCATATCTTTATCAGCAAGCAAAAGTTTCCCGCATTGTCTGCAGAAACATCTCAATCCCAATTCGATAAGCGGAACATATTTCAAATGAATTATCGGTCTTGCCAAATCAATGCTTCCAGAATGTCCAAGGCATTCTTTTAATCTTCCACCACATGTTCTGCATCTTACTCCGGGGTCTATTGCTCCGAGTCTCAAATCCATCAAACCACCATCTACTGGGTAGCCGTCTATGTTATACAATTCTGGTGTTACTATTTTTGCAGCAGATACTTTTTTGATATCGTCTGGACTAAATAAAGAGAATCTTATCTCGTCTACTTTTTTCTTTACTGGTTTTTGTTCTATCATCTGTTAGTTACTCTGTAAATATTAAAATAATTATGAAGCCCACAGTTAGCATAATCTCCTTTGCATACTAAATCAGGCATACCATCACATAACATACTTAATAATAAATGAGGGCAGCTTCTATTTTCATCTGTCTTTCTAATTTCTTCTGCTAATTTTTTTCTTAATTTTAATTGATTCATTTTACTCGTATTTATTTTTTAATCCAAATGTCGTGTGAATGTGAAGTCCTTGAAGCTCTTCCAAGAGCAATTTAAATGCATAAGACATTTCAACAGGCTCAATGTCTTCGCTTCCACACATCGGACAAGTTAATTTATTTCGAATATTATCATCAATTCCTATGCTTCCGCATTTCATGCAAATCGGAAGAACAACCTTATCAGAGTCGTATCTTTCTTTCAATAACAATGATGCTCCATGTGCCACTAAAGCTTCCTGCTCCATCTCTCCTAATCTCAATGCTCCTCCTCTCGATCTTCCCTCAATTGGCTGTCTTGTAAGCAAAGCAACTTTTCCAGAAGCCCTTCCATGCATCTTGTTTCCAACCATATATTTCAATTTCAAGTAATATAAGTTTCCAACAAATATTTTTGCTTCTATTCTCTTTCCTGTTATGCCATTATACATTGTTTCTTTTCCATCATATCTGAATCCTAAATTTCTCAAATGCTCTTCCAATTGCTTCTTTCCAACTCCAGAAAAACATGTTCCGTCAATAACCTCTCCACTGAGGCTTCCGACTTTCCCTGCAAGTAATTCTAACAAATAACCTACAGTCATTCTGCTTGGTAATCCGTGCGGATTGAAAATAACATCGGGCTTTACTCCTCTTGATGTGAATGGAATATCTTCCTGGGGGACAATCATACCAATAACTCCTTTTTGTCCGTGAGAAGTTGCGAATTTGTCTCCTAATTCAGGTATTCTTGGATCTCTTGTCCTTATTTGTACAATTTTATTTCCCTCTGAATCTTCTGTAACAAAAACAGCGTCGACAATTCCTTTTTCTTCCTGCCTCATTGTTACTGACGATTCTTTCTTCGTCTTAACAGAAATTTCCCTTGCTTCTGACAAGAATTTAGGCGGAGACATTTTTCCAATCATAACTTCTCCTTCATTCACTTCTGCTTCAGGATAAATTATACCATCTCCTTCCAAATATCTGTAACTCGCTTCTGTCTTGTATCCAGAAGCATCTTTTTCCGGAATAATAATTTCGTCTTTCAATCCTCCGGCATAGTTCATTTCAACAGCAGAATAAGGACGGAAATAAAAACTTCTTCCCACTCCCCTGTCCAAACTTCCTTTATTAAATACAAGAGCGTCTTCCATGTTATATCCTTCATAAGTCATTACTGCAACAACAAGATTTTGTCCAGCAGGATATGTATTAAGAGTATCATAAATAAAACTTCTAACAATGGGTTTTTGCGGATATTGTAAAATGCTTACATCTGTATCTAATCTACAAAGGTAATTTGCAGAATATAACCCAAGTGCCTGTTTTTGCGTCTTCGAACCACGATTTAGCCTTGAACTCTGGTCGTGATTTCCATAAGGAACAAGGCTCGTAACCACACCAAGCAAATCCATGTTATCAATTTCAAGATGGCTGTGTCCCTGAGTAAGCTCTTCTTCATATAAAGCAACCAAAGCGTTTTCTTCTTCAGCAGCGTCGAGATATTCTATAATTCCTTTGCTTAGTAAATCGTTCCATTTTAACTCTCCTTGTTCTATCTGCACCTTGTGTTCGTTCTTTAATCTTGAAACTCCATTCTCAGCAACTATTAATGGCCTCAAAACTCTTCCCGGCTCTGTAGAAATCAAAACTATTTTAAATCCAGGATCATTTCTCACGCTCATTTGTATTGGGAACTCGTCACTTCTTCTTTTTTCTCTTATTCTTTTTACAAATTCTTCTGGGTTTTTTGTACTTCCTACAAATCTTCCATTAAAGAATACATCAACACCTTCAAATCCTTCCTTTTCCATTCCCAATGATTCCAAATCTCTGAAAAACCTTTCATTATCCAACTCAACTCTTGTTGATATCTTGCTCAGAATTGCAAGATTTTTTCTCAGCCCAATTTCCGTCCCCTCCGGCGTTTCTATAGGACAGAATCTTCCGTAGTGAGTAGGATGTAATGTTCTCGCTAAAAAGTTTTCCTGATCAGAAGGCAACATGCTCGAAACTCTCTGCAACTGGGAAATCATTGCTAAATAATTTGTTTTGTCCATGTTCTGCGTTACCCCGCTTCTTTCTCCTGTCCAGCTTCCTGTTGCAATTGCAGATTCAACTCTGTGAGAAAATAAAGTTGATTTTGCTATAACACGAATAGAAAAGAATTTTTTCCTCTTTGATGATTTTTGTATTGAATATTGAATATCTCTTATAAGAATTCCTAAATTAACTCTGAATAAATTAGCAAGCAAGTCTCCAGACAATCTGACTCTTTTGTTTGAGTAATGGTCTTTGTCTGTTCTCAATTTAGGATTTTCTTTTGCAATAAGGAATTGTTTTATCAGCTTGCATATTGTAATTGCCTTGTTAATTCTGTCTTCTTTTTTCTGTCCAATGTGCGGAATAAGATAAGAATCAATTCTCTGTTTTACTCTGTCAAGAATTTCTTTTTTCGTGCCCTGCAAACCAGTTTTTTCAGCAATAAACATCATTGCATCTTCTTTTGTAGCTAGGTTAACAAATTCGTATAAATTAACTATGACAGAATCAGTTTCCTTTCCGATATATTTTGCAATGTCAGATTCTTTTGTTAATCCTAATGCTTTCAACATAACTACTGCAGGCAAATCTTTGAATCTGCTGAACGATACTTCCAAAAGTCCTTCTTTACTCTCAGAAATTGTGACTGGAATTCTGTATGTTCCTTTTAATGAAAATAATCTCAAATTTAAATTTCCCTTGCTGTTGATTTCAATGAAAGGCTGATTTTCAGCCAAGTCTTCTGCCATAACCATAACTCTTTCATTTCCATTTACCATGAAATATCCTCCGGGGTCTAATGGGTCAGAATAATTATCTATAAGTTCTTCATCAGACATTCCATAAGTATTGCATGCCTTGCTCTTAACCATAATTGGAATTTTTCCAATTTCAACTGTTTCAGAATCAACAGTATCACCTTTCTTGACAGTTATTTCAAGAGTGACTGGAGCAGAATAAGTCAGGTTTCTTAATCTTGCTTCATACGGCATTATCAATGATGAACTTCCATCAGCTTCAATGACTTTTGGCTTTTCAATTCTGACTTTTCCAAGAGTGATTTCGAATTCTTCGTTGTTAATGCTTTCAGAAATCTCGTCGACAATTTCCTGCATTCTGTGTTCTAAAAATTCGTTAAAAGAAATTATGTTTGATTCAACTAAAGAGTGCTCTTCAAGATATTTTTTTATTATAATGTGATTGTCTTTTTTCATTTTAGATTAAGATTATACCACAACTCTGAAATAAATTCCAGACTTCCTTTCAATTTTAATTATATCTCCAACATTGCAGCCTTCTGGCAAACCAGCATCTGTCGAGAGAATTTTAGGCAATTGTGCCTTAGAAACATTTATTTTTTTTAATAGCTCTTCAGCTTCTTTTTCGTTGAGTTTTATGTGTTTGGGTTGGAGAATATGCATCTTGTGGCTATAAAAGGGGTTTATAATAAGTGTCAAAGGATAGGCTAAACTTTAACAACTTCGCAATTACAAAAAATAACAAAATTTAGTTTAAAAATCTTTGGGTTTAGAAGGTTTTAATAAGATGATAATTTTATAAATCAAAAATCCCAATTGTTCTTAAATAATAGTTCGCGACCCCACTCATTTTGTTTTTGAGGCGAGTTTGTGAAATCGCTCTGGCTCCGTAGCTCAGTCTGGTTAGAGCACTGGACTTTTAATCCAGGTGTCGTGGGTTCAAATCCCATCGGGGCCACTTTTAATAGAATTTTTCCAATCTCTTTTCCAATTCCTCTCCAGAAATTGCCCCGACAAACTGCTCAACAGGCTTGCCTTCTTTTAAAAGAACAAAATTAGGAATTGAACTTACATTGAACTTTTTTGCGAGAGCTTCATTGTCTCCAACATTGACTTTTCCGAATTTTATCTTATTACCAATCTTTTCGCTTAATTCATCAATCACAGGCGCCATCATTAAACAAGGCATGCACCATTCTGCAAAGAAATCAATGAATACAAGTCCTTTCTTTGTGAATTCTTCAAATTCTTTTGTTGTTAATTCTGGAACACTATCATTATTTGTCATTTTCAGTGCCTCGCGAAGCCGTCCGCAATGTCCAGTACTCCTGTGCTTTTCAGCGTAGTAGCTGTTGCTTTCAGGGTTATAGCTATGCGTAATGGCTTTGTCATGATAAATAATTAGAAGAACGATTTATAAAATTATTGATTTAATCAAATCTTTTCTCTTGCGCTTCTCAGCATCTCATTCTGAACTTGTTTATGCAGTTCGTTATCATAATCTCTTAAATCTCTTATATGGTGGCATAGCTTTCCTTCTGTGCAGAATCCTATGTTGCATTTTGGCTGTAAGAAGTAAGATATTTCAGGAACAGCCCCGGCAATTAATTCTCTTTTTTTCCAAGAAGTTGCATATCTTTCCGGTTCGCAAGTAGAACAAAGCCTCAAAGGCAATTCCAAATCAATCAAATTTATCAAGTCATAAGTTTCAGAAGTTCTCAATCTTATATTTTTAGGAACAATATAAAGAGCATCTCTTTTTTCAAAACCCTCTTCTACTAACTTTCCATAAAACATTAATTGTCTTGCTGTGTGATAAACATAAGGAATCAATAACTCTGGCTGTTTTTTTAATTTTTCATCTATTGTCATTACATTATCTAAGCTGTTAATAGGAATTTTCCCAACATTATTTTTTTCATAAGCTTCTTGTATTAACGGCCAAAATCCTTTCACAGTGTTATATGTCCTATCAACAGCAGAATAGACTGATTCAACATTCTGCCTTAAAGTAGCATGTCTTTTTTGCTCGCTCCAAACTCTCCAAGACAATGTATCAATAATTTTCACTCTCACTGCATCATTATACTCTCCAACAAAACTTCTTAATGCAAGCATATCTTCTTTTGATTTATCGACTAATAATTTAGGATTATCTATTTTTCTTGTCTCTTCAAATTTTCCTTTAAGTCTTTCAAGTTCTTTTCTAAATCCAGCAGTAAAATTTTTATCACAGAAGATTACAGGTTCTGTAGACATTTCCTGCATTTGTGCTAATTCTAATGCTCTATTTGGGAGAGAAGGATCTTTGAAAACAGTATAATGCATATAAGTATCTCTTGGAACTTCAATTCTCTGGTTATACATTATTCCCATTCCTGCTTGTTGCGTTAGAGCTTCAAGCCTGTTTGCTAAATCATGCAGTTCTCTTGGGATAAAAGGCCCATTTGGATTTGCTCTGTCTTGTCTTACTTCAAGAGCCAAAGTTGCTAATGTATCTAACGGCAATACAATAAATAAGTCTGCTGGATTATTATAAGGAATTACCTTATTGAATGTCTCAACTCCTTCAAGTTTGCCGAATTTTTCTTTGAAATTTCCTGCAGCATTGAAAACGTCTCTTGAAATTTTTAAATACTCATCCAGTAAATCTTCTCTTTTGAATAAAACATTTGGAACAACAATTTCTTCTGTTGTTGTTTCTCTTCTCCTTGAACTCGTTGCCAGGCTTCTTGAAGCTACAAATCCTGTTAATCCAGAATCAATCATCTTCGTGCCGTTAAGCCCAAGAACAACTCCTGCCAAGCCTCCAAGAGAATGCCCTCTTCCAATTCCTGTTGCTGTTTTTTTGAAAATTATTTCTCTGAGAGTTTGCTCTGGGTTTTTTGAATCAGCTAAAATTTCTTCTTCTAAAGAATCAAAATTCATCCCTCCAGATACTAATGATTGGGCATAAGAAACTAATTCATCTCCTCCTAAAAAATCTCTATCAAAATTCTGCTGAAAATATTTTTGCAATTCGGGATTTTTAACATCAACTTTAGGCCACACCCCAAGAACATTAACTTTCAAGTCTTCATCAGTAAGAAATTTTTTACCTCTATATTCCCCTGTCATCTTGTGAAAAATGGTTTTTCTTTTATAAATAAATATATTCTGAAAGATATATTTTCAGTTTACTCGCCGCAACCTTTAGGACTTTCCCATCCGCATTCTTTATTAGAGCATTTTTCAAGACAGTGTCCTTTCTTTATCATTCGTGCTCCACAAATAGTGCAAAATCCCCCCGCTTCTTCAATAATATCTGGCTTATCTTTTTTTTCAATAGTCGGAGACACAACAACAGGTTCTGCACCATTATTTTCTTCCCCATTTCCATTTTCCAAATTCAAGAATTGTTTTCCTAAAAAGTTGAATATATAATCTATAGAAGAATCTGCTGTATGAATATCTGGATGTCCGCGAACAAGTCCATAAGGTTCAAATTTTTGATGCCTGAATTTTTTGACTAAGGTTTCCAGAGGAACTCCATATTGCAAAGCCATTGAAGTTAAAATTCCGATAGTATCCATAAGCCCCTTTACTGTTGTCCCTTCTTTGCTCATATCAATGAATGTCTCTCCTGGTGTTCCATCTTCATACAAACCAACACCGATATAACCTTCATGCCCCACAACATCAAATTTGTGAATTATAGCATTTCTCGTGTTTGGAAGTTTTCTTCTCACTGGCTTTACTTTTTGTTCAAGTTTTCCTTCTGAGAAATTCAATGGCTGAACTCTCTTGCTTTGGTCTCTATAAATCGCAACTGATTTTATTCCCATCTTCCATGCATCAATGTATGCCTGCTCTATTTCTTCAACTGTCGCTTCTTTTGGCATATTGACTGTCTTTGAAATTGCACCAGACAAGAAAGGTTGGACAGCAGCCATCATCTTCAAATGCCCATAAGTAGAAATTGTTCTTGTAGCGTGGCTAGGCTTATTGGAACAATCAAAAATTGCAAGGTGCTCTTCTTTGATGTGCGGAGCTCCTTCCATTGTTTCTTTTTCCAAAATATATTTATGTATTTCTCCCATTTGCATTTCATCATATCCCAATTTTCTCAATGTTTTAGCAACAGTTCCGTTTACTAATCTCAAACTTCCGCCACCAACAAGTTTCTTTGTCTGCACTAATCCTATCTCAGGTTCAATTCCTTTTGTATCACAATCCATCATAAATCCAATTGTCCCTGTAGGAGCAAGAACAGTCGCTTGGCTATTTCTGTATCCATACTTTTCCCCAAGCTCCACAACTTCATTCCATCTTTCTTCTGCAGTATCAAGAATATTTTCCAATCCTTTTGGTAATTTGTCTCTCTGAATTCCTTTTAATGCATCTCTATGCATTCTCATTACTTCCATCATCGGTTCTTTGTTTTTTTCATATTCTTCAAACGTTCCGATTTTCTGTGCCATTTCTGCAGAAGTTTTGTAAACATTAGCTGTTAGTAAAGCAGTTATTGAAGCTGCAATTGCTCTTGCTTCGTCAGAATCATAAGGCAATCCTAAAGACATTATCAATGAGCCAAGATTAGCATAGCCCATTCCAAGAGCCCTATACATATGAGAATTTTCTGCAATTTTTCTTGTTGGAGAAGCAGAATTATCCACTTCCAAGTCCTGCGCAATTGCAGTTAATCTTACAGCATGTTCAAAAGAAGGAATGTCAAATGTGTCATCTTCTTTTTGGAAAGCCATTAAATTTTGTGACGCCAAATTACATGAACTATCATCAAGGAACATATACTCTGAACAAGGATTAGAAGCTTTTATCTCCCCGGAATTTTTGCAAGTGTGCCATCTGTTTATTGTGTCATGATATTGCATACCTGGATCTCCGCAAAAATGAGTTGCTTCTGCGATTTTTCTCATCATTTCTTTTGCTTTATATTTCGGCATTTTATCAATCATATCTTTATTATGAACAGGAACTGTCTGCCAGTCCTTATCATCAATAACCGACTGCATGAACGCATCTGTCGCTCTTATAGAAATATTTGTATTCTGATAGTTTACACTTTCCTGAGCTCTCTGCCATGGAATTCCGTTGTCAATTAAAATATGCAATAATCTTTCCTCATCCCTTTTTGAATTTATGAATTCCATAATATCCGGATGATTTACATTAAGGATATCCATCTTAGAAGCCCTTCTCGTTTTTCCTCCTGATTTTACAATTCCTGCAACTTTGTCATAAAATGCCCAATATGCGAGAGGACCAGAAGGCTTTCCCCCAGAACTTAATTTCTCTCTCGACGAACGCAATGAAGATAAATTGCTTCCTGTTCCAGAGCCATATTTGAATAATAATGCCTCTCTTTTTGCAAGCTCCATAATGTCTTCCATAGTATCTCCAACACTCTGAATAAAACACGCGGCAGTTTGAGGATAAGCTAATTCCTTTCCAATAGGCATAGGAACTACTTTCCCATCTTTTATTATGTAAGCTTCTTTTTTTTCATGGCTTCCTTTTGCTAGCAAATGTGTACCAACATTAAACCAAACAGGAGAGTTAAATGCCATTTTCTGGCTGTATGAAAGATGCGCCAACTCCTGCCTGAACGCATCTGCTTCTTTTTCAGAAGAAAAATAATCTTGTTTCATTCCCCATTTAGCTATAGTAGAGCTTACTCTACCAACTAAACTTCTTACAGAACTTTCTCTTTGTGATGTTCCCTGCTCTCCAAAAAAATATTTTGAGGCAGTCATGGTTCTTGCCAATGAACTCCAAGCAACAGGAAATTCCACCCCGTTTTGGGTAAATAATTTAACTCCGTTGTCATCAGTTATATCAACATCATATTTCTCCCAATCAAAATAACTTTCTGCGGGCTTTCCTTGTTGAGTAAAATATCTTTCAATTGTCAGCCCTTTTTTCTCTTTTGTCATTTTATAATTCCCTTATTTCCCGTTTAAAATCATTTATATCCTGAAAATCTCTGTATACAGATGCGAATCTTATGTAAGCAACATTGTCAATTTTTTTTATTTTCTTCATAATCAGTTCTCCAATCATGGAACTTTTGATTTCTTTTTTTCCTGTTTTTCTTATCTGTTCCTCAATTTCGTTTATCATTTTGTCTATTTTATTTTTTTCAACAGGGCGCTTTTCAAACGCTCTGTGAATCCCGTTTTCCAGTTTTTCCCTAATGAATTTTTCTCTCCTGTTGTCTTTTTTTATAATGTAAATATCTTCCAGCACTGCTTTTTCATATGTCGTGAATCTTTTTGCGCATTTCAAGCACTCTCTACGCCTTCTTATTCCTTCAGGAGACTCTCTTTTGTCTGTTACCTTTGATTCTTTATGCGAACAATATGGACAATCCATTTCTTATCTTATTTTTTTGCATACAATCCATATACAAGATATTGTATGTCAAGCAACCCCTTATTGCTACTTATTGTATAAGTAAGAAAGTAACTAAATAACGACTATTTAAACATTTATTTCCACCAAGAGATAGCGACACGAACATACAAGGCGAGGACACCAAGGTTTCCTTCGCTTAATCTTCCTTTAATTAGTATATATCATAACCTTTTTAAATAATAAAATCTTAATTTAGTTATGCAGCAAATAATTGAATTGGTAGAGAGTTTTGGAGGAATTTCATTTCTTTTATTGGCAATTATACTAATTTGGTCTGGTGTTTGGAAACTCTTGGCTCTATGGAAAGCAGCAAGAAAAGGTTCTGTTCCCTGGTTTGTTATTCTTGGAATTGTAAACACAGTAGGAATTTTGGAAATTCTTTATTTTTTTGTATTCTCTGAATGCTGTGATAAAAAAAGAAAGTCTAAAGCAAGAAAAGTAAGACGAAAAAGAAGAAGATAATTGAAGTATAATAATTCTTATAAATAATATCCTTCTAGCTTATTGATGGAACAATTAGATAACGTTGTAAAGACTATACAAAGCAAAGCATTGATTGCAGTATACATGAATATGAAGACAGACAATGAGCCTATATGTGAGAGGGTAAGAGGATATATGGAAGCAATAGAAATTATAAATAAAGAATTTCAAACTCATTACGAGTCTTTTGGACTTGAAGCAATTGCACAAAAATTAGAAAATCTTAAAGACGGCGTTCTTAAAGTTCCTTTAACGAAATAATTACTTGACTTTTACCATCTGGCACATCTTGCAGATTTTATTTCTCGAAGGTTCACCACAAATCTCACAGTAATTCAATTTGTTTTCAGATTTTAATTTCTGAATCCTGATTGAAAGTCTGTCAAAATTTTTCATTATATTTTCTTTTTCTTTTGTTGTCAACGTATTCATAAATTGTCTTATTTGTATTCTGTAAGAATCTAAAGCACAGGGACATTTTTCATAGACAACAGGAAGTTTCATTTTCTTTGAATATTCTCTTATATCATTTTCAGCAACATAAAATAATGGCTTTATTCTTGTTATGAATTTCTTGTCTTTTACATTTTGGGTTATTGCTCCTGAATTAGCGCTTAGCTGAGGACTTCCTTTAAGAATATTCATAAAAAATGTCTGTGCCTCATCATCAAGATTATGTCCTGTTGCAATTTTGTCAACTTTTAATTTTCTCGCTTCTCTGTTCATAATCCATTTTTTTATCACCCCGCATATTGCGCAGTTTTTCAGTCCTTTTTTTTCATGCTGAATTGCGCTTCTAATATAACACATACTACTCCCCATTTCGTTTTTTATGTCATAGAGATGCAGTTTTATATTGAGTTGTTTGCATAATTTCTTTACTGCTTCCAGGCATCTTTCGCTATAATCTCCCATTCCTAGATCAATATGAAATCCTTCTATATTATATCCAAACTTTTTCAATAGATAAGCAACTGTTGTCGAGTCTTTTCCACCTGAAAGCGCAACTAATATCCTATCCTTCTTGTTCAGTTTTATTTTTACGAGAGTTTGCCTGACACGGGTTTCTATGCTCATAAAAAATAAAGAGAAGAAGAGATTTTAAATTATTCGTTATAACTCTTCAGGATAGCCATTAATTATCCTAATTTTGTCAGAACCATTATATCTCGTTCCAAACTCTCCTCTTTGCTCAACAAAACTATATGCTCTCAGGTTTAATCTCACTCTAATCTGCTCAATAACATCCCAATTTTCAGCGCCTTCTGGCAAATACATTAGTTCTATCCCATCAATTGCATTATTCTCTTTTAATTCAAGACTGGCGAGTTTACTCCATTCGGCTTCACCCCAAGGTCTTGTTAATTTTGCTGTAAGTTTTTTTCCTTGTCCTAATTGCAGAAGTTCCTGAGTTGCTTTCTCTAGCATTAATGTATAATCCTGTCCGTCAAATATAGCTTTCATAAGTAAATAATAATTTTTAAGATTTATAAGTTTAAATATATAATAAAATATATTTCCTATTATATTTTCTTTCTCATAAAAAAATTAGAATTAATAATAAAAAAGGGGCTTTCGCCCCTAAGGGTTTATTTTTGTCCGCAAGTACATTTTCCGCCATTAGCTGCTCCACAAGTTGCTAAACCACAGTTATTTCCTGCAGTGCATTGTCCGCCACAGCTTTGGCATGATGTTATTTTTGGTTGCGTATCTGCTGCTTTTACAAATCCAGCATTTGCAACAATAACTCCGGCAATAGCCAGAATTCCGATAGCAATGGCAACCATTATCAATGTTTTCATATAACCTCCTATTAAATTTAATTAAAATTCCTAAAGAATCGTTTATTATATTCACTTTGGAGAAACTAGTTACATTAATCTTTCAGCACAACAATATTATTCATCCCTCGTCTTTTTCTTTCAATTAACTGCTTTGCTTCTAACTTATCTAAAAGCCTTGTAATTCCAACTTTTCCTATCTCTAATTTTTCCATTAATGTATTTTGGAATATTGCACCATTTTCGCTTTGCAAAATATTAATGACCTTCTTTTCATTAGCATCTAATCCTTCAAGATTGAGTTTCTTTTTCTTTTCTTTCTTTGTTTTAATAATTATTCTTTCTTTTGGTTTTATGAGCATAATGAATAATCCTATTATCAAAATAATTCCTGCAATGGACAAGCTAAGCCAGGTTTGTGTTTTTATTGTATCATACATCGAGCATGTCGGTCCCATATTGCAACTCAATTTTGATATGCTGTTTAAAGCAGAATTGAAAATCCAGACTATAATTCCTATTACAACTGCAATTCCCATGATAAGAAATCCTACGTGTTTATTTTCCATTTTAATTAAAAAAACTATTTTTTCTTTTTCTCGTAATCTTTAATTGCAGCTCTCAAAGCTTCACTTGCGAGATTAGAACAATGCATTTTTATTGCAGGAAGTCCTTTCAGGGATTCTGCAACATCGTTTCTTGTTATTTTTCCTGCTTCTTTCAATGTTTTTCCTTTTGCAATTTGAGTTATCATTGAGCTCGTTGCTATAGCTGCAGCACATCCAAATGTCTTGAATTTTATGTTTTTGATTATTTCTTTTCCTTTCTTGTCCTTATCCACTTTAATGTAAAGCCACATCAAATCGCCACAAGTTGGATTTCCAACTTTTCCAACTCCATCTGGATTTTTTATTTCTCCAAGGTTTTTCGGATTCATGTAATTCTTCATTACTTCTTTTGAATAATTAATTGTCATTTTATTTTTTTATATCTTATAGCTTTATTTGGACAGATTTTCCCACAACCCTCGCAAAATTCTATACAATTTTCTGGATTTACAACTTTGGGTTTTCCTTTATCAAGAATAAAAACCCCATGTGGACAAAAATTAACACAGGTTAAACATCCCGAACATTTCTCGTAATCAATAACAGGAAACCAATTCTTTGCCATTTTATTCTTTATTTTGAATTAATTTTTTAATTGCTTCTTTTGCTTCTTCAGTTGTTTTGTTTCTTATGTCAATACCAATATGCTTTTCTTTAGAAAAACCTACTGACTCAAAAGCATCTCTATACATTTTCTGTTGCATTAATGGATCACAAGCAGCAACATATAATTTTTCAATATCTTTATTATTATAAAGCAATTGTTTTAGGAATTTATCTCCGTCTTTTGCACATAATTGCGGATGAACTGCAACAAAATCTATTCCAAGTTTTCTAACAAAATTGACAACTTCAAATATGTTCATCTTGCTAAAACTCGGGCAAGTTCCCTGACACACACATAATAAAAATCCTTTTGTCATTTTCCTTTCCTATTTATTTTTTTAATTAAATCATCAATTTCTTTTTTGTTCATTCCGTGTGCTTTGCATCCGTCTTCTAAAGTTTCATACATAGCCATTCCGCAACCAATGCAGTGCAAACCGCTTTCAAATAACACATTTGCAGATTCCGGATGCTTCTCTAAAATTTCTGCGAAAGTCATTTTCTTTGTTATGCCTTTTTTCTTTTTTGTTTTAGTTGTTTCCATTTTTACTTCTTTTTCTTTTTGCATCTACAACACTCGCATGTTGGACTGCACTTACAAGGATTACATCCGCAACATTTGCATTTTTTGTTTGTCATTTTATCCTCCTGTTTATTTATTATCTTATTGGACTCATTCTCCTAAGCTTCTCAACTATTTTTGGAAGAACCTCAAGTAAATAATTTATCTCTTCCTCTGTTGTGTATTTGCTGATAGACATTCTAATTGAGCTGTTCGCCTGCAATGGAACTAAGCCAATTGCTCTTAAAACATGGCTAGTCTCAAGTGAGTGAGATGCACATGCACTTCCAGTAGAAGTTGCTATTCCATAATTTTCCAAATATCCACCTATTGCTTCTCCTTCTATATTATTGAAGGAAATGTTAATGTTATTGCAAAGCCTTTTTTCTCTCGAACCATTAAGCCTTGTATTTTGAATTTTTAAGATTTCGTCTATCAATTTATTTCTTAATTCAATCATTCTTTCAATGTCTTTTTTCTTTGCGACTTCGACTGCTTTTGCAAATCCGACAATTCCAGAGACGTTTTCTGTTCCGCTCCTTATTTTTCTTTCGTGTCCTCCGCCATGAGCCAAAGGCACGATTTTTATTCCTTCTCTTATATACAATGCTCCAACTCCTTTTGGCCCGTGAATCTTGTGAGCATTTAAGGTAACTAAATCAAGGTTCTGTTTTCTCACATCTATTGGAACTTTTGTAAAGCTCTGGCAGGCATCTGTGTGAAATAATGTTCCTTTTCTTTTGCATATTTTTCCTATTGCTTCCAAGTCTTGCAGTGTTCCTATTTCATTGTTTCCGTGAATTACTGAAACAAGGATTGTTTTTTCTGTGATAGCATTTTCGAGTTCCTTCAAATCAATAAATCCCTCTGCATCAACATCAAGATAAGTTACTTTTGCTCCTTGAGTTTCCAGCCACTTGCAACTGTTAAGCACACAGTCATGGTCAATTCTTGTTGTGATTATATGATTTTTCTGAGGATAATTGGAAAAAAACAAACCCTTTATTGCTAAATTATTGCTTTCTGTTCCCCCTGATGTAAAAACAATCTCCTGAGGTTTTGCTCCTATTGCTCTCGCAATTATCTTTCTTCCCATTTCCATTGCATTCCTTGCTTCTTGTCCCATGAAATGAGTTGAAGACGCGTTTCCATAATTTACATTGAAATATGGTGTCATCGCCTTCAATACTTCATCGTCAACTCTTGTTGTTGCAGCATTGTCTAAGTATATTTGTCTCACGTTGAATACCTCATGACAATTTTCTCAATTTCACTTCTTATCTCTTCTTTCACTTCTTTTGTTAATTCTATAATCCTTCTAGCCCTGTTTGTTCTTGCAACTTGCCTTTCCCTTTTATCAAAAATATAATTCATTTTTCCTTTTAGTACCTCTTCTTCATTTGCGTCTACTCTTATTGCTGTTTCCATAAGATAACTTGCCACTCTTTCATAAGATTCATTATCTCGAATTAATATTCTAACACTAAAATAACGGCTTCCGTTATTTTTTGAACTGATTTCTATTGTTTTCATTTTTTATCACATCCCATCATGCAGGATTTATTCGGACAATGAATAGATGCATGCTTGTCTATTAGTTTAAGCATTGGAACTATCGTGTCTTCATTCAGCGAATAAACTCTTTCTTTTCCTCTTTGTTTCATGTTGACTATATTACAGCATTTTAATGAACTTAAAGCATGGGATATCTTGCTCTGTTCAACAACCAAATCTTTTACAAGCTCTGTAACATTTTTCTCCTTTTCTCTTAATGATAACACTATCCCTATTTTCAAAGGATTTGCCAAATTGCTAAAAAAAATATTATAACTATGGTGATTTAAAAATGGACTCACCTCGTATGCAGCCTTGTTCATATGAATATATTTTCATATATATTTATAAATGTTTTGTATCACTACTACATTAATAGAATTTAGATACTATGAACAAAATTATGAAACCATCTTCTAACAGGGCTTCTTTTTATGCTTTCCCACCTGTACAATCCTCTTCCCAACCTACTTAAACCAGCAGTTTCTTCAACTATTGTTCTTTCTTTCAAACCACTTTCTTTTTTTTCTGAATCTCTATATCCAGTAGTCATAAAGCCTATGCTTGTTAGCTCATTGACAATATATCTATCTTCCTCATCTAAAACTGCACCAGATCTATATTTTCTTAATACTTCATACTCTCTATCATTCATAGATAACATAAGTAAAAGTATATTTTTTTCTTTAAATTGTTTTGTATAACCAACAATACATTTTAAAAATAACTGTCTTTAATCTCAATCATGACACAAATATATAACGCTGAAATGAGAGAAGATGCAGAAATAAAAAAGATATTGCATCCTTTAGTTAGCGAATGGTTTTTTACAAAATTTAAAGAGTTTTCTTCTACTCAGAGATATGGTGTCTTGAACATATGGGAAAGAAAAAACATTTTGATTTCTGCTCCAACAGGCGGAACAAAAACTCTCACCGCGTTTTTGTCAATAATAAATTATCTCGTTATGCTTTCTGAAAAAAATCAGCTTGAAGACAGGATTTATGCTGTTTATACTTCTCCATTAAAAGCACTAAGCAATGATATTCATAAAAATCTCATTGAGCCATTACAAGAGATTTTTGAATTGGCAGAAAAGAAAGATATCAAACTCCAGAAAATTCGTGTAGGTTTGAGAACAGGTGATACAACAGTAGCAGAGAGGGCAAAGATGGCAAAAAAGGCTCCGCATATTTTAGTAACCACCCCTGAAAGCCTTGCAATACTATTAACATCACCAAAGTTCATCGAGAACATGAAAGCAATAGAATTCTGCATTGTTGACGAGATTCATGCATTAGATAACAAGAGAGGAGCTTATCTTAGCATAACTCTAGAAAGATTAAATGAAGTGAGCATAATCTTTCCTGTAAAAATAGGTTTGAGTGCCACAATTGCCCCTTTAGATGAAGTCGCTAAATTCCTTGTTGGAATCAGCGATGACAGAGAGGTTCATATTGCAGAAGTAAAATTAGACAAGAAAATTGATGTTAAAGTTCTTAGTGTCGGTGACTTGATTTTTGAAGAGAGTTATGGAACAAGCATGTATAATTTAATGGACAGCCTAATCAAGCAGCACAAGACAACATTAATCTTCACGAATACTCGTTCTGCAACAGAAAGAGTTGTAAATCATTTGAAGGAAAAGTTTCCAACAGAATATGGAGATGATAATATTGCAGCCCACCATTCTTCTCTTGCAAAATCATATAGATTTGATATTGAAGAAAGATTGAGAGACGGAAAATTAAAAGTAGTTGTTTGTTCCACAAGCTTGGAGTTAGGAATAGATATTGGTTTTATTGACTTGGTAATAATGCTTGGCTCGCCAAAAAGTTCTGCAAGGGCTCTGCAAAGGCTGGGAAGAGCAGGACACAAACTGCACGATACTGCAAAAGGAAGATTCATTATTCTTGACAGAGATGATTTAGTAGAGTGTTCTGTTATTGCAAAAGAAATGATTGAAAGAAAAATAAACAAGATATATTTTCCAAAAAACTGCTTAGATGTTCTCTCTCAACAAATCTTTGGCATGGCTATTTACAAAATCTGGGATGTGAATGAAATTTTCTCTCTAATAAAAAAGAGTTATTGCTATTCGCGTCTCCAAAGAGCAGACTTTTTTGATGTTATCAGCTATTTAGCAGGAGATTATGCCTTGGAGAAAAATAATGTCTATGGGAAAATTTGGTATGATTCAAAGAGCAACCAAATAGGAAAAAGAGGAAAAATGGCACGTGTCTTGTATTTGACAAACATAGGAACAATTCCAGAAGAATCTTTCATAACTGTTAAAATGGCTCCTTCTGGCGAGCCTATTGGAGCAATTGATGAAGGTTTTCTTGAGCGAATGAAAAAAGGAGATGTTTTTGTGCTTGGAGGAAATAAATATCTTTACTTATACACAAGAGGAATGAATGTTTATGTAAAATCTGCAATAGGAAGACAGCCAACAATTCCTTCTTGGTTTTCAGAAATGCTTCCTCTTTCTTTTGACTCTGCTATTGAAATAAATAAATTCAGAACAATGATAAACGATAAGTTCAAGAAAAAAGCAAAAAAATCAGAAATTATAGACATCATCAAAGAATATCTGTATTTGGATGAAGGTTCTGCAGAAAGCATTTACAACTACTTCAACGAGCAGAATAATTATCTTGAAATTCCTGATTCAAATATTCTTCTTGTAGAAAGATACAACTCACAAAAGCATTATCTTATTTTCCATTCAATGTATGGCAGAAGAGTTAATGACGCTCTTTCTAGGGCAATCGGCTTCTTGCTCGGCAGAGCAGGTGGAAGAGATATTGAAGTTGGAATAAATGACAATTCCTTTTATGTTGCAGGGGAAAAACTAAATTTAAACAAAGTTATGAATTTCTTAAAGCCTGAAAACTTGGAAGAAGTTCTTAAAGAAGCAATAGAGAAAAGCGATGTTCTTGCCAGAAGATTTAGGCATTGTGCAACCCGTTCCTTAATGATTCTCCGAAATTACAAAGGAGTAAAGCGTTCTGTAGGAAAACAGCAGATGAAATCACATTTCCTCATCAATGCTGTAAAGAAAATCTCTTCTGAATTTCCAATTCTTAGAGAGGCACGAAGAGAGGTTCTTCAGGATTTAATGGATATTGAAAGCACAAGATTGGTTGTTCAATGGATTAAAGAAGGCAGAGTTAAATTAAAAATCAGAGATACAGAATTACCTTCACCTTTTGCATTAGGAATTATAATGCAAGGGCAGAGTGATATGATTAGGATTGAAGACAAACAGAAGTTTCTTAAGAGGATGCATGAACTGCATGTGAAGGGAAGAGAGGAATAGAAGGAAAGGAATAAAAAGAGTTAGATTTTTGATTCTTGATGGATTTAGAATATGAAAGTTTTTATCATGTAGATCTCTCAATGCAAATAAATAATAAATGGAAAGAAGATACTGTTTTAGGAATTGTTAAAGATTCAAGAAAATTTTCAATAAAGATTAAAGGAAGAGATAAAGAAATAATAAAAAAGAAATATATTTTTGATAATAAATCTGATTCAAATAAAAGACACAATAGAAAAATTATTGCTCTTACTTATTCTTATCTGCTTTATAAAAGTCTATGTGCTTTTTCAGAAGCTAATCCTTTGCTTTTGTGTCGTGATGTAAGACCAGAAAAATTAATAATTCATTATTTGCAAAAAATATGTAATTTTTTTAATAACAAAAAGATATTTAACAGGATAATAAAATTTAGAAAAAAAGTGGAGTTCAAAACAACAGAAAAATTACCAGAATCTTTGGCTGGGAAATATGCTAGAAAAGTTTATCAAAATAAATTACCTGCTTCAAAGATTATAAATAAGGAAGAATTGGAAGAATTAATAAACGTCATTGGAAAAATATTATAAAGGGATTGGGGTTTTTAAGCCCCCAAGCTTAAGCAACGCACTATCGCTTTCGCTCGTGCGAGATCTTAAGTATCCTTATATTTCCTTAGTAAAAATAGTATATATATTTTGTGGCCCTTAATCAATGAATGGATAAGATGCTGAATATACATGTACTATATAAAATTGTACTAATATCAAAAGGTTTATATATAGGTATAAATGTAATATCTATATGTTTAATAAGAAGCCGGAAAAACAAGATAGAAAAACTCTAAGAGAAGAAAGGTTTAAGAGAGTTGCTAGTCGAAGAGTTCAAGAAATTTTAAATCACCTAAGGCTCCTTGGAAATTGTTCTGATAAAGCAAACTATGCTTATACTGAAGAGCAAGTTAAAAAAATATTTTCTGTTATTGACGAACAAGTAAAAGTTATAAAGGTCAAATTTAATCATAAACTGAAATCGAAGAATGATAGGTTTACATTATAAAATGGAAAAGAAAAGAAAATATTTTGGAACAGTGCATTTGAAGAAAGCTTATGTGGGAGAAAAAAGTGTCAATCAAGTAATTGAATCAAAAGAGGCAATTAAATTAGCAAGGTTAATTTTATCTGCAGCAGAAACTGAGAAAGAATTTGATTTAGCCACTTATTGGACCAAGAAAAGAAAATCTGATGATAAGATTAGCTTGACTGTAACCCAAAGAGAAAAATAGTATGGATAAAGATTTCTTCCCTTTGAATAATCTTCTGTCTTTTAGAAAACCAGAACATGTTTCTGCTTTTTTGGATGCAAATATAAAAGATATGTCTTTAAAATGGGAAAGTATTGGAAAAGATATAACAAATTTTAGACAGCTTGCTATTTCAAAATCTGGAGTAAAATCATTTATAGAAAGAATAACCAACTCTATTGATGCAGTTTTAGAAAATAATAAAGAATTAAAAAAGAGAGATAAAGATATAGATTCTCCTAGATCTGCACTTAAGGAACTCTTTGATATAAAGGGAGAACACATTCATTTTCTTAGTGAATTTGAAAGAAGGGATTTAGCACAGAAAAATATTAATATGATCTTAGATGATAGTGGTAATGCTAAAAAACCAACAATAACTATAAAAGATTTTGGTACGGGAATTCACCCCGATGAATTTGAAGATACCATTGTTGGTCTAGGCAAAAGTTTAAAGAGAGGAAAAAAATATCTCCTAGGAGCTTATGGGTGGGGAGGCTCTCAAACCTTTATGTGGTGTAATGGAGCTAATGAAGCAGTTAATATCGAATCTTTACCTTTGGCGATTATTGTATCTAGAAAAAACCCCCAACTTCTTAAGAAGGATCAAAAAGATGAGGTTGGTTGGACTATAGTAAGATATAAAGACAATCCACAAGAAAAACATGGGGTCTTTCAATACCTTGTAGACTCGAACAATAAAATCCTTCGGGCTAGTCCTATAAATTTACCTAGAGATTTTAATTATGGTACCTGTGTAATCCATTTAGCTTACGATTTAGAAAGTTTTTATGGTCCAATGACTTTGTCAAGTTTCAGATTATTTCAGAGTTTGTTATTTGACCCCATACTTCCTTTTTGGATTTATGATAATAGACAAAAAACAGGAAGGACGATTTCAGGAAATTTATCTAGACTTAGCAACGATGAAAAAAGCGTGGTAGAATATTCTAATGTAATAACCCAAAAGATATGGGGAGAAGAAATAAAAATAAGATATTGGGTTTTAAAACAAAAAAGTGAGGGGGGAAGTTATCATATTGATAGTTATCTCTCAAAACCAGGATCTACCGAATCAATTATTATAACTCTAAACGGACAGCAATATGATGCATTGACTAAAAAAATAATAAGAGATGCTGGATTTGCATTTTTAACAGATTATTTAATTTTTCAAATAGAATGTGATTCTTTATCCTATTCTATGAAAAAAAATATTTTCCCGTCTACTAGAGGGGATATAAGAGATAGGTATAAAGAAGATTTAATTTATGAAATAATAAATATTCTTAGAACAGATGAAGAATTGAAAAAGATCGAAGATTCTAGAAAACAGGAACATTTAACCTCCGGAGATGAGAGCAGTATAAACAGAATAAAAAAATTACTTAACAAACTCATTTCAGTGAATAAAAAAATAATCGAAGGAGGTGGTGATAAGGGAACTGGAAAGAAAAAGAAAGAAAAATTTGAGTATAATGATCCTCCGACTTTTTTAAAATTCATTCTTAAAAGTGATGTTTTGGATCTAATCCCTGATGAAGAGAAAAAGATAACTATACAGACTGATGCTCCAAATGATTTCTTAATAAGAAGTAAAAATCCAGGTAGTATCATTATGTCCCTGGGGGATATTCCAGCTAAGATCAGATATGGCTTTTTAAGAGATGGAAAATTGAATTTTTATATAAAGATAAATAAATATGTACCTATTGGGACAAAGGGGAAATTAACTTGTATATTAAAACCATTTAATGGAGGAAATATTATCTCTGAAAAAGAGATAGAAATTATTGCTTTTCCACCCCCATTACAATCAAATTACCCCCCAACAATATTTGAAATATCAAATATGGAAAGCCCATTGGCTATAAAAAAAGGAAGAAGATCTCTAATTCAGATAAAATGTGATGGTCCTGATGGTCTTTTTGAAGATCCAGAAAAGCAGGCAAAATTAGAAATATCCTTTTTACCTGATTTGAATATAAAAATAATTGGTATGTCTGACTTAGTAAAACATAAAATAAAGATTTTTTTAAAATGCCCTGACAATGCAGAAATTGGAAAAAGAACCGAGATTATATGCAAATTAACTTTAGGTGATGGAAATCATTTTGTTTCAAAAAGAGAATGTATAATAGCAAATCCTCCTGAAGATGAAAATGATGATGAAGGCGGGAAAATAGAAGTATATGATTATGACCTAATACAAGTAGAACCAGACGATAAAAATTGGAACGATTTTATGTGGGATGAAAACGATGTTGGAAAATATGTAAAAAGTGGAGATAGTTTACTTCTTTATATTAGCCTTGGGAATAAAAATTACTTAAATACTATTGGCTCTGACGAAATTTCTCCAGATAGGATTAGTGCATTGAAAGAAAGATATACTGCTTATTTGGGGTATCATTTATGGTTATCTTCTGAAAGTAAATTGGATATGGATGAGGGAAAACCAGAGTTAAAAAGAATTTCACAAACAATTTTGTTAGCACTAAGTCAAGATCCTCGTTTTCGTTAATTATTTTTCCAATACAATTATCCTATCCACCTTAGTCGCATTTCCTCTTTTTTCACCCCAAATTCTACTTACTTTAGTTTCATCACTTATAACATCAGATCTAATTGGTTCTATAAGTTTAAACCCTAAAGGTTTAGCTGATTTTTTCCAAACAAATCCGGCTAAATTAAATGGTTTATCGTTATCCTTATTTTTGACGTCACCAATAACAAGAATAAGCCTAGCATTTGGTTTTAATACTCTTTTCATTTCAGTTAAGGTTTCGGTCATAAAAGTAGAATATTTCTCTTTCGATTGACTGAAGAACAATTTTTGGTCTACATTTTTAGCATTCTCATTTAAAAACCATAATCTAATCCAATTAAATTGTCCATATCTAATAACTCTAGTATATGGGGGTGAAGTGATAATTAAATCTACAGAAGAATCTTTTATTTTTTTCATATTCCTAACATCACTATTAAATACCTTTCCCTTCTTATCTGATTCTTGATAACATCTCTCTAACTTTTTTAATATTAAATCAAAAACATCTCTTTTAGGTTTTTTTAGATTATGTTCTCTTATATAATTTTTGACATAATTGGGGGACATAGAAAAAGTATTAGGCATACTCAGTGATAGAAATCCTTCAGAATTTCCATGGATTATTCCAAGAATTAAAGAAGCAATAAAAGCATCAACATTACTCTTTTTCCAGTTTAATTCTTTTTTCAAAAAAATTAATTGTTTAAGAGTATAATTACTAAAAATCATTTTTATATTTCTTTCTTCTTCAACAATTGAAAATTCTTTTTCATCAAATTTATCCCTTAATTTATTTATTTTAAAAATTATATTATTTTTTTTAGGGATATCTGCTTTAGATTTTGTTAACAAATATGCAAGAGGATTTTTATCGTTACCTATAGATTTCCTATTAGTTAAACATGCTTCAAGTATAGTTGTACCCCTACCTGAAAATGGATCTAATACGACATCTTCTTCATTAGAATATTTATTAATAAAATGATTCGGTAATGTTGGTGGGAACATTGCCATATAAGTACATATCGAATGCAATTTATGATTCATATTTTTTGGAGAATCTTTCCATTCACAAATATTAGAATTCATTTTTAATCACCTATTACAATTAAGAAAATAAAACTTATAAAGTTATCTTAAAAACTATTTCTATTCCCAACTACCCCTTCCTTTCTTCCAAGAATCCCCTTCTTCCTATCTTCTTCCTTTTTTGTGAGGCATAACTAACTTAAGGAACCCAGCTAAAGCAAGAACTGCTCCGAAAAATACTCCCCACTTGAAATAACTCCAGTAGGCATTTGCCCAAATAAGCAAACCGAGTACAAGCATTCCAACTCCTTTGTATTTATGCCACATTTCTTCGTGCATTTTCATTTATCTCCTCTTTTATTATAATAATAAATATTGGGAATATTTAAATGTTATTTCTTCTTCTCTTTTTCTTAGCTTTCCAGTTAAGATAGAATAAAATCCCTACCAAAAAGGCTGGTCCTGCAATCGTTACAGACCAGAACAACATATACCATTCATGAGGAGAATTCATTAAAATAGTAATTAATAATCTTACAATATAAAATATGCCTCCACTGATAAATGCAACAGCCCCGACAAGCTCATGTTTCCAAGAAATTACTAAAAAGATTATCAAAACAAATACAGGAATATTGTGCATAAATAAACCAAGAATTGTCCCCCAAAAATCCAATTTCATGTAGAAAATATCCAAAGAAAACATAGCTAAGAATAAAATGAATATTATTGCTAATATTCTTGGTGTCCAAAAAAGAAATTTATTAATCTTCTTCATTATTTTTTAATGCTTCTTCCTCAACTCAGCTCTTTCTGCATCAGCTTTTGTCTTGTGAATGGTATTTGGAGGATGATTTGGGGGAGAGTAAATCGTGTATAATTTCAATTTTTTAGTCTTGGAATTATTGATTATGTTATGGAAAGTGCCTGCCGGCACAACCACAGCATCTCCATTCTTTACAATATACTTTTCTTTCCCATTAAAAACAAACTTGGCTTCTCCTCCTTCCAGCCTGAAAAATTGGTCAACATGATTATGCACTTCATTTCCAATTTCTTCTTTTGGCTTTAAGCACATCAAAACAAGCTGTGCGTGCTTTCCTGTGAATAGAACTTTTCTAAAATAATTATTCTTCAAAGTCTGCTTCTCTATTGAACCTACAAATGGTTTCATCTTCTTTCCCTTTTTTATAATTGTTTAAATGAATTAGGATTTTTAAATCTTATTTTCTCTCAAAAACCTTAAATTTATATATGTTATTTGAATTATATTGTTATGAAAAGGGGGAATACAACAACAATAATTTTAATTTCTATAATAGTTGTTCTGTTAATTGTTTTGGGTTATGGAGTTTATAATGGATTAAGAGCAAGAGCAATTATAAATTCCCTTAATGCCGACAAGAACGATTTGACAGCGCAGTTAAATATTCTTCAGGGAAAATATGATTTGTTAGAGCAGGATGTCGCAAAAATCTACAAAACCTGCATGAAAGAGAATGCGTGCAAAGGCAGGTTTCCTAATGTTAGCTGGTATTGCAATAATGTTGGAGATGAAGCAAGCAGCAATCCTTCACATGTTTGTTTTTGTGATTCTAGTTGTAATTTAAATGCAACACAGATGAATAGATAATCTCAACTTTTTTAAATCTTTTTTTAATTCATCATTTCAATGAATCGTATCGCACCTTCTAAATTATTTATATAATTCCTAAATGCACTTGAAGTTAACATGGCTTCATATAATCTAAAAGGTATTTTCATAATTCTTGCTACCTCTGCTGGAGGCACATTTCCCCTGAACTTTTCTAAAAACTCCTCAATAATTTCATCTCTGGGATTTATATTTAACCCTTCCTCATCTACACTAAAATATTTTAACAATTCGTGTTTTGGATTCAGGCTTTTCAAAAATATATAATCCTTTTTTAGTCCCAAAAGTAATGCTCCAATCATATTATTTATAAGCATGAAAAGTATTTTAAATTTACTATTTCTTTCCGCTATATGACAAACCCAAAAGATTACATTTTCCTCAACAAATGCCTCTTCTTCACAAAAAAGGGCATTTTAGCAGTCGGAGACTTGCATTTGGGATATGAATATCAACTTCAGCAATCGGGAGTTTTAATCCCAGAACAACAAGTCAAGGAAGTTATTGAAGAGTTGAAAGCAATTTTCAATGAAATAAAAGAAAAAAAATTCAAATTAAAGAAAATTGTATTTATTGGGGATATCAAACACTCTTTTTCTTACGAGTGGAAAGAGAAGAATTATTTCAATGAAGTTATCAATTTCTTAAAGAATTATGTGAAAGACAAGGACATAATTCTCATAAAAGGAAATCACGACACAATTGATTATTCTTTCAGTGATAAGCTTCAGGATTATTACATTAGCGGAGATATTGCTTTCTGCCATGGACACGAGTTATTTATGGAGGTTCTGGATAAAAAAATAAAAACAATTGTTATGGGACATTTGCATCCCTCAATTATTATTTCAGACAAACAGAATATTAAAAGAGAAAAATACAAATGCTTTCTTATAGGAAAATTCAAGCAAAAAGAAATAATCATCATGCCTTCCTTTTTAGGGACAATAGAAGGAACAACAATAAATTCTCTTGGATATGAATATGAAGATTGCTTTTCAATAATTCCAAGAAAAACTCTGATGAATTTTGAAGTTTATGTTGTTGGAGAAAAAGAAGTTTACAGCTTTGGAAAGATAAGCAAACTGCTTGATTAGTTATGTTCCAGCAGTAGTTGCTGGTCCTGTACTTGCAGGAGCAGAGCTTGTTACAGCAACAGATGTTATTGGTGCAGGGTTACTCTGATGATGGCTGAGTCTCATGAATCTGAAAGGAGTAAACACCCTTGCTATCTCTTTTCTGATTTCTCCTTTCTCATATTTCTGAACTTCCCTCACTTCTTTTATCATTGGCATCATTGTTACATACACAATAAACCTCACAATCCCGCTTAATACAAATACGAGCAATAATGGATTAAACCCCCAGAAGTTAAAATGAACAGAAGACAAAACTCCTCCGAGAGTCGCTCCTATAAAAACACCTATTCCGTTGAGTATGTTAAAATAAGCTATGCATAAAGCGAGTCTCTGCCTTGTTACTGCGTCGTATATGAAATTTACATAACACAGGTTGAATCCTGCCCATATAAGATTAGAAATAAATTCTTCTGCAAAAATATAAGCTACTACAACACCCAAACCCATCTTTGCAAGAAAAACTGTTGGAAGCCAAAGCAAAGGAACTAATGGAATAAATGCTCCTGTTAAACGCAGAACTTTCATTGTTCCAAATCTGTCTGCGAATTTTCCCCATATTGGCATAAAAAGAAGCGCGCTTACAGAACCAGAAATAGAAATCAAAGTCCAAACCCAATAATTGAATTTTAAATCTCTCAGCATATAAACAGAAAAGAAAGGAGAAGCTATTGCTGTAGCAAGAGAAATAAGAGAGATAAACACAGAAAATTTTCCAAAATTGCTCTGAGGAATTTTTTTTACGAACTGCCAAAAACTGAAATAATATCCTTTCTCCAATTTCAATTCTGGATCATAATGTTTTGTGATTAAATATCCTGATGCTATTCTTGATACAAAAGCCACCCCAAACAGGATTAAAAATCCAACAAATAAATTGCTTGTTCCTTGGAAATAATTAAGGGCAAATCCAGAGACGAGCATCACTCCCAAAGATACTGCTCCACCTAGTTTGTTTCTCTTGCCGAAATATGCTCCAATGTCTTTAGTAACAACATCTTTCATCAGTGAGTTCCAAGCAGGAGATAAAAATGCACCAAAAATTATGAAAAGAGTGTAAAAGACAATCATTAAACTTGCACTAACTCCATGATCAAGTCCTTTATAAAAAAAGAAGTAGCCTACTCCCAACATAGGAAGCCACATCAATGCCTGCAGAAAAACACCAATAGCAATAATTTTTTTCCTTGAATATCTTTCAATCGCCTTTGAAGTAAGAAGTTGAAGGAGATTTCCAAGCAAAGAGGGTATAGAGGTCAGGAGACTTATTTGAGTATTATTTGCCCCGAGAGCAAGAGCATAAGGAGTAATATATCTAGAACCAGAACCATCCATCACGCTTCCAGCAGCAGCCTCCCTCATGCTGAATTTTTTAGTTCTTTCCCTTAGTTCAGACTCGCTTGGTTGCTTGTCAACTTCCTTTTTAACTTCTGTTTCCTGTTTAACCTCTACTGTTGCTACCTCTTCTTGTTCCATTTCTATTAAATATATCTTCTAATTTTTAAATTTTCTTAATAAAAATAAACACATAAAGATATTTAAAGACTACTAATGTGTTTTTTTTAAATCAAAAAACTGCGGATATAAAATAAGAAATTTTACATAACGTCCTAATAAACTGCGGATATAAAATAAGAAATTTTACATAATGGAAGAGGAAAAAAAAGAGATTCAGGCGAGACTTGTCGAAGGAAAAAGTGTTTTAAAAAAAGAAGAAATTACAGAAATACTAAAAACTATTGCGCCAGGAACCTTGTTAAGAACAGGAATAGAAGGAATTCAGAAAGCAAAAACAGGGGGGCTGATTGTTGCATACAACGAGTTTGTTGAAAATATTTTTGAGGGTGGTTTTAAAATTAACGCGAGATTCACTCCGCAGAGGCTTATTGAACTGGGAAAAATGGATGGTGCAATAATTCTTTCAAAAGATTTGAAAAAAATTCTGTATTCTAATGTTTTACTCACCCCAAACAACTCGATTCCTTCCAATGAAACAGGAACAAGACATAAAGCAGCAGAAAGAACAGCAAAGCAGGCAAACACAATGGTTATTGCTATATCTCAGAGAAGAGATGATATTACACTTTTCTACAAAAATATAAAATATGTTCTCAGAGATACCAACGAAATAATAAGAAGAGCAACATCTGTACTGCAAATTCTTGAAAAGCACAGGGAAATTTTTGAAAAAGACAAAACAGAATTGGATGAAGAGGAATTAAAACAAAAGCCAAGAATCAGCAAGGCATTATTAGTCATTCAGAGAGGAATGATTATATTGAAGCTCTCAGAAACATTGAAAGGATATGTTATTGAACTTGGAGCAGAGGGAACAATAGTAAAAGCAAGATTAAAAGAACTCCTTCAGAGAGTGGAAAAAGACGTCGACGAAGTAATAAAAGATTATTCAAAAATAGGATTTGCCAAATCAAAAAGAATTCTTTCCACTTTAAGTTACGATGAACTTCTTGAACTGGAAAACATAAAGCAGTGTTTGGGATTGTCAGAAGAGTCAGAAAACATACTTCCAAAAGGACACAGAGTTTTGGAGAAAACAGGAATTCATGAAAAAGACATTGGTATTTTAATTAAGAATTTCAAAAATCTGAATTCTATTTTGTCTGCAAAAAAAGAGGAATTGGTTCCAATATTCGGAGAGCAAAAAACCAACGAAATTCTCGAAAAAATCAATCATGCGAGAGGATAAAAACAATTAAAAATCAGTTATTTCTTTAATCATTAGGTGCGTATCTTAAAGATACTTCCTGCGATGGTTTCTAATGAAATACATCGGAAGGGTGCGTAGGCCAATGGCAGACTACCTGGCTCCAGCCCAGGAGATGGGGGTTCGATTCCCTCCGTGCCCATATAAATATTAAAAGCATGGTTAGCGAAACGAAGTTTCAGCCTCAGCGCCCATTTACAACTTCTTCATTTCATTAATTTCCTCATCAGAAATAGAGCATCCATTCAATTTCATGGCATACAGCAAAGCATCAAGAACATTGCCATGATTTCTCAATTTGACAATTCCTTTTTTGTATGCAATAAAAATCAATTCAGTAGAACGTATAAATTTAAAATTCTGAAAAGATTTGAGATTTTCTTTCTTGAATTTTAAATCAGTGTGCAATTTTTTCTGAAAAATTGCGAACAAATTTTCCGGCTTCTCGCACAAAAGCCTCATTGTTCTCTCATCAACAGATATAACATTTTTTATTTCTTTTTCATCCAGTAATTTGCTTAACGCCAAACAAGATGCTTCTCCAACATCAATAATATGCATTGCGTTTCCCTGTCCGAAAAAAGTGTTGTTAGTAATATTCATTATTTCAGTAGTCATTCTTGATATTTTGCTTTCATCAATTCCTAATGAAGAAGGCATTTCAATAATTTTATCAGTAATAAGCTCTTGAAGTTTCAGTGCTTCAAGTTCAAACCTTTTTATTTTCATTGGCTTATCGATAATTTCCCCGACAATCTCTTTTGTTATCAGAAATTTTCCGTCAAATAATTTCTTTAATTCCCTGAATTCCTGCAACAAGCCGTTTATTGCAAAATTTATCAAAGTGCTTGAATCAAAAATTATTGCTCTGGAAGTCATTTGAACATGTCAAGAGCAGTTTTAATTCTGGATTTGACGTCTATTGTTTTTGTCAAAGATACATTCTCGTCTGGTCTTTGTCCTGCAAAACTCGCGAGTTCAAACATGGTAATTCCAAGCAGGCTCGCGGTTTTTTCCATAGAAATACCATGCTCATAAATCTTGGAAGCCTTGTTTATTTCTGCTTTTCTGAAAACATCCTGAATATAATTCTTCAATTTTCCTGAAAGCTTTGAAACTGCTTTCCTAATGCACATAAGACTATCTTTAAGTTTCTTATCGTCATTTTTTTTAATTGCATTTATAGAATCATCAATACAGGATAAAACTATTTTATAAAAATCCTTCCACCCTCCAAAAGTTTGATATTCTTTCCTCTCAACTATTTTGCTTAAAGAATAAACTGCGACTGCTACAGTAATATTGTCCGGGTCTTGCGCTATTGAAGCAGTATGAATTGTCTGATTGCTCAATTCTTTTAATTTAATAGAATCATTATCTCTGATAGCTATCTTTGCTTCCTGAAGAATTCTCAGCACATTCTCTTTCTCTTGCATATCACAAATAAGAAATTATGATTAATAAATGTTTTCCAGATTTTTAGAACTTATTTTTTATCTTTGACATAAGCCCACTTACACGTTCTCTTATTATTTTTTGACTAGTATCATAATCCTTAAAATAACTACCAACAATTGCCCCATTTGTAATACTCAATTGTTCATAGACATTATTTAAGTTGACTCCTGCCCCCACGATTAAGGGGAAATCACCCAAGATTCTCTTAAATTCTATTAGTTTTTCTGTTGGGGTTTCTATACCTGTCCCCTCTCCTGTGGTTACTATAGCTTCGCATCTTGACATGCCTTCAGTTAAATCCTGCTCCAAAGGATTTCCGGTTTCGCGCTTGTATTTAAACCTGATTCCTCCAAGAACACATAAATTCTCATATTCTTTTCTTAACTTATCATAATAATCCAAATTCAAATCTGGTGTTTGAACGCTATCAAACTGAATAAATTTAGCCATAAATTCACCTGCAAGTTTGAATGCAAAATAAGGATATCTCAAGGTATTTACTCCAATAACTAACTTAGTTTTCCTTTTCGAAATTGCCTTTAAAGCATTAAAAACATCATCTACACTTCCATGATAATCTTCGACAATAGCTCCAGCAACCCCCTCTTCTTCAAAAATTGAAATCTCTTCCAATGCTCTGTTAATTTTTTCTTTTTCATTGTTTCCTGCTAAATGAATCATTCCGATAATCGGTTTTTCAGCATTAAATAAATCAAAGAAATTTCTTCCCATTATTTATTGATAAATCAAGAACTTATAACTATTATTGTTTTGAAATGTTAAGTTTTTATATTCCTTTTTCCTATTTTAATTATGGAAATAGATATAATTCTAACGATTATATTCCTATCTATATTCGTTATCTGTTTTGTTAGTCTTTTTATTTGGGCTTTATCTAAAAATAAAAAAATAGCTAAATTTTTTAAAAAAATAGCAGACGGGATAGCCGAAATTTTAGCTGGGGGAGGATGGTAATAACATGAAATACGCAGTCTTAGATACCAACTTCATTCTTTCCTGTGTGAGAAAGAAAATAGATTTTTTTACAGATATTCCTTTGATGGGAATGAAGATTATTATTCCTCTTCAGGTTATAGATGAAATCAGAAAATTTTCAAGACAGGGAAGAGGAAATATCAAACAAGAGGCAAAACTAGCATTAGTTATCTTGGAAAATCAGGAATTCAAGAGAGTTGACTTATACAACAAGAATGTTGACAATGGATTGATAAGATTGGCTGAGAAAAACACGAATTACATAATCGCGACACTCGACAAGCAGATAAAAAACAAAACAAAAAATCCAAATCTTGTGATAAGGGGGGAGAAAGAACTGGAAGTTATTTAGCGAGAAACCTTTTTAAACCAATTTTTGTTATAATTTTTAATAAAATGTTCTATTTAATTGAAGTAGAGGATTACATTCGGGTAGAACCGAAATTATTCGGATTGCCTACTATAGAGTCTGTCGAACAACAGCTCAAAGAAACTTATGCAGATTATTATGAAAAAGAAATCGGAAGAGTCATAGCAATAATAGATGTTCTTGAGGTTGGCGAGGGAGTTATAATTCCTGGAGACGGCGCTGCTTACTATCGTTCGAGATTTAAATTGCTTGTATGGAAATCTGAATTGCAGGAATTAACTTATGGAGTAGTTTCAGAGATAACGAGCTTCGGAGCATTCATAGATTTGGGGGTTATGAAAGGAATGATTCACATCTCTCAGACAATGGATGATTATGTCAGTTTCAGCAAGTCAAATACGCTTGTTGGAAAAGCTTCTAAGAGAACATTAAAGACAGGAGATTTATGCTTGGCAAGAGTTGTTGCAATATCTCACAAAGGCGGAGAATTAAAAATAGGATTGACAATGCGGCAGCCTGGCTTGGGAAAATTAGAATGGATTAAAGAAGATGAAGTCAAGAAGAACAAGGCTGTACAAAAAGAATTAAGAGACGAGGAAAAAGCAGCAAAGGGAAAGTCAGAAAAATCTAAGGGAGGCAAGAAGAAAAAGAAATAAAATGATAGAAAGAAAATTTAGCGATGCTATAAAGTTGTTTGGGCATGATGTGTTTATTAGTGATTGTAAAAAATATGCAGTTGCTAATCCAAGGGTATTTGGGGGCGTTACAGAGTCAGTGAATGTATTAGAATACCTTGAAGAAAGGGGTTATGATTTTTTATTCTCTGCAAGAGGTGCACTATATTTTAGAAAGAAACAAGAGGTGCCTCCGCAATGACAAAACAAAAAGCATGCAAAATCTGCAATACAATATATGAAGGAGAGAAATGCCCTAAATGTGATTCAAGAGAATCTACAGAGAGCTTCAAGGGAAGAATCATATTGTTCAACCCAGAAAAGTCAGAAATCGCTCCTAAGTTAAAATTAAAAGATAAAGGAAATTTCGCAATTAAAGCAAGGTAATTTCTAAAATGAAAAATATGAAAACATTAAAAGAACGAGAAAATCCTCTCTTCAATAGAAAAGAGATAGAGATAATCATAGAGGCAAATATAGCCCCAAAGATGAAAGATACAGAAGAATTTATTGCAAAAGAATTTTCATCTCATGCAGACAATGTAAAAATTAAAAAAATAAAAGGAAGATTTGGTTCAAATAATTTTATAATAACTGCAAACATTTATCATTCAAAAGAAGACAAAGATAAGATAGAGCCAAAGTCTAAGAAAGAAAAGAAAGCAACAGAAAAGAAAGCAACAGAAAAGAAAGCAACAGAAAATAAAACAGAGGAAAAAAAGGAATAAAAATGCCAAAAAAAGAAAAGAAAGGAAAAAAAGAACACAGGAACAAGCCTACCAGCAAGAAATATACAAAATATAAAATAGAAGGAAATACTATCAAAAGAGAAAGAAATTGCCCTCGTTGTGGTCCTGGTATCTTCTTAATGCATTCTAATGGAAGATACTACTGTGGTAAATGTCACTATAGTGAATTCGAGAGCAAGAAATAATTAATATAAAAAGGTGGGACAAACTCTAAAAAAAGTTAGTTTCTAAATCCACCTAAAATCTCTTTTTATTAACATTAAATTATTATTACAAACCCTAGGAGGTTCTTCAAGCTGATCAAAAAGATAACTTGAAGCCTCTCCTGGGGAAAAAGAGGTGATAAGAATTAGAGTGCTATTTACTATTTAAATGTTTCGATAATGTTACCCTTAGAAAATGACAGGCATTGTAAACAGAAGAGTAGTAAAATCTTTTTCCAAAAAACTCAAAAAAACAGGAGATTTAGGCACTACAACATAATTTATTAACCACTACAATAAATATTTTTAGGCACTACAAACAATTATAAAACCTTTTTCATTGTATAAAAGATGGATAAAGAAGAAAAAAGGGCGATTAAACAAGAGCAAATTCACGATTTATTGTTCAATCGAGAGCTTGGCTGGCAGGAAATAATCTACGATTTGATAAACACAGAGCAATTAGACCCCTGGGACATTGATATAATTGTTCTCTCTGAGAAGTATTTGGAGAAAATAAGCACAATTGAAGAAGCAGATTTTTTTGTTTCCAGCAAAGTTCTTCTCGCAGCGAGTCTTCTTTTGAGAATAAAATCAGAAATTCTCCTGAATCAATATATAAAAAGCATCGACGAAATTCTCTTTGGAAAGAAAGAACAGTCAAAATATTCATTGGAGAGAATAGAATTAGACGAAAATATTCCTGAATTAATCCCAAGAAGCCCATTGCCAAGATTCAGAAAAGTTACATTGCAGGAATTAATGGACTCTCTAAATAAAGCAATAATAACAGAAAACAGAAGAATAAGAAAAGAAATTATCACAAGAAATACTCTTAGAGAAACTGCTTTCTCTCTTCCAAAAAGAAAATTCAGCATAAAAGACAAGATAATAGAAGTTTACAAGAATTTAACAGATAAGTTCAAGAATGACAAAGAAAAAAACAAGATTTCTTATAATGAATTTGTGAATAACAGCAAAGAAGAAAAAATAATCTCTTTTCTTCCATTGTTATATTTGGAAGAACAAAAAAAAGTCTGGCTTGAACAGGAAAAGCCATTTGAAGAGATTTATATCTGGCTGAAAGAAATTTTTCTCAAGCACAATCCAGATCCTTTTGCTGATTTGAAGAGTAAACTTGAAGAAACAGAAAGTGAAATGAGTGATGAAGAATTTGAAAAATATATTGAAGAAGATGTAGATGATTAAATTAACAACAACCAAGAGTTCATTATTAAATGGACTATATTCCATCGGTGAAGGATTATATTCAATCGGAGAAGGAATGGCAAGTTTGTTTGGGTATAATACTCCTATAAAAATTCCTTCTGAGCAAGAGGGTTATGAAAAAGATTGTAAAAGTTTAATGGGAGATTGGGAAGCTGTTGGAAGAGATTTAGAAGGAGCAATAAAAAAGTTTGAAGAGAATAATTAAAGGGCTTTGCGGATTAAGATAAAGCAAGTAAACCTTCTAGTTTTTCTGGGCTAACTATCTCTTCAGAATGTCCTTGAATTTGGAATCAATTATATTGAAATAGTAAAAAATCATTAAAGATAAGTTTAAATAAACCAATTTATCTGTTTTACCATGGCAAATAATCACCACCTATATTTGTTTGAGGATGTCTCAGAAGAAGATTATGCTTTTTTGAAAGCTAGAGAATCACATATCTTGGAAGAAGTGAAAAGAGATTTAGTCTATAAGGAAGGAGCACTCCCAAAAGAATTATTAGCATTTGAAAAAAACAAGCCTTCTTTTGGATATAATCCAAGAAGACAAACTTTAGGAATATTTCTCAGAGAAGGACGCTTAAAGCGAATTATTATAAGTAGAGAAGATGTTGATTTAATGACTGATTTTGAAAGAAAAATGTTTCATGCTTTGAGAAGCCGATTAGAGGAAAATCTTGAGGGTGTAAGAATCAGAAAAGAGGATTGGAAGTAAGAAATACGAATTAGTTAATGATAAAATCTCAAGATATATTACAACTTTACATGTGTTCTTTACTAACAAACTATATCAATCTTGCGCGTAGCGCAGTATTTTTAAATCAATTCTATTTTCTTTCCCCATGAAAGCCGCAATTCTCTTTTCAGGAGGAAAAGATTCTACTTATGCAGCATATCTCGCAAAAAAAACAGGATATGAATTAATTTGCTTGATTTCAATCTTCTCAAAGAACAAAGATAGTTATATGTTTCATACTCCTTCAATAGAGCAAGTAAAAAAACAGGCAGAAGTTATGGGTATTCCAATACTCATTGATAAAACAAATGGAGAAAAAGAATTGGAATTAAAAGATTTGGAGAGAACAATAAAAAAAGCAAAAGACAAATATCTCATAGACACAATTGTAACAGGAGCATTGCATTCTATTTATCAGGCAAGTAGAATTCAGAAAATCTGTGACAAATTGAATTTGAAATGCTTTAATCCTCTCTGGCACAAAGACGAAATTGAATATTTACAAGAGTTAGTCTCTAATAATTTTAAAATAATCATAACGGGAGTTTTTGCATATCCTCTTAATAAGTCCTGGTTAGGAAGAATAATTGACGATAAATTCATCGGAGAAGTCGCACAACTAAAAGACAAATATAAAATACATGCTGCAGGCGAAGGCGGAGAGTTCGAAACATTTGTTCTTGATTGCCCTTTATTCAAACACGAATTGAAAGTTAATTCTTTCAAAGATGTTAGGGAAAGTGAGAATGGGTGGAGACGAGAGATAGTCACGAAGTAAAATTAAATAGCCCATGATTCTGAGTGAGTTCTCGAGAAAGAGAGATTAAAGTTTCTGCATAGCTTCTTTCCCGGTAGTCATGTCCTTAATCTTGTATTTCCCCTTCTTAATTTCCTCTTTTCCTACAAAAATAACTTTGTCAATTCCATAGGAATTTGCGTATTCCAAAGCTCTGCTTGGCTTGCCATAAAACATTGTTACGCTTTCTCCTTTTTCTCTCAGCTGTTTTGCTACGCCAATCGCCTTTTCGTCTTCTCCAATAGACAATACAAGCATCTTGTTTCTTTTTCTTTCTATCTTTGCAATCAGCATTAATCTGTCAACTCCAAAAGAAATTCCTGTTGCCTGAGTTTCATTGATGAGATAACTTCCTCCTGCACAGATTGTTTCCCGCATGTCCTTGCTTCTTATCTCAAAAACATTTCCATTGTAGTAACTCAATCCTCTTACTAAGCTCGGAAGAAAATTTATTTTCAGATTATAATATTTGCAGAACTTCTTTAATTCAGATATTTCTTCATATGCCTTGTATTTTTTGAAAAAACTCTCTGGCTGTTTGAAAATATTAATTAATTTTTCTGCTCCGAATTTCTTTAAATTTACTTTAACTTCTTTCTCGCCTAATTTGTCGAGTTTGTCAATTTCTCTAAGAATCTGCTCTTTGTTTTTCATTCCTTCGTTTTCAAGAATTTCATTAATCAATTTCCTGTTTCCAACATAAATAATTCCTTTAATTCCAAGATTGTTCAAACTTTTTTCTGTAATTGCAAGAATTTCTGCCTCGTCCTTAATACTGCTTCCTATAACATCAATATCGCATTGAGTAAATTGCCGAAATCTCGCTGAACTTGTCGGCTCGTCTCTGAAAACTTCTCCAATCTGAAATCTCTTGTAAGGAAGCTTCTGATTTCTAGAAATTCTTTTCAATTGAAATGTAAATTCATATCTCAAAGCCAGTTCCCTCTCGCCCTTGTCTTTAAGTTTGTAAACATCGCTGACCGCTTCGTCTCTCACATTTTCTCCTCTAACGAATTTCTCTGTTTCTATTATAGGAGTTTCTGCAAGTTCAAACCCGTATTTCTTGAAAGTCTCAGCTAAGATGCCTTTTATTCTCTGCCTTTTCTCTGCTTCTTCTCCAATATAATCTCTGAATCCTTTTACAAGTTCTGTCATTTTATTTTTTATTCTCCAGTATTTTATCTAATTCATCCACTTTTTTCATTATCATTTTGGATATTCTTTCTATATCGCACAAGTCTCCTTGACTTGTGTCTGGAATATTCCATTTTATCAGCTTTCTAGTTTTCGTCTCAAAAAGCTGCTCGGGAACATTATCTGCTACGATTATAAGCAAGTCAATCTCCTTCAATAACTTTTCTCTTATGCTTTTCGGCTTTCCATTTATTTTTAATCCAAACTTTTTCCCAATATCTTTCACATTCTTAGCTATAGGAGTCCCAATTATAATTCCTGCACTATAGGACTTTATTGTCTTATCTCTGTTTATTTTTCTGAAATATGTTTCTGCAATCTGACTTCTAAATCTGTTATATTTGCATATGAATAGTATTTTCATTTTCGTTTCCTCTTTTTGTCCTCGCTTCGCTGTGGACGAGACTCTCCCATAAACGTTGGGATTTCTCGTAAGGGCGGAGGCTAAAATTCTGACGAATTTTGCTAACCGCCTTTTGCTTCGCAAAAGGGCGGAAGGGGAGAATCGAACTCCCGTTATGCGAGCCACAGTCGCACGTTCTGCCACTGAACTACAACCGCCATTGGAAACCTCCAGAGGGTTTTTCACAATTCCAGCAACCCAACAGGAAATTATATTTAATTTAAGAGAAAAAGGTATAAAAATCTTGTCAAGAAAGGCACAGCTATTGAAGTCTCTAATTCCGATGATGAATACAGTAAAACATTTTAGCTGTCATAAAAATCCGAGATAAGGAAAGTTTTTAAAGTTTTTCTAATTGAAAGAGGCATGACAGAATATCAGGTTACTCTAGAAGAAATGAGAATTCTTAGATTAAGAGAAGCTAATTATGAAGAGAGAAGAATGCAGGAATATGCCTGTTATAATGAAGAACTCGATTTGTGGAATACTACAAGATTAGCAGAGTTAAACAGAGAAGATGAATGCAGAAGAAGAATGGAGAAACTTAGTCATGCCAAAAATTGATTTAGTAAAAGCAATTGTAAGATATAGAACTTCTGTTAACAGAACACAACCTTTCTTGTATGGAACAGGAAAAAAAGAAAATTCAACAAGATATCTCTTATTACAGAAAGCAGAAGATGCAAACCCAGAAAATATTGGAAAATGGGAATGCTCTGGAGGTTTGATAGACCCAGGAGAAACTTCTAGGCAGGCAATAGAAAAAGAAGTAAAAGAAGAAACTAGTTTAAAACCAGACTTGGAATTCAGAATTGTTAAACAGCTTCCAACAATAACAATGAAAGACAAAGAATATGACAGCCATTGTGATGTTTATTTGATTGATACTGCTTCAATGGATGTTAAACTAGACCCAAAAGAACATTCAGATTATAGATGGGTGAAAGCAGAAGATGTCAAAAATCAAGATTTAGTTTTATATGCTGGTTTGCTTTTAGAATTCTTTAATAACCCAAAAAAGTATTTAGATTAAAGTAATATGAAATCGCAATATGAATTATTAGCACCAGCAGGAGATTTCTCTATGCTGTCTGCAGCAGTAAATGCGGGAGCAGATGCAGTATATTTTGGATTAAAAGAATTTTCAATGAGAGCAAATGCAGGAAACTTCACAATAAAAGATTTGAACCAGATAGAGCAAATTTGCAAGCCAAAGAAAATCAAGAGATATCTCACATTAAACACAATAATTTACAATTCAGAATTAAAGCAGATAGAAGAAACAATAAAAAAAGTCAGGAAGAAAGTTGATGCAATAATCTGCTGGGATGCTTCTGTCATTGAGTTATGCAGAAAGCACAAAATTCCTTTTTTCATTTCAACTCAGGCGTCTGTTGCAAATGTTAAGGCAGCAAAGTTCTACAAGAAATTAGGAGCAAAAAGAATTATTTTAGCAAGAGAATTGAACTTAAAACAAATCAAGGAAATTTCAAAAGTAATTGATGTAGAATGTTTTATACATGGAGCAATGTGTGTCGCAATTTCTGGAAGGTGTTTTACAAGCCAATTTCTGTTTAACAAATCTGCAAATCGTGGAGAATGCCTTCATCCTTGCAGGAGAACTTACACTGTAAAAGATGATGAAGGAAACGAATTGAAACTAGAAAATTCCAGAATTCTCTCTGCAAAAGATTTGTGCACTCTGCCTTTTATTGAAAAAATGAAACAATCAGGAATTAAAGCCTTCAAGATAGAAGGAAGAAATCGTGATGCAAGGTATGTTGATACAGTAGTAAGAATTTACAGAAAAGCGCTCGATAAAAAATTAAGCAAAGAAGAAATTGTTTCAGGGATTAAGGAACTTGAAAAAATTTACAATAAAGGATATTCTTCTGGTTTCTATTTGAAAATGCCTACTGCTGACGATTTCGCAAAGATAGAACACAATGCCTCTCAGGAAAAAAAGCATTTTGTAGGAAAAGTCACACATTATTTTGATAAAGCAAAAGTTGCTGCAGTTAAATTAGTTCAGGAATTAAAGTTAGGAGACGAAATTGTCATAATAGGAAAGACAACAGGAATCGTCAATTCAACAATTAATTCTATTCAGATAAAAAACAAACCAATTAAGAAAGCAGAAAGAAACCAGGAAATAGGAATACCTATCCCAAAATTAGTAAGAAAAAATGATGAAGTTTACGTGATTAAAAAGAATAATTAAAAACCAAGTGGATTCGTCTGCTGGCAAATCTGATCATTGCCTGATGCATCTTTAAAGAAGGCAGTAACTTCTACTCTGTTTGCTCCGCTAAGAGTAGTATTTATTCCTGTTTGTGTTTTTCCAACTAAAGGTTCTATGTTTCCTGCAATATTAATTAAACCAGAACTCTGGCTGCTCGTTGTATTCTTAAATACTAACTTTATTCCTGCAATCGCATCGCTTCCTGTTCCTGTTCTCTTCAAAGCTACGTCACATATTCTGCTGCTTCCAACACTGCTGCAGTTAACTGCTGTTGCCTCAACATTTATATTCAAACATTTTGAACTGATTTCAACTCCTTGAGTTCCTGCATTAATTAGATTTCTCACAACAACCCACACAATGCCAACTGCAACCAAAGATATTAGAATTATAATTAAGGTAACAACAATTGTAGAAAGTCCTCTCTTACCCTCTTTCATAATATTTATAGTAGATTTCAGTTTAAAAAGATTTCCTTACTTATTAAAATTATCCAGCAATTTGAAATATTCTTCCCTGTCCATAACCTTGTCGCTTTCAGACAAGCCGACTTGCTCTGCAAATTTCCAGAATGCTTGTGGCTTATATCCTTGCTTTCTTAATGACGCGATAGTAGGAAGCCGTTTATCGTCCCATCCTTTGTATTCATGTTTCTCGATTGCCTGTCGCATTTTTGTTGTTGAAAGTTCCATATCTTTAAAATGAATTTTTCCCAAAAATGCTGTCCATGGAAATTTCTTTCCTAAAACCTCATAAATCATTTTCTGCCTTTCTGCATTGTCTCTGTGATCTTTCGCTCTTATTATGTGCGTCATTTTCATTTCAATATCATCAACTGTTACGCAAAGATTCATCAAAGGCCAAACACGATACTTGTTTCCCTGAAGAGGATGTTTTGTCAGATTAATTCTTGCCAAAGGAAAATCTCTCATTGCAGGATTTTTGTGTTTCATTGAAGATTTGAATCTAACAACCGCCTCTCCTTCTTCATATCCCTTCTTGTCGAGCATTTTTTTCCATTTCTCCATATTTTCTTTCAGAGTATTTTTTCTGCAAGGGCAATCTTTTTTCTTATCAATAAATTCCTTGAACTTTTCCTGCGAGCAAGTGCACACATAAACTGCATTTTTTTTAATCAATTTTTCTAAATATTCATAATAAATTTCCATTCTTTCTGATTGAATAATCACTTTTGCAATTTTATCAAAAAGCCAGTCAGATTCCTGTTTAATCATCTTATAAGCAGGAGGGTAAATGTTCTCTGGATTAGTATCTTCAATTCTCACATAAAATTTTCCCTTGTATTTTTTCACATACAAAAAAGAAATACACGCTGTCATTGCATGTCCTACATGATATGGCCCCGATGGCGAAGGTGCAAATCTCATCACAACCCCTTTCTTCGCATCCGGCAATTCTTCTAATCCTTCCCTAACTTCCCTATGACTCGTCTGCTTCTCCAGTTTCTCGAATTCTTTTTCCTGTTCCTCAATTGAAAGGGAATTCACTTCAAGAATTATTTCAGAAATCTTTTTCGCATATTTTCCAACCTCACTTTTTTTCAATCCTTCGTTGAACAAAGAGGAAATTACAGGCCCTTGCATAGCTTTCCCCTCATGAGCCAATGCGTTTTTCAAGGCATATGCTTTTATCTTTTTTTCAAAGTCTTTAATCATTATGAAAAATCCCAACTCTTAAGGGAATGTTTCATTTGTGCTGAAACTTTAGTTTCTGTCATAATAGAAATAAATAAAACAGATTAATAAAAGTTATCATATAACACAGATAATCTTTTAAATAATAATTATAATGAAAACACATGAACCAAAGTGAATTAACTATCAGAGCAACAGGGATAAATTATCAAGTTAGAGTAACTACAAAGAAACCAATAGAAAATAAAAGAAGAACTACAGAAAGGGGAAGATTAGAATCTCTTACTTCATTAGATGGGAAGGTTAATCTTGAAGGAGGAAAAAACCCGAATGGAACTTTTTATTCAAGATGGGATGAGGATAATAGCGGAGATAATAGTTTTCGTACATTAAGATTGCGCGAAAAAGATAGATTGATTGAAATAGAAGAGCATGTTGATTACTGCGGATGTGGTGAAATTTTCGGAGTTATAAAAACAAGAAACCATTGGTATGAAAAATGGAAAGAGAAAAAATTAGAAAATCTAAATCTCTTCTGGGTTTACTTAAACTAGCCTATTCAAAATTAATTCTTAATTTTTTTTCTAAAACTTCAATTCTCTGCTTTAGATGATAAATCTGATTGCTTAAATCTTCCATTTTGTTAGTCATATCCAATAATCTTTTGGTAAGTTTTTGTCTCTTCTCCTGAACATAATTCTGAGAACTCGGAGAGTCATTATCCCATGAGACATTCTTTGAACTTCCATTAGCCATATCACCTACAAAGCCTAAGTCTGAAGAATTACTTTTCTTCCCTGCTGAAGATGTTGCTCTTTTTTCCTGTACTTTATACCTCTCACTCCAATCTACAACCTTATCTTGTTTTTTCCCAAACAAACCCATGGATTACAAAAGTCTCGGTTACTTTTAAACTTAGCGAAAAGGGGAAACCTTTTTTAAACAGATTATCTTTATTTTTAATAAGATGGCAGAACTAAAGTTCAGCACAAATAAAAATTCAGGAGAATTTTCATAATGGCAGAAATAAAATCAATCTCCCAGATGATAGAAGAAATAAGCCCCTATTATAAAAAGAAAAAAATGCCGGAATCTTCTCACACTCTTGTCTATGATTCTTCATCAGAAACACTAGAGCCTGTTTATTTTTTTATTCTTGACTTAATGAACGATTTGGGCTTAGCTCCGCAAAAGCTCATCGATAATTTCAGTTCAACTCCTGGAAGCGGACACTTTGCTGAATTAGGACAGAGAGCAACAATTATGCAGCAGCAGGCAACAAAAATTTTAGGAGATGTAAACACAGTATTGCGAAGCGTGTTAAATATTATTTATGATTTAAAAGATTTCAAAATGAGATTGCAGCACTATGACTTGCTAAAATCAAAGAAAAAAGAAGAGCAAGAAGCTTCTGTATTAGCACTAAAACAAATCTGGATGGACAGAGTAGATATCGCAAAAGGAAATTCCAGCATTAAAGCAATGGCTCTTGGGCAGGCAGGATATCAAACATTGATTGACGCTTTCCTTATAGCAAAAGACGAAAAAGCTGTAGATAAAATAGATTTAAATGACAGAGTAAAAAGAATTCTCAAGCCAAGAATACAGGAATTTCTTATCTGGCTTAAAGAATCAGAAAAAGAATTAAGAAAAAGATATGAACTTGAAAAAACTTATCTAAGAAGTCAAGTTAACAGTTTAAAACTATATTCTCGTTGGGTAAGACCTTATTTGAAAGCTGCTCAGGATTTGGAATCAAAAGAAAAAGAACGTGAGCCTGCATTGGTAAAAACCTTTAATACAATCCTGCTTGAATTGACGCTTTTGGGAAAAAATAAAATTGATATTGCTGACGAAGCTCTGAAAGGAAACCTCCCAAAAGATTTTTCAAAACCCAAATTTTTAAACAAAATAAAAAGAAATTATTATAGTTGTGTTCTTGTTGATTTTACATTTAGAGGAATTCCTCAGAAAGTAAGCCAGCAGGCGCATTATGTATTTGGGGGAAGAGCAGAAGTAACTTTCAAAGCATATGCATTAAATGATGATGAAATAAATAAACTCGATGAGGAATTAAAAAAATCAGAAATCGGCGATGTTTTAAATTTAATTGAAGGAGCAAGCACAGCAAGTTTGGGTGAATTGGAAGAAGAAATTAATTTTTTCCTAGAAGAAAAATCAGAAGATGAAAAAAAAGCAGGTTCAGACCAGTCAAATCCTTTTCTCGCATTAATTGGAAAATATGAAAATTCGGGCACAAAGCAGCCAAAATTCAAAAAAGAAACCAAACCAAAAGAAATAATAGTTGCTAAAGATAATTGGATTGAAGAAATTCTTTTGCGTCCATTGACAGCAGAAACTGCAAAGGTAAAAATTTTTGATATGTTTGATATATACAAAAAAGCGCATAATATGGTGAGTTTTACATAATTCTAATGAAAAAAGTAAAAAAAGATTCTAAGAAAAAGGAAAACAAAAAAACAAAAAAATCTGAAGAAAAATTAGTAGAAGAAATTAAACAGGCAGAAAAAGCCATTACGCATAGCATCGTCCCTGAAAACGACAGAAGTCGTGGACGGCTTCGCGAGGCACTGAATGATAAAGAAGAAATCGAACAGGATTTTTTTGAAGAACCAGTAAGGCAAATTTCAATCTCTACAGAAACCAAAGCGCCTGTTCTAGAAAGAATTATTCAAAGACAGATGCCAATAGAAACTCCAGTTGAGATAGAACAACAAAGAGAAACAAGAGGGGAAAGAAGAATAGATTATTCTCCTGTATCAAACGAGCCTAATTATGGTTTTGCGAGAAATACAGAGGATGAAGAAAAAAAATATGAGAGCACTTTTGTTCCTCCGGTATTAACAAGAATGGAAATTTCAGGAAACGAAATGAGACAGGAATTTCTCAAGCCACAAAATGAAACTTTGGGAAACAAAATAAATGAAAACTGGCAATCTATAGATATAGACATTGTAGAAGAAGAAACAAGACTTCCTTTTGAAGAGCAGAAAAAATACAAAAGATTCAAACTTAGATAAATTAATAAATTAATTTTACTACTCTAATTCAATAAAAAATGGCTGAAAAAAGAGATTATACTATTGGAGATATTTATCAGGGGGGATATTCTACTTTCAAACCGCGATATGGAGATGTTTTTACAGGATACAGAATAAATCCAAGTTCGCTCGGTTTGACAACAGACCCAAGAACAGCGAATGTTCTCCAAGATGCTTCAACAAAATTGAACACAGGAGCAAGACAAATAGAAATTTCTGCAGTTCAGCCAGAAGTTTTTGAATCAATTCCAAATCAACAGTTAAAAGAAATTAACAGATTAGCAAAATTAACAGGAGTTGAAGTCTCTGTGCATGGCCCGATAATAGAACCTTCTGGATTAACAAGAGAAGGATTCTCGAATGCAAACAGAGAAGCCGCAGAAAGACAAATGTTCTCTGCAGTTGAAAGAAGTTACGGAATAAATCCAAATGGAAATGTTCCTGTTACTTTCCATTCGTCAGTAATACTTCCTGGAGAGATTCCATCAAAAGGAAAAGAGATAGAAGAAACCCTTGTGATTAACACAGATTCTGGCTCTATTGCAAAAATTCCTCTGAAAGAAAGCAAATTTCCAGGAGAGGAAAGAAAAAAAGACGTCAACAGGGAATTACAAAGGATAAATGAAGAGCAATGGAACAATCAGTTAAGGCAATTAGAATATTATGCAGGCATAGGAGAAGATGCTGTAAGTAAATCGATAGCTACAAATTTATTGTCAGAAGCAGAAAAAAAAGCAGGAAGAGATTTAACACAAGAAGAAAAAGCAATGCGTTCTGTCTATAATCGTGGAACAACTTTCCTGAACAGCTCTTATAATGATTTAAAACAAGTTTTTGATTTGGCTTATGCAAAGGCTTCTGAAAGCAATAAAGAAAGAATAAATGATTTTTATAAAACTATACAATCAAAAGCAGAAAAGATAAAAGCAAATCCGCAAGGCAGTGAAAGCGCGCTTCTAATGAAAGATATTATCAACGAAGGAATTGAAACTCTGAAAGAGCTGCCTGCTCCCGAATTGTACAAGGACTTGAATGAATTCTCCAAGGAAAAAACAACAGAAACATTCGCAAATGTTGCCTTTAAGGCATTCACGGATAAAAAGGTAGGAAATGGGAATGTGAATAAAACTCCGATAATCAGCATTGAAAATCCTCCTGCAGGAGGAGCATTTAGCAGAGGGGGAGAATTAAAAGAAATTGTTGAGAAAGCAAGAGAAAAATTTGTTGAGAAAGCAAAAAAAGAAGGAATTGGTGAAAGTGAGGCAAGAGAAGTGGCTACAAAGCTCATAGGAGTAACATGGGATGTTGGACATATCAACATGCTGAGAAAATACGGATATAGTAAAGAAGATATTGTAAAAGAATCAGAAAAAGTTGCCAAGCTTGTAAAGCATGTTCATCTTTCAGACAATTTCGGATTTGAGCATACAGAACTTCCAATGGGAATGGGAAATGTCCCTATAAAAGAAATTCTTGAGAAACTCGGAAAAGAAGGATTTAATGCAAAAAAAATTATTGAAGCAGGAAACTGGTGGCAGCATTTTCGTACCCCCCCTTTCAAAGAATCTTTAGAAGCTTTTGGTTCACCTATTTACTCTATGCAGATGGCTCCTTACTGGAATCAAAATCTTGGAGGACAGCAGGATTATTATCCCGGATTTGGACAAGTGCTTCCGCAGGTCAATTACGAAACATTCGGAGCAGGTTTTTCTCGTCTTCCTATTGAACTCGGGGGGCAAAGGCAGGGAGCAGAAGGAAGCAGAATGTCTGGAAAAGGAATGGAATAACTAATATTTAAAAACTGAAATAACTTATTAATAAAAAAGATGGCGAGAAGATGGTGAAGAAAAAGAAAGCAAAAAAAGAGAAGAAACTTTCTGCAAGGAAAAAGAATTATCCGACATTGCAGTTGAAATTGGAATCAGAGATTGCAATGGATTTTGCAACAAAGGCTTATGAAAAATTTAACAAGATAATAAAATCAATCGTGCTCTTTGGTTCTTCTGTCAAGCAAAACGCTGTTGCCGGCTCTGACATAGATATTATAATTGTAATCGATGATGTTTCAATTATATGGGACCAGGAATTAATTGCTTGGTACAGAGAAGAATTAGACAAACTCTTAAGGCATAATCCTTATGAAAAAAGCCTGCACATAAACACGATAAAACTGAGCAGCTGGTGGGAAGATCTGCTAAGAGGCGATCCAGTAATACTGAACATTTTAAGATATGGAGAGGCGATGATTGATTTTGCAGGATTCTTCGAACCATTAAAGTTCTTATTGTTAAATGGCAAGATAAAATCAACCCCAGAAGCAATTTACAATTGTCTCCAAAGAGCTCCGACACATTTTCTAAGAAGCAAAGCAGCTGAATTAAATTCTATTGAAGGGTTATATTGGGCAATGGTTGATTCTTCTCACGCAGCTCTGATTGCTGCAGGAATTCCTCCTGCTTCCCCGGAACATGTTCCGAGCGATTTGAAAGAAGTTTTTGTAAACAAAGGGATGTTAAAAATAAAATATGTAATATGGTACAGAGATTTGTTAATGCTTCATAAAAAAATCGCACATGGAGAAATTACTGACCTGAAAGGTGTGGAAATAGATGAATGGCAGGCAAAAACTCAGGAGTTCATGAGTATTATGGCTGATTTAGTTAATCAGAGTGTAGGATAAATAAGATTTAATCAGAAAATAAATTCTTTCTGTTTTCTTAATATTTTATTTATACTTTAATTCGTCTTCATATTCCTTGCTTTTAGCCAAAATATATCCAACTCCACCAATAGTTAATCCTGCTGCACCAACAGCAAAAACTGCCTGATTTTTATTTGCATATCCTGCTATTCCTGCTAAAGCTCCTGCAATTGCAACAACACCAAGAATTTTTGTAAGAGTTTTCATTTTAAAATTAAGCTTTCTCTAATGCTTCTGTAAGCAATTCTTTGTAAGTGCTCTTTGTAGCGCCATTCTTCAACTCTTCGTAATTTCTTTGTTCAAGCAATGTGAATAACTTGTATATGGGCTCTAATTTTTCTTTTGTTTTTTTAGCTGCCTTTTTCTTTTCTTCATCAAACATTCCTTCTGGAGCTTCTGGATTTAATATATATTCTGCTTGTTCCATTTTCTTTCTTATTGAACCAATTGTCTGTCCGTTATATTTTTCAAAAACAGCCTTAGCCTCTTCTGCTTTCTTTTCTCCTAATATTGATTTTAAGATTCCTGCCCTGACATCATAGAATTCATTAAAGTCTAATCCATCCAAAGCTTTTTGATATTTTCCGTTATAAATATTTATTGTGCTAGCAATTCCCTCTTGAGAAGCAAGCGCTCCTGCTTTAAATCCATCTAATAGTTCTTTATTTTCTCCAAGAATCTTTTCAAAATCAGAAGCTAATCTTTCCAAAGCACCTTTAGCAAATGGGGCAGTTTCTTTACTAGAAGCCAATCTCCCAGCTACATTAGCATATTGATATAATGCTAAGTTCTCAAGGTTCTTTGATGTTCCTTCTACCATAATAATTCAACAAATTTGGACTTTATAAAGATTTCTATATTGTTACTACTCAATAGTTAAATTAGATTTATTGCTTGAACTCGTAATTTATCTTTGTCTTGCAGGGAAGCTTTGATTTTATCTGCTTCAAAACGTGCCTGACAATAGAAACAGCCTTGGGAGTTGCTACAGCAACCATCATTATTCCTTCATTTTTTCTGAGAATAGCTGCCTTTGCAATAGTTCTTCCGAAAGACAACTGCATTCCTTTTTGTGTCCTGTCTGCTCCTGCTCCTGTAAGCATCTTATTTTCTCTTTGAATATGGTGTGTGAATGGAATAATTTTGTAAAAATACTGTCCGCTAAATCCTTCATCGAGTTTTTTATTTATGAACTGTCTGCATGCTTCAAGAGCGTTTTGTCTTATCTGAATTGGTTCAGTAGTAACCAAAGTCAAAACATGAGGAAATTTACCCGCTTCATAAAGGTCTAAGTTACCCATGCTGAATTTTACAATTTTAGAAGGTGGAATTGCTTTTACATAAGCCTTGTTTTTCTGCTTGCTCGTTCTTGTATAAGGAACAACGTGTTTCTTTGAATATGCTGTTGCTCTTCTTAATGTTGCCATGGTAAACTCCTCAGCTCTTGACTGTCAATTTCCCTTTTATTTAATTTTGTTATCATTTTACCTCCACTTTCATTGTGACTGCTTGTCCTGGAAGCCCTTTCTCGAATATTGCTCTAACAAGTCCTTTGCCTCCGTGAGGTGCAGAGATTTTTCCGGTTATTTTTTTGTCTGCCGGGCTTGTCCATGTGACTTCTTTTCCAACCATTTTTTCAGCCTCTTTTCTGTTTGAAATTCCTTTTACTTCTATTAAAAAATGCTTTTCAATAATAGTTTTTCTTCCACGTCTGAATTGTATGATTTTTCCTTCTACCATTTTGATAAAAATGGTAATGTGAAATTTCCTGATTTCATCTTTACCATAATATAACATCAAGAAAATTAGTTTAAAAAGCTTCTGTTCATTTTTCCATCACAACAATGGTTCTTCCGACAATAGAATTTTCCCTGAATTCATTTATAGGAAATCCCTTAACAATTCTTAATCCTGCTCGTAATCTTATTGAATCAAAATTGCAGGGGATTCTCTTATTTTCTGTTTGGATTAATGGCGCAGTAAAAACAATTCTTCCTTTAACTTGGCTCTTAAGAGACGAGTTAGCTAAAGGCTCTGCCTTTTGTCTAACATATTTTTTCAGATTTTTAAGAACATTACTCATAAGTTTTTCAAAGTTCTTCGTAATCTCTTTTGCCTTTTCTTCAGAAGGCATTCTTTTCTGTAATTCTCCTAAATCGGGCTCAGTAGCAATTCCATCGACTTCCAGAATTTTAATTATTGATGAATCTCCGTTAATAAGAGTATAATTCTCTTTATTAAAATTAAACCACTTCAAATTCAATTCACTGCAGTCAATTGCTTTCCTGTCCTTATCAACACCAATAACTTTTACGTTTTGCAAAAGTGCTTCCTGTAAGATTGTCCCTATACCGCAAAAAGGATCCAAAAGAATTTCTCCTTGCTTTACTTTAGACAAATTTATCAAAATCTTTGCCAGCCGCGGAGAAATAGAAAGTTCGCTCCTCCTAACTGGTTTTCCCATATCTCTTTTTTCAATCTTTTCGTAATCTGTTTCTTCTATTATTCTGCCAAAACTCTTTTCAAAAAGAAAATATTGCTCATCAATTAAATTGGAAGAAACTTTTGAAACCTTTTCTCCACTTTGCAAACTTATTCTTCCTGTAAGTTTCTTTTCTGTAGCCTTTAATCCTTCTTTTCTGAATCTGTTCTTTAAATAGAATAAAATACGCCCTGAATCTTTCCCATTGAAATCAAAAACTGCGTAATTTAATTTGTTTCCTTTCACATTATAAAGAGATTTGCTATCTAATTTTTCCATAATTTCCTTAACGTCGCCTTCTGCCAAAACTTCTCCGATAGAAATAGTTCCTCCAAGCTGGTCAACAATTCCTCTCAAAATTCTCTCTGTTTCAATTAAAATTCCGTTTTTAACTATCGAAATTACTTTAAATTTAATCCCTTCTCTTTCCAAAAAAGATTTTATCTCTGCTACTGACAATTCAACATTTCTTCCCAAAACAAATAAGTATTTCACAATAAGAACAAATCTTCATAACTTAAAAAAGTATTTATAATAATTAATTAAAAATTCCAGAAGGAGAATTAATTCTGTTTATTGCTACTTGTGATAAATTCAAAAAAATATGATTAAAATTAAAAATCTTCCCCAAAAGCTTAAGATACATCAAAATTTCTTCAAACATGTTGTTTATTCCTTTTTATTTTTGGAAGCCAAATCGCATCTTTGGTTATATTCAATTATGTCGTTTATCAAAATAGATGCGTTTTTTCTTGCTTCATCAACTTTATGTATATCGGATTTCCCCTTTTTAAATTCTGCTCTTGCATGAACAATGTCTTTCAGAATTCTCAGATGCTGAGGCGAGAATTTCGCTTTCTTAACCATCTGATTTTCAAATTCTTCAATTATTGCATCTTGTGATTTGTTTCCGAACATAGCTTTCAAAAGTGTGAAAACATCTTTGTAAATCTGCTCCACTGTTTTTTCCTGGCTTCTCTTTTCAATCTGCTCTCTTAATTCTTTTAGTCTCTTCAGATAATCTTCTGTGTCTTTAACAAGCTTGTCTACCTGCTCTCCCGAAATTTCTTTTATCTTCTCATGCTCATAATCTTTGTAAATTTCAATGACCTTTTCAAGGATAGTTATGTATTTTTTCTCGAGCATTTTTTCCTTGTCAACAAAAATCTTTTTCATATCACTTGCAACATGTTTTGGTGTTGGTGGAGGCAATCCATAAAGCATCAATAAAGCCTGTGAAGGAGTTGTAATTCCCCAAAAGATTTCATTAACAACAACGTCTAACAATGCGTTCTTGACTCTCTTGACTGTTTTGTCTCCCATAGACATGAACATATCAATTGCTTCTGGAGAAGGTTTTAATTTTCCCATTCTAAGCAAAGATTTCCAGGGCATGAATGTTCCTCTGTCATAAATCGGAATTCCATCTCTGATAAATGTAAAGATAACAGGATGAGCATCTTTAACACTCTCCCAAAAGTCAGTCAAAAGATAAATCTGCGGAGATAATTTGTTTTTCACACCAGCAAGGCTTGATGCTTCTGCCACATACTGGTAGATTATTGCTCTTAATCTTTCTTTCAATTCCAGTCTCGGCATTCTCTTGACATCTGTATCATTAATTATAATAAAAACATCAACATCCGAAGTAGGAATTGCTTCCCCCCTTACTAAGCTCCCGCCAATAACATAACTCACAACATACTTTTCAAATTTTTGAAGAACAAGAGATTTGTGAATTTCTGCAACTCTTAAAGCTCCTAAAATTCCTGTGTCATGCAATGGGAAAGACATTGCAACAGCAGCAGTTAATTCAAATTTGCTGTCAAGGCATATTTCCCATAAATCAACAGGAGTTTTCAAATGAAGCCAGATTTTTTGTTTCATTTCCTCGATTTGCTTCACAATATCTTCTTTTATTTTAGGAAGTTCCTTAAAATGCTCTTCAGGAATAATCATATACAAATGAATATATTTTTCTGTTTCTTTAGGAACTTCTTCCTCTTCAACAAAATTCTTTATTGACATTGGGGGAAGAATGCTGAGCATCTGTGTGAAAGGATATTTTTTAAGAATAAATGCTTTTAATTTCTCAAGTTCCTTTTTTGTCTTGTCTAATTCTTTCTTCATTTTATCAGAGGTTTCGGGGATTATGTCCTTTCTGCTAGAATACTTATTATCCAAATTCATTTCAGGGATATCATGTTCTTCATGCTTCCTTTCTTCATTACTCATGATGAAAAAAAAGATAGTGAATATATAAAGATTACTACTTACTTAAACGACAGGTTTAAATAATTTATTTTTATAGAACTAAAATGACAACAAGAATAGAAGCCTTTGCAAGGAATGATGAAGAAAGAAGATTGGAGGAAGTAGTAAAAACCATGAAACCAGAACAGGCAAGAAAATATCTTGAACAAGAAGCTACTATGTATTTGAATATGGTTTTTAGATATTCTTCTGATAAGAGATTAATGCAAAAAGCAGAATAATTAATCAACCTTTCCTTGTTTTCTCAATTCTTCGTATTCTTTTTTAGGAACATAAACTAAAACTCCTTCATTTTCTCTTCTTCTCATTAATTCAGAATAACAATCTCTCTCAATTATATGATTCATTCCATCAGCAGAAAGTCTCATTCCCTCTAAAGAAAATAACACACCAAAATCATTGGGCGCTAATACCACTCCCACCAATTTTTTCATGTCACTAAAAACAGAAAGATGTTTTTAAGGATTATTGTAATAAATAAAAGAGTGGTCCTACGAGGAATCGAACCTCGGTCTTCTCGGTGTAAACGAGATATCTTAGCCGTTGGACTATAGGACCTTATTTTAATATATAAGGATTAATTTTTAAAGGTTATGAATGCGCAGGCCGAGAGTCGGACTCGGGTCACAAGATTGGCAATCTCGTATTCTACCGCTAAACTACCCGCGCATAAATTAGATACAGAAGCATCATTTAAAAAAATTAGCATTTCACAATTCTTTTAAACATTCTAAATGTTATATAATAAAAGAGGAAAAATGTACATTCCAATTTTAGGAGCATTAGCGCTAAGTTTAGGAACAATTTTAGAAAGAACAATTCTAAAGATTAAAAAAATAGACATAAAATTCTACCAAACTGCAAGCTTCTTTTCAATTATTCTTGCAACCCTGCCTTTCATTTATTTTTTCTGGAGAATTGATTCAGGAGCATTCCAATTAAAAAATATTCTTATCTTTGCTGGCATAGTCCTCTTTTCAATAACAGCAAATCTTCTGGTTTTTTATTCTCTAAAATGGGAAAAAGTAACTAATCTCGAACCGGCAAGAATTTTAGAGCCTTTGTTTGTCGTGCTTCTCGCATTAATCCTCAGTTTTTTCTGCAATAATTTTGACAGAGATTTGAATATGATAATTCCTGCAATAATCGCTTCTGTTGCCCTTGTTTTTCCGCACATCAAAAAACACCATTTGAATTTTAACAAATATTTTATTGCTGCAATTTTCGGAAGCTTCTTTTTTGCATTAGAACTCGTTCTATCTAATTTTATTCTGCAATTTTATTCCCTGATAACTTTTTATTTTCTGAGATGTGCTTCAATTTTTTTCATAAGTTTAATAGTATTCAAACCAAAATTAAAGCCGTTAAAGGACAAAAAAATTCCTGTTTTAATTTTCACAACAGGAGCTATATGGGTCGCTTATAGAATGGCAATTTATTTTGGCTATGCTCAATATGGCGTAACATTCACAACTCTCATAATAATGCTCTCTCCTGTATTCATTTATTTTATAGCAAACAGATTTCTGAAAGAGAAATTAAATTGGAAGAATATTCTCTCCTCTGTGATAATAATTGGCTGTGTAATTTATGCAATTCTTACCTAATTTGTAACTATTAAATAGCGACAGGAGAAAGGTTTATAAAGATTTTATTTCTATGAAAAGCTATGATAAAAAGATATTCGGGATTAGGAAAAGTTGCAGTATTGGGTACTGCATTAATGGGAGGAGTAGCGGGAACTGTTTTAGCTCAAGAAGCTCCTGTAGCTAATAATCTTGTAGTTGATTTAAATGTAAATACAGATTTAAGTGGTTGCGGATTTAAATTTGGAGGGAGACATAATTTTAATGATACAATTGGAATTGGAACAGGATTAGATATTGAATCAATCATTCCTTTAAATAGAATAGGAATTAAAGCAGGAATAGGTCTTTATGCTGAACTTAAGACAGGTTCTTTTGTTTCTAGGGGGGGATTTGGTTATTGGAGCAATAACAGACCATCTGTATTTGGAGAAGTAGATTGTGAGTTTTCATTCAATAATCAATTGAATTTTAGAGTAGGTGAAGGATATGACACTGAGAGAAAAATTTATGCTACACTCGGATTTACTGTTAAAGAAAGTAGACAGAAGTTTAATAATAAAAAATAAAAATGGTAAAACATTCAACACCGATAAAAGTGGTCACTGCATTAGCAAGTTTAGCTGTAGCAACAGGTGCTTATGCACAGACAACAGATTCTACATTAGATAAGTTTGATTATGCAAGTCACAGAGACGTTCCTGCTATTGACGGAAAAAGCCATGCAGGAGAGATTCATAGTTATTCATTGCTGCCAGATGCTACAATTGCAGAATTAAATAAAAAAGGTGTTAAGATTCTTCCAATGTGGTTTTATGATATAGATAATGACGGAAAATTCGGGAAGGCTGAAAGAGATGCAATGAAAAAAGGAATACCAATATTCATGCATGAAGAGTTTAATAAAATAGCAAATGCTAAGGTTAGAAAATCCTTAGAAAAATTCTTAGATATAACAATAGAATATAATTCATTGTGTGAAAAGATAAAACAAGAATCTAAAAATCCTAAAGAAGGAAGTGAAAAATTAAGATCTGATTATGAAGCAAAAAAGAGTAACCTAGAAGCAGATATTCTACAGTTAGAAGCAGATATTTTAGAATTAAGAAAAGATTATTCAGCTTATGATTCAAGCGTTCAGAAAAGCCTTGAACAAAAATCACAATCACCAGTTTCAGATAATTCTCAAAAGAAAGAAAAAGGATACAATTTAGTAAGCCTTATTGCTCAGGGAAATGCAAACTCTGCATTTGATAATTTCGGCGGAAGCCTTGGAGTAAGAGTAAATCCTTTCAAGAATAAAGAAATAGGACTTGGAGCAGCATTAGATATTGGATTTGGGTTGGATAAGCTCGTTGATTCTTACTATGATGTTCTTACAAGCAGATTAAGCACTTCTGGTTCAATAACCAACACAAATCAGTCATCAATCGGAGCATCGGCTGAAATGCAATTTGGCCCTTTTGTTTTTGGAGGAGGAATAGATTACCATACTTGGATAAGTAATAGTATCGCTAATATAATCAAAGATGATGTAGTAACAAAATCAAATTCAGATTCAACACCAAACAGACAAGTATTCGGAAAAGTCTATGGTGGAATTGAATTACCAATTACAAATGGATGGAAGTTAGGGGCTGTTGGGGGTTATGATGGTGGAAATGGTCCATATTTTGGAGTAAGAAATGTTTTCAGATTAAATCAGCCTAAAAAATAAAAATAAAAATGAACTATAAGATATTCTTACCATTAATTTTCAGCATATTTTTGCTTAGCATGGTTTCTGCAACAATAGTTGTTGATGGATATTTTCAGAATGATATATATAAAACTCAAGCAACAATAACCAATGGTGAGAGTATAATCCTTAATGCTATTTTCAGTTCAACTGCTTCAATAACAAGCAAGGAAATAAGTCTTCCTTCTGGATTAAATTCAAACAAAGAAACATGCACTCTTTCTCCGAGCGGACATACATATTCATGTGTTTATTCTATAACTCCAAGTAATACAGGAATTTTCACAATACAAATAATAGGAAAAGACAATTCTGGAAGTATAGACAGCGAGACTTTAACTTTAACAGTTAATGCTCTTCCAACTCCGATAAATCATGCTCCTGTAATAACCTCAACTGCAATCACAAATGTTAATGAGGGAGCAACTTACAATTATGATGTTTCTGCAACAGACAGTGATGGGAATACTTTAACATATTCATTAACTTTAAATCCTTCTTGGTTAACAATCAATCCAACAACAGGACTAATTTCTGGAGTGGCTCCTTTAGTTAGTTCAGATTCAGATTATGACATAACAGTAGAAGTTTCAGATGGAACAGACACAGACACACAGAGTTATACTTTAACTGTATCAAATGTTCTCCCGAGTTCGGACATAACGCCTCCTGAAATAACAGTAGTTTCTCCAGAAGACAGGGAATATGATACTCACACAATAACTCTCAGAGTTTTAACAGACGAGCCAGCAGATGTAACATTCAGATTAGATGAAGGAACATTAATTGAAATGAACAACCCATCAGATAATTTATTCACTTATACTTTAACTGTTGACAATGATGGAGACCATATAATCACCTTCCATGCTGAAGACAATTCAGGAAATACAGCAAGAGAATATGCGAGATTTTCTATTGAAATACATGAATCACATGGGGGAGATGACGGAGGAGCAACCACAATCACAACTCCCGATGATTTTTATTATCAAAATAAATACTACGACCAGTTCAACCCAAATAAAGTTGCTTACACAAACAAGACAATAAAGACATACAATATTTCAGTTTTAACTTTCTTTTATTTTCTAATAGCAATAATAAGCTTAGGAATAATAATTGTTGTTTTCTTGTTAGGAAGAAATTTAAGAAGATGAAATTAGGTTACAGTAACATTGAAAAAGATTTATTAAAAATTTCTGAATATATAAGTGATGATGGTTTAAAACCAGAATTAATTGCTTATATTGGAAATACTCCAAAAGAAATAGGAGAATTTTTCGCAAAGTTCTTCAGATGTGAAACCTGTTTTTTGCCATCGCTTAGAAAAAAAAGAAACAAAAGCATTACAAAAATGATTAATCCTCTCTACAATCATCTTCCGGCAAGTATGTTGAAAATTATTTCGAAGATGTACAAGACTATTTATTCTATGGAAAGAATACCTCCTAAAGATTTTGAATTAGACAAAAGATTTTACGATCGGGGTTTAATTTTATTAGTTGATGATAATACTCAGACAGGAAGAACTCTTGAAACATGGAAAAGAAAAATAAAAGATAAAACAGGAAAATCTGCATGCACTTTCTCTTTAGCAGTATCAGGAAATTACAAACCAGACTATTATTGTTTTGACAAATGGCGCTCTTTTAAGTGGAGACCAATAGGAATTTAAATCAAGAAGATAATTTTGCTTTGATTTCTTTCTGAACTGCTAACTTAACTAAACATTTTCTATTTGTTGAATCTTTAATGCAAGAAAATCTACTACTCCCTGAAATGCCTTCAGTGTAATATTTGCAGACAGCAAAAACTCTTCCTGTTAAATCATCCATGCTTTCAGCAGCAACATCTTTTTTTATTCTCCTGCAATAATATGTCCTCATATCATCCATTATGCAAAACTCCTGTTTTGTATTTGTGGCAAATTTCTTGTTTGCTCATTATATAAAATCTCCTGATTTTGTATCTGTGCTGAACTTTGTTCTGTCATTATATAAAATCTCCTGATTTTGTATCCACAGGTTTATAAGAACCGAGGACATTGGAAAATTTCCTATTTTTCATTTTTATTCTCTTCGTGCAGGAACAATTCTTAACTCAAGAAAATCCCCTGGTCTAATTAATCTGACTAAACAACTCTCTTTAAGCCCACTAATTAAACGAGGAAATTTCTGATAACTAGAAAGATTATCAGTTTCAATAGTTTTTTCTTTCTCTTCTCCACTATATTTTTTCTCATTCATTTTAACTTCTTATTACATTCACAAGTTTACTATTAAGCAAACAGGCTCTTGGATTTAGAGTATCCATATCACAACTACCAAGATTAGCATATTTGCATTCTACAATAACAGTGTCTCCTGGAGCTCTGATTTGTTTAACAAGAACCTCTTCTCCAAGTCTATCGCAATATTTCGTGTCGCTATAATGTGTTTTTCTTTCTTCAATCATCTTAATACTCCTCATTCATTTCGGGGTGCATTCTCATACCAGAATGTTTACTCTTTCCGCCAGCAGCAATAACATCGTCAATTCTCAAAATCATATTAGCAACTTCACTCGCAGAATTTATTGCCTGTGTCTTTATTTTGTATGGCTCGATTATTTTTGCATTCAAAACATTTTCAATTTTATTGTTGAATAAATTCAAGCCGGCATTTTTGTCTCCTGCATCGTGCTTTGCTTTCAATTCTGTAAGAACGTCAATAGGGTCGAGCCCTGCGTTTTCAGCAAGAGTAACAGGAATGAACTCAAGAGCAGATGCAAATTCTTCAACTGCAAGCTGCTCTCTTCCAGCCAAAGTCTGCCCGAAATGCCGCAACCTTCTTGCTAATTCAATCTCTATCGCACCTCCCCCAGGTACAACCAGCCTCGTCTTTAATGAAGACGCTACTACCCCAAGTCCATCTTTCAATGCCCTTTCTATTTCATCAATAATATGGTCTGTCCCCCCATGAATTAATATTGTCAATGCCTTTGGATTTTTGCATCCTCTTACATAAGTTAAAGAATCATTTCCATGCTTGACTTCTTCAACAATTTCCGCATTTCCTAATTCGGCAGAAGAAAGTTCATTTAGATTGCTTACAATCTTTCCGTTAGTTGCCTTTGCCAACTTTTCCATATCGCTTCTCGCAACTCTCCTGCATGCATAAATTCCTGCTTTTGACAATAAATATTGGGCAAAATCATCAATCCCTTTTTGGCAGAAAACAACATTTGCATTTGTTTCTTTAACTTTTTCAATCATTTCTCTTATAACTTTTTCTTCCTGATTCAAGAAACCTTGAAGCTGATCAGGAGAAGAAATAGAAATTTTAGTATCAATCTCTGGGTTTTTCAATTCAAGAGGAAAATCAATCAAAACAATCCTTGCTCCATTAATAATAGATGGCATGTCGCTTGAAACTTTTTCTTTATCGAGGACAATTCCTGAAATTAGCTCTGTATCAGCTATCCCATCTCCTTTTGATTTTTCTATCTTGATATCATTCAAATCTATTTTCTCTTCATTTTGAATTTGTTTGACTGCCTTAACAACCATGTCTGCAAATTTTTCCTTGCTTCCCTCTGCCCCCTTTCCTGTCATTGCTGTCATAGCAATCTGCTTTAAAATAGTCTCATCATCAGGAGAAATTCTTAAAGCAATCTCATTCAATATTTCCTGGCATTTTTCAGCAGCAATCTTGTATCCTTTTACAATTATTGTCGGATGTATTTTTTGATCTAAAAGCTTCTCGGCATTCTCTAATAATTTCCCTGCAATCATTACAACTGTTGTTGTTCCGTCGCCAACTTCCATATCCTGTGTTCTTGCGATATCCACCATCATCTTTGCAGCAGGATGTTCAATTTGCATTTCTTCAAGAATTGTAACTCCGTCGTTTGTGACAATAATGTCATTAGTCGGAGAAACCAGCATTTTGTCCATTCCCTTAGGCCCGAGAGTAGTTTTAATCATTTCTGCAACCATTCGTGCAGCAAGAATATTATTCCTTTGTGCATCTTTTCCCATTATTCTTTGGATGTCTTCAGGCATTAGAACAAATGGTTTATCTGTCATTTTTATTTTATATTCAATTTTTCTTTTAATTGTTCATATTCCTTTTTAGTCATATAAACTATAACGCCATCCTTAGAATAAATATCATAATCTTCACATCCTTTTTTAAACATTTCAACAGCTTCATCAACAGATATACTTTTATTACCTATATTAAAGACAAGTTCACTAAATCGGCCTAAACTAGTTTCTAATAACTTTTTAGCCATAATACTTCCTCTCAAAATTCGTATTTAAAGATTATTATACTAACAGGAATAATTTTCTTTTTGAAAAAAGTGACAAAAATTTATAAGTAAAAGACTACTTAATATTTTATGAAAATTATTCTCGTCGCAGACATAATGACACGAGAGCCAGTAATTGTTTCTCCAAACACAAATTTGCTTGATTGCGCCAAAACAATGGTTAAAAAGAATGTAGGAAGCCTTATTATTGTGGATAAAAAGAGGCTCGTTGGTTTTATTTCCCAGAAAGATATTCTGTGGGCATTGACAAAAAGTCCTAAGGGAGACTTGACAAAAATAAAAGCAATTGAAATCTCTCCAAAGAAAATCGCCATAATCAAGCCGGACTCAACAATAAAAGACGCGATAGAAAAAATGAATAAATTAAAATTTGAAAGATTGCCTGTCGTCCATGAAAATAATCTTGTAGGTGTGATAACTGCAAAAGACATCTTAAATTTTCATCCTGAAGTCTATCCGGAAATAGAAGAATTCGCAAAAATCAGAGAAGAATCCGAAAAACTGAAAAGAATAAAAGAAGCAGGAAGGAAAAGAGAGGGAATCTGTGAAGAATGCGGCAATCAGGGAATATTAATGCACTATAACGGCATGCTAGTATGCGAATCTTGCAGGGACGCGATATAATTCTAGCCTCTTAGTTAAATATTTAAACAATATTCTATATCTATAAAAAGAGAATATGGCAGAAAAGGATAAACTTTTTTCAAGCAAGATAAAATATAACGGAGTAGTAAATTTCGCAGATTTCTACAAGTTTTGTTATGAATGGCTCAGGGATGAAACTGGCTTGTTACTCTCTGAAGACAAGTATGCAGAAAAGATAATTGGAGATTCAAAAAACATTGATGTAGAATGGACTGGCTATAGGAACTTAACAGATTACTTCAGATTTGAAGCGAAAGTAGTATTCAGAGTTATAGGATTAACAAATGTAGAAATAACAGAGGGCGCTAAAAAAACAAAAACAAACAAAGGAAGCGTTGAAGTTGGAATTAAAGGAAATTTAGTAAGAGATTACGACGGCAAATTTGAAAAAAGCGCATTTCAGAAATTTCTAAGAGGAATCTATGAAAAATTTGTAATTGCGGCAAGAGTAGAGCAGTTTCAGGAAAAAATAATCAGCGATTGTGACGAGTTTCTTGCACAGGCAAAAGCCTATTTGGATTTAATCGGAAAGAGATAAATTAATTTTATTAATTCTAAAATAAGAACATCACACAGAAATATTTAAATACATTTTATTCTCAATTTGTATATGAAAAAGATATTTTTCGTGATGATTATTTCTATTTTCGCTTTCTCTTTAGTTTCTGCAGTGAGTTTGAGCATTGAAAAACAGGCAGATGATGTTGCAATGATTTATGAACTAAGCCAGCCAGCAGTTTTTGATTTAAAAATAACAAATAATGGTGCAGGAGACAATTTTATATTTTACAATTTTTTTGGTTCTGATATGTTTCCAAAAGGAACTGTAACAATTAATGGCATGGAAACAAAGCTTGTTCAGGTTGGAGTTTATCCAAGAGCAGATTTAAAACAGGAGGGTTGGGTAAAATTTGATATTTTCATAAAGGGGCAGAATAAAGATGAAATGAGTTATCCTTTAATGGTTAATATAGTGAGACTAAAAGATGCCTTTGAAGTTGGTGCAGAAGAGTTTAAACCAGATTCAAATAACATAACTGTTTATGTAAAAAATTTATTGAATTTTAACTTCAATGATGTAGCTATGAAGTTTAAATCTCCATTCTTTAATTTTGAGAAAGTTATTTCTATAAGTCCGCACGAAAAAAAGACTATTGAAATAACATTAAACAAAGAGGATTTTAGAGATTTAATGGCTGGATTTTACACAATGAATGTTGAAGTTAATGCAGATAATCAAAAGGCAAATGTGGAAGGAACAATAAAGTTTTCTGAAAAAGACATTGTAACCTCGACAGAGAATCAATATGGGGTAATTGTCAATACAAAAAAGATAATAAAATCCAACGAGGGAAATGTGGTTTCTAAAACAGTTACTGTATTAAAGAAGAATGTTCTCTCAAGACTTTTCACCAGTTTCAACCCAGAACCAGATTTAGTAGAAAGAAAAGGGTTGGTAATATATTATACTTGGGAAAAAGAATTAAATCCGGGAGAGAAACTTAATGTAACAGTCAAAACTAATTGGCTTCTTCCATTGTTAATAGTTTTGTTAATAGTAGTTATAGTAATTCTAACAAAGCAGTTTTCAAGAACAAATTTAGCTTTGAAGAAGAAGGTTACTTTTGTCAGGGCAAAGGGCGGAGAATTTGCATTGAAAGTCTCTATATTAGTAAGTGCAAGAAAGTTTGTGGAAAGAGTTAATGTAATAGACAGGCTTCCCCCTATAACTAAACTTCACGAGAGATTTGGTGGAGAAATGCCCAAGAAAATTGATGCAAAGAATAAAAGGATAGAGTGGTATTTTGATAGATTGCAGGCAGGAGAGTCAAGAGTAATATCATACATAATTTATTCAAAAGTTGGAGTTCTTGGAAAGTTTGTTCTTCCAACAACAACTGCAATATATGAAAAAGATGGTGAGGTTCATGAAGCAGAATCTAACAGGGCTTTTTTTATTGCAGAGCAGGCAAGAAAGCCGATTGAGGATTAGATATATGACTTTAAGATAATAATTCTTATAAATATCAGTTTATTCTGAGATACATGGATGTAAGACCCCATACTAAAGAAGAACTTGATAAGATGAGTTTTGGATCTTTAATTAGAGCAATAATCCGTAATGAAATAAGTTGTAGACATGAGCTGAATTCTCTAGATGGACAGGGTTCTCCTTATTCAAGCGAGGAGAATATCAGAAAACATATTCGTGATAAATATGAACCAAAAATTAGGGGATTAACAGAAGAAATAGATTATAGGATTAATCATCTTCAGCACAGATAGGATTATATTTATCTAAACTTTTTATTTATAACAAAATCTATTTCAAATAAGCTATAAGAACTTTTAAAAACATATCCTAATTCTTTATTTTAGCCTCCCATAGCTCAGTGGTAGAGCGGTCGGCTGTAGACCGGCTTGCCCCAGTTCGATTCTGGGTGGGGGGACTCATGAATTGGATTTGGTAGGGATAAAATGGGAAAGATAAAGAATAAGATTAAGGAATTATTTTCAACAAAATATGCTCCAAGAAGACAATTTTCTTGGGTTGAAGGAGTTCATATAGGATTATATGTAGCGTGTATTCTTGTTTCGCTTGAACTGTTACAAGCTTTTTTTATTTCACATCCAGAATATCTTTTACTTAAATTTAATGATGGAACAAGCTTATTAAATCAAGTCTTAATAAATAAAGCCTTTATTCTTCTTTTTTTGACTTTAATCTTTGGGGTAATATATCAAAGACAACTCCATAAAAGACATAAAAATAGAAAATGATAAATAAAATAAAAATTATTTTGGTTTATGTAAACAAATTCTTGAGATATCTTACTTTAGGAATAGTTATGTTAATTTTTTTAATAATAAGTTATGGCATGTTTATGGGGACTATTGGTTTAATTAACCTAGAAAACCAAGATTTTATAAAATACCTGATAAATATTTCATTTATCTTGGCGGGATTCACTTTCCTAACTTTCTTTTCTGAAAATAAAGATAAATTTAAAGAAAAATTAATTTCACCTTGTTGGTTATTTATTCTTTCTGGATTTTTGCTTTTGGCTTTCATAACCCTCCCAAATATTACGAGTGGAAATTTCATCTTTAATTTATTACAAGCATATAATTACCTCATTGGTATTTTTGGACTATTATCCTTTGTTACAGGATTAGCTTTCTTAGTAATAGTTCTCTTTCTTGAACAAGATAGAGTTCATGAAATTATCAATAAGAAAAAAGGTGAAGAAGGATTAAAATTGTATAAAACTTATAATAAAGATGGATAAAAGATTAAAAAGATATTTGATGATTATGCTGTTAATACTATTTGTCTCTTCTTTGGTAATGTCATATTTTATTCTCGTTCATGGACCATTTGGTTCCTATTTCTATTTAATACTATCTGGCTCTCTTCTTAGTCTCCTTCTTTTAGTCTATGTTATTGTAGAGGGAAATGTAAATAAACTTTATAATATTGTAGAGGGAAATGTAAATAAACTTTATAACATTCTTAAAGGAATAGATTCTAATAAAGTTTTAGCCATTGTTGCTATATTAACTTTAATTGCATCTGTTATAGCCTCAACAAACTCTATTAACTTATCAAAAAAGATAATAGATATGACTCCTTCAAAATATGCTTATATAGATTCCATGACTACAGATTTTATTAACCAAAATTTTTATGTTTCCTTAGAAAATGTCAATAACAAAAAAGGTTTAGAAATCGGTTTTAATATGATAAATACGGGCCAATTAAACTCTGGTAAGATTCAAATAACAACAAGAGAAATTTATAATTCTGATTATAATTTTACCTTACAACCTATTGATATTTTAGATATAGATTCTAAGAGTAATAAAGCATTTAAGTTAAACTTTAGTATAACAAAACCCCTAACTAGTTTTGGTAATCATCAAATTAATCTATCTATCTTTTGTATGAATTGTTATGAACAAGGGATTCTTAATACAAAAACCATCTTTATTTGTATTTATAATAATTCTTATAAAGATTGTAATTAATCCCAAAAGAATCCAATTTGATAAAACGGGGTGGGGGGACTTTTCTCGAGTTGTGGTAAGGGACTTTCTAAAAAATAAATCACAAATCTTCACTAACGAAATATTTATAAACACGTCGACACATTTAAAATTAACAAAAAATGGGGGGGAAAATGGAGGAAGATTCTGACGAAGAAGAACCATTCGACGAGATCATAGATGAATTAGACCTTGACGATTAATTTTTTCTTTTTATTTTATTTCTAATTTTATTTTATTATTATCTTTGCTCAATTCACCAAAATTATTATTGATAACCAGTTCCAATTCTTTAACACTTATTTGTGTAATAAAAATATTTTCCATTGTTATAATTCTCCCATGCCCAATTGCAAGAGGTTCTAAATCAATTTCTTTTACAACATTTCCATCTGCATAAATTGTAACTGTAGATTGTCCTGCATCACTTAATCCAGCATTTGTAACAGTTGTATTAATATTAAGAAATCTTCCAGACATTTTTGCAGACACATCTTCAAAAATTAAATCGGGTTTGCTTTGAATTGAATAAAGATTATTTATTAACTGTATCATATCTTGTCCTATTGTTTGGTCGCATTTCGATATATTATACATTATATTTTCTGAATTTGTAGAATGTCCAAACCCCAAAACATGAAAAAGTTCATGTATAGCTACATTTGGCTTTGGACAGCTCGATTCTCGTATAAGTAAAATATCTCCATGGGTGATAACATTAAACTCACCCGCAACAGTTACATTTGTAGGTCCGCCTTCTCCTGCAGTAAACAAACCATCATGAACTATATTTTTTTCCTGGCAGGTTACAGAAATATCTTCGTTATTATTTACAGGATAGAAGGAAAGAGGAGTAATATTTTCAACTATATTAAAAGCATATTCCATATCATTTTCCTTTTGCAAAGGACAGTCAGAGATTTGATAGGATATTTCTGAACTAGGAAATCTCATATTTGGATAGAATTGCATGGATTTATTTCCTTCAATAACACTAAAATTATAATTCCCCGATTTTATTCCGAAATTAATTGTATTGAACGGGATAAAATAAAATATCATTAATGAAATTGCAAATAAGGCAAAAAGAATAAACATAATTGTTTTCATACTCATTAATTGAATTATTTTTTGCATTATATAAATTTGTTTATTAATAAAAAATAAAAAAGAAATAGATTAAATCATCCCTATTTACCACTCTTCAAATTCGTCGCTTTTTGTTTCTTTCTCTTCCTCTTCTTCAAAATTTTCATCTTCATCGAATTCTTCGCCTTCAGAATCTGAATCTTTTTCTACCTTATCATCAGATTCTTTGTCTTTTTCATATCCTTTTTTTATCATATGGATAAAATTACCTCAAGTTTAATTAAGTCAAATTGAAAAGAAAAGTCCTTTTTTAAAGTTTTGGATAGTGATTTTTCTCTGTCTGTTAAATGAGTTTAATTTTTCCCGCTTGCCAGTCTTTCAATATTAACCTCGCTGTCTTGTCTTCATCAACTATATTTCCTTTATTCAAAAAACCTTTTTTTCTTCCAAGTTTTTCTATTAGTGTTTCTGGATTCTCTTCTGCAGAGATATTATAAAAATTCTCAAAAACCATTGGATATTCTTTCATCAAATCAGATACAACCACTTCTGGATTTTTCACTTGCCCATAAGACCTTGCACCTACTTTTGTATTCCTAGACCAAGTTTTGTTGTCTGAGGTCGAATATTCTTTGCCAGGTATAACTCCAGGACTATCTAATAAAACTATTTCAGAAGTAAGCCTCACTTTTTGGATTGATTTTGTGAAGCCAGCATCTGCACCTATTCCTGCTGAACTTTTTCCTGTAAGAAGATTGATAACTGAACTTTTTCCTGTGTTTGGATATCCAATAACACCAACAGTTACCCTGTTTAATTCTCTATCAACTGGTTCTTCGACTTGTTTGGATAGAACCTTGATTTTATTCCTCAATTCTTTTATTCCTCTTCTTTCAGTGCACGAAACAAAACTTTTAGGATTTAACATTCTGTCTTCCTCGCTTACTTTCTTAATGTCAATTAAATCTGATTTGTTAAAAACATAAATTATCTTTTTGTTCTCTTTTTTAATCTGCTTTTCTAATTCAGGATTTCTTGTTTCCTTGATAAATCTTGAATCAAGGATTTCAAGAATAATATCAGACATTTTTACTACTTTCTCTGCAAGTAGGGGATATTTTGCTCTTTGTTTTCTTATATTTTCAAGATGCCCTGTTCTTCTTGAAGAAAAGCTGTATCTTACTTTCATATTAAATCAAAGAAAAAAGAGTTTATAAAAACGCCCATGAGGTAACTTAAGGTTAAGAATTTCAACAACTAAAATTAAACAGATCTTAGGAGATTATTCAATTTAGAGTAACATATTTTTATTATAATCATAAACTATTTTTGAAAGTTGGCTTATCATTTTATCCGCTTTTTCTTGGACGGTATTTTTGCTCATAACACAGATTAAATAATTATGATCTTTAAGATAAACAATTCCACAATCATGATAAAATCCCCTTGTTGTATCAAATCCTACCTTATGAGAAATCTTAACATCAGCAGGCAAGCCAGCAGGTAATTGGGAATTAAATTTTGTATCCATCATAACTGTAAGAGCTATTTCAGAAAAGGGTCTTCTTAAATAAGTTGAAAAATATAATAATCTGAATATATTAGCATATTCTTTAGGCGATACTGCGTTCCCTTCATACTGCTTAGGCAATCCTATCATAGTCACTACCCTCATATAGTCCTCATCTGTTGCAAACCCAATTAGAGCATTCATGGCAGTATTATCTGATTCTTGAACCATTTGTGTAATCAATTGCTTTATTGTCGTTTCATAACCTGCCCCATTTAATGCAAGAAGTCCCGATCTCGCATCTAAATCTTCTGAATCAACCATTACTTTTTGGTCTAATGAAATCTCTCCTTGTTCAACCTTTTTTAATATTGCAATCATTAACGGAACCTTAAATAAGCTCATGGGTATAAATTTTTCTTTTTCATTAATACCTATCCAAGCTCCTGTAGTCAAATCTTCAAAATAAAATCCATAAATTTCATCGGGTTTTTTCTGCAACTCATTAAGTACTTGTTTCTTTAACTCCACGTAATTAATATTATATTTCTCTTGTTGAACTAAAAAATCTTCTGTTTCCATCCAAGCTATAGAAGGAGACAACAATTCAAATTTACTCTCTCTTTCTGTTAATACTGCATAACCCGTTTTTAATTTAATAGTAGAATAAGATAATACAGTAACTGTCAATAATAAAACAACTATGATTATTAATGATTTTTCTTTTATGAATGTAAATATTTTCCCCATTTTTGCTAAAATCAATAAAGAGTTTTGTCTATTTAAATTTAATTAGAATAAACGCCCACGCCGAGAGAGGATACATTTAGTTCATTTATGAAGGGGGAGTATTTTTACCTTTTAACCTGTTATTCCCTTTTTTATGTCCCTTATTGTTTTCAAGATTTCCGAAAGGGCTTCGTCTCTTGTAATGAAGTTAAACTTTGTTTTTTCATCTTCCCTAACCTCCACCCTTGTTTGTTATGGTTATATTTTGTTTGCAGGGGGGACAGAATTTAATTTGGTTATTTTTCGATGAGAATGCATATTTGTGAGAAGTCCCTTGTTAAGATGAAAAAACCTTTGGCCATAGCAGAGGATTGTTTAATACGTTAGATATTTGAAAGCATGAATGTGTGCAATAACATTTTTTATTTTTAATGAATTCTCTCATTTTACTCGCTTTTTCGTTGTTCCATATTTTTCCAAAATCATAATTATATTCTTTGATATTACCGATGCTGCCTAATAATTCACAAAAATAAACATCTCCATAAGCTTCCAAAACACCCCAAACTTGCCCTGCATAACAAGGTATGATTTGTCTTTTTTCTTTTAATGTTTTTATATAAAAATCAAACAAAAATTTCTTTATGCCTAAAACAAGTCTGCTCTCTGTTTTATTTTTATAGAAAGAATAATGTTCCCAAATTTCAAATATTTGTTCTTTAAACCATTCTAATTCTTTAATATTTGGTAAAATTAATTTTTCTTTTTGGTCCCCCCTCATTAATTCAAAATTATGAAATCTTACACTAGGCATTTCTTTTCTAATAAACTCATCTAAAACTAATAAATCCTTATAATTCTCCTCAAAGACAGTAGAAGCTACCCTGATACTAAATCTTTTATCCTTTATCTGTTCAACTAATTTATATGTTTTTAAAACACTATCAAAACAATCAATGCCCCTAATCTTATTATGAATTTCTTTAGTTCCATCTAAGGATAATATTAACGAGACATTGCAATTACAATACTTTAATATTTTTTTGATTTGTTTCTCAACAATCTCGGGCATACTCCCATTGGTTGGAATAATTAAGCTGTTTATTTTATTTGTCTCATAAAAAATCTTGCAAATCTCGGGCAGGTCTTCTCTTAAAAATGGTTCTCCCCCAGAGATGCCAAGAGAATCTAGCTTGCCTAACGACAAAGCAATTTTTTTTATCTCGTCCAATTTTAATTCTTTCTCCTTTTCTTGTTTTGCTATTTTTTTCCAATTAAAACAAGTAACACAGTGAGAATTGCATCTAAAAGTAACATGAAATATTAAATTTTTTGGAACTTTCAAAAAATTTTTCATAATAACCGATTTGAATATATTTATAATGCTCATTTTTTAGTATCTTGATATTTTCTTATTCCTTTAAATGCTCCTAAAAGCCAACTCATTTTTGCTAAAAATATAAAAGGCGCACATAACAAAACATTTTTCCTGTATTTAAAACATTTGAAAATAATCTTGCAAGTAGTCAAAAAAGCAAAAGGAACAGATAATAACCATAACAAATAAGGATTTCTTGGGAATAATTTAGAAAAATAATCTCTATACTTAACTCTATTCACCCCCCCAGTTTTACCTGTTTTGAAAGCTCTTTTAATTACTTGATTCAACTTTGTTCTATCATGAAAATGATGAATATTTGCTTCCGGTAAAAAAAAATTGTTGTATCCTTTCAAAATTAGTCTATAAGAAAGATCAAAATCTTCACCTAACCTTAAAGTTGGGTCAAAACCTCCAACTTCTTCAAAGACTTTTTTATTAATACATATATTGCTTGAAGTAAAACCGTTTTTTAATCCTGAAGGCATTTTTGGATGTTGTTCCCAGAAATGAGAAAAATTATCAACATCCCCCAAAAAATTAGAATGAAAACTAATTGAGCCATAGATTATTCCAATTTTATCATTTTTAATATTCTCCATTCCTTCAGAAATCTTTCTTAACCAATTTGGTTCCGGAACGCAATCAGCGTCGATAAAACAGATTAATTCACCTTTGGCTTTTTTTACACCTTGGTTCCTTGCTACGGCCGGACCTTGGTTTTTTTCTAATTTAATTAATTTGACTGGGTATTTTTTTATAATATTGCAACTATCATCACTACTTTCATCATCAACACAGATAATCTCATAATCCTCTTTAATATCCTGTGACAATAAAGCTTCCAGAACCATTCCAATCGTTTTTTCAGCGTGATATACAGGGATTATAACACTTATCATAAAAAAGAACTAGAAAATATAATTTATAAATTGTTCACTTTTTTTATTCACGCCCACACCTAATTTGCAACTCTACTTGCTTCGTGGATTATGTTCGTGAAAACTCTAGCACTTAATTTCCCTCTCGATGCGGTTGGGCGATTTCTTTTTGCAACTCAAAGGAAATCGCTAATCGAACATCTTCGAAAAATTTACAAAATTTTGTTAAGAACTCTCGGAAAATTATATTTCCCTTTGTTCAATATAAAGCGCCCACGCCGAGAGTCGAACCCGGGTTATATCCGTGACAGGGATATGTCATAGCCGTTAGACCACGTGGGCAGATACTATTGATATTATCTACAGATAAAAATCATTTTTAAAGATTACTAAAAACACAAAATAAAAAATAAAAATTGTCTATTTATTTCTTCACTTTTTTCCAAAGAGCCACACCAAGCCATGTAACAACATAACCACAAACAAAAGTTATTACTGTCAACAGCAATGCTTTTCCAAAGTTAAATGTAGTTAATTGGTATATTGGCGCTAAGAAATGGATATCGAAAATCCAGTTTAAAAAGTTCTGAAATGTCTGAGGAATTACTGCAACCATCAAAGCCCAAACAGCATGAACAATTGCCAAAACCAAACCCCCAACCAAAGCAGGCTTGCAACATTTGCATTTGCATTTTATTTTCTTCATTTTTCACCTCCTTTTTAACTCTCTTTTAAGTATCATTTCAAAATCTTTTCAGTTCTTATATTCTATGGATTTTATTTGTAAAACAAGTGATAGATTTTTTGCTTTACACTTTGATATTTTTCTCTTACTGTTTCTAACAAATCCAAAGTTAATCCTCCAATAATAAAATCTTCTACTAACTCATGAACACTGTCTATGTTTTCATTTCTTCTCAATCTTACCAATAAATTTCTTGCCATGCATATAAGGTTGTAAAACTGTTGGAATTTTTATGCTTCCGTCTTTCTGTTGATAATTTTCAATAATTGCAACCATTACTCTTGAAGTTGCTAAAGCAGTATTATTTAGAGTATGGAGCACATATCTTTCTCCTTTTTTATTAACACCACGAATGTTCAATGCTCTTGCTTGGAAATCAGTACAATTAGATAGGGACATAACCTCCCCATAATCTTTAATTGTCGGTCTGTATACTTCAATATCTTCGCTCTTAGCTTTCCAATCCCCTAAATCTCCAGAACAACATTCAATAATTCTATAAGGTAAATCAAGTTTTTTCATAATTTCCTCTGAATTTTTTTTCAATTCTTCATAAAATTTCCAAGAATCCTTTGGCTTACAAAATATAAATTGTTCAACTTTGTTAAATTGATGGGTTCTCCAAAGTCCTTTCTCATTGATACCATGACTTCCAATCTCTTTTCTAAGACACATACTATATCCAAAGAATTTCAAAGGTAAATCCTCTTCCTTAATTGTCTGTTCAGAGAGCATCCCTAAAATTACATCTTCTGCTGTAGGAATCATATATAAATCCTCTCCTTCTATTTTATATAAAGCATTTTTGAAAGCAAAAAAATCTCCTTTTGCAATTGCAACCTTTTCTTTCATCATCAATGGGGGCTCAATATATTTGTATTCCTTTTTCTCCATAAAATCAATTGTAAAATTAATTAAAGCTCTGTTTAACAAAGCCAAATCCCCCTTGAGGTAATAAAATCCATTTCCAGAAGTTCTTGCAGAAGCGTCGAAATCGGCCAAATCCAATGTTTCTATTATTTCAACATGATTTCTAACTTTAAATGAAAATTTTGAAATTTTCCCAATCTTTTTCCTGACAACATTATCTTTATTATCTTTCCCTTTTGGAACATCTTCATGCATAAGATTAGGGATATCATATAATTTCTCCTGCAATTTTTTATAAATTTTGTTTTCCTCTTCTTCGTTTTTCTTTAACTTTTCTGGAATTTGTTTTGCATGTTGCAATAATAAAGAAACATTTTTCTTTTGCTTCTTAGCTTCACTAATCTGCTTGGAAACCTTATTCCTTTCTCCTCTTAAATCATCATCTTCTTTTTTCAGTTTTCTCCATTCTTTATCTATCTTCAAAACCTCTTTTATAACTGAATCAGATCTTCCTTTCTTTTTTATATTTATAATATAAATCTCTGGTCTCTCTCTCAAATCTTTTATGTCAATCATGATTATCTTAACAAAAAGTTGTATTTAAATTTAGCGTCATAAGATTTATAAACTATTTTTTAATTTCTAATATTACAATGGTTAAGGTAAGAATAAAATTAAGCAGCACCGATATAGAAGCACTCAATACTATTTGTGAATCTATCAAAGATATCGCAAAAAAATCAGGAATAGCTATCTCTGGTCCTGTTCCATTGCCTACAAAGAAACTCAAAATAACAACAAGAAAATCTCCTTGTGGAAACGGCACAGCAACATTTGATAGATTTGAGATGAGAATTCACAAGAGATTGATTGACCTGCCTGCAAACGAAAAAGTTCTTCATAACATTATGAGAATGTATATTCCTAAGAACGTGAACATAAAAATAGAGATGAAGGATTAATTAGGAATTAATCCTGCTATAAATAAATTTACAGGAAGATTGATTTTAAATCAGTCTCACTATAAGTTAAAACTTACAGGAAGGATTAATCTTATTTATAATTTTAAATCTTAATCTTCGAATCAGGAACTTGTTTTGAATGAACTTCAAGCCTTCCTTTTTGCAAACAATCCCAGCAAGTGTGTATTTGTCCGTCTTTTTCCTTTACGACACCAGTTCCGTGGCACTTCGGACATTCTTCATCCATAAAATTATATCTTCTTTGCATTTTTAATATTAATTATACTCCAGCATATAAACCATAAATCTTTAAATAATCCATAATTTTACTTATCTCATGGAAAAAGACATCGGAAAGATAAAAAAGAACGACAATACAGACATAATTGTAAGAGTCGATGACTTTGGCGGAAGAATAGGATTAACAATAAGGGAATTTGTTACAGGAGACAGATATACGGGGTTCACAAAAGCAGGAGTCAGAATTTCTGCAGAAAACTTTCCAAGATTCAAGGAAATGATTAATTCTGTAAAAAGCGAAGATATGACAGAGACAAAAAAAGAAGTAGAGGAAGAAAGTTTAGATGAAATAGAGGAAGATATTAAAGAACAAATAAAAAGTGAAGAGATGCCTGATTATTAATCAATTAAACCAGTTTTTCCAAAACGTTTAAAAGTCAATTTCTATTTTATAATTTATGGGAAAAGAAAAACTAATTACAATGGGTGTTGTTGTTCTTATATTATTAATAGCGGGCGGAGTGATTTTTTTCAAGAATACAAGTTTCACAGTAAAAGATACTCCTTCAGAAGAAATTGCTAAATACATAGGGGAACATGCTGTTTTATATGTGCTGCCAACATGCTCGCATTGTAAAGACCAAGAAGATTTATTTGGAGTGAATGTGAGATATCTCAATATAGTTGATTGTAGCAATATTGAAAACAGACAAAAATGCATTGATGCTTTAGGAATTGAAGGAAAGTTTCCCACATGGATAATCAGCGGACAAAAATATGTTGGTGTTCAATCAGTAGAAAAACTCAAAGAATTGACTGGCTATCAAACTAAATAAAAAAAGGTAAAAAAATGAGGATAAAATGACAGAACCTATCATTCTAATCTTATTAGTTATAAGTTTTTTTGTTTATCAAACTTTTTATATAGTCTATCGTTTTAAAAAAGAGAAATTTTTAGATGCAAGATTAGTTAATTATAATGGAGAAGAAGTATTGTTCCAAGATTCTCACAGCACTGCAAGGTTTTGGACAGCTACCTGGGTTTCTTGTTTTACAATATTAACAAAGAAAAAACTTTATTTATACAGATTTAATCCATTTTTTTTAACTCGCCAAGAGATAGAAAATAAATTAATTAAGAATATAAAGTATAAACCAGTGAGACCATTAATTTTTAGAAATAGAATCCTTTATTATTTGATTAAGATAAATAATCATAAAAAGCATATTATCGGTAATGAAAATGAACTTGATATTTTCATTAAAAGATTAAAGACAATAAATTCATCAATTAAATTTAATGGAAAAAAGAGATAATAAATAATGGTTATAGAAAATATTTTAACATTAGGAAAAATAACTTCTCTGGCAATTGTTAATTCTGTTAATCCATGCCAAATAGCCATGCTTGTCTTAGTATTGATTACAATTTTAATGCAAAATCCAGAAAAGAGAAGAAAAGTCCTGCTTTCTGGATTAGCATTTATTATTTCAGTCTATATTGGATATTTATTTTATGGTGTGATTTTAGTTAGATTGTTCCAAACATTTGCAGAAACACTAAAGCAAGGTTCAATTTATCTCAAGTATGTCATTGCAACTTTGTCGATGCTGATTGGAGGACTGCAAATTAAAGATTTTTTCTTTTATAAAAAAGGAAGTTTTGCTACAGAAATGCCAATCTGGATGCGTCCAAAAGCAAAAAGAATTATCCAGAAAATAACATCTCCATTAGGAGCATTCCTTACAGGATTTATCATAACACTTTTCCTGGGTCCTTGTACAATGGCTCCATTACTAGTTGTAACAGAAGCACTTTCTCAATTGGGATTGGCTGGAGCTATTCCTTGGCTATTGTATTTTAATTTTATAGTAGTCTTGCCATTGGTAATAATCACGTTAATTGTCTACAAAGGAATCAAAACAGCAGAAAATATTTCTGATTGGAAAGAAAGAAATGTAAGAATTCTTCATCTTATTGCGGGAATTTTGCTTCTAAGCGTTGGACTAGCTTTGTTAATAGGATGGTTGTAATTCATTATGTCCAAACTGAATAACCAAATCTATTTTTGGTTTCATTCTTTCTAAGCCTACAGGCAAATCACATGCTCCATAACAGCTTCCAAGCCAAATTAAAAATTTAGCTTTTGTTTTATTTTCAAGAAAATCAACAACACTTGTTGCATGGGGCTTTAAGCCATCAGGAAACTGAAGTAAAACTAATTTTGCTTTGCATTTTTTTATCTCATTCACAACACTACTCAACTCTAAATCGTATTTTTCCTGAATTTCTTCAATTGTTTTTTCCATAAAATATCGATTAAAAAAGCGTTTTTATATCTTACTATATCTAAAAAAGATTTATATATTTCAAAAAACTCTCCTCTTGCATGGAAGAATCTAATATAAATATTCCACCGCCAGAAAAAGAACATAAAAAAATTAAAATTATGCATATATTCGTTTTTCTGCTCGTTTTATCTTTTGCATTAAATGTTTTTCTATTTTTAAAAATAAATTCTTCTACAAATATCTCTGGAGCATATTTTCATTTAATTAAACCAATGGAAAAAGTACCAATAGATTCAAATGTACAGGATGGGAAAAGTATCTTGCATTATAACGGACTTAAAGTTCTAATAGAAGAAGAAATAAAGGAATATAATTCAACAGGAAATGTTGGGGTTTTTGTTCAGGATGCAAAAACTGGTGCTTGGATGGGAGTAAATGAAAAGCTTGGTTTTTGGCCGGCAAGTTTGCTTAAAGTTCCTGTCATGATGGCAATTTTAAAAAAAGTTGATCGTGGAGAAATAAACCTAAACGACAAAGTAACTCTGGTTCAAGAAGACCTTGACTCTTTTTATGGTGACTTGTATAAAAAAGGCGCTGGAGTCCAATTAACCATACAAGAGCTTTTAAAAAAAATGATTGTTACTTCAGATAATACTGCTAAAAATGCGTTAAAGAGACAATTATCTTTAGAAGAATTAGACACGGTTTTCAAACACGTTGGAATCCCAGACCCTTACTTAGAAACTAACGGACAAATTGTATCCCCAAGAGATTACATGCGTCTTTTCAAGGCTCTTTATTATTCTACATTCCTGTCTCCTGATCTTTCTGAATTGGCACTTGATTTAACAACAGATACTCAACAAGAAAACTTAATTTCAAAGGGAGTGCCTCCTGAAATTCAGGTTGCGCATAAGTTTGGGAATTTTGAAACAGGATTGCTTCACGATTGTGGAATAGTATATCACCAAAAAAATCCTTACTATATATGTGTAATGACAATAGATTTAGAACTTGAACAAAGCGCAGGATTAATCCGTAAAATATCTACAGATGTATATAAATTTGTAGAAAGCAGTTCTTAGTAAACTAAAAAAGATTATTTAGAAAAACTTAAATATTTCAAAATCTTTAGTAATTCAAGAAAAAGAGGCGAAAGAATCAGTTTAAAGTAATCTTCGGATTCAACTTTACTGCTTTTGGCGCCCCTTTTCCTGATAGGGTATTCTTTAATATGGTAACTGCATTTCAAAAAAAGGTTTATGAAATTGTAAAGAAAATCCCAAAAGGAAAAACAACAACCTACAAAGCAATTGCTCTCAAATTAAAAAGTTCTCCAAGAGCAGTTGGACAAGCGCTAAAAGTAAATCCATACGCTCCGCGAGTTCCTTGTCATAGAGTAATCTGTTCAGATGGAAGAATTGGGGGCTATTCAGGAAACAATCCTAAAAATATCCGAAAGAAAATTGAATTGTTAAAGAGTGAAGGAATAAAATCAAAAGCCTTTTAATCTGATTTTATCATTTAGTTCTATGAAAACACAAAAAATTCGTCAGCCAATAGTGACAGTATGCGGACATGTAGATCATGGAAAAACTAGTATTCTGGATTATTTTAGAGGGAGCTCTCTTCAGGAACAAGAAGCAGGAGGAATAACACAAAAAATTTCTTTTACGTCATACCCATCAAACCAGGCAAGAATGACTTGTCCTTTGATAGACAAAAAAGGAATAAAATTAGAAATTCCGGGTTTCTTATTCATTGATACTCCAGGACATGTTGCTTTCACTAATCTAAGAAAAAGGGGGGGGAGTCTTGCTGATTTGGCAATTCTTGTCATAGATATAAACGAAGGAATAAAACCCCAGACAGCAGAAGTAATTCAGATATTAAAATTCAATAAAACCCCTTTCTTAATCGCCTTAAACAAGATAGATAATATTTCTGGCTGGAGAACTCTTCACAAGAACAGTGGAATAGAACTGCAGAAAAATATAGAATCTCAGCCGACAAATGTCAAGCAGGTATTTGATGAAAGATACTTAACAATAATCGGAAGTTTAAGCAGTTATGGATTTGAGGCAGATTTATTTTACAATATTCAGGATTTCACAAAGAAAATTGCTCTCATCCCTTGCTCTGCAAGAACAGGAGAGGGAATTCAGGAATTAATGATGGCTTTATGCGGGATAAGTCAAAAGTATTTGACAACCAAGTTAAAATTAGGCGAAGAGGCAAAAGGAGTTATTTTAGAAGTTAAAAAAGAAAAATCAAACGATTATGCAGAAGCAATTTTGTATGATGGAAAGTTAAGCAAAAATGACGAGATTGCTATTGCAAACATTGAAGGAAATCCTATAATCCTAAAAATAAGAACACTCGAAGAAATTCAGCCACTGAGTAACAAATTCAAAGCAAAAGAAGAGGTGCAGGCAGCTACTGGACTGAGAATGCAGTTCAGCGAAAAGACAGATATTCTTCCAGGCATGCCTTTCTTAGCATACAAAGGAGACAAGGAAAAAGTAAAAGAAATATTCAAAAAAGAATTAACTGAAAATATTAAGACAGATAAAAAAGGAATAATCGCAAAGGCAGATTCTTTAGGAAGTTTGGAAGCTTTGTTAGTTTTGTTAAAACAGGCTAATATCCCTGTTCTAAAAGCGGGAATAGGAAACATAAATAAAATAGATGTTTCAAATGCTAAAGCAAACTTAGAAATAAATGAATTAGATGCGATAATCGTAGGTTTTAATGTTTCAATAAATGAAGATGCAAAAGAGATTCTAAAAGAAAATAAACTAATAAAAGTTTTAACAGAAGAAGTAATTTACAAACTAATTGATAACGTTGTAGAATTCAGAGAAGAAAAAAAGAAAGAAATAGAAAAAAATAAACTAATGCAGTTAACTGCTTTATGTAAACTGAGAATTCTCCCAAACTACGTTTTCAGAAATACAAAACCTGCAATTTTTGGAGTTAGAGTTGAAGTAGGAAAATTAATCCCAGAAATAAACATAATTAATAATGAAGGAGAAAAAATTGGGAGAATAAAAAAAGTCCAGTCAGAAAATCATTCTGTTGAAGAAGCTATAGAAGGAATGGAAGTTGCCATTTCCCTGCCAGGAGTTAACTTTGAAAGACAGCTGAAAGATAAGGAATTTTTATATTCAGAGATAACAGAAAATCAGTTTAAGAATTTCAAGAAGAACAAGGATTTGCTTTCAGGAAAAGAACTTTCTCTGCTTCAGGAAATTGCAAATATAAAAAAATTTACTTAAATCTAAATCTGAATTTTTTCTGCTTGAAATATCCTTGCTGCTCATCTTTTCTCGCATAAGCAGGAATAGCAAAACTAAAAAATCCCTGTCCTGTTTTGTCCTCCAAATGTCCTGCTAGGGTTTTTTCCAATCTCTTTTCACAGGTATTTTTCATATCGCAATAATCACATTTTCTCCCCCTCTCCGGATAAATTTCTCCTTCACTAACTGCTTTCTCAATTCCATTAATCATATTTAGCAATTCAAAAAAATGTTCGTCTCTCCTCGTTGTTTGATTTAATACATTAACAGAATGATTTTTCTTCAGATTAAAAGCAGGAGCTTCAATCATAAAGAATTCTTCTATAAAGTTTGGTGAGATATAAATCGGATTTCCCATGAATCTTTTTCTTTCTTCTTTTAATCCAAGTTTTTCTGCTATTTCATCTTGAGAGCATAAAGAGCATAAACCGATATTGTAAAAAGTTAACTGAGGGTCATTGTTTAGTTTCATTTCCCCCATCCATGGCTTTCCGGATTTGTAATCTCGTATTACAATTTTTCCTTCCCTAATTCTAACATCATCTATTCTTCCCCTGAATCTTTTCCCTTTAATTAAAAAATCAAATCCAACTTCGCTTAATATTGGCTTGTCTTCTTTCAGCAAAATTTGATAAAGAGAAGGGCATATATCTGCTAACTCTGAATTCATAACCCATTGCTCATTCTCATAACTCCAATGAATCGGGTTTTTGGAGTTTTTTGATGCAATAACTGTTTTCATCCATAAACCTTGGCTATATTTAGTGAATTGTTCTCCATTTGAATATTTTTTCCCTGAAGATTTTTTTGCAACTTCTTCTTCACTTCCAAGTTTATTCCAGAAGTTTTCTATTAAATCATGCAACAAAGTTCCTTTAGCATAAGCAGACAATCTCAAAGAACTTTCTTTCTCTACATATTTCAAATAATATCTCATCCTGCAGTAATTCGCTATGTCTATTCTTGATGCAGTCCATGGAATCATAAACTGCCATATAAAAACAAATAATTAAGGATTTCTATATTGAACCAACACCTTTAAAAATCCATTTTGTAATAAATTATCATGTTCAAAATAAATATATCAGATAAAAGTGGAAAGACTTACCATTTGGAAGCAGAAAGTGAAGAATTAATGGGAAAAGAACTTCACGAGAAAATAAGTGGCAAAGAGATTTCTAATGATTTAAGCGGATATGAATTTGAAATAGCAGGAGCAAGTGATAGTGCCGGTTTCACAGCATTGGAAAGCGTGGAAGGAACAGAATTAAAAAAAGTTCTTTTAAGTTATGGGAAAGGCATGCACAAAAGACCAAGAAGAGAAGGAAAAAAGAAAGTCTCAAACCCAAAACCAAAGGGACTTAGAATGCGAAAGACAGTAAGGGGAAGAGTTATCTCTCCTTCAATTGTTCAGATTAATCTTAAGATTTTAAAAGAAGGAAGCAAAAAACTTTCTGAAATCTTTCCTGAACAAAATCAGCCAAAGGAAAAGAAAGTTGAGAAAAAAATCGATTCAGAATAAAAATATTAATATACTTCTAAATTTTATTATAGCAAATGTCTAAAGAGGTAATTATATATCACACTGAAATTAATGAAGATTCTTCTCCCGATAATTTAGACGTCCTACAAGAAGCAGAATTCGTCTCAAAGAATTTGAAAGAGTTAGGATATTCACCAAGAGTCCTGCAATTTATTTATAACAAAGAAAAAATAAAATCTGAAATTGAAAAAATAAATCCAGAATTTATTTTTAATCTTGTAGAAAGTATAAATGGGACAGATAGTTTAGCCCATTTGGCTGCTTTCCTATTTGAAAGCTTGAAAATTCCATATACAGGCTGTTCTGCTAAATCTCTCTTTCAAACATCTGACAAATTAATAGCAAAAGAAATTCTCAAAAAAAATAAGATAAAAACTCCAAAATATCTGAATTTGAATAATTATAAAAAAATTCCTGTTGCCAAAAATGAAAAATTTCTCATAAAAAATTCAAAAGAACATTCTTCTTTTGGGTTAAATGAGAAAAATTTTTCTTTGCTTGATAATAAAAAAGATATCATTAAAGCATTGAAAAATAAAGATGAAAAATACTTCGCAGAAGAATATATAGACGGCAGAGAATTTAACATATCTCTTCTTGGAAGTCCTATTAGAATTCTCCCAGTTGCAGAGATGAAATTCAATAATTATCTTAATGGAAAACCAAAAATTGTTGGTTATAGAGCAAAATGGGACGAAGATTCATACGAATACAAAAACACAATAAGAAATTTTGATTTTGAAAGAAAAGATGAACTCTTATTAAAAAAACTGAAAGAGATTTGTATTAAATGCTGGAATCTTTTCAATTTAAATGGATACGCAAGAGTTGATTTTAGAGTTAGAAAACAAATCCCTTATGTTCTTGAAATAAATACAAACCCATGCATATCTCCTGATGCGGGATTGACTGCTGCAGCAGAAAAGGCAGGACTAAGCCACATTCAATTAATCGAAGAGGTAATAAAAAATCTAAATAGGTAAGGTAACATCAGAATATAGTAAAATATTTATATTCTAAATCTTTCTAATCCTTATAGATAAATGAAAGGAGGTAAAAAAATATGAAAAATAAATATTCTAAGATTTTGGTTCTGTTAACAGTAATTGTGTTGGTTTTATCCTTTGTTTCTGCTGAAGCATCAAACAAGGAAGATAATAAAGCAAAATTAGAGAGAAATAAGGCAAATGAGCCACTAGATAAAATAACTTTTATCCATTATAAGGATGGAACAGTAAAAGAAATGGGTAGAGCGGCTTCAGGAAATCAGTATGGAAATCAGAACAAATTAGCGGTTTGTTATAAACTTCTTGGAGTAAAATGGAACTTACTTCCAGTGAGTTATGTGATAGGTAGTACTGACTCATTTGTTATAAGTGCAATTTCAACTGCAACAACAACATGGGATAAGGCAACATCAAAAAATTTATTTACTATTTATACAACAGATCCCTTAGCAATGTGGGATGACGGAATAACAAATCCTGTCGATTATAAGAATGAATATGTGTTCGGCAGTTATTCTAACAATAATGTCATAGCAGTAACAGTTATTTGGTATACGAGATATGGCATGCAGATAGTAGATTATGATGTATTGTTCAATACATACTATACTTGGAAAGATTGTTCTATAGAGACATGCTCAGTTGATACAAGAGATATGGATTTGCAAAATATCGCAACTCATGAAACAGGACATGGAATAGGCTTGGCTGACTTATACACTAGTACATGTTCAGCAGTAACTATGTATGGCTATGCTTCTGTCGGAGAACTCATAAAAAGAACCTTAGAAAAAGCGGATATAACTGGCTTGCAAAAAATGTATGGAATTTAATTCTTAATTTTTTTATTTCTTTATTTTTATTTTAAAACCAAACCCTTAAAAACTAATTCTTCAATTTAATTTTATGAATAAATCAGAAAATCTTCCTGAATTGAATGTTGGTGTTGTTGGGCATATTGACCATGGCAAAACCACTTTATTAAGCAAACTTACTGGAAAGTTCCCTGACACTCATTCAGAGGAATTGAAAAGGGGAATTACAATCAAACTTGGATACGCAGATATGACTATTTACAAAGATGGAAATAATTATAATAACAAAGGAAAGGGGCAAGCAATTAGGTATGTAAGTTTCATTGACGCACCAGGACATGAAATGCTTATGGCAACAATGCTTTCTGGAGCTGCGATAATTGATGCTGCAATTCTTGTTATTGCTGCAAATGAAGGAATAAAACCTCAAACACGAGAGCATTTTATTGCCCTTCAAGCAAAAAAAATAAAAGAAATTATAATAGTTCAGAATAAAATAGATTTAGTAAGCAAAGAAGAAGCATTGAAAAATTATAAGGAAATAAAAGATTTTGTCAAAGGAACAATAGCAGAAAATGCTCCGATAATTCCCATATCTAGTCAGCAGGAGATAAATTTAGATAAATTGATAGAAGAACTATTTAAACTTGAAATACCAAAAAGAGACACTGAAACAGAACCAATATTCTTAGTTGCAAGAAGTTTTGATATTAACAAACCGGGAAGTTCTGTGGAAAAACTTCATGGCGGAGTTTTGGGAGGAATTCTAAAAAAAGGAAAACTGCATATTGGAGACGAAATTGAAATCAAACCAGGATTAAGCATAAAAAAAGCCAATCAGCAGACTTACCAAACTTTAACAACGAAAATTCTTTCTTTATATAAAGGAAATAAGCCTGTTGAAGAAGTTCTTCCAGGAGTCAGCATAGCAATTGAAACAGAACTAGATCCTTTCTTAACAAAAGCAGATTCTGTTTCTGGTTGTATTGTTGGATTGAAAAATAAACTTCCAGAAATAAGCTATAAAACAAAGATAAAAACACAATTATTCAAAGAAGTTCTTGGAATTTCAGAACACAAAGAAGTTGCTCCATTAAAAACAAAAGAAATGTTAATGCTGAGCGTTAATACAACAATCAGTGTTGGAACAGTTGAAAAGATAAACAAGAATGAAATTGAATTGTTTCTAAATATCCCGATAGTTCTCCTTAGAGGAAGTAATGTCGGAATTGCGAGAAATGTTGGCGGACACTGGAGACTTATTGGATTCGGGGAAATTGTCTAATTTTCTGTAAAGAAAATATTTAAAAAGAAGTTTCTATTATATAATTTATGAAAAGGGTGGTGATGTTTCTTGCAATAAGTTTTCTTTTAGTTGGGTTTATCACTGCAATAGATATAAGAATAACAAGCAGTGCAGTGGATAATACAACTGGATTGACAAATCAAAATCAAGTTGGATTAGTGAATTCTGATAATGAAAACGAAGAGGGGGCATCAACTACAAATGATAACTCTGAAACTGCGAAAAAAAGTAGTCTAACAGCACAACAAATCAAGAAAATAATCAGAGCAGAAAATAGGATAAAAACAAATGCCAAAGTTTGGGAATGTCTTTTAGGATGCACATGTACAGGAAGCACAGTTAAATGTTTATTAGCAAACGGAAGAGAGTTAACAATATATGCAGGAAATTCTGGGAATGTAATAGTTCAAGTCAAAGGAGAAAATATGACAACAAATGTAACATTGTATAAGTTAAATAAAAAACTTTATGGTGTCTTCAGAAATAATGAAACAAGAGAAATAAAAGCTCTTCCAGACCAAGTAAAAGAGAGAATAAGAGAAAGATTAGAGAGACAGCTTGAAAATGAAAATATTTCTTTGGATGATAATGGAACTTATCAGTATCAGGCAGACAGAAAGGCAAGATTATTTGCATTTATCCCAGTAACAGTAATGGTTCGTGCAGAAATAGACCCTGAAACAGGGAATATAATAAAGATAAGCAAAAATCCTTGGTGGTTCTTTTTAGCAAGAGAAGAAAGCCAACAGATTGTCGGAGCAAGTTGTGGAACAGTCAGCCCAGGAAGCAACGATGCTTGTTGTCAGAATAAGGGATTTGATGTATGGAACAGTGCAACAAACCAGTGTGAATTTTCTCAATAAAAAATGAACTTTAAATTAACAAAAGGAAAAATAATTACAAGTATTGTTATTCCTGCCTTGATTTGGGCATCAGTGATAATATTTGGACAATCACTGGGCAATATTGACGCAATAAGAAGCTTTTTAGCAATACATAACTTTAGTAATATATTCGCATTTGGAAACATAGCTCTTTTTATTATTGAAATAATTATAATTTACTTGATTATAAGTCTTTTCCAAAAAAAGAAAATTTCTCAAGCTCCAGAACCAGTTCAAACTCTAGCATTAGCTTCTGCTCAATAAAGTTTATAATCCCCTTATTTTTTAGATTTCAATGCCAGTTTATTCTAATTCGAAAATAGAAACTTTTGAACAATGCAGATTAAAATTTAAATACAGGTATATAGATAAAATAATTCCTGAAATTGCGAAAAGCATTGAAGCGCATTTGGGAACAGTTGTCCACAAAACCTTAGAGTGGCTTTATATTCAGGTTTTGAAAAACATAATACCTTCAATAAATGATGTAATTTCTTTTTATTCAAATGAGTGGCAGGAAAATTATTCTGAAAATATGCCTATTGTTAATAAAACCCTTACAGCAAAAGATTATTTCAATCGCGGAGTTGAATTTTTAGTAAATTATTATATGAAATATCATCCCTTCCAGGATAACACAATTGCAACAGAGAAGAGAATTGAGATAGATTTGGACAAAGAAGGCGGGAAAAAATTAATAGGATATATTGACAGATTAGCACATAATTTGGAAACTAATGAGATAGAAATACATGATTACAAAACAAGCAACAGCGTTATGTCTAAAGAAAAGGCAGAGAACAGCAGGCAACTTTCAATATATTCTCTAGCAATAAAAGAAATGTTTGGAAAAGATAAAAACATCTGCATGGTTTGGCATTTTCTTGCTCACGATATGAAAATCTGTCTGAGGAAAACAAACGAAGAGTTGGAAAGACTTAGAAAAGAAATAATAGAAATTATAGAAGAAATAGAAAGGACAAGAGATTTCCCTCCGACAAAATCCCAGCTGTGCTATTGGTGTGAATATATGAATATCTGCACTGTCTGGAATAAAGCATACAAAAGAGAAAGACAGGAAGAGCTAAAATTAGATGAAGAACAAATTGAAAAGAAGTTGGAAGAGTTGTAATTATTCCTCTCCATTCCCGTTTTCTTGAACTCTTATCAAATCAGTAACATAATCTCCTTCCTGCAATTTTACAATCTTGACTCCCTGTGCAGCTCTCCCCATTATTCTTATGTTCTTCAGTGAAGTTCTTATCACCATTCCTTTTGCAGTTGTAAATATTATGCTGTCCTTGTTATCAACAGAAATTGTGGCGACAACATTTCCTGTTTTGTCGCTGACTTTCAAATTAATAACTCCTTTTCCTGCTCTCGCGGTTTTTCTGTAATCTGCAACAGCTGTCCTTTTTCCAAATCCATTTTTTGTTATTGTTAATATCGCTTCTGTATTTAAATTTCCAAGGCTTACAACTTCGTCATTAGATTCAAGCTTTATTCCTGTAACTCCATAACTAGTTCTTCCCATTTCTCTCACATCATTGCTGTTGAATCTTATTGCTTTTCCTTTCTTTGTAGCAAGTGAAACTTCCTGTCCCTTTTTCACAAGTTCAACTCCGATTAAAAAATCAGAATTGTCTGGGGGCAGATTAATTGCTCTAATTCCAGATTGCCTTGGCTTTGAGAAGTTTTCAAGAGAAATTTTCTTTACAATTCCTTTCTTTGTCGCCATGAATAAATCATCTTCAAAAGTCTTAACTGAAATAACATTCGCTATGTTTTCATCCTTCAAGCCAAGCAGATTTATCAGTGCTTTTCCTTTGCTGTATCTTTCTGCTTCAGGAATATCATAAGCCTTAAGCCAAAGTACTCTTCCTCTCGAAGTAAAGAACATCAAATAATCATGCGTAGAGCAGATAATCAGTTGTTTTACAAAATCTCCTGTTGCTAAATTGCTTCCAATAACTCCTTGTCCTCCTCTCCTTTGTTCCTTGTAAGTTTTTGTATCCATTCTTTTGCAATATCCCTTGTCGGTGATTGTGACAACAACTTCTTTTTCCTGAACTAAATCTTTCTCAGAAATCTCAGAGATTCTCTTGAGAACATTTGTTTTTCTATTATCTCCATATTTATTCTTAAGTTCATTAACTTCCTTAACAATTATCTTCAAAACCTCTTTTATATCAGCCAATATTTTTTCTAGCTCTTCTATTTTCTTTTTCAACTCTTCTTGTTCTTTCTTTAATTTATCTCTCTCCAAAGAAGTCAATTGCTGAAGTTTTGTCTCTAAAACAGCCTGTGCCTGTTTCTTGCTCAGTTCAAATTTCTTCATTAATCCTTCAAGAGCTTCTGTCGCATTCTTTGACTTTTTGATTAAATCAATAACTGTGTCTATATTTTTCAGGGCAATAAGCAAACCATCAACAATTTCCAGTCTATCTTTAGCTTTTTTCAGTTCAAACTTGGTTCTGTTTGTGATTATTATCTTTCTGTGCTTGACATATTCTTCAACAACTTGTTTCAAATTCAAAATTCTCGGCTGTCCTCCGACTAACGCAAGAAAATTCACATTGAATGAATCCTGCAGTCTTGTATATTTATATAGAGAATTAATCACAAAATCAGGACTTGCTCCTTTTCTTAATTCAATTACAATTCTTATCTTTCCTCTTGAACTCTCGTCTCTTAAGTCAGAAATATCTTTTAATTTTTTGTTTTGAATTAAATCTGCAATCTGCTCAACTAAAGAAGTTTTATTCAGCATATAAGGAATTTCTGTTATAATAACAATCTCTTTATTCTTTGTTTTTTCTACAGCAACTTTTCCTCTGATGATTAATTTTCCTTTCCCGGTGCTGTATAATTCAAGCATATTTCCACTTACAGAACCACCAGTAGGAAAATCAGGAGCAGTCACAATCTCGCAGAGTTCTTTTATTGTTATTTCTGGTTTTTTAATATAAGCAATAATAGCATCGCAAACTTCTGTCAAATTGTGTGGAGGTATGTTTGTAGCCATTCCAACTGCAATTCCTGTTGCTCCATTGAGCATTAAACCTGGAAGTTTTCCTGGCAGCAAATCCGGTTCTTTAAGAGAATTATCAAAATTAGGAGTAAATTTAACTGTCTCTTTCTCAATGTCTTCTAAAAGTTCAATTGATATGGGCATTAACCTTGCTTCTGTATAACGATAAGCAGCAGGAGGGTCTCCGTCAATGCTTCCGAAATTACCCTGTCCAAAAACAAGAGGATATCTCAAAGAGAAATTCTGCGCCATTCTTACCAATGCGTCATAAACAGCAACATCTCCATGAGGATGGAACTTACCTATAACATCTCCGACAACTCTCGCTGATTTTTTTGTCTGGGTTCCGGGTTTTAGCCCCATTAAGTACATTGAATATAAGATTCTTCTCTGAACAGGTTTCATTCCGTCTTCAATAGCGGGAATTGCTCGAGAAACAATAACAGACATAGCATAATCTAAGTATGACTTCTTCATTTCTTCAGATACTTCTACAGGAATTACTCTCTTGTTGTTCTCTTCCTTTGGTTTTTCTTCTGGTTTGTTTTCTTTTTCGTCTGACATTTTATGCAACTTCTACTCCATTTTCATCTAAGTATTTCATGAATTCATCTTCGTTAAGTTCCTCTTCTTCTATGTTTTTTCCGTGCCATCTGCATTTTTTGCATTCCCACTCTCCTGTTCCTTTTCCTTCTTTGACTTGGCTTTCTTCAGACGAGTCAGACTGAATCTCTGATTCCAGTCCTTCTGTAAGCATGACATTAACCTTGTCGCTTCCGCATTTCGGGCATTTTCTAATGTTAAAAGTTTTTTCTTCTTTTTTCCTTTCCCTTGGCTTTTCCTTTCCTTTCAAAATCCAATCTGGTGTTGATAATTTTCCCATTATGCAAAATCTCCTATTTTGTATCCACAGTTTACGAGGACTTTGAAAAATGTTCTGTTTTTCATTTTTAATTTTATTTTGAATACCTCCACATTATTTTTTCAGGAACTCTTCCGCTAAGCTGTCCTTCAACTCTGTAACTGTCAGAATCTTCATGGTGTGTTGATGCTTCTAATATAACAGAATCTTCTAATCCTGAAAATCTATGTTTCATTCCAGGAAAAATTCTTACAGCATCTCCAGGCAGTAAAATTGCTTCTTGAATTATATCAAGTTCTTTTTCAATTAAAACTCTTCCCTTAACAATATAAAAAGTTTCATCTTTAATTTCATGATGATGCAGGCTACATCTAAATCCTTTATTCAAACTCAATACTTTTGTGCAATATTCAGGGCTATTAGTAAGCCAATCTTCATAACCCCATTCTTTTTCTACATGTTTAAGTGGTTGGATTTTCATTAAGTCTGTCATTTTATATGTCAAGGTTCGCCTCGTGTGCATTTTCTGATATGAATGTTTTTCTTGCTTGAACATCATCTCCCATAAGCATTGAAAAAGTTCTGTCAGCTTCAACAGCGTCTTCTATAAAAACTTTTTTTATTTTTCTTGTCTTTGGATTCATGGTAGTATCCCATAATTGATTAACGCTCATTTCTCCCAAACCCTTAAATCTTGTAACATTCGCTGTTCCGAGTTTCTCAAGAGCTCTTTTCAATTCTTCTTCTGAGTAAACATAGTGGTCTTTGTTTTTTCTTATTCTGAACAAAGGAGGATTAGCAACATAGATATTTCCGTTTTCAATCAACTTAGGCATAAATCTGAAGAAGAAAGTTAAAAGCAGGCATTTAATGTGCTCACCATCAACATCAGCATCGCTCATTATAACTATTCTGTTATATCTTAAATTATCTATGTTGAATTGTTCTCCAACACCTGTTCCAATCGCAGTTATCATGTTTGCTATTTCCTCGCTTGAAAGACTTTTTATAGGATTTGCTTTTTCAACATTCAGAATCTTTCCTCTTAATGGAAGTATTGCCTGTGTTTCTTTATCTCTCGCCATCTTTGCGCTTCCACCAGCACTCTCTCCTTCTACAAGATATAATTCGGTGTCATCTGATTTTTTATTTGAACAATCAGCCAGCTTTCCTGGAAGCCCGCCTAAAGAAAACGCATTTTTTCTTCTAACTAAATCCTTTGCTTTTTTAGCCGCCATTCTTGCCCTTGAAGCAGCCTCTGCCTTTGAAACTATTTTTCTTGCTACATTTGGATTCTCTTCAAAAAATTCGCTTAAAGCAGATGTTACAATAGAATCGACAAATCCCTTAACCTCACTGTTTCCAAGCTTTGTTTTTGTCTGTCCTTCAAACTGCGGTTCTGGAATTTTTATGCTTATGATTGCAGTAAGTCCTTCTCTTACATCTTCTCCAGAAAAATTTTCATTCTTAAGAATTCCCTTTTTCTTAGCATAATCATTAATAACTCTTGTCAAAGCGGTTTTCAAACCAAAGACATGAGTTCCTCCTTCAACAGTGTTTATGGTGTTAACAAAACCAAAAATATTTTCCTGATATCCTGAATTATATTGGATTGCAACTTCTATAACAGTATGGTCCATCTCTCTTTTGAAATAAACCGGCTTGTGTAACGGCTCTTTTGATTTATTAAGCCATTTTACAAACTCCATCAAACCTCCAGTTGCTAAAAATTCTTCTTTCTTGTCTTTTGTATTATCATACAATATAATCTTCAAACCAGAATTCAAAAAAGCTAGTTCCCTAAATCTGGTTTCCAAAACCTTGTAATCGAATTCGACAGTTGAAAAAATTTCTTCATCAGGCCAGAAAGTAACTTTGGTTCCTGTCTCGCTTTGTGAACATTTTCCAACAATTTTCAGTTTTGTTTTAACATCTCCTCTCGAATATTCCTGTTCATAGATATTTCCATCCCTTTTAACTTGTACAACCATTTTCTTTGAAAGAGCATTAACAACACTAACTCCAACCCCATGCAAACCTCCAGAAATCATATAGGATTTTTTGTCGAATTTTCCTCCGGCATGTAGTTTTGTTAAAGCAATTTCAAGAGCAGGCACTTTGTAAATGGGGTGTGTATCAACAGGGATACCTCTTCCGTCATCTTCTATTGTCGCGCTTCCGTCTTTGTTTATGAAAACTTTGATTTCTTTGCAAACTCCGGCAAGAGCTTCATCAACAGAATTGTCAACAACCTCATAAATCAAATGATGCAATCCATCTTTTCCAGTGCTTCCTATATACATTGATGGCCTTTTTCTAACTCCTTCCAATCCTTCAAGCACTTTTATGTTTTCTGCTGTGTATTTTTCTGACATTACGCAAAACCTCCTTGGTTTTGTGTTTGTGCTGAAACTCCTGTTTCTGTCATTTTTTGGTTTTTTCCTTGTTTTTGTGTTTTCGAGAAGTCTGGCTAAACCCATCAATTTTCCCCTAAAATCTTGCCAGATTTCTGCTAATTTATACCAGAAAAAAGCCGAGTTTATTTATAAACTTTTCTGCACTAAAAATGCTATTTGTCGTCGATAAAATTAAATTTTAAGAAAAATTATCTCTTTTTTATTTCTCTTCTTTTATTTCCTCTTTTATCTCTCATTCGGCTTTGACGAACGAATGGCTAACTTCCTGTTTGCCATCTTCTTTTGACTTCTTGGCTTTTCTAATCCACTCTACTCTTCGCCTTTTCATCTTCATATTTTTCCTGCATTTTCCAGAACATAAATACTTTACAGTTCCATCTTTTGTAACAAGAGTCAATCCTCTTGGAAATTCATACACTTTTCCACAATAAACACATTTGGGCATTATGTATAAACCCCCTTCCAATTGGATTGCTTGCAAGACAATTGTGGGGTCATTTAGGTATAAACCCCCTTACTTACTTTAGACTTGATTTTTCTTGCTTCAATCTCGGTTTCTCTTAACATTAAAATATCTCCTAGTCTTATAGGTCCCTTAACATTTCTTCTCATGCTTCTTCCTTTATCTTTTCCTTCCTGAACTAAAACTTTAACCTGTGTTATCTCTCCTCTGAATCCTGTTCTTCCTATGACTTCTTCTACAACAGCAGATACAACTTCTCCTAAATAAATTCTATCGCTTCCTTTAGAACTCGGCTTGTTTTCTTCTTTTTGCTTCTGTGTTTTCTGTGTTTTTGCCATGTTCTTACTTCAACGATTTAATATCAGATTCAGCTTCTCCTGCATTTATAACAACAACAGAAGATGCTGGAACAGAAATACCAACAGCAATTCCTAATTTTTGCCTGCTGTCAACCTCCTTGCATAGAATCTTTTTCTCTTTACATAAAACAGGAAGATGCTGAACAATTTCTTTTGGTTCTACATCAGTAGCATAAACAACGAGTTTTGCAGTTCCTCTCTCAATTGCTTTTGTAACTTCGTTTGTGCCTTTTTCCACTTTTCCAGTTTTCTTTGCTTTTTCAATTATTTTATATAAGTCTGTCATTTTAATAAATATGATACCATTAAGAGTTAGATTATCCTCCCAATAGTTCATCGGATAAATTAGTCAGACAAAAATGGTTTATAAAGTTTTTTATTTAGTCAACAAATCTTATTTCCTCTTTTTCCTATTAGATAATTTTCTCAAATTAAAGTAAAGAATAAGTATTATTGCAACACTTACAAGAGCAATCAATAATGGATAAATCATTTTTGATAAAAGTGGTTCTTCTATACATTCTCCTTTATCATTACAATTATATGCACATTTTTCTGTTATAAGCCATGTTGAATTTCCTAAACATAACTGAACCTCGTTATTGAAACATCTTTTATCTCCGGGGGCACATTCATATTCTCCAAAGAAAACAACAAATGTAGAAAATCCGGGAGAAATTGACTTGAAGTAATAATATTTAGTATCTTGACTTAAAAAAGTCGTTGGAAGACGATTCCATTTATTATTATAATACCTATAAAGATATATGTTATTTGTTGTTCCGTTTTGATTTGCTAACCAAGTTATATTTACCTTGAAGTAAACTGTTACATTTGTTATCTCTGAATTATTCATCCCAGTGACATTTATTTCATATGCTTGATATAATGCACCACGACGCAAACTCACTCTAAAATCTGCTCCTACTGTATTGTTTAATTTTGTTACTGTTAAAGAAGCATTTGAAACATTTTGGTTTACATTAATTGTTATATTCGTTACATCTATCTTTGGATTACTCACAGTTATTACAGCTGGCTGGCCTGGAGAAGCAGATGTTATTGTCTCTGTGGTAGTTGGGGGGGGAGGAGTTGGAGGAAGCCCGCCGCCAGAGGTGCATGATTGTCTTTCTCCTGGATTATATATCCCTGTTCCACAGGAATTTGATTCTGTGCATGTTCTTGTTTGTATTCCTCCTGAACAACTGCTCCAAGCAGTACAACTCCAAGATTCTGTGCATATAGATGATAATCCCCCTAAACTAATATTTGTGGCATTTAACTGATAAAATCTATAATCATCACCTCCAAAATAAACATATCCATTGGCAACAGCAGGAGAAGAAAGAATAAAAGCTCCTACTGTAAAATTTGCAATTTTCTGAGAAACATTAGAAGCATTCAACTGATAAAGACTATTATCATTACTTCCAATATAAACATATCCATTGGCAACAGCAGGAGAAGAATCAATATCACCCCCTGTTGTAAAATTAGCAACATGTATTGATATATTAGAAGCATTCAGTTGATAAAGATTATTATCTCTACTTCCAATATAAACATATCCATTGGCAACAGCAGGAGAAGAATAAACAGCCGTCCCTGTTGTAAAATTAGCAACATGTATTGATATATTAGAAGCATTTAATTGATAAACATTACCATTATTACTTCCAATATAAACATATCCATTGGCAACAGCAGGAGAAGAAGAATCAGAAAAACCTGATGCTCCTGTTGTAAAACTTGCAATCTGCTGTGAGATATTGGATGCATTCAGCTGATAAACTATATGACTCACACCTAAAATATAAACATATCCATTGGCAACAGCAGGAGAAGAATCAATAAATTTTATGCCTGCTTGGAAATTTGCAATCTGCTGTGAAATGTTTGAAGCATTTAGTTGATAAAGATAATTATCCTCACTTCCTATGTAAACATATCCATTGGCAACAGCAGGAGAAGAATAAACAGCCATCCCTGTTGTAAAATTTGCAACGTGTATTGAAATATTAGAGGCATTCAGCTGATAAACGTTGCTATCCGTACTTCCTATGTAAACATAGCCATTTGCAACTGCTGGAGAAGAACGGAAATTAACAGCAGCTCCTACCACAAAATTTGCAATCTTCTGTGAGACATTTGAGGCATTTAATTGATAAGTCTTATTATCATCACCTCCAAAATAAACATATCCATTGGCAACAGCAGGAGAAGATTGAATATAAGCTCCTGTTGTAAAATTTGCTATATTTAACCCAGAAATTATTGTATAAGAAACTCCATCCCAAGCCGTGTGATTAAGATTTTTCATAAACATCCGCCATTCTGTAGCATTCTCTGAATTTTCTGCTTTAACAAAAGAACTAAACTGAATAACAAAAATAAATAACAATACTATAAATAAAGAAAATATCCACAACCATTTTCCATCTCCCCTTTTCATAAAAAAGAGAATATATCCTACTTTAAAAATTTATTTAGATTTATGAAGAGATTGATTATAATAGAATCTAGAAAGAGTTTTTCTTGAGGTTTTGGACTTTCCTTTTCTAGAGATTTTTTTTATTACGAGATAAAAAGTTACTATCATTGCAGCAACTACCCCGATAATTACTCCAATATAGATTACTTTTGTTAAGGGGAATGGATTTTCTATGCATTCTCCTTTTTCATTACAATTATAACCACACTTTTCTGTGATAAGCCATGTCGCATTTCCTAGGCAAAGTTGTGATTCTCTATTATAACATCTTCTATCTCCGGGGTTACATTCATATTTCCCGAAATATATAAGGAAAGTTGAAAATCCAGAGGAAAGGGAAGAAAAATAATAATATAACGAATCATTAGCAAGGTAAGCAGTATTTAAGGAATTCCATTTGCCTGTAGTGTCATTTTTTCTGTATAATAATATATCAGTTAATGCAGCTCCACGCTGCTGAATCCAAGTTTTATTTACTCTAAATGCAATTGTAGCATTTGATATCTGGCTGTTATTTAATCCAATAGTAGTAATATTAAACGCTTGATAAATCTGCCCTGTTGGCAGTCCTATTTCTAAATCAGCCCTTCTTGCGCTTTTTACTTCTGTAACTTTTATAGCAACATTAGGTACTGTTTCTGTAGTAGTTATGGTTATACTGGTTATTTCTACTTGCGTATTTGTTATAGTTACAGTTGCTGGTTCTCCAGAAGTAATTGTTCCTACAGTTGTTGTTGAAGATTGTTGTGTAGCAGGAGCTCCGCCACCAGTAGTACAGAACTGTGATTCTGCTGGCTTGTTAAGAGTTGAATTACAAGAATAGAAATCAGTGCAGGTTCTGTTCTGAACTCCCCCAGAACATGTGCTCCAAGAATTACATGTCCAATAAGGTATACATACTAACGCCACACTATATAAGGGGAGATAGTCATAATTTGTTCCATCTAAACTGTAATTGGTATCACAAATTCCATCTGCATCTGAATCATTACACAATTGTGAAAAACCTGTATTATTCATAGTCGCCCAGAAATTTCCTCCCAAATAACTCCCCCCAACAATATTTGTCCCAAGAGTTAAAGTTGTATTGAAAAAATTTGTTACAACACCATAATTTTGATAATTAGCAACCCCATTTCTTATATAATTGTTATAAATTAAGTTATAATTACTGTCGCTTGTAAAAGAAGGAAGGCCAAAGGATAATCCTACTGTATTATTTTCAATGTGAGAATTGTTTATTATATTATAATTAGATTTGTAAAAAACAACACCCGATCTGTTGTTTTCAATAGAGGTAAGATTAATAAAAGTATTATTGTTAGCAATAAACAACTGAACTCCGTCAAATAAACTCCCATTTGTTTTAACATTTATAAGAGTATTATTATCCGAATAGCTTAGTATAATTCCTACCCCATTCGCACTTCCATCTGTAGCATTAATAAAGACGGAATTTCTCACAATATTATTATATCCATTAGAGATAGTAATTCCATAAGAAATATTATATGTTTGAACACTATCAACTAAAGTATTATTGGTATATTGTATATATATTCCTCTGCCAACATGATTATTACTGAAACTAGAATTATATATCTTGTTCCAATCAGAATAACCGAGATAAATTGCATCAGCATATTGCTCAGTGGAACTAATTCTTACCATAGTATTATTTGTTGAATATGTGAAATAAAGAATGCTTTGTAGAGAATTGTTTGAAAATATATCAGAAAATACATTGTTATGAGAACCATTTATTAAAAAATTATAAAGTGTAGTTACAGAAGTTATATTAAAAATTCTTGAATTATTTAAACCCTCAAATAAGAAATTTTCCCCATTATTTGACATATTTAAATCCCTCACTGTTATGTTTGTGCAATTAACAAGCCCAACAAATCCAGGATTATGAGATGTATTAATTTCTGTATTCATTTGATTTACCAAAAAATACACAGATTTTCCGTCCATCTTATTACTAATATCTATATCCATAAGAGAAAAAACAGAATTGAGAAGAAGAAGGTTATATTTATTACCGTTCATGGTATTATTTCTCATTATAATTTTATTATCCCAACGTAAAAATATGCCTGTTGCAAATGCTGAAGAAGAATTAAGCCCGTTGGAATATGCAGTATTATTTGTCAGAGTTATATTATCAGAGTAAGAGACATAAATCCCCGCTAGATCATTATAACTTGAAGAACTATTTATTACAGAATTATTATTTGCAATATTAGAACTGGCTCCAATTATTTGTATACCATAATAATTAGAAGATGTTGTTACATTTATCATTGACGAATTAGTCATATTATAGAATAAAATCCCCTGTCCGCTATAAGAGATATTTATATCTTTAACTGTTACGTTTGCCGAATTTATCACAGCCACATAGCCCGGATTTAATGAATAACTTATTATGTCGTTATTGTGATTTACCCAGTAATAGACTGGCTTGTTATTTACAGTATTATTTCTGTCTATATCATGGTTATAAAAAGATTCTATATAAATGGCTCTTTGATTATTGGTAAAGTTATTAAATTTTAATGTAGAATTTGATGAAGAGCCTATCCAAATTCCATAAGTATTATTTACTATTGTATTATTAGATAAAGTGGAATTATCTGAAGTATATAAAATAATTCCTCCTTGCGATACGCTTCCATTTCCATTTGAATTAATAAAATTTTTGAAGATTGTTGTGTAAGGAGAAGAATAAGAATAAATCCCATTATACTTGTTTAAATTAAAACTGTTATTAGTGATATTTATATTGTTTGAAGAATAAGAATAAATTCCGTATCTATTTGAATTAATTGTGTTATTTATTATTGTGGAATTTGCTACGCCATTTAAATTAAACCCATATGAAAAATTTGAAATATTGCAGTTTCTTATTGTAATATTATTATTATTTAAAAATAAAAGAACCCCATACCCGGAACCATTTCCAGTAATTGAATTTCCCTGGCAGTCAAAAGTTTTATTATTACCAAGGGGGTAAAGACTAATACAAGCTGTATTTGAATCTAGTGTAATATTAGTTCCGGAAAGGCTTATATTTAAGTAAATAACTGCTCCAGCACTTGCATTTCCTATTGCAGAATTACAATCGGGGCAACCTGAACAATTAAAAGGGCCTGTCCCAGAACCACTATAACTCGTAACAAAAGGAACAAAGAATATTAAAAATATGCAAAAAGAAAATAAGATTATAATCAGAGAAAATGAAATATTTCTCCCCCTTTTATCGCCCCCCTTTTTACTCATAAAAAGATTAAGAAGACACATTATAAAAAGATTGTTATTTCCACTCAACTTTAACTTCGTCTGTCCGTTGTCGAGGTTTTATATCTAAATCATTTATTTTATCATGAGAAATTTTAATCCCTTTATTGAACATTACTTCTCCTAAAAAAGCAATCATTGCTCCATTATCAACAAGAAGAGAATTTTCAGGAACAAATAATTTTGCATTTCTTTCTGCACACATTATTCTTGCCATTTCCTGCAATCTTGTATTGCATGCAACTCCTCCCCCCAAAAGCAATTCTTTTTTTCCTGTATGAGCCAAAGCCCTTTCTGCTATTTCAATCAGCATTGCAAAAACAGTTTCCTGCATTGAATAAGATAAATCTTCTTTTGAATATTTCTTGCTGTCAAATTTTTGCTTCAAATTAGTAAGAATTCCTGAAAGTGAAATATCCATTCCTTTAACAACATAAGGAAGTTCAATGTAATTTTTTCCTTGTTCTGCGAATTTTTGTATAACAAAGCCGCCAGGAAAACCAGCTCCAAGAAGTCGAGCAAAAGTATCAATGAAATTTCCAACACCCAAATCCAAGGTTTCTCCGAAGATTCTGTACTTGCCTGCTTCATAAGCAATTATTTGTGTGTTTGCTCCTGAAACATAGAGCATTACAGCATCCTTTGCTCCTGTTATTTTTCCTATTTCTAAATGTGCGATACAATGATTAACAGAAACAATTGGTTTTCTTAATTTCTCTGAAAGCTCTTTTGCAAATCTCAATCCTTCTAACAAGCAGGGAGCTAAACCAGGACCTTGAGAAAAAGCAATCGCATCAATACCTTTTTCGTCGATTTCTGATTTATTCAATGCATCAAGATAAACCTGCTCTTTAATTTCTCTATGGTGTTTTGCAGCTTCTTTAGGAATTATTCCTCCACTCTGTGTAGTATAGGTATTTTTAATATTGGCTATTACTTTTCCTTCTTTCACGATCCCAATTCCAAAAGTATGTGCTGTCGATTCTATTCCTAAAACTATCATGAAATAAAAAATTAGAATTAGTTTATAAAATTAATTAAATAAAAATAAAAAATATTCAGAGGATTATCTTCTTCTCTTTCTCTTCACAGGCTTTTTAGCCTTCTTCTTTTTTCTCTTTCCGCCTCTAGACATCCTTGCTTCGCAAACGTTACCCTTTCCGTCTACATAGTAAAGAAATCCAGGTTTTCTATGAATGACATTTTTCTTAACAATTGTTCCCATTTTTCACCTCCTTTTAGCCTCTTTAATAATATACTTTAGACAATTTAATATTTAAATGTTTCTAACTCTCGTCGAGAGATTACATTTTTCAATATTTTCTTATTTTTTTTATTAATTGGAATTTCCACGAGATTAGAAACGGATTTTTTAGGAGAAACACAAGGGGTAAATGGCTTAACAATTTTCAAATCAACAACTCTGTTTTTTTTATCAATCCAGATAGCAATAAAAGAATAAAAGACAAAGAAAGAATGTATTTTTATTTTCTGCTTTCTTATGAAACTAAACAAGAGAATTTTAGCTTTTTCTCGTCGAGAAAACATCAAACCAATAAACTTTTGCAGAGCATTGCAATCTTTTGCAATTACTTTTATCTTCTTTTTTTTATAATGAATAATAATCTCTTTTTTCATTTTTTATTCTAGTATATTCTTTGTAAACTTTATTAACTGTCCTATCTGTAACAAAATTATGGTGTATAAACCCGCCACCAAAAGATTTTGGAATATGCATTAGTTCGTGAATTACAACTTTAACTTTCTCTTCATCATCAAGTTTATCAAATCTCTCTGATAAAAATTCAAGAACATAAACTGCTTTAATCCCAATTGCTTTTTGCATTATCTTATTCAATGCGTGGCATCTCGCTATTGTCCCTCTTGATGAAGTTCCGTAACTTCTATAACATTTTACATGAGATAAATCTATATGAGGAAAAAGCATTTTAGAAATTTCTTCTGCTATTCTCTGCAAATCTTCTGCAAATTCGTATTTCATTTTAGAATTAAATCCTAATTGTTTAAAATTTTATCTCTTTTCAGGAGGCTTCCATGGCCTTCCTAATACATGATAGATTTCTTCTTCTGTTTTCCCTGCAATTCTTCTTCCAGTTTTACTAAAGAGCCCGTGCTGGCTTAATTTCATTCCTTTTCTTTTTGCAACCATTCTTAATCCAATTCCTGCTCCAAATTCGCTTGAATAAGCTAATAGCGTAGCTCCCCATTCTTCTTTATTTGTATAATACAATTCAACTTTAATTCCTTCAATTCTGAAAGTGGCTCTTTTTTCTCCTCCCTGAATATATTTCCATTTCTTTTTCATAAATTCTTCTAATCTCTCTCTATTCTGAGGGATTAAAGCAATGTCAATATCAACAGGATTTTTTTCCTTTCTTCTTATGCTTCCAACAATCTGAATTCTCGAACAAAAAGGCTTGATAGATTTAACAATCTTATTCGCAAGATGAATAACAACATTTCCTCTTCTTGTCACAACGATTCTTCCTTTTTTCAAAACTCTTCTTTTTTTCATAAACATTAAAAGATTTCCCGCATTTTAAGTTTTTATGTTTTATCTTCCTGTCACAATTTCCAAGGCATCTCTGTGTTTCAATTTGTAATCTCTTCCAAGTATCTTTTTTGTTCTTGCGTCTATTGCTCTTATGAAATTCTTTCCAAAATCAGTATGCAAAAAATATGCGAAATCCAATGCTGTCGAATTTGGAGGAAGCAAAAAACAATCTGGAAGAACATTTCCCTTGCTGTCTGCAAGTTTGTGAGCTCCTGCAGGAAATATTGCAATATATTTCAATAAATTGAGTACAGCATAATTTAGAATTTCCTGCACTCCTGTTCCATTTTCGAATTCATCTAAAACATCTTTCTTTATTTTATCGAGTGCCTGTTTCTGTTTTTCATTTACCTTCTCTTTAATCTCAAAACTTCTCTCTCCAGCAACATAATCAATTAAATTATGCTTTGCAGCTTCTCTTAATGCAAGCTCTGAGTCAGCAGAGCATGGAATCATTATTCTGTCAGGAAATTTCTTTTTTAATTTCTCATAATTGTTTTTTCCTTCAGTAGTGTCTATTTTATTGGCAGCGATAATCATTGGCTTGCTCTGTTTTCTTAATTCAGATGCAAATCTCAAAAGTTCTTTCTCATTCCACATGCTTGGTCTTGAAGATAAATTCAATTTTGATAATGCCAATTTAACATGCTCTTCTTTAACCTTCAATCCTGAAAACTGATTCGCTACTGCAAGAGAGAAATTATCTTCTTCTAATTCTGCTTTTCTTGCAAAACCTTTCCATACTTTCATTAAAATTCCTAAAAACCACTTATCCAACTCGTCTTCCAAAAATAAAATATCTTTAGAAACATCATAATTTTCTGTAGGTTTGCCAGTTTCATCTATCATTCCAGAAGTATCTACAATATGAATAAAGACATCTGCCTGCCTTAAATCATCTAAAAATTGGTTTCCTAGTCCTTTTCCTTCACTCGCTCCTGGAACAAGTCCAGCCACGTCCATCAAATCAATAGGAACAAATCTCTTATGATTTATACAAAATCCGTGATTTGGCATACATTGCACGTTGAATTCTTTATCAATGCAATCTACTTTAACATATCCTACTCCGTGATTTGGTTTTATTGTAGTGAAGGGATATGGAGCAATTTCAACTTCTGCTAAAGTAGCTGCCTTAAAAAAAGTGCTCTTTCCAACAGAGGGTTTTCCAACAAGTCCTATTAACATTTTATTAGATTAAAAGAATATTATTTAAAATTATCCCTATTCAATTTTCTTACGCATTTTCACTCTTATTGACAATGCGATTATTACGATTGAAACAATTATCATAGCAACTATTAAGGTAAACATCAAAGAACTAAGAAAGTCCTGTACAGTCTGTTTCACTACTTCAAATTGTGCGCTTGATACTGCTTTTCCTTCAGGATAAATGAGCTCCAAACCAAGGATATACTTCCCCAGAGGCAAATCTCCTATCTTAAAGTTCCTATTCAATGTCATTTCATCTTCAATTAAGACAGTTTCAGTTTGTGTAAGATAAATTTTCCCATCAAAATCTTTTATAAAATAATCCAATTGTATATCCATCCTTTCTTTGTCTCCCATAGGAATAAGCCTGACTTTTGTCTTCAATTCTCCTCCTGGAGAAACTTTGTAATTTCTGTTCAGCACAGTTATGCCTGAATCAAAGAGTAGAAGTTTTTCTTTAACATTCAATGTAACAGGAATCTCTGTTGTTCCTATTATTATCTTTCCCGTAAAGATTCCTGCACTATTAGGAGCTACAAAAATAACTTCGAGATTTTTTGTTTCTCCCGGAGCAAGAGTCATAGAAGTATTCCCTAAAATTATCATATTATTTAAATTAATTTGAGTTATAGAAAATGATTTGCTTGTCGCTTCATTGTTCGTTATTTGTATAGTTTGGTTTTTATTTGTATTTATTATTATATTAAGATTTATATTTGTCGGGATAACAGTAATATTTAATGTAGGAGTTACTCCCCCAGTTCCTCCCGGTGCTCCACTAACAGAACATATTCCACTATTACAAGTTCCAGAACTACATGTCCCACAATCCAAAGTTCCTCCACAACTATCGCTCCAGTTTTCACAACTATATCCTAATGCAGAACAGGTTGTAGGAATACAAAAAGTAAAAAAATCATTCAGATTATTCCCCAAACTTGCGTTATAAGTATGGTTTAACAAATTTATAGGATAGGAGTTATTTAGAGCGTTTATTGTATAATTTGAATAATAATATTGAGTTCCATTGCTTACATAGTCTGTTATTGATGTAATGTTTGTCCAACCAGTTGAATCTGAATTAATATTAAATTCTAATCCACCCGTTCTATTTGTTGCATTTACTTGAGCTACTACTAAATTTCCACTTGTATCATTCACATAAACTCTGTAATACCAAAACACATTAAGAGTTCCATTTCCTCCTGTTGTCCAATTAGTTCTGAATGCATTTCCATTTCCAAGAGTTACATTAGTAAAATTCCAGGTTCCCCCAGTAACTGTATTGGAAATATTAAGTTCTATCCCTAAAGAGGAATTTATCACACTGTCTTGTATAGTAAAATTATTATTGCCGTTATAAATATAAATTCCTGCATTTGTGGACTTTATATTCATTTTTGAGAAAATATTTGAAGTACTTCCCGCTAAATAAATACCACAATTACTTGAATTAATATTGTTGTTTGATATATTAAGATTGAAACTCAAAGTTAAATAGATGCCATTAGATGAATTAATATTATTGTTTGATATGTTGGAATTTGAACTTGAAGATAAATAAACGCCATTAATACTTGAAGTAACATTATTATTTTTTATTGTATTGGAATTAGAATTTGTATCCAAATAAATACCCACACTGCTTGAATTAACATTATTACTCATTATTGTGCTATAATTAGAACTTGAGGTTAAATAAATCCCGTTGGAACTTGAAGTGACATTGTTATTTGTTATATTAGAATAAGAACTGGCATATAATAAGATACTATTAGAACTTGAAGTGACATTGTTATTTGTTATATTAGAATAGGGGCTTGTGTATAAATAAATACCAACACTGCTTGAATTAACATTATTACTCATTATTGTGCTGTAATTAGAACCTGAAGTTAAATAAATGCCGGAGATACCGAGTGGGATATTATTACTTGTTATATTAGAATTAAGACTTGAAGACAGATAAATATTATAAGTATTAGCCCCTGCACTTGTAAGATTATTATAATAAATTGTTCCATTATTTGCTCCAGCAAAATAAACTCCATACTTGGCGTTTGCTGTTGGATTTCCTTCTATTATATTGCAATTTCTTACAGTAGTTAAATTCTGGTTGGAATAAACACCATATCCTGAAGTTCCAGAATAAGAATAATTTACATTATAACCCCGGCAATCAAGAGTTACATTAAACGCTGTTACATTGAAGCAAGTTCCTGTTGAAGAGGAGTTGGCTGTTAAATAGTATATTGAATTTGGAATGGTTAAATTTGTGCAGCCATTTATGCCAGATGTTGTTATTGTTCTTACTTCTGTTGCATTGTAATTTCCTGCACTATCCTTTACTGATGCAGAATAAGTATATGTTCCAAAATTCATACTTTGATTTACCTGCAAATACCACTGAGTTTGATTGAACTTCATTAAGTTAGAAGCATAAAGTTCATAGACTTCATTTGCTGACAATGAACGATTGTAAATTCGGACTTCGTCTATTGAGCCGTTGAAGAATCTACTAGCATCGCCAGAATAAGCTAATCCTATAGAAAAGTTATTAAAATGAGATATAGCTCCGCTAACAGAAGTATAATTTGCTAAAACACCATTAAGATAAGTAGTTATATTATTTCCCGCGTTATAAACTACGAGAACATGAGTCCAAGTATTTAAATTTAAATTTATGACACTACGTGAAGACCATGCAGCACCAGTTCCATAACCACTATTCCAGCCACCAAGACTGCTTTCATATTGAAGAAAGAAAAATCCTTGCATAGCTCCTCCGTGATACCCAGCAACATCTCTGTAATTATTTGCTTGTATCGGATAAACCCACGCACTTACAGTAAATATTTGTCCAAGCGATGCTGAGGGATTAAATGTGGTATTTATATGGTCATTCACCCCGTCAAAATAAGCACCCCATCCGTATTTTCCACTTGTTGAATTTATTACTGCTCCGGATACAATACCATTATTCCCATACTTGCTTAAATCTTTTACATAAGTGCTGTTCTCCCCCAACTCACTCTTGTTCTCAAAATTCATCATAAAAACAAGGGAATCATTATACAGAGTATAGTTTGTTCCATTCCAATTCCATTTGACCTCATTAAGAGAAAGTAAAGAGAAAGATACATTTGCAATAAACGAATTATTTGTTGTTGATGTCCCATTGTCGGGCGTAGGAGAAATAAAGTTTATTAAAACGAATGGGCTATTAAACGTGAAATAATCATTTAGATTACTTCCCAAACTTGAATTATATGTATGGCTTGTAGGATTTATAGGATATGAACTATTTCTTGCTGTTATTGTATAGTTTGAATAATAATACCTTGTTCCTCCTACATTCCAATACTCTGTTATATTTGTTATATTTGTCCATCCACTTGAGTTTGTGTTAATTGAGAATTCAAATCCGCCTGTCCTGTTTGTAGCATTTACCTGTGCGACAACATTATTTCCAGAAGTGTCATTTGCATAAGTTTGGTAATACCATTTTCTTATCAGCGTGCTTCCTGCCGTAACTGTTTCATTTCCTCCATTTGTTCTGTAAGAACAGTTGATAAATGTTGCATTAATTGAATTTGAAGTAAGATAAATATCTGTTGCCCCCGTTATATTTACACAATCCTGAAATAATACGTTATTTGACTGAAGTACTCCAATACCCTTGCTTCCTCCCAAGTAACCGATAGCCCTTTGGTTATAAATTGTATTAGTTTGTGAATTTGTAGCAATTATGATTCCATAACTTATGTTGCTTGTTCCGGTGTTGTTTATTAAGGTGTTGTTTGAAGATGTAGACAGAGAAATTCCATAACCTGAATTGCTTGTTCCGGTGTTGTTGATTAAGGTGTTGTTTGAAGAGCTAGAGAACTGAAATCCTTCACCTGAATCGCTTGCTCCGGTGTTGTTGATTAAGAGGTTGTTGTTTGAAGATGAATAAAATCCAATTCCAGGACTGCTTGAATTGCTTGTTCCTCTGTTGTTGATTAAAATGTTATTTGGAGATGAAGAAAGATAAATTCCAGAACTTGAATTGCTTGTTCCGATGTTGTTTGTTAAAATATTGTCGTCTGAAGAAAAAATATAAAACCCATAATTTGAATTGCTTGTTCCTGTATTATTTGTTAAAGTATTTTTGTCTGAACCACCAAGCGCAATACCATAACTGGAATTGCTTGTTCCTGTGTTGCTCATTAATGTGTTATTTGGAGATGATTGAAGAAGAATTCCATAGCTTGAGTTGCCTGTTCCTGTGTTGCTCATTAATGTGTTGTTTGAAGATGAAGAAAGAGAAATTCCGGGGTTTGAATTGCTTGTTCCTGTACTGTTTATTAAGATGTTGCTGTTTGAATCTTGAATTACAAATCCTGTACCCGCACTGGTTGTTCCTGTGTTGTTTATTAATAAATTGTTGTTTGAAGAGGAAAAAATGTAAAATGCAGAATATGATATGCTTCTTCCAATGTTGTTAATTAAAGTGTTGTTTGAAGATGAAGAAAGAGAAATTCCTGTAGAACCATCTCTTCCTGCAGTATTATTGAAAAGAGTACTGTAATTTGAACTGCTTAAAAAAATACCATAAGCATTGCTATTTCCCCCGCTTCCCATTGTTATATTGCAATTTTGTATTGTTGAATTGAACTGATTAGAGAAAATTCCTGTGATATTTTGTATTGATGAAATATAATGTCCTTGACAATCTAAAGTTATATTTTGTGCTGTTATATTAATGCATACTGTTGTTATCTGATTGTTGATTATATCCCCCCCTAATGTGTAAATAGTATTGTTATAATTTAAATTCATACAATTAAGAATTGACGGAACTGTAAGAGTTCTTACTTCTGTTGTATTATAATTTCCCGCAATGTCTTTTGCCGACGCAGAATAAGTGTATGTTCCATAGTTCAATCCACTTTGATTCACAGTTAAATACCATTGGGTTTGATTGAATTTCTGAAGATTGCTCATATATAATTCATTAACTTCATTTGATGATAAGCTTCTATTGTATATTCTTATTTCATCAACAGAGCCATTAAAATAATTAGTATCGGACCAAGAAGCTTTTCCAATGATTAGTGTATTCCTCCCAGTTGCACTAGTACAAGAAGTGCTATTTTTTAAGATACCGTTAACATAAACTTGAATTACTGAACCATTCATTGTCCCCACAACATGATACCACTGATCTATTGTCAAATTGTCTGGGTCGAATGGGTCACAAGCACCATATCTAAAACCAAATTGTGCTTTTGGACCCTTCACATAAAAGATGTAGCCCTGAGTCCAGTAACTACCTGCTATAACGTGGCCCACGTTTGCATCTGAATTATATGATGCGATTTTTACCCATGCTGTAATTGTCATAGGAATAGAAACATTCAAGCTGTAACTATTTCCAGCAGATATATTATCATTTATTCCATCAAAAGTCATTGCATTTCCATATCTTCCTGCAGTTGTGTTTAACTTAGGACAACCTGTTCCTGAACAATACCCATTATTCCCATACTTGCTAACATCAACAAAATAAGTTGAATTTTCCCCCAATTCACTTTTGTTTTCAAAATTCATCATAAAAACAAGGGAATCGTTATACAAAGTATAGTTTATTCCATTCCAGTTGAATTTAAGTTCATTCAAATTT